>Ga0049099_1000002_pt1 | contig 599474 bp, 528 predicted proteins | sample WorMetimpBELIZE1_FD_55035 | JGI IMG/M metagenome (GOLD analysis project Ga0049099, IMG submission 55035) | Marine gutless worms symbiont microbial communities from Max Planck institute for Marine Microbiology, Germany - Olavius imperfectus... | ecosystem: Host-associated > Annelida > Digestive...
TTCTCCAAGGTGGTTAGCTGTTCGCCGCCGACAAAGATTTGGAACGACTCGCCATCCCAAGAATCGATTTCGTAGAAGCTAAACGAGATATTCACTTCATTAACATCACTTGGAATATCGTAAGTTTTGCTGACCGCTTCATCACCGCCAGTGCCACCAATACGACCCAGCATATCGCCCGTTTCGAAGCCTTGTGAGCTTTCAGTATTCGCGTTCCAACCGTTCGAGCCAGACTCAAAGTTATCAGACGCAATCACCAAGTCTGAAGCAATAGACAGCTCTGGCATATCAACCACAGATTGAACATCAATGTTCGCTTCAGCAGGAACCGTTGCAGTGCCATCGTTGACATCAAACGTCACGTTCACGTTGCCATCGAAGTTTTCATTCGGAGCGAAGGTGTACGTGCCGTCACCGTTATCAACCAAAGTACCGCTGTCAGAAGCAACGTTTTCAACCGTTAGGTTATCACCATCGATATCACCTGCATTTTGCAGCAGTTGCTCTTCGGTGAAGGTGAAGCTTGTGTCTTCTTGCGTAACAAACTGTGGCTGACCAACCGTTGGTAAGTCGTTCACTGGGTTCACAGTCAGATCGGCAGTCGTTTGAATGGTCGCATCACCGTCCGTAATGTCGAAGCTCAGATCAATGTCGCCATTGAAGTCCGCATCTGGTGTGATTGTGAAGCTGCCGTCATCGTTCGCAACAACGGTCGCATTGCCATCAACTGTCAGGTTGGATGCGGTTAGGTCGTCGCCATCCACGTCGCCGGCTTGAGCAAGAAGTTGCTCTTGGCTGAGAGTGATAGAACCATCTTCATCCACGCTGTAAGCCAAATCACCTGATACTGGCGCATCGTTGACTGGCAATACATCAATGTTTGCATTGGTTGCTACCGTTGCGCCATCTTCATCGGTCACGACAACATCTAGGCTGACATCACCGTTGAAGTTTTCGTTTGGTGCGAAGCTGAATGTACCGTCGCCGTTGTCAGTAAAGATACCGTCGGAGCCGCTGTAGCTAACGCTATCAATCGCGACGTCACCTTCAACGTCAGAAGCATTCGCCAATAGCTGCTCAGAGCTAATGGTGATGACTTCGTCTTCGTTGACTGAGTAGCTAGTTGCACCGGCAATTGGTGGATCGTTTACCTCAAGTACTGTAATACCCGCGGTGGTTGAATCCGTTGCACCATCTTCGTCTACCACAACAACATCTAGGCTGACTTCACCATTGAAGTTCTCGTTTGGCGAGAAGGTGTAAGTACCATCACCATTGTCTTGGAACACGCCATCTGCGCCGCTGTAGCTCACGCTATCAATCGCGACTTCGCCTTCTACGTCAGATGAGTTAGCCAATAGTTGTTCGTTACTGATGGTGATCGAGTTGTCTTCATGCACCGTGTAAGACGTGCTACCTGCCACCGGTGGATCGTTCTCTGGCGTCACGCTTACATCGATATTTGCGGTCACGGTATCCGTGCCATCAGAAACATCGAAGGTAAAGTTCACGTCGCCATTGAAGTTTTCGTTTGGCGCGAAGCTGTAAGTGCCATTACCATTGTCGGTTAGGACACCATCAGCACCTGTGTAGGTCACACCTTCTACCGATAGGTCATCGCCATCGATATCCGTTGCACCATCAAGCAGATCTTCATCAGTGAACAACAAGACGCCATCTTCGCCAATGGTGAACGCTTGATCTTCTGGCTGTGGAAGGTCGTTAACTGGATTAACCGTTAGGTCTGCCGTCGCGACCAAGGTGTCAGAACCATCACTAATATCAAACGTGATATCAATGTCACCATTGAAGTTCGCATCTGGCGTGATGGTGAAGCTGCCATCGTCGTTAGCAGTTACTGTCGCATTACCATCGACAAGCAAGTTTTCTGCAACAAGGTCATCGCCGTCCACATCGCTCGCTTGAGACAACAATTGCTCTTGGCTCAATGTAATGGTGTTATCTTCATCTACGTTGTAAGCCAAGTTGCCCGATACTGGCGCATCGTTGATTGGCAATACATCCACTGTGATATAGGTGTCGACTTCTGCGCCATCTTCATCACGAATAGTCACGTCTAGCGATACTTGACCATTGAAGTTCTCATTCGGTGCAAAGCTACAAGTGCCATCGCCATTTACTGAGAAGATGCCATCTGGACCGTCGTAGCTGATACTTACAAGCTCAACATCCCCTTCGACATCCGAAGCATTCAGAAGAACTTGTGATTCACTGAACGTTAGAACTTGGTCTTCATCGATGGTGTACGCAGTTGGACCTGCGATTGGCGGATCGTTCACCTCAAGTACCGTGATACCTGCGGTAGTTGAATCCGTCGCGCCATCTTCGTCGACTACAACAACATCTAGGCTCACTTCGCCATTGAAGTTCTCGTTTGGCGAGAAGGTGTACGTACCATCACCGTTGATTTCCAGCACACCATCGTTACCGCTGTAGCTCACGCTATCAATCGATACATCACCTTCAATATCCGATGAGTTCGCTAGTAACTGTTCGTCACTGATGGTGATCGAGTTGTCTTCATGCACTGTGTAAGAGGTGCTGCCTGCCACCGGTGGATCGTTCTCTGGCGTCACACCCACATCGATATTCGCGGTCACAGTATCCGTGCCATCAGAAACATCGAAGGTGAAGTTCACGTCGCCATTGAAATTCTCGTTTGGAGCGAAGCTGTAAGTGCCATCGCCATTGTCAGTAAGAACACCGTCCGCGCCAGTGTAAGTGACACCTTCTACCGATAGGTCATCGCCATCGATATCGGTTGCACCATCAAGTAGGTCTTGATCAGTGAAGGTCAGCACGCCATCTTCACCAATGGTGAACGCTTGATCTTCTGGCTGCGGCAAATCATTAACTGGGTTAACGGTTAGGTCCGCTGTTGCAACAATAGTGTCGCTGCCGTCGTTGATATCGAACGTGATATCAATGTCGCCATTGAAGTTCGCATCTGGCGTGATAGTGAAGCTACCATCGTCGTTTGCCGTAACCGTTGCATCACCGTCAACCACTAGATTAGATGCGGTTAGCGCGTCGCCTTCTACATCCGATGCTTGAGCAAGAAGCTGCTCTTGACTCAACGTGATTGAGTTGTCTTCGTCGACGCTGTAAGCCAAGTTACCCGAAACTGGTGCATCATTGATTGGTAAGACATCGACTGTGATGTAAGTATCGACCTCTGCGCCGTCTTCATCGCGAATGGTTACATCCAACTGCACTTGACCGTTGAAGTTTTCATTCGGTGCAAAGCTACAAGTACCATCACCGTTTACTGAGAAGATACCATCGGGACCGTCGTAGCTGATGCCTACTAGCTCAACGTCGCCTTCAACATCCGAAGCATTCAGTAGCACTTGCGATTCACTAAAGGTCAGAACTTGGTCTTCATCGATAGTGTATGCAGTAGGACCTGCGATTGGTGGGTCATTAACCTCAATCACAGTAATGCCAGCAGTGGTAGAATCCGTTGCTCCATCTTCATCGACAACGACAACATCTAGGCTCACCTCGCCGCTGAAGTTCTCGTTTGGTGAGAAGGTGTAAGTACCATCACCGTTGATTTCCAGCACACCATCGTTACCGCTGTAGCTCACGCTATCAATCAACACATCGCCTTCAATATCCGATGAGTTCGCTAATAGCTGTTCGTCACTGATGGTAATCGAATTGTCTTCATGAACGGTATAAGCCGTGCTGCCTGCAACCGGTGGATCGTTCTCTGGCGTGACTGTTACATCGATATTTGCCGTCACGGTATCCGTGCCATCGGAAACATCGAAAGTGAAGTTCACGTCGCCATTGAAGTTCTCGTTTGGTGCGAAGCTGTAGGTGCCATCACCATTGTCAGTAAGAACACCGTCTGCGCCTGTGTAAGTGACGCCCTCAACAGATAGATCATCCCCTTCAATGTCGGTAGCGCCTGTTAGCAGATCCGCATCAGTAAAGGTCAGCACACCATCTTCACCAACAGTGAACGCTTGATCTTGTGGTTCAGGCGCATCATTAACTGGTGACACCAATAACTCAAGGTTGGTTGAGACAACATCATCGCCGTCAGACACATCGAACGTAAAGGTGATATCACCATTAAAGTCCGCATCTGGCGTTAAGGTGTAAGTACCGTCGCCATTGTCTGTGATGGTGATGTTTTCATCATCCGTAGCCAAATTCAGCGCTGTCAGTTGGTCTCCATCCAAGTCACGCGCATTAGCGAGTAAATCTTCTTGCGTAATTAGGATTGAACCATCTTCTTCAACCATCGCTGAAACAGGCAATGCTTCAGGCGCATGTTCAATGTGAGCACCTGTTGCATTGACGTAGATGGTTTGAGAAACGGTTTCAGAATCATTATTTGATAGCTCTGTTGCCGTTGCCGTTACATTGATTTCTAGCTGTTGGTTAAAGTCTTCTGGCAATTGAATCTGTAGCTCTTGTTCAATTGCTGTGGTTGGAAGCGTTACAGAACCATCTGGTCCTACTGTTACTTCACCGCTGTAGATCTGGCTGTTCACTTCACCTACATCAATGGTGAAGTTGAAGTCGGTGTAATCGGCATCGCCGCCACCGTAGAGATCTTCAAAGCCGTAAACCAGTTCACCGTCTTCGTTCACGGTAGTTCGGGTATGTTCAATACCATCTTGGTTGAGCTCTGAGCTTGAACCACCGTGGAAGACTGCATCACCGAATTGACTTTGAATCACGGTTTCAGAACCATCAGCGCCAACAAACACGAGTTGTGGGTCAACTGTATCCATGTTCGCAGGAGAGCCATCTGCTGCACGGAACTCGTACTGACCATCTTGCATGGACGCAAAGTCATTGAAGTTATGACCGTTAGGAATCAAGAATAGGTTGAAGCTTTCCCCTTCCGAGATTTGGAAGCTGAACTGATCTTGTCCCGGAACTAGGTCACCGCCGCCGCCAACTTGAGAGGCGTTTTCGTACACCACTTCAACGCCCGTGATGTTGCCATCTTCATCGACTTTGTAGTAACCCGCTGTGTTTTGGTAACCCGCGGTTTCACCTTCAAACGTAACCGTGATTTCAGTATCGTTGAAACTGGTGATACCGTTGTCTTGATCGTTAAGCACCCCTTCGTTGTCGTAGCTGATCACCGAACCTTCAGGAACACCATCCACGGTCACAGTCAGCGTTTCTGACAAGTCTTGGTCAACCAATGCTGCGGCAATGTTCACTTCAACAATACCGCCTGGCTCAACCAAGATCGCTTGGTCATCCACGTTTCGACCGTCGCCATCAGTGATGACTAGGTCTGGCGCATCTGCCACGGCTTCGATATGGACATTAATGTCTTGCTCAACTTCATCAGTACCGTCAGAAACCGTAAAGCTGAATTGCAAGTCACCACTGAAGTGCTCTTCTGGTACGAAGCTAAATGTACCGTCACCGTTGTCCGTTACAGTACCTTCATCACCCGAGTAGTTAATGCTGGTAACGGTGAGGTCATCACCATCAATATCAATCGCGCCACTTAGCAGATCTTCTTGCGTGAACAGGATGCTGCCATCCTCTTCAATGTGGTACATGCCAGGTGCAACAATTGGAATGTCATTAACTGGGTTCACCGTCAATGTCATTTCATTGGCAACACTCAATTCACCGTCGCTCACTTCATAAGTAAACTCGATGTCTCCATTGAAGTGCTGTGAAGGCGTAACGGTAAAGGTGCCGTCGCCGTTATCCACGATAGAGGCATTCGGGTCATTGGTTTCTAGTGCCGTTGCGTATAGGTCATCACCATCTTGATCGCTGGCATTTTCAAGCAGCATTTCTTGTGTCACGAGAATAGAACCATCCTCGTCCACGTCTGCCACGATTGGCGCTGCTTCTGGTGCATCGTTGACGAACTCAACTTTCAAGTCGATGTTTGCCGCCACCACGTCGGTGCCATCGCTCACATCAAACGTGAGGTCAACATTACCAAAGAAGCCCTGCTCTGGCGTTAACGTGTAAGTGCCATCGCCATTGTCTGTTACTTGAACCGTATCGCTTAAGCTCGTCACGTTCACAACAGATAAGTCATCGCCTTCAATGTCCGTCGCTTGAGCCAGCAGCTCTGCCTCAGTAATCATGATGGCTTCGCCATCTTCTGTGGTGAAGGACAAATCAGGCACATCTGGCAGATCGTTCACTGGGTTAACGGTGAGGTTAAGATCCGCAGCAACAGTTTCAATAGCGTCAGTTACGTCATAAGTAAATTCGATTTCACCAAAGAAGTTTTCACTCGGCGTAATCGTGAAGCTACCATCAGCATTCTCAACGATGGTTGCATTAGGATCGTTGGTCGACAGGTTCACCGCTTCAAGGTTGTCACCATCCACGTCCGTCGCGTTCGCTAACAAGTCTTCTTGAGTGATGGTAATTGAGCCATCTTCATCAACGACCGCATCAACCGGACCGCTGACCTCTGGACCTTCGTTGACGATCTCAACATCGATCTTCGCTGTGCTTGGTGCACTTGCTTGACCATCGCTGATGTCAAAGGTCAGGTTCACTTCACCGTAGAAGTTCGACGTTGGCTCGAAGGTAAAGGTGTTGTCGCCGTTGTCTGTCAACGTACCTTGTGACTGGTCAACAAGCAGTAGATTCTCGATATGCAGAATGTCGCCATCCACATCGGTCGCACCTGATAACAGGTCTTTTGCTTCGATGATGATGGTGCCGTTTTCTAGCATTTGAGTATGCAGCGGCGCACCAGGAACTGGCACATCGTTGACCGGAATAACGGTCAGATCTAGATGGGTATCGACTTCATCGGTGCCATCGAAGACTTTGTAATCGATATCGACTTCACCATTGAAGTTTTCATTCGGCATAAAGGTGTAAGTGCCGTCGCCATTGTCGACAAGCTCACCGTTATCACCGCTGTAAGAGATATCAGAGATAGACAGCGCATCGCCTTCTACATCACTTGCATTCGCAAGCAGGTCGTCCGCGCTAAACGTAATGCCCACATCCTCATCAGTCGACAACACAATCGGACCAGAAACAATTGGCGCATCGTTTACTGCTTCGAAGTTGATGTTGATGATGTTGTCGTCAGTGAGTTCACCATCTGTAACTTGGTAACCAAGCTCAATCTCACCGTAGAAGTTCTCATCTGGTGTGACTGTCCATGTACCATCGCCGTTGTCGGTTAACGTAGCGTGCTCCGCGTTATCCCCCACCAGCTCAAGGTTTTGAATATCAAGAACATCGCTATCGATATCACTCGCTTGTGCTAAAAGCTGTTCTTCTGTGATAACCACAGAGGCAAACTGCGTAGAACCTTCGGTATCAATGGTCACATTTGGCAGATCAGCGGTCAGTTCGATTTCACTGTCACCTTCACGGATATTCAGTTCTACCGTTTCAGTGATTTCCGTGCCGTCCACGCCAATAGATGTGAACACCGCTTCATCATGACAAGTTTGCGAAACCGTCATGTTTTGAACCACGTATGTACCGTTACCTTGAATCGTACCTAGCTCAAAGTAAGATACCGGCTCGTTCACCGTTAGGGTGTAATCCGTCTCATAGCTACCACGATCTTCTTTGTGGTAAGTCATCGAGTCGATCAAGTCACCATCAGAGTTGAATGCGCGAATTTCGACTTCGGTAAAGTGGCGAGACTCTTCCATAAACCAGCCGCCTAGACCATCTAGGTGGAAGCTGATTTCGTTGATGTCTTGGCCTTCAACGGTCACAGTCAGTTTTTCATCACCGCTCAAGCCTTGGCGGTCAGTATCGCCAATACCGTGACCAATGTGTGTTTTACCATTCCACGCACCGAGTGGGTCATCATTACTTTGAACGGTAACTTTCAAATCGCCATCGACAAACTCACGTGTGTAAGGGTCAACAGCCGTACCCCAATCATCAAGGCTGGCGTTGTCATCAAAGGTACCAATTTGACTCGTGTGCGTACCGTTCGCCAATGCATCATCATTTGGAATGAAGCGCACTTCCGTGTCTGCAGGAACCTCCTGCCCGACTTCTAGCTGTACCCATTCGTCATTTAGATTTGCTTCAATGATGCCGTTTTCAGGGGCTTGGTCGAGACGTAACGCAGGCTCTTCACGCAGAGAAACACCCACTGTTTGGTCTTCTTCCGCTTGAATAAAGATCTCGTCGCCCGCTTCTGGCGCATCGTTGACAGGATTAACGGTCAGATCCAACGTGGTCAGAACATCATTTTCGCCATCGCTGATGTTGTAAGTGAAGTCCAACTCACCATTGAAGTTTTCCGTATGCGTAATCGTGAATGAACCATCATCGTTGGCTACGATCGTCGCATCCGGGTCATTGGTTTGTAGGTTGCTAGCAACAAGGTCATCACCTTCAATGTCTGTCGCATTCGCAAGCAACTGTTCTTGCGTGATGGTGATGGCGTTATCTTCATCCACCTCAGCTTGAATGCCTGACGTTTCTGGTGCGTCGTTCACCGCGATAACATCAATGCCTGCGGTTGTCGTATCCGTTGCACCATCTTGGTCGATAACCGTAACGTCGAGAGAAATGTTACCGTCAAAGTTTGCATTTGGCGTGAAGGTATATGTGCCGTCGCCATTGTCCACGAAGCTACCGTCGTTACCAGAGTAGCTAACATTCGCCAAAGCTACGTCACCTTCCACATCAGAAGAGTTGGCTAACAACTGCTCGTCACTAATGGTGATTTGACCGTCTTCTTGAACCGTGTACGACGTTGAACCTGCCACCGGTGGATCGTTCACTGGTGTCACGCTGACATCAATGAATGCTGGTGTTGAACCTGTGCCGTCAGACACATCGAATGTGAACTGAACATCACCGTTGAAGTTTTCATTCGGCGCGAAGCTGTAAGTGCCATCGCCATTGTCGGTAAGCACACCATCCGCACCTGTGTAGAGTACGTTTTCGATAGACAGATCATCGCCATCAATATCCGATGCGCCTTCCAATAGGTCTGCATCCGTGAACAGCAAGGTGCCATCTTCTTCTACCGTGAACTGTTGATCTTGCGCTTGTGGCAAGTCATTCACAGGATTAACCGTAATATCCAGACCAACTTGTACCGAGCCGCCATCGTTATCAATGATATCGAAGGTCAGATCTAGGTCGCCGTTGTAGTTTTCATCCGGTGTGATGGTGTAACTGCCATCATCGTTGTATTGAATTGTCGCGTTGTCATCTGTCGATAGATTGATGGCTTCAAGGTTCTCGCTATCAATATCGCCCGCTTTAGCAAGCAACTGCTCTTGGCTTAACGTAATTGAGCTGTCTTCGTTGATGGTGTAAGCCAAATCACCCGAGACTGGTGGATCGTTGATTGGCAACACGTCGACATTGATGTGCGTATCAACAGTTACTCCATTCTCATCTTGAATGGTCACATCCAACTGAACTTGACCATTGAAGTTCTCGTTTGGCGCAAAACTACAAGTACCATCGCCATTGACGGTAAAGATACCATCCGAGCCTTCATAGCTGATGCCAACAAGCTCTACATCACCCTCGATATCAGATGCGTTGGCAAGAATTTGTGACTCACTGAATGTCAGTACTGAATCTTCATCAATCGTGTAAGACGTTGGACCGGCAACTGGAGGGTCATTCACTTCAATGACCGTAATGCCTGCGGTCGTTTCGTCAATCGCACCTTGCTCATCCGCCACAATCACATCAAGGCTGATATCACCGCTAAAGTTCTCATTCGGCATGAAGGTGTAAGTGCCGTCACCGTTGTCTTGGAATACGCCATCGGTGCCTGAATAGGTCACGCTATCGATGGACACTGCGCCTTCCACATCCGAAGAGTTAGCCAGAAGCTGCTCGTCGGAAATCGTAATCGCATTATCTTCATCAACCGTGTAAGACGTTGAACCCGCAACCGGAGGATCGTTCACTGGAGTGACGCTTACATCCACATTGGCAGGTACTGTCTCAGTGCCGTCAGAAACACCAAAGCTAAAGCTGACGTCGCCGTTGAAGTTTTCATTTGGAGCAAAGGTGTAAGTACCATCACCGTGGTCAGTCAGCACACCATCGCTGCCTGTGTAGCTAATGCCATCAACCGTTAAGTTATCGCCATCGATGTCGGTCGCGCCAGCAAGTAGGTCTGCGTCGGTAAACTGCAGCGTGCCGTCTTCTTCAACACTAAACTGCTGGTCTTGAGGAACAGGAAGATCGTTAACCGGATTAACCGTTAGATCCGCCGTTGCTTGGATAGTGTCTGTGCCATCCGTAATGTTGAATTGGATATCAATGTCACCATTAAAGTCCGCATCTGGTGTAATCGTGAAGCTGCCATCGTCGTTCGCTGTAACGGTTGCGTTTCCATCCACCGTCAAATCGCTAGCAGTCAGGTCATCGCCCTCAATATCAGACGCTTGAGAAAGAAGCTGTTCTTGGCTGAGTGTAATCGCACCGTCTTCATCAACGCTGTAAGCCAAATCACCCGATACTGGCGCATCATTGATTGGCAATACATTCACATTGATGACGGTATCAACTTCTGCTCCATCTTCATCTCGAATGGTCACATCAAGTTGAACTTGTCCGTTAAAGTTCTCGTTTGGCGCGAAGCTGCACGTGCCATCATCGTTAACGGTGAAAATACCATCCGGACCATCGTAACTAATGCCAACAAGCTCTACATCGCCTTCCACATCAGAGGCATTCAACAGCACTTGCGACTCACTAAAGGTCAGAACTGAATCTTCATCAATGGTGTAAGAAGTTGGTCCAGCGACTGGTGGATCGTTCACTTCCAGTACTGTAATGCCAGCAGTGGTGACATCCGTTGCGCCTTCTTCATCAGCGACGACAACATCAAGCGTCACTTCACCATTAAAGTTTTCATTTGGAGAGAAGGTGTACGTACCGTCGCCATTGATTTGCAACACACCATCGCTGCCAGAGTAGCTCACGCTATCAATCGAGACATCCCCTTCTAAATCCGAAGAATTTGCCAACAGTTGCGCGTCAGAAATGGTAATAGAGTTGTCTTCGTGAACCGTGTAAGACGTTGAACCAGCCACAGGAGGATCATTCACCGGCGTGACGCTCACATCTACATTCGCTGAAACCGTATCTGTGCCATCAGATACATCGAAGCTGAAGTTTACATCGCCATTGAAGTTCTCATTTGGCGCAAAGCTATACGTGCCATCGCCATTGTCAGTTAGAACGCCGTCGGTGCCTTCGTAGCTGATTCCGGTTACAGAAAGGTCATCGCCTTCAATGTCGGTCGCGCCAGCAAGAAGATCCGCATCGGTAAATTGCAGCGTGCCGTCCTCTTCCACACTGAATTGTTGGTCTTGAGGAACAGGCAAATCGTTGATTGGGTTAACCGTTAGGTCAGCGGTTGCTTGAACGGTGTTCGTGCCATCTGAGATATCGAAGCTGATGTCGATATCACCATTAAAATCTGCGTCCGGCGTGATGGTGAAGCTACCATCGTCATTTTGAGTCACCGTCGCGTTGCCATCTACCGAAAGGTTAGACGCCGTCAGTGCATCGCCTTCCACATCGGAAGCTTGCGACAACAACTGTTCTTGGCTCAAACGAATCGAGCCATCTTCGTCCACCGAGTAAGCAAGATTGCCAGACACTGGCGCATCATCGACTGGTGTGACGCTTACATCAATGTTGGCAGAAACCGTATCTGTGCCATCGGATACATCAAAGCTGAAGTTCACATCACCATTGAAGTTTTCATTTGGCGCAAAAGTGTAAGTCCCATTACCGTTGTCGGTCAGGATGCCGTCGCCACCGTCGTAGCTTACGCCCTCAACCGTTAGGTTATCGCCTTCAATATCGGTAGCGCCAGTAAGCAGGTCAGCGTCCGTAAAGATCAGCGTGCCATCTTCTTCCACGCTAAACTGCTGGTCTTGAGGAACCGGCAAATCGTTGATTGGATTAACCGTTAGGTCAGCGGTTGCTTGGACGGTATTCGTGCCATCGGAAATATCAAAGCTGATGTCGATATCACCGTTGAAATCTGCGTCCGGCGTGATGGTGAAGCTGCCATCGTCATTTTGAGTCACCGTCGCGTTGCCATCTACCGAAAGGTTAGACGCCGTCAGTGCATCGCCTTCCACATCGGAAGCTTGCGACAACAACTGCTCTTGGCTCAAACGAATCGAGCCATCTTCATCCACCGAGTAAGCAAGATTGCCAGATACTGGTGCGTCATCGACAGGCGTAACACTGACATCAATGTTGGCAGAAACCGTATCTGTGCCGTCGGACACATCAAAGCTGAAGTTTACGTCACCATTGAAGTTTTCATTTGGTGCAAAAGTGTAAGTCCCGTTACCGTTGTCGGTCAGGATGCCGTCGCCACCGTCGTAGCTTACGCCCTCAACCGTTAGGTTATCGCCTTCAATGTCGGTCGCACCAGCAAGCAGATCCACATCAGTAAATTGCAGCGTGCCGTCCTCTTCCACCTCAAAGGTTTTATCTTCAGGCACTGGTGCGTCATTGATTGGACGAACGGTTAAATCGATAGAACTTGAAACGGTTTCTTGACCATCACTGATATCAAACGTTAAGTCGAGTTCACCATTGAAATCAGCGTCCGGAACCACGGTGAACGTGCCGTCACCATTGTCTTGAACCGATGCATTCGCACCTACTTGGACGTTAGACGCAACAAGGTCGTCGCCATCAACATCACTTGCGTATTCGAGTAATTGTTCTTGCGTGAAGGTAATGGTGCCGTCTTCATCCATGATGTAAGCCAGATCTTGTTCTACCTCTGGCGCATCGTTTTCACCTTCGACTTTAATTTGGAACGTTTCGCTCGTGGTTTCTGAGTCGAAATCATCTTCTACTTGCGTCGTGGTCTCTTCACTGGTGTCCTGTACGTCCACCGCAAAGGTTTCTTCTGTGGTTTCTGAATCTAGGTTATCACCACCTTGTGAACCTTCAGAATCGGCTGAAGAGGCACTTGGCGCAGCCGAAGTTTGTACAGCTTGTCCTTGTGCTTCATTGCCTTCTGCGTCCGAACCACCTTCAGAGCCAGAGGCATCACCGCCACCAACAGCTTGTGCACCCGCACCTGAAGCCGCACCGCCGCTGCCAGACGCTTCTTCACCAGACCCACCGTCTGATGCCACGCTGTCTACCACGTTCGATTGAGCGGCATCCGAACCACCGCTACTCTCTGGCGTGTCTTCTTGTACCGCACCACCGGACGCCGAGGCTTCTTCTTCCGATCCGGCACCACTTGGGTTGTCTTCCATCGCCTGATTGGCTTCGTCTGCTGCATCGGTATTTTCAGCACCCGTCGCTACGGTCGAAGCAATCGTATTCTGTTGATTTTGCTGATTCTGCTGCTGGGAGGGCGTACCCGCGTCATTGGTTTCCGTTTGTTCTACCGCGTCATTTAGGTCTTTGTTTTGGTTATTTTGGTTGTTGTCACCTGCCATTACAGCCTCCGTTGCCATTAGCTAACTGATCGTGTTTAGAGGCAGTAAAGGACACCATTCTGGAAAACCAACTTTTTTATCCAACTTTTTTCATACTTATGTTGTTTAACCAGAAAGAGGTAAAAAAAATTTGAAAACGCAATTTAAAGATCCTTAGTTATTGTCATTAAAGCAATTAGGGCGGTGGAACAATGATAAACATGACGAATCTGTTGCGCTCAGTCGACAACAGCCACAAAGGGCTGCAATTGCTATTGGGAGATTTTTATAAGGACTTCAGCAGCGCGGCGATCAACATCGAAATGCTGCATAAACAAAACCGTTTTGAAGAGCTGAGCGGCTACTCAAAAAAGCTGAAAACCATTCTCGTATTACTTTGTGATGATGATTTACCACCCAAGATGGCAAAGCTGGAACATTTAAGTAAGCACCACTTTCCCGCACCTAATGAATTGATTGAGGACATCAAAACTGAGCTCAATAACGTGAACAAACAAATAAGCCAGCTGTTAGATATCGAAAACTCTATCGATGACAACACTGATGATGAATAACCGAGGTGGATCATGAGTAACAAGCAGATCGAACACCACCTCAGAAAGGCACTCGTTTCCAACAACGAGTCTTCGAAGGTGACCGCAGACGATACGATCGTGCTAGCCAGTGCGATGACCAGCGTACACAAAACACTGCTGGTTATCTTTTTGCTTTCAATGGTGGCGATCGCCGTGGCGTCTCAAGCTCGTATCGACATTGTGGTGTCGGTGCGCGGTGAGTTATTGCTGGAATCTGACGTAGAAAAAGTGCAACACCTTGAAGGCGGTATTCTCGAAGAAATGTTAGTGCGCAAAGGCGAAGTGGTTTACGAAGGTCAACCCATTGCGCGAATTCGTTCTTTGGATAGAAACACTCAACTCGATACGGTGAACACAGAAATCATTCAGCTCGAGTTAGACAAACTCCGTTATGAAAGCCTGCGCGATATGGTAGAGCCCGATTTCTCTGCCTACATCGAAAAATACCCAGGATTGGTTCAGGTAAACATGAATACCTGGCAGCAAGAGTTTTCCAAAAACCGATCTAATGAAGAGTTGATCACTCACGACATCAATCACAAGAACTCGTTGATTGATTCTATGCTTAAGCGCCGCAAAAGCTCCGAGAACCAGCTTTCTTTGATTCGTAAGCAGCTCAATATCAAGAACACCTTGTACAAAGAAGAAATGGCATCTTATGTCGATGTTCTGAATATGCAGGTTCAAGAGTCAAACATGGTGCGTGAAATTGAAAATCTCGATGAGTCGGTCATGAATGAGCGCTTCCAACTCGACAAGCTAGAGAAGCAATACCGAGACTTGGTGGAAAATCGCAACTCCGAATACCAAGCGCAAATCATTCAAGCGAAGAAAGATCTCAAGCTGAAACGCATTCTTCGTCCTCAACACTCAGACAAAGTGGATCGCCTTGTGGTCTACGCCCCTATTGATGGCGTGGTGGATAAAGTGCATTTCAACTTCCGTTCTGCGGTGATACCGCCGGGGGAAAGTATCGCGGACATTGCGCCGATCAATAACTCCCTTCATGGCGAAGCGAAGATTCCACGTAAAGACATGGGCTTTGTTGAAATCGGGCAGGCAGTCAAAGTGAAGATGGACACCTACAACTTTGCCAAATACGGATTTTTGGAAGGTCGAATCGCGTCGATCAGCCGTTCGTCCTATGAAGAAGAGGACGCTGAATTCTACCTCGCTGAAATCCAAATCAGCCAAAACTATCTAGAGCGTGGAGGCACACAATACAAACTGTCCCCTTACATGGAGTTTACCGCCGACGTGAAAACAGGGTCACGTCGGGTTATCGAATACGCTGCGAAGCCGGTTATGTCGGCTATCGAAGACGCGTTCGATGAGAGGTAATGGATGAGTAACAAACCTTCCTACAATATTTCCGTTCCTGTTATGCGCCTTAGCATTGCTTTCAGCTTGGTGCTGGCTGCCCTCGCCTTTTATTTGTATGTCTCTTGGGAAAAAGTGGATTCAGTGGAGCAAGTGCAAAACGCGCCTCTATTGGTTCAAGCTCAACAACTCAACCAAACCATCGAACTTGATATCCAAACGCTTCAGCGCTGTTTAGCTGCGCGTTATTGCAATACAACAGAGCTCAATTTTGAGGTTCTGAAAAACGAAATTGACCAGTTTAAGTCTCTCGCATCACTCAACAAAACCGAGTTTAGCTTGGTAGGCGCGACCGAATATACGCAGCTTGAACTGGCGATTAATCGCTTCTCGGACAGCTCAAAAACGCGTGACGATGTGTTGGCACTGTATCTCTCGCTCACCAATAACTACCTACAAATGGACGACAACTATCGCACCATGTTTAACAACCACGCGAGCGACCTAATGATGGAGAAAAACGAGTTCTTCATTTGGTTGTTTATGGTTGTTGTCGTGCTGGTTGGTATCGCCGTTCTATCGAATTTAGTGGCAATCCTCAAACTGAGAAAATCCAGTTCGAATGAGCGAGACATTGACCAAGAGTTCGATGGGCTTTATCAAGAGCTCAAACAACTGGATTTACAAAGGTTGGAAGAGTTGCTCAACGAGGTGAGCATCAATCCGAAGCAGCGTCAGATCTACTCTCACCTAAAACTGATTTTCAGCAAACTCGAAGAGCAAAAACGTAATAACGATCTCTACAAGCAGCTCTATGCTCTGATTGGTTACGAGATTCGTGGCATCACCAACACCATTAACGGCGGCGTGCAATATCTCGTACAAGAGACCGATGAGAGCGGCGTGTTGATGGCGCAAGATATAACCTCGGCTGCCAATACCTTGTCCGAGCTGGCAGAGAACTACAACCGACTCATTTCACAAGGGACCGAGAGCAAATCGAAAGAGTTTTCACTGCTTAATGTGCTGTCTGAATTGATGATTCACATCAGTTCAAAAGTGCAGCGAAATGAAGGTGAATTAGACTGCTTTATCTCGGATAACTTGCCAAATCGTGTTGAAGGGCAATCCACCAGCTTATTCTGGGTGTTGTTCCTACAGCTATCGAACGCCATCCAACTCAAAGCCGACAAAAAACTGTTTGTCACCATTGAATCGGGGGCGGCGTCAGACATTGAAAACACTCGCCTGACCATCAATCTAAACTTCTTAACCACGCTGGATGTTCCGTTTGCCAAGCTCAATACCCTACACTGGAGCGACCATAAACAGCACACAGCAACCAAAGACGATTTGGCGAAAAGCGTGTTGAAAGATTATGGCTATTACGAGAGCCATTGGTATCAATCGGGCAATCAGGAACGTTTTCAAATTCAACTCGATTTGAAAGCCAAAAGCTTCCACACCGAGAAAACTCGCTTCGACAATAAACGTTTGTTGCTGTGTGCCAACTCTCAGTTGCGCATTGATGTGATGAACAAAATGCTGGTCAACTTAGGCTTAGAGATCACGCCAATTCGAACGCCGAACGAGCTCTTCTCTGCTGCAAAAACCTTTGGCGAATACGATGCCATCATGCTGACTGACACGTTCGAGCCAAACAAACTGCCCTCACTGAGCAAAACAGTGAAATCGCAACTGCGCAATCACCCGAACACCAAGTTGCTGCTTTCGGTCACCAGCACTCAGCAAGCACAAGAGAGCCATACCTTTGTCGACAAGATTCTGAACTCTCCTGCGATTCCGTATGAGTTCATCCCTAATCTGTTAGCAATCATGGAAGCGGAAGCCTCAGAAGATCAGATGGAGAACAGCTCATTCCTGATTGTGGAAGATGACCGTGTTCAACAGATTCTACTCAAACGTATTTTGAGCAAGCAAGAATACGAAGCCGATACCGTTGGCGATGGCGCAGACGCCGTTCAGCACTTCATGAACCAGCGCTCAGACATCATTTTTATGGACTGCATCATGCCGGGCATGGGCGGCATTGAAGCGACCAAACGCATTCGACAATACGAACAAGAGAGCGGACAAAACCCTTGCACCATTATAGGTGCGACAGCATTGACCAGCAGTAATGAACACCAAGCTTGTATCGAAGCTGGAATGGATTACGTGATCAGCAAACCTTATAAAAACGACGAAATCATCAAGGTGATCAACAAGTATGTGGCGGTACAGAAACTTAACTAGCTGCGTATTGGCAGCGCTTACATTGAGCAATGCTCCTTCGGCAATGGCGACCACCTTGCTTGAGGCGGTCAAACTCGGCTTGGAAAACAACTTATCTCTACGCGCTAGTGACAAAGGCGTGGAAGAAAACGAATACAACATCGACATTAGCCGTTCTAAGTTTCTACCCTCTTTAAACGGTGCTGCTGATACCACATGGAATGAAAACGAAACCATATTAACGGGAACACCGGATACACGTTCTAGCTACAACTCAAACAGCTACAGCGTGTCTTTATCTCAATCAGTGTTTAACCTTGGCGACATCTTCAAATACGGCACCGCGAAACTTGATTTCAACATTGAAGAAATCAAACACGAGAACAAAATCCAGAGCACCATTTCTGAAATCGCGACGCAATATTTCGAGTACCTGAAAAACAACGCGCAAATCAAAGCCACCAAAGTCGAGCTTAAATCCTCTGAAACACGTGAGCGCCAAATGCGTCGTAACGTGGAGCTTGGCAACACTGCGGCGAGCGAGTTGTATGAGGTGATTGCTCAGAAAGAAGGCATTGCCAATCGCTTAAGAACCCTAGAGAAAGACCGACGTGTGATTTTGAACGGCTTAGAGATTCAAGTTCAATACCCAGTCACCCCATCGCAGGACATCTACGAAAGCGTGCCCTTGGCGGAAATCAGCGAATCCGAACAACGCGCAATTCTTGAACAAGCTTTGAAGCTCAATAACGACTTATTAGTCGCGAAGAAGACCGTAGAGCGAAGCCGAAGAGGCTTGAAAGAAAGCGGTTCAAACTTTGTGCCGACCGTATCGCTTTCTGCCAGTTACCGTTACGACGATGCGAACAACTATGACCGAACCGACCCAACCGCAACAGGGGACAGTAACTCCACCAGCGTCGGTTTGAACTTGAATGTGCCGATTTTCTCCGGCGGTTCGGATTACTACGGTTATCAAAAATCGTCAACTGCTATCGAGCGAACCGAGCTGCTGTACCAAGATTCGTTGTTCACGACGCGCAATAGCGTTAACACCTCAGTACTCAACATTAATGACTTCTCCCGAGCGATTAGCAGCTACGAGAATATTATCCGAGCCAACTACGCTTCCTATAAAGGCATTCAACGCGCTTACCAGCTTGGTACGCGAACCATTACCGACTTACTGGCAGCAGAAAGTAAACTGTTTAGCGCGCTACGTGATTACGAGAGCGCGCGTTATGACTACATCATTGAATCGATCAATCTTGAGCAAATCAAAGGTATGTTGTCGGTGCAATCCATCGAAAGCATCATGCAATTGATGAGCAATATCGAAGGCAGAAGCAATCAAGACTTAGTTCCAAAACACCTTCTCTCCAAACCATCGATTAAGAAAGGAGGTCGCAATGCAAACTGAGCATTTTTCCCAGAAGATTAACTTTGCTGACAAGTGTTACCTGACTTTCTCGACGGTCATCTCAACGCTGTTTGGTTTGGTGCTGCCCTTTTCGATTCTGATTATCTTTGACCGAGTTTTACCTAACCAAGCCAAAGACACGCTGTTTCTTCTGTTTGCCATTATCTTGATCACCATCTTCCTCGATTATCACTTAAAGAATCAGGAAGAGAAGATTTCGTCGGTGATCATGAAGCAGTTCGAAACCAACTTAACCAACAAGGTGTTTCAATCCATCTGTTTGGCTGAGATATCAAAATTTCGTCGCCTAGAACCCGGTGAATACCTAGAGCGTATTGCTACAATTCCAGAGATTAAATCCTTCTTTGGCGGAGAATCTGTACGGGCATTGATCAACCTTGCCGTCAGCATACTGACTATTCTGATTATCGGTCTGATCAACATCTGGGCAGGGGTGACCATCTTGCTCGCCTCCATCGTTTTGGCGGTGTTCGCGCTGAGCCTGTCTAAGCAAAAAATCAACAGCCTAGAAAACAAATCCGACATCGAAGGCTTAACCACTTCGAAAATCATCGAGATCATCTCTAGCCCGCTCGATATCAAAGCGCGCAATATGGAATATCGCGTTGAGAGCTTGATGACACAAATGGTGGAAGAACGTGAAGTCGAGAACATCAAGTACGAGCAAATTGAATCAAACTTCAGCCTGATCTTGTCGCTCATACAACAGCTCTCCATTGCTTGTGTGGTGGTGGTTTTGGCAACGGCCGTTATCAACATGCAATCTAGCCAAGGCATCATGGCTGCTATCATCATGCTTACCAACCGTTACTTCGCGCCATACCAACAAGTGATGCGCACAGTAAGCCGCTGGGAGTTGAACAAGCTTCATATCCAACGTATCGCCGAGTTACTTGAGCTTGCTGCGTCTGTAGAACAACAAAACGACACGACAGAAGTCGAGCGTATATCGGTGAAGTATTCGGAAAAACAACGCATCGAGTTTGAACGCGGTCAGGCTTACTTGCTAACAGGGAAAAGCGGCGCAGGCAAAACCCACCTCGCCAATTGCATTACGCGGCAAAACACCGACAGCAAGCTCGATATCCAAATCAACGAGACACCGCTCGATGATGTCAACTACAACGTCTGGCGTAATAGCGTGCTCATGGTCGACAAAACCAGCTCGTTCGTCGAAGGGACCATCATCGACAACCTGACTTGTTTCCGCCCGAGCTTAAACAACACCGCATTTGCGCTTTGCGAAACCATGAACATCAAAGCACAAATCGATGCCCTTCCCGCGGGTTTTTACACCGAGCTCAAAGGGCATTTACGCAACCCATTCTCGCGCCAAGTTGCTTATGCCTTGCTGCTAGTGCGTGCCTTACTTGCGAACAAACGTGTGTTGATCTTCGACGACATCGACTGTGTTTATGACGACGACTTTGCTCGATTGGTTTTGACCAGTACCGCCTATCGCGCCAACGACAAAATCCTCATCATCGTCAGCAATAAGATGGACAAACTCAATCATCGCCTCAAACGCGTCAAACTTACCGGAGGTGACCAATGAGTATTTTGGTTGATTTTAATAATGTCCCTCAGCGCTTGTTGGACTTTGAGGCTCGCAGTTATGACGAGCGATACAATCAGTCACCTTTAATTCGTGGTTTAGCTTACACCCTCATTGCGCTTGAATGGGAAGGCACACCTTCTATCCTCAGCGACGCTTTTATCCCTAAACCAAAAGACAGCGACAGTTTTATCGCCACCATTGAACGCCTTGGATACCGTTGTGACGTCACCAAATTAAAAACTTTGGAGCACATCGAGGGGCATCCTCATCCTTGTTTTATCGAGATAGAAAACCTCACTGCGATTTTCTTGGGCACTAGAGACGGCAAACTGATCCTGTTTGATTACACCAATAACAACACCATTGAATACCCGCTTTGCAAAAAGCCGTGCTTGTTGGTCTCGATCAGCGAATACTCCCGCTTGTTCCGAGAGCCGCCACCTGAATCTCAAGACCGCAGTAACTGGATTAAATACGCGTTTTATCGCTACAACAATGAACTCAAAAGTCTGATTATCCTCAGCTTCGTGATCAGTATCTTGGGCGCACTCCAACCCTTTTTTATCATGAGTGTGTACAACTTCGCCTTGACGTCTAGCTCGCAAGCCACGCTCTATTGGCTCACTTTATTTGCCGTGATTGTTGGATTCTCGGAATACTTTTTTAAGAAAATGCGAGTCAACATCATTGCCACGTCAGGTAAGGATTTGGCGGTGCACATTTCTCAAGCGGTTATATCTAAGCTTTTATGGCTCCCTTATGCGATGACATCCACCGCTGGCGTGTCTTCTCAGTTAGCGCGTTTGAAAGACATCGACACATTCCGCCGATTGGTAACGGCAGAGTCAACTTTGAGCTACTTCGACATGCCGTTTGTTATCGTGTTCATTGTCGCGATTGCCATCATGTCAGGAACCGCAGCATTGGTCGTCATGGCGGGTTTGATTCTGATGTTGGTGTTCTGTGTTTATTCTCGTTACATCTATTCACAAGCCACGTCTAAGAGCTCACGCGCTAACGCCATGGTTTCTTACCAATGGAATGAGATTCTTCGCGGCATCAAAACCATCCAAGGCTTACCACTGTTGCGCGTTATTCAATCTCGTTTCAGTGCTTCACACATGCAAAGCACCAACGATGCAGAGAACGTTGCGGTGACCAACAGCAAGGTTCAAGCCGCAGGTGGCAGTTTGATTCAGGTGATAGGTACCGCAAGTATCGTGACCGCGGTTATTGGTGTAATGGATGGAACGTCTGACGCTGGTGCCATGCTTGCAACCGTAATTTTAGTCTGGAAGGCGTTAGGTCCGATAATGGGTATCTACAACTCCATTTCCAAATTCCAATCGATTAAGGCGTCCTCTGCGCAAATCAACAACCTTATGGCAATGAATGACGACAAGCTAACACTGGAGAAAAGCCCCCCTATTCGCCTCTTCCAAGGCAGCATTGTCGGCAGCGGTGTAAGCCATCGCTACACTGGCGCAGCAACGGGCTTAACCAATCTCGGATTTAAAATTGCCCCAGGGGCGAAGGTGGTGATTTGTGGACCAACAGGTTGCGGTAAAACCACGCTAATTTCCATTCTTGCGGGTTTAGAGGATAGATACCAAGGCGCAGTGTCGGTAGACGGCTACAACATCAAACAGTTCAACAGCTATCGCTACCGAACCTCGATTAACTACATCCCGTTTAATTTGCATATTTTTGAAGGCTCTCTGGAGACCAACTTCATCTTGCATAATGGACTCATCCCTACAGAAAAGATGCAAGAGATGGTGAGCTTTTTCGAACTCGATGCGTGGTTGCCAGAAGGATTGAACACTCAGCTAAGCGTAGATAAATGCAAGAATTTACCCAACGGTATTCAACAGAAATTGCGCCTCGCGCTGGGGCTTGGAAGTTGTGAACAATCACTGATCATCATTGATGAACCATTTAATGGCGCTGAGCAAGAAAATGCTCAGTACTTCAACCGCTTGTTCACCGATAAATTGCTAAACAAAACCGTGGTGTTCTCTACCAATGATCCGGGACTAATCGCCACTTCGAACATGAGTTTGGTATTAGAGCCAGACGGCAACTTAAAATATTTTGGCTTAACAGACAAATACTTAAACAGCTTAAGTTAATACTGTGGCGCTTATTCACAATTAACTCTTTAATCAGACAGATACAATTGACAAAGATATAAACCAGAGAGATGATTCGACCGAGATTTAGAGGTATTTAGGATTCAGATGTATACATTTGTTGCTGACAAATTGGATGTGGTTTATTTATCAGCGATACCGGAAAACCACGCATTACAGGACTTTGATGTGCCTGAAGAAGAACTCGAAATCCGCGAGATTGTCGAGGTGTGGTATGAGTGTGCATTTTTGCCTGATTTCAATCTCGAGCAAATCGACATCGCAAACAAAGCGGAGCTAGTGGCAACACAAACTCAAGTGGTGAACAACTACACGAGCACTCTCGCTTTCTTACTCAAGAGCAGAGTGTATCGAGCTGCCCTTAACCGCATGTTAAGCATCTGGACACTCGAACCCTCCGCCAAAGCACAACTTGAGTTACTGCTTTTTGCCGAAGAACAAGCAAAGACCAACTGAGCAACACGCAGATAGAAAAAAGCCAGCAATGACGCTGGCTTTTTAGAAGCTATTGAACTGGTATTACACCCATCCATCAAACTGAAGACGTTTCTGTATTCGCTCTACTGCCTCTTTCTGCATTTGTCTCACGCGTTCGTTAGAGATATTTAGTAAGTCCCCAACTTCAGCTAATGTTTTCACGTTATGCTCAAATAAGCCGAAGCGATGAATGAGCACTTGCTGCAACTTCACAGGCAATGTGTTAACGACGTGTTCCAGTGCTTGAGTAAAGCAATGGTCTTCGCAATCTTGCTGTGGATCTGTTGTGTATTCGCTTTCACACTGTTCGAGCACAAATGGCGCATGATTAAGGTCGACAGTTGTTGAAACATCGATAAAGCCGCTCAACGCGACTAACTCATCAACACGCTCTACCTTTACGCCTGAACAGTGGGACAACTCAGAAATCGAGATGTCTTTGCTCATGGTTTTGCTCGCATCATGCTTTTTGGACGCAAGGCTATTTATCTCTTTACAAACGTGAGCAGGTAAACGCACCGTGCGACCGTTGTTCATTAATGCCGCTTCAATATTTTCGCGAATCCACCACACAGCGTAAGTTGAAAAACGATAACCCGGCTCAGGATCATACTTGTCGATGGCTTTGATCAAGCCAATGTTGCCCTCTTCAATCAAATCAAGCAGCGTGAAGTTGTTGCCAGTACGCTTTAAGTAGCTTTTGGCAATCTTCACCACTAAACGCAAATTAGATTCGATCATCACCTCGCGCGCTTCTTTGTCCCCCGCTCGATTGAGTTTGGCATAACGCAGTTCATCTTCTCGAGAGAGTAAATCAATCCCCACGATGTCTTTTAGGTAATGTGCATAAGGATCTTTACCTGCAGAAAACGCTTCTTTCATTGGCATCTCATCCGTGACACCTCGGGACCTAGCAAAACACTCGTTGTTCATTTCCCCGTCCTTATCAGCCAACTTTACTGGTGTAGCTCTTTGGCTACTTTTCTCCGTGGCTCAATTAATATGCCACCCAACGAATAACATTCGTTTTACGTTGAGTGTAGACAAGGCTTTTTAGCTTTACCAAGAAATTGCATTTAATTTCATATCCACCCTGCACTCAACTGTCAAAGCGTGAGCGGGTTGGGATTTATGGAGCAACATTCAGTATCGTATTTACATCAGAGTTGATAGAAGAGTTTCACTTACTAACCGTTAGATAAATTCATGGTTAAAACATATATTTAAAAACTGTACTTTACATTAGCAAACAACAAAGTCGCAGGTACTTCGCCAAACAAGCTGCCATTGCTACCGTTAAAGCTTTGGATTACCGTGAGCAGCTGCCAGTCATTAGCGAGGGAGTAGTTACTCGATATCCCAAGGAAATAGGAATGATCGTCGTAATAACTGGTTGAAAGCGTGACACGGTTTAGAGGCGTTAAGTCAAAGCTCACATCGGCGTACCATGTATTTCGTGTAAAGCTCAACGTTTTTGCATCAAGAGGAAGATTCAAATACGCCAATGCGCTTGATGCATCTTGAGGTTCAGAGATAAATAACCACGCTGCACGCCCCATCCAGCTGCGTTTTCCGCCAAAGCTGTAATCCGATTCAATACTGGCAACCGTGGTCTTTTTGGTCGGTTCACCCTCAAATTCTGGATCAATGGGATCAAACCACGTGAGCTCTCCACGAAAACCCGCATCAAACACATCCGTTGCAAAACCAGCACCGAGTACATAGTCCATCCGAGCTCGTCCTGCTATAAACTGATAATCCCATCCCGATTGATTGGCGAAGTAACGCAGTGAGGCACTGTCTTGTCCTGACTGACGAGCTGGTGAAAACACCAAATCTACCCCATCGGCAAAGCCCAGCTTTCTGCTCAGCATGACCGCATCCGTGCCTGCTCGCTCTTCATAGTCAAAGTCGTAAATCGAATACGCATTGTAGATATCGTTTGGATTCCATATCGTATTCATCGACCAATTGATACGAAAGCGCCCTAGTTGCGCTCCCCAGTCATCTTGCTGCCAAGTGAGATATAGACGATCAAGCTGACTGTTAATGACCACATCATCTTCATGCCAGTTTTTGCTTAAATCCATGTAACCAGAGTCCAACGCGACCAAATCAGCATAGCCAGGAAAGTCGGTAGAATCGCCCCAAAGTGCTCGATTTCGTAGCCCAACATTCACACGCCAGCTAGAGGAAAAACGGTATTCAAAGTTAAGTCGATTGTGTATCAGGTTATCGAACGTATTATCAGTGCCATCAGGAATACTGTAGGTTGCCATGTATTTGATGTAACCATCCAAATCCCATGACTTTTGAGGCTCTAATCCGGGAACAGCAGACAAGGCAGAACCAGCCTGAAGACTAAGAAATGAAAGGCTTAACGCCTTAATAAACACTGTATTTATTTTTGTTCTGGGCAAGCCAGTATTGAATGGGAGAGCTTTAGTGCAAGTCGCAGACAAATGAGAAACAGCTTTATGCATGCGACCTCTCTGCGCGATTATCGATATTACTGAAATCACGCGCTAAACGACCATCTTCAAACACGATAATTCGGTGTGCACGTTTTATCACTCGCGGATCGTGGGTCGAGAAGATAAACGTCGTTCCCTCTTGTTCGCTAAGTTGCTCCATAATATCGAGCAACTCCGCGGTGCTTTTAGCGTCTAGGTTGGCAGTAGGTTCGTCCGCCATGACAAAACGAGGCTTCGGCGCTAAAGCACGAGCAACCGCAACACGCTGCTGCTGTCCGCCGGACATCTTACCTGGCACCTTATTCATCTGTTCCGCCAATCCCACTTGTTCAAGTAAGGACGTCGCACGTTCACGACACTCTCGTTCGGTTTTACCTTGCAGCTGCATGACGAATTCCACATTCTCAAGCGCGGTTAACACAGGTAACAAACTGTAGTCTTGGAAGATGAAGCCTATATTATCGCGACGATAGGCAATCAGCTCTTTTTCTGACATCGATGAAATCATGCAACCATCGATTTCCACCTTGCCAGAGCTTGGGGCATCAATACCTCCAATCATGTTCAGCAACGTCGTTTTTCCCGAACCAGATGGTCCCATGATCGCAACAAATTCACCCTGCTTAATCTCCAAGTCTACCGACTGCACTGCGTGCACAGGGTAATCACCATCGGCGTTGTAAATCTTAGTTAGGTTTTGTAGTTTGATGGTCATTAGCTTTTCTCCGCCATGGCATCCACAGGTCGATACTTCAAAATTTGTCGTGCGGGATACAGGGCTGCGATAAAACTGGCAACAAAAATCGCGACAATGATCATTTGATAATCCGCTATCGATACCCGTGGATAAAGCAAGGTATCCACGCCATAAGCCCCTAGCCCTTCAGCCATACCAGCCAGCGACAATCCGGTAATACTCAGCACCTTGAGCATAATTGCACTCCCGAGTAACCCAAGCGCACAACCGCTTAATCCAAGGAACAAGGTTTCAAAAACAATCAGCAAACGTATCTTGTGTTTTTGCATGCCGACAGCCATTAACACACCGAACTCTCGCGTGCGTTCAAACACTGACATCAGCATGATATTGATGATGCCAAGGGTCATCGCCAGCACAAACACCACCAGCATCACTTGGTTAGAAACGTCCATGGTGCTCATCATGGTGGAGAGCAAAGGTTGGATCTCCTGCCAAGGTCTCACACTGAGCAAATCTTGACTTTCCGGCGGCAAAATAGAGTGAGTGAAAGCTAGTAACTGCTTGAGCTCAGCATCGTTATTAGAAGTAAGGTGTATCGCAATTTCGTGCGTGCCACTCAGCCCCGCTACCTTTTCAAGATCCGCTTTTCGGACGTAAACATTCCCGTCATCAAACCCTGTTGATGGTGTTTTGAATATGCCTCGAACACGAAATGCCGCACCTGCAACCTCCCCATTCACATCAGACAGAGTGAGTACCACTTTGGAGCCAACGCGTAGCTTTAATCGCTCAGCTATCTTGCTCGATACTAAAATCGGATTTCTGCCTTCTTCGCTCAGCCATTCTCCGTCGACAATATGTTTCGAGAGTGGCGTGATGTTTTGCTCTTGATCGATATTAACGCCATTGATGCGAATACCACGTGTACTGCGCGCCGACGCTATCATGCCATCTGCTAAAAATCGCTCAGAAATGGCTTTCACTTCTCGGTTACTCGCCAACACTTTGCTTATCTTTTCCGCATCGGGAATCACATCTTTTAGCTCAGGATTAACCAAGTAGGACTTTTGCTGGATCTGCAAATGACTGGTTTGCCAAGAGATGGCGTTCTTGATCATGCTATCGACCAAGCCATTCATAAATCCCATCATGGCAACCACGCCCATCAAGCCAAATACCATAGCTCCGAGCATGATTGAGGTTCTCAACTTGTTGCGCCACAAGTTACGCCAAGCCAACTTAACCAGCATGAGCACCTCCTTTTAACCCTGCTGCAATAGGCATTCGAAACATGCGAACCATTGGATAAAGCAAGCACAACAAAAGAATCAACAGCACGACTACGATTTGATTGAGCAGTAAATGTGGATCGAGCGAGACGGGCACAATAGGTTCAAAACCACTTTCGCGCATGAGCTTGGCAGCATCGCCAGTAATTTCGATTGGATTAAAGTAGAAATACCCCAACACAGGAGCACTCACGATAAGCCCAATAATGATGCCAATAACGGACATAAACAGAGACTCTATCGTGAGCAGAAGGACAAGCTTGGAGCGCAGCATTCCGGTTGCCAGCATGACTGCGAACTCACGTTGGCGTTCTAATGTTGTCATCAAGATAGTCGCAAACAAGCCAAAACCAACAATGCCGTAGAGAATATAAATCAAGAAAATACCGCCCGCTTTATCTAAGGCGATTTGCTGAGCCATTTCTGGCGACAACTCTTTCCAATCTTTCACGGCGACATTTTTGCCATACTCGGCTTTAAGCTGTTCAACGGTATCAGGTAAGTCTCTTAGACTCTCCGTATTTAAAACCCATGCAGTGACTTGGTCATCCAATGAATACAGGCTTTGCGCGGTATCGATCGGCATGTACACCAACTGAGAATCAAGCTGCTGCAAAGGAAAATGAAGAATGCCCGAGATTTGATACAAACCTGCCGCAGTCTGTCCCCTATAACCGACACCGTAAAGCACCAATTCATCGCCAACCTTGAGTTGCAAATAATTCGCCAAACCACCACCAACTAGCACTGATTTTTGCCCTGATTGGATGTAGCTTCCCTCAATCAATTTGTCGCTGATATTGGAGTACTGATCTTCAGCTTCAGGCTCAACGCCTAGTACGATAACGCCTTTTGAGCGTTCATCTTTTGCGGCTAAAGCAAAAGATTCCACCCGAGGTAATACGACATCAATATTGGGATTGTTTTTCGCCGCGGAAATGAAAGAAGCGATTTGTGGCAAGACATCATCAATGCTGGAAGAATCACCAAACTCAGGGTTTTGCAGTTGAATCAACCCGGTATAAAACTTGGCGGCATTTTTGATATTGGACGTATAACTCCCTTCTTGAAACGCTCGCGTAATCAGCGAAAGAAACAGCACCAATGCCAACGCAGACGCCGTCAGTAGTGTCCTGCGCTTTTGTCGCCAGAGGTTTCGCCAAGCCAGTTTCACAAGCATTGATTCGCTTCCTTCCGTTGATGTTTGATTATCCGCTTCTTCTTTCAGCCGTTCATTTATCCAAACTTAATCGCGCAGCGATTTCATCTGTTGCTGAGAGAAAAAGCTGTCATCGATATCGAAATCAAACTGCGCTTGGTGGGTGATGAGTACGGTTTTGTTGTCTGGCTTATCAAGCGGCTGCATTTCCATTCTGGTCGCTAATTTCCTCCCACCGAGTTCTTCCACGTCATAAGTCGTCATCACGTTCACTCGCTCATCAAACTCATCGTAGAATTCTACTTTGCGCTGCAGATAGGTCGATTTGGAAATCCACAACGTTACTTTGCTCCAAACCACAGGAGCATCGGGCTTTGCAACGGCGTCTATCACCCAAACCTTGTCGCCATCAAACGTATCCTCGCCTTTTAATTCATGTTGATAATCGACCACGATAGAGGACTGGTTGATTAAGTCATCATTGGTGAAGTCAGAGCCCATCCACGATTGGCTCAACATAGATGGCGCAATTTTGATGACGCGTTCGATACTCGGCACCCAATTCCACATTTCTCTTTGTCGTTTTAGAGAAGCGCTGCCCTTATCTTTGGCTGGCGCCGTAACCAACACCAAAGACAAGTCCGTTCCTTTTGTCCAACTCTTCATGGTCATCGACCGAGTCCAATCAGGACGAATGATCTCCATTGTAGATTCGGTATAACTGGAATCGCCGCGCATTGCTTGATCTGACTTTTGCACTATATCAAAAGCACTTTCAGCTACAGCAGTAAATGAAATGGACCAACACAATAGAGATAACCAAGCAGTACGCATAACCGTCCTCGACACTGGAATCCAACACTATTCGCGTCAGAAATAACAATAAAAACAGGGAGTTCAAATCAGTATAGCAAGGAGAGGATGAAGGTCAGCGAGAGCTCGCTCAAAGTTTTACTGAGCTTTACGAAGTAATGGTTCCACTTTGTTTCTGTTGATGATTTGGAACACCGCGCGATTCTTGCCGCTGGCTTTTCCACGATACATAAGTTGATCAGCATCTTGCAGGCTTGGCGTCTCATCAAACCTAGGATAATACGCACAACCAAGACTGATGCTCACATGAATGTTCTGTCCATCTAATGGGATTGGCATTTGATTAACGTGAGTACAGATTTCACACGCCAGCGTTTGGGCCTCTTCTGCCGATAGTGACACACTCACCAAAGCAAATTCCTCGCCGCCAATTCGAGCTAATGTCACCCTTTCATCAGTTACAGATTTCGCGGTATTAGCAACAGCAACGATTGCTTGATCTCCAGCTAAATGACCAAACTGATCATTGATGGATTTGAAGTCATCAATATCAAACACCATCACCGTCAGGTCTCTTTTTACTGTGCTTAACGTCGCCAATCGTTCAATCAAGTGACGTCGGTTATAAAGCTTGGTAAGAGGGTCTGTCAGGGTCAACTCAAACAATTGTTGATTGGCTAAAGTTAACTGTCGAGTTCGCAACGCCACCGTTCTTTTGAGTGAAAAGATATGGAACATGGCGGCAATAACCAAAGCGAACACGGCCAAGGGCGCCAGATAGGCAGGATAAACGGTTTTAACATGAATCCAACGGCTGAATATGCGATCTTTATCCGCCTCCATCACTCTCTCGAAGTTTCTGGAGATCTCATCAATCGATTTAGGACTGCCCTCTCCCGAGGCAATTCGTAAGTTTTTGCTGTAAAGGTGAACGGCAGGTAAAAAAGCCACAGGCTCGAGTGTCGTGGCCATGTAAAAGTTCGACACTTGAGTGTCAGCAACAAATAGGAAAACTTTCTTTTTTGCCACCGCATCTAACATTGCATCATTATTCGAATAGAGCTTTACCGCCGCGTTTGGGTAACGTTTACGAATAAAATGCTCTTCGAATCCACCACGAACTACGCCAATTTCCATCGCAGATTCGCCTTCAAGCACTGAGTTGATGTCCAAACCAAACACATCTTTATTCACGTAAAGCTGTGTATCAATGGGCATGATCACCGTACCAAAATTCAAGTACTGGCTTCGTGCTTCGGAATATATTAGCCCCGCATGAACGTCTGCACGCCCCTCCTTCACAGCGAGTAAAGACTCTTCCCAATCAAGCAGAAGGAATTTAACGTGCACATCATTGCGAACAGAGTACTCACGCCAAAAATCAATCAAAATGCCCTGTGGCTCGCCGTCTGGAGTAAGATAAGAGAATGGTTTCCAAGCTTTGGAATTGGCAACAATCAAAGAGCCTTGTTTGGTCTCATGACTTTGGGATGGGGCGCTGTAAAACACACTCACGATCATCAGAGCGATGCCAAATGTTGCGCTTTTCCAACCATAAGTACTATAACGTATGAGAGCCATACCTACTTCTCGCCAACCTATCCGAAAGTATTATCTAAGACTTAATTCGAACTAAAGGTATAGCAGAGCTTTTAATGATGGGAAGCGACTCTTATTGATATGAATCTAAATTAGTACCTTTGTGCTGCAAAACGGTACTTTATTACCATAATATATTATTAATCCATCGCGAATTATTATGAAATTTATATGGATAAAAGTGCGATAAATACATTCTGCTTTCTTCGGTTTTATCATTGCGCGTAAGAACACCTGACACAGCCCACAAAATCACATAAAAAAAGTAATGATTATTCGCTCGATAAGAATCACTTTGTTAACTTACGCGCAATTTTTTTGTGACCCGAAATTTTCGCTTTCGCCATGCCTTCTCAATATAGAATTAACAAAATCGTCGAAATTGGCGATACGCTGCATCGTAGTGGCTGTGCGCCTTACAAAGTAGAGAAATACACTCAACACTACGCGCAAAAACATGGCGTAGATGTGATGATTCAAGCTACACCCACCGCGATCAACTATCAGTTTCCTGATGACAACAACGCTGTCGTGCTCAAGCGCCTCAAGCCGGCATCAATTAACCTCAGCTTGCTCGCGAATACCATCATCCGTATCAACCAACCGAGTAGCGAACCCGTTCCAGAACCTGCTGGATATCCTTCGTGGGTAATCGCATTGGCAAACATGGGCATTCCGCCCGCGTACTTGATGCTGGTTGGCAGCACCTTAGAGGCAGTCGGCTTTGCTTTTATTCTCGGTTTTATGGTCTGGGGATGTCAGCAAGTTTGCCGAGCGAGACGTGCAATTGCGGTTGAGTTTATCGCTGCGTTGTTCACCGGCATTATTGTCGCTTATCTATCTAGCACTGGACTTCCGATCCCTGTTTGGGCGCTATGTATCGCGACGATTGTCTTATTCGTACCCGGCCTCTCCATCGCTAACTCACTCGAATGTTTGGCGTTTAATGATTTGGTGTCTGGTACCAGTTTACTAGGACAATGCGCTCTCACACTGATCAAATTGTTTGTTGGCATCACGATGGGGCTGAACATTGGTGAAGCGATTTGGGGGCAAGCTCAGTCTATTGCTTACACCAATGAAATCCCGATTTGGATGCACATTAGCGGCTTGTTCTTAATTTCAGCATGTCTTGGTGTGATTTTTAACGCCCGCCCTATCGATATACTGCTTGGGTTGCCTGTCGCGATGCTGGGGATGTGGGGGCCATTCTATCTCGGCTTCGAAAGTGGCTGGGTGGTTGGAACTTGGGTAACGACCGTTCTAATTACACTTTACGGCACATGGATTGCGAAAAAGATGGAGCTGACCGGTTCTATCTACATTGTTCAGGGCATCATTATTCTGGTTCCAGGCAGTCGCGTCTTGGTCAGTGCAAGTCAGTCGGTATTTGAACAATCTATCCTTCCGATTCCGAGTATTGGTCTCTCAGCACTGTTTATGTTCTCTGCCATCGTTGCTGGGCAAATTACAGCCTACTCGATTTACTCTCCAAAAATAGAACGCTAGAACACCGCTTCGCCATTACCTTCAGACAAGAAAAAGCCCTATTCAAAATCCACTTTAGTGAGAACTTTGAATAGGGCTCTTTGCCTCTATGCTTCGCTTTCCGGTTGAAGCTGCCTTTGCCTTTTTTGGCTTTCACAACTCGCGTTCTAAACAGTTGACTGGTGACGACCGCTTTAAGTGCGTTGTCTTTGATTTCCCCTCTGCCAAACTCGGTATCTTGATTCAATTCATTTGGCTGAGGATTGAGTTTTTTCTTTCCCATAGATCCTCCGTAATGGTCGAACCAGATTGGACAATAATTAGATAAAATAGTCAAATTTGTAGAATTATTTTCATTTTATTCTTCAAAAACTTCACATCAACGTCATTTATTTGAAATTTCATCAAAAAAACACTGTATAAAAAGTGACTAGATACAAATATTTGCCTTTGATAGAGCAATAAATGTTGACTATACCCGTAATTAACCTAGACTCGAACACGGCTAGAAAGAAAGTTCTTTGTTTTCACATTTCGTTGGATTACTCGTAATTCCCCCGTCCTGTGGTACGCAATAGCAATTTATTTTTCCACGCTATAAGCGCCGATTAGGCGAAGATTTACATAAAATTAGATATTTAGGAAATAAACATGTCTAACAAAGCTACTGGTACAGTTAAGTGGTTCAACGAAACTAAAGGCTTCGGCTTCATCCAACAAGAAAACGGTCCTGACGTTTTCGCACACTTCTCTGCAATCCAAGGTGACGGCTTCCGTACTCTTGTTGAAGGCCAGAAGGTAGAATTCGAAATCACTCAAGGTCAAAAAGGTCCACAAGCTGAGAAAATCACTCTAGTTTAATCCTTTTAAGATTTTGATATGGTAGCCAGCTTTTTAGCTGGCTATTTTTTTGCCCTCAAATTATTGATCACTCTTATGGCTCTTAAACCGACGATATACAAGTTTCGTATCGCGATCTCCGATATGAACAACGATTACTACGATTCAAAAAACCTGACCATTGCCCTACACCCTTCAGAAAAACCACAGCGCATGTTAGCGCGTATTTTGGCTTACTGTTTGAATGCCCAAAAAGAACTTGAGTTTACTAAGGGGCTTTCTACGACAGAAGAACCGGACTTGTGGCGCGTTGAAGATGACCAATCCATTACACATTGGATTGAAATCGGTGAGCCAGAACCAGACCGCATCAAGAAAGCATCACGCCTTGCTAAGCATGTGAAGGTATACACGTACAACACGAAAGCATCGGTTTGGTGGGATAAAATGGCAGGCAAATTTGGCATGCTTCCAGTGGATGTGGCAAGTCTAGATTACGACGCTATCGACTTGATTTCACAGCACCTTGACCGCGGCACTAGTCTATCTGTTATGATTACCGGCACCTCTATTTTCGTTGATATTAACGAACAACACGTCGAAGTGACGGTGAAGGAATTGCAAAGTAATGACGCCTCTTAATGAACTGATCCAACAAATGGGGTTCACAAACATTCCCTTCGTTAACGAGCACAAAGCAGCAAGGCGACGTTGGACAAAGGAACAAGCCCCATTGTTCATTAGAGTATGTGAAAATAAGCCTGAGACAGCTCCTGCGCTGCATCTACTTGGGCTTTTAACCAAATCTCACATCGAAGCCAGTGCACTCTATGAGCAGCACGCTACGTCGACTCATCATATGCAGCAAGTCTTGAGTGACACGCTAGGTGAGGAGCACGCAGAAAAGTTCACTAACCAGTCTGCTGAAGACCTCGTTCTGGTGACACATTTGTGGTTGTATACCCAAGGTTATCTCAACATGGACTTTAGCCTTGCGCACGACCATGCTGAGCAAACGCAAAACATTCTGCAACACGAGTTAGTGATCAAGCGTATGGATCTCGATGCTTTCCGTACCGACTTAATGCAGAGTTTTTACCTCGGTAAAGAAGCAAACCCAGCAAAAGCTAGTGGATTAATTAGCTGGATAAAGCGCCTGTTTTCCTCATAAAAAACATGGTTTTGTCAAAACCAAACACCTGATAGACTACTTCCTTTCATGCAACGGCTTGCTTTGGTTGTTACACATAACCTGTTATCTATAGCTCGTTGCATGACATTCAAGGACACTCATCCACTGAACATCAAGGGATCATTATGAAGTTTATCCGCTGGATTTTGGGGAAAATCATCTTACTTCTCAACGCTGTATTCTCCCCTCGTGGCGTTAAACGCTCATCAGAGGCACAAAAAAGCGTTGATGACAAAGCGAAGAACTACGCGCTATACCAATTTGAAGCTTGTCCTTTCTGCGTAAAAGTTCGCCGTGCCATGAAGCGTCAATCCGTAAACATTGAATTACGTGATGCGAAAAACGACCCTGTACATCGTGAAGCACTTGAGCAAGGTGGCGGTCGCGTGAAAGTACCTTGTCTTCGCATTGAAAAAGATGGCGAAACGCAATGGCTTTACGAATCTTCAGACATCGTCGCTTACATTGAAAAAGAATTTGCCTAGTTCCCCCTAAGAACATTGGCGGATGCAAAAGAGGCCCCATACGGTGCCTCTTTTCTTTTATTTCAATTCAATAGATTGGGAATTTACTGATCGACAATCAACATCAATTCCACGCGGCGGTTACACGCCTTACCACTTGCCGTTGCATTGCTACACTGGGGTACATACTCACCAAAACCACGTGAGAAGACTCGTTGCCGCGGTAAGCTTGTCGCTAGCAATTGCTTTTCAACTTCACGAGCGCGTTTCTCTGAAAGTGAATCATTAAACGTAGCCGCACCTGTGCTGTCCGCATGGCCATCAATGACCACATCAACGTCTGTTCGTCCGGCAAGATAATGCCCAAGATTGCGTAGCCAGTCTTCTGACTGTGATGATAATCTCGCAGATCCAGTTTGGAAGTGTACCTGTTCTTTCAAACGCACCATAAGGTGGTCGCCACTGATGGTTTCGTGGGCGATTTGATGCCTATTTAAAAACATCTCCAGTGACGTCACGCCCTGTGACTTTTTTCCCATTGTGCTCGGTGCTTGAGCCACATAGCGAGGTGTTGATGCGTAAGACTTCGCATAACCCCACTCAGGGTGTCTAAGTTCTGAGTTAGTTCGAGGAGCGGTATCCAACATATTACCGCCCGGAACCATATCCGAATTAATGCTGCCACATCCAGCTAAAAAGCCGCATGCCACTAAAAACCAATGCTTCATACCGTTACCAACGTAGAATGAATTCCTGTTCACTGTGTCGGCTCAAATCGTCCAAACTTTAGTGCTTTTTACCATTTCATCCTATTTACCAAGCACCTATCGTGCCAAAGTTCTGACTTCACTTCTCATTTGTCTAAACTCACCAATAATGATGAGCAGAATACCAATGTTGCACTTATCATAAGCGATCTTTGTAACGGTCGAAATCTTCGATTTTTCAAGCATTGAAGTCTTTAATTGACTCGTCATAGCCATGTTTTGCCTAAACTTTCTCCGATTGTCTCACTTTAGTGTAACAAGCCGTATTAATGGTTTTCGTCGATACCGTTAACCGATAAACTAGCAACAATTTTACTATTTAGAGCCTGACCCATGTTTAAAACTATTTCTAAAGGCGCTGCACTTTTTGCGGCAGTATTTGCCCTTACAGCTTGTGATAACGGCAATAGTCAGCCACAACAAGGCAAGCAGTACGAAGAGCTGCCTGTTTCTCTTGCTGAATACAACCTAGCGCCAGTTACTGAAGTTTTCTCTCTAACTTGCGGACACTGTCGTACGATGGAACAGTTCGTTCCTCAGATTGAATCGTTGACAGAACAAAAAGTTGAGAAGATGCACGTTACCTTTAACGAGAGTGCACAGATCAGCGCGATCATCTTCTACACAGCAGCAATGCAAGTTAACGGCACACCAGACAAAGCGTTTATGGAAGAGCTGTTTGCGGCAGTTCAAATGGGGGCAGATGCAACAGCAGATGAGCGCCAAGCAGCAGTTGAGAGAGCTTTTGAGTCTCGCAACCTAGTAAGCCCATACCAGCTAGACGACGCGCAACAAGCAAAACTGTTTGAATACATCAACAAAGCAGAAGAGATCACAACTCGTGGTCAAATTAACTCAGTTCCAGCGTTTATCGTAAACGGTAAATACCAAGTGATCACTGGCGGTCACGAAACCGTTGAAGCTATGGCTGACACCATCAACTATCTGCTAAAACAACCAAAATAAGACAAGGAGCTACTGTGTCTAAATTTCTGTTTCCTCTTATTATTTTCGTCCTAGCGGCATTTTTTATCTACCGCACTTGGACCAACCACAAAGTGGCTGACGAGAACTTTGCCAAAGGCCAAGAATTCCTGCTTGAGAACAGCAAGAAAGAAGGTGTAATTACCACAGAGAGTGGCCTGCAATACCTAGTGCTTGAGAAAGGTACTGGTGATGTTCACCCGACCGCAACGAGCAAAGTGAAAGTGCACTACCACGGCACACTGATCGACGGCACAGTTTTCGATAGCTCTGTAGAGCGCGGCGAGCCAATCACATTCGGCCTAAACCAAGTGATTAAAGGCTGGCAAGAAGGTCTGCAATACATGGTTGTGGGTGAGAAAATCCGCCTGTTCGTACCAAGCACACTTGGTTACGGTAAAAACGGTACGGGCCCTATCCCACCAGCAAGTGTACTGATCTTTGATGTGGAGCTATTGGACATCCAATAATCCTCAGCAAGAACAAAAAACGCCGCATTGATTGCGGCGTTTTTTATTGGTTTCAACTTACTTTAATCAGTAGGCAATCAAACTAATGGTCATCTCATCTTCATACTGACCAGCAGCAGCACCAGGTACAGCTTGGTTTTGAAAGGCCATATTGAATCGAGTCTGTTTACCTTTTCGTGTATTTAATATCGTCGGTGTATCTAGCTCTAGTTTTCGGCCTTGCAAGAACGTGGTGTACGGAATTTTATGACTTGCTTTTTGAGTGTTCACCAAGTGCCCATTGTTTATTGAATCCACTTCCAATCGTACTGTCGCGTTACTCAGCACATAAACGTCTATTTTGCGTGTATTTTGTTTCGTTAGATTGCCCATATCAACCGACACGCTGGTTCCCGCGACCGAAACCCAAGCATTATTTGGCGCCTCGATACGCGCTCGAACAAATGCAGGTAAAGTGTAATCTAATGATTGAAATTGATTACGCTCAGAGGTGAAGTCACCATTAACAATGAATTCAAAATCGCCTTTGTAGAAACCTGGAGCCATAACTTTCCCTTGCGGCACATGAATCCAAAATGGCACTCTTTGCGAACCTCGAACTGGTAAAACAAAGTTACCGCTCGCATTTCGATTTAAGCTTTTCTTTTGTTCATTAAGCACGGTAGAGGTGACTTTTCCGTTTGGCCCATTGAGTACATGCTGCCAGCCGCTTTTCGCACTTATCTCAACATGACGAACACACGTGATGAGGTCTCTATCTAATGTAACATTTCCTTGGAACCAAAGAGCATTAGGCTTACTTGCTAGAGGCTTTTGAGGCATATTGTCGATCTCAACGCTATACGTTCCATCACAACTCGCATCATGATTTGGTTCGGCATTCACAATGCCAGAAAAGCTCAATGCCATTGCTGAAATCGCCGTAGCAATGGCAGAAGTGTTCATTCTACTTTTCATCATATCTCCCCCATCTATATTCCTAAACAAAGCTCGAATCTTCACCTTGCTATTTAGCTAATACAGATAACTTTCCGAGATTAATCAAACTCTCTTTGGAAGCAGGAATCGTTACGCTGATTGCTGGTATTCCACTCTGAGAAATTTCCATTCGATACGTGCCAGGACGAACACCTTGGATATAGAAACGTCCTTGCTTATTCGTAAAGAAAGCAACGTCCAATTCTTCAAGAATCATTCGACCTTGAACATAAGCCAAAGGCTCACCATCGCCATCTTCAATAAATCCTGTTGCAGTATAAAAGGCATCAGACCCAATATTTAGGATATGCCCTGTCGCTGATCCTGGAGACACCTCAATCTTACCGTTACCCCAGTCGTACCCCAAAGGCGCATCTTCAACGTTATAATCCATCGCGTTACGAACAAACGGTTGAGAGACAGAAACAATACCATTGAACTGCGATGTGGCATTAGCTGTTGCTTTACCCTCCGAGTTTACGTCAAGGTTCGCAGTGCCTCCCTCCAAACTTGAGTGCACATTTGCCAAAACAAATGGACCCGAGGTCACTCTTCCCCATCCCCATTGGCCATCAACCATTCCAACGGCGGTCGCTAATCGTACCGATCCTTGATACTGTTCATCATCACTCGAACGGAGTTTGTTACGAGAAACTTCGACTTCGGTTCTTAATCGGCTCGCGGTATAACTCATTTGCGCTTGTTGATTATCAATGTCCTGATCCCTCTCAGCATCGACTCGTACACCAACATCCCCAACGTAGTTATTGGCCTCATTGCTGAAATAAGCTCGACTACGTTCATCCTTGCTGTTGTAAGATAAACCTAAACGATTCGAGCTGTCTGTTGAGTACCAGTTATATTCAAACGTAAACAAAAACCGCGTGTCGCCATCCTCATATTGAGACGATTCTTCATATTCTGAGCCCACACCGATTGTGATCCCTCCCCGACGCCAATTGAATAGTCCCGTTCCACGCTTTTCGCTACTGTCTTCCTCTGTTTCCCCATAACGGCCAGATAAAGATAAGTCGAGTTCACTGGTGATTTGCCAAAAGTAACTAGCTAGGATTTGAGTATGATCACTGTCTGGTTCGGATTCACCCCAAGGTTTACTGTTAAAATTATCGGAACGCTCGATGGCAAGTCTCAAGTTAGGAGCCTGACTGTCACCACTGCCTATCACACTATTCTCATAATCTAGTGAGGCAATCCATCCATCGCCAAAATCAGAACCACCACTCCATGAGTACCGGCCAGTTACGTTTCCTATTGGCGTTTTAACGGTTGACAACACACCTAGCACCGCGCCATCATCTGCCCCCAATCCATTGCTGCCAATGGTTAACCAGTCCGTTAAGCCATACTCGATATAACCTGTTCCAACCCAAGCATCTTCATAACCAACCGCTCGATCACCATACTCAATAGGGCGACCGAATGAGAACGAATAATCAATAAGCCCTTTTGCTAACAGTGTGGCGTTATAAAACTGGGTAAACTGCAACACTTCTTGTTTGCCGGAAACATAGTTGACTACGACAGTAATGTCATTGGCACCATTATCTAAAATTAAGTTTTGTAAGTTATAACGCCCTGGATCTAAGCGTCCTCCCGAGACTCTTTCACCGTTGACATACAGTTCAACTTCCGCAGACTCGAGTAATACCAATTGTTGGCTACTTTGAGGGCTAATTTCTCTATCGGGTTGCAAGTCAGAGTAACGACTTTCTATTGATATGCCACCAAGTGACAAACTGTAAAGGTGACCGGATTCACCGCTGACCACATCGCCTGCTGAAAATCGTACCGGGACATTTGGCCTATCGTGAAAAGCGACCCACTCTCCACGATAAAACTCTGTACTTTCATCAGTTGCTTCAAGGTAATTTGCTAAGAGGAAATTTACCCCCTCTGCTCCGCCAATGTTTGCTTGAGATAACCAATCTAAAGATGAGTTCCAACTTTCATTGTCATCTTCCCAGTAGTGGTTATAGGTGAGATTAAAGCTATTTAACCAACTCACATAGCCGCTCTCACTCGGTTTAAAAAGCGGGTAACCTGATGATAAATTGATGTCAGTTTCGTTTAGAATTTCAGAATCTAACGTCGCTTGTAGGACCAACAATTCAGGGTTGAGTGATATAGAAACCCCTTTCGCATTCAGTGTTTCAACCGTGACATAGTCCGAACCACTTTTTGGGGTATTTTCCTGCCACCACTTCGCGGTGATGCGTTCGCCTAACACGCTATTCAATCCAGAGATAGAAACACCAACCAGTGACATGCCATTAATTTCGACAGGCAAGTCTCCGAGCTGTGTCTCTCCATAGACTAAAGGAAGAGAGAGTCGATAAACGTTTCCCCAAGCCGAAATAGAAATAAAAATCGTAATGACAATAAATACTGACCGCCACATAATCGACCTACGTTATTGAAAGGTGTGACGTTATTGAGTAAAAAGAGACTCTGCGTTTACTTTCACTTGCTGGTTTGGAACCAGATACTGCATTGGAAGCAAAGATTCTAATTGTTCCCAATTCCAAACTTTCTTTTGACCATTCCATTCAACCGAGTAACTGTGTCTACTCAACTCTAGAATACTTGTTCCAGTATTGCTGATTACTAATTCTGGCGTATTTTTGCTATTCGTGTTTACCGCACTGGTAAAGTCATCTTTTGCGCTTTGAGGCGAGACGAACACCAATGCCCCAATACGAAATAGCATCTGAATTGCATCTTTCTCTGACTCTGATTTGAGTGGTAATTGAGTCACGATAAGACGATAAGATTCGGCGAACTGCTTCGGTGCGCCAATGTATTGCACTTTAATTGTTTGGGACTTACCTGGTGGAATTAAAATCTGTGGAGGGAAAACCATTAGGTCATCAGTCTCAAGCAGAGTCTCTTCATTATTAAATTGGACACTACGTTTACTGGTTGTCATCTCTAATGGTAAAGGAACCAAAGATGTATTGGTCACTTTAAAAAACGTCGAAGTCCCTTTTCCAATATCATCAACACCTTGCACCATTGGGAAAAGCTCAAAAGCCAACACTTGGATTGGCATTAGGATAATAGAGATAACGAGCAGTCTTATAGTTTTCATAAAGCACCTCAGATTGGGGAGACTGCTCTCCCCAATAGCTTTAACTATTTATTACATGTGGAATAGTGATACATACATTGCACCGCTGTACTCACCCCAACGTGCGCCCGCTTGAGGGTTAGATTCAATTGTCAGTGTATGTTCGCGGTTCATTTTCTTGTTAATTTTATTACTAATCTTAACTTCTTTAACAATACGGGCATCTACTGTAGATACGCCTTTTTTCTTCGTTGAAGTTGTTCCTTTAAAGGTGTACTTCATTGGGATTTCGTCGCCATTTGAGTTCACGAAATCAAATGGGTCAACATACATTGTTCCTTTGTTACCGTACGAGTTACACCATGCTTTAAATTTGAAAGTATGAGTATCTTTATCTTGAGCAAGGTCGAACGTAAGTTCTTTCAGACTATTATCTGCTACCATTTCACAACGCTGTGGTACTTCGCCTTTAAATTTCACATAAAAGTCAGCACGGCCATCATCAGTACCTACGGTCCAATCATTTGCTACTGCACCCGCTGAAAATAGCACTGCCATTGCTGCGATACTTGCTAAACGTTTCATGATTGTTCTCCTTTACATTTATTCCTTCGGTATAAGTCAAAAAGTTGATTGGAAATTACAATGTAAATTTACGCTCAAAGCATTTTTTTACCATCAGTCATCTGACCAGAAAGAAACAAATAAAGGATGAGGAAAGGCCAACAAACACCTTAAATTGATTTAGAACAACAATTAAAACCTTTATTCCATCATTAAAGCGCCTAATTGAGATCGACTTTGTTTTCCTGTTTTACTCAAAATATGTGATACATGAGTTTTAATCGTGCTCAAACTCACATTTAATTGTTCGGCTATTTCCTTATTGGAGTAACCTTGGAGCAAATATAGAAACACTTTTTGTTCTTTACCTGACAACTCATACTTAGTCCCTACCATTTCCATAGACAAACCGTTATGGACCTGCCCTCTCACTATATTTCTTAGAGAATAAGACATAGCTTCGCGACTAAACCACAATTGTCCAGAAGTCACCATTCTCGTAGCTTTGTGCAAAAGTTCTAACGTCATCTCAGACTCCAAAAGGCCACACCAGCCCATTGAAATCAGCCCTTTAACACCTTCCAAATCTTGCTTACTTGCGTTTGCTAATATCCAAGCCCCGCCACGAGTAATAGGAGATATTAAATGGATAGAAGGATTACCTAATGTTGTCCGGTCATAAATAACCAGATCATTTTCGTTCAGTTGCCAAAGTTTATTGACAGAAGCTTCAATAAAAAAGTTGTACGTCTTAAAACTATGAGAAAGCCCTGCAATTACTAACTTAGACCACTCGGGATTTTCAGATACAACAAAAACCTTTTGTGAGTTCGCCATAATGCATCTCGTTCAGAATTATAATAATAAACACTTGCTAACCAACAAGGTTGCATATTTATATTACTTTATTATCAGCCGGATATTTTGATTATCTTCACAATATAGTTTTATTTATCCTTTTGTCATTTTCATGATTTTATTAAATGAAATGCAAAATTATAAAAAACGCCGCATTGATTGCGGCGTTTTTTATTGGACGAGTTATTCTGAGCAATGGTGAGTTAAGCTTTTGGATAAAAGACTAACTTATCCCCTTCCACCATCACACAATCCATACCTGCTGCGTGAGCGGCTTTCTTGCCTAACTCGGTATCTTCAAACACCACACAGTCTTGTGCGCTTAAACCAAGTTGTTCTGCGGCCATAAGGAATGTATCTGGGAAAGGTTTGTGGTTCTCGACGTCCGTCGCTGTTACCACCGCATTTAGCTTCTTCAAGATGCCTGCTTTTGCTAATAGACGCAGTGCACTGTCTCGTTGGCTACCGGTTCCAACTGCGATTTTCTTATTACCTAGATGTTCATCCAATACGATGTTGGTACACGAGATTATTTCTCCGTGTTGTTCCATCTCTGCGAACGTGTCCATTTTGAAGCGAGACACGGTTTTAGGATCGAGAGACAAACCGTGTTGACGGTTCACTTCGCCAACGATTTTGAAGCTTGGCATGCCACCTAAACTGTGCAACCAATCTTGGTTGAAAGGGAAATCGAAACGATCTGCCGTCGCTTGCCACGCTGCTAGATGCGCTGGCATGGTGTCGATTAAGGTGCCGTCCATATCGAAAATCAACCCTTTATAGGGGCTTAAATCTATCGTATTCATGTCAATTCTTCTATTTGTACATCTCTGATGGTAATTTATCAGCCATTACAACATTCCTTATTGGCATTTAGTAAACATGCTCAAAATTTCGAACTCCGTCACAATTCAAGATTGGGAAATCCAATTATCTCCCATCAGGGCTCAAGGAAGTGGTGGGCAAAACGTTAATAAGGTATCGTCCGCGATACATTTGCGCTTTGACGTACGTCATTCCACGCTGCCGGAATTCTATAAAGAGCGATTACTTGCCCTTTCTGACAGCCGAATATCCAAAGATGGCGTCATCATCATCAAAGCACAACAGTTTCGGACGCAAGAGCAGAACAAAGAAGACGCACTAAATCGATTACAAGCGTTAATACAATCTGCAAGCCGACAAGAAAAGAAGCGTATTAAAACCAAACCAACTCGCGCTTCACAACGTCGTAGACTTGATAGCAAAAACAAGCAAGCGACAAAAAAACAGCAACGCCAAAGAGTGCTGTACTAATAAACGTCAGAGCTAGCCATTGGGAACCTTTTTGGGCTCCTTACTTTAGTCAACTATTCAGGACAAACTTTATGACTATTAGGCACAAGCTCTACTCCTTAGGAGTGATCGCCATTCTGGGCATTATGACCCTGCTGGGTACCTCGTCACACTTCGCTAACCAAAGCCAAGAGCTCGGCCATGCTGTTAAGCTCGTTGGTGATTTAGAGATTCGTCTCCTTAACTTACGCCGTAATGAAAAAGACTTCTTACTGCGTAGTAACATCAAGTACCTTGATAAGTTCGATGGTAACGTCGATAAATTCTTGGTGATTGAACAAGAATTGGCTGGCATCCTTAACCGTTATGACCTCCCTTCTAGCCACCAATTCAAGCAAGACTTATTGGCCTATCAAAAAGGTTTCCAGACTTTAGTTTCTGCCTACGGACGCTACGGTCTAGATGCGGAAAGCGGCTTGTGGGCAAGTTTTGAACAAGAGCTTTCTGCCGCAGAGCAAAATGCTGATCATCAACAAGTCATGGCTCTGACTAAATTCTCAGAACTTGTTAAAGCCGGAGAAATGGACGAAAGCCTTCTACAAGACCTATACGTACCTGCTTTGATTGAAAGTGCCCGTCAGCTTGCTGCGCAAAAGCAAACTATCGGCGTGGCTTACAATAAGGGTTTATTGGGTGATACTCGTGCTTTATCACACACAGTAGAACAACAGTTTAAAACCTTTTCATCTGCCCTGAGCGACGCAGCACAAGCTCGAGATAGCCAAAACAACTTGGTGAAACAAGTCATCACAGCGGTTGTGCTGGTCATCATCTTTGCCTTGATCTTCCAAATCTCACGTTCGATCAATACTCGCGTTAGTAGCTTGCTCACCACTATTAAAAACATTAGTGAAAGCAATAACATGGGCCTACGCTCTGAACTTGCGGGGAAAGATGAACTGGCGGACATCAGCCATCACTTAAACGATCTATTAGACAAACTTGAGCACCTTATCCACGGGACACAAGAGAAGTCAGCACAGCTATCGGCAAGTACAGACAACATGCACCGTGAGCTAGAAGGCGTAATGGAACAATTCCATGCTCAAGCCGATCATACTTCGTCGATGGCAACAGCCGTTCAGCAAATGGTCGCAACCATTGGTGAAATCTCTGAAAGCACCTCTGTGGCAGTGGAAGGCGTTCACCAAGCAGCAAACAATGCAGAACAAGGTCGTAACGTTGTCGAGACGACAGTTTCAAATGTCGGCCAGTTGACTGGTATTCTTTCAAACAGTCAGCAGTCCATTGGCTCTCTCAACGAGCACGTGGCGAAGATTGGCGGCGCAGTAAATATCATCCAAGATATCGCTGAGCAAACTAACCTACTCGCACTTAACGCAGCGATTGAAGCAGCACGTGCCGGAGAACAAGGTCGTGGCTTCGCTGTAGTGGCCGATGAAGTACGTGCACTGGCAAGTCGCACTCATCAATCGACAGAAGAAATCACTCGCGTGGTGTCTGATATTCAGTCACAAATGTCGATGGTGGTATCTGATATCGACCAATGTAACGATCAGGGCCAGCAAACTCTCCACGCTTCAGAGAAGCTCGATTCAAGTCTGCAACAAATCATCGCTGACATGCACGCAATTCAGGGCAACTCCGAGCGCATTGCATCAGCCATTGAAGAGCAAGGCATCGTGATGAATCAAGTGAGCGATTCGATTACTGAGCTAAACGTGATTTCAGAGAACAACATGCAATCAGCGCAAGAATGTTTGCATGAGGTGAACTCTGTTTCGGCCCAAGCCCATGAAATGGATGATGCTGTTGCTGAATTCAAAACACGCAGCGTGTAACCAACTTTCCCCTCATAATCATAATTGATTAGAAAAACAAAAAGCCCGAAGCACTCTCATACTTCGGGCTTTTTCTATCTGAGGAAACTCAGTGCTTATTCGTCATCAAGAGGAACAAGCTTAGTGCTACCACCGTGGATCTTCTCACGCTTTCTCTGTACCAGAGCGTAGAAGCCTGGGATCAGGAAGGTACCAGCTAGAAGTACACACAACAGACCACCGATTAGGGAAATACCCAACGAGTTTTGGCTCACGTGACCCGCACCTGCTGCGAAGATCAGTGGGAAGATACCCAAGATGAACGACCAAGATGTCATGTTCACCGCACGGAAACGAAGCTTACCACCTTCTACTGCCGCATTATCAATATCCACGTCTTTCTCTTCACGCTCTTGCTTGGCGAATTCCACAATCAGGATTGCGTTCTTCGCCGCGAGCGCTATGAGCAAGACGAGACCTATCTGAGCGTACAAGTTGAGTGGCGTTCCGGTTAGGTTCAATGCGAGGAACGAACCTAACGTTGCCACAGGTACCACAAGGATGATCGCCAGAGGGATACTCCAACTCTCGTACTGAGCTACCATGAACAAGTAGATAAAGATCAATGCCAACGCAAACGCGTAGATTGCTTGGTTGCCTGCCAATACTTCTTGGTAAGCCATACCCGTCCATTCATAAGTGTAACCTTGTGGCAGCACTTCAGCTGCGACACGCTCCATCGCTGCGATCGCATCACCACTTGAATAGCCCGGAGCTGGTTGGCCTTGAATGATCGCACTACGGTACATGTTGTAACGCCATGCAACATCTGGCTCAAACACCTGCTCGTAACTTACTAGCGTGCTCAGCGGCACCATATCGCCACTTGAAGAACGAACGTGGAAACGCTCCAGATCGTCCATGCTGCTACGATGCTCACTGTCTGCTTGCATGGTTACGCGGAAGTTCTTACCAAACATGGTGAAGTCATTCACGTACAACGAACCAAGGTTACCTTGCAGTGTTTGGAAAATTGACGATAGTGGAATACCCAACTGCTGTGCTTTTTCACGGTCAATATCCACATAGTAATGCGGTACGTTCGCACGGAAAGTACTAAAGGTATAAGCGATTTCTGGTGCTTGGTTAGCCGCCTGAATCATCTCACCCATTACCATCGACAAATCAGTACGGCTACGACCTAGCGTGTCTTCCAGTACAAACTCGAAGCCAGACGCTGCGCCCATACCCGGTACTGCAGGAGGCCCCATTGCGAATACCACCGCTTGAGGAAGTTCCATCGCAGCACGGCCGTTGATGCGGTTTGCAATTGCGTTAGCAGCGTGTTCACCGTCAAGCGAGTTTCGCGTGTCCCAATCATGCAGTTTGATGAACAGAGACGCACCATTTGATGCTGCGGCACCCGTCATGAATGAGTAACCATTCGCAACGGTTACACCATCTACACCCGGCTCTTGTTCAACCATCTTCATCAGTTCATTGGTTACTTCCTCGGTACGAGAAAGCGACGCCGAATCCGGAAGCTGAACGTTCACCAACAAGATGCCTTTGTCTTCTTGAGGAACAAACGCCGTTGAGGTTGTTTTCGCGAAGAACGTTACAGCCGCAACCGCCACGAAGAAGAAAGCAATCAGCAACATAGACTTCTTAACCAAGAAGCCAGCAATTTGGCCGTAACGCGCAGTTACACGCTCTAGACCACGGTTGAACGCTTGGAACCAGTTTGCTGTGTTGCCGCCACCCTGCTTCAGTACCAACGAACATAGCGCTGGAGACAGCGTTAGTGCGTTAATAGACGAGATCACAACCGAGATACAGATCGTCAATGCGAACTGACGATACATGATGCCAGTAATACCCGGAAGCATTGCTACTGGTAGGAATACCGCCAATAGAACCAAGGTCGAAGTAATGATTGGGCCCGTTACTTCTTTCATCGCCAGCAACGTTGCTTTACGCGGTGAAATAGTTGGGTCTTTCGCCATGGTGGTATCCACGTTTTCGATAACCAGAATCGCGTCATCTACCACGATACCGATGGCTAGGATCAAACCGAATAGGGTTACCGTGTTGATGGTAAAGCCCGTCGCCTGCATGATGGCGAATGTACCGATAAGGGATACCGGAATCGCAACAACCGGAATCAAGGTTGCACGCGCACTACCAAGGAACAGGTAGGTTACCGCGATTACCAGCAAAATAGCTTCAATCAGCGTTTTTACTACGCCCTTGATCGACTCAGCAACGAATACGGTAGTATCGTAACTGGTCTCGTAAGCCATGCCTTCAGGGAAGTTCGTGCTTAAGCGCTCAAGCAAGTCCATAACCGCTTGGCCACTTTCCAGTGCGTTTGCGTCTGACTGTAGTGACAGAGCAACAATCGACGCGTCTTGACCACGGAACTTACCGTTACCATCGTAGAACTTCTTACCAAGCTCAACACGAGCTACGTCTTTTAGGTATACAGTAGAACCGTCTGGGTTTGCGCGAAGTACTACATCCTCAAACTCGCTCACGCTCTCAAGACGACCTTTGGTCACCAAGTTGAACTGAACTTCTTGAGGGTTGTTGTACGGCGCAGCACCGATACGACCTGCCGCTACCTGTACGTTCTGTTCTGCCAATGCCGAGTAAACGTCGGTTGTCGTGAGGTTCAGGTTAGCCATTTTTTCTGGGTCTAACCAAACACGCATCGCGTATTCACCACCACCGATAACGTTAACTTCACTGATGCCTTTAACACGCGCCAGCTGGTCTTTTACGTTCAGGTTGATGTAGTTGATAAGGAACTTATCGTCGTACTTACCGTCTGGTGAGTAGAAGTTCAGAACCATCAGCAAGTCAGGAGAACGCTTTTTCACCGTTACGCCGACCATGCGCACTTCTTGAGGCAGTTTGGACTCAATCTGTGATACACGGTTTTGCACGTTAACCTGCGCCATGTCTGGGTCAGTGCCCACATCGAAGGTGACGTTTAGGCTGTAAGAACCATCGTTCGCACTCTTAGAAGACATGTAGATCATATCTTCTACACCGTTTACGGAGGTTTCTATCGGATCGGCTATTGCCTGTTCCACAACCTCTGCACTTGCACCCGTGTAGAATGCAGTCACGCTCACCGATGGCGGACTGATTTTTGGATATTCAGCAACTGGCAAGATCGCTAAAGAGATGGCACCTGCCAACGTCAATATGATCGAAATAACCAGTGCGAATTTTGGTCTTTGAATAAAGAAACGACTTAACATTGCGCCTCCTACTGCTTATCTTCAGCAGGAGATTGAATGCGCACTTCTACACCGTTACGTACACGTTGCAGACCCTGTGTAATCACAGTGTCGTCTTGTTCCAAACCTTCATTAATGATGATGCCCTGCTCGACTTGAGGACCAAGTTTCACGTTGCGACGCTCTGCAACATTGCCTTCAGTCATCACCATTGCGAAATCGCCCTCTAGGTCAGTTTGTACCGCACGACGAGGAATCACGATAACGTCTTTCGCGTTCTTATCTCGTAGATTCACTTTAATGTGCTGACCAGGAAGAAGTTGTTGTTCTGGGTTTGGTACTAGTGCACGCATCGCAATCGTACCTGTTTGGGTATTGATACGGTTGCCCAAGAAGTCTAACTGGCCTAGGTGCTCAAAGTACTCACCGTTTTCCAGTTCAAGCTGAACTTCTACACCACTCGACTCATCACTGCCGTCACCCTTGATGCGGTCCATACCAAGCGTTAAACGCTCACGTTCACTAACGCTGAATGAAGTATGCACTGGGTCTAAGCTAACAAGCGTTGTCAGAATGCCAGAAGAAGGAGAAAGCAGGTCACCCGTACTTACTTTACTGTCGCTGATGCGGCCGCTAAATGGCGCACGAATTTGCGTGTAAGAAAGGTTTACTTCTGCAAGCTTGAGCTGAGCGTTTGCTGCTTCTAACTCAGCACGCGCGCCAAGAAGAGTTGCCGTTAACGCATCAAATTCAGATTGAGAAATACTGCCACGTGGCAACAAGTTCTTACCTCGTTCGTGGTCAAGTTCCGCTTTCTTCAAAGCAGCTTTAGCTTGAGCCAAGGCCGCTTTTGCACTCGCCACTTGCGCTTCAAAAGAAGAAGGCTCGATGGAGTAAAGCAGTTGTCCTTTCTCGACCATTTGACCTTCATCAAAATGGCGAGCTTCAAGATAGCCAGAGACTTGTGCCGTGATATTTGTATCTTCTACTGCTTCAATGCGACCGATGTAAGATTTGCTCGGCTGGTAGTCGATAATTGTGACATCTTGAGTCACAACAAGAGGAGCTTGGCCCCCCTTCTGGGCATTGTTTGCTTCTCCGCATCCTGCGAGGATAGCTGTTGCCGCCATTAATGCGACGAGTGGTTTCTTTTGCATGTATATACCGTCTTTATAGAACAGGATTCGTTTGACAATACCCTAACCTTACAGGGTGCTTTGTCCGAAAACTTTAAAGGAAACCGGGGAAAGTGTATCAAAGTGTAAGCCAATGAAACGACTCGCAAACATCGTAATTAGCAGGCTATATTTGTTGCGATCCTGTGCTCGAATCGCAATGAAAGTCGTGTAAATGTTGTGGGTTAGAGAACGGAGATTATTTGCACAATGATAGGCCGATAACCTAGTAAAACGAAAACTTCGTAAGTGCAGCGTATGATTTGACTATTTTTTTAAACAAAATGCGTTATCATGCAAGTAATTCAAAGCTTTCGACCGAGAGGATTACTATGATTTCTAAATGGGAGAAACGTTTTTACCAAATGGCTGAGCTTGTGGCGTCTTGGAGTAAAGATCCATCAACACAAGTTGGCGCGGTAATCACTAAAAACAACCGCATTGTCTCTGTTGGCTTTAACGGCTACCCACACGGTGTTTCCGACAGTGTGGATACGGATGAACGTGAACTGAAGTATCTAAAAACGTTGCACGCTGAAGAGAACGCGATTTTGTTCTCTAAACGCGATTTAGACGGTTGTGATATTTGGGTTACCCACTTCCCTTGCCCGAACTGCGCTGCGAAAATCATCCAAACAGGTATTGCACGCGTAAGTTGCCCTGAACAATCTGAAGATTTCTTATCTCGCTGGGGCGACAAGATTCAAGTGAGCCAAGACATGTTCGACCAAGCAGGTGTGGAAGTAAACTGGCTACCAATCAGCGAAATCGAAGAGAAAAGCGTTCGCTAAGTTATCATTGAGCTTTTGTTTGAGCACTCAGGCAACCCTAGCTCGAAAAAACAAATGAAAAAGCCCAGACACGCGTCTGGGCTTTTGTTTGTCTAAATGGTTAGGTCAACCAGCTGTATGATTAACCGTGTTTCTTCGCCGTTAGTTCTGCAATTTTGACGATCACTTGTACCGACTTCTCCATCATCTCCACAGAGATAAACTCATGGATACCGTGGAAGTTATAACCCCCCGTGAAAATGTTTGGACAAGGCAAGCCCATGAATGACAAACGTGCGCCATCTGTACCACCGCGAATTGGCTTAATCAGAGGTTCAACATCGCACGCTTCCATCGCTTGCTTCGCTAAGTCGATAATGTGAGGGTATGGTTCAACCATTTCACGCATGTTGTAATAGCTGTCAGTTAACTTCAACTCAACCGAACCGTGTTTCAAGCCTGCGTTCATGTCATCAACGAGCTTCTGCATAAAGGCTTTACGGTTTTCCAGACCTTCACGGTCGAAGTCACGGATGATGTAACCTAGCTCACTGCGAGCGACACCAAGTTCACCAGATTTTAGGTGGAAGAAGCCTTCATAGCCTTCTGTGGTTTCTGGCGTTTGATCTTCTGGCATCTGCACTTGGAATTTAGCCGCCAAGTTCATTGCATTAACCAATTTACCTTTTGCTGTGCCTGGGTGAACGCTCACGCCATGGAAGATAACGTCTGCACTGGTTGCGTTGAAGTTTTCGTATTCCAACTCACCTTGTGGGCCACCGTCGATGGTGTAAGCCCACTCAGCACCAAATTTCTCAACATCAAACAAATCAGCACCACGGCCAATTTCTTCGTCAGGAGTAAAACCAATACAGATGTCACCATGTGGGATTTCTGGGTTTTCAATCAACATCGCTACCGCAGAAAGAATCTCTGCAATGCCCGCTTTGTTGTCAGCGCCAAGAAGCGTTGTACCATCTGTGGTAATCAGGTTGTGGCCATGAAGCTCGTGCAAATCAGGATACTGCACTGGAGAAAGCACTTCATCACCTAGACCAAGTGCGATATCGCCACCTTGGTAGTCTTCAATAAATTGTGGTTTTACGTTCTTACCTGAAGCATCAGGAGCCGTGTCCATGTGTGCGATAAAACCAATTGCTGGCACATCATAATCAACGTTAGATGGCAGCTTAGCCATTAGGTAGCCATTGTCACTCAAGGTCACATTGCTTAAACCAAGTTCAATCATTTCTTTTTTAAGCTGCTGAGCAAATACAAGTTGCCCGCCGCTGCTTGGGCAAGCTGATTCGTGGGGATTAGATTGAGTATCGAACGTGACGTAGCGAAGAAATCTTTCAACTAAATGCTTCATAATTATTCTCATTGTTTTGAGCGAAGGATGCCACGCACAGGGATGTAAGGTGTGCGAGGATCCTATCCAACATGGTTCGACAAGCCATGTTACGCTCATGCCACAATAAGAATTTGCTTTGAATCAGTTTTTCATCAGAAAGTACTGACACGCCACATCAGCACTCACATTAAGGGATTGTTTTATCGAGAGTTAATTCAATAAGTCTTCAGCAAGTTCACGCCATTCGCGGATTTTTCCGTGGAAATGTCGCCACTGTTTATCACTCATTGTTTGAGAAATATCTAGGGTGAATTGATCCGTCAGAGCGATATTATGATCAATATTCTTGGTCAGTTGATCACTATAATAACTTTCCGGCTCAAACAGGAGCTTCATGAATACCTGCTGGTAAACCACGCTATTGTTTTTATTTTCGAAAAGATACTCTAATTCCTGAATTATAGAGGAACGATAATCACGCCATAGTGGGCTATTAATTATCACATCTTGAGAAAGCTGTTTGGCACGTGCTTTTTGTTTGCTAGATAATTTACCTAGCCATTCTTCCATCCACTCTTCTGTATTCTCTAAGACAATTTCTCGCAGCTCTTGTTCCGTTTTCCCTGCGTATTTTTCATCGCGTTCTTTGTAACGCTCTTTAACGCTATCGACAAACTCCGATTCTTGCTTACTGTCTAACTGCATACTCAACGAGAACAGGTCTGGCGCGGCTTTCGAGACAAGACGTTGGTAATGGTCTCGCATTTGATCTCGGTTAGCTTGCAATGACTCAAGTGTCACACTGTCTTTATTCAGTGACTCTAATTGTTTTAAGTGATCGATATATAAGGGTAATTCCTCTTCTTTATGCCAATTCGCCAATAATAAGATACGTTCTTCCAACAGAGCTTCTTGCTCACCATCTAATGAGACGTAGTCATCCAAATATTCAATCACGACCCAATCAATATTGCTGTATAAGAACTTTTTCGCGCAGCCAGCGAGTACCAGAATAGATATCAAAATACATCCGTATCGAACCGCGTTATTAGATAAACTTTTTAATTTCATCACCGATCCATATTCCCTTTTCCATTGATTAAGTTCTATACTCAATCTTAATCACTTATTATTGCGGCAAACTTTCGTCAGTACGGCAAAGTGACATTGCCACTCATGTAGTATATAGAGTTTGAAATTAACTTTTTTATCACAACTATTCGCAAAAAAGTGAGTTAGTGCGCAATTATCGACCAAAACTTGAACGAAACAGCGTTCCTTATATGGCATATAATTTGCATCAATAACATCAGGATAGTTTATGGAGGCGTAGCATGGCTGCTGCTGAGCAACTTGATACGAGTGTAGAGTACGAGATTCGTTACTTTGAACAGGGGAAAATGCACAGTATGAGAGTCGTCGCGGAAGATAAAAACGCGGCACATCATTACTACTTGGAGTGCGGCAAGCATAACAGTGATTTGTATTCGATTCGCCCAGACAAATAAAAAACCGCCAGTGATTGGCGGTTTTTTTGTGCTTAAGATGCGCTTAGCTGCTTAGCTTTAGGCGGTTATTTGATTTCGCCAAAACGCTCTAGGTAAAGCACAGTCGCGGCAGTGCGAGAAGGCACTTTGAGCTTTTTCAACAAGCTCTTCATATGCACTTTCACCGTTGATTCAGAGATAAACAGACGATCTGCAATTTGCTTATTACGGAAGCCACGTGCGACCTCTTGCAAAATCTGCGTTTCTCGGTCAGTAAGCGTGTCAAACACGTCTTCTTGCCCTTCACGTTCGTTCAGGTACTTAGCCACGGCTTGGCTGTATGCCTTGTCACCCTCGTGCGCTTGTTTTAGCAACTCAACCAACTCATCTGGCTCGGTATCTTTCAACAAGTAACCATCAGCACCACTTCGCACGATCGCTTCGATGTCCGCAGGGCTATCTGATACCGTTAGGATAACGATACGAGCTTCACAGCCATCCGCGCGCAGCGCTTTCAGCGTATCTAGGCCCGACATACCCTTCATGTTCAGATCAAGAAGTACCAAATCCAGTTCTAGTTCGTGAGCTTTAGCAACCGCATCTGCGCCGCTGCTCGCCTCTGCAACCACTTCAAACTCTGGCTCGAAACTGAGAAGCTGATGAATACCACGTCTCATGAGTGGGTGATCATCCACCAGCATTACTTTACACACTGTCAATGTTTACTTCCTTACTATGTTGGAATTCTAGTCTTACGATACAGCCACTATTCTTTGCGGCCTCAATTCTGAGGTCGGCGTGCAGCCTTGCGGCGCGCTCTTGCATGATGCTCATACCGTAATGATTTAATTTTTCATCTTGTTGCTCAAAGCCTATACCATCATCGGTGACCGTCACTGTGACTGTCCCTTCAGAATCAAGACATTGAATATCAATATTTTTAGCTTGAGCGTGCTTGATCGCATTAATTGTCGCTTCTCTGATCAACTGTAGTAGATGTACCTGTTGGTGCGCATCTAATTCTGTTGAAGAGAGCTTGTTATTGAGAGAGATTTCAGCCGCCGTTTGATCGTCTAGCGTCGAAACCATCTCTTGAAGTGCCTGACCAAAACTGCCCTCTTTTATCGTTAGACGGAATGTAGTCAGCAATTCACGTAACTGGGTGTAGGCCGCTGAAAGCCCAGTATCTAATTCAGCAATCACTTGATTAGTTTGCGCGATCGCTTTCTCATCAGGGATGTTCTTCACACTGCGTTTTAACAGCGACACTTGAATCTTCAGATAAGACAAAGCTTGAGCCAATGAATCATGAAGCTCGCGAGCAATGGTGGCACGTTCTTCCATCAGCAATAATTGCTCGGCTTGTCGTTGCGCTCGGTTGTAATATACCGCACGAGATAAGATTTGAACAAAGTTATCAATAAGGGACTCATTTGGGCAAGGTAACCCTACTTTCCAATGCAAGAAGCCAAGATGCTCGCCATCTAAAGTAAGCGGCTTACTGTGGCATTCACTGTCACACTCATGACGGCATTCTTCCCCTTCCGTAAGAATCCAATTTGGTTCCCCAATTTGATCAATTTCGAGCTTAACAGCACGAATTCCTTCCAAACTTGCAATATGTTGTAAAATCGCTTGGAAATTTTCTTGATGAATACGAGAAGCGGTCAACTCTTTTGATGAATCATACAGCACTTGGAGTGTTTGGTTTGCATGTTGAAGCTTGCGCGTTTTCTCATCCACCGCCAGCTCTAACCCTCGATATAGCTTCCCTAAATCAGTCGCCATCCGATTGAAAGTTCGAGTTAAAATGCCCATTTCATTGTCACTCGATACATTCAGTGAAACGTCAAAAGAACGGTTCTGGATCTGCTCACTGGCAAACACTAATGCGCGTAATGGTCTTACGACTTCTAGCCTCACAAAGTGCACAACAAACATGCTCACGCACAAGATCCCGCCGAGCCCTAATCCACCAATCCACGCTAAGTTAATCAGTTTTTGTTCAGAATAGTTCTGCAGCTTAAACACGAAACCGTCAATTTGTTGAACAAAACCAGCCACTAACACCAAATACTGATCTCTGTCTTGGCTCTTTAATACGGTTTTCAGCTCGTGCCAGCGAAGAATCAGTCGATAGTAATCTTTTGTAATATCTTCTGGCACCGACCAATGCTGCAGTGCGAGCATCGAGTGGGAATAAATGGACTGCTCAAATAAATCAATATGTGAAGAATAATCGACAGATTCGCTTTGAATATCATGGGCTAAGCGATAGCTCTGCATTCGCATAGAGCCAGAAACGTTGACGGCCTCTGCATCATTTAAGCTCGACGCAAGAGTGAAAATAGCAAAGCCAGTGGTTGCGACAGAAAGAAGCAAAATCAACATCATGGCAGACGCAATCGTGCGCGTTACTGACTTTTTCACATTTTTAAACAACTCTGAACTCCGCTCATTTGATAACCATGTTTGTCTTTATACAACACGTATTATCTTTCAACTTTATCAATATGTGATCACCTGCGACGGAATTTATTGATCCAAAACAATATTGCGTCCTAATTACCCCCTAAGAGGTATTTATAGATATATGTCAAAAACTACAATTTCGTGTACTTAAATGACAGTTTATTAATGAAATTGTGGACTATGCTTAGTTTGGGTTTCAATTTCCGAGGTGACTAAGTGGTAGACCTTTCTAGAAGAAGACTTTTTGCACGTAAAGCGCAGCCAGATAATTCGGTACGTCTTCCTTGGTTAGCTAAGCCGACTCAATTCACAGACGATTGCACTCGTTGCGGTAAATGCATCGAGGCTTGTGAAACTAAGATTATAACTAAAAGCGACGGCGGATTTCCTGCGGTCGATTTTTCGATTGATGAATGCACGTTTTGTTACCAGTGCGCTGAAGCTTGTCCAGAGCAGCTATTCTTAGCAGAAGCTGAACAACCATGGCACGCAAAAGCAAGCATCAACGAAAGCTGTTTAGCAAAACAAAATGTCGAATGCCGAAGCTGTGGGGACATGTGCGACCCGATGGCAATCCAGTTCAAGTTAGAACTTGGCAAAGTAGCACAACCAAATTTAGACCTTGATGAGTGTAACGGCTGCGGCGCCTGTGTTTCAGTGTGCCCTACTTCATCCATCAATGTGAGCAATATAACAGCCTAGCCGTTAGTGGTCGGCGCGAAAGGCGATAAAACGAGAGAGATGTATGTCACTAAACGAAGTGCACATTTCGAGTCTGGTAGTCCATGTTCTGCCTGAACATCTGGCTGAGGTCAAAACCCAGATTGAAGCGTACGAAAACGCGGAAATCTACGGTGACAGCCCAGAAGGCAAAATCGTGGTGGTGCTAGAAACTGAGAACCAAGGTTTCATCACCGACACTATCGATGCGATTAATAATTTACCGAATGTCTTGAGCACAGTACTGGTTTATCACCAAATCGAAACTGGGCTTGAAGAAACGGAAGAAAAAGACACTGGAACACAACATTCCCAAATCGAGGGTGAAGTATGAAAATGACAAGACGTGCGTTTGTGAAAGCAAACGCGGCTGCATCAGCTGCTGCTGTCGCAGGTATTACACTACCGGCTTCTGCAACCAATCTGATTGCAAGCTCTGATCAAACTAAAATCACATGGGACAAAGCGCCTTGTCGTTTCTGTGGTACAGGCTGTTCTGTTCTTGTTGGTACACAAAACGGCAAAGTGGTAGCAACTCAGGGTGACCCTGAAGCACCAGTAAACAAAGGCCTAAACTGTATCAAAGGTTACTTCCTTTCTAAGATCATGTACGGTCAAGACCGTCTGACTCAGCCTCTTCTTCGAATGAAAGATGGCAAATACAACAAAGATGGCGACTTCACTCCTGTATCTTGGGATGCGGCTTTCGACATCATGGCTGAAAAATGGAAAGCGTCTCTAGAGAAGAAAGGCCCAACAAGCATCGGTATGTTTGGTTCTGGTCAATGGACCGTAATGGAAGGTTACGCTGCCGCTAAAATGATGAAGGCGGGTTTCCGCTCTAACAACATCGACCCGAACGCACGTCACTGTATGGCGTCTGCAGTAGTAGGCTTCATGCGTGCATTTGGTATCGATGAGCCAATGGGTTGTTACGATGACTTCGAGAACGCAGATGCATTCGTTCTTTGGGGTTCAAACATGGCAGAAATGCACCCAGTTCTTTGGACTCGTATTACTGACCGTCGCCTAAGCCACCCTCACGTTAAAGTGAACGTGCTTTCTACTTACTACCACCGTTCATTTGAGTTGGCAGACCACGGCTACATTTTCAATCCTCAGTCTGACCTTGCGATTGCTAACTTCATCGCAAACTACATCATCGAAAACGATGCAGTAAACTGGGACTTCGTGAACAAGCACACGAACTTCACTCAAGCAGACACTGACATCGGCTACGGTCTACGTGACGATGATCCGCTACAAAAAGCAGCGAAGAACCCGAACTCTGGCAAGCTAACTTCTATCTCTTTCGAAGAGTACAAAAAGTCAGTTGCACCATACACTGTAGAGAAAGCATCTGAAATCTCTGGTGTAGAGAAAGAAAAACTGATTGAGCTTGCGAAGCAATACGCGGATCCAAACACGAAAGTAATGTCTCTATGGACGATGGGTATGAACCAACATACTCGTGGTGTATGGATGAACAACTTGGTTTACAACATCCACCTACTAACCGGTAAGATTGCGACTCCGGGTAACAGCCCATTCTCACTAACAGGTCAGCCATCAGCGTGTGGTACGGCTCGTGAGGTTGGTACGTTTGCTCACCGTCTACCAGCAGACATGGTGGTTGCTAACCCTAAACACCGTAAGATCGCAGAAGACATCTGGAAACTACCTGAAGGTACTATTCCACCAAAACCTGGCTTCCACGCAGTACTTCAAGACCGTATGTTGCATGACGGCGTTCTGAACTGTTACTGGGTTCAATGTAACAACAACATGCAAGCAGGTCCGAACATCAACACTGAACGTCTTCCTGGTTACCGTAACCCAGAAAACTTCATCGTTGTATCTGACCCATACCCAACAGCAACAGCGCAAGCCGCTGACCTTATCCTTCCTACAGCAATGTGGATTGAGAAAGAAGGTGCTTACGGTAACGCGGAGCGTCGTACTCAGGCTTGGTACCAACAAGTTGAGACTATTGGCGATGCGAAGTCTGACCTATGGCAGGTAATGGAATTTGCAAAACGCTTCAAGATGGAAGAAGTGTGGCCAGAAGAGCTACTTGCAAAAGCACCTGAATACCGCGGTAAGACAATGTACGACATGCTGTTCAAGAACGGTCAAGTCGACAAGTTCCCTATCGAAGAAGCGCGTGAGATGAACGATGACGCTCACCACTTCGGCTACTACGTACAGAAAGGTCTATTCGAAGAGTACGCGACGTTTGGTCGTGGTCACGGTCACGACTTAGCACCATACGATGTTTACCACACAGTACGTGGTCTACGTTGGCCGGTTGTTGATGGCAAAGAAACACAATGGCGCTTTAAAGAAGGCTCTGACCCGTACGCGAAAGCTGGTTCAGGTTGGGACTTCTACGGCAATGCTGATGGTAAAGCGAAGATCATCTCTGCACCATACGAAGCGCCACCAGAGGTGCCAAACGAAGAGTTTGACCTATGGCTATGTACTGGCCGTGTTCTTGAGCACTGGCACACAGGTACTATGACTCGTCGTGTACCAGAGCTTTACAAAGCGGTTCCTGACGCGGTGGTTTACATGCACCCTGCTGATGCAAAAAAACGTAACGTTCGTCGCGGTGAAGAAGTTCTGATTGCAAACAAACGTGGTGAAGTACGCGTTCGCGTTGAAACTCGCGGCCGTAACCGTCCACCTGAAGGCTTGGTATTCGTACCGTTCTTTGATGCCCGTATTTTGATTAACAAGTTGATCCTTGATGCGACTGACCCACTGTCAAAACAGACAGACTTTAAGAAGTGTCCAGTCAAAATCACCAAAGTCGCTTAACCGTCAAATAACGAATGCAAGGGCCGTCTACTCGGCGGCCTAAAAAGAATTTAAGCCATAAGGCGGAGATGAAATGATGAAAAAATACCTTATCGCACTTTTATCTGTAGGTGCTTTGTTGACAGGCGTTGCACAAGCTGAGCTGGACAATCCAGGTGGTACAGGCGGTCTAGACTCGCTACGTGGTACTGCACAACTTGAAGACACGCGTCCTGCAGATGATTTCAAAGACTTTCCAAAAGACCAAATCGTTGCAGACAGCTTTGTATATCAGCCGCCACTGATCCCACATAGCATCCGCAACTACGAAGTGTCTTTGAACGCAAACAAATGTCTAGCATGTCACAGCTGGAAAAATGCTAAAGACGCAGGCGCGACCAAAATCAGTGTAACGCACTACGTTAACCGTGAAGACGCGGTACTGGCAGATATGTCGCCACGTCGTTACTTCTGTTTGCAATGTCACGTTCCACAAACAAGTGCTACTCCACTAGTGGAAAACGAGTTTAAGGCAGTCGATTCGCTTCAGTAATTGAAACGCGAGTACTAAGAGGTTACTTATGAAAATACTTAAAGCGTTTTGGAAGAGACTGTCGAGCCCGAGTAAAGCTGCCGCTGGTATCGTTTTATTCTTAGGCTTTACTGGTGGTCTTCTATTTTGGGGCGCGTTCAACACGGGTATGGAAGCGACCAACACAGAAGAGTTCTGTTCTGGCTGTCACGCTCCAATCGTTGCTGAAATTCAAGAAACGATTCACTACTCGAACCGCTCTGGTGTTCGTGCAATCTGTTCAGACTGTCACGTACCACACGAATGGACTGATAAAATCGTTCGTAAAGTTCAGGCATCTAAAGAGCTATTTGCGCACTTCGTAACGAAGACGATCGACACGCCGGAGAAATTCCAAGCACGTCGTGAGCACTTAGCAGAACGCGAATGGGCACGAATGAAGAAAAACGACTCACTTGAGTGTCGTAACTGTCACGAGTTCGACTTCATGGATTACTCTCAACAGGGTAAACGTGCAGCTGAACAACACTCAACCGCTCTGGCTTCAGGCGAGAAAACGTGTGTAGACTGTCACAAAGGTATCGCACACAAACTGCCTGACATGCACGGCGTTGAAGGCTGGCAATAAGGAGAAACAAAGACAATGAGTAATCTTGAATCCTTTATCTGGCATTTCCTTGGGTACAGTGCAATGCCAGTCATTATTCTTTCCGGCTTTGTCGGAGTAGCAGCAGTCTCTCTATGGCTACTCTCACTAGGTAAGGATAAAGAGGTTTAATCTGCCTCGAATCAGTCGACATTTTTGCCTATTTTGTTGACGGAAAACGCCAAGCATTTGCTTGGCGTTTTTTCTTTGTGGTTTTGACAATTCAATTCCGCTGACAATGCTCTAAGAAGTTCTGTTCTTAATCCCCTCCCACCTACTCAAACTCTCATTACCACAACTCAAGCTTCCGTGCTTCACTCCCTCACTAAGCCTCCTCGGCTTCCTTGAGGTACGCCAGAAACAAAAAAGGCGACCATGGTAGGCCGCCAAATGAGACTGCTGTGAGGAGCAGCTTAGGACTCTTTGATTGGCAATACTTGTCTTACGTACTGACCAGGAGCGTCTTCAATCACTGGGTTTTGCTCTGAACCCACTGGGAACGGCTCAACTTGCTCTTCTGGGTTGAATTGCAACAGCCATTGATGCCAATGCGTCCACCAAGAGCCTTCCTGATGATTGGCGTTGTTAAACCATTCATCAGCAGAGTCATCAAGGTTGTCGTTTAACCAGTAGCCATACTTGTTTTTAGCAGGATGGTTAACGATGCCCGCGATATGACCAGACTCGCCCAATACAAAGGTCTTGTTGCCACCAGTAGTGAGTGCACCACGATAGGTTCCTTGCCACAATGCGATATGGTCTTCTTTGGTCGATACAAAGTAGCTCGGGATCTTAATCTTATTCAGGTCGATCCAGACGCCACCGATCTTCACGCCCTTGTCTTGAACGAGCTTGTTCTCTAGATAGAGTTCACGCAATAAGAAGTTGTGGGAAGCTGCACTCACATTGGTGCTATCGCTATTCCAATAAAGAAGGTCGAAGTCTACAGGACTGTTGCCTTTGAGGTAGTTATCAACGTAGTAGTTCCAATATAAGCTGTTCTCACGCAGCAAACTGAACGTCACGCTAAGAGAGCGACCATCCATGTAACCTTTCGCGTTGTTTTGCGTTTCAATTGCACTGATGATGGTATCGTTGATGTACGCCCCTACTTCGCCCGGCTGAGAGAAGTCCAGTAGCGTGGTAAAGAAGGTTGCCGACTTAATGCGCTTCTTCATACGCTTCGCCGCATAGTACGCTACCGTGCTCGCCAGAACCGTACCACCGATGCAATAACCCGCGGCATTGATCTGCTCTTGGCCCGTAATGTCTTCAATCGCCGTGACCGCTTTCGCTACGCCTTCCGTTACGTAATCGCCAAACTCGACGTGAGCTTGCTCTTTACCCGGATTGCGCCAAGACATCATAAATACGCTGTGACCTTGCTCTAGCAACCAACGAACCATTGAGTTCTTCGCCGTTAGGTCAAGGATGTAGTATTTATTGATAAACGGCGGGACGATCAGCAGTGGCGTCGCATTCACTTTTTCTGTCAAAGGACGATATTGAATCAACTCAAACAGTTCGTTTTGGAAAACCACATCACCCGGCGTTGTCGCAACATCATCCCCCACGCGGAAGGCATTATTGTTGGTCATGCGTACTTTGAGAATATCGGCACTCGACTCAACATCTTCTTTTAGCTTTTCCAGCCCTGTCAGCAGGTTTTCACCATTTTGCTCAAGGGTGAGTTTAAGCAGCTCCGGGTTAGTCGCAATGAAGTTAGATGGAGAGAGTGCGTTGATAGCTTGGCGAGAAAAGAAAGTAATACGTTCTTTCGTCTTCTCATCAAGACCTTCGATAGAATCGAGCGTGTCGAGGTATGTCTTGCTGAACAACAAGTAGGATTGTTTGATGAAGCTGTACATGGCTTCTTGTTGCCAAGCATCGTTTGAGAAACGCTTGTCGCCCTTCTCGGCTTCGATGATTTGTGTTTGGTTACCCGCCAGTGCCACGTTCTGCCATATTTGAAGCTGTTGCTCCCACCATTCGGCTTGTAACTTTAAAATCGCCGCTGGCTGGTTTGCCGCTTGCTCGAACAGTTTGGCAGTATCTTCGAAGTTCACTTCTTGCATGGCCTTATTCAAAGGAGAATTCACGACTGCCTTGTTCACTTCGAAATCATGCCACCACTGATGATTGGTTTCCTGAAGCTTTACAAGATAGTCCGAAAAGAAGTGTTGAAACATAGTCTTACTCCTGTATTCGGAAAAAACAACGCCGCCCAAGATCTCGGGCGGCGATAAGCGGACGTATTACGCAGGAGTAACAGTCTTTAGGTTTTCCGAAGTCATTTGCTCAACGTCTTCTTTGAATTCTTTCGCGATAGATTGCAGCTTGTTGCTGTCGTCCATCATTTGCTGAGAAAGCTTAGTAAGAACAGCCAGCTGTTGGCTGTTGAAAGCCGTTAGAGAAGTCACGTCTTTGATTTCAGACGCTGCTTTCATTTGGTTTAGGCCAACTTCACTGTAAGTGCGGATTGCGTTCAGTTGAAGCTCAGTAAGAACTTCCACGTTCTTTGTCACTAGCTTGTTGAACTTCAAGTATGGTTCTAGATTCTTTTCAGTTTGATCGCTAAAAGTTTTGAAGAAATCAGTGTACATGGTTTATCTCCTAGAGAAAGAATTAAAAATGTCCGTTTAAATAACTACTTAACTGCTTTTACAACCACAGCCGTGCCCATACCGCCGCCTACACAAAGTGAAGCAACACCGTACTGACCGTCTTGTTTGTGAAGTTCGTGTACTAGCGTAACCAGAATGCGGTTACCCGATGCACCGAGTGGGTGGCCCAATGCGATAGCACCACCATTAAAGTTGGCTTTATCTTGAATTGAGCTCACTGGTACTTGGTTGGTTTCTGCCAGTTTATGAATCACACCTAGTGCTTGCGCAGCAAAGGCTTCATTCAGTTCATAAACATCAATGTCGCTGGTTTTCAGCTCGGCTTTTTGCAGCGCCTTGTTCACTGATTCCACAGGACCAAGACCCATAATCTTAGGATCCAAACCGGATTGAGCGTAGCTCACCACTTCAGCAATTGGCGTCAGACCATGTGCTTGAACCGCGCTTTCTGACGCTAGAATGATGGCACTTGCACCGTCGTTGATACCTGAAGCGTTACCTGCGGTTACTGTACCTTCACGGTCAAACGCAGGACGTAGCTTGCTCAAACCTTCTAGCGTCGCGTTCGCTTTTGGGTATTCATCTGTATCAAATACCACAGTTTCGCGGCGCTGCTTGACTTCTACTGGGACAATTTCATCTTTGAACTTGCCTGCTTCGATCGCAGCCACGGCTTTCTGCTGGCTTGAAAGTGCGTATTCGTCTTGTTGTTGACGCGATAAGCCCACTTCCTTAGCCACATTTTCTGCGGTTACGCCCATGTGGTATTGGTTGTAAACGTCCGTCAAACCGTCAGCAATAAGGAGATCTTTCAACTCCATGTTGCCCATCTTATTACCATCACGTACAACGCTAGGCACAATGAATGGGATTTGTGACATCACTTCTACACCAGCGGCCACAACGATTTCTGCGTCGCCACTGCGAATATGAGAAACGCCATCCATGACGGTTTTCATACCACTGCCGCAGACCATGTTGACGCCGTATGCAGGGACTGACTCTGGAATGCCAGCAAACAATGCCGCTTGACGCCCAACACCCATGCCTTGCCCTGCAGCAATCACGTTACCAACGATCACCTCATCAACTTTCTCGCCAGATAGCGATGCGGCCTCAAGAGCACCTTTGATCGCAACCGCAGCTAGATCGCCTGCTGATGTGTTTTTTAAGCTTCCGCCAAACGCACCGATAGGTGTGCGTTTCGCTGCAACGATAAATACTTTTTCCATCATCCCACTCCTTAGCTCATGTATAGGCCGCCGTTCACTGACAATGTCTCGCCAGTGATGTACGCGCCGGCATCACTCACTAAGAAGCTTACTGATGCTGCAATTTCTTCAGGCGTAGCTAAACGCTTCATTGGAATTTGGTTAGTAATAGACTCAAGCACTTCCGGCTTCATCTGTTCAACCATTGGCGTGCCTGTGTATCCCGGAGCAATCACGTTAACGGTTACGCCAGAACGAGCACCTTCGTATGCCAATGCTTTAGAGAAACCAATCATGCCAGCCTTAGCCGCCGAGTAGTTTGCTTGACCGAACTGACCTTTAAGGCCATTTACAGAAGAGATGTTAATGATGCGACCACCACCCTTTTCGCACATCGTTGCGAATAAAGGCTGTGTGACATTGAATAAGCTGTTGAGGTTGGTGTTGATTACATCGTTCCAAGCTTGTGCAGTCATCTTTTTAAACACGCCATCACGTGTGATACCTGCATTGTTGATCACGACATCAACGGTTCCTTCTTCCTCAAGCAAAAGTGCTAATTTTTCAGCACATTGCGCTGTGTTGGTGACATCCAATTCAAAAAGGCGTACCTGATCTTTCGTAAACCCTTTTTCATTAAACCATTCCAAAGCACATTCATAATTACCGGTATAATAAGTAGCTATTACTCGATAACCATCATTTACTAATTGAGAGGAAATAGCAGAACCAATTCCGCCTTTTGATCCAGTGATCAAAGCGACTTTCTTCATTGAAGACTCCATTCTTAACGGCATTAAAAAAGCGAATTAAGACACTGGCGAAATGTATCGCCAACTGACGTGTTAATTTATTCTTGTGGCAACAAATCCTCTGCTGCCTTTTATTTTAAGTTAACCTAGAAATATTACATTTCAAATAAAAAACTCATTCATTTGCATAAGATTGATTTAGATCTCACTCGCAATGAAATGTTATAAAAACGTTAACTCAACGTAAACTCATGTTTTAAAAGAAAAAACCTTAACTACAATGTCATTATTAAATTTAAAAAACACTGCTTATTCAGTAAGTTGCACTCATTTTTATGTGCGTTACATTGACTAAGAGTTTAAGATCATCCTTCTTCAATCAAGTAATAAATTGCGATTAAATCATTGGAGCAATACTTCTAACCGACTTACTAATAAATATGAAATATATCATTTGGTTAGCATTTTATTGAGTATTTAATTTATTAAAACAAACGTCACCTGGTGATAAATTTGTTTATTGGAAATAATATTAAATATCAAGTAAACATCCTTTTAACCTTAATTCCAATCAGCCACGTTTATTTATAAATGTCATTCTTTGGTGCAATGTCGCACTAATATGTCGCATGCATTTAATTACTATTTAAGTTTTATTAAATAATTGAATGTTAACTCTATACTGGCGCATTCAAGATTGTTTAGAGGTGGCATCTCTTCTCCTTTTGCACTATCTTTGTGGCCTAGTTGTTTACTTATACAATCATCAATATTCATGAATACAGCCTTGTTAACCATGTTCATCCCCACCTTCTTTTTTGTCTCTATTACGCCTGGGATGTGCATGACGCTTGCTCTAACACTAGGGATGAGTGTCGGATATCGACGAACCCTATGGATGATGGCAGGCGAATTAGTTGGTGTTGCTCTCGTTTCTGTCTCAGCAGTACTCGGTATCGCAGCCATTATGCTTAACTACCCTTGGTTATTTACCGCACTTAAATTGATTGGTGGTGGTTACTTACTCTACTTGGGTATCGAAATGTGGCGCTCAAGAGGCAAACTCGCGATCAATGTTGAGAACGTTGATGTCCCTACCAGCGGCAACTGGGATTTGGTCTTGCAGGGCTTTGTTACTGCTATTGCGAACCCAAAGGGCTGGGCATTTATGATTTCTCTTCTGCCTCCTTTTATCGATCAGAGTGCTGCTCTTGCACCTCAGCTTGTCATACTGGTTTCTATTATTTTGATGTTCGAGTTCATTTGTATGTCTCTTTACGCAACGGGCGGCAAAGGATTGAAGCGTTTACTGGGGCAATCAAAAAACGTACGCTTAATGAACCGAATCGCTGGCACCTTGATGATGGGTGTGGGTGTATGGCTATTAATGAGTTAGAAAAGCCTAAGTTATGAAGAATATTTTAAACAAGCTCAAGCAATCTATTGGTGAAGTGTTGGATTTTCAGGCCCGAGTGTGGGTTGTCAACGTCTATGCGGGCGAACATAAAGGCGAGTCTTATGTGGTTAATGAAGACAGTTTTTCTGAGCCATTACAATGGATGAAAAAGAAAGGGTATAAAGAGGCGATGCTTACCAAAGTTGAATCAATGAAGCGTTCGCAAATCATTGAGTTTGATTTAGGTGCAGTCAAACATCGCTTGATGCGCGTGAAATAATCCCTCTTCTATCTTCTATTTCGTTTCTCGTTTCTCGTTTCTCGTTTCTCGTTTCTCGTTTCTCGTTTCTCGTTTCTCTAGATAAAAAAGCGCCACTCAAATTGAGTGGCGCAAGCACTTTTACCTTAAACACCAAGCATTATGGTGCAGTGTCGATCTCTACTGGTAGGTAGTGTTTTGGTTCTAGCTTCAACCATTCAGGAAGCACCGTACCAATCGAGATGGATGACCACGTACCTGAAAGTACGCCAATGAACATCGCTGTTGAGAAGCCAGCCAGAGCCGAGCCGCCCATAATCCACAACGCCCCAACAGTGATCAGAGTCGTACCTGATGTCACCATTGTACGAGAGAATGTCGCCAGTACGGCCTCATCGTTGATTTGCTCTGTCTTCCAGTTTTGCTTAGCCACCAGCAATTCACGAATTCGGTCTGCGATGATGATCGAGTCATTGAGCGAGTAACCAAGGATCGCCAGAATCGCCGCAAACACCGTTAGGTTGAACTCCATTTGTGTAATCGCAAAGAAGCCTAATACCAAGATAACGTCGTGAGCTAATGCGAATAGAGAACCACTCGCCAGACGCCATTCAAAGCGGAAACACAAGTAACCAAGAATCGTTAGTACTGATACTAATAGTGCCAAACCACCTTGATCGAACAGATCTTGACCCACTTGAGCACCAACGATGCTGTTACTCACTACATCCACTTGGTGTGAAATAGGCTTCAGCACATCAGCGACGCTCGGTAGTGTTTGACCTTCTGCAGGCGCAGAGTAGCGAATCACCCAACGGCCATCTTCACCTGAGCGTGTTACTGATGTTGATTCACCAAGCTTAGGTTGAAGTGCGTTAAGCAGATCATGGTTAGTCAGTTGTTTATCGACTTTCACTTCAGTAACCATACCGCCAGTGAAGTCTAGACCTAGGTTAAGCCCTTTCATACCAAGAGCAACCAGAGCAATAATCGTTAGAATTACCGATACTACAGTCGTGAAGTAACGAATCTTGCGGATATTTTGTTTTAGCATTTCGACCATGATTAAACCCTCACATCACGACGGCCATCGCGGCCCCAAATTAAATTGATCATTGCACGAGAAGCGAATACGCCAGTAAACATACTGGTCATCAGACCCAAGCCTAGCGTTAGCGCAAAGCCTTGGATTGGACCGTTACCAATCGCGTATAGAATCACAGCAGTGATCATGGTGGTGATGTTGGCATCAAGGATAGTTGCGAACGCACTGTCGAAGCCTAGGTCGATCGCTTGAGCGAAACTGCGACCTTCACGCATTTTATCTTTGATACGTTCGAAGATGATTACGTTGGTATCTACCGCCATACCGACAGTCAGAACCAAACCGGCAATACCAGGAAGCGTTAGCACGGCACCAGGAAGCAGTGCGATTAGACCAAGCAAGCAAAGCATGTTTGCACACAAAGCCACGTTCGCAACCCAACCAAGACGGCGGTACCAAAGAGCCATAAACGTCAGAGTTAGACCCATACCAAGTGCAAGAGCAGCAAAACCGTTTTGGATGTTTTCTGCACCTAGAGAAGCACCAATTGTGCGTTCTTCAACAATGGTTACTGGCGCAGTTAGAGAGCCCGCACGTAGAAGCAATGCAAGTTGCTGTGCTTCATCCATGCTGCCCGCACCTGTGATGCGGAATTGGCTACCAAGTTGAGACTGGATAGTTGCAACACTGATGACGCGCTCGCTACGCTCAGTCATACCACGTTCGTCTGTTTTGTACTCGCGGTATACAGTCGCCATTGGTTTGCCGATGTGTGTTGCAGAGAAGTCACTCATCTTCTTACCACCCGCGTGGTCTAGAGAGATGTTTACTTCTGACATGCCCATTTTATCAACGCCCGCACGCGCGTTTACGATGTGCTCACCCGTTAGTACTGGACGTTTAGTTAGGATTACTGTGCGGCCATCGTTGTCTTTCAGAACGAGATCTTGGCTACTACGAGCTTGACCAGCATCTTTTACTTCGTAGAACGCAAGACTCGCTGTTGCACCGATAACGTTTTTCGCTTGAGCAGGATCTTGAACACCAGGAAGCTCAATACGAATACTCTCTTTACCTTGGCGTTGAACCAACGCTTCAGTAATACCCAACTCTTCGATACGGCCACGCATTATCTTCAAGTTTTGTTGAAGTGTCGTAGTTTGGAATTCTTGGATGTTTTGTTCGCTTGGTTGAAGTTCAAAACCACGGTCTGAACTTGTCATTGTCCAACCTGGGTAGTTCTGACGAATGAACTGGCTCGCCGCTTTTAGGCCCGCTTCGTTTTCGCTGTTTACTGCGATGTGGTTGTGCGCTTCTGCACGAACTTGAACGCCACGAACACGATCTTCACGAAGGCTTGCTTTGATCTCGTCGACTAATGCATCACGTTGTTCTTCGAAAGCTTTGTTCACATCTACGTTCAGAAGGAACTGCACACCACCGCGAAGGTCAAGACCAAGTTTGATAGGGCTAAAGCCCATTTCGTTCAACCACTCAGGTGCAACAGAAACGTAAGAAAACGTAATGTTGTCATCTTTGTCTAGCTGTTCGTTAAGCAATGCACGCGCTTTACTTTGTGCGTCTTCACCATCAAAAACGATGGTGGTTTTGCCGTCTTTCTCAATGATCTTAGACGCAGGAATGTGGTGCGTTTTCAGCAATTGGTCTAACTGAACCACAGACATTGCGCTGTTGTTTTGGTCAGCAAACGTCACCTGAATAGAAGGCTGCTCACCAAACCAAGTTGGAATGGCACTTAAGGTTAAAATGATAATAGTCGTGATAAGTACGACGTATTTCCATGCTGAGTAATGATTCAGCACTTTTCTGGTTTTTTGTGGTTTTGGTGTTTTCTTCATGTAAACATCATCCCTTCACTAAACAGTGAAGTTTTCAATAATTGGATTCAAGACACGACAAAACGCTCACCTGATTAAAAATGCAGGTACAGAATGCCCAGAGCTTCAATCGCTCTGTCGAAGAGTTGTCGTGTTAAGAACGCACAAGATGTGCAGAGTGATGGTGCTTACGCAGAAAACTGACTATTGAGGGCGACGTACATGGCATTGGTTTCTTTCCAGCCGGAAATACGATGGTCGCTAACGAAGTGATTAAATACGGATTGGTTTTGACGCCAGCTGATGTCCATTAGGCTATAAGCGTAGCCAGCATCAGCGTAGAAAGGTGCATTTAAATCGCCAATGAAATCAATGTGTTCATCGTCGATATTCTCACGCAGATGCGATGTCCAGCGCTGAGAATTAAAGATGGCCAGTGAATCTTGAAGCGCATGCCCTTCAGAAACTGGAGACTGCGTGCTTTCTTCAGTCAGTTCAGAGAAATCAACCGGAGAGTTAGACGCAGAGCTGCTCGCCGTAAATGGCTGCAGTTTAGAAAAGTGAGGCAAATAGGATTTTTGTTCTGTTTGTGCAGCCGACGCCTGCATTGGCGACAAAGCCATTGCAAGAAGCAACAAAAACAGTTTTCTAACGTAAATCCAAGGCATGATAGCTCACTTAAAACAAAACGAGCCGAGTTCTTCAACTCAGCTCGGAGATAGTATTCCTATTGCTTATACTTAACAACTAAAAAGTTATAAATCTCTGTTTTCAATCGTGGAAAGCAATGGCCATAAGGGTTGAGGCTATATTCATCGATAAAATATTTCGCCTTTATCCACATCTAAGTAGATTTTGTTTTCTTGTTCCAGCCCGCCACAATAGATGAAATACACGTTACGCTTCTTATAGGTAACTGAGCGCACCCAACCACCGAGTTCTTCGAAATCACTAGGGTCACAGGTTTCATCATCAAGCAATTGCTGCGTTTTGTTGCGGAACATATCTAAATGCGTTTTTAAATCGTCAGATTTTTGCAGGTAACCATCTAAGATTTCCAAACGCTCTTGTTCTTTGATAACTGGCTCTGCATCAGACAGCCCTTTTGAATCCACCCACTCAGCGGTTTCTTCCCCACCCTCTTCATACACGATGTAATCTGATAGACGGAACCAACCATCGGCTTTTTCAAGCACAGAGACTTTCTCACCTTTGTAGAGAGTATCAACGATTAAGGCTTGATGCTCCGGCTTGTTGTACACGTTAATGCGTCGCTCGGTCACGTAGTATTCGGTGATTTCCGGTGCCGGAGCTTTGAGATCCATAATCGGCTTTGGCTTTTCTTCTGGCTCGCTTGGTTGCTCAGGCTCTGGCTTTTGCTCAACCACTGGCTCGTCTTTTTGCATAAAGAAAAAGTAATACCCGGCTCCTGCTCCGCCTAATAGAAGCAAAATGGCCAACACTATCAGGGCTTTCTTCATGTTCAATTCCTTTTTCGTTCCTTATGCAGTAGACGCTTCCACACTAACTATACTGATAGAAGATGCATAGCTGACGCGAAACCAATTAACGTGAAAACAAATAATTTCAAAACCAATAATCGTAAAACCATTCATTGCAAAACAATGAACCTGAAAGCCATAAGCATGAAAAGAAGGATGAACAAGTTCAGTTGGATATTGTTACTCCTGCCTTTTCCCGCTTTGGCAAATCTTCAATGTGATCACGCATCGTGGAATGACAATCTTACCCAATTCAACCGTTTAGAGTCCAACTACAATGAGCATGCAAATTTGTTTAATGAGAGGTTGAGAGAGCACAATGAGCACCAGTTGCTCTCGCAAACCTTCTCAGTTGATGAGCTCACCAATCTTTGGCGAACCCCTTCCAATAAAACCATGTTGAAAAAGCAATTGTTGGAGTCCAAAGAGCAACAACAAGAGTTTATTGAGATGTCGCGTTCCATTAATGCCTTGATGCACCACTCACAAAACATCGCAGAGAATTGGAAACGTATTGTTTTTTACTGCCAGAAAGGTGGCTCCAAATCGAATGAAATTTCCGCCAACTGGTATCTCACCAATACCCTTGAGATGCAGGAAGAGTTCCGCGTTTTAGCGGGTAAATATCTCACCTTAGCTAACCAATACGGTAAAGAAATCGAAGTGATAAATTACGCAAAAAATGTTTCCGATTAAATCTGTTCATATTGGGATTGTTCCCTTTTTAAAATTGAGCAATTAATAGACAAATAGGTCAAATAATAGAGATGTACGTCACAATAACGCTTTACTTGCGACCAGTTTTTGGGTAATTTACCCATTAACAAAATTTAATATAAAGTCACATTTGGCTGGAGATGATGCTAAACCAATGGTTATCAATCGTTTAAGTAACAGGGATTGTCCTAATGCTACCAGAGCCAAGTTTTTGTCAGTAGTTAGGCACGTTAAAGAGTTTGGTTCAATCAGTGATTTGGACCTTTGTAAAATCTTTGGAGAAACAATTTGGAGCGATGGGAGGGAATACCATTCAGCCGCGTTCTCATTCAAGGTTGATAGACACACAGGCAACTGTGAGATCTCAAAATACAAATACCAATAAGGCTTAAAAGAATACGCAAACGGAGGCAGGAAACTGGCTCCGTTTTTTATTGCGCGCTATTTGCTCAGCTTAGGCATCACCACCGTGAAATCGTGGTCGGAATATCCTTCAATGAGATAACTCCTTTCACTCAGCAATTTGCAGTAACGCAATACGCCCTCTTTATTATGGGATTCTAGTAATCTCATGCTCGGTAGTTTGGCCTCATCCAGTAGATTAAACGCACATACGATGTTCGCAGCATGATACATCTTCTCTATCATCTCTACTGTATGATTCGGGTTTGCGGACTGGTAATTCAGTGAACCCGAAGCAAACACGTAGTCCGACTTTGGCAGCACCAATTTCGAAAAGTCACCACGAATAAATTGAGTCTTTGTCCGGAAACTGCGCTTGCGAGACTCCGCGACAAACTGTTTTTGCTGATCGATGCCAACATAAAGGCTTGGGCTGCTGCCCTTTTGTTCGATGAAGGTCAATAAGTCTCCATAACCACAACCAATATCGAGAACGCTTTTACCATTTAACTCTAGATCCCGGCATAGAGCTTCAAAGCGCGTGATTTGGCTAAAAGTGTCTTGCCAACCAAGTGTTCTGGCTTTGTCGTCACCAAACTGCTTGTGTCTTTTTCGGTGATAGTGTGCGATGCGTAATCTATCGAGCCACTTCATAATGCCTTATTACCTTTGTATGGGTTACCCGTGAATCGACGTATTTACGAGTAAATTGGCAGGTTACCATTGCCCTTCACTTGGCGGATGGCCAGATGCGTATGGATGTCTTTGACGTTTTCAAGTCGTTGTAATTTACGCGTGAAAGCTTCGTACCCGATGAGGTCTTTACTAACGACCTCTAACAAGTAGTCATAGGCGCCAGAGACTACATGACATGAAATCACCTCTTCCATATCGCTAATCGCTTGCTCAAAATCATCAATAGAGGTCGCTTGGTGGTTGTTTAGACTGACTTCTACGAACACTGTCATCGCAATACCTGCTTGTTCGCGAGAAATCATTGCTCGGTAACCACTGATCACGCCCTCTTGCTCTAGGCGTTTTATTCTTCGCGCGCAAGGCGAAGCAGAAAGCCCAACCTTATCCGCGAGCTCGCATGTCGTCATTGTGGCGTCTTGTTGGATCAAATCCAATAACAGTCGATCAATTTTATCCATTACACCTTCCCTGCCAAATTTCACCAAACAATACTCATTCTAAGATGAAAATCGCTAAGTTCTAATTATATTCGGTCATATTTTGCCACCATTGAGCGTCACTTTCATTCGATAATTAACACATTACTTACAAACGCACGGAACGCCTTATGGCACTTGGATACGCCGCAATCATCACAACGTTATTTCTTTGGTCAGGCTTTTTTCTCTCACTACGCGGAGGCGCGATATCAAACCTCCAACCCGCCGACATTGCGTTAGCGCGCTTTCTTATCCCTGCCATTGTGCTGCTACCATTCGTTCTAAAGTCTATGGATAACATCCGTGCTGTACCGAGCAAATACTTGCTGGGCATCGTTGTGGGCAGCGGCCTGCCTTATCTCCTTGTCGCTGGTACAGCGATGCACTTTGCGCCCGTCTCTCATGGCAGCGCACTTATCCCTGGCACTTTGCCGCTATTTGTCTCTGCGATCGCAGTAGTGTGTTATCAACAACCGTTAAGTCAACATCGCATTATCGGCTTATCCGCGGTTTTACTCGGCATCCTGATCTTCTTGCTATCTAACGTTGGGGCAGAATACAACTGGCTGCAATTAAAAGGGCATCTTCTGTTTTTGGTTGGCAGTTTGATGTGGGCAGGCTTCACCATCAGTGCGCGCGTCGCCAATTTGAGTGCGTATGTTTGTGCTGGGTTTGTTTCTCTGATTTCATTTGCACTACTGATCATCGCGGTTGGTTTTGGCTGGCTTGATAGCTACCTTGCAACAACGCCTATCAATCAATGGCCTTGGAATGAGTTGTTTGGTCACTTGATGTTACAAGGCATAGGAGCAGGCTTGTTGGCTTCGTTCACCTTCCTTTATGCGGTCAGAGCCATAGGTGCAGAAGCCAGTGCGGCATTTGGCTCACTCACGCCCGTATTAGCAACGTTATTAGCGATTCCTGTCTTTAACGAACAACCAGATACTCTCACTTGGTGTGCGCTGCTGTTCGTTACCTGCGGAAGCATCGTCGCAAGCAATGTTCTGATGAAACAAGATCCTAGCCAAAATTATCAGCCTCCCGTTCACAGATAAGAATAAAACTGCATAACTTTTCATCTCGCCTATTGAAAGCAAAAACGGCGATTTGATAACCTGTCTGGATAATAAATTAAAACGTCAGATGTTATGCCATCCACTCATACTAAAGATGAACTGAATAAATTCCTAAAAACAGGGATGCGACTCTCAATTAACTTTGAGTTTGGTCAGGACGAAAAGTACATTTACGCTGCGACCTATCTGGGACTAAAAGAAAACGCTTATATCATCCTCGATATACCGACTCGCTTATTGGAAGAACAAGCACTAAGGAAACTCAACAATATCGACGTTGTTATTCGTGGTGTGTCGGACACCGATCTTGGGCATGTTGTCGCTTTCAAAACAAGTGTGTTGATGAACTTAGTTCGTCCTTCGCCATTGCTGTTTATTCGAATTCCAGCAACGTTTGCAACGAAACCAGTGCGAGAACATGAGCGCTATAAATTGCAGCTAGATTGCGCGATCGACCACATGAGCAATAAATACGACGGCTGTTTGGTCGACTTCTCACTTTCTGGGTGCGGTATATCCACTCTGATTGAACCAGAGTTTGCCGTCGGGGATAGAATCACAATTGAGTCTCCTCTAAGTGGCTACATTGATGAAGACAACCGCTGCTCTATCGCCAATATCAAGAAGCTACAAAAAGGCTGGATTGTTGGGGTTAAGTTTGCAGAGCCTCTCGATATGACGGAAGCGCTTAAGAATGAACTGCTGGAGCAATCTTTTTCGGCCAGCACTATTTAAGACTTGGCAAACAATCAGATACAAAAAAGGGAGCATTTCGCTCCCTTTCTCTTTTTTATTATGTTCTTTCAAGCAAGAATCGCTGCTTAAAATCAACAAACGCCTCATGCAATGCGTTTTCTTTTATCGGCTTAAGTAAGACATAGTTCGCGCCTGCTGCCATAAACGCATCGCTGGTTTCCTTCGCGGTATCCGCTGTACACGCATAGATTGGCGTACCTAAACGTAAGTTCTGACGGATCTCATGTGTTGTCTCGATACCACCAAGGTGCGGCAACTGGTTATCCATCAAAATAAGGTCATAGGTGTTATCAGCAAGAAACTCCATCGCCTCCAAACCATCTTTCGCCCAATCCACCTGCATCTTGTACTTCTTACAAAAAGCCTGAAGAATAAACGCATTGGTGTGGTTGTCTTCCACTAGGAGTACTTTCAAACTCTCATCAAACAAGAGTTCTGGCTTAACACGTTGACTGACCTCTAAAGGTCTCAATACGCGTTCACGATCCTTCACTGGGAGCGTCACAACAAACGTGGTCCCCACCCCCTTGCTACTGCGAACTTGAACGTCACCTTCTAGCATGTCGACAAGGTTCTTCACAATGGTTAAACCTAGGCCACTGCCGCCGTACTCTCGTGTTGTCGTTGCCTCTTCCTGTACAAACGGCTCAAACATTTGGTCCAGTTTGTCGGATTCAATACCGATACCCGTGTCGGTGATTTCCACCACCAAAACGCTGTTATCTGCGCCGTAGAATTGCTCCAGTTCGGCATTCAAGCGAATCGAACCAGAAGGGGTGAACTTAACGGCATTGCTCACCAAGTTAAATAGAATCTGGTTGAGACGAACTTGGTCAGTGAAGATCTCAACATTCGGATCAAGTTTGTTCTCGATAACCAACTCGACCCCTTTGTTCGAACAGATTGGGCGGTAGATGTTTTCCAACGTGCGCATCGTATCGGTGAACGAGAATGGGTGTTTCTGAATATTGAATTTACCCTGCTCTATCTTCGAGAAATCAAGAATGTCGTTCAATACCGCCAACAGATGCTCGCCACTGTGACAAAGTACATCGATTTGATTCTTCTGTTCTTCCGTTTCTACCGAATCTTTAAGCAACTGAGCAACACCAAGAATGCCGTTGATCGGCGTGCGGATTTCATGGCTCATCTTGGCAAGGAAATCGGCTCGTGCTTGCGCTGATTTCTCCGCTTCACGACGAGCAATATTACTCTGCTTTTCGGCTTCGATAAGCGTTGTAATGTCTTGGCCTTGAACGATGATGCCACTGATATCACCATCAACACGAATTGGTGACAAGTTCCAACGATAGATCTTGTTACCGATAGGCACGTTAACGCCCGTTAATGTCGCGCCTTGTGCAGCCATTTTAAGGTGTGGCGTCAGTTTATCTTTGAAACCTTGAAACACAGGATGCATAGTTTCATGGTCATCTTCAATCACCAACTCTTTGCGTGCTGCTGGGTTCATTTGAATCAAGACGCTTTCTTCAGACCAAACCATAATTGGCGATAGCGCAAAATTAAACAGATCTCGGAAAGACTTTTTCTGTGCCTCTAGCTCTTCAAAGGTACTTTCTAGGGTTGAGCCTATGTGATCAAACTCTTCGATATCCGAGCCGCCAAATCGCTCAAACCCCTTCTCCTCTCGCGCAGAACGAGTATAGGACATCAAGGATTCCAACTGAGCCGCCACTTTGCTTTCAATCCACTCTTTGGTCATGAGCGCAATCATGATCATACCGATGATAGAAGCAAGCATGGCCAAAATGTGTTGGATTTGTAACGTCACGACGCTCTGGTTGTCTTGTACCGTCAACAGGCAAAGCTCGGTCGTCACCGCATTCACTTCAATCGGCGTTTCAATCACCAGCAGTTTGTCGAGCCTTCTGTCTGAGCCTTTACGGTGCAGAACATCCACCACATCATAAGGCTCATCGCCAATCAAAGAGTTAGCTAGGGGAACGTTGTTGGCAATCAAGACGACGTTATCAACATTACTCTCGCTCTTGAGTTTTTCCATCAACGCAAAGTTGTTGTCCAACACAACGGCATTGAACGAAAAGCCAAGCACCTCACCTGTTGGTGGGTCCAACACAGGAACTCGACGAATCAGCATGTGCCTTGACCCGATAGAAGTCATCACATTCACATAGTACCAGCTGTTGCTAAAGGTCACTCGATTGGCAAGGCTATCCAGAATCAGGTCATTCACACCATAGAAATGTGCATTGCCATCGTCCCAAATGATGCCTTTGTGATCGGTAAGAAAGCGAAATTCTGGTGTATGTGACGGGTCGCTCTGGTCGATGCTGAGAAAGAAGAAGTTGAGCGCATCCGTATTTCGACTGGTGTAAAAATCACGAATCACTTCACTTTTGGAGTTGCTGTCATGATGTATTTGAATCGCCGCAAAGTGGCTATCAAATATATTGTGGATCAGTGCAGAGGTTTGTTGCTTGGTTCTGTCCACTTCTTGCCAAATGATCTGCTTGGAGAAGTAGTAGCTCTGAATGAAAATCCCGAGAATGATCGGAGCAAGAACAAGGATGATGATCTTTGTAATGAGCGTCGCCAGAGAGCGACGCTTTTTTATAGTTGAACGCGTTGTCGTCATCAATTATCTGAATATCTAAATGCACGCTTTTTAAGCGCTTCGATTCGTTCCGGTGAATCTGATTTTGTGACAATTTCAAAGTCACCGGAGTATACGGTTGGCACTGGCTTTCCTTCCAAGTCCCACTTAATGGCTTCTGCCATGGCGATGCCAGTATCATCATTCATACGCATGACGGTAATGTCTAAATCGCCTTTTTGAATAGCGTCTAGCTCAGCAGAGCCTCCACCCCATCCATTAACCATAATGTCGTCACGACCCAACTCAGCCAATGCATCGACAGCACCTAAGGCCACATCGGTCGAACACGCATAAATAAAATCAACGTCTGGGTGTTTCGCTAAACTTGCTTTCGCGGCCTCATAGCCGGATTGCTTGGTTGCTTTCGTGTAGTACGCTGATTGTAGCTCAAAGTTATTGTCACGGTTAACTTGATGAATGAAAGTGTCACCTCTTACGTCGCTAATGTACCCTTCAGAAAAGTAAAGCACACTGTAATATGTGTGTTTTGGGAAGTACTTTCCGAATTCTGTTGCGAGTTCACGACTGCCTTCTGCGTGGTCAAACCCAACATATAAGAATGGCTGATGCTTATCCCATTCACGCACTGGTGTGGTGATATTTTGTAAGATTAATTTGGTGTTGGTGGAATCTAATACGTGCTCAACAAATTTACGGTGTCTCGTCGTATCAAGCGTAAAAATTAAATAATCGGATTTGCTCTTAAGCGCCTCCATTAATGACAAGCTCTGTTGCTTAATATCGGCATTTGGTCGTGTAAATACTTGGTTGATTTGATAGTTGATATTCAACTTGTCTAATCGTTTTTCAAATGCAGCGATGTTTCTTACCCAGTAATCGGACACTTGTTGCCCTGGATAAACAACCGATATTTTGAGTGGACGCTTTTTGGTTTTAGAAAGCGGAACAGGACGCTCTCGAACGGCTTCCGCCAACGCATTGGTCAGTTTTCTCTGCTCAGGAAACTCATCTAAGAATTCTTGATATGCCCAGTACCCATTCAACACTTGAGTGGCATGGGTAACTGGAGAAAAACTCACCATAGAAATTAAGGAAAATAGTAACGCTTTATTCATTTGTTGCTCATTTAGTTTTTTATGGAGCATGGAGCTGCTCTATTTTATTACCTAGCCGAGTCATCCTTTACCCTATTAATTTCATCTTCCATAAATTGTCCGTTTCTATATAAATATTTTTGATATAAAGCCGAACGGACATCAACGTATTATGTGGTACAAGCGCCCGAAATGATACCCACAAGCGCCAAAAATAAACCGCCATTTGAAGGCGGTTTATTTTTTGACATAATTAGGTATTAATTTAGAGGACAAACGTTGAACTAGCTGCACAATTTTGCACTTTTTGACCGATTGAGGGTTGTACTTGCTAGATTTAACTCAAACGCCTCTCAAGCAACTGGATGATCTCTTAGCGTTGTTATTTACGCGTTTGAAATGCAAGCAATTGGTCTTCACCTACCTGAATATCCGCGCTTTTTTGCACCAACAGTTCTTTCTTCGTCTTGGTAAGCTGCTTGATGAAATATTCAGCCTTCATTGCCATGCTTTTGTTCTCAAAAGAACAGGACCACTCTAACGTTAGCGGCCCTTTGCCTTTTAAGGCTTTCGCGCCTTTCCCACTCTCGTGCTGCTTGAAGCGTCGCTCAACGTTATTCGTCACACCGCAATACAGCGCATTGCGGTTATTACGAATCAGGTAAACGCTCCAATTCTGCTCGGCAGTCCCACTCATGAAAGTAGAGATTCAACCTGCTCTTTTAGCGCTGCAAGCTCTTCACGAAGTTCCGCGACTTCTTGTTCTAATTGAGCAATACGCTCAGAACCCGCAGAAGAAGGGGCTGCACTTGCTACTGCCAACTCACTCATATCCACTTCACCGCAGAATAGGTGCATGTAGCGTGATTCACGTTTGCCAGCTTCACGAGGAAGTTTAACCACAAGTGGGCCTTTCTCATCACTTGCTAGATGCTCAAGTACGTTTTCAACTTCTTTTACATCATTGAAAGTAGCCAGACGGTTAGTACGAGTGCGGATTTCACCTGGAGTTTGTGCGCCACGAAGCAACATGCAACATACGATGCCCTTTTCTTGCTCCGTCAGTTTTAGATCGCCAAACTCGGTATTGCAGAATCGATGTTGGTATTTGCTCACGCGGCTGTTAAAACCACTTTCGTCGCTGACTAGGCGGCGCTCAATCAGCGCATCAACCGCATCAAGAACATCGGCTTCGGATAGCGACATTACTGGTTCGCGGTTACTTTTTTGGTTACATGCGTTAGTCAGCGCGTTAAGGCTTAGAGGGTATTGGTCGGGGGTGGTCACTTCTTTTTCGATTAAGCAGCCAATTACTCGTGCTTCAATTGCCGTTAGCTCAACTTTCATAATGCATTTCCTTATTATTGTTGCATTTGAATTTGGGTATCAGGCTAAAGCATAGCGCATGGACCTGACACCCTTTGCGAATCGGGTTAGGTCTTAATGCTCTGAGAGAATCGACACCTTGGTCATTTTTCCATTCTCATCAATCATCATTATCTTCGAACGATTGAGTTCAACTTCAGTGATTTCAAGTTGCGTTCTCGCCGCAACATAGGATGCTTTGAGCTTGGCCGCCAGAGAGTCGTTTTGGGTCTCGACATCTTGGCTTTCAACTTGCTCCGCAATAGTCCCAGAGTTCATTTCGAGCTTCATATTTTTGTATTGAATGACGCAGATAATATAGCGAAGGCATCACCATGACAACGAGTCCCTGCGTTCAAGTGAGCAACATTCACGCTTTTAACACTCGATTGTTAATAGCTCATCAGAATTGATGGATAAATGCTCAACCCAGCATGACGTTTGATCTAAAGACTGTTATGCCACGAGATGTTGTGCTTTAATCGAGTCAGATATTCACAAATTAGGAAAGGGAACCATGAGTAGCGTATTTGAAATCGTGAACCAAGCTCGTCGTAAAAACAAACTAAAACGTGAGCTGCTTGATAACGAGAAAAAAGTTCGTGATAACCGTAAACGCGTAGATCTACTAGAAAACCTACTAGACTACATCAAGCCAGAAATGACTCACGATGAAATCCTAGCAATCATCAAAAACATGAAAGCAGATTACGAAGACCGTGTTGACGATCACATCATCAAGAGTGCAGAAATCTCTAAAGCACGTCGTGACATCAGCCGTCGTATACGCGAGCTGACTGAAGAAGACAAGCAAACTAGCGGCAAAAAATAAGTCGAATTAGTTTCAGAATTCAACCCCGAGCAGGGATAACTTGCTCGGGGTTTCTTTTTGTCTCTTTGTTTTACACTGTGTACAATAAAATCAATTTCTGTTCTAAACACACTCAACGTTCCTATGCCTTCTACTTCTTCTAACGCACAACCGACGTTAGCAAAACAACTGTTTACTATGACATGGCCAATGCTCTTTGGTGTGTTGTCATTGATGAGCTTTCAACTTGTTGACAGTGCCTTCATCGGTCAACTGGGCATTTTACCGCTCGCGGCTCAAGGCTTTACTCTGCCTTTGCAAATGGTGGTTATTGGCATTCAGGTTGGCCTCGGCATTGCTACCACCGCTGTTATTTCAAAAGCGCTAGGCGCGAATGACACTCGCTATGCAAAACAACTAGGCGGTCTCGTCCTGATGATTGGCTCTGTAGGCGTGGCTGTATTTGGCTTGCTCATCTGGCTATTGCGCTACCCTATTCTCTCGCTGTTGAGCGCACCTGATACCGTGATGCCAATCATCGACAGTTACTGGCCTTGGTGGCTGTTGAGTTCTTGGGTAGGTGCGGTGCTGTACTTCTACTACAGTATCTGCCGCGCAAATGGCAACACTATGCTACCTGGCACCATGATGATGGTGACCAGCGGTGTGAACTTAGTGCTCGATCCGTTATTTATCTTCACGTTTGACTTGGGGATTAACGGTGCGGCAATTGCCACCATCATCGCCTTTGGTTTCGGTATATTAGTCGTCGCACCTCGCGTTCAAAAAAACCATTGGGCAACCTTCCAATGGCAGGATTTGAATGTGGTTAAGAGCATCACTTCCATTGGTAATATCATGGGTCCAGCGATGATCAGCCAGCTTCTACCACCTCTATCATCTATGTTAGCGACCAAGCTACTTGCAGGCTTTGGTACTGCCGCTGTCGCTTCTTGGGCTTTGGGGTCTCGCTACGAGTTCTTCGCTATCGTTTCTGTATTGGCATTAACCATGTCTATGCCACCGATGGTTGGTCGTTTATTAGGTGCGAAAAACTACACTGATATCCAATCGCTGATTTCTATCGCGGTGAAATTCATTCTCGGTTTCCAGCTATTGATTGCAGTGATTACGTTTATCGCCGCAGACCCGCTTGCTCTGCTGATGACTAGCGATGCAGAAGTGACCAACGTACTGGAAATGCACCTGATGATTGTGCCAATTAGCTTGGGCTCTTTGGGCGTGTGTATGCTGATGGTGTCTATCTGTAACGCTTTAGGCAAGTCATACACCGCGTTAACAATTTCAGCATTGCGTCTGTTCTTGTTTTTCCTTCCTTGCCTGTGGGTCGGCGCACAAATGGGCGGAATCAAAGGCCTGCTTATAGGGGCATGTCTCGGTAACATAATGGCTGGTATTGCCGCTTATATTACGTACCGCAAAACCATTCATAAGCTTGTATCCGCTTAAATAACAATTTAAGAATATCGCACAAAACAAAGCCCTCATAACGAGGGCTTTTTAGTGTTTGATTGGCAAGTTGAGTAAATTAACCTAATGCGATTTTATCGGCAGGGAACACAACACCAGTTTGCCTTCTCACTTCGGTTAGCACTTTCGCGACAGTCAATGAGCGCTGCTTCATTTGAGGATCAATCGAGCCAAGTTTCAGTTGCTTAGCAAACGCCTGCGCTTCATAGAACATGTGGTTCTCTTCTTGAGGTAGCGTGAGAACCTCTTTGTCTTCACCACGTAGAATGCGTTCAACGCCACGGCCTGTGGCAATCATATCCACCAGCACACTGCCCTGTTCACCTTGGAATTCACTTGGGATAAGTGAATCACTCACCTTCGAGTGCAAAAGGTTCACATTAAAGCCATCGTAAGCGAGCGTCACGCTGCCACAACCATCAACGCCGGAAGACAGAACATGAGCACTTGCTTGTACGCTGTTAGGCTCTCCAAACAACTCAACAGCAGAACCAACACAGTAGTAACCAATGTCCATGATAGAACCGTTCGAAAACTCTGGATTGAAGGTATTTGGGTTCTCACCGTTCAGGTATTTCTGGTAACGAGAAGAATACTGACAGTAGCTAATGGTGGCATGACGAAGAGGAGCAATCGTCGGAAGGCTATCTTTTAGCACTTGGAAGTTTGGTGTGTATGGCGACATGAAGGCTTCAAACAATACGACGTTATTCTCTTCAGCCGTTTTGAACATCGCTTGAGCAAGAGAATTATTAGACGCCATTGGCTTTTCACAAATCACATTCTTACCGGCTTTAAGCATTTGCATTGCTTGAGGCGCGTGAAATGAGTTAGGGCTCGCAATGTACACCGCGTCAATACTCTCATCGGCACCCAACGCCTCTAGGCTGTCGTAGTATGCTTCTGCGTTGTAAGGTGAGCCAAATTCGCGCGCTTTCTCTGCATCGCGTGAGTAAACGGCTTGAAGGCAAAATTCTTTGGTCTGAATCGCTGCTTCAACAAATTGTTGAGAGATCCAGTTTGTCCCGATTACAGCAAGTTTGAACATGTTACTTCCTTTTCTTTATCGTTCTAAAAGCCGTAAAGAGTCCGGCTTTCAAGTGCGATTTAAGCAAGCTTTAGTTCATTAAACAACTCAAATAGTTGATTCGATTTGTAAGGTTTCGGTAAGTATGCGTCCATCCCTGCAGCAAAACAGTTTTGGATATCTTCTTCTAGCACGCTAGCTGTAAGAGCAATGATTGTGATTTTGTCGCTCCCGACTTCTTTCTCCCAACGACGAATCTCTTTTGTCGCAGTCAACCCATCCATTACCGGCATCATGCAGTCCATCAAAATGGCATCAAACTGCTCGCCTGTAGTGATTGCCTCCAGAGCTTCCTGCCCATTGCTCGCGATGAGATAATCGTACCCTGCTTTATCTAGAAAGAAACTGGCTATCTTTTGGTTCATCAAATTGTCTTCGGCAATCAAAATGCGACGATGCGTGCGTGACTGATTAATATTGTGAATCACAGCTGATTGCGTGACATGGTAACTTTTAGCATTCTGTTCAACTTGAGCAAGCTCATCAACGGCATGCCTAAAACGATTACCAAGAAATGGCTGAGTCAGCACCGCATGAATTCGTTCTGAGTTGGTATAGGTGGTGGTGAGATGATGTTGGCAAACAATGATTCGGCTTGCGTCGACATAACTCTCTAACTCATCAATAGCTGAATCCAGCTTACTTTTGCCATCATGACAGTAAAAAATGACTTCAGATTCTCTTGCGGACGAGGTCAAATCCTCAATGTGCTTAACCTCTGAGAGTTGTATTCCTGCTAAGCGGCATTCTTTCACGATTTGATCGGTGTAAGGGTATTGGTCCGCGATGAGTATACCGGTTCGGATTATTTCTGAACGCCAGCCAACAATTGGAAGCACTTCCACCTCAATTGAGAATTCGAAACTGGTTCCAATTCCTTTCGATGACGTCGCGGTGAGTTTGCCCCCCATCATGGCAACCAATTGACGACAAATCGCTAAACCTAATCCAGTGCCACCAAACTGGCGCGAGATGCCTTCATCTTCCTGAGTAAAAGGTTCGAAGATGGTATTCAGTTTGTCTCGCTCAATACCTACCCCTGTGTCTGTCACTCTGAACGTTAGGAAAACGCTCTTTTGCGTCGTCGACTCTTGATAATCAACATCGACTGAAATGTGCCCTTCATGGGTGAACTTCACCGCATTCGAAACTAAGTTCATGATGATCTGTTTGATGCGGTGATCGTCGACCATAATGCGCGGAGGAATACGTTCATCCAGGTTGATGTTTAATTCCAATTGCTTAGACGTAGCCTTGGATTGAAATAAAATCATCGACTGATAGACGACCTCGCGAATGTCCGTCTCGATTAAAGAAAGTTGCAAGTGGCCGGATTCAATTTTCGATAAATCAAGAATGTCGTTTAGTAGAGTCAACAAGGTATGAGACGAAGTATCAATATCGGTTAAGACTTCTTTCTGATGATCGGAAAGATCACTTTGGGACAGTATCTCCGTCATTCCGATAATGCCATTCAGCGGAGTTCGTATTTCATGGGACATGCTGGCAAGAAAGACCGATTTTGCACGGTTTGCAGAGATGGCTGACTCTTTGGTTTTCAGAATCTCTTTTGTTTGTCGGTTTTGCTCTTCCATCATGCGATTGACTTGCTGCGCGAAAATGGTGAATTCATCATTACCATCAACGGCAACCTTCTCGCCTTTCACATGCTCATGGATGAGAGTGTTGAGAGAGTGGATGATGGCATCCAGTTTGCTGTGCACTCGATACCAAGTACCAAACCCTAACCAACACAACAACACGATGATGATCATGACTCCTGATGTCATCAACGTGATACTTTGTTTTTGAGAGCTGACTTGGACTAATAACGCGCTTTCAACTTGTTGCGTGAACCCTTCCGTCATCACTTGTAAACGCTGTACGCGGTGGTCGAGGTCTCTCAGGTAAGTCACATAGTCCGATTGCGACAACTCTCCAGCCATCAAACGTCCACGAGCTTCAATGCTTGAGAGATAGCGCGGCGACGTGTACAAGCTCAGTAGTTTATCAACTTGCTCATTTGAAGCCCCTAGCTTAAGGAACCCTTCTAAACTTTGCTGTTGTCGCTCAATTGCTTGGAAAAACATCCCTTGATTCGGCTTACTTTCCGGTTCTAACACCAATCGATAGGTTAGCCACGCCTCTTTTTGCGTCCAATAAGAAAGCTGTGCGAGATAAGCAATGAAGTCTTGCATCCAATGCGCTTCGTCACTGTCGAATAGGTGGTAATGCTGAACCAATGCTTCAGACATTTCCTGCAAGAGACGAAATGACCAATCTCCCGCATCCACACTCCCTCTTATGTCACCAGAGACAACATCTAACATTGCTTGCTTTAAATCATCGGAATACTCCAAGGTGTGGCTGTTTTTCATGAACTTGTCATAAATAGCGAGCGCTTTATCTCGTTGAACTTTGACTTCAATAGGAAGAGGCTGCTCCTCTTCATATTGGTGACGCTCTTTCTCCATCTCGTATACAAAGTGAGAGGCTTCTGAAATCAGCTTTAAGCCTTGGATATTACTGACGGTTTGGTTGAGTCTGGCGACTCGCTGGGAGTTAACAGAGAATTGGTGAACGGCAAACACAGATATAACCACCGCAGGTAACAGTGCGAGTAGAGCTAAACGTAATTTTATAGAAAGTTTTATCATCCGTTCGCCCGAGTTAAGAAAAGGCCCTCGAATTAATACTAGACTACTTTCATAGATTGAATATGAACTTATGTGAAGGGTTTTATTGGCGCTTTTGCTTCGCTTATCTGCTCAAATAGGCAAAAACAACACTTAGAGCCCTTTGTTGCACCAAGGTTAACCGAACAAAAAGTGTGACTGCTTGCAAAATTTTGCAGCATCATTTTTAAACAGATTTGGTTAAATCGACTCATACCATTGGTGAATCCAGAACTATCGCTAAAAAGCGCCTAAAACGTTTACTATTTTCGTGTTAAAGATAACAAGAGTCACAAAAAACAAATACACCTTATCATTGTTACAAGCTTTCCATTTGAAACGATCCTTTATCATCGCGAATTAAGTTTCATATTTGTAAAAAGTCAATCCCCATCAAACCCTGCCTTAGTCACATTAATCAACCATTAAAATGACGATTTACCACACTTTAAACTGGATTTATTTTTCCTAGCAGAATAAGACCTCCACCCGTACAATCCGCACACATAATTATTACAACCCAATTACAAAACACCCTCACTTCACGCTCTACCGTTGAGGTAACAGCAAAAAGTAAGGTCAGCCCCCAAAACGTGAAAGGTCCAAAACAACAATGAGTCCAGAGAAATATCTCCAAGACTGGCAAACTAGCCAAACGATTGCTGAATCTATCTCCCCTCTTATTGGTAAGCTGTATCGTCAAAAAGGAATCGAAGTGGTTCTGTTTGGTAAAACACTTATCAACGCAACAACCATCGACATTCTCAAAACTCACCGTATTGCAAGACGTTACACCGGAAGCCCTCTCTCTCTAGAACAAACCATGCCAATCATCCAAGCGCTGTGCGAAATGAGCATTTCATCTTGCCGAGTAGATGTTGGTCAGCTTGCTGGTATGTACTGGAAAGATCACGAAGACACTGCAGCACTTAACGACTTCTTACACACCGCTTTACATGGTGCTCGCGATGCAGATTCATCTCTGGCTGCTCGTGATGTGGTTCTTTATGGTTTCGGTCGTATCGGTCGCCTATTGACTCGCCTACTGATTGAAAAGAGCGGCCCAGGTTACCCATTGCGTCTGCGTGCAATTGTTGTGCGTGGCGGTAAGAAAGGCGACCTAGAAAAGCGTGCTAGCTTGCTGCGTCGTGACTCCGTTCATGGACAATTCAACGGTAGTATCGTGATTGACGAAGAGCGTAAAGCGCTGATCGTGAACGGTAACTACATTCAAATCATTTACGCCAACAGCCCAAGTGATGTGGATTACTCGGTTTATGGCATCAACAATGCGCTTGTTGTCGATAACACAGGTGTTTGGCGTGATGCCGAAGGTCTTAGCCAACACGTAGCTTGTAACGGAGCAGAGAAAGTACTGCTTACTGCACCAGGTAAAGGCGACATCAAGAACGTCGTATTTGGTGTGAATGAATCTGTGATTCAAGAAGATGACACTATCATCTCTGCAGCAAGTTGTACGACTAACGCCATCACTCCGGTTCTAAAAGCACTTAACGATAAGTACGGCGTGCTTTCTGGCCACATTGAGACCGTTCACTCTTACACCAACGATCAAAACCTAATCGACAACTTCCACTCAGGCGATCGTCGTGGTCGCAGCGCTTCATTGAACATGGTTCTAACATCAACAGGCGCAGCGAAAGCAGTAGCAAAAGCACTGCCAGAACTTGCAGGTAAGCTTACAGGCAACGCAATTCGTGTACCGACTCCAAACGTATCAATGGCAGTTGCGAACCTAAACTTAGGTGAAGATGTAGACCGTGATTCGCTAAACGAATACCTACGTGAAATGGCATTAAACTCTGAGCTTTCTGCACAGATCGATTACACAGATTCGACAGAAATCGTATCAAGCGACCTAGTTGGCTCTCGCCACGCAGGCGTAGTAGATGGCCAAGCGACCATTGCTCAGGACAAGCGCTGTGTTCTGTACATCTGGTACGACAACGAATTCGGTTACAGCTGCCAAGTTGTACACTGTATGGAACAAATGATGGGCGTTCGTTACCAAACATTCCCTCAATAAGGTGAACTTTGCTCCACAACGTTAACCACAATGTGTAACGAGCAATACCCCAGCATTTGTTTTAAATAATAAGCGCCTTGCGCATTACTAATATACTTCCCCGCTTATACGCCTGATGACCCTCAGGCGTTTTTTCGTTTTTAAGACACTTTGACATTCCTCAGACAAATCGATGCGAAATTGAACGGTATATTCATGTTTCGTTCATGTTCAGCGCACTAATATGAACCCATAGATTGAAAGAGAGGTCATGATTATGAATCGAATTATCGTTACTGCACTAGCACTGATTACTGGCTTTTTTACTTTGGTATTTAGCCTAATCATGGCGATTCCATTGACCATCGCAGCCCTGATTACTGGTAAACGTATTGAAAAGCGCGTGAAGCAAATGCAACAAGAAATGCATGAAGAGTATGAATTCAATACGGGCAAATCCGACGCGATTGAAGGCGAGTTTGAAGAAGTTCGTCGCTAACGCTTCTGAAGGTTCCACACTCCCCCTATGTTCCTGAGCAACCTTCTTTGCTGACATCCTATCTCGTTAAGAGTTAGGATGTTTTTTTGTCTGCCATATACAAGAAAGACTACCATCGCGGTAGCCTTTTTGCTTTTTATACAATGCGTTCGACTGGGTTAAATCGTCACAACCACTCGCACCGCTAATAGCATTAAAACGATGCCAGATAGTCGGTCAATCAGTACTGCCTTTGAGCGAATACGGTCCACAACGCGCGAGTTCGACAGCACCAATGTGATGAAGGTGTACCACAAACCATCGACGACAAACGGTGTCGCGACGATGATCATTTGGTTGCTCAGATCGTTACCCAGAGCCACAAACTGACTGAACAATGCGATGAAGAACAGCGCAATCTTCGGGCTTAAAATCGAAATAAGAAAACCTTCTCGCGCCGATTGTAAAACCGTCGTCTCTTCACCGGATTCGAGCTTCGCTGCCACACCACCTTTTGAGCGCAATGCATTAAAACCGAGATACGCCAAGTAAGCAGCACCTGCCAAACTGATAGTCTTAAATAGCAATGGGCTTTGTTGAAGTAGCACTGCCAAACCTATCAAGGTAATGAACGCATAAATACCAATACCAAACGCGTGCGCCCATGCGGTAGCCAAACCATTCATGCGACCACCAGCTAACGAGTGCTTAGCGACAATCGCTAAACTCGGGCCTGGTGACATTGCCCCTAATAAACACACGGTAAAAAGTGATAACCAAACTGTTAGTGTCATAAGAATCTCCCCTCTTTGACGCTAATCTATCAACGGAATAGGTATAATTAGAAATCAAAGTTTTTCATACTAACCATGATTTCAAATCATAACCTAATAAGGCATTTATTATCGGATGGAATACTCTGAGATCTGCATGACCGAACGAATCTCTTCGCGCACCCATTTATGTGCAGGATCGGTATCGTATTTTGGATGCCACATTAACCAATACTGATGAATGGGCGTTTCGAGAGGCAGTGCTTTATGGGCTAACTCCCAATGCTTAGCAAGATTGACTGCAATATGCTCTGGAACCACCATCAGATGTTCACTAGAAACTAAGCGATTGATGGCAGCAGAGAAGAAAGGCACTTTGAACGTAATATGACGTGTATGCCCTAGTTCTCTTAATGCTAAATCGGTGTACGAATCTTTGTCCCCACCACCTGTGACTTTAATGTGGGAGTAAGAAATTAAATCTTCAACACTGATACTGTCTTGCTTTGCCAACGGATGAGAAGCTTTCATCAAACAAACTGATGAGTCTTCACCAATCTTCACACTGGATACACCCTGAGGCTTCTCTGGATACATGGAAGACGCGATATGAATACCAGTCTCATGAAGCTTATCGAGAAAGTCGGGCTGCCATAGTCGGTACGCCATATCTAACTGAGGAGCAAAGCCACTCAGGTGAGAGGCAATATCGGGGAGTACGTATTGGGCGACATAATCACTGGATGCAAATACTAACTCCGCTTTCCAATCCTCAGGTTCAAAAGGCTTGTCATCGAGAAGGTGATCGAATTCCGCTAATAAGTCATCTAACTTCCCTTTTAGAAGCAATGCTCTTGGTGTTGGAATGAGTTGGTTACCCTGTCGAACCAATAAAGTATCGCCGCACAATTCACGTAACTGCGCTAATTGACGGCTTACTGCCGATTGAGTGATGTGCAAACGCTCTGCAGTTCTGCTCACATGGCACTCTTCAAGCAATACATGCAAAGAGCGCAGCAGATTCAGGTTAATGTTATTCAGCACGTTCTACCCACTTCGCGCGCCAATCTGCTGCTGCATACTCTTCTGGCCAATATTCAACTTGCTTGCAAATCAATCCATCTCGCACGGTGTGGAAAGTAATCGCGCGATCAGAGCGAACCCCATCGCTAACTATCACATCAGTGACCACCTGTTCGCCTTCCCCCACAATACGCTCAATCGTAAAAGTCCACTCACCTTCTGCTGGGTAAGCAGAATTCAATTGGGCAAAATTCCTTCTGCCACGAATCACTTCTTTTGTCAGCGGCCAAACAACTTCACAATCGGGCGCGAGGAGTTCCGCTGCCGCATAGAAGTCATTGCTTGCCATTACTTTCCAGAAATTGAGGACGATGTCTTTCTCGGTCATTTTACGAACTTGCTCCCTGTGGTATTGAAAAATTCCGTTAACACGGTATGTGTCATCACGTTACGAAGTTCTGGATAGCTTTGGATATAGTCTCGAATCTCGTTGAGGCGAGCGATATTCGGAACTTCGACGAATAACATCATATCGGTTTCACCACTGATCGCATGGCACCATTTCACGCCATCAATTTTGTACAGATCATTCGCGTAATTATCACAGTGATGGCTAGAGGCTGATGTATCAAATTTCAGCGCCATATACGCGCAAATCGTCGACTCTTTCGATGTTGCAATATCGGCATGGTAGCCAAGAATCACTTGGTCTTTTTCTAGCTTTTTGATTCGTGCGGTCACAGCAGAACGTGACAGATTAACTTGTTCTGAGATTTCAGTAATAGAGAGACGGGCGTTCTGCCTTAAGAGGTCTATGATCTGATGATCAAATTTGTCCATAACATCACCAAGCTTTCCTTAATTTTGTCATTCTACTCAATTACAACTTATTGAAAACCGACAATTTGCGGTTTATCGGCAAAACAACCGTCATTTTGACGGTCGACAACATCATTTTGCTGTGCAGAATTTAGATATGCTTATGGCTTGCATTACCTAGACGTTCAGAGGTCGTTATGGAACAACTCAAAAAAGACATTACGCTGATATCCGGAATCGGTCAGCTCTCAACAACCTTAATGGGCACGGGTCTATTTATGATCCCAGCGATTGCCGCTGGCATTGCAGGTCACTTCTCGCTTTGGGCTTGGATTATCTTATTTATCGCTATTTGCCCTATCGCCCTTACCTTTGCTCAATTAGGCAAACGCTACCCAAGTGCTGGCGGCACAGCATTTTTCGTCCGCAAAGCCTTCAACAGTAAGCTAGAGAGCAGCGTGGCGTGGTTGTTTGTTAGCGTCATTCCTGTTGGTGTGCCTGCCGCTGTCGCACTTGCTGCAGGCTTTTTACAACAACTGTTACCAGAGTCCATTAGTAATCACCTTTTCGCCCAAATTCTCACGGTCGTTCTGTTAATGGTGGTCAACTTGCTCGGCACCAAATCATCAGGTCGCTTACAAACCATTATCGCACTGAGTATTTTTGCTCTGGTCGGTGCATTTCTGTGGAAAGGCGATGTTGGTTCTGTCGATTTAACCATGCCTGTCATTACGATGGATTCAACGTGGTCGATTGCAGCGGCTTTGGGCGTGATGTTCTGGTGTTTTGTTGGAATAGAAGCTTTTGCTCATATGGGCGAAGAGTTTAAGAACCCACAACGAGACTTCCCAATTGCCATCATCGTTGGCTGTTTTGTCGCGGGCGCAACCTATTGGGCATGTTCTGTTGTGATACTAAAATTTGGTGCTTATGGCAGTGCAGAGTTCGACAGTGCATCGATTCCTTGGCTAAGTGCCCATCTATTTGGTGAGCACGCCAAATGGCTAATCAGTGTTATCGGTTTCTCTGCATGTTTTGCGAGTGTGAACCTCTACACTCAAAGCTTAGCTCGAATGGTGTGGGCGCAAGCACGAGAACACAAGCCAACCAGTGCTATCGCGAGAGTGTCAGCTCGAGGCGTTCCAGCAAATGCCACGTTAATCGTCGGCGCTATATTGCTTGCTTCTTGTGTTATTGGTTCGCTATCCGGATTGGATTTGGAGTTCTTCCTTAAACTTGCTAATGGTATTTTTGTGCTGGTTTACCTACTCGCCATGCTTGCCGCTTATAAGTTGTTGCAAGGTTGGGGAAAGATCCTCGCGGGAGTTTCTCTTGTGTTGTGCACCGCAGTATTCATTTGCTTAGGTTGGTCTATGCTCTACGCCGTTACTATTTTTGCCGTGCTCTCTTTACCTTGGAAGCAATGGCGAAAAAAGCACACAAGACGGGTGACTGAATAAGTCAAGCAAGTACCCAAAAAAAGAAGGAGCCAAATGGCTCCTTCTGAAGTTTTAACGATAGTTTATGCCGTCTCTATTTTTACGCGGAAGAAAATGGCGTAAAACAGCGGGATGACAACCAAAGTAAGAATCGTGGCAAACAGTAAACCAAACATGATGGTCACCGCCATGCTCTTAAAGAATGGGTCAATCAGCAACGGAGCTACACCCAAAATAGTCGTGAATGCGCCCAATAGAACCGGACGGGCACGACTTAGTGCTGCATCAATAATCGCGGTATAAGGCGTTTTACCTTCACGAATTTCAACATCCGCTTGGTCCACCAATACAATCGCGTTTTTCACCATCATACCAATCAAGCTTAAGAAACCGAGAATGGCCATAAACTCAAACGGTGTTTGGAAGATGATAAGCCCCACGGTGACACCGACAACCGCGAGCGGTGCCGTTAGCCAAATCACCAATGGCTGACGCAGTGCGTTGAACATAAAAATCACCGAAAGAATCATCGCAGCAAACCCATATGGAGCTGAGATTACCAGCCCTTCGTTGGCATCTTTCGACGCTTTATATTCCCCATACCATTTCAACTCGTACCCCGCAGGCAACTCGATGGCTTCAATTTGAGAGCGTACTTGCTTGAATGCATCCGCTGTTAATACACCCGGAGCTGGATCCGCTTGCACCAGAATCGTCGGCATGCGGTCAATTCGACGCAAAATGGCATCTTGGTACACCACATCCACAGAGTTCACTAATTGACTTACCGGAATATAAGCACCAACCGTTGGGCTGAAAACTTCCGTATTTTCAATCGCACGTTGGTGGCTTCGCTCACTTTCTGGCGCACGGACAACGATTGGGATCAAATCATCTCCCTCTCGATACACGCCCACGTTTCGGCCTGTTAGGGTTTGCGCGATGGCTTGATTAATTTCCATCGTTGTCAGCCCATATCTTTGCGCTTCTTCGGCAGAATATGCCGGGCGAAGCACAGGAACTTGTTGACGCCAATCATCCTGAACCGCTATCAAGTTGCTGTCTGCTAGCATGATGGCTTTCGCTTGCTCTGCCAGTTGACGCAACACCGCACTATCAGGCCCTTTGAAACCGGCTTCTATCTTCTTACCACCTCCGCGACCAAGCATGAACTTCCACACTTTGATGGACGCATCTGGGTATTTGGCTTCCAACTCACTTTGTAGCTCACCCAGTAATGGGGCGATCTTTGTGTAATCGTCGATATCAATCAGCAGTTGACCGTAACTTGGGTTACGAGCTTCTGGCGCGTAGGTCAGCATGAAACGTAAGCCGCCACCACCAATAAAACTGGTGATGTTGGTAATTCCCTCTTTGGCTTTCACATCTTGCTCAATACTCGCAACCACTGCCTCGGTACGTTTGATATCAGAGCCTTGCGGCAAGTAAACATCCACAACAAATTGCGGGCGTTGAGACTCTGGCATAAAGCCCGGTGGTACAAACTTCACGCCCCAAATTGCTGCTGTCATCATTCCCAGCAACAGTGCACAACTGATGATGCGGTATTTTAATACCCATGCGAGCAGTGACTTGTAGCTTTCCACGACGCGACTAGGCTTCTTATCTGCATTTGCCGCTTTTACTTTGAGGAAATCGTGACACAGCATTGGTGTTACTGTGACTGCGAATACCCAACTAAGGAGCATTGAGTAAAGGATCACCCAAAACAGAGAACCTGCGTATTCCCCCATGTCTGAAGGCGATAAACCAATTGCACTGAATGCACAGATACCAACGACGGTTCCTCCTAACAACGGCCACTTGGTTGCATCGACAACTTCAGACACTACAGCATTGCGATCGGCGTCTGGATCTTGTTGAAAACGAACCAAGATACCGTCGGTCACTACAATGGCATTATCCACCAGCATCCCCAAGGCAATGATCAACGCCCCAAGAGAGATGCGCTGCATTGCAATATCTTCAATGAGCATGATGCATAGCGTACCTGCGACGGTTAGTAGAAGAACAAAGCCGATAATGACGCCCGAGCGTACGCCCATAAACAGCAGAAGCACGACGAATACAATGCCAACCGCTGCGATTAGGTTATCAATAAAGTTCGCTACCGATGCGCGCACAGAATCTGACTGCATCGAAATCACATTCAGCTCCATACCCAATGGGCGCTGACTTTCCAACTCGGCCAAACGTGCTTTAACTGCGTCTCCCATATCCACCACGTTACCGCCGGATACGTTTGAGATACCAAAGCCCACAGCACGTTCACCGTTAAAACGCATCAACATGGTTGCGGGCGTTTGGTAACCGCGAGTGATGTCTGCAATGTCGCCTAAACGAAGCACAGTATTGTTGTTACCCAGCCCTACTTGTAGGTTTTTCAGGTCGGCAACAGAGTCAATATTGGAACTTGGGATCACAGGAATGCGCATCGCATTGGTTTCGATGCTGCCAGCTACTGTGACTAAGTTTTGCTTTTGCAGAACCTGAAACACTTTCTCAACTGATACACCAAATTCGGCTAAGCGCTCACTTGAGATTTCCACGAAGATGGTTTCTTGCTGTTGTGCCAACGTCGCGGTTTTCGCTACACCCGGAACAAGTACGATTTCACGGCGTAAACTATCGACATAATCTTGCAATTGCTTATCGCTGAACCCTTCACCAGTAACGGCAAAGAACAAGGCATACACATCCGCAAAGTCATCATTCACAATTGATGGCCCTGCTCCCGGTGGAAGCTGACGCTGTGCGTCTGTCACTTTGCGGCGAAGTTTATCCCATACTTGCTGTAGCTCTGCGGCGCTGCCTGCAAACTCCAACTTAATCTCGACCGTGACCTCTGACATTCCTTGCATCGAGACGGATTTCACTTCTTTGACTTCTTGCAAAGCTTGAACAGCGCCTTCGATAACATCGGTCACTTCATCAGAGACTTCCTGTGCCGTCGCACCTGAGTATGGGGTTGCAATCACCGCCTGACGAATAACAAACTCAGGGTCCTCAAAACGGCCTAGTTTAAGGTAACTGATGTAACCACCTAACAATATTAGGGCAATCAGCACCCAAACACTCGTTCGCTTGGCTATGGTATAACGTGCAATGTCCATCATTGTGCTCCAGCGCGATCATCCGTGTAAGGGCGAACTTCCATACCCTCTCTCACACTTGATACCCCAGCAATGATCACCTTCTCACCCAACGAAAGGTGCTCCGTGACAATAATGCGATCTTTGCTGAGCGCGCCAATTGCCACATAACGCTTCTGTGCTTTGTTGTCATTACCAACCACCCAGACAAATTGCTTGCCTTGGTTATCTGGGACAATAGACGTCAGCGGTAAAGTAATTTGTTGATTCTGAGCTTTACCAGAAGAAGAAACTGGCAACACTTTCACCGCCATTCCCGGTAATACATGGAAACCGTTCAAGTGCTCGAAGCCCAACACAACCGGATACGTCTGAGACACAGGGTCTGCAACGGTCGCAACTGTGCGCAACTTTAATGGAAAAGATTGACCTGGAATGGCTGAGATTTCCGCTATCGCTTTGGTCTCCTCTTTACCAGAGAGCATCACTTTATGCGGAATGTGGATGACCACCTCAAGATCATTAATATTATGAACAATCAAAATCGGTGCGTTTGCTTGGACCTGAATGTAATTGTCAACCAACTTGCGACCAACCACACCATCAAAAGGGGCAAAGATTTGGGTGTATTCTAGGTGACGTTTTGCATCTTCCACGCGTGTACGAGCAAGGTTATAGCGTGTCGTGATGGTATCTAGGTCAGCCTTTGAAATTGCTTGGCTTTTCTTAAATACAGCTTGAGCTCGCTTGTACTCACGAGACACATTCTCAAACTCTAGTTGCGCTGACACCAATGCGTTTTTTGCATCTCGATCATCTAAGGAAGCAAGCAGTTGCCCCTTGCTTACTTCATCTCCTTCCTTAACGAAAATATTGGTCAGTTTTCCACTTACTCGGAAAGCAAGATCTGCACTATCTGCAGCACGCACGATGCCATTAAAGCTGAGCTCCGTTGCTGACTGGGTACTAACTACCTCCGTAAGTGCAGGCTTAGCAGTAGGGACAACCACTGAAGGATTCGCCTCACTACCACAGCCGCTAAGGTTAATAACGGACATCAACAATGCCGAGGTTACACTCAATTTAAGAACTTTTTGGCCAACTTTTGCTACGACCATAGATACTTCACTCCAAGAGCGTGACCGATAAACCTACCGGCCAACAGTTATGTGACAACTTTGTAAAAAGGTAAACGTCGGAGTTTATTTTAAGACCAATTCAACACAGGGTAAACTCATAAGTTTACCTGTTTGTATCAATTTGTTAGATTGGCCGGAATGCATAAAGGAGAGAGACCATGGCACTCATAGAAGAAAAGCGTTTAGCCATTATTATTGCGGCTAAAGAAGAGTTTATTGAACATGGGTTTACCAAGGCGAATATGGATAGAGTATGTGCGTCTGCAGGGGTATCAAAGCGAACTCTTTATCGTCACTTTAAGAGTAAGGAAGTATTGTTTGAGTCGATACTTGCCATCATCAAATCAAGCGTCGATGAAAAAAATCATTATCCGTTTGATGCACATAAGAGCCTAGCTGAACAACTGACAGCCATAACTCGGAATGAAGTGGAAATTCTTTACAAAACTTATGGAATTCCGTTTACTCGGGTGGTGATGGCTGAGTTTTTGCGCCAACCAGAAATGGCTCAACAAATCATAACAAAGCTGTATCGTTCTCACGTCCTAGCGAAATGGTTTGAGGAAGCACAACAGGCCAATGAAATACAACACATTGATAGTGCTTTGCTTTCTAATACATATTCTAGCCTGTTCAATGGTCTGTTTTTGTGGCCATTCGTATTCAACATGAAACCACTTCCATCCTCAGACGAAATAGAGCAGAAAATCGAACATCTTGTTTTTGTTATCTCAAGCACCTGTGAAGCATCGATTCAACGTTAGTTAAAGTGATACTTCAGCAACTAAAACAACTCAGAAAGCTGTTTAACCAGCGCATCAATCTCACTCAGCGCGATATTGCCGTAGCCTAAGACTGCACCTTGCCAATCTCGCACTCTAAAATCTGAATGCTCATAAAAACTCATCGGACGCAGCACAATACCTTTAGACTGAGCGCGCTGCGTCCATTCGTGTTCATCAATACCCTGCTGCCACTTTAAAGTGATATGGAGACCAGCAGCCTGACTGATCACCGCGACTCTATCGCCAAAGTGCTTTTCAACCGCCAAACACATCTGCTCATGCTTAGTTTTGTACAGTCGGCGCATTTTTCGGATATGACGTAATAACCCACCTTCAGTAATAAAATCTGCCAACGCTTCTTGTGTGTGCGTAGGTGAATCACCACTTAACGCATCTTTAACCACTAAACATTGCTCCACTAAACCTTCAGGAACCACAAGGTAGCCAAGCCGTAATCCGTTAAACATCACTTTACTGAAAGAACCCACATACAACACGCGATCATCTCGACCCATTTGAGCCGCTAGCCCTTGTAAGCTGGTATAGGGGCGATGAGCAAACTGGAATTCGCTGTCATAATCGTCTTCGATGATCCAACGTGACTTTTCAACTGCCCAGTTGATGATCTTCCCTCTTTGCTCGGTATTGAGTGTGGTGCCCATGGGATATTGATTGCTCGGGGTGATATACAGTGCATCGGCATCGCTTGTGGTCACCGCTTCCACATCAAAGCCTAGTTTCTCTCGCACGAACAAAGGCTCAAATTGATACTGCTGGAATTGAATTAACTTCCGCATTTGCGCGTAACCCGGTTGCTCCATCAGAACCTTATCGCCTTGCTCGAGGACAACCATCGTCGCAATCGACAACGCTTGTTGCGCCCCAGAGGTAATAATGATGCGCTCTGGGGAGCAATTCACTGAGCGGCTTGATGCAAGGTAGTCAGCTAAAGCACAGCGTAATGTCCAACTGCCCTGAATATCTTGATTCCCCAACAAGCAGGAACGGGAGAGATGACTAGCAAGTAACTTTTGCCATTGCGCCATCGGAAACGCTTCCAAATCAGGCACACCCGGTGCAAATGCACGGTTGATATCAAAATTGGTTTTCGGCGAAGAGTCCGTCTTGATTGAACTCGGTTCAGGTAGATACTGCTCCGGCAGTTCTACGGCAACATAAAAGCCCGAACCTTTCTGACTGTTCAAGTACCCTTCCGCCACAAGCTGTTCGTAGGCTGAAATTACGGTATTCCGACTAAGATTAAGCTCTTGTGACAGCTTTCGTGTAGACGGCAATTTCCCATTCTTCGCCCATAAACCTTGAACAATCTTCTCGCGGATCGCAAAAAACAACGCTTGCTGACGCGTTCCATCACTTTCTTTTAAATGCAGGTCACCGATATCAATCAAAGACAAACTGGATCCATCCATTAGTTAAAACTGGCTCTCTTTAAGCTACCAGTTAAACGCTACATTGCAATCAGAGATTGAGGAGAAAGTGCTCGTCCATGTGAGCAAATAAGGAGAGAAAATGTTATCCAATACCAATAGAACGGAAATTAAGAAAGGCGTACACAAAGCCGTCTCTGATGTTAACAAACTGCACGCCATCATAGATGAAAGCCTAATCGCTCATGTGGCAATAACCAACGAGTCTGGCCCTGTAGTCATCCCCATGTTGGCATGGCGTGTCGATGATTACGTGTATATCCATGGTGCCAACAACAGTCGATTGTTACGCTCACTCAAACAAGGAGTTCAAACGTGCCTAACCTTTACTTTGTTTGATGGTTGGGTATTAGCTCGAAGTGCATTTCATCATAGCGCGCATTATCGTAGCGCCGTGGTCTTTGGTCAGTTTGAGATTGTGGATTGTAACCAAGAGAAAGACAGATTACTGAATCACTTTATCGAACAGATCGCTCCGGGGAGAACCGAAGAAGTCCGTTTGAGTAATGAGAAAGAGCTCAAAGCCACTATGCTACTGCGCATTCCACTCACAGAAGCATCCGTGAAAATCAGCAATTTTGGCGTCAATGATGATGCGGAAGACATGGACATTCCTGTTTGGGCTGGTGTCTTACCCTACCGAACCGTCGTAGGCCCACTGCAAGCTTGTGACGATTTGTATGAAGGTATTGCTGAGCCAGATTACCGCAGTGCCTATCCTAATCGTTGGCAGGAATAAGTACCGTAAAACGTGCCCCGCCTAAGTGGCTCTCGCCGACAGAAAGTTCCCAACCTAATTGCCTCGCTGCACTGGTAGCGATGGCAAGCCCTAAACCAAAGCCTTTCACGTCGGCGTTGCGGCTTTTGTCTAAACGCGAAAATGGAACAAACACTTCTTCTCGCATTGCTTCAGGGATACCCGGACCATCGTCCTCGACATCAACAATCCAGAAGTGCTCAACCGATCGAATCGTCACCTCAACGCAAGATTCACCGTAACGTTTTGCGTTCTGTAGCAAGTTATCGAGGACAAGGTTGCCTAAAGTCGGTTGCAAGTGAATGGATTGATACGCGAGTTCATTTTCTACCGTCAACTTGGCGAACTCTAAGCCTCGGTAATTCATTCGGCTTTTGCACCAAAGCGGCAGTTCAATGGTTTCAACAGAATCGCTCAAAGAATGGTTTTTGACGCTCAAACGAGACAGCATGACAATGTCGGACGTTAAATCCGTCACGACATCAACGTACCGTTCAATATCATCATGCAACTCTGCCTGCATTTCACCGCTGGTGCGCCTTGCTAAATCGGTCGCTAACTGAATTCGGCTGAGCGGAGTACGCACTTCGTGAGGGATAGCTTGGGTAAAGATGTGTGTCTGGCGTACTCGCCTTTCTATGTCTTCTGACATGCTGTTGAAGCCTTGGGCAAGTTCTTTCACGGGTTGCGAAAATTGCTTTAGATCGACTCGCGTATTCAACTCACCAGATCCAAACTGTTGTTGTGCGGCCGTCAGCTGTCGGATCTGGCGATCAAGGCGACGCACAGGTATGTAAACCATGACACCTAAACTGCACACCACAGTAAGTAACAGAGTGAGAACGAAAATGATCTCGGAATCTTCATCCCAATCGATATCTGGACTGAAAAAGTCACGCTTTTCTTTAAAGACCAAGCTCTCTGACGTATTAGGAAGCGGGAATACCGCAGCGTAGATACTGTCATCGATTAAATAAACGGGTACCCCCTGCATACGATAAAGCAACTCGCAATCCAAGCATGGTGGTGAGCCATCCCAGTTTTTCAACAATGTGAGATCGAAGATAAAGAAATCTTGTTTTCCGTTGGCGGTGAGCTTTTTGTACAGTGAATCGGGTGAGCCTCGCTGCTCGATATACTGGTCAACAAAGTAAGCTCCGTCACTTAAGAAGATACCGGCTTCTGTTTTACGCATGTACTCGTCGCCCATGAAAAGGAACAACGCGACCGTTAACGCGAGGCCAGTCACCAACCCCACGTAAAGACGAGTAAACATGGAAAACATGCGCTACTTCCCTGTGAGCATATAGCCGCGATTGCGCACGGTTTTTATGGTTGCGGTATGGATATGAGCCTTGGAAAACTTTTTCCTGAGCGAGGAGATTCGCATGTCAATGGAACGATCGGTAATGCAATATTCAATACCTCGGGCGAGACGACAGCATGACTCTCGGGAGACCGGCTTATCGACGTTGAGCATTAGAAGTTCTAGGATCTCAAATTCAGAGTCTGTGAGATCGATGTCTTGTTCCAAGTAGTAAGCTTTGGAACGACGGGTGCACAGATCAATACCATATCGACTCAATTCAGTCTCTTCTACGATATCCACTTGACGGCGATAACGGCGCAACGCGGCTTCAATGCGGGCGAGCAGAATATTACCTTTGATCGGTTTGGTCAGGTAATCATCAGCCCCAAACTTAAACAAGCTGACTTCACTCATCTCATCATCCGTTGCGGTTAAAACAATGATGATACCGTGGTAGAACTCTCGCGCCTCTTGGCATATTTCCGCGCCATTTTTGCCGGGTAGCATCAAATCTAACAGCACTAATTCCGGCTTGAGTTCCTTAATAGCCTCTAACGCGTTTAGACCATTATCGACCACTGTGACTAGATAGCCTTCCGCCTCTAGATACATTTTGGTTAGTCGAGCAATCTCAGAATCATCCTCTACTAGCAAGATTTTATTGCCAACCATGAACCATTCACTCCATCTATAAAACAGGAGAAGTATATCGTTCGTTTTGTAGGGCGCAACCCACATGCACGACACTTTTTCCTACAGGAGATCGCTTACAAACACTTACAAACCATACATTTATAAAAGCCAACCACACTAAAAATAAGACAATTAGAGCAAATGACCAATTTATAAATCAAACACAGAACATTGAGCAATTAAAATAAACCATAGCAATATATAAACCCTTTATTATTTTGGATTTATCGAATTAAAAACCTTACAACAAAACATTTCCAATCATTATGACTCAGCTTGCTCATATAGACAGATTTTTCTGTTCCCCCTAAATTCCCACCGAACCCTCAGCCTGTGAGTAATACAAAAATGAAATTCGCTCGATTAACGCCTTTAGCCATGTTGTGTGCGGTTAGCCTAACAGCTTGCGGTGGTAGTGACTCAAATTCGAAAACCTCGACAACCACACCTCCAACGCCACCAACCCCCACATTGAACACCGTTATTATCCCTACTGTCGTTTCTACAGAATTTCCTGCCGAGCTAAAAGTAGCGGCAGATGCTGGCTTCACCCACTACGTAAAAATCTCCCTTTCTGAAGCAAACAGCGACGATGCATTTCACATTGTGGCGGTTGATGACGGTGTGAATAATGAAAAAATCTTTCGTGCCGCAAAAATCATCCAACACCTACTCACAAACCAACCGGATTCTAAGTACGGCGCCGACAAGTCTGGTATCGCTAAGACATTAGCCGACCGTGATGCGACACTAATGCTGACAGCAAACGATGACCAGAATAACGAAATGCTAACCAAGATTTTTATTGGAGAGCTACTTCGTCAAGACAAGCTAAATGATGCCGTCGCAGACTCAAGGTTATCTCAATCTTTTGATACCAGTTCACTAGACAAGTTTATTGCTGACATGATGGCACTTAACGAAGACGACATGGACACATTAGTGGAGTCTTTGATAACGACACTAATGAGCAGCAAAGACACGCCAAACTGGCTCATGAACAGCCAATCTCTAATGTACCGAGAACTCACGGTTGAAGGCGATTGCCATTACATGAGCAACTTTGCTGACTACTGTGCCAATCTTGGCAACCACGCCGACCGTGATGCCGCTTTAGAAGAAATTCTACACTTGGTCCAAGCGCAAGGCATTGCACCTAACGCGTCGACTGCGACACTGCAAAACGACATTCAAGCTCATGCGTTAAGCATCTATAACGATATCCAAGCTGGCAAGCCAACGGTATGGCGCCCGACACAAAGTGATTGGGAAGATTGGGAATCAGACGACTTCGATCCAGAACGTGTTAAACAAACAGGCCCTTCTTATTCTCACGAATATTTTGCTGCCGCTTTTGAAGCGTACATGGGCGTAGCCAAAGCAAACGGGCAAGGCTTAGACGGCTACCAAGCATTAACGCGTGAGGAAATGCAAACACAAGATCCACAAGCGGTTGATTGGATTAGCGGCTTATTCCACGGATATCTGCAATACACTGCGAACATCGACTCAGCAGGCGTCAAGCTTTACACAGAGAAGACGAATCCGGGCACGGTGCCTACTTTCCGTATGTCACCAAACAAAGACGGTTTGGTAGAAGCGTACACCTACAAATCTCAGTGGCTGACAAAAGTGAAGATTGTTGGCGACGACGCAATCAATGTCATCGGTAATGACCAAGACAACTCGTTTGAAGGCAATAGCAAAGACAACAGCATTTATGGTGAAGGGGGCGTAAACACCTACATCGTGCCGCACAAACTGGCGGAATGTATCGTAATCAAAGCGAAGAACGTCTCTGTTGAGTGTCCTAGCACAGGCACTGACGAGCTATACGACATTCAGAACATCCAATTCACCGATCAAACTTTAGATGTAACCAAGCTATAAACAATGAAAAACATGAAGAAACTTACTTTACTCGCTCCCCTATTCCTTGTTGGTTGTGGTGGCCTTGCTGTCATGGATCGTACTGATGCAGTAAAAGTGCAACCAGAAATGTTGGTAAAAACCGACGGCGATTTTTGGGGATTCGGTGCGGATGGCCATTTTGATTTTGCTGGCAAGTACAAAGGCAAATATTCACGCAGTGCTTCAAACTCAAGCTGGTTCAATCGCATCTCATTTAAAGAAGGCGCAATGGGCGCAGAAGTGACTCGCATAGACAGCGGTGAAACTTGGCTCCTAAACTGCACAGGCGGCGGCATGTCGGTTAACTACATGGGCGTTGATTTTGGTGGCAACGATCCATACACCTGTGACATTACTCAAGATGGTAAAAAAGTCGGTGAGTTTGCGATGGAGCCAAAATCTGCACTTATCGACATCAGCCTTGAGAAAAAAGAGACTGGCGTCGTTCGAGTTGGCAACACGCATTTCAATGTTGAAACCGTACACACGAGCCCTGATTCCATGATGGCGGTAGACATTCCATTGGGATACAGCTTCAAGCAAGGCACACAAGAAGTTGCAGCTGTACAGACGAACGGCACAATTGCCGTACAGATGTTGCCAGAGCTTAACGATAAACAAAAAGATGTGGTTGCCATCGGTGCCGTTGCGAGTGCACTGAGCTGGCGCCCTGAAGAATAAGCGTCTAAATAACGCACAAAAACCAAAGCCCTCAACTTAGAGGGCTTTTTTGTTAATACACGCCTTGTCAGACTATTTTTCTAGTCGCGCTGCATACTGTTTCGGTGTTAAGCCTCGGTGCTTTTTGAACATGCGATTGAAACTCGCCACATTGGTGTAGCCAAGCCGCAGTGCAATATCGTCAATACGATTCTGCTTACTCAACAACTCTGCCGCGACATTACTCAGTACATAGCCAGACACGGTTGAAAAGTTCAGCCCTAATTTGTGTAAGCGACGTTGAAACTGCTGCTCGGACAAACCCAATAATGCAGAAACGCGTTCAAGTGTAGGGAGCCCATAGTGGCTACTGTAATTCACCACTTCATAAATCACTTTCAGCTCATCTTCTGGATCGGGCATGTTGAGTAGATCATCCAAATCGGAAAAACTCATCGCTAAACGGTTGTCTTCACGATGATTTACCTGCCGCGAAGCAAGACGGTCATCGCCGTTAATCCATATTTCTGTCTTGGGTTGGCTCCATTCCACTTCACAACCAAAGTACTCTTTATAGAGCGCACTGTTTTTCCTAGAGCCAGAAATCATCACTCGCAAGGGTTGATAATCTTCACCCAAAAACTCGCGTAAGATTTTGATCATGAATATTGCACAACGAATGCTATCGTGCACTTTGACTGAGGTTTCAATAAAGGGATTATGATAGGTCCATTTGATGATTTTTCCGGATTGTTCACCCGCAAAGAAGGCACCAGATTGAAGATTACTCGTACCATAATTGACTCTTCGAATCGTGCTAGCTAAATCATTACCAGAGAACAGCCAACGCCCGACAGGACCAAGCTTTTGCAGCTCGATGTCTCGGCTAAGGTTCAATATCACATCAGGGTCATTGCTTCGCTCTTCAACACGTCGATACCATTCGGACACCGCCCTCAAAGGAATTAAACCCATCGGGTTATGAAACACCGAAGCAGGTATACCAAGCTCATCTGAACTCAAATTGTACTTAGATAACGCAAGGTTATTCATGTTTAAAATACCCATGGCGCGAATAAACCGAACTGTTCTCATAACCAATCACATCAAATTTAATCCTCTAGTGATTGAATTTGTCACAAAGACTCACCTATTTCAATTCCTGATCACAATAAGCCAACAGTTTGATAGAGGAGTGTTTAATGAGTTTACTGAGTGTCCCATTTGTCGGAACCGGCGCAGATACAGCGTTGCATGTCGTTGCTGCCGTCGTTTTAATCGCGAGTGTTGCAGGCGCGTGTTACGGCTTTTGGAAAATCCATGAGTTGCCAATTAATAAGGCACATAGCAAAGACCACCATCAGATAGGGTTGATCACCGCCCTCACCTGGATAGGTTTTGTCTGGCACTGGGTATGGGTGCTAGCCGTGATTTTTGCATTCGTTGATATGGAAAAAGCCATCATCAATCTGCGTGATACATGGAAAAGTAAACCGCAAACAGAAGCACAGCCACAAGAGGAGGCGTAATGTTAGAAGGTTTAGCGGTTTGGGCACTCTTCATCTATTTGCTGCGTTTAGTCGGCATGCCTTGGAACAAAGCGACCAAATCGTTCGCTTATCTTGGCGGTTTGGGTTGGCTGATGTTTGTATGGGTGGGCCTGATTAACTTCACACCGATGGATTTATCCGGCGGTTCTGTGGTGCAATCTCCTCATGTTCAATTGCGTCCAGATTCAACGAACGTGAAAGGCAAAGTTGACCACATTTACATCAAGCCGAATCAACAAGTTGAAAAAGGTCAGCTCATTTATGAACTTGACCCAACGCAATACGAAATTGCATTAAATCAAGCGAACGTATCCGCTGATTCTGCTCGCGTCGCATTGGCGACGGCAAAAGGCGACATCGAGATTGAAGAAGCTAACCACGAAGCGCTAGTGCAAGATCTGGAAACATCAAAGAGCCAATTGGAAGCCGCGAAAGTTGACTACAAATTGCAGAAAAAGATGCTAGATCGTTATGTTGAGCAAAACCGAGTGGTGCAAAACACCATCACGGAAAGCGACATCGACAAACAGTCGAGCACAGTAGACATGGCTCGCCACAATGTGTTGACTCTTGAATCTCAAATCAAGAAGAAACAAGTCGATATTTCACGTGCGAAGCTGGCGATTCATAAAGCGGAGTTAGCGGTTGAAACGAAGCAAGCTGAATTGCGTCAAGCGGAAGAGCAAATTGCAAAAGCACAATGGGATTTGAACAGCACCAAAGTGCATGCACCTAGTGATGGCTTTGTAACTAACTTTATCCTGCGTGAAGGTCAGCGCGTATCAGCGATGCCACGTATTAATATGTACACCAACGAGAAGTACGTACTGATGCGAGTGAACCACCAAGCGATTCGTAACATCAAACCGGGTCAACCTGCGGAATTCTCCTCTTCGGTTTATCCAGGTAAGATCTTCTCAGCGACTGTCGAGGGCATTGTGGAGGCAACAGGTGAATCACAAGGTAACCTAATGGGCTTCGATGACTCTGTTCGCGTCACAACCGGTAAGAACTTGCAGAACAAACACCACTTTGTTCGTCTTAAGATTGATGAGCCAGAAGGCTACGACATCCCTGTAGGCTCTGTTGGCCTTGCATGGGTCAGCGGTGAAAAACCGATCGGCTTCATGGCCTTCTTGGATGTGATTCGTGGCATCATCATCCGAATGAAGTCTCAACTGTACTTCTTCTACTCTATCTAAACGCACAAACCGCCAGTTCTGCTGGCGGTTTTCTTTTCATTTGTATCCAAGCACGTACTTTTCCCGTATAACAATTAGTTAGTAAACAGCGGAGAAGATTCATGTCGGCAAAGGAAAGAAGCCTACCTACCCATCGCATCTCAAGATTCAGCAAGTTCGCTTCACTTGCTACCCGTGTCGCAGGCAACGTGATTGCAGAAGGCACGAAGCAAATCGCCAAAGGCAACAAACCAAAAGCGAAAGACCTATTGCTGACGCCGCAGAACATCGCGCGCTTAACCGACCAGCTCGCCCATCTACGTGGCGCTGCAATGAAGCTCGGTCAAATGCTGTCAATGGATGCTGGTGATGTACTTGAACCAGAACTCGCTGATATTCTTTCCCGTCTTCGCTCCAACGCAGACCCTATGCCAGCGAAGCAACTGAACGGTGTCATGGAAGGCTCACTTGGTGCTAACTGGAAAGCCGAGTTCCTCTCCTTTAACTTCAAACCTATTGCTAGCGCCTCAATCGGACAAGTGCATCAGGCCTACAGCGATGCAGGTGATAACCTAGCCGTCAAAGTACAATATCCTGGCATACGAAAAAGTATCGATAGCGACGTCGATAATGTCGGCACACTACTTAAAGTCGTTGGGTTAATTCCAGAGTCTGTTGATTACAAAGGCTTGCTGGAAGAAGCGAAAAAGCAACTGCATGATGAAGCCGATTACGCACGAGAGGCGCAATTTGCCATTCGTTATCATGACGCTTTGAAGGAGCACCCCCATTTTGTGGTGCCAAAGATTCACACCGAAAGCAGCTCAGACTCCGTTCTCGCGATGGAATTCATTGATGGTAGCCCGATTGAGCAAATCGAACATTATGATCAGAGTACGCGAGATTTTGTCATGCACAGCCTACTCGAATTACTGTTTCGAGAGCTGTTCGAATTTAAGATGGTGCAAACCGATCCCAACTTCGCCAACTACTTATATATCGAAAACACTCGTCAAATCGGCTTGCTAGACTTTGGTGCGACCCGCGAATACAGCGAACGATTCAGTACTGGCTATCGTCAAGCTTTTGCATCTGTCGTAAATAATGACGAACAAGGCTTGAATGATGCGCTTGAACAAATAGGTTTCTTCAGCCAAACCATACTACCAGACCAGCGCCAAGCGATTCTCGATCTAGTGAAAATGGCATGTGAACCTATGTTGGTCGATGAGCCGTATGATTTCAAAGCTAGCGGCTTAGCACAAAAGCTTCGCGAGGCTGGCACTATTCTGAGCATGGAGCAAGAGTACTGGCACACGCCACCAGCCGATGCCCTATTCCTACACAGAAAAATTGGCGGTATGTACTTACTCGCCGCTCGTATTGGCGCAAAAGTGAACATTCGCCAATTGGTCTCACCTTACCTACAGATAACTGACCAATAGGCTATTGTTTTTCTGCTATTTTCGAGTACCTTGATCAGCTGCCTATAAGAATAATCTGACTGTCGGGGTGCTCGGTGAGTAAGTTTCAAGACCTCTCCACTCTAATCGAACAAATTGTCCAAGCAGACGAAGCGGAACAAGTCACCGCTTTGAATGATTCTATCGAATGCGGTCTCGAGCCCGGTGCGGTTGCATTGATCCTCGAAGCCTTCCCGATCGATGATCGTGTGCGCTTGTGGCGTGCGTTGCCTATGGAACTGCACATTGATGTGCTAACCGAAATGCGTGCAGAAGTGCGTCTTTCGATCATCGAAGCGCTTTCTGAAGTTGAGTTAAAGCTTACCTTAGCCAAGCTAGATAACTTATCTCTGATCGAATGGGCAGACTCTCTGCCTGAAGAGTTTATCAATGAAGCGTTAGAACTGATTGAGAAAGACGAACTCGACCTCTACGATCAAGCAAACGAATACGAAGACGAAGAGCTTGGCCGCTGGGCTGAGCGTAAGATCATCACCCTCCCTTTTAATATCACGGTTGGCAAAGCTCGACGCCTAATGGAGCGTTACAGCTACGATACACCGCAACAAGTGTATCTCATCAACCGTAAGAAACAGTTTCGTGGCGCGGTGAACTACTATGAAATCTTGCGTAGTGAGGAAGACGTTCGCCTTAAAACCTTAGCGATAGAAACCGTCACAGTACTCGACAGTAAAATGGCGTTACCAGAAGCGGTCGAAGCGCTAGAGCACAGCCCTCTTCCTGCTTTGCCAGTGACGGATGCTGACCAAACCTTAATTGGAGAAGTAGATTGGCAGTTTGCTCTGAGCACACAACGTGAAATCTACGAAGCACGCCTGATGGCGGGTACCGGTATGGATGAGGGCGATGACTTATTCGCGCCTATTCTAAAAAGCTCACAAAAGCGCGGCGTTTGGCTCGGTATCAACTTACTGACAGCGATTCTAGCCTCTGTCACTATCGGTTTGTTTGAAGACGTGATTTCACAAGTGGTTGCTCTTGCTGTTCTGATGCCAATCGTTGCCTCTATGGGTGGTATTGCGGGCAGTCAAACACTGACCTTGATGGTTCGTGCTATGGCATTAAATCAGATCACCCCAGGTAACCGTTTTGCGCTGCTTAAAAACGAACTGGGTATCGGCTCTCTTAACGCTTTGTTGTGGGCGCTGATCATCGGTGGATTAGCAGGACTTTGGTTCCAATCTCCCGTTCTAGGCGGAACCATCGCGTTAGCCATCATCGTCAATATCGTTACCGCAGCATTATTTGGCGTGCTGATCCCTATTGTTCTGGATAAACTAAAGCTAGACCCAGCCTTGGCAGGTTCAGTCATCCTGACAACCGTTACTGATGTCGTCGGTTTCTTTGCTTTCTTGGGTACTGCCAGCCTAGTAATGTTGTAAAAATGATTGCCCTAGTTAATTAATTCATCATTAGCATATTAATTACAAATTGCAATCCGCATTTGCATTTTGCAATTAACACAATAAATTAGGCAACCTATATCACAGAAACCGCGTTTTTACGGTGGTTTTAAAGTTGGCACGCTAACTGCATTATCTATAGTGACCCTTCTTAAGCCGAGGGTCACCTAGCCAACTGACGTTGTTAGTGAACTTGAATTTGTTCACAAGTATATAAGCCAATCGCGCTCTTTGCGGTTGGCTATTTTTTTATCTGTGCTTTCGTGATTCCTTTCTTCGCCTTCCTCCTTCTCGCACTCAGTACTCTCTATTCAAGCTGCAGCAAAATCCCAGTTTCAAAGTCAAATCAAGTCAAACGCCCAAAAACTTGCAAACGATTTCACTCCAGATTTCGCCAAGTTAACCACTAAAAATAACCACTTGAGACTACATTTCTCATTTAAGCCACATAAACACCAGCAATTAAACTTAATTATGTTTAATTTATGCGCAACACAACACTCAACCAAAAAGAAAACGTTTGCTTAAAAAACATAAGAGGTAACAATGGTTGAGTTTATAAAGAAAGCGTGTAAAGCAAAGGCGATATAAGAAAGAGCTCAATGATACCGATTTCATGACAGATTACTCTTGAATGAAGCAATCAATTAACAAACTTTTTTGCTCTTCAAATAAAATGTAACCTTATGTTTTTAATGGAATAAAAAAACACAAAGACTTGAGTAAACGTTTAAATGACAAAAAACTCATTGACTATGAGATTTACATCACGATAATACGCGCCGTTTGCCCAGAAATTGGGATCTATAATTAGTTTTAATTTTTTTGCGGAGGTAAAAATGGCTGCAGACAATAACTACAGTCTCGGACCGGTTCCTAACACTGCCAGAAAAGGCGTGGCATCATTAACCATGGTTATGTTGGGACTCACTTTCTTCTCCGCAAGTATGTGGACGGGCGGCTCGCTCGGTACTGGCCTTTCTTTTGATGATTTCTTCCTCGCTGTTCTCATTGGTAACCTAATCCTCGGTATCTACACTTCTTTCCTCGGTTACATCGGCGCTTCTACTGGTCTCTCCACTCACCTCCTTGCTCGTTTCTCTTTTGGCTCTAAAGGCTCTTGGCTTCCTTCCGCACTTCTTGGCGGTACACAAGTTGGTTGGTTTGGTGTTGGCGTAGCAATGTTTGCGATTCCAGTAAACAAAGCAACAGGCATCGATACAAACACGCTTATCATCATTTCTGGTCTACTCATGACCGCAACGGTTTACTTCGGCATCTCTGCGCTTATGGTGTTATCTGCGATTGCAGTTCCGGCGATTGCCCTTCTTGGCGGTTACTCTGTGATTGAAGCAGTAAACAGTGTTGGCGGCGTGGCTGAACTGCAAAAAGTACAACCGGCACAACCTATCGACTTTTCAGTAGCGCTAGCAATGGTGGTTGGCTCATTCATCAGTGCGGGTACCCTAACCGCAGACTTTGTTCGATTCGGCAAGAAGCCAAAAGGCGCAGTGATGGTCACAATGGTGGCATTCTTTATCGGTAACTCGCTGATGTTCATCTTCGGCGCAGCTGGTGCGGCGGTAACAGGTCAATCGGACATTTCAGAAGTGATGATCGCGCAAGGTCTTCTTATTCCAGCTATCATCGTTCTTGGCTTGAACATCTGGACAACCAACGACAACGCGCTTTACGCATCGGGTCTAGGCTTTTCCAACATCACTGGTTTGCCAAGTAAATACATCTCAATGGCGAACGGTTTAGTAGGTACATTGTGTGCACTATGGTTGTACAATAACTTTGTAGGCTGGTTAACCTTCCTATCGCTTGCAATTCCACCAATTGGCGGCGTAATCATTGCGGACTTCTTCATGAACCGTAAACGTTACACAAATTTCGCAGCAGCAGAGTTCCAAACGGTTAACTGGGCTGGCATTATCGCTGTGGCGATTGGTGTTGCAGCAGGTCACTTCCTTCCGGGTATCGTGCCTGTGAATGCGGTACTAGGCGGCACAATCAGCTACCTGATTCTAAATCCTATTCTTAATAAAAAGACACTGGCACAACAGCCAGCGTAAGGAACCATCATGACAACACTATTGATCAAGAACGCAACGCTAAAGGGACAGGAAGGTCTCCAGCAAATTTTGATTGAGGATGGTCAATTCAAGCGTATTGAAGACAATAATGTAGAACTAAATTACACAGGTGATGTTCTTGATGCGGAGGGCGGCATGGCTGTCGCTCCTTTCTGTGAGCCGCACATTCACCTAGACACCACGCAAACCGCCGGTGAGCCAAGCTGGAACATCTCTGGCACGCTTTTCGAAGGTATCGAGCGTTGGGCTGAGCGTAAAGAGACGCTGTCGATTGAAGACGTGAAATCACGCGCAAAGCAAACACTTAAGTGGCAAATTGCAAACGGTGTCCAACACGTTCGTACCCACGTTGACGTTTCTGACCCTACCCTAATTGCCCTAAAAGCGATGGTAGAAGTTCGTGAAGAAATGAAAGAGTGGGTAGACATCCAAATCGTTGCATTTCCACAAGAAGGTATTCTGTCTTACCCGAATGGTAAAGAATTGCTAGAAGAAGCAGTTCAGTTGGGTGCTGACGTTATTGGTGCAATTCCTCACTTTGAATTCACTCGTGAGTACGGCATCGAATCTCTGCACTACGTTTTCGAACTGGCACAGAAATACGACCGTTTGATCGACGTACACTGTGATGAGATCGATGACGAGCAATCACGTTTTGTTGAAACGCTTGCAGCGCTAGCGCACAAGTTCAACATGGGTCACAAGGTAACCGCAAGCCATACAACGGCTATGGGCTCTTACAATGGTGCTTACGCATCTCGCCTGTTCCGTCTGCTACGCATGTCTGGCATCAACTTCGTTGCAAACCCATTGGTGAACATCCACCTTCAAGGCCGCTTCGATGATTACCCGAAACGCCGTGGTGTGACTCGTGTAAAAGAAATGCTGAATGCCAACATCAACGTATGTTTTGGTCACGATGATGTATTTGACCCTTGGTACCCACTAGGCACTGCAAACATGCTGCAAGTTCTGCACATGGGTCTGCACGTATGTCAGGTAATGGGTTACGACCAAATCAACAACTCACTGGATCTGATCAGCATCAATTCAGCACGTACACTGAACATTCAAGACAAACACGGCATAGAAACAGGTAAGCCAGGTAGTTTACTGATTCTTCCTGCAGAAAATGGGTTTGACGCTGTACGTCGCCAAGTTCCGGTTCGCTACTCTGTTCGTCACGGTAAAGTGATTGCAGAAACACAGACTGCAACAACACACATTCACCTTGGTGAGCAAGAGCAAGTGACTTACAAGCGCTAATCACTGAGCTTTTAAACAAAAAAAGGGTCTGATTAAATCAGACCCTTTTTTTATTTCTTCACGCGCTGTGTTAGGTGTCTACGGCAACTAATGACATTCCTTAGCAACGAAGGCGTATTCCCTAAATAGACAACCTTGCCATCTTCATCAACAATGGCAGGTACAACCTTTAAGCCTTTCATATCTGCGCCGTATTCCACCAACTTACGTTCTAGCTCATATAAATCCTGCATATCTCGGACTCAATTTATAATTATCAATTTTCGCGTGAATGCTATCCCTCTAAAGAGATATCAATACTGATCTGGATCATGAAAGATAGATCCTAATTATGGTGGGCTCAAACTTGAGACACTTCATGGTTTGAATGTGTTTTTGAATGTGAAATTTTGTGAACTGCATTCAAATTAAATTTCAGAATATAGACAGTTTGCGTAATAAATATTTGCACTCCTTCGTAACAAACACTAAAGTTAGGGAGTTAGTTGAGCTTTATACTAAAAAGCTACAAATCGCCCAAACACAGATTTAACACTAACAACGTCAAAATTAGTGCTTATAAAATAAAGAATAAAACAAAACCTAGGGTCAGCAGTAATGTTGACCCTTTTCTTTGCTTCCCTCAATCCGAGCCAAACAGAAAAACTTTGAGCCTTATAGTAAACAAAACTTTTGCGTGATAACTGTCGGTTATCAGCGAGATAAGTGGATTCCTAATCAAACAGCGTTCAATAATAGCTTCGAACCAAACATCTCGGAGTGAAATACATGAACATTTTCAACAAAACTACATTGGTCGCGGCGCTATCTCTTCCCCTACTTGCAGGATGCGTGACTCCGGGAGAAGATGATCCAAACGCATTAACAAAACAAGGCGCTGCAGGTGGTGCACTTTTAGGTCTGACTATGGGCGCTTTGACGGGTGATGCTGAGCTCGCCGTGAAAGGCGCAGTTGCGGGTGGTGTAGCCGGTGGTGTCGCTGGTGCTGGCGCGGATATTCACAATAACCGTGACAACATTCGCCACGACAGCCGCAATGACGCGATTAGTGGTATTAACGGTGGTCAGAACACAGCAGCAACCAATACCCCGCAACAGTGGCAAGAGATCGATAACTTTGTAGGTGATTGGAACGTAAACATCCAGAACCACAATCGCGACTTTAAAGGTTTAGAAGGTCTGTCGGCACACGGCTCGCTAGCAAAAACAACAGAAGCAAATGTTAAGGTGACCAACTCGCAAGGCGTTGACCTTAATGCCGCGTTCACGTTCGATCCACAAGCAGGCTACCAACTAACGCTGACCAATGAAGCAAAAGATGTATCGGTTGCTTTTGCTGGTGAACAACAATCACAAAACCATCGCTACAACTTCTACCCGATGAACATTAACGACGTCATTTACCAAGGTATTCCGACGGGTGATGTGCGTGTCGAGCTAGGTTTTGCAGGTCCAAACGTTTGGACCATCGATAGCTACGCTTACATCGACGGAGCAGAACAAAAAGTACAAACGTTCCGATTCACTCGCACCCAATAAAACAACAAGGCTTTCTTCGCAACATCTCAATAACAACGTCTCACTTGGCAATTTAATAAAGGCTTAGGCATACTCTGTCTAAGCCTTTATTTTTTAGAAGAAATCCATGTCTCAACTCAACCTAGCAGAGCTCAGCCAATTTGAGCCTCAGTTCCTACAGTTTATGCAGCAAGAGATGCAAACTGATGCCGCTCACGACCTCAGTCACGTCCGACGCGTAGTCAAAACCGCTCGTCAGCTAGCAGAACAAGAAGGTGCAGATTTAGCCGTTGTATTGCCTGCTGCGTATCTGCACGATTGCTTTACTTACCCAAAAGATCACCCGAACCGCAAACAAAGCTCAACGATTGCAGCAACTAAAGCGATTTCGTTTCTAGAAAGCATCGACTACCCTGCTCAATACCATGACGCTATCACCCACGCGATAGAATCTCACAGCTTTAGCGCCAACATTACACCTAATACTTTGGAAGCTCAGGTCGTCCAAGACGCAGACCGCTTAGACGCGCTTGGCGCAATTGGTGTGACACGTTGTATTCAAGTGAGCACGTTGTTTGATGCCGTCTTATATAACGAACAGGACATGTTTGCAGAGCATCGAGAATTGGAAGATAAACGATTCACCATCGATCATTTCCAAACCAAATTGTTTAAAATTGTCGAGACGATGAACACCAAAGCAGCATATGAAGAAGGTTTGAAGCGTAAAGCGTTTATGCAGTCTTACCTAGAGCAGTTGCGCCAAGAAGTAGAAGGTTAATATGTCGGAAAGTCACGACCTAATTAAAGAGCTCAAACGCCAACTCAAGCAATCTGGCTTGCACTATGCCGATGTCGCGCAACACTTAGAACTGAGCGAGGGCTCGGTAAAACGCTTATTGGCAGAAGGCAGTCAAATCAGCCTCGACCGCTTGGAGCGTATCTGTCAGCTGATTGGGTTAGAAATGGCAGAGCTATTTAAACTGGCAGCAGCACACAACAAAGGGCTGGAATCGCTCACGCTAGAACAAGAAAAACAGCTGGTTGATGATAAAGGCTTATTGTTGGTTGCGGTTTGTGTGGTCAATGGGTATCGCTTCGAACAAATCATCGAGCAATACACCTTTGATGAGTTAGAGCTGATACAAAAGCTCGCCCAACTCGATCGCCTCAATATCATCGACTTGCTGCCAGGTAACAAGATTCGTCTGCGTATATCCCCGACCTTCCGTTGGCACACAGGTGGCCCTATTCAGCGTTTCTTCCAGCAACAAGTTCAAGAAGCTTTCTTCCAGAGCTATTTCTCTGCTGAAGATGAAAAGTTAGTGATGGCAACGGGCTTAATGAGCTTACCAACCAACAAGAAGATGCAGCAAAAGCTACAAAAGGTCATTGATGAGTTTTATCAGATCTGTCAGAGCGACGATTCACTGGATATGAACGAGAAGCACGGTACCTCACTGGTGATAGCTATGCGTCGTTGGACATTCCCGTTGTTTAACCCTTGGGAACGTAAATAGAGAAGAACTGATGCTCGATAAACTCAAAAGCCTATCGGTCAAGACAAGACCGATTCTCCCTTTGTTCGTACTCATTGCCTTTGGTGGTTTTGCGGTGTTCATTGCCACACTCTTGCAACTTTCTGATGTGGTTAAGGAGTCTTATCTTATTCCGAGTGGCGTAACCGCGTTGTGGGCGCTTGCCGCTTGGGTGATGATCTCAAGCTTTCAGCATGTTCCTGAACTTACACCAAGCCTCGGTTTTTTCAAACGAATGAAAGCTCGCTTGGTGCGCCTGTTCTTTTATTTGGTGACATTAGGCTTTATTGGACTGTCTGGCTTTATCTTGTTCGTTACATTGAGAATGATCAGCGTCTGGTTTCGACACTAAGCTCATCTCGTAACGTATAAAAGCACCAACCCGTGCAATATCACAAATTAATGAAACCAAAAGTATCGCAAAGTGTTACTTTTAGTTTCTCATAACGTAACTCTTTTCTTCGTGCTAGCTTCCTAAAACGCAACCTTTAAAGTGCTCCCATCTCAACGCGATTTTGCAATTACGGAGCCAGCATGTTTCTCACTAAACGATTCTTCCCCTATTTCGTGACTCAGTGCCTTGGTGCACTGAACGACAATATCTACAAGAATGTTCTCTTGTTGATGGTTACCTACAGCCAAATTGACTCACTACCGATGTCGGTTGACCTCTTTGTTAACCTTGCGGCAGGCTTATTTATTCTTCCCTTCTTTCTGTTTTCAGCCCACGCTGGTGCGATTGCCGACAACATGGACAAAGCCAAGTTAATCCGCCGCTTAAAACTAATTGAATTAGTGATAATGAGTTGCGCAGCGACGGCTATCATGACGCAGAGTGCCATTCTAATGCTGGTTCTACTCTTCATGACTGGTACTCAATCGGCTTACTTCGGCCCTGTGAAATACGCTCTACTTCCTCAAGCGCTAAAATCTGATGAGCTAGTGAAAGGCAATGCTTGGGTTGAGATTGGGACTTTCCTTTCTATCCTGATTGGTACATTAAGCGCAGGTCTATTGCTTGCGATTCCAAATGGTATGCTTATCGCCTCTTGCATTGTGATTACGCTTTCACTACTGGGCTTTTTAAGCAGCGCAAACATCCCTTCTCTGCCAAGTAAGAAAAGTGACAAAGTAAAATTCGAACCTGTTACTGGTTTGAAGAAAACACTCAAACTGGCACAAAAACAACGCGGTATTTGGATGTCAATTCTAGCGATCAGTTGGTTCTGGTTTATGGGTGCGACTTACCTGACTCAATTCCCAAATTTTGCTCGTGAACACCTATTTGCAGACAGCACTGTGGTTTCTCTGTTGCTGGCTTTGTTCTCAGTTGGTATCGCGACAGGCTCATGGTTATGTGAAAAGCTGTCTTTCAATCAAGTTGAACTGGGTATTCTGCCATTTGGTATTTTGGGCTTAACGATTTTCAGTGTCGACCTACTATGGGCAGTACCTGCAATCGAATCTTTCCCAAGTCAGTATTACGATGTACAAAGCTTTATTGCCCAATCTTCACATATTCGAGTAATGACCGACTTGTTCTTGGTTGGTGTGAGCGGAGGCGTATTTATTGTTCCCCTTTATGCGTTTATCCAATCGCGCTCAGAAGAAGGTGAATGTGCTCAATCTATTGCGGCAAACAACATCATGAACGCACTGTTTATGGTCGCTTCCGCTGCTGTTTCTATCTTGGTGTTAAGTGTTTTAGAGTTCTCTATTGTTGAGCTATTTGCCATTTTGGCCGTCGGTAACTTCATCGTGGCGATCTACGTTTACCGTCAAGTACCTGAGTTTACTCAGCGCTTTGTTAGCTACTTACTGAGCCACTGTCTGTATCGAGTTTCGGTAACCGGTCGTCAGCATATCCCAGAACAAGGCGCTGCGCTGATTGTGGCAAACCATGTGAGCTATGTAGACGCTTTGATTCTAATGGGTACATCAACCCGTCCAGTTCGATTCGTGATGGACAAATCAATCAGTGAACTGCCTGTTCTTAAATATGTTTTTCGTCATGCCGGCGTTATCCCAATCTGCTCCCCACGCAAATGTGCAGAGACTTACAAAAGAGCTTTCGAACAGATTGAGCAAGCTCTTAATAACGACGAGGTAGTTTGTATCTTCCCTGAAGGTCGTTTGACCTCAAATGGTGAACTGGGCGAGTTCCGACCGGGTGTTGAGAAGATTCTAAAACGTACACCGGTTCCAGTGATTCCAATGGCGTTAAAAGGCTTATGGGGCTCTTTCTTCAGCCACAAGAATGGACACGCGTTAACGAAGCGCCCTACTCGCTTTTGGTCTCGTATCGAAGTCAATATTGGTGAGTTATTGCAACCAACCACATTAGATCGCCATTTGTTACAAAAAGAAGTGCAAGATTTGCTAATTCGCTGACAGTAGTCTCGTGGAGAATCTAGTAGGATAAAATCAACGTCATAAATCTAGGAGGTATTATGAAAATCATCATCTTACATGGTCTTTATATGCATGGGCTGGTCATGCAGCCTCTTAGCCAAAAGCTGAGAAAGCTGGGCTACGAGACCCAAGTATTGAGTTACAACACGGTTTCAATTAACGAAGAGTCGCTGTTCGATTCCATCGACAAAGCGCTTAATCCGCTGACTGCTAATGTGTTGGTGGGTCATAGTCTAGGTGGTTTGATGATTAAACGATACCTCGCGAGCAGAGAGCCATCGACAAGTCTGGTGTCCCATGTTGTAGCAATTGGCTCGCCACTGAAAGGCGCATCTATCGTCACTCGCATTCAAGATTTGGGATTTGGTGCGATGCTTGGTAATTCTCCCTATCATGGTCTTAATAAGCACGAGGATGTTTGGACGTTCCCACAAAAGCTTGGCAGCATCGCAGGCACAATGGGCATTGGCGCTAGGCCGATTCTCATGCACAAAGACAATACCATGTCTGACGGTACGGTTACTGTAGATGAAACACGTTTAGAAGGCATGCAAGATCATATAGAGACGAAACAGACTCACACTAGCCTTATCTACAACACCTATGTACCTGCACAGATAGATCACTTTATCAAAACTGATCACTTCAGCAAATAGCGCACTTTTCCATCAAGTAGTTGCAATCTACTTTTCAAGCCAAGGCGTTCGCAGTACTATTTCTACTCCGACCACTCATTTGAGTGTCGGAGTTTTTACTTCTGACCATATTGGTTGGATTCAATGTTCTCAGGGCGGGGCGAAATTCCCCACCGGCGGTATACTATTTTGAGTGAGCCCGCGAGCGCTCGATTCGTCGAGGTCAGCAGATCTGGTGAGATGCCAGAGCCGACGGTTATAGTCCGGATGAAAGAGAATAAGAAAACATCAGCGGTTTCCTCAACGTTCTGTGTTGATGAACACTGGTGCACTTCTTTTTGGATCGCATTTTTTATTGCGTGGGTTTGTGTCATCTTACCGTTGGTGACTCAGTGCATGCGTAAAATGTGACGATCCCTCATACCGCCCTGATTCTGGTGATATTTAGGAGTTAACCATGAATCAGTCATCACTACTTGCCGAATTTGGCGACCCAATTACTCGCGTTGAAAACGCACTTATCGCATTAAAAGAAGGCCGTGGCGTGCTTCTTCTTGACGATGAAGATCGTGAAAACGAAGGCGACATCATTTATTCCGTAGAGCACCTGACTAATGAGCAAATGGCTCTGATGATCCGCGAATGCAGCGGCATTGTGTGCCTATGCCTGACAGACGCTCAAGCAGACAAATTGGAACTGCCACCAATGGTTGTGAACAACAACAGCGCAAACCAAACGGCTTTCACAGTTTCTATTGAAGCGAAGCAAGGCGTAACAACTGGCGTTTCTGCCGCTGACCGTGTAACAACGATCAAAACAGCAGCAAACCCAAACGCAAAACCAGATGACTTAGCTCGTCCTGGTCATGTATTCCCTCTACGTGCTCGTCCTGGTGGCGTAATGACTCGCCGTGGTCACACAGAAGGCACTATCGATCTAATGCAAATGGCCGGTTTGCAGCCTGCTGGCGTGTTATGTGAGGTGACAAACCCAGATGGCACCATGGCAAAAGCACCAGAGATCGTCGCGTTTGGTCGTTTACACAACATGCCAGTGCTGACCATCGAAGACATGGTTGCTTACCGTAATCAATTTGATTTGAAGCTAGCGTAATCAACACGCATTTGCTCTAGTCGAAAGCCGCTGAACTCAGCGGCTTTTTTGATCGATTTGATTCCTTTGCGAGTAGTTATACTTAGTAAAAACAAAAGGAATCAACATCATGAAGGGAATCACTCGCAGCGCACTTACCGCAACACTACTCTCCACCAGCTGTTTGGCTTTTGCATCGAGCTGTCCAGATATCTTGCAAGGAAAGCAAAGACTTTTAAATTCAACGGAAGAAATAGAGCTGTGTGACGCCTTCAAAGGCAAAACGCTGCTTGTCGTGAACACCGCGAGCCAATGCGGCTTTACCCCTCAATTCGAGCAATTAGAGCAGTTGCATCAGACTTACAAAGATCAAAACTTTGCCGTTGTGGGCTTTCCTAGTAACGACTTTCGTCAAGACCGTGGCAGTGAAGAAAAAACCGCTAAAATTTGCTATCTCGACTACGGTGTTACTTTCCCTATGATGGCGCGAACCTCTGTTCTTGGCGAGGATGCAAACCCAGTATTCGCCGAGATCAGTACTCAAGCGGGCATTACTCCGAAGTGGAACTTCTACAAGTTCTTGATCAACAAAGAAGGTAAAGTCGTTGCGACCTTCCCAAGTTCAACCTCTCCAACAAGTACTACGCTTACTAACATGATTGAACAGCAACTGTAAGGAAGGCTGCCATGACAACCACACGTACGACAATGCTGCAATTGGGTTATTTAGGACTGCTGCCCTTTCTGTTCAGCTTGGTTCTCATCGTTACAGAAAGGACTTTGTTTAACTTATCTGGGGAGCAGTTTTTTATTGCTTACAGTGCGGTGATTTTGAGTTTTCTTTCCGGGGTACTTTGGGGCAACGCCATTGATCATTTTTATCACCGCTTGAGTCGAAATGCCTTGGTGTTAAGTAACTTATTCGTATTGCTTGCTTGGGGAGCGCTGCTGCAAGGTAACAAGCATTATGTCGTCGCGACTCTGTTATTGGCTGCTGGCTACATTGCCGTTTGGTACGCAGAAAAGTTGATTCGAAGAGTAGAAAAAGAGGCGGAGCCAAAAGGGTATCAAATGATGCGAGGCAAGCTCACAACAGGAGTGGTACTCATGCATGGGTTGGTATTAATCGCTTAAACTGGTCTGTCCACCTATCAGATCACAAAATTAACCAAGTTATATAAAACAATGTTCATTTCGTGAAGTGCGCGTAATTTTGAACACCGTTTTGTTTTAATTATGAATGGATGGTCATATAAGTATCTCAAAAGCATTCACAAAGGATATGAATATGTTTTTTCGTAAACTTCTTTTTAGTACCGCAGTTATCAATGCAACAGCGGGTTGTGTGTCTTATCAAGCACAACAGGCTGCGGTCAATACGGTGAATACCACTGGAGTGGTTCTTAACAACGTAGTGAAAACCACCATCGCTCAGCCTTGTAACGTTGCCGTCACTGTTGCTAGCTTGTTTTATCCAAATGCGATTTTTATGACTGATATGCCAACCGCAGCTTGCACGGCAGTGCTTCGCTAACGCAAAATGAACATAAAAAAATGGCGACCTCATTGGTCGCCATTTTTATTGATGTGATTATAGCGTTAATAAGTAGTTCACTAACGCGTTGTAATCATCGTAGCTGCGGATCTCATTTGGCAACACAATGTACTTGTTGTTCACCACAACACCCGGAACCCCAGTCAATGTGCTTTGTTTGAATTGTTTATCAAAACCTTTCTGCATAGAGTTCACTGCAAAGCTGTTGTACGCCGCATCGAACTTCTTGCCATCGACGCCGTTATCCACGAACAGTTGCTTAAGCTCTGCTTCGTTTTGAGGTGCTTGACGCTTCTGATGAATTTGCGCAAACATCGCCGGCACCATCTTATCCTCAACACCTAGTGACACCATTGTTGCGTAAGACTTCGCCATTGGAATTGCCATATCACCGCCCATAAATGCGACATGCACTTTCTCAAAGCTAGCGTCTTTCGGTAACGCTGGTTTCAAGTTGTCGATGACTGATTCAAATTTGTAACAGTGTGGGCAATAGAAAGAGAAGAACTCAGTGACTGTCGGTGTTTTTGCTTTCTCTACATCCAAGATTTTGTAGTGTTTACCCGCTTCAAATTGCGCCGCGTGAGCAGTGAATGCCAGTAGTAGAGTGCTGCAAAGAGCAAATAGCTTTTTCATGTTTGATTCCTTTGGGCACAAGTGTGCCGTATTCATGTGTTAATGTTTAAAAGCCCAGCAGTGCTGGTTTGTGATGAATAAAGGAATCAAACAATAGGAGGACGGTAAGGCTTATAAATCACTGTCACTGCTTTTGGGGTGGGTGATTTATCAATCAATGCAAGACTATGCGGTAATAAAATCACATCATCTTGTAAGAGGTTGGTTGGTATTTTGACGATACAAGAAGAGCTACAACTGGTGTGTACTTGCTGCCCTTTCTCCATCAGATGATCACCATGGTGTGATTCAATACAGTCCGTATTGTCCACGCCCATTTTTTGATGAAGCTCAGCCGTTCTATCGTTATTCGAACTCACTTCGATTGGCGCTGTGGCTGCACGCACACTCGACGCTACGCCCGTTAGCAACATGGCTAATAGACAGAGCATTGTCGTCATGAATGTACGGTTAAAACTCAGCATATAACTTCTTCAAAATACGGTGAATCTTCATCATACAGATTCCTTCTTTTCATACAAGCCAATCACTTAATGCTAGGTTCACAAACAAGACGATTCTGACACTCGATACCGACTGCAATGCCGATAACACTTGAAATCACTATGAAACCTGAGTAATAGTTAGATCAGTTTTTGTACAAACAAGGAAAGATTAATGCTTAAAAAGAGATTCTTTAAAACAAAAGATGAAGTCGAAGTCACGTTCGAGCTAGACAAAAACCAGTGGGAGTCGATTCAAATTGCAGGCGATTTCAACAACTGGCAACCAGAACCAATGAAGCTCGTGAAGAAAAGTGGCCAGTTTAAGTTTAAGACGCGCTTGCCGAAGGAACAGAATATCCAGTTCCGTTACCTATTCAACGAAGCCGAGTGGGAAAACGATCCACAAGCAGACGCATATGTGCCAAATGGCTTTGGTAGCGATAACAGCGTTGTATGCACACAAGAACAAATCGCTTAGCACGCAATTCAGAAACAAAGGCGCACCGAGTGCGCCTTTTTTATTGTCTAATTTTCATTGAGTTATTGCTTATTGTTGCTATATGACAACAGTGTTTTAACTGAAGTGATGTATATCAACAAAAGCCATTTCCTTAATATATCCACATCGCAGCGAGATAGATGTTCTTAACTAAAAGCTGCTCTCAAACGAAAGCGATTCTTAAAAAATTAAGGAAACAAAAGATGAAAAAACTGATTGTAATCACAGGTGCAAGTTCTGGTATTGGTGAAGCTATCGCACGCCGTCTAAGCGATGAAGGTCACCCACTTCTTCTTCTTGCTCGTCGTGTAGAGCGCTTAGAAGCACTAAACCTGCCGAACACGCTATGTGAAAAAGTAGACGTTACTGAAAAAGCTTCATTTGAAGCGGCAATTGCTAAAGCAGAAGAGAAATTTGGCCCTGCTGACGCACTAGTAAACAACGCAGGCGTGATGCTACTTGGTCAAATTGACACACAAGATGCATCAGAGTGGAAACGTATGTTCGACGTGAACGTACTTGGTTTGCTAAACGGCATGCAGTCTGTGCTAGCACCAATGAAAGCACGTAACAGCGGTACTATCATCAACATCAGCTCAATCGCAGGTAAAAAGACGTTCCCAGATCACGCGGCTTACTGTGGCACTAAATTCGCGGTTCACGCAATTTCTGAAAACGTTCGTGAAGAAGTAGCAGCATCAAACGTTCGCGTAACAACAATCGCACCAGGCGCTGTAGAAACTGAACTGCTTTCTCACACAACATCGCAAGAAATCAAAGATGGTTACGGTGCGTGGAAAGAAGACATGGGCGGCGTGCTAGCTGCTGATGACATCGCACGTGCAGTTGTATTTGCTTACCAGCAACCACAAAACGTTTGTATCCGTGAGATCGCTCTAGCACCAACTAAGCAACAACCTTAATCTCTGCGATTCTAAGACGAAGAAATTCAAAAAGCGGCTCAATGCCGCTTTTTTGTTTTGAAGCGTTGGAAAACAAATCAATAATTAGCCATCAAAAACTCATATGTCGGAGTCGGCACTAGTGGCTTAATTGAGTCAAAATCTCTTTCTTCTAGTAATTTACGAACTGTAGAAGCACTTATGACGCGCCCACCTGTTGAAATACGTTCAATAATATCCACTTCAATATTATATTCAGGCAACAGCTCTTGCATTTTCTGGTTGTACTGCTTGGTTACTTTACAGGTTGGCTCATCACCCAAGAAAATCTTGCTAATATTTAATTTTTTAGCAATAAACTCACAAAAGAACCAAGCTTCCATAGAAGCATCAGCCACAACTTCACTTTTTGCATCTTTATCAAAGTAATCTGGATAAGTAAGTTCAGTACAAATAAACTTCCCGCCAGGGAGTACCGTTACATTTTCTAAATGTCGAGAGCTATCATGAACAAGTTGTAAGCGGTCTTTAAACTTAAAGAAAGACAAGTCCTCTTCAATAACAAAAATAAATAGCTTATCAACTTTTTTAGAAGCGTAATCAATCAAATGCATATGACCATTTGTGATAGGATTACAATTTACAGCAATGCTACCGACATTAACCCCATCATCTGGTATATATTGCTCTAGCAAAGATAAATAACTTTTCATTTCACAAGACTCTAATGTTCGAGCCACATGCTTAAATAAAAAGTACTTAAAATTATCCAATATTTTATAGAAATTGCTTTCATTCTGATTAGCTATGTTAGCACAAACTGATTGAATCGTTGGTCGACTTATTAATTTTGATAGAATTTTATCTGCAACTTCGTTCGCCATCATTTCATTCCCTAAAGGAGAGAAATGGCAATTTACTTTATCTAAATCAAGAAAGAACTTGCTTCCTCTATCTATCTCATTTAAATCAATGGATTCAATACAAGTGTTATTTAGACCGATAAATTCGTTAAAATCAAAGAACACAATAATGTCGTTAGGTTTAATCTCGGTCTGAACAAGATTGTTAATAGCCAATAAAAGGTTCATACCAATACTACCGTGATTTTCTACGATCACATCACCATAGTGGTTGTTAAAGTATGCCTGCAATTGACTTGCAATTGTATCACTATCTTTTACACCAAAACTACAGGTTGTTGAAGAACCAAATAACAAAACTCTTTTGACTGTGTTTTCTGGTTGCCCTGTTGTTGTTCTTTGTCCATTTTTTACAGAAACAAAACCATTATCAAAATCGGAAAGTACGACTTTCGTTGCTTTTATTATTGGTGAACCGCATTCGAATAGTTTTGATATATTTTCACGCTCATCAGTACTATATAAGCTTTTTACATATTCAGGAGCATTATTTGACTGACACCAGTCTTTTCTACCTTGGATATATAACTTGGAGTTTTTTAACAATTCTATTTCAGTGCGAGACTTGTTACCTAACCTTCTTCCTTTATTCTCTATACATATTAAAGAAGGAATTCCACCTTTAGATCTTACATAGTTTTCAATAAATTCGACTTTATAAGAGTTTGGAATTGATCTATTTATTGTATGTATTGAAGATACTATATCACTTCGATAGCAATCTGCTTTTTCCTCTAGATTACTAGCTACATCCCATTGATTATTAATAACAAACAGGTTCTTAAGAGCAAAATACCAACCTGGATCTTCATCAAGATTATATAGAGATTTCATTTCTCTAATAGCTTTATTAATATCACCATTGTTTATATGAATTTCTAGCATTTTTATTTTTATTTTTATCAATCTTTTTTTGTTCACAAAACAACTTTTAACTTTATACCTAAACAACCTTAGTTTAATTCTAATAGAACTCACGAAACACCCTAAATGCAAGACTCTACAGATTGTAGAGCATTTTCGACTCATAAAGATTAACTTTATAAAATATTTAAAATTTAATCACACCATGAATAGTTATCAAACAATAGTTATGTAAGGGTTTGTAATAGTGAGTAATAACACGATTACAATTATTCACATTGCTAAATCCAGTGGGGAAAAATCAACCAAACCGAAATTTATTTAACTTATTCCTATCATTTAGATTAACCGAACATTACAAACAAGCATCAGGTAACATTTCCTTAAAAATCTCCTAACAATACTTGAATGAAGTTTCACTGCTAAAAAGACGAAATTCTTGCAAAGCAAGAAGAAGGTTGAAATGATAAACCAAGAGCCCGCACCACAAGCTTGTTAAAGGTTGCACACCGATAGCAAAAAGCTCCGAGAAATTCGGAGCTTTTTTGTTTTGTCTTGTTAATTTCAATCACTCTAGTCTATAAATCCCCTCTGACTCTTTACGTTTATTGAAATCCCTGACAAATTTGTTTAAGTTTCAGGGATAATTCCTACAAGATGCATCACTGCTATGAACGTACAAGACACTAAGCAATCACTTATCATCGTGGAAGACGATCCCAAACTGCAGGCTATGTTAAGCGAATACTTTGAAGGACAAGGCTTTGAAGTTAGCTGCATAGACAATGGAACGGACGCTCCGGATGCGATTCTTGAAAGCCAGCCAGATCTCGTTCTTTTAGATTTGATGTTGCCGGGGCAAGATGGATTGAGCGTTTGCCGCCAGATCCGTGAGTGCTACAAAGGCAAAGTGCTGATGCTTACTGCAAGTGATGACGATTTTGACCATGTTGCCGCATTGGAAATAGGTGCCGATGATTTTGTGACTAAGCCGATCAAGCCACGTGTTCTGCTCGCTCGTATTCGAATGCTATTACGCCGTAAAGAAGCATCAACAACAGATTCAGACACATGCTTAGAAGTGGGCGTCCTGTGCCTTAACCGTCTGCGTAAAACGTGCGCTCTAAACCAAGAACCCATTCCTCTCACCGACGGTGAATTTGATCTCCTTTGGGTACTCGCAAGCCATCCTGAACAAACCCTTTCTCGCGAGTGGCTCACCAAAACATTGCGTGGCATCGAATACGACGGCACCGACCGAACCATTGATAACCGTGTGGTAACGCTGCGTAAAAAGTTAGGCGACAGCACTACACCACCACAAAAAATCATTACTGTGCGCGGTAAAGGTTACTTGTTTATGCCCGATGCTTGGAATGCGTAATGAAACGTATTTATCTGGAAAGCTTTTTAGGTCTGATCATCCTATTTGTAGCCAGTCTTGTTGGCTATGAAGTCATTGTTTATCAGCTTAATACGGACTACGACTACCTACTAGAAGAGCATGAAGCTCAAGCTTTCCATGAGCTGATCTATCCGATGTATCAAGAAAAAGGCGAGGAATACACCGTTCAGCAATTAGAGAAATTCGCAACATCGAGTCACATGTTGTTAATTGCTCAGGAAATGACGAATCTTCCTCCAGAGGTGCAGAAAGCATTCGATGAAGATCCATCCGTTAATACGGCTTTTGATGATGAGCGAGACTTGTGGTTTCGCTTTGAACCCGGCTCCCCTATCTTCAAGTTAACCCAAAACCCCAACAGCCCTATCATTCAAGCCATCAATTTTGACGACAACATCGTTTGGCTGTTTTTCCTTGCTGGTTTTGCGCTGTATTGTGTCTTGCTGATTTGGTTCTTAAGTCGACGAGTTCGCGCTTTAGAGAAGGTTACCGTTGATTTTGCCTCTGGAGATTTCAATGCCAGAGCGGACACCTCCAGTGCCAAATCCGTCGGTACGTTGAATAGAAGCTTCAACCATATGGCTGATAAAGTGTCTCGACTCATCACCACCAATAAAATGCTTACCAATGCGGTAGCGCATGAACTTCGTACCCCGATCTTTCGTCTGCAATGGCAAGCCGATCTACTGGCCGACGCGGCTTTAAATGAACAACAACAGAAGTACGTCGACAGCATCGTAGAAGATATCGACGACATGGAAAATATGGTGGAAGAACTGCTCTACTACGCCAAAATGGAGCGACCAAATGCCGAGATTCAAACTTCTTCTGTGGCCTTATCAAGTTTTGCTCAATCGTTTTTACCCAAGTGGCAACGTGACACCCAACTTTCTATCTTGATTGACGACACGAGCTCACAACAGGCGATCATTGATGCCGACCCAAAACTGCTAAAACGCGCCTTAGATAACCTACTTCGCAATGCGATGCGTTACGCACAAACCCAAATCGTGCTTGAGATTCTGGAGACACCGGAGAAATCTTGTATTCGTGTGCATGACGATGGCTGTGGTGTGGAAGAGAAGGATTGGCCTCATCTGTTTGATGCATTTTACAGCGCTGATAAATCGCGTAACAAAAGCACCAGCGGCTTCGGTTTGGGGCTTGCGATCGTCAAACAGATCGTTGAATTGCAGAACGGCGAAGTCTATGTCTCACACAGCCCGTACGGCGGTGCGTGTTTTACAATCTGCTTTCCCAAGTAAATTCATAAACTTATCAATACTCCCTTAAACGCCATTACAAAAGACGACACTTCAATACAATTGCCCGACAGAGCACCACAATAAAACAGTGTACATTTAATCCATAAATTCACAGCAATAATGGATCAACGCAATGTATAAACCTCTTCTTCTCGTCACCCTTTCTTCCACACTTGCTGCTTGTGCTTACAACCAAGAACCAGTTGTCGATATGACCAATGTTGACCAAGCCCAATACGAGCAAGACTTCACGTATTGCCAAGGTTACGCAGAAAAAGTGGATAAAGGCGAAGCCGCTAAAACTGAAGCACAAAATGGTGCCGTTACTGGTGCGTTGGTCGGTGCCGTTGCAGGCGCATTAGAAAATGGCATTGGCGGCGCTGCTGTGGGCGCGGTGGCAGGCACTGCTGTTGGTGCAGGTGCTGGGGCTGTTGGTGGTGCTAACGATTCAACCAAAACTCAATCCTTAGTTCTGCGTAAATGCCTAGCGAACAAAGGCTATACCGTATACGACCTTGATTCATAACGTATAAATTCGCATCAATTACACAAAATTTTGCGTTGAGCGACGTTAATTTCACAAATGTTTCACGCTCGACCTATTAGTTTCATGTTTTCCAATTCGATGCACTTCTGTCATCAGGGGAGGCTTTATCCCTCAAAGCGCCCCTCTTTTTTAGGGCTTAGCAGTTAAAAGGCCACATTTTGAAACCAGGTAAAACAGGTATTCGCCGGATATTGGACGCAACCGGCTATTCACTTCAAGGATTGAAAGCAGCGTGGACTCATGAAGCCGCTTTCAGACAAGAACTGGTACTTACACTTGTCCTTTCTGTTTGCGCATTCTTGCTTCCTGTCACCACCTTAGAACGCATCATGATGATCAGCAGCCTCCTGTTGGTCGTGATTGTTGAATTGATTAACTCCGCCATCGAAGCGGTTGTCGATCGTGTCAGCGATGACTGGCATGAACTCAGTGGAAGAGCCAAAGACATTGGCTCCGCAGCAGTATTTGTTGCACTTTTTCTCGCCCTATTTGTTTGGGCGTCGATTTTACTTTAGTCACATCGAAGCACGTCAATTATGAAGACAATTGAACTCCCAACTAAAGGTATCTCCTACATTACCTTTACGCTTTTATTAGCCTTGTATTTCGCACTTGTAGTTAACATCCCCATCTACAAAGAGTTGGTGCATATCTTTGCGGATCTCGATCAGGTTAAGATCGGTTTCATCATTACGATTCCAATCTTCTTTTTTGCGGCGTTGAATTTCCTATTTAACCTGTTCAGCTGGCCTTGGATCAGCAAGCCCTTCTTCATCTTATTACTGATCACATCGGGCATGGTGAGTTACGCAAGCTACAACTACGGCACCTTGTTCGATACGGACATGATCACCAACATCGTTGAGACAGATACCAGTGAAGCCAGCTCGTACTTGAGTGCCTACTCACTTATCTGGACACTGTTGATGGGTGTTCTCCCTGCCCTAATCGTCTTCAAGATTAAATTTAAGCCTCTTGAAGGCAGATGGCTTCGCTTCACGTTGACCAAAATCGTCTCAATGCTGGCTTCATTGGCTGTTATCGCCGTGATTGCAGGCATGTATTACCAAGACTATGCGTCAGTTGGTCGCAACAACAGTTACCTAAAGAAAGTCATCATTCCGACTCAGTACGTGTACGCGATCTCTAGCTATGTAAAAGAAAACTACTTAACGACGCCAGAACCCTACCGTGAGATTGGTACGGATGCGAAACAATCCCAACTTGCACTAGAGCAAGCAAAAGAGAAGCCGACGCTGCTTGTCTTTGTATTAGGTGAAACGGCACGAACTCAAAATTATCACATCAACGGCTATGAACGAGAGACTAACCCATACACCAGTAAGTTAGATGTCATCTCGTTCCAAGATGTTTCTTCCTGTGGTACCGCAACGGCTGTCTCTGTGCCTTGTATGTTCTCTCAATTACCGCGCCACGACTTTGATCGTAGCAAAGCAGACAACCAAGATAACGCATTGGACATCATGCAGCGCGCTGGCATTGATTTGATGTGGAAAGACAACGACGGTGGCGACAAGGGTGTTGCTCATAAGATCAATAAGATGGATGTCGCACGCGGCAAACAAAATACGCTTTGCAACGGCAATACCTGCTACGACATGGCGCTGCTAGACAATTTGGACGACCAAATCGCGAACATGAAAGGTAACCGAGTTGTTGCGCTTCACCTGATTGGCAGCCATGGTCCGACTTATTTCCAGCGCTACCCGAAAGACAAAGCGTTTTTCCAACCAGACTGCCCTCGCGCAGATATTGAAAACTGCAGTGTGGAGCAAATTGTGAACTCTTACGACAACACGATCCGCTACACAGACTTCGTGTTGGATCAAACCATTGCGAAACTGAAAACGTTGGAAGATAAATACAACACGGCGATGATCTACGTCTCTGATCACGGCGAGTCTCTAGGCGAAAACGGGTTGTTCTTACATGGCATGCCTTATGGTTTGGCACCGGATTTCCAAAAGCGTGTTCCAATGATGCTTTGGATGTCACCAGGCTTTAAACAAGCAAAACACGTCAACACCGATTGCTTGGCACAAGAAGCGCAGCAAACCGCAACGCACTCACACGATAATGTCTTCCACTCATTGTTGGGCATTATGGATGTGGAAACCAATGCCTACGACGGCGCTTTAGATATCTTTAAGACTTGTCGTCAAAGCTAATAATCATATTCATAACCAAAAGGAGGGGGATATTTACCCTCTCCTACTTCGAACCATAAGCATTCAAATCAACATCTATGGCTAGGTGGAAAATTTCATGCAATACAAGGTTCTATAATGAAAAAACAAACACTCATCGCAATCTCAATCACAACCGCCGTTCTTTCAGGTTGTGGTACTGACAATCAACCATCGCTCACCCCAGACCCGATACAAACTGTTCATGTCCAAACCGTTAATCTTGTCGACTTTGGAAACAACAAGTTTTCTGATGTACAACTGAAGGCCCACCACAACGGAGAAGAGCAAACAATATACTCTGGTATCATCCAATACGGTTCGACTTCACCTAGCCTTCTGATAGCACAACAAAAAAGCCCAGCTGTTCCTTATACTTTCAAGCTCTTTGATACCAACTCGCAAAATGAGTTAGCCCAAAAGAAACTGACTGTAAACTCGGGTGACCACAAGATCGTGTTCGCTTTCGGTGACGTAGATAAAGGCTATTACGAACTGTCGGTTCAAAACAAACCTAATATTTCTAGTGCCTCCTCAGACGAAGTTCCAATCTATATTTTAGACTCAAGCGACGTGACAAAGGGCTCCCAAACAAGCGTCACGGTCGAAGGGCAAACGATCGATAACCTTCCAAGTAAGAGGCTATCTAGAGCCTTGAACGTACCTAAAAACCAGCAAGAGATGACGGCAACATTTACTCACAATGGCATCAGTAAGACTTGTAAATTTAGCACCAAAGAGACACCTCAAATGGTTATTCTTGGCCCTTATAGCCAATGCTATGGCTTGAGCTTCCTAACATCATTTGAAGATTAAATAGTGCCTGCGTATTACGGTACGCAGGACTCATTCATTAATACAAAATATCTCTAGCCTGCTCATAAACGGGGACCCAAATTCTAGTTATACTCTTCTCCTGCAAATAGAACGTCGAAAGAAGAACTCAAAATGAAAATTGGCATCATTGGCTTGGGCGACATTGCTCAGAAAGCTTACCTTCCTGTTATCACTCAGCTTCCAGACGTTGAGTTGGTATTTTGTACCCGCAATGCAAATGCACTCAACGCACTCGCTCAACAGTATCGAATCGCAGAAACCTGCCAAGACTATCAACAATTAGTTGGTATGGGCGTAGATGCGGTCATGACTCACGCCGCTACTAGCGTTCACCCTCAAATAGCGTCTTTCTTTTTAGAGCAAGGCATCCCGACATTCGTTGATAAGCCTTTGGCAGACAGCGCTGCTGAAGTAGAAAAGCTATATGAACTGGCAGAACGCGTGAAACAGCCTCTGTATGTTGGTTTCAATCGCCGTCATATCCCGCTCTACAATCAACATATGCCGAGCATCCAGAAAGGCGAACTTTCAGGCTTGAAATCTCTGCGTTGGGAGAAGAACCGTAATCAATTACCGGGGGATATCCGTACCTTCATTTTCGATGATTTTATCCACCCTCTTGATAGCGTGAACATCACGGCCAGAGCAGATCTGAAAGACGCTTACATTACACATCAAATGGATGGTGACCAACTGGCTCGTTTAGATATCCAATGGCAGCATGGTGAGACATTGCTTCACGCATCCATGAACCGCCATTTTGGGATCACCACAGAGCGTGTCCAAGCGTGCTATTCAAACAAAGCAATGGAGTTTGATTCGTTTGTTGAAGGGAAACTGTGGCAAGACAATCAACAGCAGAAGTTGAGCTTAAAAGATTGGACGCCAATGCTAACCAGTAAAGGCTTCCACTCTATGCTGTTGGATTGGTTTGAAGTCATCCAGTCAGGCAACATCGCTTCTGAAATCGTAGCGCGCAATATCGCTAGCCACCAACTTGCCGAAGCGATTTGTCAGCAGATTGAACAGTCAGTACGTCGATAATTAAGCACTGAAACGAGCGCGGAACGCTTTGGGAGCCAATCCCATGGTTTTGATGAACACTTTGCGAAATGCGCTCGCGTCTTGATACCCAACTTGATAAGCGATAACTTCAAAAGCTAAGTTACTCGACTCTAATAAATCACACGCCTTTTGCACACGAAGATGCTGCAGATACTGATTCAAGTTCAAACCTGTCGCTTTTTGGAAACGTCTCTGAAGCGTACGCTCAGTTAAACAACTGATCTCTGATAGCGCTTGGTTTGAAATCGCATGTGAGAAATGATCGGCCATATAGTGCTGGGCACTAAGAACGGCACTATCACCATGCTGAAAGTTAGGCGTGAATTGCTGATAAAAACGCTGCTCTCTGGCACCAGTATCGACCACCAGCATCTTTCCCAACAAACGCATCACTGCTGGTGTACTTAGCTGAGAAACCAGCTCCAACCCCAAATCAAGCCAAGACATCATGCCACCAGCGGTAATGATGCTGCCCTCGTTGATAAGGATGGATTCAGGCTTAAGCGTCACGTTAGGAAACCTATCTCGGAATAACCCTGCCAGCCCCCAGTGTGTTGTGCACGCTTTGTTATTCAACAAATCAGCGTGAGCGAGAACAAATGCCCCTGCACATGCAGACGCCACAACCGCACCAGCTTTGTGCTGCTCAAACAACCAAGACGTTAACGCCTCACTTGGCGAAAGGTAATATTGCTCCGCACCGCTTGGCGGCAGTATGACGACCGTGAACTCATCGGCTCGAATAACGCCTTCTTTCCAATCAATGATGTCTGCATGAAAGCGGCATTCAACATCCAGCTCAATCGAAGCGCGGTTTGCCATCTCAAACAGCTCCTGCAAGCCATAGACTGATGCTTTTGAAGCCCCCGGGTAGTTCACAATAGCAATGTTTATCTTGTTCATTCCAATTGTCGTTTTTGACCTATTTTTTGTCATTTTAGACACTGAGCAAGATAAAAGAAAGCACGCATAATAGCTCCCATACCAAAGCAACACATTCACTGAAAACAAAAGGAAAACACCATGAGCCAAGCAGCACTTCTTGTTATCGATCTACAAAACGACTACTTCCCTAACGGTAAATTTCCGCTATGGAATACAGAAACAACGCTAAACAACATCAAGAACGCAATTGCTAAAGCGAATGAGAAAAATATTCCTGTCATTCATATTCAGCACATCGCCGATCCAGCAATGAGCATTGCGCCTTTCTTTAATGAAGGCTCTGAAGGCGCTGACATTCACCCTGAGATCTTAGCGCTAGCGCCAAATGCCGATGTGGTTATCAAACACTTTGCGGACGGATTTGAACAAACAAACCTTGAAGAAGTACTGCAAAAACATGGGGTAACAGAGCTATTAGTAAGTGGCATGATGACGCAAAACTGTGTCACTCATACTGCGATTTCTAAAGCGGCAGAAAAATACGACGTATCAATTCTTATGGACTGCTGCACAACTGTCGATGAAATGATCCACAACATCGCACTGCACGCTGTATCAACTCGCGTCCCACTAGTAACGGCAGAACAAAAACTGTAAGCCAGCGAGCATCCACTATACTGTCTTAATTAGAATGGCCCGATGCGCCAAGCGTCGGGTCCTGTTGGTTGGCACTGACTCTCATTAACTCTATAGGGACAGCACAATGAAGTGGATGTCAGTTTTATCAATTATCACCTTATCGAGCGCACTCACCGGCTGCGGAGGGAGCGACTCCTCAGATCCAGAGATTGCGGTAAGAGCGCTCAACTTTCAGACCGTTAACTTCGTCAACCAAAACCCGAGCGGTGTTTCAGATATCAGTGTTCAAGCCAATTATGGCAGCCTGCAAGAAGATATTTATTCCAATCTGCCACTTTATGGTGCGACAGAAACTGGCTTGCTGTTGATTCAAGAAAACGCCAGTACTTTTGATATCACGTTTGATTTGATTGAGACCAATAGCCAGCAAACCTTAGTCAGTGAGACACGTTCAATTGCTGTCTCTAATCCTCAAGTGATCTTTGCTTTTGGTGACGCTAACACAAGTTTTTATGACCTCATCTTCCAAGACAAGCCCGACACGAGCAGCACAACCAATACTCAAGTCTCTGTATTCGTTATGGATGCTAGCCAACTACAAGGCGGTATCAACAGTGATGTTTGGGTGGATGGGTCCCAACGGATCTTTAATCTGAGCAAAAGAACCTTGTCGAGCCAGATCATCGTAGGTGCGAATACCGCAAATGTTCCGATTGAAATCAGAGAAACAGGCACTACAACGGTGATAAACACGTGCAGTGTTTCTACCGAAAGCAGAGCCATCATGGTGATATTGGACCCATTGGGCAACTGCCGAGTGCTGTCTGTTTTAGACTCTGTTTTTTAAACCATTTGTTGGCAATTTAGACACTCAATAAGGTATGCATAAAACGCATACCTTACTTCACTTTTTATCATTTGTGTCATCACAGACTTATCTCTACACTTCGCGCTCTTTTTTCTACTTGAGCGCACAATGCATGCTTTTTTCTCAAACCATTTTCGCTCAGGTGCTGAGAATGTCTGTCATGTTGGGCCTGTCGTTAATCATCGTCCATAACTCACCTAAGTTATTGGAAATATTAGCAGAGCAAGCCATCAACAGCGGTTGCCATCAAACCACTGGTGACGGCGAACACCAGGATCACTCTCATCACCACCATCATCATTAATAAGAGCAAATTATGAGTATTTTCCGATTTCCAATTCTTGTTTGGCTTGGAATAGGGATTTTGATTATCTGTCTAGGGATCAGACAATCGTTCGGCATTTTCATGATGCCAATTTCAGACCACTTCCAAACGGGCCGCGAGTTCTTTAGCTTTGCTATTGCCTTGCAAAACCTGTTGTTTGGTGTGTTCCAACCATTCGTTGGTATGGCGTCAGACCGTTGGGGCGCAAAGCGTATAATCATTTTAGGTGCCATTTCTTACGCTTTGGGTCTCTACCTGACTTCGATCGCAGTTGAACCAACCATGATGTATTTGTCGCTGGGTGTGCTAGTTGGCTTCGGCTTAAGCGCGACCAGTTATGTGATCGTGCTAGGCGCTGTGGCGAAAGTTGTCCCTGCCCAACACGCTGCAAAAGCATTTGGTTTAACAACAGCAGCGGGCTCATTCGGTATGTTTGCGATGATCCCTGGTGCACAAGCGCTATTAAGTGACTTTGGTTGGCAAGGCGCGCTTCAGGTGTTTGCCGTATTGTGTAGCTTTATGGTGATGTTTGCGTTGTTCATGAGAACGGCAAAACCACAAACCAACAACGCAGCAAATGCTCAAGAAGATACGCAAACCCTAAAAGAGGCGTTAAAAGAAGCTTTTGCACACAAAGGTTACTGGTTGATCCACGCTGGTTTCTTCGTATGTGGCTTCCATGTCATGTTTATCGCCACTCATTTGCCAAGTTACTTGGCAGATAAAGATCTACCGGCTTCAACAGCGGCGATGGCTCTGGCGTATGTCGGCATCTTCAACATCTTTGGCTCTTACTTCTGGGGCGTGATGGCAGACCGTTACAGTAAACGCCATGTAATGTCAGCCCTGTACTTGATGCGCACGGTGGTGATTGGTGCTTTTGTGACTTTACCTGTCACCGAACACACTGCTGCCATTTTTGGCGGTGCTATCGGCTTCTGTTGGTTAGGCACGGTGCCACTGACTTCCGGCTTGGTCCGCCAGATTTTTGGTGCTCGTTACCTTTCAACCTTGTACGGCTTGGTGTTCTTCACTCACCAAGTAGGCAGCTTCTTGGGGGCTTGGGTTGGTGGTCGCATTTACGATTACTACGGCTCTTACGATCCAATCTGGTGGTCAACGGTTGTGTTGGCATTTATCGCGGCTCTTATTCACCTGCCGATCAATGACAAGCCGGTGCCACGTTTGAACTTGGCAACCGCATAATCAAAGAAGGCTCTTAACGTTATCGTTGGGAGCCTTTCTCTTTTCTCCCCGCAACACGCTTTCTGTTTTCTCTCAATCGAATAGGCATTCTCATCAATGATTGCTTATTTAAGATAAAGTGCGTCCATTCATCCTCTGTTAAGATTCGTGTGACATACTTAACACAACGCTATAAATCAAAAAGGGTTTTAAATGAGAACACTCGGCAACATCATCTGGTTTGTATTCGGTGGCGTATTCATGGGTTTGCTATGGTGGTTCTTCGGACTACTGGCTTTCATCAGCATCATCGGCATCCCATGGGGACGCGCTTGTTTCGTGATGGGTAACTTCTCGTTCTTCCCATTCGGCAAAGAAGCGGTTTCACGAGATGAACTGACCAATGAAATGGACATCGGTACTAGCCCGCTTGGCGTGATTGGTAACGTGATTTGGTTTGTGTTTGCAGGTATTTGGTTGGCAATCGGTCATATACTTTCTGCCGTAGCATGCTTCGTAACCATCATTGGTATTCCGTTCGCACTTCAACACCTGAAACTGGCGGTTATCTCTCTGGCTCCGATTGGTAAAACAGTCGTGACAACAGAAGAAGCGGCAATGGCTCGCTACAACATCAACCGTTAATTTTGTCGCCCTCTGAGCATCCTGCTCAGAGGGTTATTCCTGTCAAAAGTAAGCCCATAATTGCCACTGCATACTCAAAAATAATGGATTGAAAGTTCATACTCCCACCTTAGTTAAAAGTTAAAATTAATACCTAGTTCTACGCTGTTCTCTTCACTTATTTTGGTCGAGCCCGGTGAAACTCGATGCTCACCAAATGTGTACTTCACATAAGGCTCTACCCATTTCGGTTTTAAAGTAATACGCACTTCGTGATTGGTTCGATGACCACCCTCAGTGAGTTTTTTATCGTAGTTATAAGAATAACCAAGCCGGATAAAATCAATCGGTGTATAGCTTGCACCAACGGTGTTTTTCCACTCCCTTTCTGTCTTTTCCAATGATGGGAATGACTTACCGATTGAGCTGGTTCTCCACTCATGAGAGCTGTTGGCGAAAACCATCCAATCATCCCCTAACGCGGTTCCGGTAAACACGCCCGCATCATAAACGTCGAACAGATCTGCGCGGCCATAGCTCACAAATGCTTCTGTGTAGAATTGCCCAAGCATAACGCCATACCCAGTCCCCAATTCCAAATACCCCGTAGAATCAACCTCAGCAGAAATGTTCCATTCTTCTGTCGCTTGTAAGTATCCTGAAGCAGTCACAATCCATTCATCACCTGTATTGGACACATCTAAACCAAACTCTGGCATTTTGTGGTCAGCAGAAAAACACGGCACAGCAAAGAGCGCGCAAAGCAGCGTCAGAGATTTATTCATTGGGATACCTATCAGAAAGACTCAAAAAGAAAAAAGGAGCCACTTAAATCAAGCGGCTCCTTGCTACTTACCCTTATGCGATTTGGTTTACGAGCGCTCAACGCGGTCGCGAATCGCTCTTTTTATTTCCTGACGTTGCTCTTGTGATAGGGATTGAACCTTTTGTTTCAATTCTGCGCGCTGTTCCGGCGTTAAGCTCTTCGCCGATGCCTCCATTGCAGGTTCAGGCGTCGCCTCAATAGGATTTTCAGGCGTGATCTCAATTGGATTCTCTGGACCGTCCGCGATTGGATGCTCAGGAATCGGCTCCATCGGATTAGAAGGTGAACCAGCGATAGGGTGTTCTGGTGTTGGTTCAATTGGATGAACAGGGTTTAGTTTCGCTTCTTCTACAATAAGGCGACCATCTTCAACGCTTAAATGTACGAAGCCATCATCACTAACAAAGATAAGTTCGTTATTACGGACTTCAATGTGACCCACTACTTCGCCAGATGAATCTTTAACAACCTCGCCATCAGTGTAGTAAAGCTCACCACCGACGTTAAATACGGTGTTTCCTTCTTCGCCACGGATCGCAACTGTCGTAACTTCGCCGTTATCACCTTGGATAGCCATACCATCAAAATGCTCGCCATCAAAGGTTTGAACAGAAGCAACACCTACTGGCTCATTTGAAGAATCTGAACCTGATGAAGAACAGCCAGCTAGAAACGTCGCGGCGATGATTGCACTCAGTAATTTAACTTTCATGATTTACTCTCTTAATTTGTCGAAACTCAGGGATGCCTCTTGCAAGAAAAGTGGACTCCCTGCCCGATGAAGAGAAGTATATTGAGCAGTGTTTTATTACTCTAATCGCTAAAAAGAAACCCGCACTTAACGGCGGGTTATTAATAAACAAGAGTAGAGAGCGTGATAACCAACGGTTATTATTGCTGTTGCGGGCGCTCTAGGTGTTTGGTTATGACATCCGTGATGATGCTGCGTAGCCAATGAACCATTTCATTACGGCGATTCTTATGGTGGTAATAAGCGTGCAAGCAAGGCTCAATCACGATACCGTCGAACTCGATATCCAATCTTCTCAATTGAGAGATCTTATCGACGTTGACCGTTTTTGAAGCGGGAAAAACCATGTCTGAGTTGGCTACCACGTCGATAATGGCCGACGGCAATTCAGAGCGAAACGCGATTTTTGGCTCCACGCCTTTGATTTTCATTATCTTCTCAGAAAACGACACGCTGGAGTTCCAATCGGCAGCAATCACGGTCGCAAACTCTAAATCCCGGCAATCCGAGATTTGTAATCGGTCACCGGGAAACGGATGATCTTTTCGCACGTATGCACAGAAAGTGTCTTTGACGATCATTTTCGTCAGTAGCTCTTTTGGGGCGTGGCTGATTTCATAGTTCACACCAAGCGTCACATCGTCTTTGATGATCTCATCCATGGTGGATCGAGACCAACTCAGCAAATGGATCTGAACGCTTGGCGCTGCTTGTCGAATCGCCTGACAGATTTCACTGGCGTAAGAACTCAATATAAATGGTGCTAGTGCTATCTTGATGGTTCCGTTCATTTCTAATGGGTTAAATGCTTTAGAACCATTGAGCGTGATAGAGATTTCATCCAGTAACGGCGCGAGATTTTCCGCTAAATCGTTCGCATATTCCGTCGCTCGTAATCCATGATGGGTTTTCACAAACAGCTCATCTTCAAAATGATCACGCAGCCGTTGCAATGCTTTACTCACGGCAGGCTGAGAAACAAACAAGCGTTCCGCCGCTCGGCGCATATTGCGCTCTTGATGCAAAATAATGAATGTTCGGAGCAAATTCAGGTCGAGGTTTGAGAAGAGATCTTTGGCCATATTCCACATCGATAATAACTTGAGGTTATTATTCAGCATAAGAACAGATTTGCGTACTTTCCAATCTCAACGCATGAATTCTTTGCGTTCGCTACGCTTCTATGACGGAAAAATAACAAAAGCCGCGATCAAGTTGGCGTTTATAAAACTCGATATGCGCCACTCCAATGACCACCCTACTCTCCATAAACACTTATTAAGGACGTTCCTCTCTTATCACATTCGTCAGTTTTATCATTTTTAGTGACCTAGATTGAATCGTTCTGCTCTTATTGTTCATACTAATGTCTGCCCGAATGCCGATGTATAAGTACTTTTTAGGTGTTCGTTTTTATGCGTTGATTCTCAAAAAATAGAGTAAAAAACCTAGTACATTAAACGAGATAACCCACACCAAATTTATAGATTGAGAACTTCCGTTAAGTGCATCCATCTTTCTTCAATAAAGGAGCAGATCTGGCTGTTATTGAGGCAAATAAAAAGCAGCACACGATGAAGATTTTCTATATTTCATTGAAAGTGATTTTAGCTTCCCAATGTTCAATCACTAAAGTAGATAGGATAAGGTTTATGGGTTACAGTTTCTTACAACAATCAAAGTCTTTCATTCTTATACCAAAAATGGTTTAGACGCATAGCAAGGATTCCTATGATAAATAAAAAAGTATTGATTCTCTTTGCGCATCCTTCCCAGCATCGCTCAGAGGTGAATGCTCCCCTTTTTAAAGCAGCTAATACGATTGAAGGTGTCACTTGTGTCGATCTCTATGCCGAGTACCCGCACTTCAATATCAATATTGACCGAGAACAACAGCGTTTACGCGATCACGATGTGGTGATTTTTCAATTCCCGTTGTATTGGTACTCCACGCCAGCCATTTTAAAAGAGTGGCAAGATCTGGTTTTAGAATACGGCTTTGCTTATGGCTCGGAAGGTACAGAGCTTCATGGCAAAACCATGCTTTGTGTCTTATCCGCAGGTGGTAAAGAAGAAGCCTATAAAGCCGAAGGCTACAACCACTTCACCATCCGTGAGCTATTAGCTCCTATCGAGCAAATGTCGGCACTGACTGGGATGAACTACATCGCTCCACTCGCGTTGTTTGGCTCCCGTACTGCCCAAGAAGAAGATCGAATTCCACAGCACGTTGAACGCTACAAAACGCTACTCAATGCGCTCGTCAATGACACGCTTGATCTTGAAGCAGCGGCATCGCTCATCAAACTCAACAGTGCATTACCACAACTGATTAAGGAAGCATCATGACAGGGATATTCTTACAAGCCTTTGTTTACCTTATTGCCGCTGTCGTCGCCGTTCCTTTAGCAAAACGTTTAGGCTTAGGCTCGGTATTAGGTTACTTGATCGCGGGCGTGGTCATTGGTCCTATCATCGGCCTCGTAGGTGAAGAAACCACGACAATTCAACACTTTGCTGAATTTGGTGTGGTTATGATGTTGTTCCTCGTTGGTTTGGAACTTGAGCCTAAGATGCTGTGGGCAATGCGTAACCGCTTAATGGGCCTAGGTGGCCTACAAGTTGGTGGTACTGCCGCACTGATCATGGCGATTGCCCTGTACTTTGGCCAATCTTGGACCATAGCATTAGCGATCGGTTTGATCTTCGCGCTTTCTTCCACGGCGATTGTTCTGCAAACCTTTAGCGAGAAAGGACTGACCAAAACAGAAGGCGGTCAGAACGCGTTCTCGGTACTGCTTTTCCAAGATATCGCCGTAATTCCAATGTTGGCGTTTATTCCGCTATTAGCACTGCCAGAGTTAGTAGAACAAGCACAATCTGCAGCGCAAGCAGCCGCAGAACATCATGAAGAACTTAGCCTAGTGGCTGGACTTCCTGGCTGGGCTTACGGGCTCGTGATTACGGCTTCTATTGCTATCGTCGTTGTTGGCGGACATTTCCTCAGTCGTCCACTGTTCCGCTACGTAGCAAGCTCTGGTCTGCGTGAAATCTTTACTGCAACGGCATTGATGCTGGTGATCGGCATTGCAGCTTTAATGAGCCTAGTGGGTCTGTCCCCTGCGCTGGGTACGTTCTTAGCAGGCGTAGTACTGGCGAACAGTGAGTTCCGCCATGAGTTAGAGTCAAACATCGAACCGTTTAAAGGCTTGCTGCTTGGCTTGTTCTTTATCACAGTAGGTGCTGGCATCGATTTTTCAGTGCTGTTCAGCGATTTTGGTTTGATCATCGGTCTAACACTTGGTGTGATGATTCTGAAAGCAGCGATTCTATTCGCACTTGCGTTCATCTTCCGTATCAAAGGCAGTAACCGTTGGTTGTTTACTTTGAGCTTGGCACAAGCAGGTGAATTCGGCTTTGTACTATTGAGCTTCTCGGTACAAAACCACGTAATCCCATTCGAGCTTTCACAAACGCTGGCATTGGTTGTTGCGATCTCCATGTTCCTAACGCCTGGTCTATTCATTCTATTTGATAAGGTGATTCTTCCTCGCTTTGAAAGCGAATCGAATGAGCGTGAAAGTGACACGATTGAAGAACAAGGCACCGTCATCATTGCAGGTATTGGTCGCTTTGGTCAGATCGTAAACCGCTTATTGGTATCTAATGGCGTGGAAACGGTTGTACTCGACCACCAAGCAAGCCAGATTGATAATATGCGCCAGATCGGTACACGCGCTTACTTTGGTGATGCGACTCGACCAGACATGCTACACACGGCAGGTATTGAGCATGCCTCTGCGCTTGTCGTCGCAATAGATAATCAAGAATCGAGCGTGGAGTTGGTTAAGTACGTAAAACACACCTATCCAAACGTGACTGTGATTGCGCGTGCATTTGACCGCGGACATGGTTACCTACTACGTCAAGCGGGCGCAGATATCATCGAATCAGAGACTTACCATTCTGCATTGGAAATTGGTGGTCACGCAATGAAAGCCATTGGTATTCATCCGTTCTTCACAGAGCAACAAAAATCGACTTATCGCCGCGTTGAAGATCGCAAATCCAACATGCTTTATGAAGCGTGGGTCGATGACTCAGAGGGTGAACGTTACGACAACAACTTCCGTCAGCTATTTATTCATCTTGAAGAAAAAATGGCAGAAGAGATGCAAAAGGATCGTCACGATAAGCTCTCCCGTTCTGAACGTGGTTGGACACCGCCACCAAAAGGCTATGCCGACGACTTCAACGAAGAAAACGTCCAAGAGCTGCATCCACCAAAAGAAGACGCTCAATAAACGCGAAAACCTCCCACTGGGAGGTTTTTTATTGCCGGTGAAAAGCAGAGCTACATAAGGTCGCTCATCAATGTCTCATACTCTTCATTCGCTTCATCCACTAAATGCGACAGTTCTAATGCGTCGGTCTTGGCTAGGTTGAACTGCCATGGAACGGTGTCTTCTTTACCGCAAATACGCGTTTGAGCGCCACTACTTTCAAAAGAAAGATCATCAAACTCGGTGGTGTGGTGTTCATGAAGCTCGACAATTTCAACTTCCAATTTACCGACGGGATTGACTTCAACATGGGCGTGTAAATCTGGGCTATTCGATAAACAATACTCTCGATGAACTGCAATCATGGCTGCCTCCTTGGTCTGCCAACTGACAACTCATCAAACAGTGTAGACGAGGCATTTTGAACGTGGGGTGAAATAATAATGAAGATTGATCCTGAATAAAAATTCATCAACTTTAATTCCAAACCGACTCTGAATGCTCGATCCGATAACCGTCAGTTTTTACATAAAATGACTTCGTCAATGCGCGATTCAATCGCCTTTATTGCTAATGTCACTGCCATCGGTACATGAGCTTGGTAGGGATGCAATACATAAATTGGGTTCACCTTTGACGTTTTCGCACCGGGAACCGGCTCAAGAAGTAAGTTCGACTCCAGCATAAAATCAGGCAAAATCCCAACGCCTAACCCCATTTCTAACAGACTGGCCACATCAAAGACGGTATTAGCTCGGTGCTTCACTGGATATTGAATTTGATGTTCCGGCTCCTTGGAAGCAAACACATGGGCCACAGGTTCAAGTTGCCAATGTTGAGCAATATAAGGCGCACTTTTGAAATCAGAATGCGCGCCTTTCGCACGACACAAGACGTCACAAAACTGTCCTACTTTGCGCTGCTTAATGTTTGAATCGCCAGAAGCCCCTACTCGTACGGCAAGATCGATATCCTGTTGAACAATATCCACATGCTTATCATCACTGATCAAATTTAACTGCACATCAGAGTAATCAGCAAAAGCACTCGTTAAAGCAGGCAGCACTATTGATCGCATTAGTGCATGTGGCGCTGTGACGGTAAGCCTTCCCGTTGGCACTTGCTTTAACTCTGTGGCTTCTAACCACGCGGCTTCTGCTTGTTTTGTCATTTGCGCGCACTGCTCGTAAAAGCGCTCACCTGTTGAGGTCAGAGTTTGCTTTCTGGTCGTACGTTTGAGTAAACAAGTATCCAACTCTTGCTCTAGTTGCTTCAAAGCAGAGCTCAACACTGATTTAGAAAGCTCTAACTTATCCGCAGCTTTGGAGATTGAACCACACTCGACAATATGAACGAACAGAGACATCAAACGCAGCTTATTCATCGCCCTTCCTTATTGTTCTTTTTTACAGAACATTCAATTCTTATTACTTTGTTTTTCTATCTCAATTCTAACCCTATGATTGCTACATAAACAAACACCAATCACAGGATATTCAGGATGACTCAATCAGTTTTAGAACGCGCTCAAGCAGGCATCTCAGCATGGCAAATCGCTTTCAATAATCAAGATGCTGCGGGCTGTGCAGCACAATACGCAGAAGATGCGGTTATGATTGCAAAACCATTTGGCACCTTTGAGGGACGTGAAGCGATCCAAGCATTCTGGCAAAACATCATGGACCAAGGTTTTAACAGCGTGGACTACACCAACACTAAGTGGGAACAAGACAGCGAAAATGGCTACATTCTTACTTCAGATTGGACAATGAACAAGGCGTTTGGTGTCGTGCACAAAGAGTTATGGGAAATTCAAGAAGATGGTTTGTCTCGCCTAACGTACGATGAGTTTGAAGTGCTTGGTGAGCGATAAGCTTTAAGTCTTTCAGAATAAAAAATCCCCAAGCCGAAACTTGGGGATTTTTGTTTTTCAGTTTACTTAACTACTTTAAGCAAAGATGAAGGTGTATAGGTAACCTGCGCCCATTGCCATCGTTAAGATAACGAATAGGAAGGCTGCAATCATTTGGTTCTTAAAGATTGATTTCAACAAAATCACTTCTGTAAGACTTGCGCCTGCGCTACCAATGATAAGTGCCATTACTGAACCCAGTGCCATACCTTTTTGTACTAGCGCCGCACTTAGTGGAATAACTGCCTCTGCACGGATGTACAATGGAATACCAATAATTGCTGCTACTGGAATCGCGTACCACTTCGCTTCACCTGCGTACTCCGCAATAAGATCCGTTGGGATGAAGCCGTAGATGAATGAACCAATCGCAATACCCATCATTAGGTAAGGGAACACTTGTTTAAAGTCTTTCCAAGTTGAGTGCCAAATACGTACCCAGCGGCTAGGCTCTTTTTCTTCCACGATGGTCGCTGTTGCACTACCGTCTGATGAGCAGCAAGACACTTCCACTTTAGGTTCTGCTTTTGGTGCGCTATCACCACAACAAGATGTTTTCGCTACCATAGGCGCTGGCTCACTACAGCATGATGTTTTTGCTGCAACTGGTGCAGGTTCACCACAAGTGCTAGTACCACAGCTTGATGTTGGTTTTGCTTGTTCTTTTTTCTTGCTTGAATCACCGCAAGATGTACCACATGAAGAGGTGCCTGCTGCTTCATACGCTTCTGGTTTTACGTAACGTTCAAAGCCTAGCTTTTCAAGTACATAGCCTGCAACCACAGACACTGTCATCGCGATAGCAAAGTAGAATACCGCTACTTTCCAACCAAAGGTCACTACAAACAAACCAATGATCACTGGGTTAAGCAGTGGACTAGCAAATAGGAACACCATCATAGGTCCAAAACCTGCTCTTGCACGCAATAGACCTTTCAAGAAAGGAATGGTCGAACACGAACAGAAAGGCGTAATCGAACCTAATAGCGCAGCAATGAAGTAACCTTTACCCTTTTTTGAACTCAGGATAGATTGGATTTTTTCTGGCGTTAGAAAATCTTGCAACACACCCACGATGTAGCTAATTGCTAGGAATAGGATGATAAGTTCGGTTGCTAGAAACGCAAACATATCAAGCGCTTCCTTAGCCATGGTCATGATTTCTGGATTCATATTGATTCTCCTACTGATGTCACATCAGTAACTGTAAATTTCCTAATGAAGCTGAACTCTTCATTTCTATTTTTCTCGAATTATAGAATTAAAAATCGACGCGTCAAGCATTATATTTCGATAAATATCGAAATATAATTTAAAGTCTTAATAATCAATTGATTAACTAGGTAATTTTTCTTGTTTGCTATTCACCCACACTTTCACTATCATCGAAATGTATTTATCGTCTGTCATTCCAAGAGGTCAGTATGGAACTCGAAGCTGTAGCAAAAGCGCTCAAAGAGCTAGGACACCCTACCCGTTTATGTATCTATAAAGAGGTGGTCAAAGCAGGCTATGAAGGAATCGCGGTTGGTGGCGTACAAGATAAACTTGGTATTCCAGCCTCTACCCTTTCTCATCACATTTCGAGCCTAGCCTCAGCCGGCTTAATCAGTCAGCGTCGTGAAGGTCGTACTTTATATTGTGTTGCTGAGTATGAATGCTTAGATACGGTTATTGGTTTCTTGCGTGACGAGTGTTGCATCAATGAAAACTGCTAACCTCGAATCAATTTGGAGCGAATACGAGCACGCTATTCATGCGTTCTTGCGCTCTAAAGTCAGCAATGAAGATGATGTAGACGACTTAAAGCAAGAGATTTTACTTAAGACTTATCAAAACCTTGCGGATATTCGTGATGTATCAAGCGTCAAATCTTGGCTCTTCCAAATCGCAAATAACGCCATCATCGATTTCTACCGTAAACGTGCTCGAAATCAACGTGATAATGACCTCGTTGCTGACGATCTTTGGTTTGAAGAGCAAGAATCAAACCTGAAACAAGAACTGTCAAAGTGCATTGCGCCGTTTGTGCAAGCATTACCAGATGAGCAATCGCAGCTGCTCTCTTCTATAGAGCTTGAAGGCATGAGCCAGAAGAAGTTGGCCGAAGAGCAAGGTATCAGCTACTCAACCCTCAAATCGCGCGTACAGAGAGGACGTGTCGAATTGAAAAAGCTATTTGAAGAATGTTGCAGTTTCTCGTTCGACAAACAAGGTCGTATGACTGATTGCAACCAAAACGGTGCTTCTTGCGATAAATGTTAATCCCTCGCTGAATGCCCACCTCACAATGAAGACCGATAGCTTGGCGGCTCGTTATCGAGTCGCCTATCCATGAACTCAATCACAGCTTTATCTCTTCGTCCGCTCTCTCATTTGCTATCTTGCTGAATAGTAAGCTTTACTTCTTCTGCTTTAAGGAAGAAGGAAACTTATATTTATGATCTCATTAAGAGAACTCACCAAAGAAAACTATCTAGATTGTATTCGTCTCAATCTTCACCCAGAACAAGAAGAAAACCTTGCCTCCAACGCGATTACGATTGCTCAGTCACGCTTTGAAACCGACTACCGATTGAAAGTGATTTATGAGCAAGAGACGGTGATCGGTTTGCTTGCGTTTTGCCATGAAGACGAGCCGCTTGATTACTCCATTTACTGGCTGTTCCGCTTTATGATCGACAAAGATCACCAGAACAAAGGCTATGGAAAGCAGGTGCTTAACTTGCTCGTTGAAGAAGTGAAACAACTTGGCGGGAAAACCTTACTCACGATGCATAAACCCTCCAATCAGCAGGCAGGTAAGCTTTATCGTGCGTTCGGATTTCAAGAGGATGGCATCCTTGATGATGGTGACATATCACTACGATTAGAGCTTTCTTAATCCAGTACAAATCCAAAGCGGGAAGTTCTGGCTTTTACACCTGTTTATCAAACCATTCGGTCACCAACACCACCAGCTTTTGATGCACAGGACTTAACGTATTGCCTCGCTTTAGTAACACATAGCCTGCACGACCCTCGTTCGCCATGAAATCGATGTTTAACGGGACAAATTCGCCTTTCTCATCATGGGCTTGCACTAAATGATGAGGAAGCAAGGCAAAGCCATCATTTTTCAATAATCGCATCAGCACATCGATGTTACTGATTCGAGAAATGTTTGGTGACATCACCTGTTGATTACCAAGTGCACTGGTGCTGAAATTCTCTGCAATGTATTGATGGTGTGACGCGAGATCCTGCAGAGTCACCACGGGTTTCTGCGCTATTGGACTTTTCTGATGCGCATAGAAGGTAAACCTTGGGTAGCCTAAGTTAATGAACGACATCCCTTCGGTTGGGAACGCTTTACCGCTGTTAAGTACCACCGCAAAATCCGCTTGTTTCGTCATTAGCATTTCTAACGCTTCATCTCGGCTGCGATGTAACCAATGAATCGCTGTACTCTTGTATTGCTTACGCATAGACAGGTCGATGTCCGCTATGGCATCACACGGTACCGACATGTCGTGACAAATTGTTATCTCCGGAACATCCCCTTGAGAGTAGCTATCACAAGAAAGCTCTAAAGACTGCATTTGGTAAAGAATGTGTTTGGCTTGGGTCAGTAACGTCGCCCCTACTTCCGTCAAGACTGGTGTTCTTCCTTTGCGTTCAAACAAGATCACATCCCAATCAATTTCGAGATCGCTGACTTGGTGATGCAGCGTCGCTCTGTCTTTCCCGATTACCCTTGCGGCTTGGCTAAACGATCCATGCTCCGCGACAGCAACAAATGCAGTAAGTTGATCAAAACTGGCTCTGGGCATTGGAAGATCCTCAAACAATAAACCCGTTTATCTTAGCTCAACCGACATTCTTTTGTTGCAAAGTTTGCAACATAACTGAGATTACATGGTGAAAATTACACGTAATAATGACCTCGTATTGAAACGTTACGAGGGCAATTCAATGAAAGGTTTTAGCAAAAAAGTTCTTCTAGCAGCATCAGTCGCAATGGCAGTTGGCAGCATCTCTACCGCAGCAAATGCGTGTTCACGTTTGGTTTGGGAGACTCAAGACCACGGTGTATTTGTCTCTCGTACCATGGATTGGATGGAAGCCAATCAGCCAACCATTGATGTTCGTCACGCAGGCCAAACCTACCGCGGCTACGATAAAGACGATGCGCTTACGTGGACATCGAAATACGCTTCTATCGGTGTAAGTATTTACGGCGTTGGCATTATTGATGGCTTTAACGAGAAAGGCTTTGCGGCCAATGCACTGTTCTTAGATGAAGAAAACCCAGGCGCACCACAAGCTGGCAAACAACAAATCGAAAACTCGCGCTTTGTCGCTTACCTGATTGATAGTTTTGCATCCGTTGATGAAGCATTGAAGCATCTAGATTCAATCCAAATCCAACAGTTCAGCCACAATGGCATCGAAATGAAGGGACATTATTCATTAGAAGACGCAAGTGGTGACTCTGCTGTGTTGGAATACATCGACGGCGCTTGGCAAGTTCATCATGGCAAACAATATGATGTGATGACTAACAGCCCAGAGTACGCGCAACACTTGAAAAACTGGCAAGAAGCGCAACCAAAAGCGAAGAGTGATGTGAATGGTGAGTTCCCGATCCCGGGTAACATTAATTCCGCTCAACGCTTTATCTGGAACAGCTACATGAAGGATCAGCTTAAAGAGCCTAGCAGCTACACCAATGGCATTGCGAAACTGGATAGTGTGACCTATAAAATCCCATTGGATGCGGCAAACCGCCCAGTGAATGGCGAAATGCGTGGCTACGCAACCATCTATGGTTTGGTGTACAACCTAGACCAAAAAGTGATGAACGTGCGTTACCAGTATGACGACAGTTACACGCAGTACTCAGTGGACTTTAACAAGTTGAATGACGGTCATAACTACACCATCAAAGCCGATTTACCGGATCTGTTTGGTGACATTTCACCTCGCTTAGAAAAAGGCGATGGCGTCATGGGTCAGCACTTAGTGAAATAGCTCTGATTACTTAAAAAAACAGAACTTGAAGGGTGTGTGGACAAAAGCACCATTCAAAAAAAGCGCCGACATGTTCGGCGCTTTTCCTTTCTATTCGTTTTGTGCTTAATGACACTGGTCTCGATAATGCCCGGGAGATATTCCCTTCCAAGCGCTGTAAGCTCGAATAAATGAGTTCGCTTCTTGAAATCCCAGTAGGAAGGAGATTTCACCCAGTGACATTTGAGACTTCTCTAAATAATGATCGGCCAGATCCGCCCTCACCATTTGCAACACGGATTGATAACTTTCAGCTTCTGCCGTGAGCTTACGCTGCAATGTACGTTTACTCATTGCCAGTTTGTCAGCCACCATTTCAATAGCACTGTTCCCCGCAGGCAATGACTCGATCAAGACTGCTCGAACGCGCTCAACTGTTGAGGCACTGGCATCAAGATCTTTGAGTTTCTGGTTCAACCCTTGTTCGAAAAATCCCCACATTTGCGCATTTGAAGTCACGAACGGATGCGCTGCGTCTTCCGCTTTAAATCGCACCTCTACGCCATCACCTTTGACCAACGGGCAACCAAAGTAAGCTTGATATTTCTCAAGGTTGCTGGGCAACTCAGGCAACGTAACTTGTAGCGGTTGAATCCGCTTTCTCGTCGCTAAGCGTGCTAACTGGGTAAAGAAGACCACTTCTGTCAAAGCCAAAGATTTAGGCAGCGCTTGTCGTTGACCATAGCAACTGATGCTGAGTTTTGTTTCTTTTTCGGAAACGTCTAACGTCATTACCATAGGTCCAATCAACGGTTTATATTGCTGAATCCGTTTGAGTGCGGTGTTCAAGTTCGGACTGCAAATAGCGGCAAAAATTGGGGCGTCAAACCCCTCAACCGACATATGTTCAGCAAGGAGCAACGGCATCTCGCGCTCACCGGACGCTTGTTCAACTCCGACCCAAAGCTGAAAGTACTCATTTGAGCTAAGCGTTGCCTTTTCTCGATTGAACAAGTCGGCAGGTAACTTGGCGTATGCCAGCACCAGTTGCGGATCGATATCCATATCGTTAAGCAGCACTTTCCAACTCTGAGGCACAGTGAATTGACTCGCTCGCTTGATCATATTTGCTTCCTAAGCACTTTTTTCCATGGTTTGACGCGATATTTTTAGCACCAATTTTCTTGGTAGGAAAGGCACAATCCATTCAAGCATGAACTTCAAGCCACCTTCGTTGAAGGCCACCAACTTACCCTGTTCCATCGCATTGTAACCACACTCTGCAACAGAACGAGGAGACTTGGCATTCTTAAACACTTCCACACCTTGCAAATCCCCGGCAGCGACAAAACCCGTCGCTACGGCACCCGGACACAACGCTGTCGCCGTTACATTGGTGTCTCTAAGCTCTTCCGCTATCGCTTGAGTAAACGATGTAACATAAGCCTTGGTTGCGTAGTACACCGCCTGTAATGGACCCGGCATAAACGACGCCGTTGATGACACATTTAAAATCTTACCGCGATTGCGCGCCACCATGCCTTGCAGATACAGGTGCGTCAGATTGGTTAACGTCACCATATTAAGTTGCATCATAGCTTGGTCCGCCACCAATTCGCGTTCATGGAATTTTCCGTGTCCACCAAAGCCTGCATTGTTAATCAGCACATCAATTTGCAAGCCTTGCGCTTCGGTTTGCTCAAACACACGTACCGCAGAATCAGCCTGAGTCAAATCCTCTGCAATCACAGCAACCTGAACCTTGTGTTTATCGCGAAGCTCTGATGCCAGTGCCTCTAGCTTGTCTTTAGAACGGGCAACAAGCACTAAGTCTCCCCCCTTCTCGGCGTGTATACGCGCTAATTCTTCACCAATACCACCTGATGCGCCTGTAATTAATGCTGTATTTGTCATGTGCTTGTCCTCTTAGTATGAGCTAACGTCGTTGTTGGCATGGATAAAGTTTATGCAATCCAATCGCGCCACACACTGGCAGAAGATGACATCTTACTTGCCGATCGTGCCAGCCTGATTAAAGACCGTTGATTACATAAATTTATTACAATGAGAACAAATGATAATTTTTGGATAAAGATTGAACTAGCTAATATGCTTTGAACAGGATGAACACACAGAAGAGGCAAAGGTTATGTCTATCCCATATCCAAGAACGTTTTCTCACATTGGTATTTCCGTACCCGATTTAGAAGCAGCCGTAAAATTCTATACCGAAGTTCTGGGTTGGTACCTGATTATGGAGCCAACTGAAATCGTCGAAGACGACAGTGCGATCGGTGAAATGTGTACTGATGTCTTTGGCGCAGGCTGGGAGCGGTTTCGTATCGCCCACTTATCTACAGGGGATCGAATTGGTGTCGAACTGTTCCAATTCAAGAACCAAGAAAATCCTGAAGATAATTTTGAATACTGGAAAACTGGGATTTTCCATTTCTGCGTCCAAGATCCAGATGTCGAAGGTCTAGCTGAAAAGATCGTTGCCGCAGGTGGTAAGAAACGCATGAAAGAACCCCGTTATTACTACCCAGGCGAAAAACCTTATCGCATGATCTACATGGAAGACCCGTTCGGCAACATCCTAGAAATCTACAGCCACAGCTACGAGTTAACTTACTCAGCAGGCGCATACCAATAAATCATCAAAGCTATCCAACGGTGATTGCGTCGTTGGATTTTTATTTTTCGGGCAAGTGCCCTTTGGGGAAAAGAATGAAAGCGATCACTTACCAAAAAGATCAAGATACCTTCACCTATACCGACATCGACACTCCAGCGCTTGTGAGTGGGTTAGATGTGTTAGTAAAAGTTCATGCCGTTGGGCTCAACCCTGTCGATGCGAAAGTGAATCTTTGGCACGAGATGGTCGATGGTATGAACGATACTTTCGTTGGTGGCCTCGATGTTTCGGGGGAAATCGTTGCCATCGGTGACAAGGTATCGGGTTGGCAGGTAGGTGATCGCGTTCTCTATCATGGCAACATGCGTCGAATGAGCGGTGGCTTTGCCGAATACGCAATTCAAGACTCACGTACGTTGGTTGCACACCCTGATGTCGCTCCAGAAGTCGCAGCCGCGTCACCTTGTGCGGGCTGGACGGCCTATCGAGCGCTCGTTGATAAACTGAACATTTCTACACGTAAGAGCATTTTTATTGCTGGTGGTTCTGGTGGCGTGGGCAGCTTTGCCATTCAGCTCGCTCGCTTCTTCGGTGTAGAAACCATCATCACTACAAGCTCTGCAGCAAACCATGAGTTTGTACGTTCGTTGGGTGCAACACACGTCATTGACTACAAACAAGAGGATGTACGTGAGCAGATCATGGCTATTACTGAAGGCTTTGGCGTAGAGGTATCATTGGACTGCGTTGGTGGCGACAACGACATTCTGTGTGCTTCTGTGCTTGGTTTTGAAGGTGAAATGGTAGAGCTAGTAAGAACAACGCGAGCAACCGAATATCCAGGAGCCTTTTTGCAAGGGCTCACCTTCCACCAACTGAGCTTAGGCTCTGGTCATGTTCACGGTGAAAAAGGTTTTGCTTCTATCGTTAACGCTGGGGTGGAATTCTCCCACATGCTAGAACGTGGTGAAGTCATGGTGCCTAAATTGGAAGTCGTCGCATTAAAAGACGTCGCTCAAGCTCTAGTGTCTATTCGTCAGCAACGAACGGTCGGAAAGATCGTCGCTAAACTCGTCGACTAAATCCCAAGCGACAAATAAGGAAAAAAGAAGCGCAAACTCCAAAGCTGTTTGCGCTTCTAAGGGGTATTACTTTTCTACAAGCAGCATTGCTGATTTCGCTGCCACTTTAATCTCTTCACCGCTAGGCACTTGTTCTTCGGTCATCATATCAACTAGCGCCTTGTTCACTGTCAGCTGCAGTGATTGCGCTCGCGCGGATTTGTTGAGTACCAATATACCCTTCTCGCCGCGCTGAAGTACCAACATGTCGTCGTTACCTTCTAGTACCGTCATTGGCTCGCCATGAACAAGATTATGGAATGCCACCATCTTTGCCATACGTGCGTCCTTCCACGCATTCTGCCATCTTGGTTTACCATCCACGCCCTTGATACCACTGGTATCCAAATCCGTGTAGATAAGCGGAACACCGCCATCGCGTCCCAGAATGTAGGCATACGCCAGCCATTCGTTCTCTTCATCCATGACTAAATCCAAGAACACATCATTGTTTGGAATATCATGAGTAATCGCGAAAGTAATAGCTCGACGGTTAGATAAAGCCTGACCAAAACAGTACGGGTCGATCAAAGACTTAAAGCTGCCCTTCTTCGAGAACGCCTTAAAGATGGTTGAGAACAACGGAAAATCGTATGCACCTAACCGTGTTTCTTTCAAATACGGTTCTAGGAACAGCTCATATTCTTCTTCTGTCGCGCCACCATCTGTGATGATTTCACCAAAGATATGAACGTCTTTAGTAATGTCTTCGGTCCAAACCAACTTTAGGTGTTCTAGCGTCATGTGCTTTGCAGCATCAATACGGAAACCTTTCACGCCCAGAGCCTTAAGTGCTTTCAGGTAAGTACGTTGCTGCTCAACAACATGCTTGCACACACGTAAAGTCGGCAACCCAGGATCGGTTGGACCGCCCGAGATTCGACCATTTTGAACTTCCCACTTGTCTTTCCAATCTTTGATGCCAAAAGCTTCAACGAAGTCATTCTCATCAAACAGCGGTTCTGACAAGTCACCGAATAGAATCAAATCTTGATACTTGCTTGCATTCTGCTGGTAATCGTCCATCACGGCTTGGCGTGGATATTGTAAATCCGAGCGTAGATGGGCTTCGTTCGCCATATGATTAAAGACAACGTCGGCGTAAACCAATACACCTACACGGTCGAGTGCTTCAACCATGTATTTAAAATCTGTGGTATTACCGAGCGCATTGTCGATAACACGATAATCTTGAGGTTGGTAACGCTGCCACCAGCGTTCGTCTTGTGCGCTTTTCATCGGCGGAGAAACCAATACCGAGCCATAACCTAGCTCGCTGATCTCCGCTGCGCGTTGGGCAATGTCAGCATACTTCCAATCAAAAGCGTGCAAGATAACATTTGCACCTGTTGATTGTGTTTCCTGTAAGCCACTCATGTTTCTCTCCTCGTCGCGTTCGCTCACCCATTGTTACTCGTATTCTTCGTGAGCGAATCCAATAGCCAAAATTATAAGAACTATTAGCGAACCTCCCTCACCCCTTTCGCGTTTCTGCTAGGTGGAAAAACAAGGCGTAGCTCATCCCCAGTTAAGGTTTAAACGTCCGTTTAAAAGTATTCAAACGCCCAAGCCAAAACAAAGATCGCAAGGATACCGATTTAAACACCTGTTTTATAAGCATTTTGCAGATAAGCCAATCTGATCGCGCCTACTCTCACAATTACGCCTTTTCTCAGTAAGAATGTGAATATCGGGTAATAATTCGATATGTAACAAATATTTAAGAAAGCGAAACTGCTGCTCACGTCACAGTTGGTGCGGTTTATAAATTGATAGGAAAAGAGAGGAAGACTCGAAATGAAGACGACAGGTGCGCGAATAAAGAACGCTAGATACAAAAATAGCGCGATAAACGCGCTATTTTTTAAGTGCGGTATAACACCTTAACAACGTGCCAACCGAATTTGGTTTTGACTAGGTGTGGAGTAAGAACCTCACCAGAAAAACAAACTTTGTCGAACTGTGGCACCATTTGACCGCGGCGAAACTCACCTAGGTCGCCACCACGTTTACCAGATGGACAAGTCGAGTATTTCTTTGCCAATGTCTGGAATTTAGCACCTTTTTTAAGCTGCTGGATGATGTCTTCAGCTTGTTCTTTATGCTTTACAAGAATGTGTAAAGCGGCTGCTGTATTTGCCATGTGTCTGTCTCTCACTGTTCGGGTGGCGCAAGTTTACCGAATCGCTTCAATATCGCAATAATTTCTCTCATACCGCCCTTATCTTCATCTTTTGATACTCGGTTCTATCTAACAATTTGATGAAAACTTGGCCGCTAACCGATTCAATTTCACCTTTAATTTGCGCTATTTCCTAAAAAGCTCACTTTTCCACGCTCTACGGTTGAAGCGGTCGCCTTATAAGATTAGATTAGTTACATAAATCAGTGATATTGATAAGGTTATTTTCATGGCAAAAGTCGCGAGTAAAGCGAACCAATCTCAAGGTATGTTGGTGTTTAAACTCACCCTGCAACAGAACTTCGCAATTGGCACACTTAAAGTCCGTGAAATTGTACCTTACATGCCAACCACCAAAATTCCCTATTCGCACCATCATGTAATTGGCACTGTGACGATTCGTGATTTGACGGTGCCAGTGATTGATATGGCGGCAGCAATTGGATTTCGTCCTATCCAAGAGGAAGAATACAAGAACTGCTATTTGATCGTGACGGACTGTCTACGTACCGTGGTGGCATTTATGGTGCGAAGTATCGAGAAAATCATTGAATGTGATTGGAAATCTATCGAAACACCGCCATCAAGTGCAGGTCATAATATCTTTGTAACGGGTATTACTCGCTATGAGGAGAAGATCGTCCAAATGTTGGATGTGGAGCTTCTACTATCGAAGATCTACCCGCAATACGAGAATACTAAGATTCCAATGCTTACAGACATAGAGCGTGAGCGTTTGAAAGCATTGAATATCCTTTTGGTGGACGACTCATCTATCGCTCGTAAGCAATTAAGCGACGCGTTAGACCGCATCAACATTCCGTATCAAATCTGTAAAAACGGCTCAGACGCACTCGACTTGATGAAGCGAGATGCAGAAGCGAACCGCCCAATTGACCTTTTAGTGAGTGACATTGAAATGCCAGGACTGGATGGTTATGAACTTGCGTTTGAAGTTCAAAATGATTCTGCGCTGAACAACTCTTACCGTATTCTTCACACGTCTCTATCAAGTGAGATCTGTGTTGACCGAGCTCACCAAGTTGGCGCTCACGAGGCATTAGAGAAATTCAACGCCGGGGAATTGATTGAAGCGATGCTGCGCGGTGCAAAAGAGCTGGAAGCAAAAGCGATAGCTTCTTAATCATATCTAATAAGTTTGCTTGATCTGGTATACATCAATAACTTTTTCGGCAGTGAACAAACTCGTGATACTCGCTACCGAACATGAAAACATTGCAACAAAGACGAACATTTTGATATGACTATTGAGCAATAGCCCTCCGCCGAAGAAATACAGTCCTATCGCGATAACCGTTGGCATAATCAATGCGGGGCGACACAACAATTCCATTGCAAGGGAGAAAAAGTAAACCTCCTCCCTTTTCGCAATCGAATACCAGTTGTAGAAAATAATAGAAGCTGTCGCACCCACCGCTAACGCTATAGCAATTAGAACACTCGAAAAATGCTGCCCTGCAAACAACACAAACCCCGCTCTGATAGACAATACCGCGCAAAACAGCCAGACCAATAAAGGCCCCCCAACAACTAAACCCATCGTTTCTTCCTCTGAATCAATTTTAATCGTTATTCAAACAAAGGCAGAAAGATGGGTAAAGGTAATCAAAGCACTCGAATGAGAACTCTGCGACGGCTAGCTTAAAGTCATTAAATTCAGACTATTAGGTGATATTTTGCCTATTTACTTGGCATTGTGTAGCTGCGAGACACGAATTCAGTTTCTTCGACTTGATAAATGTGGTTGATGTAAGACGCAAGACTGTAGAGCACATTTGCGAGCAGGTTTGAATAGCGGAACAAAATAGGATCGGGGTGCTTCTTACCTGAATGCTCAACGGCAACCAATGCACGAACCACCTTCTTTGCTTGGCAACGACACAAATGCAACTGGCTTGACGTTGGGTGACCGCCAGGAAGCACAAACCCTTTAAAGCCGCCATCGATACGAGCTTTGATTGCATCGTAATCGGCTTTTAGCTCATCGACTTCCGCTTCTGTAATCGCGAGTTTTCCGCGGATAGAGCCATTCACATGATATACGTTGGGCTGCATTCGAGTCAGTATGTCGCGGCTAAAGTCATCGAGTTCCATCGATAGAACCAACCCAATTCGGCTACACAACTCATCAGCAGTGATTTCAAAGTCACATACTGGGCTGTCTTCATAGATGAATGGGTAACAAATCTCGCCAAGTTCCTTGCTTACTGGTCTCATGCTCTTTCTCTGTGCTTTGGTTCTAATAAAAAAGGGAGTCAGTATAACCTAACTCCCTTTCGGCATTCACATCCGTTTAGACGATCATAAGTTAGAAAATCGGCTTATGCGTTTTCGATTTTCTTGTGACCTTCTTGAAGGTGAACGAAGTCAACCAAATCATCGCCTGATACTTGGTAAGCTTGACCAAAGCCTTTTACGAATAGACCTTGTTCTGCTTTTAGGTTGAACAGAACGAAGTCTTCTAGTTGGCTCAGACCATCGATGATCTCACCAAAACGATCTTTCATTTGACCAACAACTTGTTGCCACATTTCAGTATCGCGCTCAACAACGGTTGCAACCGCATCAAACGTTAGACGCTTACGAGCGAACAACTGCTTCGACGTGTCTTCATCTTCAATCATCATCAAAGATACATTTGGATTCTCTAGTAGGTTGCGTGCGTGACGAGCAATCTGAGAAATAAGAACGAAGTAACCTTCCTGGTTTTGAACGTATGGTGCGTAACTTACGTTTGGACGGCCTTCCGCATCAACGGTTGCTAATTGAATGGTACGACGCTCCTGACGAAATTCCTTAATTTCTGGTCCTAGACGACCTTGTAAACGCTCTTGTTTAACTTGCTGATCCATTTTGATACCTAACTTTACTTGTTTGTTGTTCCGAGTTTTAACTCGGTTATTCTTTAATAAAATGACACTGCGCTAACGAATTAGTGCAGTGTCATGCTCATTCGAGACTACTTGTTGAACTCTGCTTGCATTGCACGGAATGCTGTTACTTGCTCTTCGATTAGCTCACGCTTCTCATTGCGACCTAAGTAAATCTTGAAGATGTTGCTGCCACACTCAGAGAAGAAACCAAAGTAATGGCTCTCACGACCCATAAACGGTTTACTTACTAGCGCGATATTTTTCACGTTATCCAGTTTTAGGTGGCCATGAAGCTCACCTTCTTTACCCATAAGGTTGTAGTAACCACGAGCAACTTTACCTTTCGGGAACGGCGCTTTTACTTCAAAGATAGAACCAAAAGAATGAACGATAGTTGTTACTGGGCCAAAACCAACAAGACCTTCTAAAATGCTTTGTGCTTGCTCACCGGGTGCTACTGCAACCATCTCTTGAGGAAGTGCAGCTACCACTTCAAACTCTGATACACCAAGGCGCTCAGCCATTGCTGCAGGAAGTAGTTGCGGCTCTTGTTCTAGTAGGGCTTCGACCTGTTGCTTAATTGATTCCATTGTTTTTTCCATTTCTTTCAGATTAATTGTTAGATACTTTTGGTACGTTTTCGTTCATTTCAGAAGTCAGTACTTGAATACATGCCTGAGCCAGAGACACAGCCCAGAAGCTACCTGCTAACGTCAGAACTAAACTGCGCTCTTGTAACTCGACCAAACCTTTGTCATGCCAAACTTTGAATAGTGGCATCAGGAAACTGAAGGTGTCTTCGCCCATAAATGCTGGCAGCTTACTCGCCTGAACAATGCCTCGATCAAAGCCGGACTTCAGTGCTGCGAATAGCGGCTCAAGTGGGCTTTGCTTCATCATCATTGCGATGGTGCTCTGCCCTTCATTTACAGCTTTAACGTAAGTGTCTAGCGTGCGGTGCTGCATCATGCCGTAACCACCGATGTTGCCGCCTGCGCCACAACCGACAGGCAATACTTCTGCATAGGTCTTCGCTAAGCTGTTGTATAAACTGCGTTCACGGTTATCGATCGCCCAGTGGTTCACGCTAAGCTGCTTCATGTGATGCTCTGCCATAAACTTAGCACCAAGCTCGTACATGCCCGCTTTTTCCGGTGTCGTTGCAGGGGGCGGCATTTTGCCCTTTTCAACCAAATTGAGCATTGGCGCTGTACCGCCAACCACTAACTGATAAAGGTCCAAACCATGAGCGCCTGTAGACATGAAGTCCTTAAGATCTTGCTCTAAAACGTCTTTTGTTTGGTAAGGCAGGCCGTAAAGTAAATCGATGATGACAGGGATCTTGTCTTCTTTTGCCAACTCACTAACGCGATTCAATACGTCTTCGCGATCATCCAAACGCTTAGCACTGCGACGAACTTTGGTATTAAAGCTCTGCACACCAAATGAGAAACGATTGAATCCACCGTCGAGCGCACCTTGATACAACTCGTCTGAGAATCGGTTGATACGACCTTCAAGTGTAATTTCGCAGTCAGCTGCTAGAGGGAAGTAGTCGTGAATGGCCTGACCAAGAATACGAACTTGTTCTGGTGCCAGATCCGTTGGCGTGCCACCGCCGATGTATACCGCATGGAAGATGCCACTTTGCGTCCACGGCATCGCCGCTTTCTCTTTTAGCTCTTTCATCAGAGCATCAAAGTATTCATCGACTAACTTACGGCTGGCAGCATTTTGGAAGAAGTTACAGAAAGTACAGCGCACTCGACAGAATGGAACATGAATATATAAGCAGCGCTTATTGTTCTTAGTCGTCGTTTCCGAGGTGATTCTCGATAGGATGTCACCTTGTTGTGGCGGCGGCACTGGCATGCTACTGCCACCCGCATGCGCAGAGTGTTTTTTCACAAAAGCAAAGCGCAACGGATCGGGGCTATCACTCCCAAGGATTGATTCGTCAAATTTATAAATATCGACGGTCATATTTACTCACTTAAAGCCCACCACACAAAGGATTGAGGCTCATTTCAAAAAAACTGCAAAGATCATAATTTGGCCGTAATGATAATGCAATTGATAATTGATCTTATTTCTTTTGTAAGTGATAATCAGTCCAAGTTGATAATGATTAGCAATACCGAGATTTACCCGTGAACGTAAAAAGATATGTCATTGCCGGAGGCGCCTCTTTAGTGGTGCACGCTGCACTGCTTTTTGTCTCTCAAGAGACGAAGGTGTTTGCAATGCCTGCAGGGAATCCTACTAGCTCGGTTAGCCTCAATTTAGTCTCGGCTCCCAAACCAGTCCAAGCTGAACCGACACCACAAGAAGTGGTAGAAGAGAAGCAACCAGAGCCACAAAAAAAGCCTCAACCAAAGCCAGAGCCTAAACCGGTTAAAAAGACGGTAGAAAAGCCAATCGTGAAGAAAGAAGCGATCAAAAAGAAACCTGTCGAGAAAAAACCGAAGCCAGTCAAGAAGCCACAAACATCTAAGCCTGTTGCCAAGAAAGATCCACAGCCAAAAGAAAAAGTGGAAAAGAAAGTGGCAAAAGAGCCTGTACCGCAACAAAAAGCAGCGCCAACTGAACAATCAAAAGGGGCAACGTCTCAGCCCGTGATGATTGACCAACCTGCTTTTGTTTCCCAGCCTGTTCAGCCTCGTTACCCTCGTTCAGCTCGTAAACGTGGTATCGAAGGCGTGGCACTCTATGAGGTTTGGTTGGACGAAAATGGCAACCAAGTAAAGCAAGTACTTATCGAATCTTCCGGTGCAGAAATGCTCGACGTTTCAGCACTGCGTGCCATCAAACAATGGCAATTCTCACCACATATTTCTGGCGGGCAAAAAGTTGCTCACCGAGTTCAAATCCCAGTTCGTTTTAAGTTGGATGGATAATGGAACAGCTACAACATTTACAAACCCAATTTGGTCTTATGACTTGGCCTTTAGTTATTTGCTCTGCACTTACAGTCATGATCATTGCGGAAAGACTCTTTCAAGTATTCATCAGTCTAGGCGTAGGCAAACGCGCAATTCGTCAAAAGCTGAATAACCTTGATCCGACCAACAACAAAGATATCGAAGCGCTAGCGGATGAACTTTCTGGCAAACGCCCTCTTCTTTATCGTGGTGTTGCAATGTTGCTAGCGCATCACTCGTTCTCTAAATCTTTACGTGAAGATGCGGCGGGGATTTGGCTACAAGAAAAGCGCCATCAATTGCATTCAGGTCTTCGTTTATTGACTCTGATTGGCGTGATCAGCCCGCTTATCGGCTTATTAGGTACGGTACTTGGCCTGATCGATATGTTTAAAGGCATTGCGTCTTCAACAGGTAACATCACGCCAAACGATTTGGCCGATGGTCTAGGTCTTGCGATGCGGACGACTGCAGCTGGTTTGATCATTGCACTGCCCGCAATTTCTGGCGCACAGTTGATTGGCCTTTGGGCTGACCGCGTTATTGCCAAGCTTGAGCACACACTGAACTATGTAAACCTCTGGTTAGAAGGCATTTCTTTGCAACACGTTTCTCCAGAAAACAACAAAGAAATCGCAACGGTTGCTGATCATGTGGAAGCGAGAAGCTCATGATTAAAGCACCTCAAGACAATAGCAGCCATGGTTTAACACCGGACCTAACCCCTTTACTGGATATTATCTTTATCGTAATGGTGTTCTTGATGTTGACTGCGGCGGTGAAGCTCGACTCTTTGGATGTCAACCTTCCAAGCACTGATTCCCAAGCCGTTGCTGAAGTTGATAAACAATCAATTACGGTCAACATCCTTAAAGACGAACCGCATTGGGCAATCAATGGTAAGTCTTACATCGATTGGGAAAACTTCACGATTGCTCTGCTAGAAGAAAGTAAATCAACAGATAAACCGATTGTGATTGGCGCTGAAAAAACCGCCGATATTCAATCACTGGTTAAGCTTCTTGGCTTTTTACAAGAAAACGGAATTCAAGCGACTCAATTGCTCACTGAAGAGTCGCAATAAAAGAACATAAGATTGAGAACATCCTAATGAATAAAACACTATCTCCAGTTCGCACCGCCTTAACAGCAGCTGTCACTATGCTGGCAAGTGCGAGTCTTTTTGCCAATGAAGCCCCATCTTCTGAACGTGTTGTTAGTGCGGGTAGCGCTGTCACCGAATTGCTTATCGCGCTTGATGCAAAAGACAGCCTTGTTGCTGTTGATGTCACCAGCCAACTGCCAAAAGAAATGGAATTGCCAAAAGTAGGTTACCACCGTCGTCTGTCTGCTGAAGGTTTGCTAGCACTTAGTCCAACGAAAGTGATTGGTTCTGATGAAATGGGCCCGAGCACAACACTTGAGCAACTAAAGTCTGCTGGTGTAGATGTAGAGATTGTAAACACAGAAGCAAATGTTGAAGGTCTTGTGGATCGCATAGACCAAATAGCCAACATCATGCATCGTGAAACTCAAGCAGCAGCGCTAAAGACTGAAGTTGAAACGCAAGTAAAAGCACTTGAGAGCAACCAACCTGCAAAAGCTGACAAAAAGAAAGTCCTCTTCCTTCTTATTCATGAAGGCCGCCCTGCAAACGTCGCAGGTTCAGAAACCACACCAGATGCCATCATTCAGCTTGCGGGTGGTGAAAACCCAGCGGCAGGTCAACTATCGTCATACAAACCTCTGTCTACAGAGGCCATGGTTGAAATGCAGCCAGATGTGATCCTAGTAAGTGGCCGCAGTTACCAAACAATGGGTGGTGCAGATGCCATTTTGAAAGCAATGCCACTGCTTGCTGCTACGCCAGCTGGAATGAACAAAAACATCGTGACGATTGATGGCCACGCACTCGTAGGTGGTTTGGGACTAAAAAGCCTTTCTGAAGCGAAGCGCCTGAATGAGCTGCTATACCCGTAGAGAGATTCAATGCTATTAAGACGTACTCCTTTACCTACTATTCTACTTGCTTTATCCGGCATCTTAGCCTTTATCGCAGTTGCTTCAATTACTGTAGGTCCAATGAATATCAGCTTCGCAGACAGCTTGCGAAGCTTAACAGGGGCAAGCTCTGATCTTGCTCCTCACATCCAACTCGTTATCAACGAAATACGACTTCCTCGCACTATTCTTTGCATGTTTATCGGTGCCATTTTAGCGATCTGTGGTGTCGTAATGCAGGGCTTATTCCGGAACCCGCTCGCCGAGCCGGGCATCATCGGTGTCTCTGCTGGTGCGGCGCTAGGTGGTGCATTTGCTATCGTTGTTTTCGCTGATTTCAGCCAAAACTACCCAACATTAATGAACCTAGCGGCATTGCCTTTCTTTGCTTTCTTGGGTGGCGCAATCACTACTGTCTTAGTTTACTGGTTAGGGACAAGCAAGTTTGGTACATCCGTTACCATCATGCTTCTCGCTGGTGTTGCAATCAGTGCACTATCAGGGGCCGCAATTGGCTTCATGAACTTCATCGCAGACGATCAAATGCTGCGTGACTTAACACTGTGGTCTATGGGATCACTAGCCGGTGCGAATTGGTCTGGTATTGGCTTAGCGGCCGTGACATTGGTAATGCTGATGTTCTGGTTCCAGAAAAAAGCGATGTCGCTAAACGCTCTCCTATTGGGTGAGTCTGAAGCAAGGCATTTAGGCGTTCCCGTTCAAAAGCTAAAACGACAGCTGATTTTGTTATCTGCGGTAGGTGTGGGGATTACCGTAAGTATCTGTGGCGCTATTGGCTTTATCGGCCTTGTTATTCCTCACTTAGGTCGTATGCTCGCAGGTCCTGACCATCGAACTCTGCTTCCTATTTCTGCTTTGATGGGCGCATTACTTCTTACGGCGGCAGATATGTTTGCACGTGTCGCAGTTGCACCAGCAGAATTACCAGTAGGTATCGTTACTGCACTAATTGGTGCCCCATTCTTTATCTACTTACTGTTCCAACAAAAAGGGAAAATCCTGTAATGAATAACACCGTTTTGTCGGGCAGAAATATTTCTATGCGATACGGAAACCGTGTCGTTCTGGACGACATCAGTATTGAGATTCGAGCTGGAGAAGTCACAGCGTTACTTGGTCCGAACGGAGCCGGCAAGAGTACTTTATTAAAGCTGTTGTGTGGCGAAATTCCGTCTCAAAATGATATCGAATTCTTTGGTAGCCAAAAGAATGATTGGGAACCTGCAGAGAGTGCAAAACACGTCGCTATGCTGCCGCAACACAGCACATTGACGTTTCCATTCTTAGCGAGAGAAGTGGTAGAACTCGGAGCAATCCCTCTTTCTATCTCCAATAAAGAAACCAGTGAACTCGCGTTGCATTACATGCAACAAACTGATGTTTTGCATTTAGCTGATAACCTCTACCCTGCCCTATCTGGTGGCGAAAAGCAGCGTTTGCATTTAGCACGTGTTCTCACTCAGCTTCATCAGTCTGGCGATAAGAAAATCTTGATGTTAGATGAGCCAACCTCCGCTTTGGATTTGGCTCACCAGCACAACACCTTAAAAATTGCTCGCGCAGCAGCCAAAGAGAATAATGCTGCCGTCGTGATCGTGTTGCATGATTTGAACTTAGCTTCTCAATATGCAGACCGCTTAGTTCTGCTGCATGATGGTAAGTTAGTATGTGATGACACGCCTTGGAACGCACTAACTCCAGAACGCATTGAGCAAGTCTATGGCTATCGCTCAATCGTGACTAAGCACCCAACCTTGGATTTCCCTCAAGTGCACGCAGCGGCTTAATCAGCGCGTTTTAAGCCCTTGTTTGTCATTCCAAATGATAGGCATACAAAAAAGCCCCGCAACGTTGCGGGGCTTTTTGTTTTGGGGTTATTTGCTCATTTGAATCAGCGAACGACCAATCAACCACTCTAGCTCTTTGTCGCTACCTGCACCAAATTGGCTTTCTGCCATCTTGTACAAACGATCGATACCATTTGCAGCAAACTCATGTGCGCTTTCTGAAGTAACAATATGGTGGAACAATAGACGCAAGATCGCTAAGAATTCAGTATCTTCTAGAGCCTTAATCCAGCTCTTAGAGAACGCATCCAGACCTTTATCAAATTCTAGATGTTCTACGAACATTTTGAAGATACGACCGTCTAACGCGGCGGTAAAGTCCGTTTTCTTAGGGAAATGGTGGCTAATACCTGTACGCGATACACCTGTTTGTTGACTTAACGTGGTGTAAGACATTTTGTCATAACCAAGTCTTAGAAGCTGATCAACAACGGCATCCATGATTTTCTGGATAGTGATTTCGGTATCTTCTTTACTACGCTTTGGCATATTTTAAGCTCTTCTCTTTGTAAATCCATCTAACTCACAATTAAATGAGGCCAGAATGAAAATCATCCTCAGCATTATGTACTGTATGCCTCTAACAACAAATCAGAGGACCAATCATAACTAAAGTGCACTGCGTAACGTGCAATTTACAGTGATATTTCTGTCAATACATGTGACTCAAAATATGGCGAAAAGTCCACTCCATCAAAACCTTGCACCAAATCATTCATCGAAACTATTCTCAGGCTAAGAATGATAATTATGTAAAAATAATTAATCCGGAAATAGTCTTATAAATTGAACCCCAGTTCAACTAACCTGACAAAAATCTCACGAATATCTAGGTTAATTGATTTTAAATATTGATACATATCACATTAATTTCCTTAAGGAAGTTCTAATAAAATTAATTAACTCACTGTTAACAACATAACATACCGTGCCTTTTTTATCCAAAATCATTCATTTTTGTAGATAGAGATCAAATACCTGATAGAATACCCACAGTATTTACAAGAGGATTCGTTATGAGTGTCGAATTAGAAGAAAACCAAGTATGTGAAGCTTGCGGTTGCGCTGGTGAAATGGGTTTTATCATCAAAGAAGGTGACGATGTTGCCGACGTAACGATTTTCGCAGAGACTAAAGCAGCACTAGAAGCTGAGTTGGCGAAATACATCGAACTAGCAACACAAGTTTGTGCTGACGTTGAATACAACGTTTCAGAACTGACAGAAGAATCTAAAGAGCTAACGGCTCGATTCAAGTTTGAAGTAAGTGCTGAAAAACTTATCTTTGAACTAAAGACTCGCTCTCTAGCGCGCTAATCATCGATATATAATCGACATATAGATAAAAGCGAGCTCTTAGCTCGCTTTTTTAATGCTTGATTAGCTTGTTACTGGTTGTCTTTCTGAAACACAACCCACTTCAGTGAACCGTTGGTTTCAAAGTCATTCTCATCGGTACACACGAGCAATACGCCATCTATGTTTAGCACCGCCCCAGTGGTGTATGCCTTATCGTCGTAGTAACAAACCCGCTGTCCTAGCTTCCCGTCTGCCACTACTAGAGCCTTTGTATCTGGTGTACTGTAAGATTTTGCTAATACGACGCCTGAGAAGGCCATAGCAGTACTCACCACCAGCATAGAAATCGTTCTTAAGTTCATGAATATCCCCTCAATGAAGACCACATAAGTTAACAAAGAAACGTTTCACGTTCTTGGCAGCATCTCATATTCTTGAGACATTGGACTGTAGCGGCCTACTATGCTTTACGTTATCCTTTTCCACTTATCCTCAATACTGTATCGGTTATGCGCGCTTTATTTCTCTTACTCGCTCTGACGGCTTTCTCCAGCTCATCCATTGCTTACGAGCTCGATTACTATGCCAAATTTGGCCATACCGATAACTATGGCAACATTGACCTTCGTAATAAGCCCTATACCACGATACCTGATGGGTTGGTTGTTAAAGGCAACCTAAACATTTCACAAACACCAATCACCAAATTACCGAGAGGGTTGGATGTTCAAGGAAGCCTAGAAGCCACCAACAGCGCATTAAAAACGATAAGACCGGGGGTGAAAATTAAGGGTTACGCGAACTTGCTCGGTAGTAAGATTGAGCGTTGGCCACGCGGTGTCAAATTAGGCGGCTATTTAAACTTAACCGATAACCCGTTAACCAGTTTGCCTGCAAGATTAAGAGTGAAAGGCGATCTAAGCGTTATTCGCACACCACTTACCGAACTGCCGGAAGGTTTAATCGTGGATGGTAACCTGTACATAGGTGGTTCTAAACTGACAAAATTTCCAGACACCATGACAGTGAGAGGCAATATCTTTTTGGGGGGAAATCGAGTTACGAAATGGCCAACGAATTTGACCCTAGGTGGCGCAGTTGCACCATAGAAATGGTTAGACGAAAGCTCCTTCCCAAAACCAAGCGCTCAGTGCTTTATTGCAAAGCACTGAGCGAAGTTTAAATCACTCTTGGTTGTTTACTGGGTTAGCGTAACTAGCCACCAAGTAACTGTGAGCACCGTTAGGCAGTTGCTCCAACTTCTCTTGCAACTGAGATTTCACCGACTCCGTAATCGATTCATCTTCACGACCCGCAGCAAGCAGGTTGATTGGGAACACACGGTAGTTATTGTGAATTTGACGATCGATTTCGTTCGCAAGTTCGTCCGGAGTCTCAAACTCTTGGTCAATCACATCACCAAATGCAACGTGCACTTTACCTTTGTAACCAACGATACCTTGGATGATGCTTTCGATATCTTCGAATTCGCCTTTCTCGTAACTACCATTCTCTGCTTTCTCATACAGCTCTTTGGCTTTTGCGATGTCACAAGGGTCATTCTGGTAAGAGATCGAAACAGGCACAATTTTCAATGAGCGCGTGTATTCACCAAAGCTTACTTTTTGCTTACGCCCTTCAACATGAAACATCTTCAAGATGGCAGGATCGGTAAAGTCATTACCATCTTTGGCACGACCTTCTTTTTGCGCAATCCAAATAGAGTTGCCAGTATCAAGAGAGTGCTTGATGTAGCTTGATAGCAAGCCTAACGCTTTCATCATTTCACGTGGCGCTTTCGCCGAGCGTTTAACAATAAAGCTTTTGTTCAGTCTCATTAGCTCAGTCGCGCAAGGCTTCTTAAGCAGGTTATCACCAATTGCAATACGCACTGTACGATGATCCGTTTGATGCAAACCGTAGTTTACGAGAGCAGGATCCATCGCGATATCACGGTGGTTAGAAACAAATAAGTAAGACGTATTCTTGTCCAGCTGGTCAAGGCCAGAAAACGTCACGCCGTCAGTGGTGCGATTAAGCGTATCTTGAAGATACTTCTTCACTTCCAGCTGAATTGCCTCTACAGAATCCAATTTGCTCCACTTCGCTTTTAAGTAGACACGGATAATCGGACTCATGAGAGTTTTGAACCACGCCGCTTTGTTTGCAAAACGGTGGTTTAAAATCGCGCTGATAAACTCATCGTCTTTGATCAGGCGGTCCAGCGCAGCTGGGATTTCTTCGTCGTTATATGGACGAATTTCAATATAAGGATCGGTATTGGCAGTCATTATTCAATTCATTTCAAAAAGAGCTGGCACATTTTACGCATTGTTTTGCCAACCCGCAGCAATTCAGACCATACTTTTAACATGGTCATACCAGTACCATTACAATTTCTATTCGCAAAAAAATCTGTTATCCGGTTGGCAATTTAGGGGTTTAGCGTTACCCTTAGCGCCCCAAAAACTCTGGTATTCACAATGAACTACGCAATTGAATTTCACGACGCTAATTACCCTTTTCTTAATGTTGCTGCGCGTAAAAAAGCGCTAAAACACAGCTTACTATCAGTAGTAGAAGGTTTGGCGATCATTAAATTGGGTAAACATGAGTATGCCATTGAACCGGGTCAGTATTTCTGGATTCCTCAGGGATGTTTGAGCTCCCTCACCTTTTTGCCTAACACACGAGTAACTCGCTGTGACTTTTCTGTGCGCTTAACTGACGCATTTGCTCAACAAGCAGGTTACGTGAAACCATCTGCTCTATTGTCAGCATTGATTGAAAAGTTGGTGACAACAAAAGCACGTAGCGAACACCAAATGGATTTACTGGCAGTTGTTAGACATGAAGTTCTGACACTAAAGCCGATGTTGACCAACTCTCCACTGACAGACTCGATTAATAAGTGGAAGCCGGGGTGTGATTCTTCAATTTCGATAGAGCTTTGCCTTGTCTTGACCTTAAGAGAAGCACGTAAGATGAAGTTGTCAGGCAAAAAGCAAGCGGACATCGTCGCGAAATTGTTCAACGACAACGACGAAGAATACGAACAGTTGTGTTTTTTAGTGTTTGGGGAAGCACTATAAAAACTAACGAAGACAAGAATGAAAAAAGGACGTACTGAGTACGTCCTTTTTGTTTTGAATTCGGTTAAAACGGCACTTCTATCTGCATCATCCAATCGGCGTCGTAGTATTCGTGCCAACGGTAATCAAAACGCATTCTTGGTTCATCACCGCTCTTATCACCAAAACCAACGCTGAACATCAAGCCATGGCTTTTTAGCCACTCTTCTGTGCTCATCTTCGCCTCTTCATCCCTTAGTTCTTCTGGCATCCAAAGCCCAAGACCAAAGTAGTTACTTTCTAGATTCTGAGTAAGAATCGGTGTGTCTTCCGATTTGATTGCCCACTGATCCCAATAGCTCTCTGTAGGTCCCTCAATCGACTTTTCAGCAATGTACCAGTTGATCGTGTCCATACTTAACACACCAACGCTATCAAAAATATCTTCGCAGATAGGCATGGTGTTATCAGCAAACACGACGGAACGATCAGATAAATAGTTACAAGCAGAGCTAGCCTGTGTTGCCACAAGCAGCGCGCATGCACTAAGTACCACAACTCTGACCATGAAAATCTGACCTCTTCGTTTTCAGATTACGATTGTTTGTATAAGCCTTCGCTTAGTAATAATTCATTGACCGTTGGTGTCGTGAATGCACTGATGTCTTCACCCTCTGATAGTGCATTACGAATGTCCGTGCTTCTGATTTTGACTTTTTCAGGACACGCCATCACAGTCCAACGTTCGGTTATTTCTTCTGCTCTGTAAAATTTAGCAAATTTGAAAAAATTATCAGGACCTATGACAAAAGTTATATCGGCTTGCGTGTGGATTTCTTGAATTTTTTCTAATAACGCAAAAGTCGTCACACTTTGTCCAGGCTGGTACAAAGCTTGCTCAAGGTCAGAGCGTTGAACATTAGAAAGCCCCATGTCCTTAATGAAGGCATCAACCAGTTTGCACCGAATTGGGTAATCCAACATATTTTTGCCCCAAGCGTGTGCAATGCTTGGCTCAAGTAGCACGAGATCAAAGTGGCTCAGTGACTCGATCACGCTCTTGTGACCTAAGCTTGGCGGGTTAAATGCGCTGCCAAAAACGGCGATTTTTTTCATATCCGGTGATTACCTGGTTGAAGAGAGTTTTCTAATCCGATGATTTCGGTATGATACTACTAATCTTTAGAGCTTTTTGACACTAAAGCGACGTTTATGAATATCAACTGCATGGTTTCTCACCATTTGTGAACTATAAACGCCTGCCGCAGTATGAATTTATTCACACTCATTTGGTGTCGTACATATTTGCAGGAAAAGGAACCCTAAATGGAACAATCCATCCGCGATGAAATGCGAGTACTCCCTTCTATCGATCCGCATTTCGAAATTGAACGCCGTGTCGCTTTTATCAAGCGTAAATTGCAAGAAGCAGGCTGTAAGTCTCTTGTTCTTGGCATCAGCGGTGGCGTTGACTCAACGACATGTGGTCGTTTGGCTCAATTGGCTGTAGACCAACTGAACGAAGAAGCTGGCGACAATAGCTACCAGTTTATCGCCGTTCGTTTGCCTTACGGTGAGCAAAAGGATGAAGACGAAGCACAACTTGCTCTTGCTTTTATCCAACCAACGCACTCTGTATCGGTAAACATCAAAGCAGGCGTAGATGGTCTTCACGCTGCTTCTCACGTTGCATTAGAAGGTACCGGTCTTCTTCCAACGGAAGCGGCAAAAGTAGACTTCGTGAAAGGTAACGTAAAAGCGCGTGCTCGCATGGTTGCTCAATACGAGATCGCTGGTTACGTTGGCGGGCTAGTGCTTGGTACTGACCACTCTGCGGAAAACATCACGGGTTTTTACACCAAGTTTGGTGATGGTGCGTGCGATATGGCACCTCTGTTTGGCTTGAGCAAACGTCAAGTTCGTGAAGTGGCTGCAACACTAGGTGCTCCTGAGCAACTGGTGAAGAAAGTGCCGACGGCAGACCTAGAAGAACTGGCGCCACAAAAAGCAGATGAAGATGCTTTGAGCCTGACTTACGAGCAGATCGATGACTTCCTAGAAGGCAAGCCTGTATCGCAAGAAGTGAGCGATCGTCTTGTAGCCATCTACAAAATGACTCAACACAAACGTCAGCCGATCCCGACTATCTACGACTAAATGACGATTGTATCCCTGAGCGATTTGTTTCTGAAACCGCTCTGAGATAAATAGAAAAACGCCGCTAAGTTAGCGGCGTTTTTGTTTGTTACGGTTTATTTTTAAGGCGTTCAGTCTGCGAGTGTCACGTCCGTTTGCGGAATAGCACAACATGCCAACACTTTGCCCATCGCGCGTTCCTCTGCGCTGATGGCAGGTACATCTGGGTGATCGACCAGCCCCGATTCTAATTGAACCTTACAAGCACCACACAAGCCCGCTCGACAGCTATTGCTAATGTTTTTGCCTGCATTCTCTACTTGCTCAAGTAGCGTTTGTTGGTTGTTACCCATCAACTTAAAGCCGTTGAATTCAATCTCAACACTTTTCTCTGGTTTGGCTGTAGTAGTCGCAACGCCAAAAGCTTCTTGATGATAGTTATCTTCTGGCAGACCTTTCTTGAGTAGAAGATTTTTCGCCTTTTGCATAAAACCATCTGGACCACAAACGAACACTTGGCGCTTCTCAACATCTTTGATCTGCTTGATATGAGACAGACTGATTCTTCCTTTCAAACCAAACCAATCCACCGCAGGTTGAGTTAAGCAAATCTTCACATCTAGCCCCGGATGCAGGCGTTTTAGTTCATCGAGCTCATCTTTACATGGGATATCAATCTCGCTGCTGCACTGATGGTAGAACACCACATCATCAAGTTGGTTGTGATCAGCTAAGTAACGAACCATTGACAGCATTGGTGTTACACCGCTGCCTGCAGACAACAACAATAGAGGCTGGACTGAATGCTCTTTTAGATGAAATTGACCATCTGGCGTTTCAGCTTCCAGCACATCTCCAACTTGCAGATTATCAAGCAGTGAATTAGACACACGCCCACCAGAAACGCGCTTAACCGAAATCGCGTAACGACCCGGGCGAGATGGGCTAGATGACAAGGTGTAGCGACGCCCTACTTTCTTACCTTCTATATCCACTTCAATAGGTAAATGCTGACCCGGTAAGTACGTTGGTAGCTGACCTTTGCTTGGCTCAAGCCATAAGGTGACGAAGTCGCGCGCAATCTCTTCTCGTTCGACACAAGTTAGCGTCATTCGATTAGGAGAATTGTCTGGATAAAACTCTGGCTCTTTGTATTCCAGTACTTCAACTTTGTCACCAGAACGAATAATGCCTTCATTCAGAGCAACAAGGTTTTGACCAAAGAACACTCCACCACGCTCGTTCGCACGGAACTCTTGCAGTGTTTTAAGTGGTTCTTTGCTTTCTCGGAATGTACCACGTTGAGTGTTAACGGTGGTTAGAATGCAACGCTCACACGGTTTTACAGATTCAAATTCCACTTCGCCAATACGAATGCGCTTCCATGAATCTTCTTCATATGGCTTGGTATCAGATACCACTAGGTTGGTTCGAAATTGATCCATTGAATGCTGTTCAGAGCTTCTGCGATTTAGCTCTTCCAGCGACGCTTCACTGATAACAAGCACTGGATAACCATCAGCAAAGCTAACGTTGTGGCCCAGCTTCTCTCTTACACGATTGGATTGCTCACCAGTAAAAAGCAACTCAACGCGAAGACCTAACACTTTACTAAACCAATCATCCGCTTCGTCAGTGGTGGTATATGCCGTAAAACTGTCTTTCCAAACCGTTGCGGGCGCTTCCTGCATTTTGAAATCTTGATAACGGATCTTTAGTGGCTCTTCACCAAGACTGGTAAACACCACGCCATCGGGTAACAATGCTGACTTAATGGTCACCATTTGGGGGAATTTTCGAGCGGTCACCATTGAGCCATCTGATGTCGCAATCATAAATCGACGATCAAAACTCAATCCTTGTTTTTCTACCCAAGCGGAAGATAAAGCAACACCTCCGACGGATTTAACTGGAAAAACATTAATTTGGGACAAAACTGATTGCGACATAGCCTTCTTCCTACAGGTACTTTCTCATTATTGGACTATCATATCCTCATAAGAGTAATGACCCAAGTGCCTATAAAAACTCAATTTTTATAAGGTATCTTCCCAATGCGGTTGGCGTTGTCCTTCTTTAGCGTTCCTTTTTGTCTCACTTTATGAACAGAGTTCCATAAATTTGCACAGTATTGACGAAATAAGGATTGCCAAAACGTGACATCGCACACATAATTCGCCAACTTTTTGACACTATACATAACCTATCCGGAGCATAGACCATGGATACTAATAAACTGATTCTAATTCTACTTTGTATCTTCCTTCCACCAGTGGCGGTTTACATGGAAAAAGGTCTAGAGAAAGACTTCTTCATCAACCTGATCCTAACGTTCTTCTTCTTCCTACCAGGCACAATTCACGCGCTTTGGTTGACGATGAAGTAACCAACTGAGCTCCTGCCGAAAAGAAATGTGAAAAATGGGATGAAATGAAAGTGCAATTCCACTATCATCCTGTCGCCTAAGCGCAAGCGTTTGCTCTTGAGGTAAATGCAGCGTTTAGGCTCCAAACATAACTTTTAAATGGTGGGAGCAATTAATGACAACACTGACTATTACTCGTCCTGACGATTGGCACGTTCATTTACGCGATGGTGAAGTTCTAAAAGATACCGTTCGCGATATTAGCCGTTACAACGGCCGCGCACTGATCATGCCAAACACCGTCCCACCAGTGACTAATACTGAAATGGCGCTAGCCTACCGTGATCGCATCCTTGCTGAACAACACGGTGAGCAATTCGAACCTCTTATGGCGCTTTACCTAACAGACAACACCACGCCAGACGAAATTCGCAAAGCGAAAGCGACAGGCAAAATCGTTGCAGCAAAGCTTTACCCTGCAGGCGCAACTACCAACTCTGATTCTGGCGTAACCGACGCAAAGAATATCTACCACGTTTTTGAAGCGATGGAAGAAGTTGGCATGCTGCTTTTGGTTCATGGTGAAGTGACTCACAACCACGTTGATATTTTTGACCGTGAGAAAGAATTCCTAGACACGGTTCTTGCTCCTATCGTCAACGACTTCCCTAACCTAAAAATCGTTCTTGAGCACATCACGACTGCGGATGCGGCTAATTTCGTCAACAACGCTTCTGATAACGTTGCAGCAACTATCACCGCTCACCACCTGCTGTTCAACCGTAACCACATGCTAGTCGGCGGCATTAAGCCACACTTCTACTGCCTACCAATTCTTAAGCGCAATACCCACCAACAAGCGCTTATCGAAGCAGCAACAAGCGGCAGCAAGAAATTCTTCCTAGGTACGGATTCAGCGCCACACGCAAAAGGCGCAAAAGAGTCGGCATGTGGTTGTGCTGGGTCTTACACTGCACATGCAGCACTAGAGCTTTACGCTGAAGTCTTTGAGAACGAAGGCAAGCTAGAAAACCTAGAAGCATTCGCAAGCTTGAATGGCCCTGATTTTTACGGCATTGCTCGTAACACAGATACAGTCACGCTAGAAAAAGCAGCGTGGGATGTACCAGAAACGATGCCATTTGGCAGCGACATCGTTGTGCCAATCCGTGCAAATGAAAAAATTGAGTGGGAAGTGAAGTAATCACCCTCAAGAAATGAAAAAGGGTCATGACACCATATTCGATATGGAAAGGCATGACCCTTTTCTTTTGGCTTCAATACAGCCTCAACAAACTGAACTCGCGCTTATTTACCGCGAACCTTTTCAACCACAGTCCAAGCAGCAACCACAATCAAGCCAGCAATAACACCAATCACACCGTTAAGCAGTGTCGGTACGATCGCAGTAGCAATGGTGTGACCACGGAAGTCCATAATGATAGGTTCAATCAGATGATGAATGGCAGGGACGTTATGAACAACAATGCCGCCGCCGACCAAGAACATCGCAGCAGTACCAACAATCGCAAGCATCTTCATCAATTTCGGGGCGAACGCCACTAACGCACCACCGAGTTTGGCTTTCAGACCTTCGCCATTGGATTTACGCTCTAGATAGAAGCCCAAATCATCGAGCTTAACAATGCCAGCCACTAAACCGTAGACGCCAATGGTCATCAAGATCGCAATCAGGCTTACTACCAAAATCTGCGTCACGATACTTGTTCCTGTGACCGTACCTAACGCAATCACGATGATTTCAGCTGACAAAATAAAGTCAGTACGGATCGCGCCCGCCACTTTTCTCTTCTCATACTCTTCCACGGATTCACCCGTATCAGAGGACTCTTCCGCGTTATCTTCATGCTGATGAGCGTGAGGGAATAGTTTCTCTAAGATCTTCTCTGCGCCTTCAAAACAGAGAAACAAACCACCAATCAAGAGTAATGGCATGATCAACCAAGGAATAAACGCACTAATGAGCAACGCAGCAGGCACCAGTATCAACTTGTTTTTAAATGAACCTTTCGCGACTGCCCATACCACTGGAATTTCTCGTTCGGCAGCAACACCCGATACTTGCTGCGCGTTTAGCGCTAAATCGTCGCCCAATACACCGGCGGTCTTTTTCGCCGCTACCTTTGACATCAATGCGACATCATCCAATACAGCTGCAATGTCATCCAACAGTGTTAGTAAACTTGCTCCAGCCATTTATTTATCTCTTTTATGGAATTGAATAAGTAACAAAATGTAACACCATTAAATCACTCAGCAAAGTTATGATTCTGCAAAGAATAAGGTCACAAATTGTGTTTTGTGTTGATGTGGCTTTGAGACAGGACTAGTCTTGTCTTACCTTTCAAGCACACAAAAGAAAAGTATAGATGAAAAGCGGATACACTTACCCAATCGGTACCCCAGGTCAGCCATGGGGCGAAGCAGAACGCAAAGCTTGGTGTGAGCAACGTGACGTAAAACGTAGCTACCAAGAAGAAGTCGTGACCAAAATTGATGCCCTTCGCGAGCGTTTTGATGTTGAGCAATACGGCGCACTTTCTTACGATGAAGCACGCTTCCCTCTGTTTTGTATCAAGACTCGTAACTGGGATACAGCAAAGCCTGTTGTTTTGGTCACTGGCGGCGTACACGGCTACGAAACAAGTGGCGTTCATGGCGCACTGAAGTTTGTTGATACACAAGCAGAACGCTACGCAGAGCACTTCAACATTGTCGTTGCGCCATGTGTTAGTCCTTGGGGTTACGAAGTGATTAACCGCTGGAACCCAAATGCGATCGACCCAAACCGCTCTTTCTATGCAGATAGCCCTGCGGAAGAATCAGCAAACTTGATGAAGCTGGTTGCGACCTTGGGTGATGTTCTAATGCACATCGACCTGCACGAAACCACCGATTCTGATGAAACTGAATTCCGCCCTGCACTTGCGGCGCGTGATGGCCTTGAATACATCGAAGGCATGATCCCTGACGGTTTCTACACGGTGGGTGATACAGAAAACCCGCAACCTGAGTTCCAAAAAGCAGTCATCGAGTCAGTAGCGAAAGTAACGCACATTGCACCTGCTGACGATAAAGGCGAAATCATTGGCTCGCCAGTGGTTCAGTTTGGCGTGATTAATTACCCAATGGTGGAACTGGGTTTGTGTGGCGGCGTAACCAACTGCACTTACGGCACCACTACAGAAGTTTACCCAGACAGCCCGAAAGTAACTGATGAAGAGTGTAACGACGCTCAAGTTGCAGCAGTTGTAGGCAGCTTAGACTACGTGCTCGCTCAGCTATAACAAGCGGTTCTTATATTGCTCCGGTGTAATGCCGGAGTATTTCTTGAACATTGCAATGAAAGGACTGGCTTGGTTATAGCCCAACGTCAACGCCACCTCTTTTACCGTTTGTCCTTTTCTTAAGAGCTCCATTGAATGCAGATAACGAACTCGCAATCGCCATTCAGTAAAACTCATCCCTAACTCACTTTGGCAATGACGAGCTAAAGTACGCTCAGTGGTATGCACCTTTTCCGCCCACTCTCCCAAACTAATTTCATCCGTCGGCGCTTCTTCAACGGCTTTAAGAATGGGTTCCAGATATTTGTTGTCTGTGGTTGGCAAGAAGTGATGCTCAACCTCTTGCTTCGCTAACTGATCAAGCAGTACCTGTACGATGCGTTTGTCTTCTTCACTCTTTGCCACGTTAATGTCGCGCTGACGGAAATCTTCTACAATCGCCGAAACAATGGGCGTTACTTTGATCAGACTGGTTTTAGACGGGAAGTGCTGCGTTAGCTCTGGTGCGATATTTAAAGAGCAGTATTCCAATGGCTTACGGTTATAGCTGGTATGACGAATTCCGGCTGGCACCCAAATAGCCAGATGTGGTGGTGCTAAAAAGCGTGTGTCTTCTGCATCCATTTCTAGAATGCCACCACTTATCAACTGTACTTGTCCCCAAGGGTGACTATGAATCCGAGTTTCAGTGTTCGACAGAAAGGCTTCAAAATTCATAAACACATCTGATGGTGCTTGCTCAATTGATAATGAAGGATGAAGATTCCTCGTACTCTTTTTCAAAATTGTCTTCCTATCGCTTACGATGTCTTTCCAGAGATACTTTTCATTATAAAGACCTGTCAGACTAGCGCCATTAATTATTGTGCGATGAGGTTCTCATGGTTTATTTGCTTCCGTTTTTTACTGTCATGATTTGGGGTGGGAATTCCATCGTAAATAAAATGGCAGCAAGTGCCATCGAACCGAGTGCAATGAGTTTCTATCGATGGTTTGTCGCTATGGTGCTTCTGACGCCATTTTGCTTACCTGCCGTAATCCGCCAACGTCATGTCATTCGTCCTTACCTGCCAAAACTCGCGTGCCTTGCGCTGCTTGGTATGGTGTTAAACCAATCGTTGGGCTACTACGCAGGTTTGACGACGACAGCATCGAATATGGCACTGATCACTTCTCTTGTTCCTCTTATCAGTGTTTTTCTGAGCGTACCCTTGCTAGGTAAGTCAATTTCGATGTTGAGCGTGGCGGGCGGCGTGATTTCACTTGGTGGCTTAGCGTTTATGCTTGGTCATGGTGATATTACCTACTTCCTACATCAAGATATGACACAAGGTGACAGCTTGATGCTTCTTGCAGCACTTTGTTACGCGATTTACTGCGTGTTACTTAAGCGTTGGAAGATGCCATTCAACAGCATGACTCTGGTTTACATGCAGGGCTTTTTCTCATTAGTCATGCTTGCACCGTTGTGGTTGAGCAGTGATCAACTTCTGCCAAGCCAAAGCGCATTACCTTTAATTGCTTATGCGGGTATTGCGGCGTCTATCTTTGCCCCATTGATGTGGGTGAAAGCAATTGATTTGATTGGCGCGGATTCTAGTGCCATGTTCATGAACCTGATGCCAGTGGTTTCGGTAGCCCTCGCTTCAACTATGCTCGGCGAAGAAGTGCATGTTTACCACATCATTGGCGGCATGCTGGTTATCTCTGGCGTTATCTTGTCGCAAGTTAAAGTACGCACAAAAGGCAAAGTCATCGACCCAGAAGCTCAAACTGCAACGAGCTCATAGCAACTAAAAAGAAAAGAGCCATGATGGCTCTTTTCTTTTTGCTTTCATTTGGATTAAAGGGCTTCAGCCTGCTTTTCCAATTCTTTGCTTGTCTTTTGGCTCACAAACTCTTTGTATAGCGCCGCTTTATCCGTTGGATCAATATCCGTTCCTGCCGTTACAGCAGAGTTAAACATCTTTTCTGATTCAATCTTTGGCATGACTACTAGCGCACAAATTTGCTCTACACCACCAATTTCAACCAGTGATACTTGCTCAACTTGGCTCTTTTGAATTGAAGTATTAGTTATTTGCTTAGCGATTTGCTCAAAAGATGTGCCAGAGGTTTGAGCGTCAACTGAGCTATCAATTTTTTGATAGTTCTTCTCTAACACACTGACTTTAATATCAAGGTTTTGCGCAAGCGTGTTACGTGCTAGAGAGATAGCGTGGTTACGATCAACAGAAAAGTTACCTGACGACGTAACACAGTTTGACGCTGCAAAGCCATTCGCTGAAGTTGGGTTTAGTACCCAGCTAGGCACATTGCTGCCTTTGTTGGTTTCCACTTTCGCCGTGTTTTCAGAACCACTTTGACTCGCACAGCCAGATAAGATCACTGCGCTGATTGCAGCGGTAAGAATTTGATATTTCATCTTCAATTCCTTTTAGATAATTGAGTTGGACTGCGCATGATAGGTTTTCATTCTATCGTTGACCTTTTTGAGATATTTGCGAGTCTCGTTATAAGGTAAGTTCTTGATAAGGTGCTCATATACTTCATCAGAACTCATGGTATTGATTTTCTTAATCGCACTAGAAACACGTCGCTCACCAAATGCTTTGGCCACATTACCTGACCCGGTGTTGTAAGCCGCGATCACACTGTAAGTCGCACTTTGTGGGTCTTTAATGCCTTTTAGGTATCGACTCTGAAGAATTTTTAGATACGCCGTGCCAGTTTCGATATTCAAATTGGGATCGTATAAGTCATTCGCTTTCATCGGCTTATCTTTATCGCGATATAGCTTATTCACGTCATGACCAGCGGTTGTCGGCACGATTTGCATCAGCCCATATGCGGGCACATGAGATTTTGCTTTCGGGTTGAAATGCGACTCTTCGTGCATGATTGCCAAAACAAGTGCAGGCGGTAGCTCTCGCTTTGCACTTTCTTGTTGAATCGCAGGAAGGTACTGATTGGCGCGGTTCGCCAGTGATGATTTTGGAATCTTGACCTTATACTCAACAATCTTTTTAGGCTGTTGCTTTAGCTGCTTTTCTTGCAGAGCTAATTCTTGCTTCACAGCAGCAATGCGTTTTTCTTCCAGCTTCACCATTTGTTGTTTTTGCTGAACAATCACTTGCTCTTGCTTTTGTTCACTTAACACCGCACTTTTCTCAGCAGCAAAGATGTCAAGTTGACTCATTTGACGCTCAGTTTGCGCCTCAATCTCTTTCTTCACCTCTTCGAAAGTCTTTGGTTCTACTTTAATTTCCTCAACGAAAACCATTGTGGGCTCAGCTTTTTTAGGTTGAGTTACACCAACTTCTTCAAACACCTTGGCATTTTTCTCGATAACGGCATTGACGACTTCAGCTTCAACAACTGGAGCTTCGGCTTTTTCTTCTTCCGCAGGCGGTAAGTAGCTAACCGTAATCTCACCTTTCTCCAAATCAACAACGGTTCGTGCGTTATGTTGTTCGTCATAAACCACTACCACATCCGGAGAAGGTATTTTGGTGTCACCCCATTTTTGAATAGAGGCTTTCTGTTTTTTGTCCCAGTCCGCTAAGTAAGCTTGCTGCCATTGATTGAACTCTTGAATTTGGGCGGCATACCATTGCTCAAACTCATCCGTATCATCAGCGGTTAATTGTTCGACTTCTTGGTCCAGTTCAGCAAAAGGATCATTTGCAAAACTTGGTTGCATCACAATTAGGTTTAACAACGCAGCCAGTGCGCAATATTTCAATTTCATAAATTGAGTTACCGTAATTTGTTAAATCAGAAATAAGAAGACAGATCTCCGACACTCTCAGCTTGTTGCTCAAACATTTGATCTTCAATGTCTATCACCAAACGCTCGCATTCTTTGCTTGAGCACTGCTTTGCGATGAACAAGCTTTCCTCAAGTTCTCCTTGCTCAAACTGCCATTGAGCTAGCCAGTGCTTGATTTCACTGTTGGAAATTGCGGAAACATCGACATACTGCTGATAGTAATTTTCAGCTTTGGTCACGTCTGATTGAGATAAGAGCAAGGTGACTAAACCTGCGGCATCCATTGCAACGCTAGGTTCTTTGATGATCAACGGTAATATCGGCTTGATGTGCTGGTACTGCTTGGTTGAGTAATACGCAATGGCATAGTTCAGCGCTGTGGTTTGGAGATTGGTTTTGTAGCCAGTATCATTCACATTCGCACGGCACTGAGCTTGACTCTTACTCACTGAAGAAAACTGAATATTGGTCAGTTCGTAAGTTAGACTCGCAAAAGGCCACGAATCTAAAGTTTCACGAATGAAACCACCTTCAAGCAACTTGTCTTCGTATTTTTTGCGAAGCTCTAAACCGAGCCCTTTACGACACAATGACTTCATTTGTTTCGTGGTCAGTTCATGCTGTCTTTTCACTTCAACTGACACTTCTGCATCACTGGTTTTAAGCTCATAATCCGTGCCGTTGAACGACCAAGAATGAGAGTCGGAAGCAAAAACTGGTAGGCCTAAAAGGCCTACCAGAACAAGCAAGTATCTGTGGTTACAGATCATTTGCGTTACTCACTTGACCAGATGGTCCTTGAGTATTGTTGCTTCCGTCAGTCAGACCGCCAGTTGTTGAAATTTTGTGGTCTGAGCTTGCGTTTTGACCTTCACGAACGCGCTTTTTGTTTTCTGCAGCTGCTTGCTTTGCCGTCACCTCCAGAGAAGGGGCATAAACCGCAACGGCTAACATCCAGTCACCATCGCTACTCTTAAAGGTTTTAACGGAAACACCTGGAGGAACTTGACCCGCTGCAAATGACTTGTACGAATCAAAGCTCTTGATGTTGTTCATGAACGTGTGTTTGTCTTCTGCCAATACTTTCGCATCTGCAGGGTTAACGCTCTCAGGTGGGTACTCGAACTGTTCATTCTTCTCTAACTGATTCTCTGTGAACCCCCCTTCCCAGTAAACTTGTTCACCTTGCATTACTGCAATCAGACCGTTTCTCGCTTTTGCTTGCGCTTGAGATTTAGACATACCAAGCAGCTTGCGTTTCACGCTCTTATTCTTGTTATCACGAATGATCGAAGAACCGAAACCAAGTACAAACGACTCGCCCGTTTCAGCGTTGGTAATCACTTTCGCACCAACAGGAGGCATCACACCCGCCTGCAGATCAGCGATGATTTGTTTGAAAATCACGTTTGGTTCTGTAGTCTGAGTCAGAGCGCCCACTTTACGCTTCGTTTGTTCACGTGTTTTCGGCGTTGAAATCAAACTAACACGAACTAGGTTTTCACTTGGATCATCATACACATCGAACGTCACGTAACCTGCCAACGCGCCTTTTACTGACTCAGCACAGTTATCGCTCATCATGCTTGTGGTGTTTGCCGCGCCTTCTGTCGCAGTATCAATCACATCCATGGTTTCGTTGATCGCTGTTGCACACATGTTGCTCATGCCTTCCATGTTTTCCACTAATTGCTTTTTCGCAATTTGGAAAGCTTTCATGTATGCGCCACGCTTAGATAACAACGTCGCGTTACGGTTTTCGTAAGTTTCGTAGCTACCAGAACCCGTAGATAGAATACCGATACCCGAACCAACTGCGATCATCTTAACGCCATCACCTTCGTCTTCGATCAGGCTTTGGTGAGCAACAAGTACCGCGGCTTTCGGGTCTGCCGCCACAACTAGATCACCCACCTCTTTTACGTCATCTGTATTTACAGCTTGTGTTTCAGAAGGTGCATCGGTTGCAGGAACGAGATCATTAAGGTCAAAATCTACATTTGCATGTGCAGAACCAAAGGCACTTGCTAGTACCAATGAAAGAAGTGTTTTTTTAAACATAAATATCCTGTAGAGGTCTTAAAGCACGTTGATTTGGTAATCGTTCAAAACACGTAGCTTGGACTGATAATTTGGCTGATGAATGCGCAACGTTGGCTGGATAAACTGAGCAAGGTCATTGGCGTTGTTTAATGAGCGAAGTCGGACAATCACCTTGCCAGAACGACTTTCAATCTTGATATCAGAAACGCCGTTAATCGCACTAAGCAAGGTATAAAGTTGACCTTGTTGACCCGCCGCTTTCGGCGTAAAGATCAATTCTCTAACCGGGCCACCACGCATTGCCATTTTTTGGACAGCGCTATGTAACGCTTGAGTCAGCATTTTCTGGTTTTGATCGACAGCCAAGTGCACTGACGCTAGTTCATTCAGCATCCCCTCTTTGTTAGGAAGGGTCATCAATGTTGGATCGTTGTGCCAATTACCGTATTCATTACCCGCTCGGTCTAATAGCTTAGCCGCCAATTCCAACTGCAAGCCGGAAGGCGTCACTTTCTCTTTTTCTTGAACTTGAAGAATGATGGTTGCCTGCTCTGGAGTACCAGAGAGATCGAAGCCCATCTGAGCAAGAGAGCTACTGAACGTGGTTTGAACAACCGGAAGGTGCGCATCCACGTAAACGGCAGGTTGCCCTAAACTCTTGATAAGTTGAGCGATCTTAGCCTCAACCTTTTGGCGTTCAACAGACACATCGAGCGTCACGACAAGCACACCATTTGGTTTAGTTTGGCTAGAAATTTCGCTCCAGCCAGTAATGATACCTTGCGATTGCATTGATAAGGATTGGACAGCCACATCATGCAAGTTAAAGTCATCACTGACCGCATTTGCCGACATGCTTGAATAGGTTTGCTGAAGGTAGCCAGATTTAACCATCACGCCCAAAACTTGGCTGATAGCACGACGAAATGCATCTTGCTCAGCCGCTTGGCGCGCACTTAAACCTTGCTTAGCGTTCGGAATACCCTCACCGATGACCACAACAGAAACCGTCGAGTCAGAACCCCAAACAATACCCTCGTCTGAGTCTTCTTCTTTTTGCGTTGGTGGCATAAGACGCACATTCACACAGGTATCATCGCCGTAGATTTCAGGTTGCCCAAAATCCGCAGTGATCATCCCTCTCTCGATTCCAGTTACTAACATTTCTCGAGCAGCTTGATTAAACTGTTCGTTGAGTAATTCAGAATCTTCAGAAGATAAAGAAAGTGAAACCTGCCCATTTAAAAACAGTCGCAGGTTATTGATCGCATCCGCTTTCGCCCCCTCTATCGCTAACGCACCACGACCATAGGCGCACCCCTGCTCAACAAGAGCCAGTGTTGACTGGCTCTTATCAAGTTCAAGCGCAGCTGCAGGTGCAGCCGAAAGCAATCCACCGAGGGTAAGACTAAGACTTATCCCTTTTGCGCCCATGTGCTGCGTTCCTTCATGAATTCCATCGGGACACCGACGCTAACTGCAAAGATTCGACGCTGACGATCTGGGCGGTAAATACCCTGCTCAGCTTCGTCTTTCACTTGATCAGCAAGCTTACTGTCTTTCCAGCGTACGATTTTGCCTTGAGCACTTTGTTGGCTAGGGTTAACCGTCGCCACACCGATTGGCTCAACAAAACCTGCACTGTACTCAAATACAACCATGGTTTCATTTGGTAATACACCAGCATTTTGACCACGATCTAGCGAGATTCGGTCGCCTTTAATGCCCATAACTTGTGCTGTTGCTGGCATCTCTTTTAGCAGACGAGTCAACATGATATCGAAACCACGTGACGCCATTTCGTTCATCACAGAATCAACGTCTTTACTACTGGTGTAGTTAAAACCGCGGTAGTAGTCACCATTTGCGATTACGGTTGTGAAGCTTTCCTTATCACGAACATCAAAGTTAGAAACGCGGATCTTACCGATATTCGGGTAGCTCAGCTTTTCACGAGTGTACGGGTCAATAACACCCGTAGTCATTTCCATTGATGTTTGGAATAAAGACTGCGTAGAACCAAAGAGCATATCGCCAGTTTTAAGCACGTCGACCTTCATGATGTAGTCCGTCGATAACTTGTCACGACCACTCATTTTTTGTGCGACTTTTGCTGCACCTTCATCAGCAAGAATCTCTTCCATCGCCGCGTTTACTGACTTAGTGTCACGCGTCAAGATACGGAAACGGTTCACACCCGCAAATTGGTTTTCTAACGTGTTCTCAAGCGCTTTCGTTTCGAACTTACCAATACTTGAATGCATTGCATTGAATACATCGGCAGATTTGCCTTGAAGGTTCTCGCTAACGTCAGTTTGAACGTCACCGAAGTAAAGGCGAATAGTCTTTTTAGCTAACGGACAACGGCTGTCTTTCTCGTTTGCTTCGTAAGTACAGAACTGAAGACCTTGAGTGTTGAAGTATGCTGGAACTTCGATGTCAATGTTGGTGAATTCAAAGGCTGACTTACCAATGATTAAAGACGAGTTGCCTGCGTTACTCTCAACTGCGTAAGTTTGTTGGCTGGGCGTGCTATTACACCCAGCCAAAACAAGACCAGCAGCGACAAGTGTTGCGATCTTTGAATATTTCATTACGACTTAACTTTCTCTGCTAAAACTTTGTCTAGGTTCTCTAGTTGCTCGATTGTGTTTTGGTCTAGAGAAATCATGTCGTTTGCGTCGTAAACAAGAAGAGAACGTGCTTTCATCTCGTTGTAAGCTTCAACAACTGGCACTTCTTCTTTTGCTTCTGCATCCGCTTCGCCTTCTTCTTCAGACTCGTTCGATAGGAAAGAAAGTGCGTTGCCTAAACCCGCCATTGCTGAATCTTGCGCAATTACTGCCGCGTTGTCTGAAGCAATAATTGCAATTTCAGCTGCCTCAAGCGCGATGTCTTTCGCTAGCTCAACGTTCTTGTCAAAGATTGAATCAGACGCCGCTTTGTACGCTTCAACTTGTGGTCGAATTTTCTTGTTTTCAGCCTTGCCTTCATCGAATTCATTCATCGCAACAAGAAGCTCTTCATCACTCTTATCAGCATTGATCTTTAGGAAACCTGCTACGTCTGCATGCTTGTCTGCTAGTGTGCGGTAGTCTTGGAATACAGCACATTGACGCTCTTGAATCGATACCATCACTTTAGATACTTTGTCTACAGCGTAAGATACTGGTGTGTACTCAGACCCTAGCTCAGTACAAGATTTAACAAGAGCTGCACTCATTTCGTTGCGGTCAACCGTCGCAGACTCCATACCTGGCATTGAAGAACAACCTGCTAGTGCGGTAGCAAATAGAGAAGCCATGACTGTTTTTTTAAACATTTCTGTATCCTTTAGATCAATACTGAATAGATAGATTTATTAGTAAGCTTTTTAATTATTTTTTGCTCAGCAGCGTGTTTTGCCGCCGCAGAGCTAGCTTGGGATTTACCTAACACGGTGATCACTTTTTGGGTCACCATATGAGATGAATTTGAATCGAAGACTTTAAGTTGAATACTTTGCTTGGCGACAAAGTCTTTCCCTTGTCGTCCCTGCTGGGATTTCGTCTTGATATAAATGGAGATGCCACCATGATTCGACGCAAATGCGTGACGTGATAGCAACTCGTGAATTTGATGAGAAAAAGCATCATTCGATGCGACAAACGAAATCGAGAGCATTTCTCTCTTCGCGTTCATCGTTTCGCTAATCTGTAGGTGTTGTGCACGGTATGACTGTGCAGCATCGGAATCTAAAATACCGAGCACAACGAGCTGAACGGCACTTTTCGTCATTAGCTCTTCAGCATGAAAGTAGTCCTTCACACCACGCCAGTTGTTGTTGAGATTTTTAAGTTTTATCGCAGCCGTTTGGTACGAGACCGTCAAATCATGCTCAACCTGTTTCTGCCAGGTTTTCTTACTCAGCCGATAGCGATACTCACAACCTTTCTCGCCACATTCATGACTTAAAACTTCCAAGTGAGGGATTTCAATTGGAAGTGAATGTATGGATGAATCCTGAGAAAAAGAGGAGTCGACACCATGGGAAGCCTTAACAATAGATGACTTTTCATTCACTTCGATAACACTAATCAAGTTAAGTGCCAATTGCTTCTTAGCATCTTTTAGAGCTACATGTTCAGCGTTACCAAACCCTGAAGCATACAGATACCCAGAGTCCACCCCTGCATATATCTTTATACTAATTAGTGAGATAGCTAAACTAAGACTTAAAAAACGGAACAAGATGCTAACCATAAAGTGTTATTTAAAAACGGGCAGAACCATACGAAATAATTAAACCGTATTCAATTGAGCAAACAATCACCAAATAGCATTCCTAATGAATATTTATTCACAAATAAATTTATGTGAGACTCATTCCACAATTACAAATCCTTACACAACCCTTACAAACAGAGACGCATCATTCTCAAAAATAAGATAAACAACAAAACAGATATTCAATCAATTGAATTAGTGCGTTTTTTATCAATAGCGTATTTTTTCAATAAGTGTGACTTATGTTTTATCTATAAAATGATAAAAGTCGATTTTTGAAGGATTTTTAGCCAGCTTTCGGATTGCTTAATCCAACTCGAAGCAACACTGATGTGATAAATGTTTTGCTGACGTATTTAAGAGTCGTTGCATTGCTGTTACATTGAAGCTAAACAACGCACAAAGGAATGACAGATGAGCAGTGGTCAAAGAGATATTACCCTACGTTTTCTTGCTGAGCCGGGAGACGTAAACTTCGGTGGTAAAGTGCACGGTGGCGCCGTGATGAAATGGATCGACTTGGCCGCTTACGCGTGCAGCGCGGCTTGGAGCGGTAAATACTGCATCACAGCGTATGCGGGTGGTATTCGCTTTGTTGCGCCGATTCATGTCGGTAACTTAGTCGAAGTCAGCGCGAAGGTTATTTACACTGGTCGTAGCTCAATGCATATCGCGATTGATGTACAAGCTAGCGATCCAAAAGAGTTAAAAAACCGCCTGACGACGCATTGTATCGTCATCATGGTTGCGGTCGATGAAGACGGAAAGCCAACCGATGTACCAAAGTGGATTCCTGAGTCGGATGAAGACAAAGCACTAGAACAATCGGCGATTCGCTTGATGAACATGCGTAAGCAAATTGGCGAAGAGATGGAAGCGCACGTCAAATATCTCAAATAGCTCAAACAATTCAAATAACTTGCCCCTAAGGCCCCAAACTGATTATCAAGTAATCGTTTGCTCCCTATATGTGTGAAGTAATGTCATGGTTCTGTCATTCACTTCACACTAGATTCAAATTGTCATAAATCTTTCACTTTGATTTGATTAAATCCACGCACAATTTTAGTGTTGGATAGAGTTTGGATCTTGAGATTAAAAGAGACCACATTAAGTGAAAAGACATTGACCAATTTAAAGGCGGTCGAGTACCAGTGGGTGCGCACCATGTATGTGGAAGGTTATAACGAAGACGAAATTAACCACTACATCCAGACTTGCTTTGGTGGCGATACCACATTTGCCGATCTTTTCCGTCGTGTCGCATTGCAACAAGAGAGTTTGTACACACTGCTGCAATATGTAGGCTGTGCGCCATCTAGCCGCGAGTTTTAAAGCCCTCCCCTGAGTACACCACCGTTTCCTTTCGAATACCCCTACACTAATTATGTGAAGTGATACGCACGGCATTCGGATGCCACTGTGTAATGCATTGCAAACTGGTTAGTCTGTGTCTGTTATAAATACAAAGTGAATCTATAGGCATAAAAAAACCTGAGTCTAAACTCAGGTTATGGTTACAAGAAACTGTTAGTGATTAAAGCGTAAGGAACTAAGCTAACAGCCAGCTATGCGTAACGCCAATGAAAGCGAGATATTACTGATCGGCGGCCAAACCAAAAGCGTAATATCGATGCTAAATATAAGGGCGACCTAATGGTCGCCCTTTTCTAGTTATTCTTTTGTATCTTAGTGACCAACCAAGATTAACCTTTCACACCACCAGCCGTTAGACCACCAACAAGCCAGCGTTGCGCCAGTAAGAATACTGCTGTGATTGGTACAGCTGAAAGCACTGCTGCTGCCGCAAAGTCGCCCCACAAGTAGTTCTGAGGGTACAAGTACTGCTGCATACCAACCGCAAGAGTGTACGAGTTTACATCAGATAGCAGTAGTGATGCTACCGGAACTTCGCCTATCACCATGATAAATGACAAGATAAACACTACCGCTAAAATTGGCACTGACAGTGGAAGTAGTACCAGACGGAATGCCTGCCAAGGCGTTGCACCATCGAGCGCTGCTGCTTCTTCTAATGAAGAGTCGATACTTTCAAAGTAGCCTTTGATTGTCCATACGTGAAGCGCAATACCGCCTAAGTAAGCGAAGATCAAACCACCGTGCGTGTTCAAACCTAGGAACGGAATGTACTGACCTAGCTTGTCAAACAATGCGTATAGGGCAACCAATGCCAATACTGCAGGGAACATTTGGAAGATCATCATCGCTTTCAGGATAGTGTTCTTGCCTTTGAACTTCATACGAGCAAACGCATAAGCTGATGTTGTCGATAGCGCCACAATCAAGATAGCTGAGATTCCGCCAACTTTTACTGAGTTCCATAACCAAGTCATGACTGGGAATGGAGGTGGTGTAATTGAACCATCTGCGTTTGTTACTGATATACCGAGCGCCAGTTTCCAGTGGTCAAGCGTTGGGTTGTCTGGGATAAGGCTACCCGTTGCAAAGTTACCTTCACGGAATGAGATCGCAATGATCATCAACAGTGGGAAGATAATCAGCGCTAGGAACGCCCACATTGCGATATGTGTAGCCCAAACACGATATTTTAATGACTTGCCTTGTACCATTGCCATTGTTCTGTCTCCTTAATCCTGAGCTACTTTAGTAACACGTAGGTTCAATAGTGCTAGCGCGCCAACCAATAGGAAGATAAGCGTTGCAACTGCACTTGCTAGACCGAAGTCTTGACCACCAGCACCTTCAAATGCGATGCGGTACGTGTAGCTTACAAGTAAGTCCGTGTAACCTGCTGGCTCTGATGTGCCAATCATGTTTGGACCACCACCCGTCAATAGCTGGATAAGTACAAAGTTGTTGAAGTTAAACGCGAAGCTAGCAATCAGCAGTGGCGTTAATGGTTTCAGCATCATCGGCAATGTAATGCGAGTGAAGTTAGTGATGAAGTTTGCGCCATCAATAGCCGATGCTTCGTACAGATCTTCAGGAATAGCTTTCAGTAACCCCATACAAAGAATCATCATGTAAGGGAAACCCAGCCAAGTATTGACTACTAGGATCATGGTTTTCGCCATGAATGGGTCTGAGAACCACGCAGGGCTAATACCAAACAGCCCTTCCAACAACATGTTGATCTCACCAAAGCTTTGGTTGAAGAGACCTTTAAAGATCAAGATAGAGATAAACGCTGGTACCGCATACGGAAGAATAAGCAGTAATCGGTATACAGAGCGGCCTTTCAAGGCTTCCCACTGAACGACACTTGCAAGTACCAAACCGATAACCAGTGTACAAACAACGGTCAATGCAGAGAAAACAATCGTCCAGATAAAGATGCTGATGAACGGTTCTTTAATGCCATCATCTTTCCAAACACGTTCAAAGTTGTGCGTACCGATATTTACCACGAAACCTGGAGAAACCGTGTTACCAACAAACTGACCATTTTCGTCTACTGGTTGGTAGTAGCCCACATCCATATTAGGACGTAGTGTCTCTTGAGTACGATTGTTGTATAGCGTCTCACCATCGTCTTGCAGCGTGTAAAGAGGAACAACTGCCGCAAACTTACGAAGACCGCTCATACGGATGTCATCGCCGTTCGGCATGTGTAAATCAACGCCACTCAGAGCACTGCGGTTTTTAACGATCGTTTTAATCGGTTCTTTATCGCCCGTCGCTTCTGTGATTGGTGTTAAGTCTAAATCCGTTGCAGAGAAACCTTGCAATTCAAAGGTTGGTGTTGCTAAAAGCGCTTCACCTTTCTTCACTACAATTTGGTGACCCTGCTCAGTTTTGTACAGAGTGAACGGGTAGCTGTCGCCACTTTGGTACGTTCTGTCCATCAAAACGGTCTGCGCACGGTCAAAAGAGAGTTGGTTTTTTGCGCTGTAGTTAGTGAATGCAAGACCTATGGTATAAGCCAAAGGGAAAAGGATGAATAAGATCATCCCCGCAATACCTGGGTAGATATAGCGATGAGCGTAGGTCTTTTTACTACCAAAAATAAATAGCGCTAAAGCGGTAAGAATGAGCGTAAGGAGTGCAAACGCAATCTCACCACGAGAATACATAAGGATTGTTGCGTAGCCATTGATAATGCCGACTGTGCCCAATAGTGCCCACTTGATAAACACTTTTTTGCTGCTCGGAAGGCTGGCTTCTGGTGCTGTCATAGCATTTGTACCTTGAACTGACTGCATAGGGAACCTGCTAGCGAATATAGGATAAAAATAGAAAAGTAAGGAGGAGTTGCCCCCTCCTTAAAAAGGGTATTACCGAATTATTTAGTCATTTGTTTTTCTGCATCTGCTAGTGCAGCATCTACAGTTTGACGACCGTCAACAACGTTGATGATAGCGTTCTTAGCAGCACCCCAGAATGCGTTCATTTGTGGGATGTTTGGCATGATTTCACCGTTCATCGCATTGTCCATTGTTGCAGCAATACGAGTATCTGAATCTAGCTCTTTTTGGAATGAGTTTAGAGCAACCGCACCAAGTGGCTTATCGTTGTTAACCATACGTAGACCGTCGTTAGTTAGTAGGTAGTTCTCGATGAACTCTACTGCTAGGTCTTTGTTAGGTGATGCAGTGCTGATACCAGCAGTTAGAACACCAACGAATGGCTTAGAAGATTGACCTTGGAACTTAGGTAGCGTTGTTACGCCGTAGTTCACACCAGACTTCTCGATGTTGCCCCATGACCATGGGCCGTTGATAGTCATCGCCGCAGTGCCTTGGTTGAACGCAGACTCAGATACTGAGTAGTCCATATCTGCAGAGATAACGCCTTTGTCTACAAGACCTTTCACGAAGTTCATTGCGTCTTTCACGCCTTCGTTCGCGATACCAGCATCTTTAACATCGTAGCCAGTTGAAGTGTACTTGAATGCGTAACCACCATCAGCAGCCATTAGTGGCCATGTGAAGTACGGTTCTTTTAGGTTCCACATAATTGCAGACTTACCGTCTTTCTTAAGTTTTGCGTCTAGCGCAGCAACTTCTTCCCAAGTCTTAGGTGGGTTTGGAACTAGATCTTTGTTGTAGATAAGAGATAGAGACTCAACCGCTACAGGGTAGCCGATCAATTTGCCGTCGTAACGTACTGCATCCCAAGCGAAATCAACGATACCTTCTTGAACCTCTTTCGAAGGTTTGATTTCAGCAAGTAGACCAGCTTCTGCATAACCACCGAAACGGTCGTGTGCCCAGAATACGATATCAGGACCATCACCTGTCGCTGCAGTTTGAGGGAACTTATCTTGTAGGCCGTCTGGGTGAGCCACTGTTACTTTGATACCAGTGTCTTCTTCAAACTTCTTACCAACCTCTGCAAGACCGTTGTAGCCTTTATCACCGTTGATCCAGATAGTAAGTTGTCCTTCTTCGATGGCAGCGTTTGCACCGAAAGAGCCCAGAGCAACAAGAGTACCTAGTGCTGCAGCGCTTAATTTTTTCATGTTCGTATCCTTTTTATATTTTTGATGTAGGGCTAGTCCATTGAGGTTCAGCCGTATTTCGACATATATCATCTGAAATAATCCCATATGTCTCATCCTCCTAATCCCTACGCCCTTGCAATTATGACGTATTTTCGTGATCTGAATCGCCAAGGGTTAGAGACTCAAATCACAAAATGAATACTTCCTGTGATCGATTTCAACTTTAGGTCACGCAATAATGTGACTTCCGCCCAACTCCACCTCTACTCCTACTTTTTGCCTCCTCCCTGCCTACTCCCCCTACAATTATTTCGATTAGGAGGATGTAGCAGTGAACACAATCTTAGAAACTGCAGTCATCCAAGAGTGGATGGTAAGAACCCTTTCCCAGCAGTACCTACCCTATAGGTAAAAAAGATTTGCTGGTTTTTCATTGCCATACGAGTGGAATGTCATTATTGGTGTTGTTTGTGGTAATTATTTCACGGGGGAGACAACACGAATAATGTGGGGGAGAGAAACTCGTATTTGGCTATGGTGGGTAGTGCTCCAGTTCAGGACATTTGGAGTACTACCCTGTTTTTCTTACCAATCACAATAACTTACCGATTCCTACTGTTACTGCTCGCTAGATAATTCATATAATGATGAGCGGTGAATAATAAAAATTGATCGAGGACGAGCTACATGGCGAGTGTCACGTTAAAAAATGTTTGTAAAGCGTATGGCGACGTACTGATTTCTAAGAACGTAGATCTGGAAATCCACGAGGGTGAATTCGTGGTTTTCGTAGGGCCATCAGGTTGTGGTAAATCTACCCTGCTACGTTGTATTGCCGGTCTTGAAGACATTACTTCAGGTGATTTGTATATTGGTGACCAGCGCATGAACGACGTAGAACCATCCAAACGTGGTGTTGGTATGGTATTCCAGTCTTACGCTCTTTACCCACACCTAAACTTATATGACAACATGTCATTTGGTCTGAAACTAGCAAAAGCAGACAAAGCAGAAATGGACAAGCGCGTAGAACACGCTGCTGAAATCCTACAGCTTGGTCACCTACTGGACCGTCAACCAAAAGCACTTTCTGGCGGTCAGCGTCAACGTGTTGCTATCGGTCGTACGCTAGTGTCTCAGCCAGACGTATTCCTTCTTGATGAACCACTATCAAACTTGGATGCAGCACTGCGTGTAAACATGCGTGCTCAAATCACGAAACTTCAGCGCCAACTTGGTTGTACCATGATCTACGTAACGCACGATCAGGTTGAAGCAATGACCATGGCAGACAAAATCGTTGTTCTAGACGGCGGTTACGTTTCGCAAGTTGGTAAGCCTCTTGAGCTTTACCACTACCCACAAAACCGTTTCGTAGCTGGTTTCATCGGTTCTCCAAAAATGAACTTCATGAGTGTATTCATTGAAGAAGTCGAAGCAGAGCGCGTAAAAGTACAACTTTCTAACGGTGTGTCGTTCTGGATTCCAGTCGATGGCACAACAGTTAACCGTGGTGACCGTATGTCACTAGGTATTCGCCCTGAGCACTTAGTTCAAGCGGTTGAAGCTGACGCGACGATTCACGGTGAAGTGATGATCGTTGAAAAACTAGGTAACGAAACTCAGGTTTACCTAAACCTAGAAGGCGCAGACGCTGACGTTATCTACCGTCAACCAGACACACTACCAGTTGAAACTGGTGACAAACTTGAAATTGGTATCCCTGCGTATCGTTGTCATCTATTCCACAGCGATGGCCGTGCATGTCGCCGACTACACAAAGAAAACGGCGTAGATTTCGAGTAAAAACTCTTTCACCTTTGCTTGCTACCAATCCCTCTCATTCGAGAGGGATTTTTTTATCCCGCCACTAACGTATTATTTTTATTGAAGAGAAATAATACATTCGATAAGCCTCCACATAAGCCTAAATTTTTATGGGAAATCCATCCATATAATACTTTTTCTCATTCCTACAGCCTAAGTACCAACTTTGTCTTAAACCTCCAAAGTCAGCCAAACCTCTAAATTTCATTCTTATTTCCACTTACCGAAATAACGTGAGTTTTTAAACTTATCTCGAAAATTATAAGAGCCTGAGTTTATAACGTCGGAAGCAAGTCGTCTGAGTACTTCTCTGTCTATTCAAACACTAAATCAACACTATCGAGTTCGGTCGCTGAGGAAAGGTAACGTACCGAAAAGGAAATTAGGATATGAAACATAAAGGACTTATTCGTTCTCATGAGGTGGAATTTGCATTTCTCTATCGCCTCACCGACCTTGCAGTCATCGTCTCATTCATGCTGTTTTTGATTCTGAATGACGCCAACACGTCGATTGAAAAGGACTACGTTATTCTGTCTTTCGTCAGCAGCGTGACCTTCTTCATCATTGCTGAAAGTGGCAAGCTCTACCGCTCTTGGCGCACCAGCTCATTCAAAGACCAAATCTTCATCGTATGTGTGTCATGGCTTGTGACATGCGCGTTCTTATTCATGGTTCTCTATTTCTCGCACGTCCATACTCTTTTTGAACGTTATATTCTTGCGACTTGGCTATTGATTACGCCTGTACTTCTCCTCTCATGGCGCACACTCTTTCGCGTCGCTTTGGCTTACATGAGAAAAATGGGCTATAACACGCGCACTGCAATCATTATTGGCCAGACGCCACATGGTCTCACCCTTGCCAACGAATTAAAGAACCATGCTGAGCATGGTGTGTTGTTTGATGGTTTCTATGACGAGCGATCTAAAGAGCGCTTACCTGAGTCGGAGTACCCGATCAAAGGTAACGTTGGGCTAGCACTTGAAAGAGCAAAGCGTGGAGAAGTCGATTACGTTTACATCGCAATGCCAATGCACGCTAATGAGCGTATTGCACTGTTTCTGAATCAGTTCTCGGATACCACTGCTAATACCTATCTCATCCCTGATTTCTTCACTTACAACTTACTGCATTCGCGCTGGGATCAAATCGGCCAAGTTCAAACCTTGAGTGTATTTGATACGCCGTTTGCAGGTATCTCCTCATGGGTAAAAAGACTAGAAGACATCATTTTATCCAGCATAATTTTGCTACTTATCTCCCCGATTTTGCTCGCCATTTCTATCGGCATAAAAGCGACCTCTAAAGGTCCGGTGATCTTCAAGCAATTCCGCTACGGTTTGGATGGAAGAAAAATCGAGGTCTGGAAATTTCGCTCAATGACCACGATGGAACAAGGTAGTGACGTAAAACAAGCCACCAAGAATGACCCACGTATCACGCCTTTCGGTGGGTTTCTTCGCCGAACGTCTCTTGATGAGTTACCGCAATTTATCAACGTTCTTCAAGGCACAATGTCCATCGTAGGCCCACGTCCTCATGCGGTTTCACACAACGAGGAGTACCGTCAGATAGTCGACCGATACATGCTTCGTCACAAAGTAAAACCGGGCATCACTGGCTGGGCGCAAATCAATGGCTATCGTGGTGAAACAGACACGCTCGACAAGATGGAAAAACGCGTCGAGTTCGACTTGGACTACATCCATCACTGGTCAGTTTGGATGGACATCAAGATCATCTTTCTTACGATTTTCAAAGGGTTTACTGGTTCCAATGCGTACTAAGTGCATAACAATGAAAGTTATCCCAATAACCGTCGCACTTGCTATGGGCTCAGCTAGCGTTCTCGCTGAACCAATGGCGTATAAAACGGCTTCTGGGATTGAGTTCATCCCGACCTTAGGCGTGTTCTACGAAGGTGATGACAACATCAACAAGGCCGATCGTGGAGAGAACATCGAATCGGTCAATATTTGGGGAGTAGAGCCTGCCCTGCTGGCTAAAATTGAACGTAATCAATATCGAGCAAATATCTTGTACAAGCTGAGTGCCGGTTTCTCTTCCGATGATCAGAATGACTACGACGACCACACCTTTCAATTTACCAACTTTTTCGAGTTCAACCACCGCAATCGTCTAGTAGTTGACTATCAGTTTCGTGCGCAGCATGAAGAAAAAGGGGAAGACTTTACCGAAGGGCAAGGCAGCTTATTAAACGAACCTGTTGAGTTTCATCGCAACGACGTGAAAACAAACTATGTGTTTGGCTCTGAAGGCTCAAAAGGTAGGCTGGAATTGGGTGTTGGCTATCGAGATAAAACTTACCAAAACTACCGTGATGGCTTACCGGGAAAACCTGACGCCAAGACCAAATACAACGACTTTCGCGCCCCAAACGCGCACTTAGAGTTTTATCTTCGAGCAACACCAAGAACATATTGGTTGGTTGGTACTCAACAAATGAGCACCGATTACCTTTCAGACAATCCTTCAGTGCCATCAAAAGACAGTTACTCTGGTTTCTACTACACCGGCGCACAGTGGGAAGTCACAGGGAAAACCAAAGGTATCGCCCGTTTAGGTTATCAAATTAAAGACTTTGACAGCCATCAACGCGAGACCTTTGACGGCTTCAGTTGGGACATCGGTTTAGAGTGGCTACCTCAAGAGCACTCGTTGATTACGCTCAAAACCACTCAAGCCGCAGTGAGCCCAGATCAAGATGGTGATTACGACTTACAAACTCGCTATCAGTTAAACCTCAAGCACGATTGGAATAGTTATCTCACGACACGCTTAGGTGCGCTTTATCAAGAGGATGACTACACCGGTATCACTCGTAAAGAAGACCGCTATGCCCTCTCAGCAGGGCTCGATTACCAAATCAAACGATGGGTTTTACTTCAAGCAGATTGGCGCTACCAAGATAAGAGCTCCAACTGGCAAGGCTACAGCTTTGACCAAAACGTTTGGTCCCTTAGTGCTCGATTCTCTTTGTAACAAGGAACGTGAATGAACTTACTAGCAACGTTATTTGGCTTAGTACTTGTGCTTCTTAGCACACCTTCTTTTGCCAGTACCAATGAGCAAGATTACTTACTCGACACTGGTGACACCATCTCGGTTCAAGTCTACGGTGAGGAAGATCTTTCTATAAAGAACATTCTGATCACTTCAGACGGCTATTTTGATTACCCATACCTTGGACGCATCAAGGCCATCAACAAAACCCCTAAACAGCTTAAATACGAAATAGAAACGGGGTTAAAAGGCGACTATCTGATTAACCCAAAGGTAATGGTAACCATCAATAGTTTTCGACTTTTCTACGTTAATGGCGAAGTGAGAAAGCCTGGTGGATTTGAATATCAACCCGGTTTAACCATAGAGAAAGCTATCGCGCTTGCGGGTGGCTTAACCGATAGAGCCTCTCGCAAAAGCATTAACCTAACCCAACACAACACGGGGAAAACCGTGGAAAGCGTCAGCATGCAGCGCTCTGTAGAACCTGGCGACATTGTATTTATCGATCAGAGCTTCTTCTAATGACAGGCAATTCAATGAACGGAACTCATTCTACTCATCCTTCTTCGAATCACGTCGAGTTGATTCGTTTTGGGCATCACTTCAGAACACTCAAAAAAAACTGGTTGAGCATCCTCGCTTTCACCATCATTTTTTCTTTGACCTGTACTTGGTATATCTACTCTAAGAAGTCGGTATACCAAGCCACGGCAACCCTTCTTATCCAAGAAGAGCAGAAAAGCGCACTTTCGATAGAAGAAGTTTACGGTGTAGATACGACCAAAAAAGAGTACTTCCAAACTCAAATTGCGATCCTGAAATCAAACCATATCGCAGACAAAGTGATCACACAGTTGAACTTAACCAAGCATCCCGAGTTCACCAGTGCCAGCGGCTTAAAGCAGAAAATAGATGAAGTAAAAGCCATCCCATTTGTACAGGACTTACTTCATGTTGCACCGAATCCAAAGGAAACCTCGCAACACAGTAAGCCTTATTATCAAGCACTCCAAACCTTCAAGAGAAAGCTTGAGATTGAGCCTGTACGCAATACTCAGTTGGTGAGAATTCGTTTCCGCTCGACTGACCCTCAATTAGCGACAACCATCGCAAACGCCGTTGGTCAGGCTTATATCGACGCCAACTTCGAAGCAAAGCTCGTTGTGACACAAAATGCAGCGACTTGGTTAACCAATAACTCACAGAAGCTCGAAGAACGATTGAGAGCTTCTGAACAAGCTTTACAAGACTTCTTGATGCAGGAAGGACTCATCGATATTAATGGCATTGATGAAATTTACGCTAGCGAACTCGAAGAACTCAACCGTAAATTGAACGCCGCAGTCAATAAACGTATCGAAGCCCAAACGCTGATCGAATTGCTAAAACGTAAGTCATCTCAAGACTTAGATAGCCTATTGTCGATCGACGAATTTGCCAACCAAGCACAGATCCGTGATTTAAAGCTTTCAGAAGCCCAAGCGGCCAAAAACGTCTCTGAACTATCTCAACGATACGGTCCAAAACACGATCGTATGATCCAAGCGAAAGCACAGTTAGCTTCGATTCAAGCAAGAACGCAACGACTGATTCGCGAAATTTCCTTTAGTAAACAACAAGACTTACTTGCTGCTAAGTCACAAGAAGATCTATTACGAGCAGAACTAGACAGCAAAAAGTCTGATTTCCAAATGTTGGGCTCACAAAAAGCGCGCTACGAGCAACTCAAGCGCGAAGTGGAATCAAACAAAGACTTGTACGAAGCATTCTTAAACCGCGAAAAAGAGACGAACGCAACCAGCGATTACAAAAACGTCACGGCGCGATTTACCGATCCTGCAATCGTGCCACTCTTCCCCATTGCGCCTCAACGCATGAAGTTAGTCCTGATTGCAACGCTCTTTGGCTTCGCTATCGCATGTGCGCTTGTGATTATCTTGGAAACATTGCGAGAAGTGATTCGCACCTCATCGGATGTACAAGACAAACTTGGAGTCACTTGTCTTGGCACTATTCCAAAGGTGAAAAAACGCAGCTTAACACAAGGCGGCGTTACCTATTCGGCATACTTAGATCAGGATGAAAAGCTCTTTAGTGAAGCTTGTCGCTCGGTTCGAACCTCACTATTGCTGAGATTGACCAACACGAAACAAAAAGTATTGCCCTTTACTTCGGCTATACCGGAAGAAGGCAAAACATCCACCAGCATCAATATGGCCGTCTCTTTCTCGACGATGGAGAAGGTTCTACTTATTGATTGCGACTTACGCAGACCATCATTGGCTAAGCGATTCAATCTTCCTGAATCACACCCGGGACTGACCAATATCCTCACCATGGATACGCCTTTGAGTGAGTGTATTGTTCGTAGTGACGAAGCGAACTTAGATGTGTTGCCGGCAGGCATTATTCCACCAAACCCGCAAGAGTTATTAGCTTCCGAGCGGTTCGAAAAGCTCCTTGAATACCTCAAGAGTAAATACGACCGCATCATCATCGACACCCCGCCACTGCTCTCAGTGAGCGACGCATTAATCCTTGGCCAAAAAGCCAACGGACTGATTACGGTCATTCGATCTGAATCCACCAAAGCATCACTGGTTAACGTGGCGTTATCCAAACAAATTCAACATTCAATACCATCACTTGGCGTTCTGATCACTCAAGCAAAATCTAAGGAAGGAGAAGCGCTTTATGTCCAAAAATACGCCTACTAATCAAAGTATGCAGTGGTATCAGCTTCTCAAAAGCCAAGCAGAACCTGTACTCATTTATCAAATGGGCAAAGTGGGCTCTAGCGCACTGGAGAAGTCGATCCCAAATTCGCTTCACCTGCACGATTTGATGTCGATTGAAGCTGGCAAACAGATTTCACCCGTTCGAGCTCAGCTGCATAAACCCATCACTAACCATGTGAAACGCATTTTGAAGCGAGCCATCATGGTCAATATGCTTAAGCGTAAGCAACAAGTACGTATTATCTCACTAGTTAGAGAGCCGGTGGGTCGAAACATCTCCATGTTCTTCCAGTCACTGCCGTTTTGGATGGCGGATAAGTACCTGAAAGACGACAGTGCAGTGCGTTCCGAACGTCCTCAATTGCTTCATGAAGCGTTTGAAGAACATGTAAACCACCAATACCCGCTCCAGTGGTTTGATAATGAAATCAAAGCGCTGACAGGCATCGATGTTTTCGCTCAGCCTTTCGATCAAGAGCTTGGTTATCAAACCTATCAAAATCGTAACTTCTCACTCATGGTGATTCGTATCGATAAGCTCGATCAATCACAACAAGCCATTAGTGAATTCCTGCAACAAGAGGTCACCGTCGTTCACGAAAACCAAGCCGACAACAAATGGTATTCGCCATTGATTAAAGAGTTTAAAAGCTCATACCAGCCAAAATCCGAGTTTGTTGAAGAAATGCTTTCGTCAACGCTGACTAGGCATTTCTTTACCGAGCCTGAAATTGAAAAGTTCAAACAAAAGTATCTAGCGGCCGAGTCATGAAAACTAAAATACTTCACATTATCAATGATCTATCTAAGAACGGCGGCGCTCAAAAGTTTCTCGTTGATTTGGTTATGGAGCACACATCTGAGTATGAGATCAAAGTTCTCGTACTCTGTGATGACAACGATTATTTAGAGCAACTCACTTCCAAGAACATTGAGTGCTTTAACTGGCAAACCCTCTCCCTCAAAGAGAAATGGACGCTGTTGCGCTGGCCAGATCTCGTGCATGGGCATTTATACCCATCAATCTACCTCGCATTACTCGCTGTTGGTAAAAAGCGAATTCAGACCGAGCATTGCTCATATAATCGTCGACGTGACTACCCATTGTTTAAGTTTATGGAATTCCTGCTGTATCGCGGTCATAACCTTACAGTGAGTATCAGTGAAAAAGTACAAGAAGAACTGGTCAAGTTCATGCCGCACTTCGAACATAAATACCGTGTCGTGCATAACGGTGTGGATTTAGCTCGCTTTCCTCTTACGGTAAAGTCAGGTAGTCAACTTATGGGCAAATCGACAATCAACATCGGAATGGTGGGTCGTCTGCATGAACACAAAGATCATGAAACGCTGATTCGCGCCGTTGCCCAACTCCCCTCACACTACCATCTCCACTTAGCGGGGGATGGCGTTAAGCGAAGTGAACTCGAATCTCTAAGCCAAGAGCTCAATCTTACTCAGCGTATTCACTTCCATGGTGTTGTCTCGGACATTCCCGCCTTCTTGTCTGATATGGACGTATACGTTCAGTCTTCACATGTTGAAGGCTTCGGTTTAGCCGCGGTTGAAGCCATGGCAGCCGGTCTACCAGTTCTCTCTTCTGATGTGCCTGGGCTAGATGAAGTCATGGGTAGCGATACTTACCTCTTTAAAGTCGGCCAACCAGACCAACTAGCCGAGAAACTCACGCAGCTATGTAACACCGCAGAGCTTTACCAACAAGCAAGCGAATATTCAGTGAATCGCGCCAAGCTCTACACTATCGACAAGTTCCGAGATGGATACTATGGTATTTACCAACAACTTTGCGCCAGCAAGTAACCGTGTAGCTCTACTGGCGGCGATAACTCTGGCTCTTTTCTTTGTTCCAGTAAAAGTTAGAGCCGGTGGAGTTGCATTAGCACCGTCTGATATTGCGAGTTTGCTGTCATTAGGATTAGCAGCGCTCGTGGTGATTGAAGGTAAGGCGCATAAGCTGTTTCACCCTTGTATCGGCTTCTTACTGCTGTTTACCAGCTACGTATTTATCAATGGCCTTCTCAACCGTGTCCCTCTACTACCGTTGATTACCGAGACGGTACAGTGGATAGCGATCCTCAGTTTATTAGGTGTGTTGTTCGCCTATGGAGTATTTGATGATGAGCGGGTGATGGTATACCTCACCTATTGTCTTGTACTGATTTGCTCTCTAGTAGCAGCATGGCACTTCGCGCAAGGTTATCACAGCGGTTTTAAACTACTTGGCGTAAGTAAGTATGCTTTCGGCGTACTCTGTTCCCTACTCTATTTGTATCGTGACCGAATTAGAGCATTCCCTTTCTTAATGCTGTTTGCTTTTGCTCTTCTTCTACTCTCACAAGAGAGAAAAGCACTGCTCGGTTTCTGTTTGTTAGTCTTCGTTGATCAATTGGTTATTAAAAGGCTGATACGCCAGACTATTAGCGAGACTTATACATGGACAGTATTAATCGCGAGCGCTTTAATTGTCTTGGCAACCGTCTCTACCACCCTTTATTTTGGCTTTGATCAGTTCGCAGACAAGCTTGAAATAACCCAAGAAGACATCCTGTTTGCGAATCAAAGTGAAGCTCGTTGGGTCTCCAATTTACACCGTAAATTGCTGCTAGCAAATGGCTTAGACATCTTACTTCAACACCCAATTTTAGGCGTTGGGGCAAAGATGCTACCTAACTATATGATCAACTACTTCAATTACGATGAGCTCGCGATCTATACCCACAATTTCATTCTCGACACTTCAATCGAATATGGCTTGCTTGGTATCGCTTTGCTGTTTGGTGGTTATTTCTTATTTATGAAGTTTTGCTTCAACACATTGAAAGAAAATAGAAAAAGCCTATTACTTTCCATCTATGCACTGATTATGGTGTTTTTCGTTGCCGTCAATACCACCATCATTTTAATACTTTTACTACCCGTCATGATGAGCAAAAAACGGCATCATAGTCTGCAGACAGAACAGCAAAAACAAACTGATCATCACCATCAATCTGAATTACCGATTCCGCCAATAACAAACAATCAATAAACGCCGCGGAACAACGAATTTATAGTTATCAAGGATAGGATAAATGAAATATTCAATCTCTCGACAATTTGAAAAAAACCGAGAACTTCAAGCCGACAATTTCGTATTGGTTTATCAAATGGGCAAAGTCGGTTCTTCGTCTATTGAGCACACGTTAGGTGAAAGAAAAATACCGAGTTACCACATCCATACCTTTGATGATCATGAAGAATTTCACATGTATCACAACAAAAAGGATGTAAGTAAGTTCTTTGATTTTAAGAATCGCACCATGTATCGCTTAGTCTTAAACAAACGTAAACGCATCTTGCAAAAACGCGAACACATTAAAATCGTTACACTCGTTCGTGATCCTATCGCGACCGTTTTCTCTCGCTTTTTCCAAGACTTACATCTTCAGTTCATTGAAGGTAAGAAAAATGACGCGATTCATCGCGATATGGATGTGACCTACAAACACTTGGAGCATTGCTTCGATAACTACATCAACCTGAATTACTTCGCTAATTGGTTTGATAACGAACTTAAGCGCAACTTCAACATTGATGTGTTACGCCAAGAACTGGATAACACACAACCTTTCTATACGTTTAACAACGATCAAGCGAGCGTTATCCTGATCAAATGCGAGCAACTGAGCTCACTCGATCAAGAGATTGGCGAGTTTCTCCAACTTGATGACTTCATTCTTAAAAACAGTAATGAAGCAAAGAACAAGTGGTATTCCAACATCCACCAGTACTTCAAAGAACACTACGACTTTTCCAAGCTTTTTTACATGTATGACCTCCCTCTTTATCGCCACGTCTACTCAGAACAAGAGCGTGAAGCTTTCAAAAATAAGTGGAAGCAAACACCAGGGACGAAGTCAGCATGAAAAAAGTATTACACATTACCGAAGCCTTTGGTGGCGGGGTTCAAACGGCACTTTATAGCTACGTCCATTCGTCACGCTCCGAACCTTTTGAGCACTCATTGCTCGCCCGTGCACGCTCAAATGACATGACGAACGAATCCAGTAATCATGTCTTCCAACATACGAAATGGGTCGAAGGTGGCTTATTGCAATTTATGAAAGATGCGAATGCATTTATCAGTGAATTAAAGCCAGATATTGTTCATTTGCATTCAAGTAAAGCAGGCTTCTTAGGGCGCTTTTTAAAGATCGGCCATGCCCGTTTAATCTACACACCACATTGTTATGCGTTTGAGCGAGAAGATATCTCCGGTTTTGCTCGCTACGTATATAAGACGTTAGAAAAAGTCCAAATGAACAAGATTGACGTTGTTGCAGGTTGCAGTCAGCGTGAGTGCGATTTGGCTGTCAGCATTGGTGCAAAACGAGCAGAGTTGCTCAATAACTACGTGACTTACGAGAGTAACGAACGACCAAAAAGCGAAACGCTATCCAGCTTAAAACTTGTAGTACTTGGCCGAGTAGCCCCGCAAAAAGATCCGCAATTCCTGCTCGACACATTAAGTCATATCAAACAATCCGACCTAACGCGCGAGTTCGATGTCACTTGGATTGGCGGAGGTGATACAGAACTCGAAGATCAGTTGCGTAGTCATGGGGTAACAGTAACAGGGATGATTCCACGTAATGAAGTCGTGAGCTTACTGAAAAACTCAGATTTGTATTTGCATACCGCCGCTTGGGAAGGAATGCCACTCACCATCCTTGAAGCAGCAAAAATGCATTTACCCATGGTTATTCGTTCTATCGGCGCAACGAAAGACCTGAATTATCCGTTCTTAGCACAAAGTCCTCATGACATGGCGAAGCAGTTGACTCATTGCATCAACCATTACCATGAAATTGACTTTCATCCATACACGATTGGGCTCAACGAAGCGTTCAGTGAAGAGAAGCAACGTTTGGCGTTAAACAGCATCTATAACTAAGGTTTTCTATGCTTCAATCCATTAGTCAAAAGCTCCAAAACTTACCGAGTGAGAAGAAGCAGTTCTTCTCACTCGGTGCTGCGACCGGGATAGTCAAAGCCCTCGCCGCTTTCTTCGCATTCTTACTCACCCTAGTAGTATCAAGATACTCTGACGCCAACACCGCGGGTCAGTTCTTTTACCTGTTTAACCTTGTTTCCTTAGTCGCCGTTATTGCTCAATTGGGCTTCAATATTTCTCTGGTTAAGTTCAATGCCATCGCGTTTAAAAACCAGAACAGGAATGAGCAAAGTAATAACTATCGGATTGCTTTAGTGCGCAGCCTTTTATTTAGCTTTGTCGCATGTGCTCTTATCTACTTGGCGTTTATCACTTTCCCACGCCAGCTCAACACCACTAACGTATCTGATTTCTCCCTTATATTCGCGCTTACGACTATTCCTCTCCTCGTGATCGGTCAAACCAACAGTCGAGTACTCCAAGCAAGCAAGAGAATGATTTCGTCTCTTATCGCACTGCAATTGGGCGTCAGCTTTCTTATGGTGCTGTTGATTGTTGCTGCAAGGCCATCATTGCTGATCACCACAGATACGTTGATGACCTTACTTTTAGTTGCAGCAGCGATTGTTGCATTACAGTCGACGCTTCAATGGGTTCGTTCTGGCGAATATCAACATGGAAAAACGAGTGCAAACAGCGAACTCTCCTATTCAGCCAAACAAGTCTGGATTGGCAGTATCTTCACCAATTTGGTCCAGTGGGGAAGCTTAGTCATTGCGGGCTTCTTCATCTCAACTTCTGAGCTTGGCTTGCTTGCAGCTGCACAGAGAACATCATTGCTCATTGGCTTTGTCCTCATCACCATCAACTTCGTTGTCGCGCCTATGTTTGCCTCACTCTACAAAGAGGGCAAGATGGATCGATTACGTAATCTGAGCCGCCTTGCGTGCCGTGCGAATATCGCAGCCGCAACCATTCCAGTGATTGTTTGCGTGTTGTTCCCCGAGTTTGTGATGCAGTTATTTGGCAAAGAGTTTGTTGCTGCTGCCCCACTCCTTATCGCACTGTCTTTAGGACAATTAATCAACGTGGCAACAGGTTCGGTTGGTTTCCTATTACTCATGAGCGGGCACGAAAAAACGATGAAATACATCACTATCGTGTCTGGTGTTGTTTCTATCTTGCTGCTGATTGCTCTATCTCAATTCTATGGCGTTCTGGGTGCAGCTTGGGCCATCGCGATTGGCTTAGCGATTCAAAATCTAGCCGCGCTGTATTTTGTGAAACGTTATCTAGGCTTCTTTCCTGTGGGGTAAACATGACAAATACGATTGCAAGAGTGAGCTTTATTGGCGTACTGCTACTGACCGTGTCTCTATCACTTTGGAAGAGCTCAGACATCGACCATAACATGTATCAAAGCATGGAGAACTACGTCGGTGGTTCGAGCACGTTACACTTCACCTTTAGCCTATTGATTGGGTTTCTTGCAGTGTTTAATTTCCCTAAATGGGTGAAAGCAACAAAAGCAGATATGTTTGGTATTCGCCTGCTGATTATTCTGCTGTGTATTGTTTCTCTTGAAGAGTTTAGTCAGCTGTTTATCGAAACTCGCTCATTCAGTTTTGATGACTTAAGCACCAACTGGATAGGTATCATTTTGGGCTATTTCTGTGCCAAACTTATAAAACTCTTTGCTAGTCAGTGATTTTTCCGGCGTACACACCACACTAAATCGACAAACTACACGCCTGTCCTCCACAGGCGTTATACTCTCTCTATCCTTTCTCCATTCTGTACAGCGCCTTGATTTTAAAAAGAACACTATCTCGAATTGCCTTCAAATCCGCTATTGCCTTAGTTGTTACGCTCTCGTGCCTAACACAAGTACAAGCACAGGAAGACAAACTCACCGTCATCAACAGTTATATCGACGATCTCTTCACATACAACAAAGCCATGGGCAGCTTCACTATTTTGGATAAAGGTAACGTGGTGTTGGACGAACAAACTGGTTACTCAAACCGTAAAGTTGGTTTATTAGCCAGCCGTGGTTATGTTCTTGCAGACAGCTCAAGCCCATACAAAGTGGCATCTATCTCCAAAACCATGACGGCTACCATGGTGATGCAGTTAATTGAAGCAAATAAGCTTAGTTTGAACACCAAACTGAACGACTTCTTTCCTGAGATTAGCAACGCTAAGAACATCACTATCAAAGATTTGCTCCAACACCGCTCTGGGTTGGTGAACTTTATTGATGAACCCGACTTTCTGAGTTACTACACAAAACCTCAAACGCAAGCACAAATGATGGCGAGATTGGCAGCGCTGCCCTCTAACTTTCCACCAGGCAGTCAATATGAATACTCAAACGCAAATTACCTTTTGCTAGGCTATATCATTGAAAAAGTGACGGGAAATAGCTTTGACGAGGTACTCCGCGATCAAATCACGCAACCATTGAACTTAACGCACACTCAGTATTGCCTTAATCTCAAGGCGTGCGATATTCACATTACGTCTCTCTATTACTGGAACAACGCATGGGTGGCAATCACACCGCACTGGTCGCCAACCGTAACAGGCGCAGCGGCGAGTATTACGTCAACAACACTCGATGTTTCTCGGTTTATTCGGGCACTGTTCCAAGGTGAGTTGCTCCCGAAAGAAGCAGTGCAAATGATGACGAAGGAGTATTTTGGTATTTACAGCCCTGAATACTCGCAACTTGAGCGCTATGGACACGATGGCATCTTGGAAGGTTATCGCTCGTCAATGTTGTACTTCCCCAAACAAGATGTTGCGATAGTCATCTCAATCAACGGACTTCATGAAACCTATGACGATATTGTGAGAAATATTGTCGGTTTGTACTTTGATGAGAAGGTTGAACTGCCAGATTATGACCGCCCAAACATGACAATGAATGAAGGGCAACTTAAGGCCTTCACTGGAACATACAAAGCCTTGGATGGCCAAAAGGTAGTAGAGGTATTCATTGATGATGGGGCATTAAAAGCTCAGATGGTAGGTCAACCTTCATTTACTTTCATTCCAATGACGGAAAACGAGTTCGAGAACAAAGCTTTCGGCATAATTTTAACCTTCAGCCCTGTCAAAAATGAACAGGGAAAGACCAATAACGTTAAAGCGAAAAGTGGTAATCATACTGAGACCTACTACCGACTACGCTCCTCGAAATAGCAACTCAGCGCAGGTTTCCTCGGTTAGCACTTTTTTGGATATTTTTCTTAAAGGGCGAGATATACTCTCGCCCTATTACATTAATATGAGCATCGGTTATGTCTTCACATCCAACTAAAATCACCTTCTTTGAATTCCTAACACCACTTATCACTGCGGGTAAAAAGACGATCACGATTCGTGATGAATCAGAAAGCCACTACGTGCCAAACACTGAAGTGGAAGTGTTCACCCTAGAAACAGACCGTAAAGTGTGTGACATCAAAATCCTATCAGTGGCACCACTGAAGTTTGATGACATCAACGAGTTCCACGCAGAACAAGAAGCGATTGAACTGCCAAAACTGAAAGAGCTTATTCGCGAAATCTATCCGAATATCGATGAACTGTATGTGATTGAATACGAACTGATCAAGTAAGAACCACAATTCACTAGACGACTGGTCTAATCGCTTTTATAGTATTGCTCATGAACGCAAAAACGAACGATACACGCCAACACATTCTCGATGTCGGCTACCAATTGGTAGTGACCAAAGGTTTTACGAGCGTTGGGCTCTCAGAACTTTTAAAGGCAGCGGATGTGCCGAAAGGCTCTTTCTACCATTACTTTAAGTCGAAAGAGCAATTTGGTGAGGCATTGATTGAAGATTACTTCTCTCGCTACCTTGAGATGATCACAGCCCACTTTACTGAAAGTGAAGGCTCCGGATGCGACCGCCTTTTGAGCTATTTTGAGCGCTGGATGGCGATTGAAAATGGCCAATGTAACGCCAACAAATGCTTGGTCGTGAAGTTGAGTGCTGAAGTCTCTGATCTTTCAGAACCAATGCGCGTAAAACTGGCTTCAGGTGCCACTCAAGTGGTGAAAGCCATCGAAGATTGTGTCCAAGCGGGCATTGAAGACAGCTCTATCCAAGTTGATTCAGCAGAACAAACCGCCCATTTGATTTACCATCAATGGATTGGCGCAAGCTTACTCAACAAACTGTATCAGGATCGTTCCGGTTTAATGCGTAGCTTTGAGAGCACTCAAAGTATGCTAAAAGGCAAATAACGAACCACACTTAATCCGCCTTATCTTTACCCAAAAAGTACGGCGGATTTTTTAGGAATCAAAACTAGACGACTGGTCTAATAATTAATATAGGAACTTACCATGACCCAAACGCTCAACCGTCAAATCGTATTGGCTAACCGTCCAAAAGGTTCGCCAGTCCCAGAGAACTTCCGTTTAGAACAAACTGCTATCCCTACTCCGAGTGAAGGTGAAGTACTTTTACGTAGCGTGTATCTCTCTCTTGACCCATATATGCGCGGCCGTATGAATGAAGGCAAATCCTACGCTGCTCCTGTAGAGCTAAACGATGTAATGGTTGGCGGAACCGTTTGTCAGGTGGTGGAGTCGAAGAACTCTGACTTCCAAACTGGCGAATGGGTGGTAGCTTACACAGGCTGGCAAGATTACGCGCTATCTAACGGCGAAGGTCTGTTTAAATTAGGCAGCGAGCCGACACATCCGTCTTATGCCCTTGGTGTGCTTGGTATGCCTGGTTTTACCGCTTATGTGGGTTTATTGGAAATTGGTCAGCCTAAAGCTGGCGATACCCTAGTTGTCGCAGCTGCAACCGGTGCGGTTGGTTCTATGGTTGGTCAAATTGGTAAGCTAAAAGGTTGTCGTGTAATCGGTGTCGCAGGCGGCGCAGAGAAGTGTCAGTACGCAAAAGAGACCCTAGGCTTTGATGAATGTCTTGACCACACCGCAGATGACTTTGCAGAGCAGCTAACAGCAACATGCGACAAAGGTATCGATGTCTACTTTGAAAACGTAGGCGGTAAAGTCTTTGACGCGGTATTGCCTCTGCTTAACGTCGGCGCTCGCGTACCACTTTGTGGTTTGATTTCTCAATACAACGCGACAGCGTTACCAGAAGGTCCAGATCGTATGTCGATGCTGATGGGTAACATTCTGGTTAAACGCATCAAGATGCAAGGCTTCATCATTTTTGACCACTACGAGCAAAGCTACACAAACTTCGTCAAAGATGTAAGCCAATGGCTAGCAGAAGGCAAAATCCACTATCGCGAACATCTAGTAGAAGGTTTAGAAAACGCGCCAGAGGCATTCATCGGTCTACTGGAAGGCAAAAACTTCGGCAAGCTTGTTATTCAAACCAATCAACCTGTATGAGAAAGGATTCTTCTATGATTAAACTGCATCATTTAAACCAGTCTCGCTCAAAACGCATCATTTGGTTGTTAGAAGAATTGGGAGTGGATTATGAGATCGTGCCTTACCTTCGTGACAGCGTCACCTTCCTTGCGCCACCTGAGCTCAAGAGCATTCATCCACTCGGCAAGTCACCTGTACTGGAAGATGGCGACGAGATCGTTACAGAGTCTGGTGCTATCACTGAATACTTAATTGAAAAGTATGCAGATGGACGTTTTGCACCAGAGCGTGGCAGCAAAGCTTACACGCAGTACATTCAATGGCTGCATTTTGCAGAGAGCTCAGCCATGGTTCCCCTGCTGCTCAAGATGTTTGTTGCTAAAGATGGCGCACAGACCAATTTCCTTGCGGACTACGCCGACGCGGAAACCATGAAAGTCATGGGCTACGTTGATCAAAGCCTAGAAGGGAAAACCTACTTTGTAGAAGAGCGATTAACAGGTGCGGATTTCATGATGTCTTTTGTCGTTGATATTTTAAACAAGTTTGGCGTCATTGAGCGCTTCCCAAACATCCAACGTTATGGTGCACAGCTCGCGACTCATCCTGCGTTTACTAAAGCAGAAGAACTTGAAGTGAAGTTCGGTTAATCGAGTTGAGACCTTCTCAAACTGTTAAGAATTTCTGTCTATTTCGGGAATCTTTTAGATAGGCAGAAACCATTCACACTAAACATGTCTGAATACCATTTACAATCCACACGACAAATAATGTTAATTGACACAAAGCCATTAATTAACAACCACTTAAAGCATAGGTGATACCTATCACACTGATTGCTAATAACAGTTTTTTTCTTCTCAAATGCAGCGTTATTCTCCTCGCATAACTTTCGGATTCATCCAAAAGACAAGATTTATTATCACTATTGCAAGGAAACTCAAATGAGCAAGAAATTGACTACAGCAGCAGGTTGCCCTGTCGCACATAACCAAAACGTTATGACTGCAGGTCCTCGTGGCCCTCAACTATTACAAGACGTTTGGTTCCTTGAAAAATTGGCACACTTTGACCGCGAAGTGATCCCTGAGCGTCGTATGCACGCAAAAGGTTCTGGTGCTTACGGTACGTTCACAGTAACGCACGACATCACAAAATACACTCGCGCTAAGATCTTCTCTGACATCGGCAAAAAAACAGAACTATTCGCTCGCTTCACTACTGTAGCTGGTGAGCGCGGTGCAGCAGACGCAGAACGCGACATCCGTGGTTTCGCACTAAAATTCTACACTGAAGAAGGTAACTGGGACTTGGTTGGTAACAACACGCCAGTATTTTTCCTACGTGACCCACTAAAATTCCCAGACCTAAACCACGCAGTAAAACGCGACCCTCGCACTAACATGCGTAGCTCTACCAACAACTGGGATTTCTGGACATCACTACCAGAAGCATTCCACCAAGTGACTATCGTAATGAGTGACCGTGGTATCCCAGCTTCTTACCGTCATATGCATGGTTTTGGTAGCCACACATTCAGCTTCATCAACGCAGAAAACGAGCGTTACTGGGTGAAATTCCACTTCAAAACTCAGCAAGGCATCAAAAACCTAACTGACCAAGAAGCAGAAGCAATCGTAGGTAAAGACCGCGAAAGCCATCACCGTGACCTTTACGAAGCGATTGAGCGTCAAGACTTCCCTAAATGGAAGATGTACGTACAGATCATGCCTGAGTTAGAAGCGGATGAAGTCAACTTCAACCCATTCGACCTTACACGTGTATGGTCTCAAAAAGACTACCCACTGATCCCTGTTGGTGAGTTCGAACTGAACCGTAACCCAGAAAACTTCTACGCAGAAGTTGAGCAATCAGCGTTCAACCCAGCAGCAGTAGTACCTGGTATCGGCTTCTCTCCAGATAAGATGCTACAAGGTCGTCTGTTCGCTTACGGCGATGCTCAGCGTTACCGTCTAGGTGTGAACCATCATCAAATCCCAGTGAACGCGCCTCGTTGCCCTGTTCACAGCTACCACCGCGATGGTGCAATGCGCGTTGATGGCAACTTTGGTTCAACACTAGGTTACGAGCCAAACTACAAACAAGAATGGGCAGAGCAACCAGATTACTCTGAGCCACCTCTACGCATCAACGGCAACGCTGATCACTACGACCACCGTGTAGACGAAGACTACTTCAGCCAAGCGGGTGACCTATTCCGTCTGATGAGTGAAGAGCAACGTCAAACTCTGTTCGACAACACAGCTCGCGCAATGGACGGTGTGCCAGAGTTCATCCAACAACGCCACGTTCAACACGCATACCAAGCGGACGAAGCGTACGGCAAAGGTCTTGAGATTGCGCTAGGCTTAAACAAGTAAGCGAACGCTGTAATCATCACACTGTGTGATTAAAAGACATAAAAAAGGAGGTGCCCAACAGCACCTCCTGATTTCAAACCACTAATCCTTAATCACTAGTCACAGACCATGCTCAAGGAGATTCATTGTGATTAACTTAGATTTCTTTAAGCTCTTTGATACCAAAGAACTGTTTATCTATTACTGATTCATCAACTACTGATTTTTAGCGACCGCTTTGATCAGTACTGATGTATCCATGCGACCTAAACCATCACGTTGAAGGTCTGCGTATTGCTCATCCACTTTCTTAGTCAGTGGAAGCTCTAGACCCACTCGCTCTGCTTCTTGCAGACAGAAACCCAAGTCCTTGCGCATCCAATCAATAGCGAAGCCAAAATCAAACTTATCTTCCGCCATCGTATTTGCGCGGTTTTCCATCTGCCATGAACCTGCAGCGCCATGCTTCAGTGTTTCTACAACTTGAGCGATGTCCAAGCCTGATTTTTGTGCCAGTAGCAAAGCTTCACTCAGACCTTGTAAAACACCACCAATACAGATTTGGTTTACCATCTTACAACGTTGACCCTGACCGTTTTCACCCAGTAGCGTCATCTGCTTAGCGTACACATCCATCGCTGGAGACACACGATCAAAAATGCTCTGTTCGCCGCCACACATGATGGTTAGAACACCATTTTCTGCGCCCGCTTGACCACCAGAAACTGGCGCATCAATGAAGTGATTGCCGTACTTAACACACGCTTCAGCCAACTCAACCGCTAGGTCTGCAGAAGTCGTTGTGTGGTCCACTAACACTGCATTCGCTTTCAAGCCAACCAGAATGCCTTCTTCACCGTAAACAACGCTACGAACGTCATCATCATTACCCACACAGGTAAAAACAATGTCACAGCCTTCTGCCGCTTCACGTGGTGTTTCACAAGCCACGCCTTGGTATTCTTCAGCCCATTTGTCGGCTTTCGCTTTTGTGCGGTTGTATACTTTGGTTTCAAAGCCCGCTTTACTTAGGTAACCAGCCATTGGGTATCCCATCACACCCAGACCAATAAATGCTACTCTTAGTTTTTCCATTGCAAGCCTCCTTGAATTCGAAATAAGTGACGTTTTGAAACTATTACTATTTGAAACAGTTACTATTTGAAACATGTTACTAAAGATTTCAGAACATTACTTGCAATAATTTCGTCTTAAATAAGCGCAACAAACTCAATCAAAGGCGAAGCCACCAAAAGTGATAATAAAAGCGTCACAATGGACGGAATCGCATCTTTCCAAGTATCAAAACGAAAATGGAAAAACATCGCACCAACTGAGGTGAAAACAATAAAACTTGCACCTATCGCACTTAACAAGTTGTTCGTCGATAACAAGCCAATTAACATCAAAATTGCACCCGTTACCTCGACAAGTCCAACCAAAAACATAGCGGCACGATTCAACCCATATTTATGAAAGAAAGCAAGCTGTGGCTCAAAAATCGGCTTCACCCAACCGATGATTTTGATAGAACTAGCAAACAAGAAAAACGCGATTAACAACCCTTGAATCAATACCATAATTTTAACTCCCGAACAGATGATGGAAGTATTAAAGCATTCCACTTAAAACTTAAGGAGAGTAATATTTAGCTACTTATCATTCCAAACAGGAATGCATCATGGATAAATTTGATTGTTTGAAAGTCTTTTCTCGTGTCGCTCAGTTAGGTTCATTTACTGCCGCGGCTAACGAACTCAATACCACTCAGAGTGCGGTGAGCAAGAAGATCGCTTGGCTTGAGAGTGAAGTCGGCATCACCTTGTTTCATCGTCATGCTCGCGCTATCAGCTTAACCTCTGGTGGAAAACAATATCTCGAACTGGCGCAGACACTCACAGAACAAATGGATTCCTTCGAGTCGCAGCTTAGACAAGAGCAAGCGTCGGTCTCTGGCGAGCTCAAGCTTTCAGTGCCGAGTGCGTTTAGCGTTCGCTTGTTATCTGCGCCACTGAATGAGTTTCTCAACCAACATCCAGAGCTTAGCGTTGATGTGTCGGTTTCGGACAAGTTTGTCGATTTAGTTGAAGGCAATGTTGATATCGCGATTCGTGCCGCCTACCTAAAAGACTCGGGGTTAAAAGCGCGTTGGTTGATGGATAACGAATTAGTTTACTTCGCGTCTCCCAATTACCTCGACAAGCACAAACCTATTCATACCGCTAACGATTTGAGCAAACATCTTTGCTTAACCTACTCACTCTCCAATCCGTCTAACTTATGGCGTTTCAGCGATGGTGATGAAGCCATTAAAATCAAAGTGAAAGAGCAAGTTCGAAGTGATAGTCCTGAGATGTTGGTGCAAATGGCGAAGCTTGGACAAGGCATCGCTGCAATGCCAAAATGGATGGTAGAACAAGAGCTTAACAATGGTGAGTTAATTCAAGTATTAACGCAATATCAATCAGTTAAGCTACCAATGTACATGGTTTACAAAGATAGTGAGTACCAACCTCAGCGCATTCGCACTTTTATTGATTTCTTGGTTAAGCACTTTTCTCAGGGATAAAAAAAGCTCCATCAAAAATGATGGAGCTAACTAGCAGATAGCCTTAGTTAGGGGGCTACATACTTAAGGGATTCTTTTCGCCTGCAACAGTGCTGCGGCATTGAGCATGGCGTCTTTAGTGCTGACATCCAATACCTTCATTTTTCTGAAGCGCTCCGGCTCTTTGATGGCCACATCGTGAGCGAAGATAACAAACCTCGCGTTGGCGATGTCTTTGTCAGTGATTCGGTTAATGATGCCGTTCGCACCTTGCGTTTCGACCTTGATCTTAATGCCTAACGCGCAGGCGGCTTTCTCTAATGACTTTGCCGCTAAGAAGGTATGTGCCACCCCAGATGGACAAGACGTCACGGCAAGAATGTCTGCTTCGCCCTCGCCTTGCACAGACGTATAAGCTTGAGATTGACCAACCGGACTGTCGTCTTCTGTGACCGTCTTCTTAAGCGCAATAACAATCAATGCTGTGGTAAACGAGCCTGCGATTGTGCCAACTATGTAGCCAATCTTGCCATCCACAACAGGCAGTACAATCCAGCCGCCCCACGGAGCGTGGTTAATGACATGGAACATAAAACCAATCACGTTACCGACAATGCCACCAGCGACAATCGCTGGCAGGACGCGAGCTGGGTCTCCGGCAGCAAACGGAATCGCCCCTTCACTAATACCGATCATACCCATGATGCCCGCCGCTTTACCGGCCTCACGCTCATCACGTTTAAATTTACTTGGCGATAGGAAAGTCGCTAACGCCATGCCCAGAGGCGGGGTACAGATCGCAATACCGACACCACCCATTAGCCACGGCTGAGTATTCACTTGAGTCTGAGCAAACAAGGTCGCCACTTTGTTGATAGGACCGCCCATGTCAAACGCGGTCATTGCACCCAGTACAGTGCCCAACATCACTTTGCCTGAGCCCGCCATACCTGTAAGTACATCGTTCATGGTCGTCATTGCGCTGGCTATCGGTGAACCGATCACCCACATCACTGCGCCACAGGTGACAAACGTACCAACCAGTGGGTAGATAAAGATGGAGCCGAGCGAACTCATGCTGTCCGGCAATTGAATCTTCTTCAGTAACCAAACCACAAAGCCGGCGAAAAATCCGACCACAATCGCGCCCAAGAAGCCGGTGTTGTAGTGACTAACCGCAATCCACGAACCAATCATACCCGGAGCCAGACCCGGTTTATCCGTAATCGAATAGGCAATGTAACCACCCAATACCGCGGTAAACAGCGTCAAACCTGCTATCCCCATCTCAGCGATATCTGCCAGAATCCCCTCTTCCGGAACGCCGCCATGGCCTGAAATCATCACGGACAGAGACAACAATACGCCGCCCGCGACAATAAACGGAATCATATGAGAAGTGCCAAACAGCAAGTGTTCCTTCATTCTGCCGAGCTTTTGCGCCCAAGGGCTGAGTGGCTCAGACGCAAACTCTAAAGGATCGATACCAGAGTCATTCGCGTTTGATTGAATATCAGTAAGTAACTCGCGCGCTTCCTCCACTGACTCCGCCGCTTTTAACTTATTGACGAAACCATCTTCAATGATTTTGGTGGAAATTTGTGCCAAGACTTCGATGTGGTGATGGTCATCCCCATCCGGAGAAGCCAACATAAAAAATACGTCAGACAGTTCGCCATCATCGGCACCGTAATCAATCCCTTTTCGGCTGATGCCCACTGCGACTGCGGGTTTAGCGACTGCATTACTTTTGGCGTGAGGAATGGCAATACCCTCATCAAAGCCGGTATTGCCAATCTCCTCTCGTTTCCAAATGTCCGCCAAGAACTGACTTTTGCTAGTGAGCTTGCCCGCCGCGTCCAACAATTCGACGAGCTCTTTGAGCGCTTCATCTTTGGTTTGAGCCTGCAAATCCAAGCAAATGGTTTCCGGCTCAATAAGGTTTAATATGTCCATTGTTTGTACCTTGCAATGTTCACGCTCGTGAGTCATGAGTTATTTGTTCCATCTATGACTGTGTACAGAATAACCAACACTTTCTGTTTTCAATACAGGATAAAAAGTGCATTAACTGGATTAATGTAACATGAGATTTAAACTGTGATAGAGCTCTTGCGATTATCTGCTTTAAATCCATCCTTTCGTCGACCACTATGCTAAAATCCACAAAAAATAAAATGGATAGAACATGAAAATCGTAGCGGTGACAGCGTGCCCTACAGGCATCGCTCATACTTATATGGCGGCAGATGCTCTAATGAAAGCTGCGCCTAAGCATAACGTACAAATTAAGGTCGAGACGCAAGGTGCGATGGGTATTGAGAATCAGCTCACTCCCCACGACATTGCACAGGCGGATCGTGTCTTAATTGTGTCCGATATTGAGATTGAACAGCCAGCCCGCTTTGAAGGCACCAACAAAGTCCAAATCCCAATTGAAGATGTGTTACTCAATGTCGATAAAGTGTTCCTAGTGCACTGTCGATGATACGCTGTGCTGATGAACGAATACCAAATCACCTTTTTTGTCGACGATATTAATGCCAGTGCTCACGTAGCGCAGCCCCTCAATCGCGTCGCCAAAAAGTTCAAAAGCACGATACACATCATCAACATAACCCAAAACCGCATCGCTGAACTCACCAAGTCAGTCGCGGTTTTACAGGTCGGCTTGCAGCAAGGCGACCTGTGTCAAATCACTGCTATCGGTATTGATGCCGAGCTTGCCTGTTTCGTTATCAAAGACATCATTGCTGAGAACTTTACCGTTGTGGGTTCCCACATTAATTACGAGTTCTCAAGCCAACTTGCAGAGCGACTTCCCCAGATTTGCCCACCGTGTGAAATCCAATGGCATTACGCCAAAGCGCACACTGAGCTCACCAAATTTGAGTGCTTGAAAGGGCTAGCGCAGCTTATTCATCCGATTCACCCAGACGAACTCATTCTCGCCTTTATCAAACGCGAAGAACGATCTTCGACCGCAGTAACACCGGGCGTTGCCCTGCCCCATGTTATGTTCGAAGGTGTAGACCACATTTCTATCGCAGTGATCGCCAACGAGATACCGATGGATTGGGCATCTAAAATGGGTGAAGTGCATCTTGCTATAGCACTAGTAATGCCAGCGAAGCCCACACGCGAGCACATCATCGCGGCAACCAACTTAACTCGGAACCTGCTGACCGACCAAATGGCTGAGCGTTTACTGCTAACAAAAAGCAGCGTCGACTTACAGGCACTTCTGATGTACGCCATGTCGAGGCTGCTCGCTTAGTCTTTACCGTTTTGATTTCTGTTCTAAATTGAACCGCGATATTCCGTCGGTGTTCTGCCCGTTCGGTTCTTAAATACTCGGCAAAAGTAGTTTACATCTTTGAATCCACAGCGCACCGATACCTCATTCAACTTAAAGTTGTATTTCTTGAGCATAAACTTCGCGCGGTCCACCCGTACCCACGTAATGTAATCGGCTAGCGTCATATGACCTTGTTGACGGAACAAACGCGACAAATGGTTAGAAGAGATGCTGAACCTCGACGCAATACTGTCACGCGTGATTGGGCGGTGGAAGTTCTCTTGGATGTAGATGCAAATGCCCTGATACAGATCTTGCACTCGGCTGTGCGCCTGCGTCTCAATAGGCGCATCTAACATCGACTTAGCGTATTGCAACAAGGCTTGCAGCAACAACTCATCCATTGGCTTTTTATTGCACTCACGAGCCAATGAACTCAGCGCTTCCAAGATATTATCAATGGCGAATCCAGAACGAGTTTGAATACTGTGTTTTTGAATATCGTAAAAGCTCGCTTCCCCTTTACGTTTGGACACGAGACTCAAACCCAATTGACGGCGACCAAAGAGAATACTTAATACCGAGCAATCTGTATCCCAGTCAGGTTTATTCCAACAGTTAGGCGGAATAAATATCGCATCACCGGTTTTCGCCACGATATGCGTCACTTTGCGATCATGACTTTCCATTTCATTAATATATTCACCAGACAAGACCAATTCTAATCGAGGGAAGTTAACCTGATAGCTAAATTCAGGTGGTGTATGAAAATCACCAGCAAACCATATATTGTGGAATGGTTCTCGCTCGTTTAATACTGATGAAATCAAATCATGAAAAATCATTTTACGTACTCTTAAACACGCATCCATGATGCTATACCTATAGATATACACCCTACTGGATTTTTGTGCTATTGAGCAAAATCACACTTCCATTTTAAGGTTACAAAAATCCAGTTAACGCATCAATTATCCAGTCTATCAAATCATCAACAAAGCCTTTAAACCCTTATATATGGGAGCAATAACACATTTCACTTATGGTTCGTCGACTTCTACATAATGTCACAGATATGCAGTAAGTTTATCCAGTAGACGATCTACATCACACTCTAGTCGGGCGGTTACAATCGTCCAGTAAATGCATTTTTTCTTCACTATTGTCTCCGCTTGGTTAATTTCAAAATACCCCTGAAATAAAAATTATATTTATAGGGGTTCGACAATGATCACCAAACTAATAAATGAAGACTTGATTAAGCTTGATCTTCAAGCGACTTCAAAAGAAGACGTATTTAAAGAACTGGTTGCAGTTCTACACGCCCAAGGTCGTATTTCAGACCAAGAGCGATTTCTTGCAGATATAAAAGCACGTGAAGAATTAGGTAACACCGGATTTGAAGATGGCGTTGCTATCCCACACGCAAAAAGTGCCGCAGTTCTTGAACCAGCGGTTGTGATCGGCGTAAGCAAATCAGGTATCGAATACGGCGCAGAAGACGGTTTGCCTTCAAAACTGTTCTTCATGATCGCTTCTCCAGACGGTGGCGATAACCACCATATCGAAGTACTTGCAGAGCTGTCTTCAAAACTGATCGAAGATGGTTTCATTGATGCGTTCTTAGGTGCAGCAAACAGCCAAGACGCACTGGCACTTCTACTTGCTAAAGAAGAGCCTCAAGTAGTGGCAGACGCACCAGCAAACCAAGGCTTCATCATTGGTGTTACTGGTTGTCCTGCGGGCGTTGCGCACACTTACCTAGCGGCAGAAGCGCTAGAGAAAGGTGCAGCGGCGATGGGTTACGAAATCAAGGTTGAAACGAACGGTTCAATCGGTGTGAAAAACAGCCCAACCGCAGAAGAAATCGAGCGTGCAGATGCAATCATCGTAGCGTGTGACAAACAAGTCGACATGAACCGCTTTGCGGGCAAACGCGTGGTTAAAACTAACGTAAAAGCCCCTATCCGCGATGCTCAAGGTCTGATTAACGAAGCGTTAAGCGCTCCAGAATACCAAGCAGAAGCAAGCAGCAATGCACAAGCGTCTGTGGCAAACAAAGCCTCTCAGGCTCGCTCGGACCTTTACCGCTACTTGATGAACGGCGTATCACACATGATCCCATTCGTTGTCACAGGTGGTCTGTTGATTGCACTTGCTCTTGCAGTCGGTGGTCAGCCAAGTGAAGCGGGCATGGCAATTCCTGAAGGCAGCATGTGGAACCAAATCCTCAACGTAGGTGTGGTTGCCTTTACGCTGATGATCCCAATCCTTGCCGGTTACATTGCTTACGCGATTGCTGACCGTCCTGCTCTAGCTCCTGGCTTGATCGGTGGTTGGATTGCAAACAACGGTTCTTTCTACGGCGCAGACGCAGGTACAGGCTTTATCGGTGCCATCATCGCTGGTCTGCTTGTGGGTTACTTCGTGAAGTGGATTACGTCGATTAACTACCACAAATTCATTCAACCTTTAGTGCCAATCATGATTGCGCCAATCACAGGTTCGCTATTCATCGCTGGTCTTTTCATCTTCGTTATCGGCGCGCCAATCGCAAGCCTAATGGACGGTCTGACTGCGCTACTAACAAGCATGAGTACAGGTAACGTCGTTCTACTAGGCATCGTACTTGGTGGTATGGCTGGCTTCGATATGGGTGGTCCATTCAACAAGGTCGCGTTCCTATTCTCTGTGGGCATGATTGCGAGTGGTCAAACTCAATTTATGGGTGCGATGGCGTGTGCAATTCCTGTTGCACCTCTAGGCATGGCACTGGCAACGGCGCTTGGTCGTAAGTTCGACCTGTTCGAAGAATCAGAAACTGAAGCGGGCAAAGCAGCAGGCGCTATGGGTCTGGTTGGTATCTCTGAAGGTGCGATTCCATTCGCAGCGCAAGATCCAATGTCAGTGATTCCAGCAAACGTACTTGGCTCAATGGTAGCGGCAGTAATGGCGTTCTCATTCGGCATTACCAATAGTGTTGCTCACGGCGGTCCAGTTGTCGCTCTACTTGGCGCGATGAACCACCCAGTACTTGCTCTGATTTGTATGGCAGCTGGCGCAGTGGTTACCGCAGTAACGTGTGTAACTCTGAAGAAAGTTCGCAAAGCAAAAATGATGCAAGCAGCCGCTTAATCACCCCTACCCCCAAATGGCTCCTATGGCTTGGGCAATGTCGCCCAAGCCATGATTTTCTCTCATGGTGACACTCTATGTCTGATTTAACGATGTCCGATACACAAACGATTCAAACTCAAGCTAAGCATCCGATGTTTTTCCTGATGAACAACGTGATTCAAAACTACGCTTGGGGCAGTACTACTTCTGTTAACCAACTGTTTGGCATTGAAAACCCAACGGGCGAACCACAAGCAGAAGTATGGATGGGCGCGCATCCAAACGGTTGCTCATTGGTGATGGTAAACGGTGAGGAGACCAAACTCTCTTCACTGATTGCTCAAGACATGAATGCCTTTCTGAGTGAAGAAGTCACAAACCGTTTTGGTGAACTTCCATACCTGTTTAAAGTGCTTGCCGCTGAGAAAGCACTGTCGATTCAGGTTCACCCAAACAAACAACAAGCAGAGCTAGGCTTTGCACTGGAAGAAAAACAAGGCATTCCCCTAACCGCGGCAAACCGTAACTACAAAGATCCAAACCACAAACCTGAGTTGGTTTACGCGCTAACCGAATACCAAGCGATGAATGGCTTCCGCCCAACCAGTGAAATCATCAGCTTCTTCTCTGAACTGGCGATTCCTGAGCTACAAGGCTTGGTGGATGACCTTATCGCAAACCAAACACCAACGGGCTTGGCGACCTTCTTCTCGGGTCTACTGTCACTAGAGGGCGAACAGAAAGAGATGGCGCTGACGGTGCTATTGGCTCAAGCTCGCATCACCGACTTACCTCTGTTCAACCTTATTCTTGAGCTAGAGAAGCAATACCCTGGCGATATTGGTTTGTTTGCACCACTGATGCTTAATGTCATTACCCTACAACCGGGTGATGCCATGTTCTTGGATGCAGAAACGCCACACGCTTACTTGAAAGGTACGGGTCTTGAGATCATGGCGAACTCAGACAACGTACTACGCGCTGGTCTGACACCAAAATACATGGACGTGAAAGAGCTTGTTGCGTGTACACGCTTCAACGAGAAGCCGTTCGACAGCCTATTGCTCGCACCAAACGAAATCGACGATATGTTGGAATACCCAATCCCAGTCGACGATTTCAAATTCGCCATCGTTAAACAAGCTCACCAGCGTACTCTAGAAGTTCAAACCGCTGAGATCCTTATGCCTCTGGATACCAAGCTTGTGCTAACTCACGCGAACGGCGAAACATGCGTAGTTGAAAAAGGACAATCAGTTTTCATTCCGGCTTACGCAAAACAGGTTACTTTGGATTGTGAAGGTCGCGTCGCACGCGCTTACAGTTAATCGTTATTATTAATAGTACGTCACTAAAACCAACGCCTCGCCACTCGCGGGGCGTTTTGCTTTTAACCCTAGTAAAGCAATGGTTAATTAAGCACTATAGTCTTGATCCAAAACAGAAAAATTTCCCTACAAAACCAAGAAACTGTGTAAGACTTATTGAGTAGCCCTGTTGATAAAGGTGGCAAGATGACTCATAGAAACGCTCGCTCTCTTCATGCCATTATCGGCGCACTCGTCGGTGATGCAGCATCTCTCGGATTTCATTGGCTTTACGATCAAGAACTCATCAGGCAGTTTGGTTCTCCGCATCCGGAATTTCATCAACCTAACCGAACTGAATACCATGACAAAGGTTATTTTGCCCACGGTAGCAAGCAAGTCGGTGACCTCACCCACTATGGCGCACAGCTTGTTACCATGTTAGATGCTCTGGTTCAAACCGGACACTACGACGAGGCGCGTTACATTCGCTCCTTTCGAGAATGGTTTGATTTTGGCGGTAAATGGCAGGGCTATACAGACAAACCGACAAAGCAAACACTGCTCAACATTCATGAGTTGGAAGCCAAAGAACTGCGTGTGACCTTATGTGGGGCTGACGACACGCAAAATCCAGCACTATCTAAGCTTCCTCCGTTGGTGGCTTTTCATTCTGATGATGACAAACTCGCTAAACTTGTCGATTCCGCCGTGCGGGTTACCAATAACAACGACACCGCAGTTATGTATGCCCAAGCTATCGCAGTGATGATTCAGATGGCATTGCAAGGCGCTGCGCCCAAAGCGTGTGTAATGGCAGCTCAGACGGTTTCTCCAAAGATTGCCAGCGATATTCAACGTGCTGAGGCGATGAGCGGCAGAAGCGCCACCAGCGTCGCGGAGTCCGTTGGAATGCATTGCGGTTTAGACGCTTCATTTGTGGTGATTTGTCATTTGTTGATGAACTCAGAAAGCTACGAAACCACCATGCGTGAGAACATTTACTGTGGCGGCGATTCAAGTGGACGAGCTATTCCGCTCGGTGCCATTCTTGGGGCAAGTTACTACGACACACCAATGTCGATTCCAAATCACTGGATGGATCAAACCGCGCTACCTCGCCGTTTACTACAGTGTTTATAACCCTTTTCAACCAGCGAAAAGAACAGAACCCAAACTCTGGTCTTTTCGTTGGTGATGATTTGAATCTCGCCTGACAGAAATAACCCTCGAAATCTTTACGCTATCCACCTACATTGAAGATAAAGCAAATCAAAGAGATAGCCTATGGACCTTAACTTGTTAAAAACGTTTGATGCGGTCATGAAGTCAAAAAGCGTCAACGATGCCGCTACCGCGTTAAATATCACTGCGCCCGCCGTGAGTCACGCACTCAACAAGTTAAGAGATCAATACCAAGATCCCCTCTTTGTTCGTCAAGGCAGAGGTATCGTCCCGACGAATTTCGCGATTGAGCTACACGCAGAAATCAAAGAGCCTTTGAGCCTATTGATCAACGGTTCGAAATCTCGTCAAGAATTCACGCCAGAAACCAGCCAACGCACGTTTCGAATCTCTAGCCATAAAGACATCGATTTAATGCTCGTGCCAGCCTTGGCGAAATACAAATCCCAGCATGCGCCCTTGGTTTCTATTGAAGCAGATGTGGAACACTTGAACGAACAAGACCGTCAAGACGATTTAAGACGCCGGCGCGTGGATGTTATCCTTGCCACCGTGCCTTTGACAGATCATGGTTATCACAATGAATTGCTGTTTGAACAGGAACTTATGGTGACAGTAAGCCAAGATCATCCTCGTATTCAAAACACGCTCACGTACGACGACTTCATGCGTGAATCACATGTAACTTGGCGAACGCAGCGACTCAACACCAACGCTTTAGATTCTTTGATCATCGAAGATACGCTTCCCCCGAGACAAGTGGCTTACTCCACCGGCTCGACCATGACAGCGCTGCAGTTAGTGTCTCAAACCGACTGGATTTGCGTTACCTCGCGTTGGTTCTCTGACAACTTGGCAAGCAAACTCGGATTGAACGCTTTCACTTTGCCCTTTGAAGCCAATAAGGTGCCTATTTACATGACTTGGCACCAATCACAGAAGAACGACAAAGGACATGAATGGCTGAGGAATGCGATTAAACAAGCGGTCTCGCAATCCATTGAGTAACAGACGAACAATAGCAGTACACCCATAGAAAAAGGGCAAAGCGTGCTGCTTTGCCCTTGATGTCATTAGCCTTCGAATAGCCAGTTTTGCCAACTCTGCATTCTCAAAATTACTTTACGTACAATGCTGAACATTTCCCATTTCGGTGAGTACACCGCGACGTGTGCATCAGTGCCGGATGGCAATGGCATGTCTTTGACTAAGTCTGGATTATCCAATTCCACTTTCACTAAGATTCGGCCACCAGCAGGAATTTGCTCCGGGTACTTCATGTTACCTGATGGTGATATCGCGCCCTGAGCAAAAATGTCATTTACTTGTGTCACATACGCCTTGTAAGCATGACCGGGAATGGTATTGAAGGTCACTTCCGCCGGATAACCGACTTTCACATATCGTGCTGGCGCTTGTTTAAATGCAGCAAACAACTGTTTGTCTTCTTTGTGAACAAAGGTCAGGTTGCCTTGAAACGGCACAATACGACTCTTCATACCCGGACGCAGCGCCACTTGCGTGACATACCCATCCGTTGGTGCGGTAACGGTGGTTTTGCTCAGATTAAACTGTGCAACCTCAAGCTCGGATTGGTATTTGCTTTGATTGGCTTTTTGCTCCAGTAATTGGTTCTCAATGTTGTCGATTTTCTCTTGAGAAGAGTATCCTTTGCTGCCCAGCTTTTTGTATCTCGCTAATTCAGATTGGTAAAAATCAATCGCTGATTCCGTACGTTTGATGTCACCTTGAATACGGTTCACTTTGTCTTTAAATGGCGTGTCGTCAATTTGATAAAGTGGATCACCCGCTTTCACTTGCTGGTTTCCTTGCACATACACTTGGGTAACCATGCCTTCTACCTGAGAAGTGATTGGCGTCGTCACGCTATACAAACGCGCCATACGAGAAACCGGTTGATACATCGCCATGTAGAGAAAAATCCAACCAACGATGAACATGCCAATGACCGACGCAGTAGTGAGTGTCCACTTGGTTTTAGGCACACGAAATACTCGAAACACGATAACGCACAGCGCTACGTAACTTAAGATGATGAGTGTTTCCATTATTCTTCCCCTCTCGCTTGCTCAAGTTGATTGATGCGAGCCAACAGCTGCTCGTAATCTTGTTGAGATATAGAAGGCTTAGCACCTAACCAGTTTTTCTTCTCTCCGTCGTACATGGTTGCCCAGATCCAAAGGAACGGCCAAATCACGTGGAGAAAGAACAAGCTCACCCATCCCGCAACATGAATCGCATCGGCATGAGGGTGGTTACGTTTTTTCGCAATTTCGTAGGGAATATCGTGCAGGGCAATCAATCCAAAAATCAGAATCAATAGCACCACAAATAAGATCGCCAGAGAGGCGTAGTCCAGGGTTAAATTCATTGTGGAAGCTCCTAGTTTAAGACGTTCTAGACATTTAAGACGCGCTAAACACTGCTAAAACGTAACTGAGTGATGACTTTCCTTAAGCTTGTCGCTCCGTCGCAATGAAGAAATAGTAGGATGAGGCTTACATCAGGACTATTGATTCCTGTTTAAATGACAGTTTAGCAATATTTAATTGTCCATAAAATCATCAAGTTAGACCTCTATACCCATTCAAGTTCTGAATAGTTTCAGAATAAACAGAACAGGATCGAATCTCGCTTTCTACAGGCAGAAAAAAAGCGATACCAATATTGATATCGCTTTGGATAAGGTTGCAAGACCAGTAAATATTCCGAAAAAATCGATTGGACCCCTCCATCTCTCTAAACGGGTATTAATAACCCAGCACAAGCAACAAACCTAAAATCACTTTTATCTGTCTACTGACCTAAACAAGTATCACCAATGCGCGCTGGGGCGATCTGGTCTAAGACTTTGTTTAACGCTTTCCAATCACTTGCCATCTTGTTGGCTTGCTCTTGCGTTAGCACCGTGCCATTGGCAGCAATGCGGTCGTGCTCCACCTTGGTGTAGTGGAAAATCGTCATATCAATCGCTTTGTCGTCTTTGTAAGCATTTTCCATGTTGACGACGTTCTTTTTGCTGTCATCGACAAACACGACGTCACTAAAACTTTGACCTGTTTTATCCAGAATGTACTCAAGCATGGTGCCCTTGTTCATTCCCGTGGTCATCATGACGCCGTTGATGTAACTCATCGGACGCTCAGGGTTATCAATATAAACCGGCAAAGATTCCGCCCCTTTTTCCTTAAGCGCGGTACGAGTCATATCGAATTGGTTACGCATTAACTCTCGTTCAGTCGCGTAACGATAGTTCGGAGAGCGAGACGTTAACGCCATAACCGTTAAACCTTCATCTTGCCAATCACGAAGCATGGCAGGTACATCACTTTCAATGGTTTTCATCGGAACCAGTTCGTACAACATGCCAATAGAGTCTTGGAACAGGCAGTCTACTTTGTCAGATTCTTTTGGCTTCACATCGAGTTTGCCTCGTTGCCATTGGTACCAGATATCACCACCGATATCGGACGTTGAAGTCAGCAATGTGTTATCAATATCGACCACAATCAGGGGACTTTTTCCTGCTTGTTTGAGTTGGTTTACTTTAGCCGCAACATCGTTAAAGCTGTTGGTATCTTTGACAACCACATCCGCCATTGCATTGGTAGCAAAAGACAGAGCGCAAAATAGAACCGCTTTTTTTAGCGTCATAGTATTTCCTTAGTTTGATTGTTTCGACTAGCTCGAGTTCGTCAAACAATATTTACGTTATAACATAACAAAAACACAGTAACTTGTTGTTACGTTCCGACTATATAGTTGATGTACATCACATAAATGGGAGCAAGGTTTCATTTTGGAACTCCGCTCATCGGATCTCCCACAAAGTTTCTGTGCTTCAAGGCGCCAGCTTGCGACAAACAAAAAAAGAGCAGAGACGAATCTCTGCCCTTTTACCTACGCTTAATGATTAAGCTTGATAGAAAACGCTTCTTCCCGACAAATTAGCGCTGTATAAACTTCTGTATGCGTTATTTCTTCGCGTGGAACATCGCCTGCCCACTCTTGTCTTTATTCGACCAGAAATTGATGTTGAACTGAGCATCATCGCTCATCTCAATACGATGCCAGTACTGCGGTGGGCTGGTAGCAAACTGGCCTGCATTAATCACCACCACTACTTCTGCTTCTGTGGCGTGTTCATCAGCAAAGCCGTAGTAAGTCACTTGCCCTTCCATGACGCACAGTTGTCCAAACACTCCCTCAGCGGTATTGTGATGAGTCAGTAGCGCTGGCGGCACATTGTCTTTAGTGAAGAAAGGTGTTGAACGTTGAACAGTCCAGTCTTTAGGAATTCGTAGATGCGACATAATAATACCCTCTCTAATTACAATTCTTTTCGTTTAAATCGGTTAAGCCTGAGCGGCTTGAGACAACTCTCGAAGCAATGGAAATGCTTGCGTAACTTGTTCTCCCGTCACGACGAAGCCTATGAGTTGGCTATTTTCATCCTCTGCTTTCGCGGCAATGCCAGTTTGAGAAATCTGCACGCTCCAGTTCGTCACCGAACTAAAATCGCCTGCCAATTGAATTGGGTAGCTCGGCGTTTTGACCTTTACCATCATAGGCGGTAGTTTCAACTCTGCTTCTTGCTCCAGTAGTTGTTTCCCTAAAACATTGGCACTTAGCACGATCGGTTGGAGATACGGCATCATTCGACCTTGGATCTCGGCGCAATCGCCTAATGCAAATACATTGGCAGCTGATGTCTGTAATCGAGCATCCACCTCAATGCCTTTATTCACGCTCACCCCACAAGCCTTCGCTAACCAAGTGTTAGCACGTAAACCCGCAGCTGAAATCACTACATCGGCTTCGACTTCTTCACCTTTGCTCAAACTCGCCACCAGCGAATCATTTGAACGATTGATCGCAACAACCCCAGTCTCCAAGGCAAGTTGAATACCTTGCTGCTTAAGTTGGTTTTCAAGCGGCAATGCGACGAATTCAGGAATCAAGTTAGCGAGCAAACGGGGATTTGGCTCAACCACCGTAACTGCTTTACCACTGGTTGCGAGATCCATGGCGATCTCGACGCCGATCAAACCACCACCCATTACTAGAATTCGTTTCGCACGGCTGATTTGCTCTTCCGCTAGTTGATATTCTTGTAGCGAGTTCAGCGTTATCACCTCAGGTGCTGCATCGCCAGATATTGGCGGCACAAAGGCTTTCGCGCCTGTCGCAAACACCAGTTTGGAGTAAGGATAGGTTTGGCCGTTGGCTATCACTTGCTGAGCTTGCACGTCGACATGCTCAATCATGGTATGGGCGAGCAGTTCGATGCTGTGTTCCTTTGCAAACGCCTCACCACTTTTAACCACCAAGTCTTGGGCCGTTTGTTTGTTACTGAATACATGACTCAAATCGGGCTTGTTGTATTCCGCGCCGTCATCAGCAGTAAACACTTGCAGCGGAATATGTGCGTCCATTCGACGCACTGTTTTCACCAATTGGTAAGCCGCAAAGCCGCTACCAATAATCACAATAGGTGCTTGCATATTCGCCCCCTTACCCGTTGTATTCAACAAAAACGTCTTTACCCAAATGACATTCTGGGCACAAGAAGTAATCTGGCACTTCAGACCATGCCGTACCCGGTTCAACGCCTTGATTAGGCTCGCCTTTAGCTGGGTCGTACACCCAATTACAAACCGTACACACCATGCATTGACAATCTGCGGGATGCGCCTCAGTACTAGGGTTGCTAGGAGCAGCATCGACTACCGCTTGTGTTGCTACTTGTGCAGCGGGTTGTGATTGAACTTGTGGTGCAGACGCAGCAATTGCCGGAGAAATAACAGGACTTGTCAGGTCATGCTTCGCCCACAACTTCGCGATGTTCTGACCATGTTCGCGACATTCACGCATCGCTTTACCATCTGGTCGCCATTTGGTTTTCAAACTCACTGCGGTTTCAAAGCCTGCGTCGGTCAATCGAGCATGGATACGATCCACCGCGCCACCATTCCACCCGTAGCTACCGAATGCAGCGGCCTTTTTCGCTTTAAAGCGCAGACCGGTAATTTCTTCTAGCATGCCTGCGATCTTCGGCATCATGACGTTATTCATGGTAGACGAGCCAACCAAGATGCCTTTTGAGCGGAATACATTGGCGAGAATTTCATTCTTATCATGCTTAGAGACATTAAAAACCTTGACCGCCACGCCAGGATCGACATCGTGAATACCTTGCGCGATTGCATCGGCCATCATTCGGGTGTTGTTTGACATAGAATCGTAGAAAATCGTAATGCGATCTTCTTGATAATTGTCTGCCCACGCCAAGTATTGCTCGATGATTTGAACTGGATTATCGCGCCATACAATACCGTGTGACGTTGCGATCATGTCGACAGGCAAATTAAAGCTCAGCACTTCTTTGATTTTAGCGGTTACCAAGCTGCTGAATGGCGTTAGGATGTTTGAGTAGTAACGCAAACACTGTTCCATCAACTCATTTTGATCCACTTCATCATTGAACAGACGTTCATCGCAGTAGTGCTGACCAAATGCGTCATTGCTGAATAACACTGCATCGCCCGTTAGGTATGTCATCATGCTGTCTGGCCAATGCAGCATCGGCGCTTCCACGAACACCAATTGCTTACCGTTACCAATATCAATGCTATCGCCCGTTTTTACGGTTTTGAAGTTCCACTCAGGATGGTGATGATGACCCACAATCGAATCAATCGCCGCTTCTGTACAGTAAATTGGCGTGTTCGGAATCTTCTCCATCAATGCCGACAATGCACCTGAGTGATCTTCTTCTGCATGGTTTACCACGATAAAGTCGATAGACTTAAGGTCGATTTCCATCTCTAAATTTTGGATGAATTGTTGACTGAATCGATGATCGACCGTATCAATCAATACGGTTTTCTCTTCACGAATTAGATAACTGTTGTAGCTGGTACCTTTTGTCATTTTGTATTCTGTACCGTGGAAGTCTTGAACTTCCCAATCGCGTTGACCTACCCAGTGGATGTTGTTTTTTACGTGAATTGTCATAATTACTACCTTAAATGACGGGATAAACAAAAATAATTTCTTCTTGTATTGCACCGGGCGTGCCAACTTTTAATTACTATATATTTCAATGCTTTAATTAAAAACCAACTTTAACAACTGTCATTTAGACACAGTTGAAAATTGTCATTAAGACACTACAATAGTCATATTGACACAATCGGTATTGGCTATGACTTCTTTAATCGCGCAATGGCTACACATCACGCAAGACCTTAACTCGGCGCTCACTCAACAGGCTCGCTTTGATACGTTACTAACCACGATTCGAGAGGTATTGAAGTGTGACTCTTCTGCCCTTCTTTTGTATGAAGACCAGCACTTTAAACCTTTAGCGATCAATGGATTGGCGAAAGAAGTGCTTGGACGCCGTTTCTCCATTGAGCAGCACCCAAGATTAGAAGCCATTGCCCGAGCAGGCGATATCGTGCGCTTTCCCTCTGACAGTGATTTACCGGATCCATACGATGGCTTGATTCCAAACCACGATGACAAACTGCATGTCCATTCCTGCATTGGTTTACCTTTGCTGATCGACGATCAACTGATTGGTGCCATTACGATTGACGCCTTCGACCCCAACCAATTTGATGGGCTACGCAACCAAGAGTTACGTTTTGTCAGCGCGTTGGCAGCAGGTGGCCTACACACTGCACTCCTACTAGAACAACTAGAGACACAAGCGAGCCTGCCACGCGACTCTTACGCCGAGAAACGCACCTTAAGTAATGAAATCATTGGCAACTCTCAGGGGATGAAGAATCTTCAAGAGCAGATTGATGCAGTCGCCGATACGGAGTTGTCCGTGCTGGTTATGGGAGAAACGGGCGTAGGTAAAGAGTTGGTTGCCAGCGCTATTCACCATCGCTCTAGTCGCTCTAGCAATACTTTGGTTTACCTCAACTGTGCAGCGCTGCCCGAATCGGTCGCGGAAAGCGAGTTGTTCGGCCATATCAAAGGCGCATTCACAGGCGCAATCAGTAATCGTAAGGGTAAGTTCGAACAAGCCGATGGCGGCACACTGTTTTTAGATGAAGTCGGCGAACTGTCATTGGAACTGCAAGCTAAGTTACTTCGAGCCCTACAATACGGCGACATTCAACGTGTGGGTGATGACCGCCATATTCGAGTCAATACACGCATCGTCGCCGCCACTAACCGTATATTGCATGAAGAAGTGACTGCTGGTCGCTTCCGAGCCGACTTATATCACCGCCTAAGCGTCTTCCCGCTTCATGTTCCACCTCTTCGTGAACGTGAAGACGATGTGGTGTTACTCGCAGGCTTTTTTGCCGAACGCTTAAGAAGCAAATTGGGATTAAACAGCATTCGTTTGTCCCCCACTTTGGTGCAAGAACTCAAAGACTATTCATGGCCAGGCAACGTGCGGGAACTTGAACATGTCATTAAACGTGCTGGTGTTTTGGCAAAAGCGCGTACCCACGCCATGGACATTGAGTTAGTTGAGCAAGATTTTGATATTAGAACGCCGAATCAGAACATCAAGAACGTTGAAGAAGCTGAACAAAACTCTCGGCTTGAGCTACCAGAAGGTGGATTGAAACCCGCCACAGACGCCTTCCAAAAAGCGATGATTGTTCGAGCACTGGAAGAAAACCAAGGCAACTGGGCAGCAACGGCGCGCCAGCTTGAAATAGATAACGGCAATTTGCACCGATTAGCGAAACGCCTAGGGATAAAATAGGGATTGGGTAAAAAGCGTGTGAGATGGTGGAATTCCGCAGGAAAATCGATGTTGCTTATGTCAAAATGCGCCATCTCAATCGACAAGTCATAAAGTAATGAATTATCAAGCAGCTATTTTCGACATGGATGGGTTACTCCTCGACACCGAACGCGTTTGTATGCGTATCTTCAAAGAGGCATGCGAAGCACAAAATCTTCCTTTCTTCGAAGAGGTTTACTTAACCATCATTGGCCGCAATGCCGCTGGTGTTGAAGCGATTTTTCGTAAGACCTACGGTGATGATTTAGACCGTCTGCACAATGAATGGCGTACTCGCTACGATGCGGTGGTGAAACATCAAGCCATCCCGGTAAAAGAAGGGGTGGTTGAACTGCTTGACTGGTTGAAAGAACAAGGCTTACCTATTGCGGTTGCTACTTCAACTGCAAAAGAGGTGGCACAGAAGAAGTTGGAACTGGCGGGCCTAAGCAAGTATTTCGACAACTTAACGACAGGCTGTGAAGTGTCACACGGCAAACCAGATCCAGAGATCTACCTGCTTGCAGCAAGTCGTCTAAACGTAGATCCAACCAAATGTATCGCGTTTGAAGATTCCAACAATGGTGTACGTTCTGCAGTAGCGGCGAACATGGTTACTTTCCAAATCCCAGATCTTGTTGAGCCTTGCGAAGAAGTTCGTGCCTTTGGCCATGCGATTGTTCCTTCCTTGCATCACGCATTAGCTGAGTTAAAACAGGCATAACCCGTTTCCTCTCATCTAACTGACTAAAAACGCTCCATCTTTTGGGGCGTTTTTTGTGGATAATATTTACCCAACTTTACACTGAGATGTGTAGTTCTATTCACAACATTGATGGATAATTGCTCGCATAACCACAAATAAAACGAGGATTAATTCATGCTCAACAAGAAGCCATTAACTTGGCAAACCATTACATTGCACTGGATAACGGGGCTTGCCTTTATCGGTGTATTCGCGCTTGGCCTTTACATGGTTGATTTGCCGCGCAGCCCAGAAAAGTTTGAGTGGTATGGCATCCACAAATCACTAGGCGCTATCATTTTAGTTGTCGCTCTTATCCGTCTAGTGTGGCGCTTAAAAGAAGGCGCTCTGCCACCCGCTTCAGAAATGCCCGCATGGCAAGATAAAGCGGCCAAAGCAGTACACGGTATCCTTCTGCTTGCTACTTTGGCAATGCCTATTTCTGGTATCGCAATGAGCGCAGGTGGCGGCCGAGCGGTCGATATCTTCGGTTGGGTTATTATCGCTGAAGGTCCAGAAACCCCTTGGCTTCAAGAGATTGGCTCAACCATTCATCACTCTGCAGTTGAAATCTTGATTGCCGTGTTTGTTCTCCACGTTGCTGGCGCCATCAAACACCAAGTGGTCGACAAAGATGGCACCATTTCTCGGATGCTTGGTCGCTCATAGAATCTACATAGATACAAAAACGCACTCTCAATTGGGAGTGCGTTTTACTTTTAACTTATCAACATCTCTGAAGAATCGAGCGGTTGAAGTTCTACCGTCTGCTTCTTCTGCCAGCGGTCGATCACAAGCGTCGCAATCAAATCCCCCTCCACATTAACAGCGGTACGGAAGGTATCTAGCGGTCTTTCTATCACCAATAAAATCGCAATCGCTTCCAGCGGAATACCCGCAGCTAGCAGCACTAATTGCATCCCCGACATAGAGCCCGAAGGCATGCCCGGCGCACCAACGGAAGAAACCATTGCCATGATGAAGATCATCACCAATCCAGTGGTACTCAAATCCACACCAAACAACTGTGCTAGGAAAATCGCGGCGACACCTTCAAATAACGCGGTGCCATCCATGTTCATTACAGAGCCGAGTGGCAACACCATGCTACTGACTTCTGGCGCGACACCTAAATTGTCTTCTGCACTTTGCTTTGCCAAAGGTAGCGCCGCCGCACTTGATGACGTTGCAAACGCCATGGCTAATGGTGCTGAAATCGCTTTAAACAGCGCAACAGGAGAGATGCCCGTCATTACCTTAGCAATTGTCGGTAATACGACTAACCCGTGCACCATCGTGAGCACAAACACCAGTAACGCAAACAAGGCGAGTTGCTGAATCAGATTCCCACTTGAAGTCAGCGTGATATCAAATACGATCGCAAAAATAGCAATCGGAGACAGTTTAACGATGCCTCGAATCATGGTGTTGACGCTTTTGTTCAGCCCAGAAATCACCGCTAACAACGGATGACCTGACGGAACAGAAAGCAAAATCGCAACGCCTGCCATAAAGGAGAAAACCACGATCGCCAGTAAGTTACCATTCGCCAGTGCAGCAAACGGATTCACCATCGCCATCTTAACGAGGTTAGTGAGTATCGCGGCACCACCAGCGCCTTGCTCGTCAATCAAATGGACATCACTACCCACAGAAATGCTTTGGCTAAGTGGCTCCCATGCAGGTAAGGCTAACGACGCACCAAGCCCTAAACTAATGGCAATTAAGGTGGTGAAACTGTAGAAGAGCAGTGTTCGCCCACCCAGAGCCTTAAGGCGAACGGTTGAGCCAATATTGGTGATGCCTTCGACAAGAGAAAACAGCACCATCAAGCCCACCACCATTTTCAGCAAGCCGAGATAGACCGTTTTGCCCAACATTAAAATTTGGTAGTAATCACTCGACAGTAAAAGCGATTTGTCTGCCAACCCATGGTCGACTAAAAGAAGGATGGCTTGAGCCCCACCCCACGCAAGTAGGGCAGAAATAAGAAGTTGAACGGGCAAAGAGAGTTGCAAATGACGCATAAAAAACACCTAGCGCCACAAATCCTGATGATTTGGGCGCTCGATAAAAATGAAAAAATGGAAGTGAAGAGTCACGGCTTGGATTAAGACCAAGAGCCTTTGTAATATGGGTTCAATAAACCTTTTACGCGTTTAAGCACTACTAAAGCCGACACTCGGAACCAACCGAAAATAACGCGCTGATGCAGCCTAAAGATCGTGTCGTACAAGCGGCGAACGTAGCGTCCACGCAATACGACTTTGTCATTCATCAATGCGCCAACCGCGTAGTCATGCCCAAGAGCAACGACCATCCCGCCGTCTTTGAAGACAAACGGTTTTAACTCTTTGCCTTTCACTAAGCGTTTAAATTGCTTCGCCAAATGTGCAGCAGCTTGGTTGGCGGCTTGCGCTCGTGGTGGTACAACACGTCCATCCTCTTGTGGACATTCTGCACTATCACCGATGACAAAAACGCTCTCATCAAGAGTGGTTTGCAACGTTGGCAACACTTTAAGCTGGTTAATGCGGTTGCTTTCAAGACCATCAAGATTCGCTAACCAATCCGGGCATCGAATCCCCGCCGCCCAAATTTGTAGATCTGCAGGAATGACTTCATTTTCCGTCACGATACGGTCTGCTTCTGCACGCTGAACTTTAGTGTTTAAGCGAACATTAACGCCTTGCTTTTGTAGTTTCTTCAGTACCTTGGCAGACATGCACTCAGCACTTGCAGGTAAAACACGATCCGCCGCTTCGATAAGCGTAATGGAAAGTTGAGTATCATCTTGATAGCGGTTTAATTGCTTGCTGACTTTCGCCCACTCGGCCGCCAGCTCAACACCAGTTGCGCCAGCACCCACGATAGAAACACGATGTGAGCCGCCGTTCGCCAGCATTTGCTTCATATGTTCCCACGCTTTTTCTGCTTGAGAGGCAGAATCTAAGAACAAGCAATGATCGCTTACGCCCGGAATTTTGAAATCGTTACTGATCGCGCCAACGGCAATCACGAGGTAATCGTATTTCAACGTTTGTTCTGGCGACAGTTCGGAACTCACCGTAATGGTTTTTTCTGCTCGGTTTAAACCAGACATTCGAGCTTGAACATATTGGTAACCGTGACAAGCAGCATGAAGACGAAACGCAACCGAATCGAGCTCGTTATCAAACGTGCCCGCCGCAATTTCATGCAGTCTTGGTTTCCATAAGTGATGAGAAGATGGCTCAACCAAAGTAACGGTATGGTCAGATTTTCCTGCAAAACTGCTCGCTAAACGCGTGACCATTTCTAGACCCGCAGCACCACCACCGACAACAACAAAATTCGACATACTCCCCTCCCGGAAACCATCCATCGAAAGATAAAAATCAAAAACGCAGCAAATACGTTTGGAATGGCGGGCATTATATTGAGTTGCAAATAAATGATAATAAGCAGAAAAAGAAAATAACTATTACGTATTTGTAATAATAAAAACTAACCGCCTGAGCCAAATGCTAAAAACAAAAAAGCCACCACTTTTCAGTGATGGCTTTGCTTTATCTATGTTGCTTTGTCTTAATTAGCGAGGATCAAGACCTAGCTTCTGTAGTACCAGTTTGAAGTTCTCGCGGCGCTCTTTCACGTTGTGAACATCACCTGTCGAACACGTTAGATCCGGACAGCCACGGTTAACGATGCCTGAAACGTCATCGATAAATTGTGAACCTTGCAGACCACTATCCACGTACTTCTTCAGCTCGTTGTGGTAGTTCCAATCCGCGTACTGACCGCCTTCATCGTTGTACGCCTGTACAGACGTTACCCAATAGAACAGACCAGCGATCCACTTGATTTCTTTGTTCTCTTCCGAGCTACAAATCAGACCTGGGTTAGAACAGAAGTCTAGCTCAGCATAAAGTGGGTTCGCCGGTGGCGCTTCTACCGTTACGCCATCAATTGTCTTACCAATGGTTGATGGATCAACGTGCGAGCGACCTAGGTAGTGGTTAAGCGTACCGAAGTTTTGACGACCTGTGGTTTGGATAACACCACGACCCCACCAGCCACAGCCTTCAACGCTTTCTTGGCTGCTACCATCCCAAATGAACTTACCTGCTTTCTGACCCACGTAAGTCTTACATTCGTCGCGTTCCCACACTTGCTTAGACGTATCTACGCTTTCTGGAACATCGTTACAGTGACCGTTGTTTGTCCAACGACCTGCTGCACCGTTCACCAATAGACCACGCTCTTCAAGTACTGCATCAGGTGCTGCAAAGACTGGAGCTGGGGCGCCATACCATTTCGCATGAGTCAGAGCACTAACTTCCATTTTGTCATCACGAGGACAAGAGTACGCGTGGTCCAAACCAGAAACTGGGTTTACGCCGTAATCTGCGTATTTCTGACCCAATTGACCACAGCTTGCTGTCATTGGGTAATCCGCAGGCGCGCCGTATTTCACTTCAGACCAGTTGTTTTCATCACACGCGTTGTAGCGGATAGTCTCTTGCATACTTTGCGCAAGGAACGCAGCAATCGCGACTTTCGCGTATTTGATGTTGGTTGCGTCATCAACTTCATCGTTCATTAGCCAGAACTTGTTGCCCGCGACACCAATGTTGTGCATTGCGTTCAAGCCATCTAGGAAGTCGTTCCACTTGTAAACCGTTGACGGAACCCACTGAGATTGTGGTGTTTCGTATAGGAAGGCTTCGTTATCCATCACGCTTTCAGCATTTGCTAACTCTTGGTTTAGCGCTTCAATGCGAGTCAATGAACCTTTCTCTAACTCTTCACCTACGTAGTACAGTGGCACTTTCGCCGTTTGGTAAAGCTCAATCTTGCTGGTTAGGGCTTGAGAGTCTTGATCAAACATCAATGCAAACACGTTGCTGTACGCCGCTTTACGGATTTGCTGATCGGTTTGCGTGTTACCCATGAAGTAGTCTGCGGTTTGCTCTGTCGGCATGTTCGCTAGCATTGCAGGCGCTTCAACGTAATCTGTTACCTGTTTTACGTACTCAAGTGCGTGGTGCCACTGCTCGCTGGTTAGTGCAGTTGTTGCATTCGATTTAGTAAACGCCACAAAGTCAGCTTTGTTCGAAGCATCTGCTTTGTAAAGCTCGAAGCTATCAAGTAGGTCTGCCGTGAAAACGGACGCTTCATCCCATACAGACTGACGACCAGAGTGGGTATCGTAAGCAAACTCGCCAATGCTTAATGACCAACCAAATGTCGCTTGTGGCGCAAGGGTTGTGAAGATCAAGTTGTAAGCATGTGCCCAGCCTTTCACGTCATCGCTCAGTGCGTTGATCGTATCAATATCAATACGGCTACCCGTGATATCAATAGCATTCGTCAGTGCTTGTTTAACCGCAACGGTACCAAACGATGCACCTTTGTCTTGCGTAGCCAGATCCAGAACATCCGATTGAATCACGATAGATGCTGTACCCGCGTTCTCTGCTTGTTCGATAGCCAACACAAATGAACGTGTAAGCTGCTCTAGGTCTGTGAGCGCATCACTGCTGCTTGCTGCAATAGTTAGCGTGCTTGGCGCTTGAGTGGATGGGCTCGCCACTACGAATGTATTTGGCCAACCTGCCACTTCTAGACGCACTGGGTCCATTGGGTTACGCAATGATAGCGCTGGCGCTGTACCCGGCTCAGTACCATCACAGTTTAGATGTAATGACCATGAACTATCGCTACCAGGAACAGATTGAGTCCAATACACCGCTGAGTAAGCAATGTTCTTATGAACCATAATGTCGCCGCCTGTTGCGTGATCACCACGAGTCCAGTCTGGGTACACATTAAAGTCAGCACACAGTCCACCTGTTGGCGGAGGTGTCGGCGTTTCTACTTTTTCAACTGTGATGTTTACACGTGCTGTAGCCGTTAGGTTCTCAGCATCCGTCGCAATCGCTTCTAGCTTAACTGCACCAACTTCTGACGCAGTCCAGTTACAAGAGAACTGGTTTGTGGTTGCTGCGTTGAAGTCACAGATTTGCTTGTTGTTTGCTTTCACGATAACGCGAGACAAATCATCATCAGCATCCGTTGCACGAACGGAAATCGATACCGCTTCATCTTTTTCAAACTTAGAACCGTTCGAAGGCGAAGAGAAGCTCACTTCTGGCTTAACAAAGCTTGGAGCTGCTTCAATAGCAACAGCGATACTGCGTTGTTCAACCATTTGGTTGTTCTGATCGAGAACCACCACTTTAAGTGTCGCATTGCCCACTTCATTTGGTGTCCAAGATTGAGAATACGTCGTTTGACCCGCAGCGATGTTACGTTGACCTAGCTTGCGGTCATTTGCCCAAAACTCCAGTTTCGAGATTAATTCACCATCAACGCGCGCTTTGATCGTCGTTGCCTGGCCCACCATCAATGTTTGACCTTGTGTAGGTGCGACAAACGTCAGCTCATGCACTTCTGGCTCCACAGGTGGTTCAACTGGCTTCTCTTTTACTGAAATGCTGACTGCTTGTTGCTGGGTTAAACCTGAGATGTCTTCCACTACAGCTTTGATCGTGTGAGCACCTGCGCCAACAGAAGTCCAACTCGCTTGGAATGGAGCTTGTGTTACGCGAGCTACTTGTTTGTTGTCGACAAAGAAAGTCACAGCTTTCACGCTGGTATTAGTCGCCGTTACGTTTGCTAGCATGGCAACCGCTTGGCCTTCTTCAAACTCAGCGCCGTTCACTGGCGATGCCAATTGAAGAGAAATTTCTGGTTCGCCAACTTCGCCTTCATCGTCAGCAATCAGACGAATGGTATTTTGAAGAAGAGTCAGATCCAACACGCCGCTCACACCGAGCGTTAGCTCAATGCGTTCACCTGCCGGAAGTTGGGATTTCACCCAGCTACCGCTATCAAAAGCCAGCGCAAGTGTGTTCTTGAACACGTTACCTTGCGCGTCGCTGGTGAACTTCATTCCTGGGTAGCTGATGCCAGTCGCAGACCAAGATGGTGTCGACATCGATAGGTTTGAATCAAACGTCACTTTCGCATCACGCAGTTCAACTGGCTTTGAACCGTCGTTCGTTAGGATCACTTTGTAAGTGTTCCACCACTGGCTTTCTGAGCCGACGATAGTTGCGTCTGTGATCACTCCTGCGTGTGCAGCAGGCAACCCCATACCGATCGCCAGTGCTAAAACACTTGGCATGATCGCTAGCGTATTCTTTCTCATAATTAAGGACTTATACAAACAACAATAAAAAGGAACAGCATTATAGAGGGGGACTTTTTTCGCGCCGCAGCGGACAGATGTAACTAAATGTAACTCAACTTACAGGTGTAAAAGTGCCAAAAATAAAGCGTCTTTTTACGTCAATTTGACGACATTTCGCACGCAATCGATAAGCAAACATAAATCTGGGACTCTAGTTCAATTTTCTGAAAGTGTGCGCAAGATTAAACAAATCAATTTATCCGTTTCTACAAATAGTGGAATTTGTGTTTTTCGCACCTTTATGCATCCGAAAATCAATAAGTTACAGAATAAATACACTTGAAATACTTAGTTACATGTTAGCGAAAAAAGCACCAAAACTTGGCCGTTCTTAAGACATAAATGAAGCACCTAAAGCGGTTATCAAGATCGTCTTCACACTTCTTAATTGAAGCGCTAAAAATAAGGTATATGAATGATCATCCAGTGAAAGCGATAAGTATAACTTTGCAACAAAACGTCAATATCCGGATTGAAGCACGGTTTCAGATTGAATATTCGATGATAATGAGATGCATTGGATCGGTTTGAATCCAAGTCAGCCCAAAATAAAATATGGAGAGTGTTATATGTCTTTACGTTTAGTAGCAGCAACCTTTGCACTAATAGGAATGAGCTTTGGCGCACAAGCGAGCGCAGAGTGTGAAGTGTCTATCGATGCAAACGATATGATGCAGTTTTCGACCAAAACTTTAAGTGTTCCGGCAACGTGTAAAGAAGTAAAACTGACGCTGAACCACACAGGTAAGATGCCAGCGCAGTCAATGGGTCACAACGTGGTCATTGCAGACACGGCTAACCTACAAGCAGTCGGTACAGAAGGCATGTCAGCAGGTCTTGAAAACAACTACGTGAAACCTAACGATGACCGTGTTTATGCCTTCACTAAAGTGATCGGCGGCGGTGAAAGCACATCCATCACGTTCAGCACAGAGAAAATGACTCCAGGGGGCGACTACTCGTTCTTCTGTTCTTTCCCTGGTCACTGGGCAATCATGCAGGGCAAATTTGAGTTCAAATAAGCGTTCACTCTCGAACTTAAGCCTCTGAAAAAGAAAAGGGAAGCACGATGGCTTCCCTTAGTTGTATCTGTAGTTCAAACGTTAAAACGCGAAATGATCGTACTCTGAACTGTCGTCTGATTGGGTGTATTCAAGTTTCGCAATGTCATCAAACGGCATGGGTTTATAGAAGTAGAAGCCCTGAATCAAATCAATCCCCTGCTCAGCCATAAACTCTAACTCACGCTCCGTTTCGATGCCTTCCGCAACGGTTTCTGCCCCAGTGATTTTCACCAGTTTAGCTGTCAATCTGAACAACTCTCTTCCGTTCTTGTTATCAAGGTTGAGCACTAAAGAGCGATCGATTTTCACCTTATCAAAATCGTATTTCGACAAGTAGCCGATCGACGAATAGCCGGAGCCAAAATCATCAAGCGCGATCTTCACCCCTGCTTCTCGTAACTCACTCAACACACGGTGGGTACGATGCTCATCTTGAATCAACATGTCTTCGGTAATTTCAAACTCAACTTGCGAGTAAGAAAGCGCGCTTTGATGAATCATCATCAACACTTTCTCTGTGAAATCTGGCACCAAACACGTTTCTGGAGACAGGTTGATCGACACCTTAAAGCTTGGACGGTTCGCTAACGGTGCCACTTCTCGCAGCGTCGTTTCTACCACCCACAAGTCCAGTTCACTCATCAAGCCCACTTTGGCAAAATCTTCTAGAAACGTTGGAGGCGAGATCTCACCCGTTTCAGAACGATGACGAATCAACACCTCAAGCGAACGAATCTCACCAGTACGAGCGTTTACCTGCGGTTGGTAGAACAGGACGAACTCACCGTGTTTCTTCAAATCGCTAATGCGTTTCTGAGCAGCAAATTTATTGGTGATCTCTGGGAAGAACGCCCCCGCAACTTTGCCGTTGTCTAACCCTTCATAGTTGAAGAAATCATCAGAGACTGACTTCGCAAACAAAGCATTTGAACTACCAATTTTGTCCATCTGCTTAAAGAACGGGTAGTAAATCACGATGCCGACCAGAATAATGATCAGCTGCAATATCGCCCCCGTCCACGTGTAACCAGTACCGATGTAACCACTGGCTAATGGCGGTGTCATCCAGCTCATGATTTCTGTTATCGGCGCAACTAAACCCATCACTGTAGCAATGTACGCAATGATAAGACCGATAATAGGTGTAATCAGAAACGGCACGATCATGACCGGGTTGAACATGATTGGTAAGCCATAAATGATCGGTTCGTTGATGTTGAACAAGCTCAATACTAACGCCGTCGCCGCCAATGCTTTGTAACTGCGATTCTTGGTCAGAAACAGCATACACAGCACCAGAGAAATGGTGTTTCCTGCCCCACCCATTCCCGCATAAAAGTCATAGAAGTTGGTGGTTAAAATTGGCAGTGGTGTGCCAAGTGCTTCGTGATTCTCTATCGCGACACGCGTTGTCTCATACAGCTCTGCTTTGTAAGGAGCAAAGATGATGTGGCCATTGATGCCAATCGACCAAAACAGGTTACGTACAAACTCATAAATAATGCCATCAAGCAAAGAGTTCGGATCAAGTTCTGGCAGCAGAAAACTCGCGATATCCGCTGCGCAAACCGCCTTGCCTAGCACGTAACCAAGAGCCGAATATCCAACCACCAATACAACGGTTGCCATCACAAGGTTGTATGACTGATCCACCACATTTGGCAGCTCTGAACGCATGAACCATTTTCGGCTTTGCATCACACGTACGGACCAAGCGATCACTGTTGGTACAAGTATCGCCAGTGGATAGTTACTCGGAACGACGGTGCCTTCTTGCAACAAACCCCATTCGTTACACACAATAAAGTAAACCATCAGCGATGGCGTGATGACATTTACGCGAGAGACTTTCAGCAAAGAAGAAAGAAACTGCGAAAAATACACTAACAGTAAGATCGGGAAAAGCTTCCAAATGATCGCGCTTGCCGTGCCTATCGTGATACCAAGCTGTTCATAACCAGCAATCATGAATAGGTTACTCAGCAAGGTACTAAATGCTGAAATAAGCGAAACGGGCAACAACATCACAAGGACATTACACAAACCGTTAATGTATGAATTGGAAGAAATTAAAGTAAAAAGCCGATTAATGTATCGATTATTCATTTGGCTAAGTAAATCCATCAAAGTACGACTCAGAGAGCCGTTCAGGAAGTTCGCCGCAATTAAATCCGTTTAGTTTGTTTCGCAATGAGGGAGAGTTTCGACATGCTCGTCGAGGACGGTATCATTCGAGTAACAAAGCGTTGATCGTTCAACGTTGCGAATAGTCACTCAACAAAGGTAGCCATAGCCAACTTGTTGTTATCATCCAAACAAAAAGAGCACAAGCTAGGACCCTCGTACTCTTTTAGTCTGGTTAAACGCGTTGTTTCTTGGGTCAACGTCGTTTGTTATTTCGCCTGCTATTTAAGCAAGGAGGCGCACATTAGCGTCAGCAAGTCTATATTTCCACTCGACTTTGTGATTGTGACGATAAAAGTGGCTTGTCTTGTTGCTCATCAAGGATATCCACCAGTGGTGACGGGCGAGCAAAGAAATAACCTTGCACTTTATCGACACCACAGCCTTTCACAAAATCGTACTCTTGTTGGGTTTCCACCCCTTCTGCAACCACTTCGCAATGAGTAATGTGGCCCAACTTCGCGACGAGTTCGTAGAGGTCTCTGCCCTTTTGATCGTTGGCATCGAGCAAGAGAGAACGGTCGAGCTTGATCTTATCAAACGGGTATTTCAGCAAATGCGGGAACGACGCATAACCGGTACCAAAGTCATCCATAGCGATACGAATGCCTTGAGCTTGCAGCGCTTCCATGGTCTTAATCAAAAACACCTTATTGCTAAGAATCGCTTCTTCAGTAATTTCAATTTCCAACCACTCTGGCGAGATGCCGTAGTGGGCTAAGCGCGATAGTAGGTGCGGCACAAACTCTTCTTGCTCAATCGTCGCTACTGCGATGTTGATGGCAATCCGGCGGTCTTTCGATAGCGTCATTTGCTGCATATCTGCCAACACTCTTTCAATGACCAACTTATCCAACAACGGCATTGAGTTGAGCATTTGGAAGTCACTCACAAACGTCGGAGGGCAAAGATTTCCGTCTTTATCGATATAACGAAGTAACGCCTCATAAGAGAACACGTTAACCTTCTTAGTCGACTGAAGTTTTTGATAAAACATCACCAACTCACCTTCTCGCAATATCGTGGTTAAGCGCTTTTGTGCAGTCGATTTGCTGATGCTGGAGTTATTGGAGTCTCTTACGTTGTTCAACAATGATTTGAATATCGAGCTTTCAATACCGGTATAGGCGGTGTTCGCACGAAACTGTGCTGAAAACTTCCCTGCGTATGCCAAGTAAAATGGTCGGTAAATGAAAACACCCAACACAATGATCAACGCTTGCAGAATCGAACCTTCGATTTGATTTCCCATTGCCATATAACCACTGAAAATGGGTGGCGTCATCCAGTTTACGATGTTCTCTACTGGTGGCACTAAACCAAACGAAATACACGAATAGGTGATAACAAAACTCACCAAAGGCACCAGAACGAAAGGTACGATCAGGATCGGGTTAAAGATGATCGGCAAGCCAAACAACAACACTTCGTTGATATTGAAAATAACCAGTGGCATTGCTGCCAGAGCAAGCATCAGATGGTTACGCTCTCTCGCGAACATCAGCACACACAGCAACAAGCTAATCGAGTTGCCAGAGCCACCCATCGACATGAATGCATCATAAAAGCCTTGGCTAATGACGTTGAGTGGCGCATCCCCTGCTTGCCAAGCCATCATATTGGCTTCGGTGGCAGCAAAGATCTGCTGCTTAATCGCAAACAGCAAGTTGTGTCCGTTGATGCCAATCGAGCCAAGTAAACCAAGCACGGTCTGATACAGCAATCCGCCACTGAGCGTAAGTGGGTCGACACCCAAATCACGGACCATGCCACCAAACAACGCCATAAAAATCGCGGTGAAGTGGGACATGACCAAGGCCACCAGCACAAACAAGAAGAAGTGCACCACGTGTTTGAGCAAGCGGGACGAGAAATCGAGGGCTTGCGGCTCTAACAAACGTATTTTGAATAGGCTGCAATACACATACGTCATCGTCGCGCTCAATAAAGCGAGCAACGGGTTGTTTGGCAGCATATAAGTCGCTGACAAGCTACTATTTTCTATCGAGACCAAATAAAACATGATCAGCGAGTAGATGATGAACAGCGCGCTCGAAACATTGGTTTTGTGGGAAAGGTAGTACCCTGCCACGACACAAAACGCACTTGGATAGAGGTTGATCAAAATGTCGGAGACGTGGAATAACAACTGCGACAAATCAGCCAAACCGGTAAGCCTGAAAACGTGTCCGAGAAATATAGCCAACGCATTAGACAAAGTCAGCGGAAGTAACAGCAAAGCAATAGACGCCAAATCCGTTAAATAGGACTTGGAGCTCGCTCGCCATTGACTCACCACTGCCAATAAACGTTGGGCAGGTGCAAATTTGAGTGTAAAGCCAGTCTGCATGGAGCATCTTATTATAAATGGGGGAGTGAGCTGTTAAACGAACAGCCGTAATTGCAACCTGTGCCTTTTTAGGCGTGACCATCTATGTAGTCTTCGATAGTAGTGATTTTTAGTTCTTAGCAGCAAGCGTAATTTGTGCGGATAGGTTGCGAGGCGTAATTTAGCGATTATATGCGCCTCGATCCATTAAGATTATTTGTCGTGACGATAAGTGGACACATAAAAATAACCCTCACTGTGAAAAGCGAGGGTTAACAATTGCCAGGTGATTACTGAGCGAGAACTTAATGCTCAGTATTCATTGGAAATCGCTGCTCATAAAGCTCCATAAAGTCTTTACGAATCAGATGCTCTAAATGGTTTGCCTTGTCTGTCGGGCAGAAAATCATGATATGCAGGATTTGCTCACCATTGATGTTGCTTGAGATATGAATGTGCGGCTCTGCACCCGGTAGATCGACACCAGCGTGTTTCTCGATCATCGCGTTGTAACGATGAGCAACATCGGCAAAGTAACTGCAATGTTCATCAATCTTATCGGTCAGTAACGGCAAAAGTGGGTAGAGATTGACGAAGTCTTTCACCACAACAGAAAAGTCATGGTAGACGTACCGCTTCATGAAGTTGAGGTTCTTCACTGGGTAGGTGAAAAACATGCTGTTGGGCAACGTCGCGGTTTTCCCCGTGAAGTGGTATTGCCCATGATGCAGGTCGATTTCTTGAATCACTGTCGCCATCATGTTGTGCTCAATAACCTCACCACACAGCTTGCCGACTTCAATCCAATCACCAATGCGGAATGAACGCGAACTGGCTCGCTGAATCGAACCAGTAAAACAAAGAATAATCTCTTTGGATGCCACCACAATCGCCACTGCAATCGCCGTAACGCTTAGGGCGAACTCGCTGATTTCAGATTGCCATAAGATGAACAGCAGAATAAGCGTGATAGCAAATGTGCCGTTTTTGGTTCTCGACATCCAACTGCGTTGTTCTTCCGTAATGAAGGCATCGTCGCCACGAATTCGAGACAGAATCAAACGACGTAGAACAATGATAAACAGCAGGATTAATACGGAAAATAAAATTTTGTGAGTGAGAAGAAAATCGACGACTAACTGCACTTTCTCCATTACCCGACTCCCTGTTTGGTTTAGATAGGTTGACCTTTCATGCTAAATATCGCTCAGAAAACAGATAGCTAGCTTGCGAGAGGACAACCTTACCAAATTATTCAGTCGGTTGCCCCAGTTCACTCTCTTTAAATACGATAAACGCACGGCGGTTTAAAGCATTGGCTTCTGGAGATTCTTCGTTGATCACAGGTTGAAGCTCACCAAAGGCTTTTACTTCCCACACAAACTGCGATGGATCGAGTTTCGTCTTGAGATACGCCACCACGGTTTGCGCTCTTCGCTCCGCCAATTGTTCATTATAAGAGAGCGAGCCGACTTGGTCGGTATGACCAGCCACCATAATGCTACCTTCTAAACCTTGCAGTTTTGCGATGAAATCATCTAATTGTGAAAGGTCTTCCGGTTTTAATTCCGACTTATCGAAATCAAAATGAGGTGTCATCGCCATGTAGATCTTACGTTCTGGTTTTGGTGGCTCACAGAAAGGCATCTCTTCGTACTTCTTCGCCTCTTCAAACATCACGTAAGCACGACGGTTTTCGGCGCGAGCTTGGGCCGATTTACCTAGCGCCAGTGGCTGCGACTCACCAAAGTGCTTCACTTCCCAATCGTATTGCTCCGGGTCGAGTTGTTGCTGAAGATACGCTTCTACCGATTCAGCACGGCGCATAGACAGCTTCTCATTATATTCGTCAGAACCTTTATAATCGGTGTGACCAACAATCGTGATGCGCCCACTCAAGCCTTGAATATCACGGATGAACGCATCTAGGCTTGCCGCATCGGCTTCACGAATGATGGATTTATCGAAGTCGAAATGCTCGGCAACCGCAATATGGATTTCGCGTTGCGGCGCTAAACATTCACTGATCAGAAACTTGGAGACATTGACATCGGCAAACTTTTCTCGGTTCTCTTGGCTTACATACGCGTCCGCCGCGCACCCTGCCAATATTGCCCCTGCGATCATGCCGCTTAACAAACGAATCGTCGTTTTCATATCGCCCTCTTATAACTTACCAACTAGGTTAATGAACACGCCTGATGCGTCGTAATCGTCATCATTCGCTAAGTTGCCATCAAAGCCTGAGAAGTTGTAACCCACACCGACTTTGAAGTTGTCGCTCAAATGTTTGTTAACCGAGACCAATGCGCCCTGCTCTAGTTCGTCGTAGGTGCTGTCCGTCTTCCAGTGATACTCACCAGTCACGTCCCAATCTTTCATAACACGGTAAGAGGCACTCAAACCGTAGAGAGAAATTTTACTGTCGACTGGAATGTCTTCGCCTGACTGACGAGTGAAGATTTCATGCTTGTCCTTATAAGCGTATTTCGCGCCTAAATCCCAGTTTGCATCCAACGAGTAGATACCTTCGATTTCGATGATGTGGCTTTCTTCATCTTTGTAATCCACATCGCGGTTAAGTTGGTCGAAGTCCACCAAATACGTATAACGAGAAAGTACGTTCAAACGGTCGTTGTAGATTGGGCGATATGCTAAACCTGCGGTCGACTCAATAAAACGAGCCAACACTTTATCGCTCGATTTGCTCTCTGATCGTGAGTAGTTGAACTTACCAAATAAGGTGTACTCTTCCGTTAGATGATGTGTGTAACGGTTAGTCGTCACCCACTGGTCGACACGTTTCTTATCTGGGTCTGCGGAATCATCGGTTTTGTCGACACGGTACTCGACTTTGTTCTTGAACAATACGTCATCCACATCAATCGACGTGCTCACACTCACGGCTTGGCGCTCTGTGGTGATCTTCTGGTCGTCTTCGATTTCGCCTTTTTGATAGCCGATACCCATGTCGATGTCGTCATTCATGTCGTAGCCAAAACCAAACGAGTCAATACGACCCTTGCCGTTGTTCTCATCTACAAATTGGTTTTCTTGGTAGAAATCGACGGTTGAAGTCAGGTCTGCACGTTGACCGACAATCACGTTGTTTTTGCCTTCGTAAGTGTCGTCTACGTAGGTTAAGTAGGTACTGTAATCTTCCGTTACGTCATACGTCACGCTCGCTTCTGCGGCATCACCGCGATCACCAGTTGTGTATTCCGCGCCAACCACAAAGTCTTCTAGAATGCGTGTTTCACCACCGAGCGTGACGCTGTCGTTCTCGTCGTATTCGTCAGTTTGACCTACGGTTTTCTGACCTTTGATGTACACGTTGTTGTCGCTGTCCCAGATGTAGTCAGCACGCAGGCCCGCTAAGGTTCCTTTGCCTTTTTCATCTTGGTTGTTTAGCTCTTCAACTTGTTTACCCGCTGCCGAGATCTTAATGTGTTTGGTAACTTTAACTTGGGTTTCCAATTCCGCTTGCTGGGTATCGGTTCGCAAATCACCATCGGATTCACGCTCTTCAACCGAGGTAAAGCGCGTCTTCACGGCAACTCGGTCAGTGGCTTGAAAACGAATTTCAGTACCGTAAGACTCTTGCTCTAAGTCATCATCTTGGCTAGCAAAACTATAACCTGCGTCTTTGGATTTGTACCAAGCTTTGACGTCGTTACCCACCGCAGAGAATACGTTTGGTGCTAAGTCGTAAAGGTTCATCACCCCTTTTACTTGGTAGATATCGCCTTCACGATCTTCCGCGTTGCTGCCAATCGGAGTAAAGGTTAAGCCACCATCGAAAGAAACGTAGTTGGAATCGGTTTGACGGCCTTTACTGTGTCCAAATTCGGCTTTCAGGTACGTACCCTCTGATGCACGCAAGGTTAAGTCCGTGCCGTACGCTTCGTAATCTTGGTTGTCTTTTTCTTCGGTTTGGTAGTTTGCGCCCACACCAATGTAGTCGTTCACCCAACCTTTCACACGACCACCAGCAGTCATTGCGTCAAGTGCGTCACTGCCTTGAGGAACGTATTCGTAGTCCACCGAAAGGTAGTTGTCATAGCCCGATGCTGGTTGGTCGTTGATGACAGTGCCGAAGTTATCCGAAATGATGTTGTTCAGCGGTCTGGTCAGAATAATGCGGCCTTGGTACGGGTCGATTTCATAGTCACGCCCCGATTGCAGCGGCATTTCTTGCACAGTGATGCTGCTATCTGGGTCGACAACTTTCACCATCACTTTGTCACTGCCCGGTACCACTTCACCATGACGCAAGAAGTACAACGAACCACCAGTGCCTAGGAATTCATCGTGAGCGAAGAGTGAATCAGATTCAGCCGCAAAGCCGACAATGTTTAGGCGATCTTCACCGAACTTGGTGGTTGAGCGAGTACGGTAATCCCCTTTAAAGCCGTATAAACTACGGTTGTAATCGTTGTTGTCGGTGCCAGTAATGCCAGTGTTGTAGTTACCCCACAACACATTGGATTTGTCGTACTCAACGTTGAGGTAAACCTTACCTTTGGTGTTCACCACTTTGTAGATGTTGGAGCTGTCACCATAGTTGCCGTAATACATCTCATCGTCGTCTTCGAGAATGTCGAATACGCTGGAGGAGTCAGAGGCAAACGGGTTCTTAAACATGTCTCGCACGTCACTCTCTTTAGTATCAAAGTGAGTGGTCACTCTGAGTTTGTCGCCAAACTTACCCTGACCAAAGTACGCCAAGCGCCCTTGGTTATAGATGTCATCTTGGTATTGCTCGTCGACGGCTAATGCGGCGGAGTTGCCCGTCACTTTATTTTTACCGATATAGAAATCCGCAAGACCCGCTTGTACCCAATACTCATCAGGAATACGCACGTACAGTTGGTAGCGACGCTCTTCACCACTGTCGAATACCACACGAGTTGGGAACAGATACGCATCTGCTGGCAAGTACTGTTCTGCGTATAGCTCGCCCTCTTCCACGTCAAACTCGTCTTCGCCAATCACGACTTTATCGACGCCTTTTAGTCCTGTACCCATGAATCTAGCCAGACCCGCAGAGGTAGGAATGTTGTGACGCATCAACTGAGCTTTACCAAGCTTGCGGCTTTGCTCTTCTTCACCGTCGTTCTTATCGATATCGACTTCAGAATCTGGCTCGACAAGGTCAATCACACCAACCGTCGTCACGTCCATATTGCCGTCTTTATCGAAGGCTTTTAAACGGAACAACAGCTGCGTGTTGGATTCAAATTGATACTCTTGGTCGGTCGCACCATCCCAAACAATGTTGAAATCGTTCGCAAATTGCCGACCTTCTACCACTGCTAAAGGATCAACCAAGCCACGGTCACCACCACGGAAGACTTCCAGTTGGTAATGGTCAACGTAGTAGCTGAAGTTGGTTGTGATAGCAAAACTCATTTCTTGCAATGGTTTGCCATCTTTCACTTCAACATCACTGCTAATGCTCAGGTCGAGAACTGGGTCAAATCGCATGATGTCGCGGCTTACCCAAATCGCACCTTGGTCTAAGTAGATACGCGAGTTATCCGTTTGTTCGTGAGCTTTTACTTCAATACCTAGTGAGTCACTGTCAAGTTTCTCCAATTGGCTGGTGTCTTTCGCGTACGAAAGTATTGGCAACGCAGCCGCGATACACATTGTCAGTCTTGATTGTCTAAATCTAATCATAATAATCCTGCTTAACCGCTTGAGTGGTTGGCTGGGACTGGCCCAGCCTGCGTCTGTACTGCGAACGGTTAATCATCCCCACTGCTTTGAATACTGAAGTTAAATTTCGTCAGTTTGTTTGGTGTGATTCGGCGTACTTTCGGGTTCTCACTGACCACCCTCATGCCTGTCGGTAGCGAGTCTGTGTCGACTTTGACCAAGAACTGCTTACCTTTTTTATTCAACACCCACTGATCTGGAACGTGGTATCGACCATATTGGTCTGTCTCGATGATGATACCTTCGACCGTTAACAGTCGAACGCCTGGGATACCGTCTTCGTAAAGTCCTTTGTTCTCTACAATGATTTCCCATAAGTACATATCACCATCTCGGTAGAGGTTTCTCACCACGTCGATGTTCTCTGCCGACAGACCTTTTTTCTTATCTCCTTTGTGCTTGGTAATCGCGTTACCTTGCTTATCGAACTCGATGTGCGTACCGTTATCCGTTGTAACCTTGAACGGGAAACCTTGGCGAGTTCGAGTATTAAACTGGAACACCACTTTGTTGCTGTGTTCGAGGGTGCGGTTACGAGATAGACCGAACAGCTCATCGACTTCATAACCTTTATCTACACTCGACATCACGACGTCTTGGCCTTTGTGCTTCACCTTCACATCTTTCAGTTGGGTTTCAACACCATCTTGAGTAATGAAGGTTGACCCCGGTACGTAGTCGCCCGCGGCAAGGTCGACATCGATGTAAATGTCATCTGCCGTTGCGTCTGCTTGGAAACCGTCACCGTTGTGGTCTTCGAACACCTTGCCGATGATTGAAGCGGTATCGAATACCTTGTCTGGCATGACTTCGACCGTTGCACTGGCAAGGTTCGACTTCACAACGTAATTGGTCGTGGTGTTTTGTGCCGAGAAGCTTTCTGCCGGTGGCGCTTCGGCCCATGCTGTGTTGGTGTAAACGCCAAAGGTAGCACCGACGCTTACACGCATTAGGTAACGGATACGAACAGCATCAGCGGTTTTCGAATCGCCCTTGCCGTAAATATTCATATCGCCGACTTCGAAGAACAATTGATTGGTCTTCGTTGGCTCTACGGTAATTTGGATATCATCCGAGGTATCAAATACGCCATCAGGGCCACTATTGACCATCTCAGTCGAGTCTGGGATGTAAGCAAAACCTCCCGGATAGCGGTCAACCAAACGTACACCCGTGAATGGGTTGTCGTTTTCATTGGTAATCACGACTTCGTATTCGACAACTTCACCGACGCTCGCCTCTGACTTGCTCGCTACCTTGGTCACTTTCAGCATGCCTTCGTTGTAAGCTTGCTTCTTAACCTTAATCGTGACGTTGGCGGACGCGACTTCACCTGTCGATGCTTTCGCGGTAAAGACGTTCGTGAAGTTGTCATCAATGCCTTGGTTGATTTCACCCGTCACTACGATTTCGTATTCATTACCTTGGTACGCCTTCATAGTGTGGTTTGAATCGACGTTGCTATCTGAATCGACAGAAACCACCACACCAGACTTAAGCTCGGTAATAGTCGCTTTCCATGTGGTGAACAGTGGATTGCCGTTGTTACCAATAAGCTTATCGATTTCATCCAACAGGTTGACGCTTTCTGCATCCGCAGAGCCTCGGTTGGTCGCCGTCATCGTGAAGGTAATTTCATCGTCGTCGTTGGTGTATTCCGCTTTATCTGCCACCTTGGTCACCGATAAAATGATCGGCAGTGGTTTGATAGTTGCGAAGTCATCCGCCAGAACATCGCTTTCTGACTTGTCGTAGGCATACGCGTGGTTGGTGATTTCTCCCATCGCATCTGCGTTGACGACACCTGTGATTTCAATGTCCAACTTATCGTTTGGCGCAATAATCACACGGCTATTCACATCCAAATTGTCACCTTGAATCTGTGGTAACACGATGGTGCGATCGTCACTGTATGAGCTTGTCATGCTCCAACTGGTAAACGCTGGTGCTTCGGTGTCGTGAATCGTATTTACTTTCAACTCTGAGATAAGATCTTTAAGCACTATCTCTTCGGTAAACGATCCAGATTCATTACTTAACACCACGTGGTAAGTGACGTTTTCACCCGGACGGTAGTACTCATCATCAACGGTCTTCTCTAGCTTGACCGATTCTGGCATCGCCAATAGCATCGCTGTCGCTTCTTGAGTTTCGCCGCGGAACAACGCACTTGCCGTGTTCTCAATCTCGCCTGTTGCGTATTGATTTACCAAACCAGTGATGACGAACTCCACCTCATCATTCGCTGCAATGGTCAGCGTTGAATCGATGTCCGTATTTACGCTTGGAATATTGGTAATGTCAGTATCGGAACTGCCCTTGTTCACTTCGATACGCCACGAATCGAATGCTTTGACTGTCGTGCCATCTAAACGAACCACTTCAAGATCACTGATGGCATCTTTCACCTCAACGTCTGTTGCTGGCACCGTACCTTCGTTCTTCACTTTGACGCGGAACGTCGCTTCTTTGCCCGGAATGTAGAACTCAGTGTCAGCGGTTTTCTCGATAGAGATACCTTGCGATTGAGGTTGAATCGTTGCACTTGATTGCTGTGTGGTGCCGTTTAAGTCTGCAATTGCCGTGTTAGTGATTTCACTCGCTGCCAATGGATTGGTTTTCGCCGTAATGGTGAACTCAACAATGTCATGTGGTGCGATATCGATCACCGAACGGATATCTTGGTCATCAACTGGCATTGGCGTGATGGTTGTTCGACTGTCATTGTTAGTCGTCTCAATCTTCCAACTCTCGAAAGCACGTTCGTTTACACCGTAGATATTGACCGCTTTAATACCTGACAGAATGTCATCGAGCTCAATGTCGTTATCGAAACCATCGGTACCGTTGTATACACGAACATGGAACACCGCTTCCTCACCCGGAATGTAAATTGGTGATTCTGCTGTTTTCTCAATCCAAACTTCTTCAGGTAGGGTTTCTAACGTTGCTGTTGCATCGGAAGTCGCACCACCGAACTCAGCCGTCGCGGTGTTAACGATGTTGGCTACCGCACTGCTGTTAACTGTACCTGTGATGGCAAATTCAACCGTGTCGCCAGGTGCAATATCAAGGTTGGTAGAAATGTCACCATTTGGCCCCGGTACCGTTTCGATGTTGGTGCGTGGGTCGCCTTTAGTGGTCACGATAGTCCAATCATTCAACGCTGGTTCCATTGCCCCACCCGAGGTTTCCACTTCAAGTGAAGAAACGATGTCCTCGACTTTTACATCGGCCGCAAAGCCAGAACCGTTGTTGGTCACTTTGACACGGAATGTAGAGAACTCTCCCGGCTGGTAGTAACGCTCATCGGTGGTTTTCTCTAGAACGATATCGCCCGGACGCGGTTTCAACGTTGCCGTTGCCGTTACGTCTTTACTGTTGTGATTCAACGTTGCGGTGTTAACAATGTCACCCGTCGCTTCCGTATTAACTAGGCCAATAACGTAAAGGGTAATGGTGTCGTTCGGTGCAAGGTCGATGTTGTAATCGATATCCTTATCAACAACGAGTGAGTTAGCATCGACTGTGGTCAGTGAACTGCCCGTAACATACTGAACCGCCCATTGTAGGAAGGCTTGATTCGCCGAGCCATCAATGGTGTTAACGGTTAGCGCACCAATTTCATCTTTTAGGTTGATGTCATTCGCGTAGCTGTTGCCTTCGTTGACGATTTTCAGGATGTAACCTGCCGCTTGGTTAGGGCTATAAAACTCTACCATTGGCTCTTTGGTGAAGGTTAAATCTGGGATCTTCGCCGTGCTGGTCGCTTCTGCAGTTTTAGTCGAACCGTTGTAGGTCACTTCAACTTGGTTGGTGACATCGCCTACTACTTCTGGGTCAAGCTCCCCTTCCGCCGTAATGGTCACCACATCATTTGGACCGATGTCCAAGCTGCCATCTAAAAACTCACCAGTGGACGATGGGAACTTAGTGTCACCCGTCTGTGAAGATGCATTGAAGAAGATGGTGCCAGATTCAAACGCTTTTACTGTCGCGCCAGTAATACTGGTTGAAGTGATGTCGTTGACCAGATCTTTGATCGCCACATCACTCGCCCAGTTGGCTGTGGTGTTTTCGATCTTGATGGTATAGGTCAGCTTGTCACCTGATTCGTATTGGCTCTTATCAACCGTTTTATCGACCGTGAGGTCAGCAGTTGCCGCCACGTAAGTCGCATCCGCAGTTTGAGAGCCGCTTGAATCGCTCACTTCCACTACGTTGGTGATATCGCCAACAAGGTCCGCTTTTACAACACCTTCGACATGAAGTTTCACTGTGTGATCTGGGTGAATGTTGTAGCGAACTTGATAACCGTTGTCGCCAGTCACCTCAGAGCCCGAGATTGGTTGAGTCAGCGTTGGATCGGTACCATCAACACTCACAGATGTTGCTGACCAAGAATCAAACGCACGTACAGGTAATGTTGCGCCAGCTTTCTCTGCTCGAATCGTCTTCCAAAGGTCTGAAATCAACACATCGGTCGCATAACCTGTACCGGTATTTTTCACCTCAATGTCGTAACCGATAGTATCACCCGGATGGTAAATCGCAGGGGTGATTGAGGTGACTTTAGTCACAGCAAGGCTTCCCGGCTCTGGGACGATAACTTTTTCTTTGAGGTTGTAGGTGAAGTACTTGGTTCCTGAATTCAGTTTGCCTTGTAGTTGGTTTGTAAACTCACCAACGGCATCATCACGAACATGACCAACGACTTCGATTAGGATTTCACTTTCTGCACCGCCATCAACTTTACCATTCATTTTCACGGTAACATCGATGTCAGTATTGGCTGCGATAGATTGAAGCGGTGTAATGTCACGGAACCCAGAAGCATTACCGTCGCTCACCACACTTGCTGTTACTGTCCAATCTTTAAGTGCTGTCTGTTCAGAGCCATCAGCAACTTCAACCTTGTACGTCGAGATCAAATCTCGAACATCAATTTCTTCGTTAAGTAGCGTTTCATTTCGAATACGCATTTCATAGCGAACCTCGGAACCTGGTGTGTAAGTTGGTGTGCTGGTTGACTTCTCTGCCGTTAAGCTTGAAGTACCCGGATCCAACACAATCGCATTACTATCAACATCATTCACTTTTGCAATATTTGTGATTGTGCCAGACGCATCCGCCGCTACCGTGCCGTCAATCTCAAACACAACGGTATCACCCGGCATCAAGTCGAACGCTGCATTCAGTGGCACGGTTCCTTGGTAGTTACCCGTAATAGAGAATCGGTCTGGATCGGGCGCACTTACGATTGCCACACTGTAGTCTTGGAATGCAGCCTTACCATCTGATGTATTAATGGTGTTTAGCTCATCAACGATAGTCGCGCCATTGGTAATACTGTCACCCACGTTGGTCACGCTAACTTGATATTGAACTTGGCCGTTCGGGTTGTAGTGACAATCGGTACCCGTCGTTGATGGGAAAGTACATGTACCACTGTCTGCGGTTGTACTCAGCACTGACTTCTCGAAGTTCAGTACGGGCACAACTGGTGGAATCACATCAGTTGTATCACTTTGGTTGCCTGCTTTACCTGTGTTGCCATCGATATCACCAAGTGCATCTGGTCGAACTTTACCGGTAACCGTAAACTCAATGACTTCTTCTGGGGCAATATCGACTAACAGGTCAAGATCATCAGTCGCATCATAAGATTCGATGTAAGTGTCTTGTGTTCCCGTTGTACCTGTTGAAGTAAAGGCATGAGAGATGTTTGTCTCTGAGAACGCAGATTTCGTCGTCCCGCCAATCACCTCAACGCGAACGTTAGAGACGATATCTTGGATAACGGTTTGATCACGCCACACGGGTTCGGTGTTGGTCACCGTGAATTTGTAGATGACCTCATCTTCCGGTTTGTAGGTGTCACCGGATACATAAGATTTGCCATCGATAGAGACAATTTCTTTGCTCACCGACAGGTTACTGCCCTCTGGCGTGACTTTCGCAGAATTGAAGTTGCTACCGTTGTATTTCGGAGTCGCAACAATCTGGTCGAGCGCATCTTGGCGGATCTGTGACTCCATGACAAAGTCAATCCAACCACCCGGCGCAATTGAAAGTACAGGAATGTCGATATCTGCATTTGCGCCGCCGGTATAGCCATCAATTAGCGTCGTCGCTTCACCCGAGGTAGTCGCGGTCACTGTCCAACCATATTGGCCAAATGCCTGTAGCGTTTGTGAGTCAGATTCGCCCGCTGCGTTCTGCGCGACACGTACTTTGACGTTTGAGAACAACTCTTTAAGTGATTTGTTGTACTCCAAACCTTTACCATTGTTCTCAATACGCAAGTGGTAAACGATCTTTTCACCGTCTGTTGTATGGTTGTATGTGGTCTTGTGTGTTGCCAATGATGTGTCGGTGTACGCTTTGTGCGACTTAGCAATGCTCACCGGCAGCATGTTCACTGGCTCTGACGGTAAATTATGGCTGTTGTCTACCACCGCAACGTTGAGAATTTGGCCAACAGCTTTCTCACTGATCTTCGCTTTGATGGTGTAAGTAACAAAGGTTCCACCTGTCGCGAATCCGTTTGCCGCTAAGTTGAACTTAGTGTCGATATCGCTGTTATTGCTGACAGAGCCTGCATCACTGATGCCACTCGAATCGGTACTGGTCACAATGGTCCATGAATCAAACGCACGACCTTTACCGCTTCCATCGAAGTAATCGGTCTGGATCTTGCTGATTTCATCCTTGATTGGCATCTCATTGATGTGAACGTTGTTCAGGTTCTTCAGTGAGATTTCATACTCGATGTAACCGCCCGGCGTGTAGCCACCGCTTAACTCGGTAGTGCCATCCTGATCGTAGATTTTGGTGACATGTTTAGAGAAGTCGTACTTCTCAGCAGACGCTTTGGTCTCCGCACTCACGGTATCGCCATCGACGGTAAGCAAGTTCAAAATCTCACCGACTGCGTTGTTGTTCACCTTAGCTGTGACAACGTACTCAATGGTTGTGCCTTTAGGGATGGATGCATGAGTATCGATGTCAGCGTTGTCAGCAATCTTGCCATCCAGATCGAGAATAGCCGAGGAGCTACCACTGACGATCCTTGGAACGACCGTCCAACCCGAGTCAAAGGCTTTACCGCTTGTACCATCGACAAGATCGACCATGATATTGGACAGTCGGTCGATAACAGGAATGTTGTATGCGTTACCCTTGCCATCGTTTTCGATCGTTAAGCGGTAAACCAAAGGTTGTCCCGGTTCATAGCTTGATTGATCTACCGTTTTGGAGAATGCCAGATGGTAGCTGTTCGGAATAACCGTGATGCCACCAATGGTGATTGTGCCAGTCGCGTCTTCGCGCACCACACCGACAACTTCAAAAGTAACGGAATCTTTTCCTGCGACATCGATCGTTGTGTTGATGTCTTGATTATCCGCAACGGTGCCATCTAACGTGCCATCTGTTGTACCGTCGCCACCATTAGAATCGTCCTTCGAAACATCTACTGTGAAACCTTTATCAAATGGCGTAGCCAAAGAGCCATCCAACAACTGAGTCGTCACACCGGTGATGTTTTCACTTACTGCGTGGTCATTGACATAACCGGTTTGAGAAGAAACCGTCACTTGGTAGGTAAGCGTATCTCCCGGAGAGTAGAATTTTGATTCCACGCCATTAACCAGTAGCTTTCTAACTACATCACCACCATTGTATGCGCGCTCCATCTCGTGATGAGAAACGTGCGATTCTTCAGTCACTTGGCCAAAGTCACGGTAGACGTAGGCGTCATTCTCAATTTTGTCATTTAAGTTACCCATTGAATCCTGAGAACCAATGACATTGTCTTTAACACGAGCTTTAATTCGGAAAGTACGCAACTCGCCCGCAGCAAGCGTCATCGTGTTGGATGCATCGCCCGGTGGGTAGATAAAATCTTCGGTAGTTTGAGATTGAAAACCGCCACCGTCATCGAAATCAAACTGCCAGTATTCGAAAGGAGATTGATCTGGGTAGTTTTCATATTGGTTGTCTTTGTCATTCGCCAAAACAGAGCGAATGTCTGTCAGTAAATCAACGACCTTAAGACCATTTTCGACATTCGCGCCGTTGTTCAAGACACGAATTTCATAAGTGACGTCATCGCCAGGAATGAAACGAACTTTGTCCGCCGTTTTCAGAATAGAAACGTTAAGAGAATCCCCCGACGTACCACCAATTTCAGCGGAAGAAGATTGGTTTAAGTTCGTCGATGGGTCATAGATCTCTGCGGTATTAGAGATCTCATCTTCTACGTAGTCATTTTTAACTGTAGCGTTAATGGTATAGGTGACATAACCTTCTGAACCATTGATCTTGGGATCAATATCGATGTAGCTATTGATGTTGCCGTTGTTAGGAAAACCTGACTTTTCACCTTCGTAACTACCTGTTTTAAATGGTGAATTATTGGAGTCTGTCGACGCTGTAATTGTCCAATCTGAGAATGCATTTAAGCCGAGGATATCATCCGTAACATGCACTTCGTTGGCATAGCCTGGACCAGTATTGACGATTGTAACTTTAAACGTCACCTTATCGCCGGGCTTAAAATCATCATCTGGCGTTGTTTTGGCGACAATAACTTTCGGGTCATGAGGGTAAACCACTACCGTGTCCGAAGCTGAGTTTTGAATGCTTGAATCAGGCGTTTTAATTTCTGCCGTGTTATCAAATCGAGAGTAAATGATCTCGTTTTCATTTGAGCGATCGATTTGTGCCACGATGGTGTAAAGCACTTCAACGTTTGGCGGGATCTGCGCTGTGGTGTCTAGATCTGTGTTATCGCTAAAAGTACCGACATCTGTATAAGCAGGGTTGCCATCAAGTTGAGGATCATCCGAGATGATCTCAGCACTGATCGTCCACGACTTGAAGACTTGTTTTGACGTCGTGTCTGGTTCCAATATCTTCGCGGTGATCGAAGATAAGGCGTCTTTTACCGCCACATTTGTCGCATAACCGTTTTCTTTATCGTTCTTCAGGCTGATTTGGTAAGTGACCTCAGTATCCAGCTTAGAGTAAGCCGTCTGCTCACCATGAAAACCTGAGTCAGTATTGGTCTTAACGCGTTTGTTTAGCTCAATCGCAAAATCACGAGGATCAGAACCTCGGTCTGCATAAACAGAGCCATCCACCGTGACTTCGTTTGAGATATGGCCATTTGCAATTGGGTTAGTGTCAGCAACGATGGTGTATTCGATATAGGAGTGAGGTTGAAGCGTTGCGATAACATTCAAATTGTCAGGGTGTTTAACTTCTCCGGTCATCCCCGTATTTGAAGCAGTTGCTGGTGTACCGTCGTCTTTAAACGCTTCAGCGGTGATCGTCCAATCCGAATAAGCATTGATTTCTTTGCCGTTGATATCGGTTGTTTTTACTGAGTTCAGGTCATCTAGCACCTGAACTTGGTTTGCAAAACCATCACCGTCGTTCGTCACGGTAATGGTGTAAGTAAGAGTCTGGCCTGAAGAGTAAAAACGGCTATCTACATCTTTACTTGCGCGCAAGTTGTCATCTGGTGTTTGAACACCTGATCCTTCTTCAGTGACGTTATCGTTAGAACAACTTGGGTCATCATCAAGAATGAGACCTGTGCTGGTATCATTGGTTTTCGCAGTCAGCTTGTACTTGATGGTTTTACCCGGAGCGATGTCCGGCGTTAGTGAGAGTGGACTCGACGTCCAAGTGCCGTAGCTAAAGGTGCCTGGGTCCGAACCAATCGAATCTTCACCCGAAATAACCTCAACTTTCCACTGTTCAAAAGCTTGACCATCACCTGCGCCACCCGCTTGCTCAGTCTTAACACATGTTAGGTTATCTTGGACTAACAGGTTGTTGGCAAAGTATTTTGATGAGCCATTTGTAACGGTAATTTCGTACTCAATTTCACCACCTGGTACATATTCGGATGCAGAAGTGGTCTTAGAAATAGAGATATCAGAATCCGTCACACTCAACACTTTTTCAGCATCAACCGTATCCGAAATACTGGAGCTTTTGACCAAAGAGCCTGAGTCATCCGTTACAGAAGCAGTAAAGCCTTGCAAGGTGCCAATCGTGATTGGAGTAAGAGTTGCTTTAATTTGGTAAGTGATCGACTCACCCGGATAGATAGAAACGGTATCGTCAAAATCGACATCCGTTTGCGCGCTGCCTTGGTAGTCAGAAAGTGAGTTACTGCCAATGCTTGAAACCGTGATATCCCAAGTCGTGAAGGGGTTACCATCCACATCGGTGTTGTTGTAAGAAGGGGATAAATTGTTAGCTAAACCATTGCGGCTAACTAGGTCTTTAATGTTCTGTTTTACATGATAATTATGAGCAATCGCGCCACCGTTGTTACTCACCTTCAATTCAAAATCCACCTCACCGTTAATCAGGTATGGCGATGTTGATTTGAGCGTGTGTTCCAGTGCAATTTCAGGATCAGATGGAGGCGTTGATAGCGGGTTGCCGTCGACCGTACCAGCACGAGTCGTGGAGCTTGCTTGGGTATCAATATCGGAGACTAAGTCCGCAGCAACCGTCGCTTTGATGGTGTAAGTAATGTAACCACCAACAGAGATCTCCGCATCGGTGACTGACAAATCTCCTGTTGTTGCAAAGGTACCCGCATCGCTCCCCGATGAAGCCACGGCACTAATGGTCACGCTGCTAAATGCATTCCCTGTTGTGCCATCTAACTTTTGTCCTGTTAAAGACGCAAACTCTTGCTCAATATCTAATCCTTTAACCGCATAAGCACCATTATTGGTTGCCGTTAAAGAATAAGTCAGTGTGCCGCCAACATCGTATTCGGTCGGGCTAACGTATTCTTCGAGAAGATAATCATATTCAGCTGGAGGGAAAGTAATTGTATCTGGGTTAGTAAAAGTCGTCTCTGTGCCGGAAACCGTTCCTTTTACTTCGGTGTTGCCAAGAACAATATCTTCAGCAGCATCATCAGCAACCGTCGCTTCAATTTGATAAGTAATACGCCCTAGCGGTAATAAGTTTGCGCCGGTCACATTCAGGTTGCTATTGCTAGAGGAGTAAGTACCTGCATTCGTACCTAGCGTGTGAGTATCAGTGATCTTGACACTACTGAACGCTCTATTCGAACCAGACATCACATCCCAAATGGCATTCGTTACGGAGACATCACTGATCGTGCTGATCGTCGTATTTCGAACTTCAATCGAGTATGTAATGACCTGTCCATTTTCGTAAGGCAGACCGAATGTTGGATTAAAGGATATTTCTATTTCCCCTGCCGCTAATGCTTTGAAAGGAAGCAAAAACATCAGCAAAAACAAGGCTAGATAACGTTGAACAATTGGCACAATACTTTTCCGACTCATATAAAATATTAATTATTCAGATATTTATGACTAAGCTAGCAATAGCGTCAAAAACTAGGCGCCGAGATATTGGCGACAGAAAAATTAACATTGTCACGTTTCTGTCATTTTTTATTCGGCATCCGTTAAAACTTTTTGGCTGTCAGTTCTGGTTCAGATTTGCGACAGATTCAAGCTGCGCAGAGGTAATAAATTCACCAAATGTTTCACACCAAATAATAACGGTCGTGTAGTTGTCTAAAGGCAGATCTTGAGGAAGAGTGACCATAAAACGGTCAAATGTTTTCACGTCACCCACATTAATCATTTGCGGCTTCAATCGATTGAAATCAGCTTCCGTTTCAACGAATGTTGGAGAGAGGTAAACTTTATAATCGGGGCCAGGAGCTAACTCACCTTGGAACGCAATGGTGTCCTCAGTTAACCAGATCTCCCCTTCTCCCCAGTGCAGGAAATCACTGTCAGTTCGGTTGCGATCAAAAGAACCTTGATACAGCACACCTTCAGTGGAATTAGAGATGACGGAAATATCTGGGGAATCCGGTTGAATAAGAATAGGTAGAGCGTAAATTCCCGCAGCAAAACCAGCCAAAACACATAAAGTGTGGCTTACAAGCAACAAAATCCATTTCATAGTTATATACCTAGCTTTAGCTAACACGACGTCACTAATAAAGTTAGTCTATAAATCTCGCTAAATCAGGGTATTACCCAGAACTCAGAAAATTCCTATATGTTTTTCAGGTCAATATCACAATTCTCGTTATCATATTGCGATTCTAGATACTTAAATCGAATAATTGTTATTCAAATAAATACAACTCATGGAAATACAAATGAAAATAATTTGTGCTAAGTGCAAAACGGTTTTATTTCATCTAGCGTATATTTGCCCGCGTTTGAGAAAGTAGGAAATGAGGAGAAAATAGAGTGGAAATAAGGAATAAAGGTAAAAAAGCCAGCCTTTATTGGTTCAATCCTAGGCTGGCTTTTTTAATTATTGTTTAGGTTGGATAGTTGGCTGCTCTATCGAACCTTCTTTGAATACGATGAAGGCTCGGCGGTTAAGGGCATTGGCTTCTTTCGAGCGTTCATTGATAACCGGTTGTAGCTCACCAAACGATTTCACTTCCCATAAGAATTGCGATGGGTCGATCTTGGTTTTCAGATACTTCACCACTTCAGATGCTCGGCGCTGTGCCAACTTCTCGTTGTATGACAGCGAACCAATTTGGTCAGTATGGCCTGCGACAAGAATACTACCTTGCAAACCTTGTAGCTTATCAGTGAAGCTGTCTAATTTGGCTAAGTCTTCCGGCTTCAGTTCAGACTTGTCGAAATCGAAGTGAGGTGTCATCGCCATGTAGATTTTACGATCCGGTTTTGGTGGCTCACAAAATGGCATTTCTTCGTATTTTTGCGCTTCTTCGAACACCACAAAAGCACGGCGGTTTTCAGCACGATCTTCATCGGTTTTACCTAGCGCTAATGGTTGCGTCTCACCAAAATACTTCACTTCCCAGTCATAATGGTCTGGGTCGAGTTTTTCTTTCAGGAAGCTTTCCACGGATTGAGCTCGGCGCAGTGACAAGGCTTCGTTGTATTCCAGTGAGCCTTTGTAGTCGGTATGACCAACAATGGTAATTCGACCGCTCAAGCCTTCGATTTCATGCACGAAGGCATTCAAACTCGTCGCATCTACGTCTCGAATGTTGTACTTATCAAAAGCAAAGTGCTCTGCCACAGCAATGTGAATTTCTCGCTCTGGCGCTAAACATTCACTGATTAAGAATTTCGATACGTCCAGGTCGGTAAACTTGTCTCGGTTCTCTTGGCTTACGTAAGTATCCGTGGCGCAACCAGCGATAAGCAGCGTGCCCACTACCCCACCAAGAAGACGAAGGGTTGCTTTCATAAATTCCTCTCACTCATTCACGGATGGGGTTATAACTTACCAACCAAGTTGATGAATACGCCTTGTGCGTCGTAGTCATCATCGTTGGTTAAGTCGCTATCAAAGGCAGAGAAGTTGTAACCAATACCGACTTTGAAGTTGTTACCGATGTGCTTGTTCACTGACACCAAGGCTCCATGTTCTAACTCATCATTTAAGGTGTCCGTTTTCCAGTGGTATTCACCGGTGACATCCCACTCTTTCATTACTCGGTAAGAAGCACTCAAACCATACAGATCAATGTCACTTTTGACGATTTCGTTCTTACCGGATTCACGCGCAAAGACTTCTTCTTTGTCTTTATGTGCGTATTTCGCGCCGACATCCCAGTTTTCATCGATGCTGTAAATCGCTTCGACTTCGATGATTTGGCTGGTTTCATCTTGGTAATCAACGTCACGGTCTAGTTGGTCATAATCCGCAATGTAGGTATAACGGCTCAATAAGTTCAGACGGTCGTTGTAGATTGGACGGTATGCTAAGCCACCTGTTGCTTCGACAAAGCGCGCCATAGTCTCACCAGTAGTTTGACTCTCAGTAATCGAGTAGTTGTACTTACCAAACAAGGTGTGCTCTTCCGTTAAGCGATGCGTGTAACTGTTGGTCGTCACGATCTGCTCCAGCTCTCGCTGTGCGACATCGGGATCGTCTTCGTTCTTGTCGACACGGTATTCCAGTTTGTGACTCAAGTTGATGTCATCCAAATCGATTGACGCATTCAAGCTGACAGATTGTCGCTCAGTGACTTGGTTTTCATCGTCTTCAATTTCACCTTGTTGATAACCAATGCCCATTTCGACATCGTCCGTCACGTCGTAACCAAATCCGTAGGAGTCGATACGGCCGTGGCCATCGTTTTCATCGACAAATTGGTTCTCTTGGTAGAAATCCACACTTGAAGTCAAGTCAGCACGTTGACCGACAATCACGTTGTTTTCACCTTCGTAGTTGTCATCTACGTAAGTGACATAGGTAGAGTGGTCGTCAGAGACATCATACGTCACCGTCGCTTCGGCAATTTCGCCACGGTCACCAGTGGTGTACTCACCGCCCAGTGATAAGTCTTCCAACACGCGGAACTCAGCACCAACAGAAACGCTGTCATTGTCGTCGTAGTCGTCCGATTGGTTCATGGTGGTTTGGCCTTTGACATACACGCTGTTGTCGCTGTCCCACATGTAATCCAAACGTAAACCCGCCAAGGTTGCATTACTTTGTTCATCGGCTTGGTTGAGCTCATCCACCTGTTGGCCTGCTGCCGATAGCTTGATGTGCTGAGTCAATTTGAACTGGGTTTCCAGCTCAATGGTCTCTGAATCTGTTTTCAGATTGCCATCCATGTCACGCTCTTCGTTGGCAGAAAAACGCGATAACACAGCAATACGGTCAGTGGCTTGCAGACGCAATTCCGCCCCATACGCTTCTTGCTCAAGGTCGTCACTGCTGCTCGCATAGCTGTAACCGGCGTCTTTGTCTTTGTACCAAAGTTTGACGTCGTTACCGACCGCACCAAAGATGCTCGGCGCCAAGTCATACAAGTTCGCAACGGCTGTTACTTGAATGCTGTCACCTTCGCGGTCTTCTAGACTGTCACCAATTGGCGTAAAGGTTAAACCACCATCGTACGAGACAAAGTTCGACTCGGTTTGTCGGCCTTCACTGTGAGCGAACTCCGCTTTAATGAACGTTCCTTCCGTTGCGCGAAGCGTTAAATCAGAGCTGTAAACTTGGTAGTTTTGGTTGTCTTTCTCTTCCGTCGCGTAGGTGACGCCAAGGCCGATGTAGTCATTCACCCAGCCTTTCACACGGCCACCGTAAGACATCGCATCCAGTGAGTCAGAGCCTTGTGGTACGTATTCGTAGTCCACAACCAGATAGTTTTCGTAATCGTCGTTGCCTTCAATCACGCTGCCAAAGCTATCAGACATGATGTTGTCTAGCGGCTTCGTCAGGATAATTCGGCCTTGGTATGGGTCGAATTCATAGTCACGCCCCGGCTCTAGTGGCACTTCATTTTGCGTTAAGCCGCTTTCATCTACGACCCTAACGTAAACCTTGTCACTGCCTGGTACTGCTTCGCCGTGACGCAAGAAGTAAAGCGAGCCGCCAGTGCCAAGAAATTCATCGTGTGCATACAGAGAATCTGCTTCTGCTGCAAAACCAACGATGTTCAATCGGTCTTCACCGTACTGAGTGGTATCACGAGTGCGGTAGTCCGCTTTAAAGCCATATAAGCTACGGTTGTAATCGCTGGTTTCTGTGCCTGTGACGCCCGTGTTGTAGTTACCCCACAAGTACTGCGACTTGTCGTATTCTACATTTAGGTAGACTTTGCCTTTGGTATTGACCACTTTCTCGATGTTTGAGCTGTCGCCATAGTTGCCGTAGTACAACTCGTCATCGTCTTCTAGAATGTCAAACACGTCTGAATCTTCCGATGCAAACGGGTGCTTAAACATGTCTTTCAGTTCACTTTCTTTGGTATCAAAGTGGGTAGTAATACGCAGCTTGTCACCAAACTTACCTTGGCCAAAGTACGCCAAACGACCTTGGTTATAGATGTCATTTTGGTATTGATCATCGACGCCAAGCGCTGCACTGTTGCCTGATACATTGTTCTTACCGATGTACAAATCCGCCAAACCAGTTTGTGCATAGTAAGTGTCTGGGATACGCACGTAGAGTTGGTAACGGCGCTCATCACCATTATCAAACACGACTTTGGTTGGGAATACGTACGCGTCGGTTGGAAGGTACTGCTCGGCGTATAAGTTGCCATCTTCAACGTCGAATTCGTCTTCGCCAATGATGACTTTATCAACGCCTTTAAGGCCGGTACCAATAAACTTCGCCAGACCTGCGTCGGTCGGAATGTTGTGACGCATCAACTTAGCTTGGCCATAGCTGCGGCCTTTGCCTTCTTCGTCTTCGTTGTCGTTTCGGTCGATGTCCACTTCTGCATCCGGACGAACGAGATCCGTCACACCTACAGTAGTGACATCCATATTGCCGTCTTTGTCCCATGCTTTTAGTCGGAACAACAGCTGGCCGCCAACATCAAACTGGTAGTCTACATCTGTAGCACCGTCCCAGTTGATGTCAAAATCGTTGGCCAACTTATCGCCTTCTAGAACAGCAATCGGCTCGGACAAACCAAAGTCGCCCACACGATAAACTTCAAGTTGGTATTTTTTGATGTAGTAGCTGTAGTTAGTGGTAATGGTGAAACCAACGCTATCGCGCAGCGTACCCTCTTCCACTTCTAGCTCATCACTGATGCTCACATCTAGCACAGGGTCAAATCGCGTGATATCACGACTCGCCCAAATTGCGCCTTGGTCTAAATAAATACGCGATGCGTCGTCTTCTTGTTTTGGTGTTTCGACCGCGATGTCAGTGGTCTCTGACTCGAGTTTTTCTAGCTTGCTGGTATCAGCTGCCATGCCCATCATCGGCATGGCAGAAATAATACAGGTAGCTAAACGAGACTTGCTAAATACTTTCATACAAATTCCAGATACTGCTCCAATGACTCACTACTCTTGCTCGGTGTCTTTCGCTTTGCGATGAACACTGAAGTTAAACTTCGTGAGCTTATTCGGGGTAATTCGCAACACTTTCGGGTTTTCGCTCACCACTTCCATCGAAGTCGGTAACGAGTCAGTGTCTAACTTCACTAGGAAGTTTTTCCCTTTCTTATTCAGCACCCATTGGTCGGGCACGTGGTAGCGTCCGTACTGGTCTGTATGAATGACGATGCCTTCCACCGTCATCAGCTTGACACCAGGTATCCCGTCTTCATAAACCCCTTTGTTCTCAATCACGATTTCCCACAGGTAGGCATCACCATGTCGATAGAGGTTTCTTGTGACGTTAAGATTCTCTGCACTTAGGCCGTTCTTTTTGTCTGATTCATGAGCAAACTTGATTTGGCCTTGCGCATCAAATTCGATGCGTGAGCCACCGTCCGATGTGACGGTAAAATCAAAGCTCTCACGAGTACGTGTTTTGAATTGAATCGCGACAGATTTTGTTTCAGAGATGGTGCGGTTTATCGAGTGGCCCCAAAGATCACCCAATTCAACACCTTCTTGCACGGCTGAAATCACTTGACCATTGTCTTGCTCATCCTCAACCGACAGCTCTTTCCCATCGCGGACGACGATTGTAGAGCCAGCGATGTAGTCCTGTGTAGGCAAGTTGGCAATCAATTCCACATCAAATGCCGTCGCGTCTGCTTGGAAACCGTCTTTGTTGTGGTCTTCAAACACCTTACCGATGATGGATGAGGTATCGAATACCTTGTCCGGTTCTACGGTCACTTTGGCACTGTCTTCGTTCGACACCGCAAGGCCATCGACTTTCGATACCGCGGTGTTGATGTAGTCACCAAACGTTACGCCAACGGAAACTCGCAGTAGATAACGAATACGTAGCTTCTCGCCCGGATCGAAGTTCAATGAAGTAAACAGCAACTTGCCTGTGTCTGATGGTTCGATCGTCAACACTCGGTCGTCTTCATTACCAAACTCACCATCTGGGCCACTCAACACCACTTCCGATGTATCAAGGATGTACTTGAAGCCGCCTGGGTAACGGTCTTCCACGGTGACGTTTTTGAAGTACGATTCGTTGTTGTTTTCTACAATGACTTCGTATTCCACGGCATCGCCCACTTGCGCGGTGTCTTGCAACGCAGCTTTTGTTAGCAGAAGTTCACCACTGTTATCTGGGATCTTCTTGATGTGCGTGGTCACGCTGTCACTGGTTTGTGTACCGTCGGTTTCTGTCGCGGTAAAAGTGTTGGTGATGTCGTCATCCAAGCCTTTACCTAGCGTGCCCACAACTTCAAAGGCGAACGCATTACGTTTTTTCGACTTCAGGTTGACCGTTAAGTCCAAATCTTCGCTTGCTGGGAAGGAGTGGCGATCAATCACGCTGCCGCTGTCGTCTACTTCGACACCTTCGATGGTCCAGTCGGTGAAGACTTTGTTGCCCGCTTCATTTTGCAGCTCACTGATTTCATCGGTTAGACGAACATTGGCTGCGTTACCATCACCTTGGTTTGTCACGGCTAAGTAGTAAGTCACGGAATCATCATCCGGTGTGTATTCCGGCTTATCAGAACGCTTCTCGACCACAAGCTCAGCAGGAACAGGCGGTAAATCCAATGCTGCGACTTGGTCTGCAGAACCCTGCACTGAGGTTGGCGACGGCATCATGCCTTTTGAGCGCGCCATTGCAGCCGGATTCCACGTCAGATCTAAGTAGTAACCGAGTACATCAATGTTGGTCAGCATGTCTTCATTGACGGTCAACGTGAAGGTGTAATCAATCTTACCGCCCGGTGCAATATCAACGATGGTGAACAGATCTTTATCGTCTTCATAATCGCCCGGCTGAGTTTCAGCACCCTGCCAATCCGCCGTTAACGTCCAATCATCAAAGGCTTTGCCACGAGAACCATCGATGTAATCACCCATGGATTCACTGAACTGGGTATAGATAGCAACGTTCTTCGCAATACCGCGTCCAATGTTTTCAATCACTAGGTGATATTCCACTTTTTCACCCGGCACGTAATGTGGTGCGTCGGTGTAAAGCTCAGCTTGCACAACCGCACTCACGCTCTGAACAGGAGGGCTGATCACATCACCACCATCGACTTGCGCGGTGTTTACAATGGCTCCGGTCGCTGAATCCACAACCGTGCCTTTCGCGCGGAATACCACCTTACCTTTTGGTGCAATATCCACGCTGTATTCTGTTGGACTGACTGATTCGACATTGCTGCCTATGGTTTGTGATTCAACCTCAAGCGATGTTGAACCATCGACAAACGCAGGACCTGTCGTACCATCGTAATAACCAACTTGGATAGACGACATGTCATCCACCACGCTCAAATCGGTGATGTAGTTATTCGAGGTGTTCTCGATAGTGATCAAGAACTCCAACTCTTCACCAGGCTCGTATTCGGTTTGAACGTTTGTTTTGGTGGCAACAAAATCGGAATCCATCGGCAGCATAGTCGCCGTTGAATCTTGAGAAACACCGTTGTAAGTGACGGTTGCAGTGTTCCTGATCTCACCAATCGCGGTGGTACGGATCAGTGCTTTCACACGGAAGGTCACGGTACTCTCAGGCGCAATATCCATGGTTGCATTAATATCGTCGCTCAGCTCGAACGTTTTTGGTGCCACAACCGTACGTTCATCCGATGCTTCGTAGGTCACTTCCCACAACATAAACGCCGATTCTTTATTACCACTGGTGGTGTCAACATCGATGTCGCTGATGATGTCTTTCAGTTCAACACCAGAAGCAAACGCCAATGATGTGTTACTCACCGTAATGTCGTAGTTGATCAGCTTCGTCACTTCATAGGTTGGCGTGTCTACCGATTTGTCGATGGATACCGTCGCGAGGATCGGTGTACTGATCGCGCTTTTTTCTGTTGTATTCCCTTCAAACGTTGTACTCGCGGTATTGGTGATGTCACCCGTCGCATTGGCTACGGTTGTCGCTTGAATGGTATAAACGATCGTATCTTCAGGAGCGATATCCAACGTCTCTTTCAGATCTTCACCTGTTGTTGGTGCTGGAACTGGCGTTTCACCCGTTGTTGAGACCGCTGAAATCTGAATCGAACTTGGATCAAACGCTTTTCCTGTGGTACCGCCAGCAAGCGTTGTTTCAATCGACTTCAATGTATCTTCAATTTCAACGGCTTCTGCCCAACCTAAGCCGTTGTTCTTAACCGTAACGGTATAAGTCAGCGTATCACCCGGTAGGTATTCAAGCTTGTCGACTTCTTTCGCCAACGTGACTTGCGCATCTTCAGGCAAATACGTCGCTTCCGCTGTGTAATCTGTACCATCACTGTCCACTTTAACTAAGTTAGTGATGTTGCCTTTGGCCTTGTCGTTAACGGTATTCGTCACAACGAAAGAGTAGCTATCGCCAGGATGGATACTATAAGTCGCGCTATAACCCTGATCGGTATCGATCACGTTTTTACGAGCGTTCAGCAAAGGATCGCCACTACCACCGAGTACTTCATCACTGATCACCCATTTACCGGTAAAGGCTTGTTCTTTGTCAGTACTGTTCGCCACATCCGTCACAATGGAATCGATGCGATCCACCAGCACTTGGTCGACCAAGTAACCTTCACCGACGTTAGTTAACGTAATTTTGTATGCAACAGGCTGACCCGGTTGGTATTTCGCATCCGGCTCCGCTATCGGCGTAGTCTCTTTGGTCAGTTCCAATTGGCCCGGTTTTGGTGTGATGTAGCCTTGCTCAAGTCGAGCAATCTTAGAATCATCAAGGCCGTGTTTTAGGTATGCAGTGTTGGTGAATCGGCCAATCGCATCATCACGAACCTTGCCTTCCACGTGAATACGTAGAACGGTGTACTTATCTCCGCCACCAGTGCCTGCGTCATCACGACCAGCCATTTTGATCGCTTCTGATGGCAAATCGATATCTGGATTAACGGCGCCAACATAAGCATCCAGAGCAGAGAAGTCATTTGCCGTTGGATCACTTGGAGCAGAGTTAAACAGCACTTCGTAATCAAGCGTCCACTCTTTAAGCGCCGTCTGCATTGAACCATCAACCGTCTCGACTTCAAAACTACTAATAATGTCACGCAGTGAGAACAAACCGGTGTCTACATCATCATTGGTAATATCGATGTAGTAGTTGATAGTGCCGCCTGGAACATATTCAGGAGTATCGGTCCACTTATCGATCAGGATTTTTGAGCGACCCGCCTCAAGCACAATGTCATTCGTGTCATTGCCATTCACTTGCGCCGTATTGGTAATCGAGCCCGTTGCTGAAGCAGAAACGGTCCCCTTCACGTCAAACACGATGTGTTCACCTGGGCGAAGGTCTACCGTGGCATTCAAAGGTACGTTGCCGTTGTAGTTACCTTGAACGTCGTAGGTTCCCGCAGGCTCAACAGCAATACCTGTGTTCCATTCAGTGAAGGCATCTACCCCATCTTCCGTTTTAATATTGTTAATGGCATCGATAACACGAACGTCATTAGCAATGCTGTCGCCCGTATTTTCAAGGGTGACTTGATATTCCACATCACCGCGAGGAGCATAAGTACAGCCACTACCATCACTAGAAGGAACCGAACAACTCGCGGAATCGCCATCGGTGTACTCTAACGTCTTGAAGTAGTTGATTTCTAAAGGCTTAGGTGGAATAGGCTCCGACGAATCCGACTTACCATCTGCGGTCACTCGGTTCGCTTCAATCTCACCCAGTGCGTCGTCTCTTACTGTACCTTTCAGGTTAAAGGTCAGCGCTTCTCCAGCTGCAATATCCACTTCGATATCGAGATTACCGGCTACGCTGTAACCCGGAACATAGGTATCAATGTTCGCGTCGATACCATTACTCACCATATGACTGATATCACCAGAGGCATACGCCGGTTTGGTTGTTCCGCCAATAACTTCAACACCAATATCGGTCACCGTATCTTGAATACGCACATCGTTCGCCCACCCATTTTCTGGGTTAGTAACGACGAATTCGTACTCCACTTCATCGCCAGGAATGTAAGTATCTCCCGAGGTGAAAGGTGTACCATTAATAGACACGACGCGTTTTTCCACATTGATGTTGTTCGCCAAAGGCAGCAACGTGGCCGTGCGGTTTTTGCCATCGTAGTTCGCGGTGTTTTTAATATCACCCAACGCATCTTCACGGATGGTGCCATGAACGGTGAACGTCAATGATTCCTGAGGTGCAATAACAATGTCATTATCAATATCGATATTATTGCCATCGACAAAATCTACCGCTTCGGTAATTGAGCCCGTTGCCGCATCTTTGACTAAGCTTACTTCCCAGCCAGCAATAAAAGGTTCACCAACCGGATCGCCACCCGCCGTCAAATTATCTTCCGCAATACGGGTTTTAATCGCAGAGATGGTGTCTTTTAGATGAGAGCCATACTCGGTGCCATAGCCGTTGTTTTTCAGCTGAATACGGTAGTAGACCTCACTCTCACCCGATGCTTGCGAGTAAGTCGTTTTCTCTGTACTGAATCCAGCGTCAGAGAAGGCTTTCTTATTGAAGCTGATTTCCGGATCGGCCATAGAAGACGGAGGAGAAATCGCAATAAGTTCGTTACCATCGTCTTCATCAATAAACGCACGGTTACTAAAAGAACCCACCGCTTTCGGACTGATCTTCGCAAGAATCACGTAGCGAACATAAGGCGTAGTTAAGAAACCACCGAAGTCTTTGGCTGCAATATCAAAATGGGTATTGATGGGCTGATTGTCTTGAATTGAGCCGTCTACGTCTGGATCGGTGATTCCTGAACCATCAGAAGTGGCTTCAATTGTCCAGCTGTCAAACGCAGGTCCACGAGTACCGTCATAGTAATCGGTAGTAATCTCATCAATTTCATCACGAATACTGATGTCATCAACGTGTGCTTCTGCAACGTTTTCGATCAGAATTTCATACTCAACGTAGCCACCTGGCATGTAGTAAGTTGCACCAGTCAGCTTGTTTCCATCCACATCGTAGTAAGCAAGGATGTTCTTCTCGTAGTCGATCTGACGAACAGTTTGTCTGATCTCATGCGAGATATTGTCGCCATCAACGGTGAGCAGGTTAACAATGTCGCCATTGGCTTTGTCATTAACAGTCGCAACCACTTCATATTCCAAGGTTGCCCCCATTGGAATATCAGCCAATACGTTTAGGTTACTGTCGCTGGAGGTATAAACATTGCCAGCACCTGCGCCTGCATCGACGTACTCTTTATTGTCACCGGTCGCCTTTGAAGTAATGTCCCAAGTAACGTATGCATCACCTGTACCGCCATCAACGAGATCTACCGTGATATCCTCAAGATTATCGACAATAGGAATGTCATCGGCATTGGCTTTACCGTCATTCTCGATGATCAAACGATACGTAACCGTTTTACCCGGCTCGTAAACCGTTTCATCAGTGATTTTGTCAAAATTCAGGTGATAATCATTCGGAATAACGATGGTGTCACGATAGCTGATATCACCAACCGCATCGGGACGAATCATCCCTTTCACGGTGTACGTGACATCTTCTCCTTCATCGATATCAATCGTGGTGACAATGTCATTGTTGTCAGCGACCGTACCGTCTTTTGTACCATCTGTAGTGCCCGCATTCGCAAGATCACTTTTCTCTACACTTACGCTGAACTGATTAGTCTTTGTCGTAGGATCATAGAACGGGTTACCCGTTGAGCCATCTTGCAATTGAACTGAAATACCATTAATCAATTCATTCACATCAACGTTATTACGGTAGCCTTTGCCGTCTTGTGAGGTGTACTTGAAGGTATAGATCAGCTCATCACCTGGAGAGTAACGGTTGATGTTAGTGGTACGGAAAACATCACCATTGTTGTAAACCTGATGGTTTTCAGCAACGGCACGCTTTAAGTACTCACATGAAGTAGTACAACCTGCATCATCTTTGTGAATCAACAATGCCTCGTTGCGGATCAAATATTGTTCACCTGCTTCTACCCCGTTAGAAACCGCATTATCTTTGACCAATGCTTTGATCTTAACGGTAATAAAATCTTTGGCAGGAATGTTAAGCGGGATCTCAACATCGTCGGCATTAGGCGTACTGTAGGCACCACCATCAACTGAATACGACCAATGTTCAAACGGATTTTGCTCAAGTAAATCCTCTGATTCACCATCTTTGTCATTCGCAAGCGTGGTTGTGATTTCACTCAGACGGTCAATCAAGATCAGATCCGTTTCTGGAATATCACCATTGTTGCCGATCACGATGGTGTACTCGAGATCTTCACCTGGGGTGTAACGCACAACATTGGTTGTTTTAGTCAACGCAACGTTGATGTCATAAGCGCTGTCTTTATTGTCGATTTGAGCAGACGAACTGTGGTCGCGATCCGTTAATGGGTCATAAACATCAACACGGTTTGAAACTTGGTCGTGTGGATAATCATTTTTGACGATACCGGACACTTCATAATGCACCCACCCTCCCGGAGTGATATCGACGTCGGTATCGATGTTTTCGTTGTCTGAAACGTCACCGTAGCGTGAGCCTGGCTCATCGGTATTTGTTGAACCTGTTATAGACCAGCTGGAGAAGAAGTTCAGCGCTTCGATGTCATCCTTAACGGTTGCATCATTGGCGTAACCCACTCCACGGTTGTAGATGTAGATATCAAACGTTGCACGCTCACCAACAATAAAATCAGTGTTTTGAGCGGTTTTCGCCACAACGAGATTCGGTTCGTTTGGATGCGTTGTGACTGAATCCGCTAGATTGATGTTGTCTTCTGCGTCAGTCGACTTGACGGTTGCTGTGTTAGAGAAAGAGCCCCACAGGATCTCAGTATCAACACTGCGATCAAGAGTACCAACAATGGTATATGTAATGGTTACACCCGGTGGAATTTGAGCGATAACATCAAGATCATTGTTATCAGAAAAGTCTCCAGCATCAGCAGCCACTTTTAGCCAAGGCGAATCCGCCTCAATTTCATGCGTAATTTTCCAAGAGGAGAAGACTTTCTTCATCGCACCTGCAGGCTCTAACAGTTCTGCCTCTATGGTGCTGATTTCGTCTTTGATTGCGATATTAGAAGCAAAGCCATTGCCTTCAGGGTTAGTCACACTGATGGTGTAAGTCACTTCATTGGTCGTATTGGTGTACCAGTTTTGTTCATCATTGCCATCAACGCGCTTATCCAACACAAGGTAATAATCACGAGGGTAAGAGCCTCGATCAGAATAAAGCTTGCCATCCACTTCAACTTCGTTGCGGATTTCATCATCCGCAATTGGGTTTACCACCGCAGCAATCGAATAAATGATGGTCTCTTTGGGGGCAACCGTCGCATTTACATCTAAGATGTTCTTATTGCTCTGATTACCAGCTATTTCGCCCGTGAAGCCCGGCTTACTGTTTGTGGAAACATTGCCATCCTCATCATAAGAGGTCGCGGTTACCACCCAACTTACGTAAGCTTTGGTTGATGTACCATTGATAGAAGTAGTGGTTACAGAAGCCAGATCATCATAAACAGGTACATCGATCGCGTATCCTTCACCGCTGTTTTCTACCGTGATGGTGTAGTTTAAGGTGCTACCTGATGAGTAGTAACGAGAGTCCACTTCTTTTTGGACTTTCAAATTAGAGTTTGGCATTTGAACACCAGAACCGACTTCGCTTAGGTTATCGCCCAAACAAAGACCTGCATCTGTACCATCATCAACAATTTGGCCAACGCTGTCGTCCGCCACTCTTGCCGTCAGCTTATAACGAACATAGCCTTCTGGAGCTAAATCGACTTTTAGATCGATGTCATTAGTAGTCCAAGCGCCGTAGTTGAATGAACCATAGTTAGAGCCTTCACCACGGCTATCCGCGACTTCAAGCTTCCACTCCGAGAACGCAGAACCAGACGAACCATCAACTTGGTCGGTCACGTTACATGCAAACCTGTCCAATACGGTTATATCATTGGCAAAGTATTTCGAGTCCGCATTCGAGATTTCGATGTCGTAAACCACTTCATTCTCACCAGAAACACCAGGGACATAAGTCGTGTCAGAAGTCTTCTTGAATCGTGAAATTTTACCTGAGGAGGAATCCAACACCTCTTCAGTATTCAAAGTATTTGTTAACTGATCGGCAGAATCTGAGGTTCCGCCACCATTTAAAACACGAGCAATAACTTGTGGGATCTTACCGATAGCAACAGGACTGGCATGCACAACGACGGAGTAAAGGATTTGTTCCCCAGGGTAAATAGAGACTTTATCATTCAGTGATTTATTCGTTTCTTTGCCTGATGCATCGAGTTCTGAAGTGCTATTTGCACCAATACTAATAACTTCGTTCGTCCACAACGAGTAAGGGTTGCCAGTCGTATCATCGGCATTTTTATCATTAGTGATCTCATGACCTAATTCGGACTCAACATCCTCCATCAACTGCTGAACGGTGTAGTTGTGAGCGATACCAGCACTTGATGCATTTTGGACTGTTATGGTGTAAGAGAAGTCTTCGCCAACTAAGTAATCATCGCTTTTGTTAAGTGTATGAGTAAGGGTTACATCCGCACTTTTTGGCGGCGTTGTCGTTGTTGTGGCGGCTTTAGAATCGTCACGCGTTTCTGCTTTTGCGCTGTCGTTAATAATATCGCCAACTAATGTCGGGGCAACTTGCCCTCGGATGGTATAAGTCACTGAACCACCAACCGCGATAGATACGTCCGTAGCCTCTAAATTGCCACTTGGTGAAAACGTACCAGCATCACTTCCTGAGCCAGAGACTGAAGCACTGTTTGAAACGGAAGTAAATGCGGAAATAGGCGCACCATTTAGGTCTTCAGTCTCGATATCTGCCACTAAGTCAGTAACGGTCATTCCGTTAATTTTAGAAGAACCCGTATTCGAAACTTTCAACGTGTAAGTCACAGACTGACCGATGCTGTATTTATCCGGTGAAGCTGTAAGCTCAATGCTGTGCTCATACACCACCCGCTCGTGAGTGGTCGAATTTGAATCTTCTCGAGAAAGCGCGCCAGAGCGGACACTAGCGACATTTGTAATATCACCTGCCGCCTGCTCTGAAACGGTTGCTTTGATGGTGTAAGAAACCGTGCCGTTATTACGAATTCGTACATCAGCCGCCGTTAGGTTGCCATTTCTGTCGTAGTCACCAGCAGAAGAGAGAAAAGAAGCGGACGCGGAGATTTCTGCGCTCTCAAACGCATTCACTGAACCACCAGAATCACCGGAAGTCATGATGTTCATGACCTCATCATTGACCTCTAACCCGGAAAGTGTGGAACCAGAGGTGTTGGTTAAGGTCAATGTATATTCAATCTGGCTGCCGTTATCGTATTGGCCACTTACCGGTGACAATTGGACATCAAGCCCGGCTATATCCGCTTTCGCAGGCATAGCAATCAATACCATTAGGAACGACAAAAACGCACCACCTAGGGTGCGAATCAAACGACTAAAATCTTTCGACATGCTTACTTCTACTACCCAAATCAGCTAGTTAAGGAGAATTAAGATTAATTAAGGCGAATTAATCAGCAGAAAAGTTTAGCGAAGCGAATGTGATTACAGTCGGCATCTTTTGAGCGAAGAGTTTTTTAAATGCCTATTACGACCATGAAGAAAAACAATATGTAAGGCAGGATTTAAGGGGGTAGCATTCAAAGCATTGATATATCGCTACAACTCGCCAAATCAGAACCAATGATTTTATAACTCTTTAGTTGATAAAAACTTATAAAATCGGCCAATAAGCAATCAATTTAAAATCAGAAAGGGAAATTTTTGTTGACATGAAAGACTAGGAACGTGCTATTTCAGAGCATTCCTAGTCGATAGAAATGGAGCTTTTCTTAATCTAGTAAGCTGTCTTGGTAAATCATTTTTTTACTCATTCCACCATCAACGACCAAGTTATGGCCATTAACGAAGTCATTCTCTGGGTGCGTTAAAAAAAGACACGCATTAACAATATCTTTGGCTTTCCCTACTCGACCTGATGGATGCTGCTGATGGTCAAAACTATCAAGCTCATCATACCCTTCAACCTGAATCCAGCCAGGGCTAACCGCGTTGACGGTAATTGGCGTATCTGACAACGAAATGGCCATCGATTGTGTCATAGAGACCACACCACCTTTAGATGCGCCGTAAGCATCCCAACCAGATTCATTTTGATTCCAGCGCGTAGAGGCAATGTTGATGATTCGTCCATAAGGCTGAGTATGATTCAATGCGATAAATCGTCGGGAACAAGCAAACGCGCCTTTGAGGTTAACGTCAATCACACGTGAAAACTCGTCAAAAGTCAGCTGCTGAATGGGTTTATTAAAGTTAGCGATCGCACCATTGTTGATGAGAACATCGACTTTGCCGTACTGCGTTTGAATCGCATCGAAAGCCTGCTCAATTTGCTCTGCTTGCCCTAGGTCAACGAGGTGAAAGTCCACATTTGGATTCTTATTGGGTGCAATGTCTAGCACGATAACTTTTGCTTGTTGCTCAAGGTAGGCAAGAGCAAGGTGTTGACCGATACCTTGGCTACCGCCAGTAATCACGACCACTTTATCTTTATACATACGGAATTCTTAATTGCTTTTAATAACCTCAATTTTAGGGCCCAAACGCATAAAAAAATAGGCACGATTCTCGCAAAATCGTGCCTAAAGGGTGCTGAGTAAACAGCCACTATTGTTGTTATTCTTTATCCAAAATCACCAGAGATGTATCGCTTAGTACGATCATTGTCTGGGCGGTGGAAAATCTTATCGGTCGTGCCAAATTCTTCTAATTTACCAAGGTACATAAAACCGGTGTAATCAGAGATACGCATCGCTTGCTGCATGTTATGCGTAACGATAACAATGGTGTATTTCTCGCGCAGTTCAGTAATCAAGGTTTCAATCGCTGCAGTCGCAATTGGGTCAAGCGCTGAAGTCGGTTCATCCATTAGGATTACTTCAGGCTCTAGAGCAATCGTACGAGCGATACATAAACGCTGCTGCTGACCACCCGACAAGCCATTTGCATCGGCATCCAGTTTGTCTTTCACCTCCTCCCACAAATGCGCGCGTTTTAATGCAGATTCAACACGATCTTTGATTTCTGCTTTGCTAAACGTACCTTGGATTTTTAGACCAAACGCCATGTTCTCGTAAATCGACATTGGGAATGGTGTCGGCTTTTGGAAAACCATACCGACTTTAGAACGCAGCTCATTAACATCGGTGTTGTTAAAGATGCTTTCGCCATCCAACAAGATCTCACCTTCCGCATACTGATGACCGTACAAATCGTAAATTCGGTTCAAGGTACGAAGAAGCGTGGATTTACCACAACCCGAAGGGCCAATAAGTGCCGTCACTCGGTTTTTGTAAATCGGCATGGATACCGATTTCAGTGCTGCATCTGCGCCTTTGTTGTAGTAAAAATTTAAATTTTGAATATCCATACGATGAGTCAGATTTACTGTCACATCGTTGGTATTAATGCTGTCTACCAAAGTGCTCATAGTAGGTCCGTTCATGTTGTTTGTAGTGACTGGGTTTAAAGTTGCCGTGTTCATGCTCTTCTCGCTTTAAATAACTGCGGCAACGAGGTCGCCAGTACGTTAACAATCAAAATAAAGGTCGTGATAATCAGTGCGCCAGCCCATGCTAGCTCCTGCCACGATGTGTATGGGCTCATCGCAAACTGGTAAATCGTTACCGGCAAGTTTGCCATCGGTTTGCTCATGTCCGTGGTCATAAAACTGCTGTTTAGCGCGGTAAACAACAAGGGTGCCGTTTCGCCAGAGATACGTGCGATAGATAATAGAATCGCGGTAATAATACCCGGCGCCGCAGCTCGGTAGCTTAGCTGGGTAATCACGCGCCATTTAGGTGCGCCTACGCCACTACCCGCTTCTTTCAATGTTGGTGGAACAAGACGAAGCATCTCTTCGGTTGATGCAACAATCACTGGCAGTGCAAGGACCGCAAGTGCAATTGCCCCCGCCCAACCCGAGTAACCACCGGTTGGAACCACAATCAAAGCATAAACAAACAGACCAACTAGAATCGATGGTGCGCTCATTAGCATACCGTTAAGGAAGCGCAAAGACTCAGCAATCTTGTTGTCTTTGTCTGCTTCAGCAAGCCAAGTACCAGCCAGAACACCAATCGGCGCTGCGATTAAAATGCCCAAACCAGTCAGCATCAAGCTACCAATTAGTGCGTTTTTCAAACCACCTTGGCTGCCAGGACCTGGAGTCAGTTCAGTGAAGGTAGCGAAGCTCAAGCCCTTCACGCCTTCGCCAACAAGCGTATACAAAATACTGGCAAGAACGAAGACACCGAATGCGGCAGACAAAGAACAAAACGCTAAGAAACTAAAGTTCTTTAATTTTCTAGTATTCATGATGACTTCCTTAGTAAACGTCGAGCAAAGCCCATCACAAAGAAAGTGATAATAAAGAGCACAACGCCAAGCCCAATCAGCGAAGCGATATGAATTGGGTCTGTCGCTTCATTAAATTGCTGAGCAATCGTCGATGAGATTGAACTCGCTGGCATAAAGAATGAAAACTCAATACGACTCGCTCCACCGATAACAAAAGCCACCGCCATTGTTTCGCCAAGTGCTCGCCCTAGGCCTAAGATGCATGCGCTCACCGTTGCGTTTTTTACTTTTGGGATAAGAACTTTGGTGATCACCTCAAATGGTGTCGCACCTGTTCCATACGCCGCTTCACGAAGTACATCAGGAACCGATTTAAGTGCGTCACGCGTCAATGACGTCATGATTGGCAAAATCATAAATGAAAGGATAATGCCCGCCGCTAACAAACCGATGCCAATCGGTGGCCCATTAAACCAGCTACCGATCAAAGGAATATCAACTAAATGCATGCCTGCCCACATTTGGAACCCTTCTGAGAACCAAGGAACAAAGACAAACAAACCCCACATACCATAGATAATACTTGGTACGGCAGCGAGTAGCTCAATGGCTTTACTCACTGGCTGACTTAGCCATTTAGGTGCTAGTTCAGCGAGGAACACTGCCGTACCTAGTGCGATAGGTGCAGCAATAACAATAGCGATGAAAGAAGTAACAAGTGTGCCGTAAATTGCAGAGGCAGCACCAAATTGACCATTGATTGGATCCCAAATATCTCTAAATACAAAGCCAGGGCCAAATTCTTTAAAAGCAGGCCATCCACCTTCAATTAGTGATAATAAAATACCAATTAGGGTCACAAAAATTAATAAAGCACTCGCGAAACTCAATTTATTAAAAACCGAATCACCATTTACTTTATTTTTAATAGCTAATGTAGTCATAATATTTTATTCAGTTGTCTGGGGAATATATTCCCCAGACAACTTAATGAATTATTGAATAATCGCTTGGCCGTCAGATTTCAAACCATTTTTCCAAGTTTCGTTAACCATGTTAACTACCTTGCTTGGCATTGGGATGTAATCTAACTCTTCCGCAAGCTCACCTTGCTCATAGCTCCACTCAAAGAACTTCACGATTTCTTTTGCTTTGTTCGCATCCGATTGGTCTGTGTGCATTAGGATGAACGTAGCAGCCGTCATTGGCCAAGAATCAGCACCTGGCTGGTCGTTCAGTAGCAGGTGGTAACCTGGTGCATTTTCCCAATCAGCATTCGCTGCAGCAGATTGGAAAGTATCCATGCTTGGGTTTAGGAACTTGCCTTCTTTAGATTGCATTTGTGTGTAAGCAAGGTCGTTCTGCTTAGCAAATGCGTATTCCACATAACCGATCGCACCGCGAGTACGGTTTACAAAGTTTGCGACACCTGCATTACCGTTACCGCCAATTGTTGTTGCTTTCTTTGGCCATGTGATGTCTTTACCAACACCAATAGACTTATGCCATTCAGGGCTTACGCGGTCTAGGTAATCAGTAAAGTTGTAAGTCGTACCAGAACCGTCCGAACGGTGCACTACGTAGATAGGTTGGTTTGGTAACTCCACGCCTTCGTTTAGCGCTGCAATCGCCGGATCATTCCAATTCTTGATGTTGCCTAGGTAGATATCAGCCAGCACTTTGCCTGTTAGCTTAACTTCACCAGCATCGATGCCAGGGATGTTTACTACAGGAACAATTGCCCCCATCACCATTGGGAACTGAATCATGCCCTCTTTGTTCAACTCTTCAATAGTCAACGGTGCATCTGTCGCACCAAAGTCTACTGTGTTTGCTGTGATCTGACGGATACCGCCACCAGAGCCGATCGCTTGGTAGTTAATCTGAACGCCCGTTTCCTTTTGGTACTGCTCAGCCCACTTCGCATAAATTGGATGAGGGAATGTCGCACCAGCGCCATTGATCGTTGTTTTGGCAGCAACGCCAAATGATGCTGCAACCAGAACTGAAGACACTAGAGCTGATTTCATGAATTTCACAATATATCTCCGATATAATTTAGCGATTAAGTTGGGCTAATAAAAAAGCAACATTTAATTAGCCCAGATTAGTTTTAGTGTTCAAGTAAAACTAGATATTGAAATAAATCCAACAATCAATCGGTGCTCACCAATCGACGGGTGCAGATTAGAAATTCAATATGACAGTTTTATTAAACATCGAAACTAAAGCGCACAATGTGAATAACAATTATCTCGGATGAATTAATTATGATAAGAAAACTTCACACAACTTTTATAAAGTAAGTGCAGATGTAAAAGGATATGTATGCAATGCACCATAATAAGATTGCAAATATTAAATATTGATGAAGGGTACGGAGTCATTTAGACTCAAACCATGGACATGTTACTCATCTTTAAGATCTACCTCTTCTATGGCTTAGCTTTCTTCGCCATCTTTTTTGCCATTCTTTTTCGAGACTTACGCAAAAGCCGCATCGCTATCGCTTCTGCTTTACCTATTCTTGCGTTATTTGGGTTCATTCACGGTTTCCACGAATGGTCAGAACTTTACTTGGTCATGTATGAGCATGAGTTCACGCTCACTAAGGGAATAGAGACTTTTAAGGTATTCAAGCTCTGGTTCTCATTTATTGCGCTTGGTGCTTTTGCATGGAAGATGCTGGATCTCACGGACTGGAAGTACATTAAAGCCATCAAATATGGTGCACTCACTGTTCTTACCTTGTTTGTTATCAGCTTAATCGTTCGGTTCGGAAGTAAAGAGTACGCAATTTACATTCACAACACCGCAAACCAAGTCCGATGGATATTCGGCTTGGGCGCTGGCGCCATCTCTGGGTTAGCAATGATGAGCTATGCGAACATCCTAGAAAAAGAAGGTCATGGCGCATCACTCCCATTTAAGTTAACCGGTCTTGCTTTGATCGCTTATGGCATTGCAGCAGGTGTATTGACCTCCGATTTAGGCCTTTGGGTGCTTGGCGTCAGAATGGTTTGTGCCATTTGTATTTTATGCACCTTATGGATCGCACTGCGCGTGTTTGATGATGAAAAAAGCAAACAACTTGAAAGTAACATCCAACTCTCTCAACAAGATGCCAAACTTAAAGAACTTGGTGAACTGACTTCCGCAGTCGCTCATGAAATCAAAACGCCACTCTCCAGTGCGACGATGAGCTGCGATTTGTTGGAGAAACATTTACCCGACAACGAGGCCAGTCACAGGCATCTAGCACGTATTCGTCACGGCTTAGAACGTGCTGCAGAGATCAGCCATGAAGTGTTGAATTACGCTCACCACAAACCAATCCAACGTGAAGTGGTTTCTTTGAAAAAGATCGTGGACCAAGCACTTTCCTTAAACCAATACCGCTTAGAGGGCTTCATTGTAAGTACTTCCCTTGATGACACACTTAATGTCTTAGGTGATGCAGGCCAATTAGAAGAAGTGGTGATCAATATCATCGGCAATGCGATTGACGCTAGCCAAAAACACAAGCAACTCTACATAGAAACGTATCAAGACAAACTGGTGGCAATTCTCTCCATTTCCGATTGGGGGACTGGCATGCCACTGGACAAAATTGCCAAAGCGAAAACACCTTTCTACACCACAAAACCAAGGGGTGAAGGTACAGGTATGGGATTGGCAATCAGTAATCAAATTATCTTACAACACGGTGGCGAGCTAAACTTGAGGAACTCGAAGAAGAGTGACCACATTACTGGCTTAACAGTTGAAATCCGCTTACCAAGGAATATTGAATGACACTAAAACTCTTACTTGCAGAAGACGATGTTGAATTGCGAGAGGTCCTCATTGAGGCATTAACCTTGGAATCGTTTGAAGTGGTCGCGTGTGATAACGCTGAAGACGCGCTAGACATTGCCAGCGAACAACATTTTGACTTAGCTTTGTTTGATGTGGTGATGACGGGAATGACTGGGATTGAAGCCCTTTCAGCCCTAAGACGCCTACATCCAAACATTGGCATTATCATTACTACCGCTTTCGCTACTGTTGATGTCGCTGTCGATGCGATGAAGAAGGGTGCTGATGAATTTCTTACTAAACCGTTCAACCTTGCTGCATTGTCTGTCACGTTAAAGCGTGTCCACGCAGAGCGGTCACCAAAGTCACCGCTTGATGAAAGAAAGCATGACCAGATTTTTAGTGCGCTATCCAACCCGATTCGTCGCTCGGTTATAAAGCAGCTCAAGATCCATCGAAAAATGAAGTTCATGGATCTCTGTCGTGTGGTTGGTATTGAGGACCACACCAAGTTCAACTTCCACCTAAAACAACTGGTCAACAGCGGTTTGGTTATTAAAGAAGATGGGCGAATTTACTCGCTGACAGAGCAAGGGCAACAAGTTCACTCCAGCATGCTTTAATACACCTTTAAAATGCATAAAAAAAGCCGACTGAGTATCGGCTTCTTAATGTTAATTCGCTATCCCGCCCTGAGATAAGTAACCAACTCGATTATTTTTGTTCGATTGGACGAATTACTTTACATGGATTTCCCGCAGCAACTACGTTCGGTGGCACATCTTTCGTAACAACACTGCCCGCACCAATCACCGAGTTTTCACCAATAGTCACACCAGGGCAAACAATCACGCCGCCGCCTAGCCATACGTTATCGCCAATAGTAATTGGCGTGCCAAACTCAACGCCCTCTTCTACACGGCCTTTGACATCCAAAGGGTGTCCTGCAGTGTAAATCTGTACATTAGGAGCAAATAGAACATTATCTCCAATATGTACTTCCGCCACGTCTAGTACCACGCAGTTAAAGTTCGCGTAGAAGTTCTTTCCTAGTTTGATGTTTGAGCCATAATCGCATCGGAAAGGCGGTTCTAAATACGCTCCTTCAGAGTCTGGAATAAGTGCATCAATTGCATTACGCCATTCCTCAGTATCTGGAATGCTGTTGTTGATTTTCTGCAGTACTTTTCTGCATTCAATACGTGCTTGGTAAAGTTCTTTATCCCATGCATTGTATGGCTCACCAGCCAACATTTTTTCTTTTTCTGTTCTCATTGTTCACGTCATCTCACACAAAATAAAGGCGCATCAAAACACATCCCAATCTCACAAAATGTGACCTCGTTAATGGATCATTTATTTACGTTATTTACGTGCGTTCAATGACGAGATTTCAAACAGAAGTTATCCGTTAGTCTTCTCTGAATGCGCGATTCATACTCTCGGTTAATGGTTTAACAAGGTAACTCAACGGTGTTCTTGGCTCTGATAGAATCAACACTTCAGCATTCATACCAGAAGTCAGTCGATGCTTAGCAACGTCCTCTTGAGCCAAAGCAATACGAGCAAGATAAAAGTCATCTTGGTTTTGCTCTGAGAGCTTATCCGCGGAGATAGTTAATACGGTGCCATCGAGAGGTGCTAGCGTTCTTGCATTCAAAGCCGTTAAACGAACTTGAGCATGCTGACCTGGCGTAATCAAATCGATGTCTTGTGGACTCACACGAGCCTCCACCAGCAACTTGTCATCTTGAGGAACGAGCTCAAGCAAGGTTTCCCCCGAGCCAATCACCCCCTTTTCAGTAAACACTTGCATGTTCACGACTCTGCCGGAGATTGGAGCGACAATCGCTGTTCTTGCGACGACATCTTTTGCAGAGCCGTACTCCTCTTTGATCGAAACAAGCTCTGTCTTAGTGTTACGTAACTCTTCGACAATTTCATTGAGTCGCTCGAGCTTCAATTCTTCGATTTTTGCTTGGTTTTCATCTAATCGCTTAGCCACAGTCAAAGATTGACGGTCCAATTGGCTGAGTGTGCTGCGAACTTCTGCGGCAAGACGTTTAAGCTGAAGTAGAGCTGACTTTCCTGAAAAGCCTTTTTGTACTAGCGCCTGATTACTGGCAATTTCTTCCTCAATGAATTTCAAACGCTCGCGTTCGATTACTTTCGTTGCATTGAGGTTATCCAATTCCAAATTCGCGCCTGAGATGCTCTGCGCAATGATGTTTAGTTTGCTGTCGAAAAAACGCTTTCTCGCCTCAAAGATCTTACGCTGTACTGATTTCGCTTCAGCAACAATCTCTGCGTTTTTAATCGTCTCGATGTCTTGCGCCCAATTAATCTCAGGCAACTCATCGAGTTCGGCGTTCAATCGATTTTCTTTGGCTAGAGTATGAATGTACTGACCACCAAGAGAATCTAATTTTGCATTTGCTTGACGCTTAGAGAGCTGGATAAGTAACTGTCCTTTTTCGACCAAGTCACCTTCTTGAACGTAAAGCTTTTCAATAATGCCACCTTCCAAGTGTTGAATCTCTTGGCGCTTACTCAATACAGATAAATCACCGTAAGCGATGGCAGCACTCTCTAGTTTTGAGGTAGCCGCCCAGTAGCCCAATCCGCCCAAAAATACACTCAACGTCAACACGCCGAGTAGAATGGGACCTTTAAGTTTAAGCTCGGCCGTTGGCATAAAACGGAAAACGCTTTCCGCCGTGAGTTTGTTATCGATTGGCAGTTGATTGCTCATTTCGCACCCTCGGTATATCTGTTCTTTCTTCTCCCATTAGGCGCTTTAACACCTCATCTCTCACTCCATACAATTTGACGCGACCTTCAGCGAGATACAGAAGTCGGTCCATCTGTCGCAACGTACTTGGGTTGTGAGCAATCACGATGACAGTGGCTCCTTCCGACTTAAGGTGTGCAATCAAACGTTGATACGACGCTTCACCCTCACCATCAAGGTTCGCATTGGCTTCATCAAATACAACAACGGATGGATTGCCGTAAACGGCGCGAGCCAGAGCAATACGTTGACGCTCTCCACCGGACAATCCACGTCCATTTTCGCCAATGACAAAATCATAGCCTTTGTTTTTCTTAAGGATAAGCTCGTGACAACCGGCTAACTGAGCGGCTTGAATGACTTTTGCAGGGTCTTCATCTTTGAATCGCGCGATGTTATCTCTAATCGTTCCCGGAAACAGTTCCACTTCTTGCGCGAGATAACCAAAGTGGGCTCCTCTATCTTCAGAAGCCCACGAAGAAACCTCCATCCCATCTAGAGTAACCTTGCCCGCGAGCGGTTTGATGTTACCAAGAAGCAGTCTTGCAAAGGTCGACTTTCCTGTACCAGAGGGGCCAATGACACCCACGGAGACACCTGGAGGTATTGATAAAGAGATGGATGATAAAACAGGCTCTGTCGCGCCAGGGTGACGATAAGCTAAACCCGTAAATTCAAAATGTCCTTTCGGACGAGGCAGGGGCATGTCCGATTCATCTTGTTTAACGATCCTATCAATTTCCCACAACCGCTTATAAGCATTCCTAGCAGACATCGCGCTGCGCCATGTTCCTATAGCTTGCTCCATTGGCGACAACGCTCTGCTCATCAAAATGGAACTGGCAATCATGGCGCCTGCGGTAATCTCATGCTGGATCACCAACCATGCGCCTCCCCCTAACAAGCATATTTGCAACGAACCACGAACAAACTTTGAAAAATTAGCGAGATAGATCGATTTCCCTGCCACCGTCTGCTCTAACAAGTTGGATTCGTTTGCTTTCGCGTGCCACCGCTCTAAGAACGCATTCATCATCCCCATTGCGACAATCGAGTTTGCGTTTTGAGTAGCGATTTCAGCGTGATTGATATGCGAAATTGAGCGAACTTCGCTCTCTCGTAACACCTTTCTTGTCACCAATTCATTGATGATTCCAAGGCTAAACAGAACAATCGAACCGCCTAAAGCAATGTGACCTAAAACAGGATGCAGCAAATAAACGAAAAGGATAAAAACAGGCGTCCAAGGTGCGTCCAACAAAGGATAAGGTGCCTGACTACTTAAAAAACTCTTGATGTTTTGTATATCCCTCAATACTTGAGATGTGTAGCTTTTACCAGTATGGGTTTGATATTGGATACTACGCTTGAGCATAAATGCCGACAGTTTTGCATCCAGCCAATAGCCAAATGACTTACTCATTTGCGCACGAGCAATATCTATCAAAGACATAGTGAGTAGTGCCGCAAGGACAATCACGGTCAGTAAGAAAAGGGTATCGATTGAATAAGAAGAGATAACGCGGTTGTACACTTGGAGCATGTACAGAGGAATAGCAAGTACTAATAAATTTATGAATAAACTAAAACCAACCAGCAAGCCTATTAGCGTGCATAGTTTTTGTCTAACTTCTTTGAAAACCGTTTGTTGCACGATTATTTCCACATATTTTTATACATTAGGCGCTAGACTCGCTAGCGCCCAAAAAGGTGACTTAGATAATGAATAAGTCGCTGCCGTAAGAGTTGATGTCCTCTTGCGTAACACCAATCAATTTGACCGTTAGATCTGCGCCATCAGTAAAGACAGCATTGCCTTTAGCGTCGTAAGTAAAGGTCAGATCGGCATATGACGTAACAGAATCACTGATGATATGCAGTGAATCTTCACCAATTGTAAAATCAACGACTTTCGCTTCACCATGACCGCCAAATTTGTCGGTAAAGATAAACTTGTCTGCGCCACTGCCACCAACCATTACGTTGTCGCCAGAACCCGCAACAAGTAAGTCATCACCAGTACCACCGTTTAGCTTGTTGTCACCCAGCAATCCGAGCAACAAATCGCTACCCGTACCACCGCCGAGATAGTCATTACCTGTGCCAGCCATTAGAATGTCGTCACCTGCACCACCGGTTAGACGGTCATTTCCCGCACCTCCGACAACGAAGTCGTTACCACCGCCGCCAACGAAAGAATCGTTGCCACCAAAACCGATAAATACGTCATTGCCACCGTCAAAGTCAGCGACCTGATGGTTATCACCCGCATCACCATAGTAAGTGTCATTTGTGCTCATTTTATGTCCCTCTTGGCTTTCTATTTGAATAGACCTATTGTGTCTGAACTAACTCCAGCAGACTCGAGAAAGTCTAATAAACAAAAGCATAAGAACGAGTTTGAATATGGATTGATATTTCAAACTAACAATTTTATTAGCACATAAAAAACTGGTACTTTTAGATATAAAAGGCATTTAAAACATAAGGTTAAATCTAGTACTACAGGTTTCTTTTCGCCCAACTTGTGGCTTGCGTTCGGTTTTTAACTTCTATTTTTCGGAATATGTTGTAAAGGTGAGATTTGATGGTGTGCTCACTAATAAATAGTGAATCTGCTATTTCCATATTAGAACCACCATCTTTCAACATTTGAAGAACTTGAACCTCTCGTCGTGTTAATTCGACTTCTTCTGCTGGCTCAATCGAGTAGGTTGATTCCTTACCTTTATAATAAGTTAATAGCTGTTCCAGCAATCTTCGCGATAACCAATTATCACCATCAATAATGGCCTTTAAGCCTTGGCACAATTTGTCCATTGAATCACTAGGGCCAAAAATACCTTTAACATGTGGCCATGATGCTAATTCTTCAGTATCGAGCTCATGTCCTAAATTCAACATTATTGTTCCTAATACTTTTTCATTATCTTTTAAGTAAACTAAAGTATCAGATGGTGTATCTACTGAAAAATCTACCAATAAGAAATACTGTTCTGGAATAAGCTCATGGTAGCTTGGGTTTTTACTGTCGATAATTGTAATTTTGGTTTCTGTATTTCTAGAAAGCATCTCCTTGAAGTTTTCACTCTGCAGGCTTTGTTGAGTGATCATTAGGATCTCAGGCCTATCAATATTCTGTTCCATAATGTTTCTCATACTTTCACTAACTTAACACTCTGAATTTAATAACTATTAATCAGCACTTAATCTCATATCTAAGTGCTAGACGATAGAGTAGATTTATTTGCTACTTTTTTAAATTGCAAATTCGTTAAATTCATAAACAAAAAAAGTGTTTCTCATAAAAGAAACACTTCTTACATACAAATAATTTATACAAGATCTGCATCGCAATTTAACTTGCTTCGACCTAATTCACTTACTTTTTATACCGCTATCGACAATCCAGAAATATTTTCTTTCGCCCAAATTAATGCTTGCACTCTATTTTTTACGTCAATCTTCTTAAAAATGTTGTGGAGATGGGTCTTAACAGTATTTTCACTCACAAATAGCTGTTCTGCGATTTGTTGGTTCGAAGCCCCCATAGATAAGAAGGTGATAATTTGCTGTTCACGCTTAGTCAAAATTGCGGACACGCTCTTATTAACTGGTCTGCTGTGCCTGCGTAGATGAGTAATATATTGCTGCGAAAACTTGCGGCTAAACCACATGTCACCCTGTAATACTTTGCCAATTCCGACCTGTAACGTAGTAATGTCATCCGACGTGTAGAATATTCCCGCCAGCGTTTGCCATACAAAAAGCTCTTCTGTCGAGATGGTCTTATCGCAGTTTAGAAGTACTTCAATCGAATCTTTGAGCTCTGCCTTTTTAAATTCCATATAACGGGAGAACACTTCATCAGTTATCACACTGTAATCCAATAGAATTGCAGGTACGGGTATGGCTGGAACGGTGTAATCGGCTAGCTTTTCAGGGGCAATCAAGCTGACGTTGATGTTGAGTTTGGTTTCAAGGACATCTTTCAACAAAGAAGACTGCAAACTATCCTCAGTAATTAAAATTACGTTCCCTGTATTTCTATGTGCCATCTCGTTTGCAGTCCTTAGTCATTTTGTTTGAAATAAGCAATAGATTTAGTTAGAGCGGCAGTATTGTCAAGTATGAAAAAAAGTAGTAACAACTAATAACTTATTGATTAGTAAATAGTTGCAAGGCATGAGTTAAATGGCGGGTATTAAAAAAGGGAGTATTAAACTCCCTCTTTATTAGTGCACTGGCACCGAACTTTTCTGATTGAACTTACCAAAGTATTGCTCAAGAATTTCTGGTGTCAGCTTTCCTTCAGCCTCTAGCTTTTTAAGCTCTGCTACGATTTCCTGTTGTTCTTCAAGAGATGGCAGCTTTACCTCTGGCTCGTCACCAGCTTCTTGTGAGATCAGTTCTAGTTCTTTTTCGAAATCATTCATAGTACTTACCTAAAATATCGAGTCATTAAACTTGTAAACTAGCCCTATTCTATCCAACTCTACAGCTTGAAGCTACCAACCATCTTATCTAGGCGAGATGACAGCTCTTGTAGATCTCGGCTTGCTCCAGCCAGTTCTTCTGCTGTTGCTGTTGTCATCTCATTGATCGCATTAATTTCTTCAATGTTTTGGTTGATAGTGTGAACCACTGTCGATTGCTCTTCTGTCGCTGTCGCAACTTGTGTATTTCTATCTGAAATATCCGCAATACGCTCAGAAATATTCATCAGAACGTCAACCGCTTCATCTGTTGATGCCACACCTTCAAACGTTACCGCTTTACCAGCTTCCATCGCGGTCACTGCGTCTTGAGCGTCACTTTGGAGTTGGTTGATCATCTTCTGTATCTCTTCAGTTGAATCTGCAGTACGAGATGCAAGATTACGCACTTCATCCGCTACCACTGCAAAGCCTCGCCCTTGCTCACCTGCACGTGCTGCTTCAATTGCCGCATTCAATGCAAGTAAGTTGGTTTGCTCAGAGATATCACGAATCACGTCCAAGATAGAGCCAATGTCTTTGGTTGTGGTTGCCAGTTGCGTCACTACCATACTGGTCGTTTCAACGTCATCAGCAAGACGACTAATCACTTCCTTCGCTTGCGTTACGACTTGGCGACCTGTCTGTGTATTGTCAGATGCTTGGTTTGCCGTGTCTGCCGCTGTTGCTGCGTTTGAGGCAATCTCACTGATCGTCGCACCCATTTGGTTAATTGCTGTCACGACTTGGATCGTTTGGTCACGTTGTTCTTGGCTGTTGTCATGAGTCGAAGTCGCTTTGCTAGACACACTATCCGCAGCCTCACTTAACGCACCACTGGTTAGAGACACTTCCTTCATGGTTGCATGGATCTTCTCAATAAAGCCGTTAAAGCCTTTAGAGAGCTGAGCGATCTCATCGTTACCCTTGATTTCAATACGCTGGGCTAAATCACCTTCGCCTTCGCCAAGGTCAGTGAATCGGTCTGCAATTTGGCGAATTGGGTTAGTAATGCTGTTTGCTAACAGAACGCCCATTGCGATAAAGATCAGCGCGACGATGGCTGTCGTGAACAACATTTTCTCTGCGGTTGCATCGAGATCAGCAAAGACTTCATCGACAGGTACAACACCAACAACAAACCAATCCATCGAAGGCACATACAAGCTAGACACGAACATGTCTTGGCCTTCAAACTCTGTTGTCACTAGATTGAAGTGACCTTTGTTAAGTAGCTGAGAAGCTTCACGTCCAAACAATTGGCTAATCGAGGTTTTGTTTTTGCCTTGCTGACGGTGGATCTGGATATCACCTTTGCTATTGGTCAGAAAAACATAGCCTGTTTTCTCAATCTTAAAGCCATTCAGTAGCGACACCATATCATCCATCGACTTAGACAGACCTGACATCGATACACCATTCACATCTTGGTAGTTAGTGAACATTTTCACATCGCCATTCGCTTCTTGGAAAACGCTTACTGACGTGTCTTGACCAGAAGAAGTAAAACCAAAGAACCACGCATCTTGCGAACGATTGAGTTGGCGTAAGAAACCGTTTTGGTTCCAGTAATATGCTGTTTGTCGGTTTGCTACCGAAGCGTCGTTCAACTGATATTGGGACTTCACATTGTTAAGCTGTCGAACAAGTTGCGCTTCTACGATTGGGTTGCGATCTGTCGTCGAGAGCGCTTCAATAACGAATTCGTTCGTAGCAAGCTGTTTTGCCGCTTGCTGCATTTGTACAACTTCACGGTCAATTTCAGTATTAATCTGCTGCAACATTGCAGGTAATTCGATATCGATTAAGCGATGACTTAGCACTTCACGTGCGTGTCGCTGTGCCATGACACCGACAATGATGGTAGAAGCGAGCACGGCAAAAGTAATACCGATGACAACCTTCTGTTTGATACTCAGGGAGTTAAGTTTCAACATATCTGGACCTTTAAAAAGAATCACTCGTTATCTGTATTCTGAACAGGATAAAACTGGATGCATAACAACTCGCTATGCACGGCTTGAAACTTATATCGGCCTTCCCCTACAAAACTAGAGAAAATTCTCACAAATTAATGCAAATGTGATGTAACAGACTGTCGAACAAGGTAATTCACGGTTTTCAATGGCTTGCAATCACTTTACTCGCCCCAATATTGAAAAGATAAATTACACGGACGTACTGGAACTTTTCCCCTTGAGAAAGTGACCAATACTCAAAACAAGAATCATATGGATACCAGAGAGTCCAAAAAATGCACAAAACAAACTTCGAAACTCTTCAAAGCTACTTAGAGTCTCAGATCATTGGTCAGCATGATCTGGTAAAACAATTACTTATTGCTCTACTTGCCGATGGGCATATCTTGGTTGAAGGTCCTCCAGGATTGGCTAAGACCCGTGCGGTGAAATCTCTATCGGATTGTGTGGAAGGTGATTTCCACCGTATTCAGTTCACACCAGACCTACTGCCAGCCGATTTGACAGGTACCGATATCTTCCGTCCAGAAACGGGCGAATTTACTTTCCAGTCTGGTCCTATTTTTAACTCACTGATCCTTGCTGATGAGATCAACCGTGCGCCAGCTAAAGTGCAAGCCGCGATGCTTGAAGCAATGGCTGAGAAGCAAGTGACAGCGGGACGAAACACATATGCACTGCCAGAGCTGTTCTTGGTGATGGCGACTCAAAACCCAATTGAGCAAGAAGGTACTTACCCGCTGCCAGAAGCTCAGCTTGACCGTTTCTTGTTGCACCTTGATGTGGATTATCCAGATGCGGAACACGAGTTGGCTATCTTGCGTATCAACCGTGGTGAAGCAAAAGGCGAAGCGACAATTGAACGTCCAAGCTTGAGCCAAGAAGACATCTTCACCGCACGCAAAGAAGTACTCAACATCCACATGGCAGATGCGATCGAGCAATACATCGTTCGTCTTGTGATGGCGACTCGACAGCCAAGCGATTACGACTCAGAGCTTGCGAAATGGCTATCTATGGGTGTAAGCCCGCGTGCGACGATCGCCCTTGACCGTTGTGCTCGCGCTCATGCGTGGCTGGCAGGTCGTGACTTCGTTTCACCAGAAGACGTTCAAGCCATGGCTTACCCTGTGCTACGCCACCGTCTACTACTTAGCTACCACGCTCAGGCAGAAGGCATTACAGCCAATCAGGTTATCGACAAGCTTCTTAATCTTGTAGGTAGCGCATAACGTAGGTAGGTGACATGTCTGCATCATATGCATTGCCACCTCATGCGAATGGGGTGACATTAACCCTTGAAGAGCTGCTTCAATATCGCACTCAATCGGTTCGTTGGTTGCCACCAGCCCAGAGTATTTGGTCGCAAATGAGCGGTAACCATACCAGCCGTCAAAAAGGGCGCGGCATGGACTTTATGGAAGTGCGCCAATACCAAGCGGGTGATGACATTCGCAGCATCGATTGGCGAGTCACGGCTCGAACGGGAAAAGCGCACACCAAGTTGTTTGCTGAAGACAAAGAGCAAGCGGTGATCTTATACATCGACTTGAGCCCAAGCATGCACTTTGGTTCGCAATATGTATTGAAGTCGGTTCAAATGGCGCACTTCGCTAGCGTCTTGATTTGGCTAACGTTAGCCAAGAAAGACCGCATCGGTGCGGTGATAGATGATGGTTCCCAGTGTATTGAGTTCCGCCCTTCTTCTTTACAAAAGCAAGGGCTGAGAATTCTTGACGCGATAGTGAATACTCACAACCAATTGCTTACGAATCAACAAGCTGACAGCACACGCACACTGCCTTACATGACCGCAATTGAAACGCTACACAACCTGACGCCGAAGGGCAGTGAACTCATCCTGCTGAGCGACTTTGCTCAAGTGGAAGAGAAAGAGTTGGTTCAATTGCGTCGATTAAAGCAACACAACAGCGTTCGTGCAGTGCAGTTTTATGATCCTCTTGAGCGAGGCGAAACCGACTTCCGAGGCCAGGTGAAAGCATCCGATGGTCATCGAAGTCAGTGGTTTAATTTCGGTTCGAAAGGACAGCGCCAGGAGTTGGAGTCTCACTTCGTTAAACATCAACAAGCCATTAAACAGCAGTGTCATTCAATGGCAATTCCATTTAACAGTCTGTCGAGCGGGTTACCGCTGGTTCAGCAGTTAAGCTAATCAAAGCAACAACATACAAATCATTCAAGCAGTAGTAATAATAATGACAACGAATAATCAAAGCCTAAACCTTGAACCTTTAATCCTACCGAATGCACCTGATTGGTTCCCACTAGCTTGGGGATGGTGGGCTGTTCTGGGCGGTGTAGTTCTCTCCATCTTAATCGTCGTACTGTACTTAAGATGGCGTACAAAGCGTCTTGTTGCTAAGAAGACCGCATTGAAATTGTTGACCAATCCGGTCACACCACACACACCGTCTTCTGCATTAGAGGTTCTTCGTCAAGCGGCTTTGAGTTACTTCCCTCGTGAAGAAATCGCGCCATTAACAGGCTCTGCTTGGTACGAGTTTCTTGATAGCTACACCAAAGAAACTCGATTTGTCGATAAACAACAACAGTGGCAAGCGGCGCTGTATCAAAAGTCTGGTCAAGAGCAGCATCAAGCCTTAATTGATGATTGCGCTTTCTGGATTGAAACCGCATTGCCACCAAAGAAAAAGGCAAAAACTCGTGACTGAGGCAACTCTCGTTTCGGGCCTCTCTCAGTGGTTGAACATTGAGTTCGTCTGGTGGTGGGCATTATTGTTACTGCCTCTACCTTGGCTGATTTATAAGTTCTTCCCTGAAGAGACTCAGCAAGCTGAAATTAAGCTGGCGTACCTGCCAGACAATAAACACAGCAATAAACCAAAACAGGTCGTGCAAAAATTCCTGTCTATTGGCATATGGGCTCTGTTGGTTGTCGCTTGTGCTCGCCCGGTTTGGTATGGCGACCCAGTTGAGTTCCAACCAAAATACCGCGACATGATGTTAGTGGTCGACTTATCTGGCTCTATGCAGAAAGAAGACATGAATGACAACGGTGAATACATAGACCGTCTAACCGCCGTCAAAAGAGTCTTATCTGATTTCGTAGAAAAACGCCAAGGCGACCGCTTAGGCGTGGTTCTATTTGGTGATCATGCTTATCTACAAACGCCGCTGACCGCTGACCGTAAAACCGTAATGCAACAGATCAATCAAACCGTCATTGGCTTGGTTGGCCAGCGCACCGCAATTGGTGATGGTATCGGCTTAGGCACCAAAACCTTTGTAGACAGTGACGCACCACAACGTGTGATGATCTTGCTCAGCGATGGTAGCAATACAGCTGGTGTCCTTGATCCGCTTGAAGCCGCTGAAATCGCTAAAAAATACAACGCAACCATCTACACCGTAGGTGTGGGCGCTGGTGAAATGATGGTGAAAGACTTCTTCATGACTCGCAAAGTCAATACCGCCTCAGATCTTGATGAGCAAACGCTGACCAAGATTGCAGAGATGACAGGCGGTAAATACTTCCGAGCACGTGATGCTAAAGAACTTGAAACGATCTACGACACCATTAATCAACTAGAGCCAGTTTCTAGCGATACGCAAACTTGGCGTCCTCAGTCGGAATGGTTCCCTTACCCACTAGGTGCTGCACTTGTGCTTTCCGTGTTCCTGTTTGTTCTAAGGAGAAGACATGGCTGAGTTTACTTTCCTAAATCCTTATTGGTTGTTGGGTTTGCTCGTCATTCCTGTCGTTCTTGCGATTAACAGCCAATACAGAACCAAAAAGTCATCGTTGATTGCGCCCCATTTAGCCAAAATGCTTGGTCATTCAGTTAAAACCAAGCACTACTTCGCCATTTGGGGATTAGCATGGGCAATCGCTAGTGTTGCTCTAGCAGGTCCAAGTTGGCAGTCCAACACTCGGCCGAGCTTTGAACTAAGCCAAAGCCGAGTGTTAGTTCTGGATATGTCGCGCTCTATGTACGCAACGGATGTGAAACCAAATCGCCTGTCACAAACGCGCTATAAAGCGTTGGATTTATTGCCGAAATGGAAAGAAGGCTCAACAGGTTTGGTCGCGTACGCGGGTGATGCTTATACGTTAAGTCCACTGACGACAGATTCCAGCACACTCGCTGGCATCATCGAAAACTTATCCCCTGAGTTAATGCCTTATCAAGGCTCCAACTTACCATCAGCGATTGAAACCGCGCTTGGTCAGTTTACTCAAGCGGGTGTAAATAAAGGTGACATCGTCGTGCTGGCAGATGATTTGGATGACTCTGAATTGTCTAGCTCATTAGCGCTATTAAACGGTAAAGACATTCGTGTGTCAGTACTTGCTATCGGCACATCAACTGGCGCACCAATTGCTCTTCCGGATGGTTCTTTAATGAAGAGCCGACAAGGCAACACCGTGGTAGCGAAGACTAACCTGAAAAACTTACAGAAGTTAGCCAAGGATACCGGCGGATTATTTGTGCCAATTCAACACAATAACCGTGATGTTGAGAACATTGCCGCGTTTACCAATAACGCGAGCAACAACCTTGCCGCCAAGCAAAGTGACGACGTAAAAACCGACTCTCGCTTGAACGGTGGTTTCTGGTTGCTACCTCTGCTGTTGATTCCTGCTGCCCTACTCTTCCGACGCGGCATGATTTGGGTATTGGTAGCGACCGTGTTACCGATGAGTTGGACACCGAAAGCCGAAGCCAATGCGTTCTTGAATCAAAACCAACAAGGCGAACAGCTTTATCAACAAGGTGAGTACGAAAAGGCCCAAAATACCTTCACGGATCCTAACTGGAAAGGTGCAGCAAGCTACCAAGCTGGGGATTACGAAAGCGCAATTGAAGCATTCTCCAATAATCCAAGCCTTGATGGCCGTTACAACTTAGCGAACGCACTTGCTAAGAATGGACAGCTTGAGGATGCGGCGGAGCTCTATAAAAACGTAATTCAAGAAAAGCCTGACTTTGAAGCTGCGAAAAAGAACCTGTCGGTTGTAGAGGAGAAACTGAAGCAACAGCAGCAACAGCAGCAACAGCAGCAACAGCAGCAACAGCAGCAACAGCAGCAACAGCAGCAACAGCAGCAACAGCAGCAACAGCAGCAACAGCAGCAACAAAAGTCTCAGAGTGATGCTAAACAAGAGCAAGGGCAACAGTCACAAAACCAGCAAGAATCTGAAAATAAACAAGAAAATCAGAAAGCTGAGCGACAAAAAGCCAAGCAAGAAGAAGAGAAACAAGGCGAGCCAAAAGGTGAACCTATGCAGGCTCAAGCTCAGCCAGAGAAAACGCCTCAGGACGATCCTGAGTTCCGTCGCTTAGAAGCGGTAGAAAGCGCGCGTGACCCTAGTTTCTTGATTCGAGCTCAAATGCAGCTTCAAGCTCAACAAAAACAACGTCCACAACAATCTAATAAGGAGTGGTAAGTCCATGATGAAAAAAGGCGCAAAACTGGTCTTTGTTCTGATGGCCAGCCTACTGACTAGCTTTTCGGTTTTTGCACAAACCCTGCAAGCTAGCGTAAACAAAACTCAGGTGGCGAAGAACGAAGTGATCAACCTAAGGATCATGGCAGATACCGAGCTTGGATCAGATGCGATTGACTTCGATGCATTGAAACAGGACTTCTTTTTAGGACAACCTCGCTACGGCCGTTCTAGTAATAACATTAACGGCCACAAAACCGTTCGCACAGAATGGAGCATCTCGATTGCACCGATGAAAGAAGGCGTCATCACCATACCGAGCTTTTCTGCAGATGGGATGAAAACCGAGCCAATTAAGCTGCGTGTGACAAAAGACAAAGGTGAGCCGAATCTCGACGATTTGTTTAGCTTCAACATGAGCGTGGATAGCCATACTTTGTACCCACAGCAGTCAGCGACACTTCGCATGCAGTTGGCGATCAAAGTAGACCCTCGCCGTTTGGATAATCCACAAGTCGTGCCGCCAAGCATTGATGGGATGAAAATTGAGCCAGCCAGCGATATGAAGCAGGCACAACGCATCATTGATGGCTTAGAAGTGACGGTCGTAGAGCAAGCTTTCCGCATTACAGCCGAACAACCTGGTACCTACACGCTGAATGGCCCTAAATTGACGGGGTCTTACATCTATGGTGACAGCCTAACTGGCTCAACCAAGGTCATGCCAATCAATACTAAAACTGAGCAAATGCCGATTACTGTAAAGCCGATTCCTAAAGACTTTAAAGGTAACTGGCTGCCAGCTTCTGCTTTAGAATTGACGCAAAGCTGGCAAGATGAGCAAGGCAATCCGCTATCAGCAAATGCTGTCAGCACAGTGAAACAAGGATCTTCAATTACTCGTACGATTCGTATTCGAGCTCGTGGTACACAAGCGGAATATCTACCTCGTATTGGTATTGTCTACCCAAGCACACTGCGTGTTTATCCTGAACAACCTCAGTTCGAGACATCGCGTGATGGCACTGTCACCATGACAGTGAAACAGGTTTTGATTCCCACAGAAGCAGGTGATCTTACCCTGCCGGGCTACAGCCTAAATTGGTGGGACAGTAACCGTGACCAAGCGAGAAAAGCCGACATTTCAGCGTTAAAGCTAAAGGTAGAGAAAAGTGACAGTGGCTTAATCACGCTGCCAGAAAGTGCGTTGCCAGCACAACCAGCGACAACCCCAGCCCCAGTGGTTCAAAGTGGTGTGGATACTATCTGGAAAACACTGACGTTCGTGTTTGGTGCACTTTCGCTTGTCTCATCAGCAATTGCGTTTGGGCTTTGGAAAAAGCGCGGAACCGTAAAGCCTGAGAAAGTCGAGACTTCAACGCACGGCTCATCTCTGCAAGATTTGGAGAACATCATCAAACAAGGTGATAGTGCCAAGATTGAAAGAGCGGTTAACGACTACTTAAACACACATCACTTCAACAGTGAATCCGAAGCGACAAAAGCAGTGAAAGAAGAATTGAATGTGATGAATCAAGCTCGCTTTAGTGCTACTCAGCAAGAATGGAAACCAGACTCTCTGCTAGCTAAGATCAAACAACTCGCTAAAGAGAAGAAGAGTAAGCCTAACCACCAGCTAGAAAAGCTCTAGTCGAAGGCGAGGCGTGATTAATGAAAATGGCAGCTCTTATTGAGCTGCCATTTTTGTATCTATCCGTTCAGTCTCGATGTTTTAAGCGACAATTTGACTTGTCAGCTCACAGGTTCGAACACAGTTTCGGCCACTGTTTTTTGCTTGATAGAGTGCTTTATCAGCCAGTTGGTATAAGTGATCAAAGTTAAAGTCTTTACCTTGCGCTTGATAACGCGAGTAACCCACAGAGACGGTCAGCAACTCTCCTTCAGGATTATGGCAATGTCTTATGCCTTCTTCTTCAATGCATTGACGAATACATTCGGCTCTCAGTCTGACCTCTTCTTGATTTGACCCAATCATCAACAAAACAAACTCTTCCCCGCCAATTCGACAAAAGACTTCGTCTTCATCTTTTGTATGATGGTCGAGAATATTACCGATACGCATCAACGCAATGTCACCTTCTAAATGCCCATAATGATTGTTAAACAAGCCAAAATGGTCAATATCGATAAGAATCAATCCAAAAGACATCACTTCGTTATGCTCAAGAGAGCAGTACTTTTGCATAACGTGTTCTAGCATGCGTCGGTTACCCAGTCTCGTTAAGGGGTCGAGCTTAGACAAGACTTCCAACTGCCGATTCGCTTCTTCTAACTCTTTAGTTCGGTTCTGAACCTCGAGCTCTAGATTCTCATTGAGCTCTCTAATTGCCTCTTGTGCTTGTGTACGTTGCAAGACTTCAACCAAGCTAGAAGCAAACATCCGAATCACTTCACGCAGTTGAGAGGTCAAAGGCGCACGGGTTAACAAGTTATCGACCGCGATGAACGCAATTGGCCCACTGCTGTTCGATGTTAGTACCGTCATGGCCGCCCAACCAAAGCCGACGATATTGCAATCATGGTAAATAGGTACGGATTCTTCGAACGCCACTTCATTGGGCATGGATTTCGCTAAGTTAATTAAAGAGAAGTCTTGGGTTTCCCCAAAAAAATACGACTCATCAACCACATTGCCTTGAATGTCGGTTCCCCAAGTTCCTTGCATGTAAGAGCAATTTTCATCGGTCAAAAACACCGCCATACGGTCAATGCCTAGATTCTTAATGGCAAACGTGACGGCAGATTTGCAAACATCGCTTACCGTCGTACAGCGTGATAACTCAACCATGCTCGAATGCAGCATACGTACGTTTTGCTCTTGGCGTTTACGAATAAAGATTTGAGAGAAAAGCGAACCGAATGATTCCAGCATCTGTTTTTGATAGGCAGTGACGGGTTTACGGTGGATAAAGTTATCAAGAGCAAACCAACCAAATGGCTCGTTTCCATCTCTTAAAATCAGCATTGCATTCCAGCCCTGCCCCACAACTTTGCCAGCGGTATAGATAGGCGCATCCTCTACAATAACAAGGTTACGATCCAAACTGGACAGTGACGCAATGTACTCTTCGCTCAACTGATGAAGATCATATTGAGTGTGGAATTCATCAATGGTGATGCCGTCCTCGTTCGTTCCATAAGTGCCACTGAAACTGCGCTTTTTCATGTCCAGTAACATTAAAGTGGAGCGGTCGAAACCTAGGTGCTCTCGGAGTGCTTCCACCGCTTTCAAATAAAGATCTTTCAGTGAATCAGGGTTAGAAATATCTAACGCAACCTGCTGAACAAGCTTCATGTTTTCGATAAAACGTTCACGTTGCCCAAGCTCATCGACATACTGCGCTTCTCGTACATCGCGATGCTTCATTTCTAACGAGGCGTGTTTTTCTGCGCGGACACACTGCCAACGCGCCGCCGAGAGTTGCATTGCGTCATAGCTTTCTTCATAAATATTGTGTGCGCTGCAAGCTTGAACGTTTTGGATCAGTAGGTAGGTACGTTTAATCGGCGTGTTGTCGAGCATCATGATATAACTTTCGCCACCGAGGTCTTGGACGTGATTCCAATTGCAGGTATTGATGGCCAGAGGAATGATGCTTTCTGAAGTATCGAATTGGTTAGCCCAATCCCAGAATGCTTCTGGATAATTTTGGAGAGGAAAGAGATCACCCCGCGAGAATCGAACCGTCCAAGAAGGGTTGGTCAGCGGATCATCAAAGATCGCTATCGCACTGGGGGAAAAATGCTGTTCTAGATGTTCGAATATGGCTTCAGCCAATAACCTATGGTCCCTTGTGGAAGAGACCGTTCTTGTAAAACTCTTTAAACTCACCTGACCAACCTAATCTACTTTTTTATCCTCGATAAAAAACTACTTAGGGGTGGATATGCAATCAATGGAATCCAAGTTGAGCTGTTAAGTCATTCGCAAAAAATATGGACTTAATTTCACATTCGAGAACCCTTCAACATTTTTAGACAGGTGTTTCATCCGAATTACATACTGCAAAAATATGCGCAAAAATGAATCAACATGAACATTCTTAATATTGGTATTTTTCAAGTCCAATAATAAAAAAGGCCCCTCATCAAGAGGGGCAAGAGTACCATCGCTTATAGTTATTTGTGTATATGCCAGTAAATGTGTGGATTAACCGAAGTCACCGTTTACGTAACCTTGAGTACGGTCGTCTTGCGGGTTGCTGAAGATAACTTGTGTATCATCGTGCTCAACCAGTTCACCCATTAGGAAGAACGCAGTGCGGTCAGAAATACGACGCGCCTGTTGCATTGAGTGAGTCACGATAACGATGGTGTAGTTCTTCTTCAGTTCTTCCATCAATTCTTCGATTTTGTGTGTTGCAATTGGGTCAAGTGCCGATGTTGGTTCATCCATCAGAATCACATCAGGTTCCATCGCGATTGTACGTGCGATACATAGACGTTGCTGCTGACCACCAGATAGACCAAATGCATGTGACTTAAGACGGTCTTTCACTTCGTCCCAAAGCGCTGCGCCGCGAAGTGAGCTCTCAACCACTTCATCAATGTGCTTCTTATCTTTGATGCCTTGAGCGCGTAGACCGTAAGCCACGTTCTCGTAGATACTCATCGGGAATGGGTTTGGCTTTTGGAATACCATGCCCACCTTGATGCGAAGGTCAGCAACGTCGATGTTACCGTAAATATCTTCGCCATCCATTGACAGCTTACCCGTGATCTTTACGCCTTCAATAAGATCATTCATGCGGTTCAAACAACGTAGTAGTGTTGATTTACCACAACCAGAAGGACCGATAAGCGCCGTCACTTGGCGAACTGGAATAGGCAGGTTGATTGATTTCAGTGCTTGGTTGTCACCGTAAAACAGGTCTAGGTTTTCAATATCAAACTTGTTCATTTTCTTAATCTCTTAAATCTTGAATTCGTGTCTTTTAACGTGCGTTCTTAATTCGTTTTGTTAGTAAGTTGCGGTGTTAAAACGTCGTGCAATCAGTTTTGTAAACATGTTGATCAGTAGAACAACAACAATCAGAACTGTCGCCGTACCGTAAGCCTGATTCCATTCTTCAATGGTAAACAGTTCGGTAGTCAGTTTGTATAGGTGAACGGTTAGCGTACGACCTGAATCCAATAAAGAATCCGGAATACGTGCAACCATACCTGCTGTCAGGAATACTGGAGCAGACTCACCAATGACACGACCAATACTTAGAATGACCGAGGTTAAGATACCTGGCATTGCGCTCGGAAGAATCAAACGCCAGATAGTGTAAATCTTAGATGCACCCAGGCCGTAAGAGCCTTCACGGTACGTCTGTGGTACTGCCATCAACGCTTCTTCCGTAGTACGGATGATAACTGGCAGGATTAGGATACTTAGCGTCAATGCACCCGATAGAATCGAGAAGCCAAGGCCAAGAATCGCCACGAAGAAAGTCATACCGAACAGACCGAAGATGATCGACGGGATACCCGCCAACGACTCAGTACAGAATCGGATGATTTTCACTAAACGACTGCCCACTTTCGCGTATTCGGTCAAGTAGATTGCCGTCATGATACCGAGTGGTGCTGCCACTGCGATAGAAGCGATAACCATGTAAATTGTCGCCACAATCATTGGGAAGATGCCGTGCTCTTCACCTGTGCGCGTGTAGTTATCAGTAATGAAGTTCCAATCTACGTGTTGTAGACCGTTTGATAGGATGTACCAGATAATCCAGAACAAGAAACCTACCGTTAGTGCTGCCGAGATCCAGACAAATGCGTTAAAGACATTATCTTTGAACTGGCGTGCTTTTTTCAGTTTTGCGCGATCCATAATAGTCACCTTTAACGAGCGATTACTTCGCTTTTTCTCGGTTTAGGTACAGTAGTACAGCGTTCAACGACATGATGAAGACCAGAAGTACCACACCTGTAGCGTAAAGTGCGTTCGCGTGAACACCACTTGCGTAAGACATTTCAATAGCGATGTTTGCGGTTAGCGTACGAGCCGAATCAAGGATGCCTTCTGGCATTGCCGGCGCGTTACCCATTACCATGATGATCGCCATGGTCTCACCCAACGCACGACCGATACCCAGAATCACACCTGTCATGATGCCTGAGCGAGCCGCTGGAACGAGCAATTTAAAGATGGTGTAGATTTTCGATGCGCCCAGAGCCAAAGAGCCTTCTTTGTAAGTGCGAGGAACCGCGCGGATAGAGGTTTCAGAAACCGTAATTACCGTTGGTAGAATCATCACACCAAGAACAATGATACCGGCCAAGATAGTGTTACCTGCTGGTACATCAAATACGTTCTGAATCAATGGAACGATAATAACCAGACCAAAGAAACCGTAAACCACCGAAGGAATACCGGCTAGCAGCTCAACCGCTGGGCGGATGATGTCAGCTAAACGCTTTGGTGCGATTTCAGCGATGAAGATAGCGGTTAAGACACCAACTGGAACACCGACTAAAACAGCGCCGGCTGTCGAAACGATAGAAGCAACAATCATGGTTGCAACACCGTACAGTGCCGGTGGCAGCCAGTTTTGGCCTAGAACGATGCCCGAGACGCCCGCTTCTTGGAATGCTGGGATACTCTCTCGAACGATGAAGTATGCGATAACTGCTAATGATACGATGCCGATTACAGCACTCGTTAGGAACAAGCCGTGGAAGATGCGCTCTTTCCAGTCAACGCGGCGTTTTTCGCGTAGGCCTGGCTTGCTGATCGCTTTTGCGTCAGTAGTCATAAGCTTTTCACTATTTGTTGCGATGGTCATAAAAATCTCACGGTTCTTGGCAATGGCGTCGAACACAATGGATAGAAAAGGCTCAGCCCGAAACGTTGGGCTGAGCAAACTTTAGAGTCCCGATAGGATTAGTTAACTGAGATGTAACCTTTTTGGTCAACTAGCGCTTGCGCTTCGTCAGTTAGCATCCAGTCTAGGAATTTTTGAGTTTCAGCTGATGGCTTGCCTTCTTTGTAAAGAACAAGGAATGGACGAGCAACTTTGTAAGAACCGTTCTTCACGTTGTCTACAGAAGCTTGGATGCCATCAATTGGAAGTGCGTTTACAGATGAATCAACCGTACCTAGAGAGATGTAGCCGATTGCGTATGGGTTAGAAGCAACCATTGTCTTCAGTGCGCCGTTACCGTTAGCAACTTGAGCACGTTGAGAGATTGCAGAAACTTTTTTACCAGAAATCTTCATTTTTAGAGACATGATGTCTTCGAATGCGCCACGAGTACCAGAAGCCGTGTCACGAGTGATAGCAACGATTGGCTTGTCTGCACCGCCAACGTCTTTCCAGTTTGTTACTTCACCTTTGTAGATTGCAGTAACTTGCTCAGCTGTAAGGCCAGTAAGTTTGTTTTGTGGGTTTACAACAACTGCGATACCGTCTAGAGCAACCGCTTCTTCTTTTAACGTTGGCTCTTTTTCAGAATCTTTTAGGTTACGAGAAGACATACCTAGGTCAGCAGAACCGTTCTTCGCTGCTTTAACACCTGCAGATGAACCAGGGCCTTGAACTTCGATAAATACGTTCGGGTTTGTCTTCATGTATGTTTCAGAGAAAACTTCCATCAGTGGAGTTACGCTGCTAGAACCCACTGCAGAGATAGTTTCTTTAGCAGAAACAGGAGTCACTGCCATTGCGCCTAGAAGTGCGATTGCACCGATTACTGTCTTTTTCATCACAATTTCCTTTAAGTGGCCTTATTGCCGTTGTGTTTCACTTGAACGGTGCTCACTTTAGAATCCAAATATGACAGTTGTGTTTCACTTAGTTGAAAGCTCTATGACACGTTGTCATTTCTGCTTAATAAATCGGCAATCAAACTTTATTTACTTTCGAGCTCAAAATACTTTGCAATGATTTGGTTATAACAAAATGCCAACCACATCGCTTTTAATATATTTCATAACAAATAAACATCGTTAAATGATTGATATATCAAGCCTAATAATTAGAATCGGGTTGCTTTATTTACAAAAATGATAATAGTTCCAATCTTTAGAGGGTCAATCATGCGTCAATTACTTAGTACGCTGTCTATTAAGTCACAGGTTTTCGTGCCCGTACTTTTTACTGTCATACTTCTCATCGTCGGTTTGAGCATAGGCATAGGAAAGTTAGAACAAGCATTCGACAAGGTGACGGTTTCCACCAATAACCTTATCGTGCATAAAGAAGAGTTAAGCTCCATCGTAGACAACACTTACGCGATGCGCATTAAAGCAATCTACAGTCTCTTCAGGGCTGAAGATGTCAAAACACTTAACCAACAATTACAACAACGTCAGGCAACCAACCGAGAATTTCTCAACTCCATCGACCAAATTGAAGGCATTCAAACTGAAGTTAACGCCATGCGCGATGCCATGAATCATTACGTCGATTTTACTCGTGTCACCATGACGCCACTTCTTAATACCAAGCATTCTTCTGATTACACCACGTCCGATTTTGACCGAGAGTATGAAACCGCAATGGGTCAATACCGCCTTGCCGGTGAAGCCATGATCAACGCCATCGACAACTTGTCTAAGAAGCTCAATCAAATCGTTACTGACGAAGTCGAAGAAAATGGTGTTCTTCACTCCACCACATTGACCTACAGTACGGTCTCTCTGGTGATTATTCTTTCTGTGGCTTCTTTGATCAGTTGGCTATTGGCGAGCTACATTGTGGCCCCAATCCGTAACCTGCAAGAAACCATGCGAGAAGTCGCAAAAGGTAACTTGTTGGTAGAAGCCGACGAGGTGGGCAAGAACGAAGTGTCACAACTGGCGCATGATGTAAACCAAACTATCCACCAGCTTCGCGGTACGGTCGATTCTCTGGTTCGAATCAGTGAAGATGTTGCATCAGCGTCGACCGAACTGGCAACCGTGATGACGCAAAGCAGTGCAAACTCCGATCAAGAGAAGCAAGAAGTCGAACAGGTTGCGTCTGCAATTAATCAACTTGAATCCACAGCGGCTGAGGTTTCAAGTAATGCACAACAAGCGGATAGCGCTTCGAATGAAGCAAGTAAGCTGACTTCTCAAAGCTTGAGTATGTTTGAAGAAAGCACGCGCGCGAGTACCAAAATGGCGGATCAACTGAATGAAGCCGCACACGTCGTAACGTCTCTTAAAGATCAGTCCGAGCAGATTGGTAAAGTGATTGAGGTTATTGAGAGCATCTCTGAGCAAACCAACCTACTTGCTTTGAATGCGGCGATTGAAGCAGCACGAGCGGGTGAAAGTGGTCGAGGCTTTGCCGTGGTTGCTGACGAAGTACGTATGCTGGCAGCGAGAACTCAAGAATCGACCAAAGAGATCCAAACCATCATTGAGGAGCTACAACAGCAGTCTGGTCACGCAAATGAAAGCATGCATTCAAGCTTAGCCATGTTAGAAGACAACCAAGCGCTTGCTGCAGAAGTAAGTCGTTCACTGAGCGACATCAACAGTGCGATTTCAGATTTGAATGCGATCAACACCCAAGTTGCAACCGCTTCTGAAGAACAAAAGCAAGTAACGTCAGACATCAACAACAATCTGAGCACCATCTATGAATTGGTGAGTCAGAACGTCACTGGTATCACTCAATCCGCCGCAGCGGCGCAAGAGCTGTCTGGCTTAGCAGAAAACCAAAAGCATCAGCTTAAGCAGTTCCAAGTTTAAAGGTTCTGCTCAACACGATAAGTTTCAAAGGTTAGAAAAGAAAAAGCTCCGCACTGGCGGAGCTTTTTAATATCTGGATTAGAGAAAATCCAACGGTGTGATTATTCTTCGTCAGTGACCAGTAGAACAGAGAAAGTGTTCGTTGGCTCTAGTGGGCTCCAGTTGTAAACCTCACCATTAACTGAATCAAACACCATGACGTTTGAGCCATCACCGTTCGGAGTGTTACTCCAGATGTAACCTGCATAATCACCCACCTCTAGCGTGTAGCCACTTGCGAATGCAGTGCCGTTCATCGCAGGGCTGTGGCAAGCACGCTCCGTCAACGCGACCAACTCCTTAATGTTTGGTAAGCGCCAGTTCTTTTTGCCCGCAAAGTCATGCAAAGCATGGTTACCTGATTCATTGCGGATTTGCTCAGCGGTTGATAGCGCTAACTGCCATGACATCTTAGTCGCAGCGCCGTCACATGCTTCATTTGCCGCATTCCACGTTGAGCCAACAGGACAACGCATCCAAGTTAGGCCTGTTTTTAAGTCAGTTACCGTCCCAGCATCAGAGTAGGTGTAACGAGAGTTAGGCGCTGTTTTTCCAAAATCAGTTGAACATTCTTGTGCCGCCATGACTGCTTGAGAAGCCAAGACAAGAGATAGCGCGGTGATTAGTTTCTTCATCTTATTGGCCCTTAACTGCTACTAGACGGATTGGGAATTGGAATGACGTGCCAGTGTCACGCTCCACTTTATCAGAATAAATTTCTACAAAGCTGACGTAACCACGGTCAGCGCCTTTCGCAGCAACTACTGCAAACTGAAGCGCACCTTCGTAGTTAAAACTAGAGTAATTGTTAAATGTGAAATCACTTAGCCAAATAGCACCTGATTCAACATCTGGGCTGCCCTTACCCTGCTGAGGGAAGTAAGCCGTCGTCATGCCATAGACATTGCCGTCGGCATCTTTCTCTGTCTCGCCTAAGTCGAGAACATCGTAGAACTCTTGGTATGTTGGTAGGCGCCAATCAGTAATGCCACATAGTGATTGCTTGTTTATATGTTCAACATATTGGCTTGTTGAACAGATGCCATCAGCAGCATCCACACAACCAACGACTTCAAGATCTTCGTAATACGGTTTGAATGTTGCTGACTCATACACGAATGTACGATCTTTAAATTGAACCGAGCTCGCATCCGCACTCTTGTTTTCCCAAACAAGACCAGTACGCTCGTCCATAGTACAAGCCCACTCAGTCGCATCTGCAGCTAAAGCAGCACCTTGTGAATCTAGCTTAACGAACTTAAAGCCTGCGCCTGTCGACGTTTGCTTGTCCTCTTTGTCGAAGCCGTATTCCGCATCTTGACCAGGGTAAGAAGCTTGAACCTCAGCAACATCTGCTGCGCCATCAGCAAAATGAAGAACGGCACCCGTATCGTTGCTACCAACCGTTTGTTCAGCAACCGCTGCAATTTCTTCAGCAAATGCACTCACTTCCGCTTCAGACAGAAGAGCAGAGGCCAACGATTTACCTTGGAAGCTAAGGCTTTGAGCAAGCAACGCTACGCCTTTGGTCATTTGTTGTGGTTGCATCGCAGCTAATAGCGCAACCGTGTTTTGCTCTAGCTTGTCTAGCTCGCCGGCTTCTGCGTTAGACACTACCGTACCAGACAGAGAAACGCCGGCATCGGTGAGTTGCGCTTTCACAATCTCTTCAGCTTGAGCAACGGTTTTACCGTCAACCACAAGACCTGCGAGCAGCGTTGTTACACCATTGACTGTGTTACCCGTTGCCAAATTTTGACCCGGAGCCGCAAGACGCAACGTTTGGTTTGAACCTTGATCAACTTGAGCAAGAATGGTGCTGGTTAGTACGTTTTTATCGCTTGAAGTCAGGCTAAATTTACCAGCATTATCCGTTTTAGCACTCGGTTCAGTAGTATCACAAACGTAGTTTTGGTTTAAATCGATGCACACTGGCGTATCAAGAAGTGTACCTGCAGAAACGATGGTGCCAGCTACATCATAGGTCGGTGCCGACGTGTCACCACCAGAACCACCGCCACAGCCAGCTAGGGCTAGTGACATAGCAACGAAAGAATATTGAAACTTCATAGATTTTATCTTCTTTTGATTTTAATTAACGAGAGCGAATCACTCTCACCATTGAAAGCAGGAAAAGTCCTAACAAGGTCCAAGGCGAGCCACTGCCACCTGAACCACCACCACTGCTTTCTTTAGTGGTATCAGCATTACACTGATACTGAGCAAAGTGACTCACACCCCACTCTTTCAACACCCCAGAGTTCCCTGACACACGGTCAGACACTTCGAGACGCCAAGTACCCCAACTCGGTTGACCGACAAGTGCTTGCAACTCATCGTCATACTGAGCTGTGAAGTAACCTTTAAATCCATTGGTATTGCTTGATTGATGACTAAGTAGCACGACCGATTTGCCTTGTGGAGACACAAGCGTCACTTGCAGATCCTGCAGTGAGTCATGTTCGATGTTCAGGTAAACCGCAAACGAATCATCAATCGTGAGTGACTTGTCCGATAGCGTCTGAGAGAACAGTCTGTCGCCCTGCTCTGGCAAAGCGGAATTCACTGATTGAGGCTGGATATCAAGCTCTGGCGTACCATTAACCAGCATCACCTTTTCACTCCACTGGTGAGTCTTTAAACCTTCTGCAAATTGGTAATCCAATGAAATAGAGGAATCGAGTTGCGTGCCACACGTCAGACCGCTTGGTAACGCCACCTTCATTGAGGTCGAATCAGAAAGCGTTTCATCAAAGTCAAAAACGGATGCGTTGTTTAGCTGCCATTGCCCTTTGATGCTCGCTTCGCGGCCAGTTTGGCTCAGGCTCACACCCACGTCTTGACCTTGTGCGATGTATCGAGCGTCATAGCGAACGCGAAGAGGCGCTTTAAGTAAGTTGTGTTTGTTGAAGCTATCCGTCAGGAATAGGGCGTAATCTTTATTTGGGAACAAGGTGTTTGCGGCAAACACGGTCGATTCCGCCAGATCATGCATTTTCACGCCACGACCAATGCCATACATGCCTTCAAGTACAATGGCGTCAAACTCACGGAATACGTTATCGGTATCATCACCGTATCGTTCAACCGACGCTTTAAGCGCTTGGAACAGTGGCGTTGACCATAGCTCGTCGCCTAGTTCACCGCCCACACTGACGTGCGCTGGATACTCTGAGCCCTCGAAGTAACGCGCTCTTTGGTTCCATAAGCTACGAGTTGTTTTGCGTGTTCCGAACACACCGTCCCAGTTGAACACCGTATCTAACTCGAATTCTTGACCACGACGCGAAGCATCCAAATATTGAGTGCGGTAGCTCGCGCTACCCGCCCAGTAATCAGCAAAACCTTCTGCGATAGCACCAGTGTGACCGTACGCCCAATCCGGTACGATTTGGTAATGAATGCCATGCCCAAGCTCATGTATCACGACATCAGCATCGACTGCATCCGGAGAAACACCACCGACACCCAGCATGAGTGCTTTCGGACCGTAATAGTAAGTAGAGTTATCTTTAGATAAACCGCGAGCATCAAAACGAAGCGGTTCGTCAAACAAGTCGTAAGTCAGGCTTGTCAGATATTGGATCGAGCGATCAAGATGATAAAAAGCCATCAACTGTGGGAACGCATTGTCACCAAATTCGGTGCTTTGCATCTCATCAACACTGTCAAATGCTTGAACCCCTTCTGCGCTGAGAAAGTCCAACGTATCGAGTACAGGCGATTCACCAAGTGCTGGGGCTGCAAATAAGCCCGTCGCATCCACTTGCTTCAACCTTGGGTTAGACAAATAGAACTTACCGCCCGACTTTAAAACCTCAATCGACTTGGTTACATACTCGATCGGCTGAGGGTAATCGGACAGTGCTGACCACGTCGATTCTGGTGCCGCTTGCTGTTGCATGGTGCGAAGATCTGGGGTGAATAAAGAAACCTCAACATCAACCAGACTTCCAGAGCTCAAAGCAGGTGGCTCTTGTGCTTGCAGTTGGCGAGGTGATTCCAATTCCATTGCAACCGTTGGCTTACCGTTACGAATGATCGTATCTTCAAGGCTCTTAAACACTCGCACAACGTGATGATTTTTATCGGTTGTGACTACGAGGGCGCGCTGCGCTTGATATTCACCGTTTACCCAAACATCAAAATTGTAATGCTCACCAAGCTGAGACTGGGTTTTGTAACGGAACTTAAACTCGCCCGCTTCTGAGTAGTGGCTATCTAGATAAGTTTTCGCTTGCGCTTCATTCGTTACCACAGAGTCCGTTGCGGGATAATCCCACTCTGCAGCCTGTGCCGCAGGGGTACAAGCAATAAGCAGCGAAAACGCCAATGGTTTTAGCTTCATGATTTCGTCCTAGAATTCGTATTTTGCATTTAGCGTGAAGTAGCGCCCAGGCTCAGTTGAGTAACGCTTACTTTCCTCAGCGATACCCGCTACGTCTTGGTATCGGATGTACTCTTTGTCGAACAAGTTGACGATGTTTGCGCTAACACGAAGGTCTTTGGAAACGTAGTAAGTTGCGCCAATATCAAACGTATTCCACGCGCTTGTCTGCGCACACTCTGTCGCTAGGCCAAGCGTGGTCTGGCATTTAGGAACGCGATCCATAGCAGCGGCCCAGTTCCAAGCCACGTAAGCATTGAAGTCTTGGTTGGCGTATTTCAGTTGAGCATTACCTTCGAATGGCGTAATGCTTCGAACGTATTCGCCTTCCGCGTCTTTGCCATCTACGTAGCCAAACTTAGTGCTGATGTCCCATTGTTTGGTGAGCGCGTACCCCGCAGAAAGCTCTGCGCCATAAGTCTCTACGCCATCAAGGTTTTGGTACTGTTTGATGTAATTACCAGTGCTTGAATCAAAGCCTGTGGTCACAACATCGATGAAGTTTTCAAACTTGTTGTAGAACACAGACGCATAGACATACGCACGACCGTTATCGAACTTGTTACCGATTTCAAATGAGTCTGAAGTCTCAGCTTCTAGGTCTAAGTTAGGTGCGATAACAAAAGGCGTCAGCGGCACAAAATCATGGTTCACGAAGCCATATGCTTTGTCGTATTCCGGAGCGCGGTAACCGTGGTTGTACGACACATAAACGATGTTGTTGGCAAACATTTCACGAGAAACCGACAGGCTTGGAGATACCTCTGAGCTATCCATGTCCTTTAATGGGAAGCCGCCCACTTCTCCCTCACCGTCCGGCGTTAGACGGTGCGCATCAAAGCGCAGGCCGCCTGTGATGGTCCATTTATCCAGTTCCACCATGTCTCGAACATACAAACCAATGTTATAAGCACGAGCAGGAGCGAAAGGTTGTTTTGTCGAAGGTGTTACTCCGTTCCAATCAATCTTGGAATCGCTATCTGTGCGTTCGTAATAGTCAGTAGACAGCTCGACACCGTAAGCCAATTGGTGCTCTGCATTTGCTGCATAAATCGTATTGGTGAAGTCGCCACGGAAGCCAATTGTCTCGTCAATGAAGGTTTTGTGTTCCAGCTCGCGACGTTTGGTGATCAAACCATTGTGATCCACTTGGCGCATTAAACGATTGGTGTCTTCCACGACTTCGGTGTGACGCCAGTAAACTTTGGTATCCAACTCTTCGAACCAAGTTGGATTAATTGGTGTCACCTCTGCACCAATGTAAGCGCTGTACTCTTCGGAGGTTTCATCTTCAGCAAAGTCTTCAATATGCCAGATGCCATCAGGTTGAATGGATGGTGAACCCTCCAAACGCTCTTGATTCTGAGTGTAGAGTTCCGCTTTGGCTTTCAACATCACCTCTTCATTGAAAAAGTGGTTGATCGTATAAGCACCGCTATAACCATCTAGATCGCGGTTATACAAATCTTCATCAAAGTTACGTGTCTCTTGCCCTTGCCAGTATGAAACGTTGAACAAACTCTCTGTATCACCGGAGCGGAAAGCTAGATTACTTGTGCCTTTGTACTTGTTACTGATGTCCGTGTAAGTACCGGAAACATCGGTGTAGAAGTCTTTGTCTTTTAAGAAATCACCCGGCTGACTGGATTCTAAAATCACCACACCGCCGATTGCGCCAGAGCCATGCACCGAAGAGCTTGCACCCTTAATGATTTGAAGCGATTCAAAATTGGATAAATCAAAAGTATCTCGCCCAACCGCATCATTAATGTCATTCGCACCGAAGCCATCCGCAGAACGAATGCCATCACGAACGATCATAATGCGGTTACCTGTCATACCACGGATGGTAATGTTTTGCGGACGTCCTGCACCGCCCGTCACGCTTACACCAGGTTCGTTACGCAGCACGTCATAAAGCTCGGTTTCGCCTCGTTCTTCGATTTGCTCGTTTGTGATAACCGCGACACTACCTGCCACTTTTGACAATGGCTGATCGATTTTATTGGCGGTTACAACCACCTCTTCCATTGAGAAAACCTTAGATTCGGCGTGCACTTGACTGGCAGCAAGTACCGAAAGTACTGCCGCTGACACTGGGGTAAGCTTCATTTACTGCTCCGCTTTAGATGTTTTAATTAGTGATAGTAGAAATGCGTATTCCTTCGCTTGTTGCTCTCTTGCCTGCCTTGGATCCATGCGGTGGCCAGAGTGAAAATCCGTTTGCAACAAATAAGGGCCTGTCGATTCACTGGTCGACGAAATTTGAGCGAGATACTTCGCGCCTTCCCAATAAGGCACACGTTGGTCGTTCAATCCGACTTGAACCAACATGGGTGGGTAAGCATCTTTATGGATATTGAGGATAGGATCATAAGCTTGCATCGCTTTGAGCTGCTCTGGGAGTGTCGGATTCCCCCATTCCCCATATTGTTGTGCGGTAAGTGGTAACGTCGTATCGGACATACTGGCAACGACATCGACAAACGGAACCTTCATCACCGCGCCAGCAAACAAGTCAGGATCTTGGTTGATCGAGCCGGCAACTAAAGTACCACCAGCACTCGATCCAATCGCGTAGACATCACGTTCACCACCATCAAAGTGTTTAAGTGCTTGTGCAGCCACCGTGAAATCATTGATAGAGTTAGCTTTAAGAACGCCTCGGCCTTGCTCGTGCCAGTCGGCACCAAAGTAACCGCCACCACGAACATGCGCTATCGCGTAGATAACGCCTTGATCCAGTAAGCTCACGGTTTGAGGCATGAAGTAAGGTTTCATGGTAAACCCGTACGCGCCATAGCCGTACAGCACAACAGGAGCGTTGTCGCTGAGCTTATCTTTGCGATAAGCAAGAGAAACCGGCACTTCCACACCATGACTTTTGACCATAATGCGTTGAGAAACATAATCTTGGCTAGAGAAGCCGTGATAAATATCTTGCGAGAGGTTTGTCTTTGTCAGTGCTTTAACATCAAACTCTTCCCACAACGGCGGTGTCGTCATCGACATACTACGAATGCGGATTTTGTTAGAGCGGTAATCACCAAGAGTGCTCAACCAAGCAACGCGACCCTCCGACTCTAACGGAAGAGATTTTTTCGCCGTGCCATCGTAAGAGTAAACCGAGATTGTCGTTTGATTGTCTTGCTTGGTTAATGCCACAAGTCCCGCATCGTACAAGTAAAATTGTTCTACGCCATTTTCTGAGCGTAAGAAAGACTTCCAATTAAACTCAGCAGTGTCCGCATGTTTCTCGGGCATCGCAGTTTCAAACAAACCAAACTGACCATTAAGATTGCTGTTGATAAAGACTCTGTCTTGAGCAACATCCGCATAATACTCCACACCGGATTCTGGTTTACGTAACGAGGCCGTTAGCTCTCCAGAATCAAGGGCTAGGATCTTTTGTTCGGTGGTCGATTCATTGTTACTTTGTACCAGTGCGAAACGCGCGTCGGCTGAGGGATAAAAAGACATGAGCCAATCGGTCTTGTCCTCTTGCCAAAGTACTTTCTGTTCGTTGGTTTGAGTATTAATTCGAACGATTTGGTAAGGACGTTGAGTTTTCGCTTCTTTTGAGACGGCGAAAGCAAACTTGCCATTTGGTGAGAGCAGAACCCCATTATCAATGTTGCTGATAAGCTCGCGTGCTGCACCACTCTTTAGATCAACCAACACAGCACGGTACTGCTCGCTGCCATCAATATCTTCTGTAAACAACAAAGAGTCGTCTTGAATACGCCATTGACCAATTTGGAAGTATTGACGTTCTTCTTGGCGAGAAGAGAAATCGTAAACCACTTTCTCTTGCGCGTTGTTATTAGCTCGTGAAAGCAAAACGAAGTTGCCTTGTCGACGAGTCAGGTTCCATTCTTGACCGTTTTTAATCGCCCAAGGCTTCTCGCCTTTTTCTGCTGCCATGGCTTCCCATTGACTCAACAGATTTTGGGTAATCTCGTCATAGCGTTTCTGAAATTGTTCTGTTTTTTGGTTCTGTTGCTTGAGGTAAGAAAGGACTCGCTCATCTTGTCTGGAATCGTCTCGCAGCCAATCAAAGTTATCCGAGGCAACACTGGACATAGAGGTGACTAAAAGCCCCAAAAAAACATGACTAAATTTCATATAAATGGCACAACTATTTATAGGATTAATATTATGCCGCGTATTCTGCCCTCAAATAAAAATGAGATCAATTATCATTTACATATTTTCATGACATTTTTATCGGTTTTTATTATGCCAAACGTTTAAATCATGGATGAATGCACTGTTATGCAAAGCTATTGTTAGATAAGTCATCTATTGCTATGCAATTAAGAATCTAGAAATGAAAACGTCACCTGAAGAAGGTGACGAGGGTAACTTTTTTACTTTAGTCAGTAGCTCAAAAGAGGTAGAAAAACTAGAAAATATGACTAGTTACAACCCAAAGTAAAGCAAGAAATCCAACAAAATAGAGGGAGGAAAAAACGACCGATTTAATCAATTCACCCATTTGAGACTTTTCAGTAATCATGTGAGCCTCCGCGATTGTGTACTAAGGTACAACTCACCAACGCTACGCAGAGAAACGCCAACATCTCAACCCAGACGCCTTTCTTTCCCCAACCTAACGATTTGCACTGTTGTTCTGTAAGGCTCAGATCGATGTCTTCTAACCACTGTTCTTCTTGATACATATTCTGTCTCCTCTTCTGGAAACCTATGCTAAGCAAAATTGGCGTTCAGAAAAATCAAAGACTATTTAACCCTTGTTTAGAGCAGCTAAACAGTAGTCGTGAGAAAGCAAATTTCAGATATAAAAAATCCGAGCTCGTAAGCTCGGATTTGAATTCAGTTAACCTCTAACGCTGAGTTGAAGATTAATCTTCAGCTTTTGGTTCCGCTGGCTTTTTCTTAGGAATAAACACGTTTTCACCCACTGCCACGTTTTGGTAGAAACCTTTATCGCGCTTAACAGGTTTCTTCGCGACTTTCTTCGCTTGTGGGCGTGCTTTTTTGGTTTCGGTCTTCTTACCACGGAAATCAGGTTTACGTGGTTTCAAGCCTTTGAATTTACCCTTTAAATCTTCAAATACAGAGAAGTTCAAATCTTGCTGTAGGTAAGTTTCAACACGCTTAAAACTATCCCAGTCTTTAGGGCCAACAAGAGACACTGCGTCACCTTTGTTACCCGCACGACCAGTACGGCCTACACGGTGAACATATTCTTCTGTGTGCTTCGGCATATCGAAGTTTATAACGTGCGTTACTGTTGCGATATCAAGGCCACGAGATGCAACGTCTGTCGTTACTAGAATCTTAAATACAGCACGCTCAAACTGACTCATGATGGTGTTACGTTGAGTCTGATTCAAGTTACCGCTCAGCGCGACCGCTTTAAGCTTCTTCTCATTCAACTTGTTCGTTAGACGCTCAGTGTCATCACGAGTTGCAGTAAAGATGATCACCTGACGGTATTCTGCTTCTTCAAGAACACGCTCAAGGATCGCTTCTTTGTGATCTAGGTGATCACACAAGTAGAATTTTTGAGTGATGTCTTTGTGCTCTTCGTTTGATACGCCGATAGCAATACGTTTTGGCGCATTCAGCATCTCTGATGCAATGTCATTCACTTCTGCGTGATCAAGCGTTGCTGAGAACATCAGAGTTTGACGACGACGGTGTTTCGCCGCTTTGTGGATACGACGAAGCTCTGGTGCAAAACCTAGATCAAGCATACGGTCAGCTTCATCTAGAATCAGCGTTTCCAAACCATCAAGAAACAGAGAGCGATGCTCTAGGTGGTCAGCCAAACGTCCTGGCGTTGCTACGATGAATTTCGGGTAGCGGCGTAGTGCTTTTACCTGATCGTTAAAGTTCTCACCACCAAGAATCAATGCTGCGTCATAACTCAGACCACCAAGCATTGAACGAAGCTCGCCATATACTTGTTTTGCTAGCTCACGCGTAGGAGCAAGGATGACTGCACGAGGGTCTTTTGCAGAAAACGACTTCGTCTTTAGTGACTTGTGAAGCATTGGTAATACAAACGCCAAAGTCTTACCCGAACCCGTTTTCGAAGATGCCAATAGATCCTTGCCTGCAATCGCAACAGGAATCGCCTGCTTCTGAATGTCAGTCGCTTTTTTAAAATCGTAGTGTTTTAGGTTCTTCAACAATCGGTTGTCTAGGCCTAGATCTTTAAATTGCAAAGTATTCTCCAATAAAATAGTCATCGTTTGAGCGCTTTTTCAGTGTCGTTTCCGCTCTAACGCAGCAAAAAATAAAAGCTCGATATAATACCGCAAATCATAGGAGTATAGATAGAGATCACACAAACTAATTCCATTAGAAAAAATAAAGATTCATCTAAGAAACTTTCATTTGTGTAAATTTCGTCTAAATTATTGATATCAGGGACGTGGTAAAAGAGCTGCTGTACTACCCGATACTGGCGTTAAAGGTGAGTAAACGCTCACTTATGTAAACTAAAGGTTAGCGTCCGTATCAGGTACTCTATGAAATCCTTGGATTTTTTTGACTTTTGCTACATCATGTACTGATAGAATGTATTCACATTTACCACTATGACTATATGACACAAAACGTATAGCGTAGGAATTTAACTATAGGCAAGGAGTTCTAAAATGAACAAAACGTTGATCGCAGCTGCAGCAACTTCAGTACTTCTACTAGCAGGTTGTGCTTCTTCTGACGAAGCAGCAACAGCTACTAAACTAGACGAACTAAGCAACCAAGTTAGCCAACTAAGCCAAGACGTTCAGTCTCTACAATCTGACGTTCAAAAGTCTAACGACGCGGCTATGGCAGCTCAAGAAGAAGCTGCACGTGCTAACGAGCGTATCGACAACATCGCTCAGTCTTACACTAAGTAAGATGTGATTCCGCGCTTTAACGCTTGTTAAGGCGCGGTTATTTCTACTGGAACACCATTCTGAGCAGCAATCGTTGCTTTAGCTTTCGCATTTGTCATCCCATATTCATCCAACCACCAATTCAACTCTTGTGGAATCTGTAAGTGATCTTTCTCGCCGTTACTGCGAGTCAATGGTTCATGCGCCTCAACAAATACACTGCGGTCTGGTTCTAGCGTGACTTTAACCGGCTGATTGATGATCTTCACTTTTTCACCACGACGTACTTTGTCGAATAGCCACTCGATGTCGTTAGGATCCATACGAATACAACCCGCACTTACACGCATGCCAATACCAAAGTCCTTGTTAGTACCGTGGATCAAGTACTCACCATGACCATACGCCAAGCGCAGCGCAAACATACCGAGTGGGTTATCAGGCCCAGCTGGTACGACTGCAGGTAGGTCAATGCCCTTCGCCTTGTATTCCGCACGGATAGATGAAGGTGGTGTCCAGGTTGGGTTTGGACGCTTCTGGCTGATGCTCGTTGTCATCTCTGGCGTGTCTCGACCAATACGGCCAATACCTACCGGGAATACATGAACCACATTTTCTTTAGCCGGAAAGTAGTAAAGACGCAGCTCCGCCAAGTTAATAACGATGCCTTTGTGGGGAACGTCTGGGAGAATAAGCTGAGTAGGAATAGTCAGAACGTGCCCTTCTTTTGGTAGAAAAGGATCCACGCCTTTGTTGGCCGCCATTAACGCCAGCATGCCGACATCGTACTGCTTAGCAATGTTTGCCATGGTTTCGCCTTGTTCAACCACATGGTTTTCCATGCGGCCTATGACGCGCGCCCCGTCCTCCGGCAATTCGTACATCTTTGCGAATGACAAACCACTCACTAAAGATAGCGATACAGACAACAGGGTTCGTTTAGCGATACTCATCGGACGCTTCTTGCTAGGCATCTCTCTCTATTCCTTGGCGTTTTTGAAGAGCCGTAAGGTTATCTCTCTTTCCACCTTGTGATCAACCATCGGCTTGTGATAATCCAGTAAATTAAAACCACTCCATAGCCAAGGGTTATGAATAAACTTATTCGGTACCTCTTTAATTTCCGGTACCCAGTGGCGAACAAAGGTGCCATCAGAGTCAAACTTTTCACCCTGACTGATAGGGTTGAAGATTCGGAAATAAGGTTGCCCATCACAGCCCGTGGACGCCGACCATTGCCATCCACCATTGTTGGCAGCGAAATCACCATCCACCAGCTTACTCATGAAGTATGCCTCTCCCCAACGCCAGTCAATATGCAGGTCTTTAGTTAAGAAGCTCGCTACAACCATCCGTAGACGATTGTGCATCCAACCCGTCGTGTTCAGCTGGCGCATAGCTGCATCAACAATAGGATACCCTGTTGTGCCTGTTTTCCAGCGTTCGAAAGCTTGCTCATCATAAGACCATTGGATCTTCTCTTCCCATGGAATAAAGCCCTTTCCTCTAACAAGCTTTGGTTCAAACACCAATAAGTGTTGGTAAAACTCTCGCCAGATGATTTCACTCAACCAAGTTGCTTTCCCTTCGGTGAGATCAGGAAGTGGGTTTTCTGCATAAAGCCTTGCGATACATTGTCTTGGAGACAGCGCGCCAATTGCGAGATACGGAGATAACTGACTCGTGCCATCGACAGCAGGTAGATCTCTTTCTGCTTGATACGCATCGCTGCGCTCACGGGCGAACTCTCTCAGCTGTTGAACAATATCTGTGGTTGAGGCGTGCCAACGTTCACTGGATTCGCGTGGGTAAGAAAAAGGCACATCGGCATGATAAAGATCTGCTTCAACTGTCTGAAGCACGTCTTTGGACAGCTCGGCTTGCGGTTGTGGTTTGGACACCATTGGCATTTGGAATTTCAGCAACCAAGCGCGTTTGAATGGTGTGAATACCTTGAAGTATTCACCTTGCTTGTTTAACACCGTGGTTGGCGCATGAACACATTTGTCGTGGAAAGCTTCGAACGCGACGTCGTTTTTAGCAAGAACCTCTGAAACCTCTCGGTCTAGCGCTTGTTCATTGACTTCGTAATGGATGTTCGCCATGACGCTTTCTACGTTCAGTGATAATGCCCACCCCTTAATGACCTCGGTCACGTCGGAAAAGTTGGGTACTTCTTTGTACAAAAGCGGGACATTAAGCTCTGCAAGCTCTTCTTCAAGATGTGTCAAACGTCGTGCAATGAGATCCGCCTGCATGGGTGCCATGTGGTGTTCTTGCCATTGCTCTGGCGTTGCAACAAAACCGGCAACAACAGGCTGCCCAGAATCCAGAGCAGCCTTAAGCGCTGTGTGGTCTAACGTTCTTAGGTCACGTCGAAACCAAACCAGAATCATGTCGTCTCCTTACGAAGGTATTTTTAGGCAGCAAAGTGCAGCTTTTCTATCACTTCAGAAAACTGAATCTTTTCTGGAAGCTGCGTTTGTAAAGTACTTAGCACTTCAACTTGCTTGATAGGCAGTGCTTTGTTTGAGAAGAAATGGACGAATTGATAACGAGAGAGCACGTCATGGTCAATCAAACCAGAAACGTCTTCTACTTTATCAATCAAAGTAATGTGATAGCCCTGTTCACACAGTTTTGCTGCTTGTACCCAACTCTCTGAATCACGTGCTTGGTCAAAGCTAAGCAGTAAGCATTTGCCTTTTGAAGACGCTTTGTTTTCAGAATCGACAACCAATGCTAATCGAGTGATCAAACAGGTTTGGAACAACCCCAATTGAAGAGAACGCTGCGACACTTTAACTAAGTCTAACGCTTCGAAAACTGGGTTTATCAGCTGTTCTATAACAATGTTAAGTGGGTATTCCTTTAATACACCAGATAACAAGGTTTCCGTTTTGCCTCGGTTGAGTTCGGACAGGGCTTTCAGCATGGCTTCGGCTTCTTCCAAGCGCTGAACGTCAGAGGCGACGTCAACATCAGACTCTTGACCCAATAATCCCTTAACTTTACCAATCGCCACTCCCTTAGCAAGCCACCCTTGGATCTCACGGATCGTATCGAGGTCTTGTTGACGGTATAGGCGATGGCCTTTTTCTGTTCTCTGAGGTTGAATCAAGTTATAGCGTCTTTGCCAAGCTCTCAGGGTGACGGGTTTTACGCCCGTCAACTCTGATACATCTCTAATTGCGTATAGTTTTTCTTCTTGGCTACAATCCATAACGTAGTCTCATCTCCTGCGGGTATGGTTCTAAATATTTTTGTTTTTGTAGGTACTCATCTGGGTACGCATTGAGATAGTGCTTAATTAAGGTTAACGGGGCAAGCAATGGTAACAGGCCAGTTCGGTAGTCACTGATAACCGTCGCTAACTCTGCTTTTTCATCACTGTTCAGCGAACGCTTAAAGTAGCCTTGTAAGTGCATCAACACGTTGGTGTTATTTTTACGACTTGCTCGGTTTTGCAATGCCTTCATCAGGCCAAGGCGATATTCTTTGTAGAAGTCTTCGATTTCATAGTTCGCAACATCAGCCACTAATCGACCTAGAGAGCGGTAAGATTCTGGGTGGTGCGCCATCAGTGTTAGCTTGTAACGTGAGTGGAACTCAATGATCTTGCCACGGGTTGGCTCGCCGCCCATTGACTCATAAAAGTCGTTCAAGCAGTAAACGCGAGTAATGAAGTTCTCTTTCAATACAGGATCATTTAAGCGACCGTCTTCTTCTACTGGTAACCACGGCATTTTTTCCATCAAAGTTCTGGTGTACAAGCCAATGCCTTCTTTCGCAGCACTGTTCTTGCTGTAAACCTTCACTCGTTCCATACCGCAGGTTGGAGACTTAGCACATACGATGTAGCCGCACAGCTGTTCCCCTTGGAGCTCGTTCACTTTGTTTTCTGAGTACGTCAGCATTTTATCGGTATGATCGTTTTCAGGATTCTTTGTTTCGACCAATGCAATACGCTCTTCGTTGCTCACTAGACGAATGGTTGGGCGAGGCACTGTCATGCCAACACCGACTTCCGGGCATACAGGCACGAAGCTGAAGTATCCATCTAATTCTTTAGTAACGAAGTTGCTGATTTTGTGCCCAGAGTCGAAACGTACACGTTCACCTAACACACAAGAGCTGATACCTACTTTGATTGACGATTCCATGATGACGCATCCCTATACAAAATGTTTTGTTGTATAACTTATAGCAAGCCTTTCCAGATTGTACAAGAAAATAAATTGTACAATTTAACCGTTTTACTCACTTATATGGGAATTCGATCAGCACAATTTCAGAAAAAATTTAGGCGAAGAAAGGAAGAATTTGTGCGCGCAATCGACAAACTGCTCAAAAGCAAATCGATTGCCTTTTTGCTTTCAACAGATTTAGTTATCAACAGAATATTTAAACACTAAAACCGACCGTTTTGTGACTTAACTCTCAAGTCCCCTTACCCTGTCCCGATATTATGGCCTCAACGAAAACGAACAAGTTCAACAGAATTGGTAATAGCATTCTATAATTGATGCGTTTTACCTGAACAAAACTTTGGAGAGCACTTATGGCAACCCCACACATTAACGCACAACCAGGTGATTTCGCTGAAACAGTTCTAATGCCAGGCGACCCGTTGCGCGCTAAATACATCGCAGAAACGTTCCTAGAAGATGTGAAACAAGTTTGTGACGTTCGCAACATGTTCGGCTTTACTGGCACTTACAAAGGCAAGAAAGTTTCTGTAATGGGCCACGGCATGGGTATCCCATCTTGCTGTATCTACGTACACGAACTAATCGCTGAGTACGGCGTGAAAAACGTTATCCGTGTAGGTAGCTGTGGTGCAGTACGTGACGACGTGAAACTAATGGACGTTGTTATCGGTATGGGTGCATCTACAGACTCAAAAGTTAACCGTATCCGTTTCAACAACCACGACTTCGCTGCAATCGCTGACTACGGTCTTCTAGAAGAAGCGGTTAACCAAGCACGTGCTCAAGAAGTACCAGTTAAAGTTGGTAACGTATTCTCTGCAGACCTGTTCTACACACCAGAAGCAGACCTGTTCGAGAAGATGGAAAAACTAGGCATCCTAGGTGTAGACATGGAAGCGGCTGGTATCTACGGCGTTGCTGCTGACCTAGGCGCGAAAGCTCTAACTATCCTAACAGTTTCTGACCACATCATCCGTGGCGAAAAACTAAGCTCTGAAGAGCGTCAAAAGTCGTTCAACGACATGATGAAAGTTGCTCTAGAAACAGCAATCAACATCTAAGAAACACCTAAGTAGTAAATAGCAGCCGGGGCCTGACCGGCTGCAAGAATTATCCCGAGGGGGCGATTGTGTCTAACGGCGAACTGCCAAGGGACGCAGATGGGTTACAACTCAACTTTTGTAAAACATTGGCGTGTGACAACTTTGGATTGAGTGATGCAAAGCGATACGTTTTGCAACATGCTAACCCTAAACGTCCGGCGATGGTATGCCGTGAGTGTGGAGCTTTCCCCCCCTTACTTAATAACCGCGATGTAGTGAACGAACTTCATCGTCTGCGTCACGTCCACAGTGACGGGTTACCTGCTTGTCGCAACGATGACTGCGATAACTTTGGGCTTTCTGTCCATACTCATAAACACCTCTATCACGCTTTCGGTTACAGTGGCGATCGCCAACGTTACCGCTGCAAAGTGTGCCAAAGTACTTTTGTCGATAAATGGTCTGGTGCCAACAAAAAGCTTCAATTCCAAGAGAATTTAATGGGCTTATTGTTTACTGGTTATTCCGTTCGCGAAATCTGCCGCAAACTCAGCATCAACCCAAAAACCTTTTACGATCATGTTGACCACATCGCTAGCCGTTGCCGACGCAAACTGGCAACGATTGATGCACGTTGGGTAAACCACGCTGAGCATTATGAGCTCGCGTCGAACTACGTCGCGCTGCAGCCAAACAGCAATAATGGCGTTTACTGGATTGCTTCAGGTGAAGCACATTCGGGTTATATCCTTTGTCAGCATGTGAACTACTCTTCTGATGATGAGCCAGTCGCTACACTGGATCACAACCCATACGATGAAGTGTCTCGCTTTGTCTCGCAAGAATACACAGCGGAAGCGAGTGAACCGCCACCAGCACCGTCTAAAAAACTGCGTGAACGCATCGATCAGAAATATCAAACCATTCTGGCTCGTGGCAACGTTGAGGATCCTTTGGGTAACCTTTCGGTGTTCCACTACCCATCCAAGGGCGCTTTGATTCGTCCACCATACACTTCTTATGCGCACTATCTTCATGTGCTAGATATGTGCTGCCCTGAGAAGCGCGTTTCTATTTACATGCCTCAAGATCCCCTGCTCCGCTCTGCTGCGTTGAGCGTTTGTTTATCTCGTATCCAAGAGAAAAATGTGGATCTGATGTACGTAGAAGAAGATGCGATTTGGGACATGAATGCGCCATTTGGCAAAGTAGACATTGCCTACATGAGTTGGTGGCGAGATCGCTGGGCGATTTCTAGCCAGTATGAGTGTAACAAGGGTATTTGCTATTTAGCTGGCGATAAAAACGAGCCTGAAGCCTGGTTTAATGTGGCAACAACACGTCACATTCAGTTCTATCAAAACCGCTTTCAATTGCTGTTTGAGAGCTTCATCAACGAGCCACGTCGCAAATTACGACCTGCCGGGATATTGCCTCTTTTAGATATATTCAGAGCTTGGCATAATTTGTGCTATCAGGATAAGCAAGGACTTACTGCTGCCCAAAGACTGAAGGTCACAGACGCACCGCTAACGATCAAACAATTGTTGTCATGACTATTTAACAGTTTACTCATTTATGAGTGGTAAGTAAGTGTTGAACACGGTATACATTACAGTATCCGATTCCTTATTGGTGTGGCCATTTTCCACACCAAAACGATAAACGCATCTAACCACTTGTTTTTAGGTGTAAATTCCAGTTCGATAGTCATGGATGTGAACGTTGGATAAAAGCCAAATTCAGCTCGAGGCCGAGCTCAACGCCCTTGAAGGCCAGATAAAATCTGATCCCGAGCGAGCATTCCGAATCGCAGAACAGTGCCGTATTCGTGCAGAGCAAATTCTATTTGTCGATGGCGAGATCCGTGCACTTATCATCATGTCTCACGCATGCTGGTGTAGCATGGACTATCGTCATGGCCTAAAGCTGATTAAAGACGCTTACAATATTCAAATTCAACTCGATACTGACGATCACCTTCCAGAAATTCTCCACTTGTTCGCGCTTCAATATTGGGGACAAGCAAAGTATTACTCCGCTCAGCAATATTGGATTAACGCCCTTGAGCAATCAGCCTTGGTCGACGACATCGAGATTCAAATCGAAGCCTTAATTGGCCTAGGCAATGTTTGGCGAATCACTAACGAACATAAGCTTGCCGCTTCTACTCACGAGCTTGCGGTTAAAGTGGCAAATAACGTCCGTATTGCTTGGTTAGAAGGGAAAGCGAGAATCCTGCTAGCTTGGGATTACTACCTACTCAACAACTTTGTTGAAATGCTCACCGTTTTAGACGGAGCAACCGAAGTCCTAAGAGATCATGAAGACAGCACTTGGCAAGCTGAGATATGGGACTTTAAAGGTCTTGCGCTTCTTGGCTTAGAACGTCTCGATGCCGCAGAAGAAGCGACGCAAAAAGCCCACCAGCTCGCGATAGAGCAAGACCTGACTTGGATGAAGGCCCACTCTTTCATCAGCCGAGCAAGACTCGAACTATTGCGTAAAAACACCGAGAGTGCTGCAAAACTTTTGCAATCCGCCGAACAATCCGCGCTCGCGTTTGATAACGGTGAACTACTCAGCCAAATCTGCTTCCAACAATCACGAGTTGCCGAAGAGCAAGGCAATTACGAGCTCGCTTTCCAAGCGTTTCAAAAATATCGTAAACATGCCCTCAAGATGCTTAAAGAGCAGACACACCGAGTCAGCATGGACAAAGCTCGTGGCTCAAAACGCCAGTTAGAGCAGCGCGCAAGAAAACTCATCAACCGTATTCGTGCTCAACATGAATATGACCCAGAAAAGCAGTTCTCAAATGTAGTGTCAGAAACCTATTGGTGGGAACAACTGGTTCTGTTTAAGACCGAACTAAAACGCTCTAATCATGCGATCATCATGATCCGCCACTCCGATCCGGCGTTTCTCGACATCTGTACCGAATTGGTCCATTCGCTCACCACGTCTAGTGATCTTATCTCTCGCTTGAGCAGCGATCGTCTGGCGATGTTGATTGCTGAAAAGGATCAAGCCGCTGAAGATCTCTACCGCACCGTCTGCGCTATGTTGGACATCTACCCTTGGAAACGTCGCGGTTTAACTGGCCCTAAGCCGACCCTTTATCTACAGGACATCCTAACCTTCCCGTTCACGTTAGAGCAGTTGGAAGAGAGCCACATTGAGGTAATGAAGAATGGAACAACTGCTTAGTAAGGTCACCGATGCAGGCATGGATCCCTCTTCAGTCACTGGTGAAGAGGCGTTGATCTTGTGGGAACACATTCGCCTACACATTGCTTCAACCAATCGAGAGAAAGCGCATTGCTATATCATCAGTGCCGAGTACCGCAGCAAGATTAAACAGTTAACAGAAAGCATTGAAGAGCTACGCCACGCGCTCGATTTACTCAAACTGCCAGAGGACGTTGAAGACATCCTTTCGGTGAAATCGAGCTTGAGCGATCGCTTGGTCGAGAAAGGCGACTACAACGCGGCATTAACCGAGTACATCTCTTCCTCCAATATATCGGTGGAATACGGTTACATTGACGAGTACGTGTTAGCTATCATTGGAATGGGCAATCTGTGTGACGCGTATGGCGATCATAATCGCGCTCTACGCTACTACCAAAAGATCGATGCAATTGATCATGCGATTGGTAGCCGCTCGCTGAGATTGCGTTACAAACTCTATATGTTGGCGTGTTACATCAGCCTTCAGCGCATCGGCGCGGCGACAGACTTGCTCAGCGAATGTGAAGAACTCAGCATCTTGGTCAGTGATAAAAACCTAACTGGTCAGATTCATTTATACCGAGCCAAGCTGCACCGTTTACAAAAAGAGTATAACGAAGCGCTGCTTGCCATCTCTCAAATCCAGTACGCGACCGGTAAGCAACACACATTCTGGCTCTCAACCATGGTAAAAATCGAGACGGCTTACTGCTTGAATGAAGTCGGCCACCAATCGCTGTCAAACCTACTGTTGGCCTCGACTGGCAAACGCATCAACGAACATTCTTCACCATTGATTGCGAACCGCTTTTACAATGCAATGAGCCAAGTGTGTTCATCGCAAGGCTTGTTCAAAGAGGCGCTCAATTACGAGAAGAAAGCGTTTCGCGTTGAATCTGACTTGGTGAAACACATTCCAATCAGCGAGCTAGGGCCTGCACAGTTGCGCCGCCTGACTCGATTTGAATTGCAACTCAAACTAATCCTTTCAGAGATTGAAAACAAAGAACTGAAAGAGACGACTCAACAACACAAAAATACGGTAGCCCAGTTGCAACAAGACGTGTTCACAGATCCTCTAACGTCTTTGCACAACCGACGTTGGTTGGAAGTGAAGCTCAAAGATTTGCTGCTGCACGACACGCCTTTTGCCTTACTGGTTATCGACATTGACCACTTCAAATCGATTAACGATGAGCTAAGCCACTTAGTGGGTGATAAAGCCATTGTGAACGTTTCGAAAGAACTCTCCGGTTACTTTAAATTCCGTGGGTCTTCATGTGTACGTTTTGGTGGAGAAGAGTTCTTGGTGATTCTTGAAAACACTGAAGTCGCTAAAGCTGAAATGCACGCTGAAAACTACCGTGAGCGTATTTACCAGTTTGGTTGGCATGAAATCTTGGGCGAGCGCGGTTTGACCGTCTCCATCGGCATCACCTTACATCGTGAAGGTGAAAACACTCAACGTACCTTCTATCGTGCCGACAAAGCTCTATATCGTGCGAAAGCCAATGGCCGAAATCAAGTGTGTACTGAGCTATAAGCCAAGCCCTCAACGATAAACAAAGCTCTGCCCCACAAACCAAACTCTGAACAATAAAAAACGCCCCAGCTCAAACTTGGGCGTTTTTATATCTTGCTTATTCTTGCTAAGAGAAAGGCTTAAAGAAAGAACAATGAAATACCGCCGAGCGCGACCAATGTTCCTATTACACTCTTCATACCAACCTTTTCACCTTTGATCGCATAAATCACTAAGATAAACAGCGGACTTGTAGCGATTAAAGTTTGCGCTATCGCTGGGTTGGCGTACTTCAACGCAATCTGTTGCAGCCAAAGGGCGAGAAAGGTTCCGACAAAGATCGCCAATAACAACCATCCCATTGCTTTGTTACCCATCTCTTGAATGTGCTGCTTGATGCCTTTAAACGGTGCAGGCTCAACGACTTTAATCACCAAGCAAACCGCTAACACGCCAATGCTGAGTCGAATCAATGCACCAAGCAACGGTGGAAGATCGCCTGCAACCAACGCATAGTGCGAAATCACCACACCCGAGGCTTGGCATACACTCGCCAACAGGCCAAACCCAATGCCACTCCAATTTGTTTCTTCGCCTGAAGAAGAAGGTTGAAAGACCACAAAAGTCACTGCTGCGGTTGTCACCACCACGCCGAGCCAACTTTGTAATGTCAGCTCCGAACCAAGAAACACCAATGCAAGCACGCCCGATAGCGGAGGAGCAAGAGATTCCAGCAATAAGGTTTTATTCGGACCAATGCGCTTCAACGCAGCGAAGTAAGCACTGTCACCAATGGCAATACCAATCACACCAGAAACCGCCAATACAGCGAGATGTAATGGTTCAATTTGTGTTGGTATCCCCTGCGGCAAAAATGGCATGACCACCAGCATCATCGCTGATGCAATAATGCCTTTGACGATGTTCAACTGCATCGCTGAAAAACGATGACTGAACTGACTGTATATCCATGTGGCAACCGCCCAAACGACCGCCGCGCAAATTGCAGCGATCTCACCTGAATATCGCACTGCTTACTCCTTCGTATTGCATGCCGTATCTCTCAATAACAGCGCATCGAGTTATAAATAACTTGATTCACTTATTGTTTCATCAAATACTTAAACAGTTAATTTACGTAAGTTTTTCTATTTAGCAACAAGCACAGGGAAGTAAGATGTTTCTAGACTATTTTGCACTTGGGTTACTCATTTTCGTTGCTTTGGTTATCTTCTACGGAATCATTGTGATTCACGATATTCCTTATGAAATAGCAAAAGAGCGCGAGCATCCTCACCAAGACGCTATTCATTACGCTGGCTGGGTAAGCCTTTTCACACTTCACGCCCTTTGGCCTTTCCTTTGGATTTGGGCGACATTATGGCGCAAAGAACGAGGCTGGGGCTTCAAACAACTCGAACAAGAGACGCATGATATCCATCATCGCCTCGAAGAGCTAATAGATGAAGTCAACGAATTGAAAAAAGAAGTCTCTACGCTGAAAGGTGAAAAACCAGCATCGAGCACTCCAGCACAAAAAGAACAAGGTAAGGAGGAACAATAATGGATTTACTACTGGTTCTGACTTACGCCGCGTTATGTATCGCGATTTTCAAAATCTTCAATATCCCACTTAACAAATGGACAGTTCCAACCGCTGTACTTGGTGGTGTGGTATTGGTTGGTACACTTATCTTGCTGATGAACTATAACCATCCGTTCACGCAAATTGGTAACCAAGTTTTCTCAACCACACCTGTCGTCTCTGGCGTTCGTGGACGAGTGATAGAGGTGCCTGTACAACCAAACCAACCTCTACAGAAAGGCGACGTGCTTTTCCGAATCGATCCCGTACCTTTCCAAGCTGAAGTCGACCGACTAAGAGCAAAAGTGAAAGAAGCAAGTCAGGGTGCACTAGGTCTTGAATCTAATGTTCAAGAAGCAGAAGCTGCGGTATTAAAAGCCCTCGCTGAACGTGATAAAGCACAGCGTGAGTTTGACCGTTACCAACGTGGTTTCGATCGCGGCGCGTTTACAGAGCAACAATTGGATACTCGTCGACAAGCATTCAAAGCTGCGCAAGCTGCATTAGAAGTTGAACAATCGAGACAAAAGCAAGCGCAAATCGCACTCGAATCAGAAGTTGGTGGTGAAAATACTCAAGTTGCCTCTCTATTGGCTGAATTGAGAAAAGCAGAGTTCAACCTAGAGCAAACAGTCGTTACCGCACCAACCGACGGTTACGTCACTCAGCTTGCCTTGCGCCCAGGCGTAATGGCGGTACCTCTGCCTTTAGCACCTGTAATGACCTTTGTTCATACCGAAGAAAAGCTATATACCGCTGCGTTCCGTCAAAACTCGCTGCAACGCCTAGAGCCGGGGTTTGAAGCGGAGTTCATGTTCCGTGCACTACCGGGCAATGTGTTTAAAGGCGAAGTGGTTGAAGTTCTACCTGCGATTGGGGAGAGCCAATTCCAAGCTCGTGGTTCTCTACTTGGCACTGAAGCATTACGTACCAGTGGCCGTGTGTTTGTGACTCTCAAAATCACCGATGATTTAGCTGAGTTCCACTTGCCTATGGGTACCGCTGTAGAAGTTGCGGTTTATTCCGATAGTTTCACCCACGTTTCTATCATGCGAAAAGTCCTTATCCGTATGAAGAGCTGGCAAAACTACCTATACCTAGACCATTAATTTAACGGCGAAAAACGCATCAAAAAGTGTAATCAGGGGCTGACAGTCAGCCCCTGTTTTCATTCTAGCCATCCAGACAGATAGCATTCCCACTTTTATCAATATTCTGTATAATGCGCGCCTTATTTTTGATGCTTGCTGAAAAACTAAGCCAGTCAATGGGATGCGTGAATCCAATCACACATTTCTTGAAGAAAAACAGAGCAAACAATAAGCAGCTTGGTTGTTGCCTAACTTTGTTACACAATCAGCGCTATAAAACAAAGCAAGTGAACGTTCTTTAAAATCGACAATTGAACTGAGGTTATCTATGAATCTTTCTGCTAAAACCGTAGTGGTTATTGCAATCGGTGCTGCGCTATACGGCATCGGCGGTTTGCCAATGTTTGGCATTCCTGTGTTTGCAAACACGACGCTGAAACCAGCAATGGCGGTATTGGCTTTGTTCTCAGTGTTATTCGGCCCTCTTGTAGGCTTCTTGGTTGGCTTCATTGGCCACTGGGTTACTGACCTATTTGCAGGCTGGGGCGTATGGCTAACTTGGGTACTTGGTTCAGGTATTGTCGGTTTAATTATCGGTCTTTTCCCTTCTCTAACACGCAACCGCTTAGAGAAAGGTGACTTCAATATGAAAGACTTCGCGTTGTTCGTGGTGCTTGCTCTATTGGGTAACGTATTTGGTTACGGCTGCTCAGCCTTCCTAGACACCATCTTGTATGCAGAACCGTTCACTAAGGTATTTACACAGCTGTCGATCATCGCACTGGGTAACACCATTCTTATTGCTATTGTTGGCTTCTTCATTCTTAAGTCTGTCGCAAAACGTAACAAGCAAAGCCGCAACTTAACAGAGGCTTAATGTCGAATGACAATCGAATTTTCTAACTTCTCTTTTAGATATGAGTCGCTGGACAAACCGACGCTAAAAAATATCAATCTAAGGATAGAGAAAGGAGAGAAAATCGTCATTATCGGTCCAAGTGGTAGTGGTAAATCTACCCTTGGCCAATGTCTTAACGGACTGATCCCACACGCTATCAAAGGGGAAACCAGTGGCCAGCTGACCATCAATGGTCAAGACACTGCACCTTTTGACATGCACCAATTCACCGAACAAGTTGGTACCGTGCTGCAAGATACGGACAGCCAATTTGTTGGGTTGAGCATTGGTGAAGACATCGCATTCGCGTTGGAAAACCAATTGATGTCTAACATCGACATGTACCCATTGGTCAAAGCGACGGCCAAAATGGTCGATTTGGAACAGATGTTAGATCGCTCCCCTCACGACTTATCAGGCGGTCAGAAGCAGCGCGTTTCTTTGGCGGGTATTTTAGTCGATGACGTCGACGTCTTGTTGTTTGATGAACCACTTGCAGCCCTTGATCCAAAGACGGGTAAGAAGACCATCGAGATTATCGATGATCTGCACCGTGAAACGGGCAAAACCATCATCATTATCGAGCACCGCCTTGAGGATGTTCTGCACCGCTCTGTTGACCGTATCATTCTGATGGAAAGCGGTGAAATAATCGCAGATACCACACCAGATGAAATCTTAGCGTCCCCTCTTCTTGAGGAATACGGTATTCGTGAGCCACTTTACCTTTCCGCTTTGAAAGAAGCAGGCTGCGCGATTGAAGGCGATGCAAAGCCTTCGAGCTTAAGCACACTGCCATTGGCACAATACCAAACTGCCGTCAGCGCATGGTTTGAAGCCTCAAAAGCAACCAACGTTGAAAAGCAAGCCGAGACTCTTCTGGCTGTTCGTAACCTTACATATTCATATGATGGTGAGAAAAACGCACTTGAAGACGTTAGCTTCGATGTAAAACGCGGCGAGTTCGTTTCAGTTTTGGGTAAAAACGGCTCTGGTAAATCCACCATCACTAAGCTTGTGATGGGCGTGATTGAACCAGACCAAGGTTCGATGATCTTGAACGGCCAAGACTTAAACGAGCTAACCATTTTCGAACGCAGCCAAAAGGTTGGCGTGGTAATGCAAAACCCAAATCATATGATTTCGCATCACATGATTTTCGACGAAGTGGCTTTCGGCCTACGTAACCGTGGTGTTGAAGAGAAACTAGTCGAAGCGAAGGTATTGGAAGTCCTTGAGCTGTGTGGTTTGAGCAAGTACCGCCACTGGCCAATTGAAGCATTAAGCTACGGTCAGAAGAAGCGTGTGACGATTGCATCGATTCTTGCCTTAGAGCCTGAGCTTTTGATTCTGGACGAGCCTACAGCTGGACAAGATTACCGTAACTACACATCAATGCTGAGCTTTATCGAGAAGCTTAATCGTGAACTTGGTATTACGGTGATGATCATCTCTCACGACATGCACTTGGTCTTGGAATACACCACTCGTTCCATCGTGATTGCTGATAGCAAGTTGATTGCCGATGCGCCAATGACCGAAGTGTTTAGTTCCCCTGCACTGTTAGACCAAGCGAACTTGGCGACAACTAGCTTGTATGAACTGGCCACTGAGTTAGGCATTGAGAACACGAACGACTTTATGCAGCACTTTATTGACGTTGAAAAAGCGCGTCGAGAGCGTGAAAACAACGCCGATATCCAAGCTTCAGAAGCTCAAGATTCACAAAATAATGATGTCAAAGACATTGAGAAAGTAGTGGCATGAAAGACAATAAGATGAAGTTTGGTATCAACTACATCGATACCCAATCGCCACTGCACAAACTCAATGGCATCACCAAGTTTTTGATGTTCATTGCATGGGTAACGGTGGTACTTACGACCTTTGATTTGCGCATCATTGCTCTACTGATCGTTGTAGGTCTTGGTTTGTTAAAAATGACCAAAGTACCTTTCCATGTGTACAAGCCTTTACTGATCGGTACAGGTAGCGTTTTGTTGATTAATGCGTTGTTTATGTTTGCATTGGCACCGCAGCAAGGCAGTGAATACATGGGATCAACAACGGTATTGTTGTCGTTACCGGGTAATTACTCACTCACCCAAGAGACCTTGTTTTATCTGGTAACTGTGACACTGAAATATTTCAGCATGTTCCCAATTGCTTTGGTGTTTGTGTTTACTACGCATCCTACTGAGTTTGCAGCAAGTTTGAACCGGGTGGGTGTGCCTTACAAAATCGCTTATGCCGTCAGTTTGACCTTGCGTTACTTGCCCGAAGTGAAGAAAGACTTCGTGAACATCATGCACGCTCAACAAGCTCGTGGTGTTGAACTGAGTAAGAAAGCGCCGTTGTTTACCCGCATGAAGAACGTTTCTAAGATCTTAGGTCCTTTGATTTTCTCTAGCCTAGATCGCGCTGACCAAATCTCTAACGCGATGACATTGCGTGGTTTTGGTCGTCATTCTTCTCGTACTTGGTACAGCCTAAAGCCGCTGACCAGAGCCGATATGGTGTGTATAGCAGGCATCGTAGTGATTGTTGCCGCAGCGATTAGCAAACGCGTTATAGACACTCAACTATTTTGGTATCCGTTCTAAACGAACCAGTATCACGTTGAAAACCGAATACAAAAATGGGATGCCTCTGCATCCCATTTTTATAACCAGATCTCGCATTAAGTTATTGAGTAGTAAGTACTAACTTAGTTCCATCTCAACACACGTGTTTCGTTACCCTCTCCCGGCTTGGCTGGAATATTCAAAGACAATAACAAGCTCACTGCGGCCATAGCAGCACCAATGTAAAACACGCTTGAAGGCGAAACCAACCAAATCACACCAAAGGTTACCGGAATCACGACCGCAGCAATGTGGTTGATGGTAAACGCCACACCAGCCGTTGACGCCATGTCCGCTGGATCGGCTATCTTCTGGAAGTAAGTTTTGATGGCGAGTGCCAACGCAAAGAACAAATGGTCAATCACGTACAATGCTGCCGCCCACTCCGCAGTTTGCACTAAACCATATCCGACGAAGACAAAAATCAGTCCCACATATTCAAACATCAATGCTTTGCGTTCACCAACGGCTCCGATAAAACGACCAATACGTTTAGCAAATAGGAAGTTGAACAAATAGTTGATTAAGAAAAGCAGTGTAATGTCCGCAGCCGAATAGCCAAACTTCTCCACCATCAAGAAACCAGCGAAGACCGTGAAGATTTGACGGCGAGCACCGCTCATAAAGGTCAATGCATAGTAAAGCCAGTAGCGCTTACGCAACACCAACTTTTTGTTTTGTGGTACTTCCGTTTTGAATTCAGGAAACGCAAACGCCATCACCATGATCAGGATAAAACCTGTGCCGCCTGCTAATAAATAGACCGTCTTAAAATCCAACTTCAGCTGTTCTAGCAGTACCCAAATCGCACCATAGGTAATTAAAGATGCCAACGCGCCAACCGAGATGAACTTACCCAACATCTCTGGTGCTTCTTCTTTAGAAAGCCACTGTAAGGACAAAGATTGCTTCAGTGTTTCGAAATAGTGGAAGCCAGTCGACATCAACAAGGTAGTAAAAAGAAGTCCAAACAAAGATGGGAAGTAACCTGTGATTGCAGTGCCCAGTGTCAGCATGGCGAGCGAGACCAACATAAAACGTTGCTCGCGGATAAACAGCAAAACAAAGACAACAGTGAAAGCAAGAAAACCGGGAATCTCACGCACACTTTGCAGTAAACCGATGTCGGCTCCATCAAAGTTGGCTTTTTCGATAACGAAGTTGTTCAGCAGCGCCATCCAAGTGGAGAAGGCAATAGGAACAATAATGGAAATCAGCAGAAGAAAGTTTTGTGGCGTTCTCCAGCTTTTCTGTGGCGTATTCATGATGAGTCCTTAGGATATGAAGCCGCCATCATACCGTCAAATGTAACAAATTCGCAATATCATTATTATTTATTTACTTTCTGTTTTTTACTTAAATTTCCGAAAGTTAGAATAAAAAACCGCCTCTAAACTTGCGCTTTAAAAGCGGCTATGTCGTTATTTTTTAAAGTTTATTTTACAAAAAATCTTTATGTACTTTGATGATTGCCTTACGAACGGGTGCCGGTCCTGTCTCTGTAGCAACCAATGGGCGATGCGGTTGCCCCGGATAGAAAATAATGAACTCTCCGGCCCCCACTTTTATGAACTTCTCATCAACCAACTGTTCACTGAAGGCCACGTCTTTGTCTGCTAGCAGGTCTTCTTCTATTGCTGTGAAAGGATTCAAACTGTAGCCAAATACCTCTTCACCTTCGAGCAGGATTTGTACATCTAGATAGTTACGGTGGATCTCAGAACGTCGGTGTTCAAGTGGCTGAGTTTGATCTTCAACCACCATCATAAAAGCCGATTCTCCAAATAACTCATACTTACCATTTTCAATCGGTGTGCTGAGCTTATCTTTTGCTATCTCAATGACGCTTTGCAGCTTAGGAGATAAATAAGAAAGGAACGTTAAGTGTGCTAAATGTCCGGTGTACATAAATGCCTCAAGTAAATAAAACAAGATATATTTGTAATACAAATGAACTTATTCTACTTATGAAGACTTGTATGCCCGCCAGATCACAAAACCGTGAATTCATGCCTCTAGCTTCTTAACCTTTTCAAGCATCAAAACTGAACATAAGTCATTGATATAAATTAAAAACAAAAACATAAAATTTAATTCACTAGAAGAAACTGAGATCCGACAACACATTTGGGGAATTTTTTCATTGCAAATTCCAGACGGGCGAATATTATAATGACCATATAATCATACAATAGTATATTTTAGGAGTTAGATATGACAAAACCTGTGATTGGTTTCATTGGACTAGGTCTAATGGGCGGCAACATGGTTGAGAACCTACAAAACCGTGGTTACGAACTAAACGTAATGGACCTGAACAAAGAAGCGGTTGCAGCGTGTGTTGCTCGTGGTGCGAAAGAAGCAAGCTCTGCAAAAGAACTGGCTGCAGCAAGTGACATCGTGATGCTTTGTCTAACCACTTCAGAAGTTGTAGAAAAACTGGTTTACGCAGAAGACGGTATCCTAGCAGGCATCAAAGAAGGTGCAGTGCTGATCGACTTCGGTACTTCTATCCCTGCTTCTACTCGTAAGATTGGCGCAGATCTAGCGGCAAAAGGCGCAGGCATGATTGACGCACCTCTTGGCCGTACTCCTGCTCACGCAAAAGAAGGCCTACTAAACATCATGGCTGCTGGTGACATGGATACCTTCAACAAAGTGAAGCCAGTACTTGATGAACAAGGCGAAAACGTATTCCACCTAGGCGCACTAGGTTCTGGTCACGTGACGAAGCTGGTAAACAACTTCATGGGTATGACAACAGTAGCAACCATGTCTCAAGCGTTTGCAGTTGCAAAACTTGCTGGTGTTGATGGCCAACAACTGTTCGACATCATGTCTGCAGGCCCATCAAACTCACCATTTATGCAGTTCTGTAAGAACTACGCAGTTGATGGCAATCCAAACCTAGGTTTCTCTATTGCTAACGCAAACAAAGACCTTGGTTACTTCCTAGAGATGGTAAAAGACCTAGGTACTGAGTCTCTTATCGCTGAAGGTACTTCTGCAAACCTACAATCAGCGCTAAACGCTGGTCTAGGTCAATCTGACGTACCAGTAATCTTCGACTACTTCACTAAGCTAGAGAAGTAATTCGGATTGAGCCTTACTGCGCAAACGTCGCAGTAAGGCTACTTTACTCTTCCCGCTATAACTTTGTATTCCGCACTTTTCTATTCTCCACTTTTTCATCACGATTCTTCATATCTAGCACGTCTAAACGGTTAATATAGAACCTGATGCACGTTCGAGTGCTTCTTGTTCATCCCATGCAGCGTTATACTGTCTTCTATCAATGGTCACAGTGGCATACGCCTCCGCATTTTTTAGTTTGATATGATGAAAAAACAAGTCCTATTTCTTTGCACTGGTAACTCCGCTCGCTCGCAACTTGCCGAAGCGATCTTTAACCACATGGCAGGAGACCGTTTTCATGCTGACAGCGCAGGCGTTCACCCAAGTGAAGTCGACCAAAGAGTGTTTGAAGTTTTAGATGCACAGAACATCACAAGTGAAGGGCTTCGCTCTGAAGATTATGCTGAAGTTGAAAGCAAGCACTACGACTTTGTCATCACCTTATGTGACAACGCAAAAGATGAATGTGTTATTTTCGAGCAAGATGTCGATCAGCTGCATTGGAATCTTATTGATCCCAAACCACTGGAAGGCGTTAAGCCATTTAAAAATACCGCCAAAGAACTGATTGAACGCATCAGCCTATTTTTGCTCCTCAACAGCGAAGAGAATAACACGCATGTAGACCCAAGCAGCTTCTTTAAACTGATGAGCGATCCGCTACGCTTGAAAATATTAATGCTTTTGGAAGACGAACAAGATTTGACGGTCACGGATCTTAAAAACGCGTTAAATGAAAGCCAGCCGAAAGTCTCTCGCCACTTAGCATTATTGCGCGATACCACGTTCTTAAAAGACACACGCCAAGGGCTTTGGATTCATTACCGCTTATCGCCATCTTTGCCAATGTGGATCAAGCATTTACTGCAAACGGTTCGCGTTGGTAACCCTGGCATCATTAACGTTGAGAAATCACGCTTAAAAGCCGCGCAACAGAACGAGCAATAAGAGCTTCACTCCCCCACACTGCTATATTTACCCCAGAGACACTGCTGAATATTTTTATTTGAAGCAGTGTCACCTTGTCATCGTTTCGTCAATTCTATTGCTTGGTAATTACCCAAGCCCAACCAAAATATAAACCATTGATATATAAAAACAATAAAGCACAATCTTTCCGCTTTTGGGTATAACCCATACCTCTTCGTTTTAGATGAGCAAATTAACCATTTTTCTGTTGGGCATCGACCAAAATCGCTTTATTTAAGATGCCTTTTTGAACACACCGGCAAACGATATTGTAGGTTTCTTGCTACTACGGTCCCGACTCCAGCTGGTAGCAGTTTGTGACTCCACATAAGCCTTGCCCACCTACCACTCCATAGGTGGGCTTTTTTTTCAAAAAATGCAGTGTGTAGGCATTCCAGACCGATATGTTTTAAAGGTGATAACTTCGGCTAGTATTCATTGAGATATCATCTGAACATCAGCCAAACAACTGGCTCAATCAATATTTCATCTTTGATACCCGGGAATACCCATGCGAAACGCTAAAATCGCGAAGACCATTTTGTGGGTTGTGGTCAGCAGTTCGATACTTTGGCGACAGCTAGTCAGCATGGACTACTTGCTCCATTAAACAAGCAGACCGCACGCCTAGTGATAATGAGGTGAAGCCTCATCGAAAGCCCTTTTCTCACGGAAGAGAGAGGGCTTTCAACTTTCTATACCGAACTAAACGTCTATAGTCATCTGGATGATGAACAATCTTGGGAATGCCTAAATCCTTTTTAGTACCGATGCTAAATTAAGCACCGAATTGAGAGATTAGGATTCATGAGATGAAATACGCATTTTCAGTGATGTTATTGTCACTGCTTCCTGTGGTCGCAAACGCTGGCCCTATCGACCCGAAATGTAGCCCTAAGAAGCTGGCTAACGGTGTAACGAAGGTTGTAGGTAACCGTTGTACGCTTGATGAGACGATCGCGGATACTACGAAAGAAGCGCTAGGCGTCGACCATCGCGTTAACCCTAAGAAGCGACTAGAAAGAAAAGGCCTTATCAAAGACGAAAAGTCGGACTAAGCGCCCACCTTCCATTCCTTCCTAAAATGGCCAGTGTTTATCGACACTGGCCATTTGGTTTTAGCTCAACCGAAGCCCCCTCGCCTTTAATCGTCGTAGGCCCAATATCAAAGCGGCATGCTTCGCCACTAAGGTAAACGGTATTCAATAGATTGTGCTCTTGATAAGTGACTCTGACTTGAGACTCCATAGGAGCAACAACGATGATGTCAACTTCACGTCCAGTGGGTTGAGCTTGGTTAACACAACCAGCGCTAAGTAAAACAAGAGGAACTAAGAGGCTTTTCATAACAATAGAGTCTTTCATTCACGTTATAACAGTCAAAAAAAACCACCCAGGTACGAGGGTGGTTAATAAAAAGGAATACGCTATTTCTATAACAGTGATGAATCTTAATTAAGCTCAATAATATTTTGATGGCATTGAAAAATTAAGCAAAACTAGACTGCCTACCAGCTAAACGCGCTCTTTGTTCTATTACTCTTTGTTTTGTTATTCAATGTTCTTCACATTCAGTCGATTCTGGAACTCAAACACCTTTTCAGGACAAACATCTAAACAACGCCCGCAACTCATGCAGGTTTGATCCATCACGCGACGGTCGCCTTCTTTTAATGGTTGACGCAAAATCTCCGGCTCGGGGCAAACATAAAAACAATCCATGCACTTAGTACAGTCTTCTCGGCGCACGGCAGTGACTCGCATTAAACTCTTGCTACCAATCACACTGTATGTTGCTCCCAGTGGACACAAGTGACCACACCAGCCGTGCTCAACTAGCAATAAATCCAGCACAAACACCAATAAGATCAAAACCCAGCCAGCGCCCATACCAAACACTAAACCACGATGCAGCGCCGCAACAGGATCCAGCCAAGTCCAGAGCACTGAACCCGAAATCGCGCTGCCAAGCATCAATGCGGGAATTAACCAGTAGCGAATATTTGGCGACCAACGATAACTCGCTTTGAGATTGAGTTTTCTACGCAGCCACGCAGCAAAATCCGTCACGATATTGAGTGGGCATACCCAAGCACAAAAAGCGCGCGGAGCAAGAATCGCGTAAAACACCAACACAATCGCTACGCCTAGGAAAGCGTTAAACTCTGGAATATGACCTGTGGCGAGAGACTGTAATACAATCAAAGGATCGCTCAGTGGCACCGTATTAAGCAGCATACTGGAAGATAAATTGCCTTGCAGAATGCCCCATGTTGGCCCTGCCATAAACAGAACAATGATGGTCAGTTGGCATAATCGACGTAGAATGAGAAAACGATGCGCACGCCACCAGCCCAGTTTTTCGATGGCTTCTTTGCCAGCATCTTGCGCTAAGTTCTTGGCCATTATTGACCTCCTTTGAGCGACTCAAGCGCACCACTTGGTACTGGATTGTCTGCTGGTAAGACATTTTCAAGCGGCTTGTCGATTTCTTGCCAGCCAAAGTTGTAGTGGCTACCAACCTTACCTTTGGCGAGATCGGTCGGCACCACTTTGATCGCTGCCACATCAAGCACGCAAGCTTGTTCACATTTACCACAGCCCGTACACACATCAGAATTGACGGTCGGGATCAGTTTCGCGTGATAGCCCGTTCTGTCATTGCGAATATTTTCCAATGTGATCGCTTCGTCGATCAGCGGGCACACGCGGTAACAAACATCACAACGTAAACCTTGCCAGTTGAGGCAGGTTTCGTGGTCGATCAGCACAGCCGTTCCCATTCTCGCATCGTCTATATCGGTGAGGTCATGATCCAGCGCACCGCTAGGACAAGCCACGACACAAGGAATGTCTTCACACATTTCGCAAGGAATATCGCGCGCAGTAAAGTACGGTGAACCTGTGGCAACTGGGGATAGCAGACTCGCAAGCTTCAAAGTGTCATAAGGGCATGCCTGAACACACAGCCCACAACGAATACAGGCAGACTCAAAATCACCTTCTGGCAAAGCGCCAGGCGGACGAATAGGCACACCTTTAGTTTCGCGTGCTTGGCTCTGCAAAGATTGCAATCCAAGAACACACGCTGCCGCACCCACACCAGCGGCGGTACGGGCAGTGTCACGCAAGAATCGACGTCGACTTTGCGAGACTTTTGACTGAGAGGATTTCATTATTATTTTCCTCAAACACGCTCTAATTGCTCTTAAATAAGTTAAGCATAAATAGCGCTAAAAAGGCGTGCTCCCCATACCCCATAAGAGGTAACTCCAACCTGTCTTGATTAAAATCAACTCGTTGCAGATACCAACTTCACACTTTGATAAAAATGGCTTTATTTTAGTCAATACAACTTCACCATTATTCTCCATAAAGGTGAAGTTTCTTAGTACAAAAATTCAACGGAAAATCACTCTCATTGGTATTTTCAATGATAATTCACTATAAAAAGTTAAAGTTGTAGGTTCGTAACATACTAATTTAAAAGCTATTTGAAGGGGAAAAGTAAAAAAAGGCTATTCAAAGTGACGTTCTCTGGTTAGATTGAAGTTAATTCCAACAAACCACAGGAGAGAAGCATGGAAATTATCGTTCGTCCAACCACTGTTGAAGACGCCGCTGCGCTAGTCGAAATTTATTCGCAACCAAAAGCACAACGTGAAACCCTGCAACTCCCTAAGCCATCTCTCAAGATGTGGGTTGAGCGACTATCGAACATGCCAGCTGGTGTGTATAGCTATGTTGCAGAAATCGATGGCAAAGTAGTGGGAAACATTGGATTTCATCATTCACAGCGCCCGAGAACTTCGCACACCGCCTCGTTTGGCATTGGTGTTCATGACAAGTTTCACGGCTTAGGCGTGGGAAGTGCGCTGATTAGTACGGTGACAGAACTGGCCGATAACTGGTTAAATGTAAGACGTATCCATATCGAAGTGAATGCCGATAACGACGCTGCAATAGGCTTGTACAAGAAGCACGGCTTTGAGATTGAAGGTGAGTTTGTTGATGCCTCTTTCCGGGACGGTGAGTTTATCAACACCTATAGCATGGCTCGCATTCGAAAACCGAAAAACTAACAGTTATCCACCATGATAAAACTCCCGCTTTTTCACTGTGAAATCCAGCGGGAGTTTTTATTTACTGCTTCAAGTCCAAATAGTCTAACGCTCGTTTCGTCAACGATTCGGTATAGGGGTTAATCTTCCAGTGACTAGGACTCCAGCCTTTCACAAAGCGCTGAAAATCCGCCCAAGCAACAGCGAACAATGGTCGCCATTCTTGCTCAACCACTGAAGCATCAAGCTCAGGCTGATAGCGTTTAAGTGCACTATCTAGGGCGTCAAAGTAGGTATTCAGCACCCAAGGTTCCATCTCTGCACACTGATCCGGTTCGACAGCACTGCTCATGAACAGCGCCACGTCTTTCATCGCACAACCATGGCCTACATACTGAAAATCTACTGCTGCAACAGCTGAGCCTTCATCATCAAAGCAAAAATTGGCCAGCTTGGCATCACCATGAACCAGTGTTTGAAAGCGTGCCTGATGCAAAGTGCAGTCAATCATCTCTGCATGTTGCTTGAGCCTGTCATCTTGAAGTGCGGCCAATTCATCAGGTCTTGTGTCCAAATGCCAATAGGTGCCTGTTGGCCATAAAGTGTCGTCACTAACACCAATATAGCGCGCGTGGAAGTTTGCCAACCAAACCAAGCAGGCTTTCAAGTGTACTTTACTCGCCTCTTTAATCACGTTTGGATAACCGGCTTGAGCGAGATCTTCCATTACAATCAGCCATTCATTTTCGTTCTGAAAACATTTGAGCCCTTGCGGGATTCGGCAACGTTCGTCCGCCTGTTGACTGAAGTGCTGATACCAACTCACTTCAACTTGGTAAGAATGCAGCTTACGTCGATGGGAGCGATCAGTGTTCCAACCACGTGGATGTTCCGACGGTTTAGGAAGTTGAACGTGTTTAACGATGATCGAGCGGCACGGAAAAGTCAGCCGAACTAACTCACCATAACCACCCCATAGAGATTGAATCACGTCAATGCGTTCAAGTGAACCAAGCTTGAGCTCGTCACCAATGTTTTGATAAAGCGGATTGTTCATTGGCTCCATTATGCGAGTAAATGCGCCCATTCAGGGTGTGTTGCCATGTATTTAATCACGTAAGGGCAAACGGGTACAACGCGATAGCCTTGTGCTTCAATCTCCGGCAAGACGGCTTCCATCATCACTTTGCCATAGCCTTTACCGCGCACTTCTTCAGGTATCAGCGTGGACGTTATGTGCATCTCTTGTCCATCAAGCTTATAAACCACTTTTGCTTTGTGGTCTTGCTCTAAATCGACCCAAAAAATTTGGCTTGTTGTGTCTTGTGTCACTTTCTGCATTATCCGTGCCCCACTTTTCACTCGTGCTTTATTGAAACCAGCTATGTGACTGCATAGAATGATATCCACGCAACAGTCTAGTCATTTAGTACTACCATAACATAGCGCAAAACCGTCTTCTCACATTAGGTACGACAATAATAATGAGAAATATGATGACGAGTGCAAGGGACAATCGTTCGTCTCTTACAAATAAAAAAGCACCAGAACGTCAGGCAAGCACATTAAACAGCACCGATGCAATGGCAATGGTGGAACATGGAAGTGAAGTGACACTTAACGTCACCACGCCGGTAGGCACCAAGTTCATCACCACCAGCACATTTATGGGCTGTCATTCCAACAATACCGCGCTGATTGAACTCCCAAATATCTCCGACGAGGATTTGAAGTTTTACTTTCAGGAAGGCTTCTGGATTAACGTAAAAGCTTATTCCCATCGTGGTGAAGGCGCCGTGATCCCTTTTCGCGCCCAGCTTCAACACCGTTTGGGCGACCCATATCCATTATTGGTACTGAGTCTGCCTAACACCATGCAGGTTTATCAACTGCGAAAAGAAGTGCGATACGAAGTGAATCTGCGCAGCCGCCTTCAGTTCGAGCAATACCGAGCAGAATGTGAAATACGAGATCTTTCCAAGAGTGGCTGTAGATTTGTCACCTCACCGATGAGTAGAACGCTCCAAGTCGGTGATCTTGTCACTCTCGACATAACGATGCCGGGTAACGGACGCATGTTAGCGCCACTAAAAGGGCGAATCTGTAACTTACAGAAATCGACACACTACGCACGATACGGGGTCGAGTTTGATGATTTCGGGAAAGCAAATGCCAAAAACCTTTTAAGTCACCTCAAATTTGATGGCACCAAGCTAACGCTGAAAGGATAAACCAGTCCATATCCAACGTATGAAGCACTGCGTTCAAGTAGCCTAATTAGTTCAAATAACCCTAAGGCGTTCAAATGCCCCTAAAATGAAGAAAACCCCTTACCACACGGTAAGGGGTTTTGTTTTACTAAGAAAAAGGCGGGATCTTAGAAAACAATTTGACTTAGAAGTCGTAACGTAGACCTAGTGCTAGTTCGTCTTGCTCGTCAGAACCTTCGTTGTCCATTAGGTCGAAGTTGTATGACGCGTAGCCACGGAAGTTAGGCTTGAAGTAGTAAGTTACGTCAACAGCTAGGTTTTCTACAGTATCTGTGTCTTCTACGTCACCTTTGTTGTACGTAGAAGTGAACACTGTTTGACCCATAGTGTATGCAGCTGCTAGTTCGTAACCTTTGTAATCGTCAGAGTCTTGCTCGATACCTGTGTAGTTACCAGCAACGTAGAAGTTACCTACAGTGTAAGAAGCCGCTAGCATGTATTGGTCAACGTCATCTTGGTTAGCAAAGCCAGCACCTAGCTCAAGGCCAGTGTCAGCGAATGCGTAAATACCAGATAGAGAGAAGCCATCTTGCTCGTTGTCGTCAAAGCCGTTCGCATCTGTTGTGCGATCAGCAAAACGGTAGCTTGCACGAAGCGCTAGTTGCTCAAATTGGCCTGAGTAAGAAACCATGTTGTCTGTGCGGTCAGCAACTGGCAGTTTTAGTGCTGCAGTGTTGCCGTGGTAAGCCATGATATCAGTGAAGTCAGTGATAACGCCTAGTGCACCATCGTTTTTACCATAAGTGATTTCACCGTATTTGCCGCCAAGACCAGCGTACGCGTAACGAGTCTCTAGATCGCTGTTGTTATCAACTGCGCCGTTTTCGAATGTTTCGAACTCGCCTTCCCAGAAACCAACACCGTATAGGCTATCGCTGATTTCCTGTTTACCTAGGAAGTTTAGACGGATACGTGAACGGTCTTCTGCTTTGCCGTCGATCATAGATAGACGAGCTTCAGCGCGGCCGCCCATTTCTAGTGATGTACCGTCTTGGTTGTACAATTCTGAAGCGACAACCTGAGATCCAGATGCCATTAGCGCCACTGCTACAGCTAAAGTTTTCAATTTCATTTATAGTTTTCCATATCTTTGTTTTGTCATCATTTTCTCACCAGAAAACAGGACTTTTCTGTACCAACGAGAAAACGGGCGGCATCGTAGCAGCTGCCATTTTTAACGCAACAAGTTGAATACACAGCCTTAATTGAACAAAACACCACTGGAGATGACGATATGAATACCGCCAAACCCTCAAGTTATCGGTTCGGTGAATAAAAGCGTGCGCGTCAAAAAACTTTTGACGCTAAAAAGTGAGACTTAACATTTATAAATGTGACATAAATCACCTTTTATTTTGAGTAACTGACTGTTTTAATTACTGTTAATTAAATCATTACTCGATTTTTGATAAAAAAATCCCCAAGCCGAAGCTCAGGGATTCTTTTCAATCAGTCGATGTTTGTCGCTTGCTGCTTTTGACTAAAGCTTGAAGAAACTCAACTGCTCTTTTTGTTTTTCGGCAAGGTGAGAAAGTTCTGTACTTGCGCTCGCGCTTTGGCTGATGCCAGCAACGTTTTGGTTCACAAGCTCAGACATGTTTACCACATTGCGGTTGATGTCTTGTGTTACTTGAGACTGCTCTTCCGCTGCCGTTGCCACTTGCGTGTTTGAATCGTTGATGTTCGCTACCGACTCGGTAATACCAATCAAAGCATCGTTCGCTTGTTGAGTTAGCTCGTTGTTGCGGTTAAGCATCTCTAGGCTCACCTGCATACTGTCATTTGCAAGACCAGACTGCGCTTGAAGCTCTTCAATGATAGAAGAGATTTCTTGCGTCGAGTCTTGAGTGCGCGCTGCTAGCATACGAACTTCATCTGCTACAACAGCAAAACCACGACCAGATTCACCAGCACGAGCTGCTTCAATCGCCGCGTTCAGTGCTAGAAGGTTAGTTTGCTCAGATACGCCACGAATCACTTCAATAACGTCGTTGATTTGAACCGATTGTTCTTTCAGACGAAGAACCACTTGCGCCGCATCGTTAAGCGCTTGAGACATTTGCTCGCTTGCTTGTGCACTCTCTTGGAAGATCGCTAGACCAGATTGCGCTAGACCGTCTGCTTCACGTGCTGTTGCGTCTGCTGATGTCGCGTTGTCGCTTACGTTGTTTGCTGTGCTTGCTAGCTCGTTAACCGCCGATGCCACTTGCTCAATTTCAGCCAATTCTTGTTGAGCATTCGCTTCAGCTTGTGTCATTACCGCTGCAAGTTCTGTTGAAGCAGAAGCCACCTCTTCACTGATGCGCATCAGTTGATCAACCGTATCGTGAAGCTGTTTCGCTGTTTGGTTTACGTCTTTGCTTAGCTGTGAAATTTCGTTGTCGCCATCAATGTCTGCACGTACTGACAGGTCACCACCTGCTAGCTTGCGCATCACTTCTTGAAGTTTTTGGATTGGCGTAACAATCATGCCAGATAGGAACCAAGCACCTAGCAAAGAGAATGCAAATACCGCGATCACCGACATCATGGCATTGTTTTGTACGCGAGTATGTTCACGTGCGCTTGCTGCAGTTGCTTCCGTCGCAATCTCATTCACACGCTGTGATAGTGAGTTGATGGTTGCAACCATTTCGTTACCAACACGGCGGTAACCTGAGATAAAGTTTGTGTATTCGCTATCAGATACTAAGCCACGGTCGTGACGGTTAAAGAATTCTACCGCACGTGTTGAGTAATCAATGTAAGCATCAATACTTTGTCGTACTTTCTGCGCTTCTTTGCTGAACGTACCACGAGCATCGACAAGATCGAGATCGGCATCAATCGCTTTTGCACCCGCTTTTAGGTCAGCAAGGAAAGCATCACGACGAGAAGCATCGTAGATTGCGTAAACCGCGCTAATGCGCAATGGGTAAACTTGGTCGTCGATTTTAGCCAATGTGTCTTTGTAGAACACAAGAGAGTCGGAGTTAGAAGCAACCAATTCTTGCTCTGCTTCTAGGTTGTTTTGAGTGATCCACAATGTGATGAACAGAGTGATCGCGGTGAATAGAACTGGAACCAAAACTTGCGTTCGTACTGACAAGTTTTTCAGGGATAGCTGCATGAGTAACCTCAGGTATTTGAGTGTTGGCTTCCTTGCGATGGGATTATTCCCGGACGAATAGACAAGGGGGCAAATACTAGAGATAGATCACACTTTTGTCCAGAGTAAAAAGCCATCAATTTCATGGCTTTAGCGACAATATCCCGACAACTGCGTCGGGATATTGTCATTATGACAAGTTATGAAGATTTATACGCTTTTCTATCAACTTTTATGTCAATAAGTGCTTATTTTCTCAGCGCATTTAGCTTAGCTTGTGCCAAGCCAAAAATGGTGTCGATAGGGTAAGTTCCCTCGTCGGTCGCTTCACCTGCGTCTTTGCCAGTAAACAGCTCTACCGCTTCGGTTACGTGGTCAATAGCCCAGATGTGGAAATCCCCCTTCTCTACCGCTTTGACAATGTCAGGGCGAAGCATCAGGTTATGTACGTTTGAGCGCGGGATAATTACCCCTTGTCCAGCATGACGGCCTTTGATTTCACACACATCGTAGAAGCCTTCGATCTTCTCGTTTACACCACCAATAGGCTGCGCTTCACCGAATTGGTTCATCGAACCGGTAATCGCAATGTCCTGACGGTTCGGCTGTTTCGAGAACGCAGATACGACTGCACAGAACTCGGCCATACTTGCACTGTCACCATCTACACCACCGTACGATTGCTCAAAGGTAATCGTGGTTGTGAGTGGCACGCGTGCTGTCTTGCCAAACACAGACGACAAGTAAGCAGACAGAATCATCACACCTTTCGAGTGAATGCTACCGCCAAGATCAACACTTCTTTCGATATCAATCACTTCACCATCACCGTAACACGTGGTTGCCGTAATGCGGTTCGGCGCGCCAAACATGTGGTCACTGGTGCTCAATACCGACAGTGCGTTGACCTGACCAACTGCAGAACCTTCGGTACGAATCAAGGTCGTGCCATTAACGAAGGTTTCCATCACGCTATCTTGCAAACGGCTGACTCGCATTTCTTGATTGCTCAGTGCCTCTTCCACGTGTCCGATACGGATCATGTTGGAATTCGCCTGGCGAGCCACGTAGTTAGACTCACGCAATAGGTTAGCGATGTTGGCAGAATGCAATGAAAGCTTGGTTTGGTCTCCAGACAAACGTGAACTGTACTCGATGATGCGCGCGATGGCTTTCTTATCGCAGTGCAGCATGTTGTTGTCGTTCACCACACTAGAAATAAAACGTGCGTATTGCAGTTCTGAATCTGGTGTACGCTTCATTTCGTCTTCGAAATCGGCCGTTACACGGAACAGTTCACCAAACTCTGGATCGTAGTGTTGCAGCAGTTGGTAAGTGCGGTAATCACCGAACAAGATGATTTTGATGTCTAATGGAATCGGTTCAGGATCAAGAGAAACCGCGCCAGTCAACGTCACTTCTTTTTCTAAAGAAGTAAAACTCAGCTGACGAGAACGTAATGCACGCTTCAACCCATCCCACACATAAGGTTGCTCAAGCACCTTTTGTGCATCCATCAATAGCACACCGCCGTTCGCTTTATGCAAACTACCCGCTCGAATCAAAGAGAAATCGGTAAACACTGTGCCTTTGAACGTCGCCGTTTCAATCGAACCAAATAGCGAGTGGTAGTTCGGATTCTCTTCCACCACGATCGGGAACTCGCAATCTTTACGACTAACCAGTACGTTGACTTTGTAACGACGTGGAAGCTTCTTATCTAAGGAAGCGGTAGCAATCTCACCTTGTTCACCACTCTGCTCTAGGAAGATATCGGCGTTTTCGACAATATCTTTTTGCAGATCAGTGAGGTAAGTTTTGATTTCCGAATACTCAGCGTAATCCACTTTCAGCTGCTTGATGAAGTGAGTAATCACATCCAGCGTTACATCGTCATTAAGCTTTTTGATCTTCTCGCTAAATGAGTCTTCCCACTCAGTAAGCTCGCGAACCATGTTACGCAAGCTGACTTCTAGCTCATCGATACTGCTGCCAAAGTATTCTTGCTCTTTCTTGCTGAGCGCTTCGAAAGATTCTTCGGTATGCAGCTCTTCACCGTCCATCGCAACAAACTGATAATCACCTTGCGCCGTGATCGTTAGGCTGATGCCTTTCTCTTTGGCTTCCTTACTGATGCTGTCTAACTCGTGTTGCTGTTTATTCGCAAGTTGGTTTTTTAAGCGATCAGCTCGGCTGTAGTACATCTCATTGTCGAACGCGAGAGGTAAAGCATTGAGCAATTTACCCATCAGCTTTTCGATGTCTACTTTTAGCTTGCTACCAATTCCGCAAGGGAGCTTTAGGACTTTTGGTATACGCGTGTCTTCAAAGTTCGCGACATAACACCAATCAAACAGTGCAGCAGCATCGTGTTGATGGCGGTTTAAATAGCGCAAAATCATGGTGCGCTTGCCTAGGCCGTTCTGACCAATGGCGTAGATGTTGTACCCTTTCTCCTTGATTGACATGGCGAACTCGACCGCTTTCTGTGCGCGCTCTTGCCCTACAATTTCGTCAATCGGAGGTAATTCCTTGGTCGACTTACATGGCATATTCTCTAGATCAGCTACAGAATACAGCTGTTTAGGTTCCAATCTTTGTACTGCCATACTCGCCTCCTTTTCTTATTGTCGTTACCTCAGTGTAGAGATTATTTGTTTAAATTTAAGTGATTTATCTTCCACCCCGGTTCGTTTGGACATTTTACGAACAGCTGTACGCCTTTTAAAATGATAAAAAGTCGCACTTGCAATTGATAATTAATTTCATTTAATATCTGTTAAAATCGAATTTTGTGGAGATGAAGATGAATATTGAGCAATGCTGGATGCGCTATTTGAAAGCAGAGCAGCTGATGGAACAAGGCCATTGGCCAGAAGCTCATCGCTTGTACGAAGACGTACTCAGCCACCTGCCAAACCACATTCACTCCGCACTTGAAAACGATCAAACCAAGCCGTGTCAGTTTGTGTGTTTAATTAGTGGGTTGCGTGATGCGAGCGTTGCGCAGTCAGAAATTCTCAACAAACTCGGTATGCAGCAAGAAGCGTTCGCGGCGCTTAATCAGTCTTACGCTCTGTTCCAGTTCTTACAACTCGAGAGCCACGATTTAATTGGCCGCGTTAGCCAAATGCTGAGCAAACAGAGTGAAGATTTATTGGCTCATATGGCAGCATTTTGCTCTGCCCAACGTAACGCTCAATGGATGATAGAGCTCGATCACGTCACCCGTGCTCATGAACAGTTCTTGTATCTACAAGCCATGAGTTCTGCAGAAGCGGGCGCGTCTCAACTCTACAATTAGCCCTCTTCATTGGAGTTGCCACGGTAAGGCACAAAAAATAACAGTAATAACAACTCGATACACAAGGAAACGTGATGTCCACAAAAACCATTCTTTCGGTGAACAACCTGTCTGTCAGCTTTACGACAAACGATGGTATCGTCGATGCAGTAAAGAAGGTTAGCTTTGATCTTAAAGCTGGTGAAACGCTGTCTATCGTAGGCGAATCTGGCTCTGGTAAATCTGTCTCAACCAATGCGTTGATGAGGTTGCTGCCAGATAATGCCATTTTGCACGCCGATTCCTCTATCGTCTTTGAAGGCGAATCAATCCTAGAGAAAACCGAACGCCAAATGCAAAGCATCCGTGGTGATCGCATTGGTATGATTTTCCAAGAGCCAATGACTTCTCTTAACCCATACATGCGCGTTGGTATTCAAGTGGCGGAGGCCATTATGTGCCATCGCCCAGTGAGTAAGAAGCAAGCCAAAGACAAGGTGCTTGAGCTGTTTGACTTAGTACACCTACCAAATCCTCAACAAGCTTACACAAAGTATCCGCACGAATTCTCCGGTGGTCAGTTGCAACGCATCATGATTGCCATGGCTTTGATCAACGAGCCAGACATTCTGATTGCCGATGAGCCAACCACAGCGCTTGACGTTACCGTTCAGGCAGAAGTGCTTTATCTGATTAAAGAGATCCAAGCCAAGATGGGCATGGCGATTTTGTTCATCACTCACGACTTAGGCGTAGTGAAGCACTTTGCTGACCGAGTATTGGTGATGTGTAAAGGTGAAGTGGTCGAAGAAGGCATCACAGACGGACTCTTCTCCGAACCGCAGCATGATTACACCAAGATGCTGATTAACTCGATTCCTAAAGGCAGCAAAGACCCGATTGAAGAAAACGCCGCTGAACTTCTTAAAGCCGATGATATCCGAGTTAAGTTTCTTGTTAAGCCGCACTTCATCGCCAGCAAGAACGAGTATTTTGAGGCAGTTAAAGGCATCTCACTAGAGTTAAAGCAAGGCGAAACGCTTGGTATTGTTGGTGAATCTGGTTCCGGTAAATCAACACTAGGACGAGCTTTGATTGGTTTGTTACCATCAAGTGGCAAGATTCAATTCAAAGGACAGGATCTTTCCCTACTCTCTGCCAAACAGCGTTTTGAGTTAAAGAAAGATGTGCAGATGGTGTTCCAAGACCCTTACGGCTCGCTTTCTCCTCGCATGACGGTCGGTGACATCATCACTGAAGGCCTCACTGTGCATCAACCTCAAATGAGCAAAGCAGAACGAATGCAAAAAGCACGTGATGTTCTGCGAGAGGTACGCTTAGATCCAGCATCCATTAACCGTTACCCGCACGAGTTTTCTGGTGGTCAGCGTCAACGTATCGCTATTGCGCGTGCGTTAATTCTTGAGCCTTCTTTCATTTTGCTTGATGAACCAACCTCGGCTCTCGACCGCTCTGTTCAGTTGACCGTCATTGATCTCCTGAAAGATTTGCAGAAGAAACACAACATCGGCTTCTTGTTTATCAGTCACGACCTCTCCGTAGTCAAAGCGCTGTCGGACCGTGTTCTGGTGATGCAAAAGGGTGAAGTCATGGAGCAAGGAACGGCAGAAGAAATCTTCCATAATCCGAAAAGCGATTACACAAGAAAACTGATTGATGCCTCATTTGACCTTGAAAACAATGAAAATCAAGATGATGCAGCCTAGATTCATCACAGTTTCATATTCTTAAACTAGGATTAAAGTATGGTGAATTTTTCGCCATAACTACGAAAAATGGTATAGCTGCCATTCGGTTTGGCCGCCGAGACTGGTTGGTTCAAAGTTAGGCTTAGTCACCCTAACTAACACATTGAGTTCCCCCAACCATGAAAAATGCCGCGATGATATCGCGGCATTTTTTATTAAATCGAGTTAGAGAGTTGTACTAAATATCGAGCGTTTCGATACCCATGTTATGTAATGCAAACGCGTAAACATCGGTAGTCAGGTCGATTTGTTTGCTCAGCGGCATCCCAGCCCCATGGCCAGCATTCACATCGATACGAATCAGTACCGGGTTGTCTCCTTGATGCTTCTCTTGCAACTCTGCAATGAACTTATATGAGTGCGCAGGGACAACGCGGTCATCGTGGTCCGCGGTCGTGACAAGCGTAGCCGGATACGAGACACCCTCTTTGACATTGTGCACAGGTGAATAACCAAGTAGATATTGGAACATCGCCTCGGTTTGCTCTGATGTGCCGTAGTCGTACTTCCAGCCCTCACCAGAGGTAAAGGTGTGGTAGCGAAGCATGTCTAATACGCCAACCGCAGGAATCGCCACTTTAAACAGCTCTGGACGCTGAGTCATACACGCGCCAACCAACAAGCCGCCATTTGAGCCACCACGAATCGCCAATCGCTTCGAGCTCGTATAGTCGTGCTCAATCAAGTATTCCGCCGCAGCAATGAAGTCATCAAACACGTTTTGCTTTTGTTGTTGGGTACCCGCATTGTGCCAAGCTTTACCATATTCGCCACCGCCACGCATATTTGCCACCGCGTAAATACCACCAAGTTCTAACCAGTTCGCGACATTTCCTGAGAACATCGGCGTCAAACTGATATTAAAGCCACCATAACCATACAGCATGGTTGGTGCCGTACCATCTAGCTTAGTGCCTTTCTTAAACGAGATGATCATCGGCACTTTCGTCCCGTCTTTTGAGGTGTAGAACACTTGTTGAGACTCGTATTCTTGACGGTCGAACGGGGCTTTCGATTCTTGGTAGAGTGCAGACTCACCGCTTTCTACATCAAAAGAGAAAATGGTCGGAGGGGTCACGTAGTTAGTAAAGGTGTAGTAAAGCGTCTTATCTTCTGCTTTGCCCTGTAAGCCATATACGGTGCCTTGATCAGGCAGAGTAACCTCACGCACTAACTCGCCTTGGTAAGTAAACTGCTGAACCTTGGAGAGAACATCAACCATGTAAGTGGCAAACAAGTAACCACCACCTTTACTGATATCCAGCGGTTGATCCTGCTCGGCAATGATCTCTGTCCATTGCTGAGTTTGAGTGTTGTAGCCAACCACTTTGCCGTTAGGCGCATCTAGGTTGGTATAGAAGATTAAGGTGTCATCTTGGTTATCAATCAGATGTGTATCACCATCGGTTGTATCTCGAAGCGTGATTACGTCTTGCTCTTCAGAAGCTAAATCGACATAGAACAGCCTGTTACCCGACGTAGATTCCGCACCTGTGATAATCAAGAAACGATCGTCTTTAGTTGTCACTCCCCCTACATAACGATGCTTCTGCGCGTCCAACGCACCAAAGACGACTTTGTCTTGAGATTGTGGTGTGCCTAACTCATGGTAGTAGAGTTTGTGCTGCTCAGTGCGCGCCGAAAGCTCACTGCCCTTAGGTTTGTCATAGCTCGCGTAGTAAAAGCCCTTGTTACCAAGCCAAGAAATTGTGGTGAACTTAGCGTCGACAATTTCAGGCTCAAGCTGTTCTTTGGTTTCTACATTAATGACGAAGATTTTACGCCAGTCGCTGCCACCCTCAGAAATGGAATACGCGACAAGAGAGTCGTCTTTAGAGAACTTCACTTCACCAAGCGATGTTGTTCCTTCTTCTGAAAAGGTATTCGGGTCTAGGAAGATTTCCGCTTCTTCATCCCCTTTGCGACGGTATAAAACGCTCTGGTTCTGCAAGCCATCGTTTTTGTAGAAGTAAGTGTATTCACCATGAACAAAAGGTTGAGAGTACTTTTCGTAGTTCTGGCTGCTCGCCACTAAGTCGCGAATTTGTTGGCGAAAAGGAATCTGACCTAAGTAATCAAAGGTCACTGAGTTTTGTCCTGAAACCCACTCTGCGGTTTCTTGGCTGAGATCGTCCTCTAGCCAGCGGTATGGGTCTGCGATGTCGTGACCAAAATAAGTGTCGACGACAGAATCTTTACGAGTTTTTGGGTAATGCATAACGTCCGTGTTACTCCGTTTGAAGTTAAGTGTTTTGTTTTATTATTTTGTTGAGATTTATTCTCAATACCTACCTTAGGGTTCAAACACCGAATTTCAACCAATAGATTGAAACATTTCTTATATTTATGAACCAACTAAAAGTAATGCGAGATAGTGAGGTATCGCTCTCGGATGTGTTCTATCAAGAGCTTCACTTTATTCGGCGGCTGACGAGTAAAAGGGTAAACCGCATAGATGCCAAGCTTTTTACCAACTAACTCTGGGAAAATATCCACCAGCTCACCACTGCGAATATCGTGATACACCAAACAACGCGGTACGTAGGCGATACCATGCCCACCCAAAGCTGCCTTTCGCAATGCCGTAGCGTTATCTGTCGAGAAACAACCCGAGACTCTGACAATGTAATCGCCATCTTTGCCTTTAAACTGCCAGTCGGTCGCCCCAGTAGTTTGATAGGCGTATTGCAGACAGTTGTGGGTGGTTAAGTCGATAGGCTCAATCGGTTTACCATTCTTGGCAATGTAAGAAGGCGAGGCACAAACCACCCATTGTGAATCGAGAATATGGCGCGCGATCAGGCTGGAATCTTCTAGGTAACCGGTTCGAATCACCAAGTCAAAACCACCAGCAACCAAGTCAACAAAGCGGTTATCAAGCGACATATCGACGGTGAGGCCTGGGTGCATATTACAAAACTCGGCAACGGCGTCTGCCAAAATCAAATCACCCGAGATAGTCGGCACCGACATTTTGATATGACCGCTGACATTCTCACCAAAACCTGAAACTGCATCCATAGCCTCCTGAGTGGCTTGCTTCACATTTTTAGCACTGTGTAACAAAACCTTTCCCGCTTCGGTCAGGGTCAATTTACGCGTTGTTCGATATAATAGCTGAGCACCGATTTCTTCCTCTAGCCGAGCAATCCTCTTACTAACTACCGAATTTGTAAGGTTATTTTCTTCAGCCACCTTACTAAAGCTACCCATTTCTACTACCTGTGAGAACAGGATTAGGTCATCTGCACGCATCGATTATGTCACTTTTGGAATAAATTAATTTCATTATTTCCCTATATCTATAAAAAATAAAGGGGTAAATTCACGCCAAATTAACAAAACCATTACAACAAAAATCATCTCTACAGCATAAAGCCGTTCGAGAAGTCAGCGTACGAGGATGTACCAATGAGTGAAACCCTACTTGCCCTTGTGGCGTTTTCGCCAATTGTTGTCGCCGCCATATTATTGGTTGGTCTCAACTGGCCTGCTAAAAAAGCCATGCCTGTTGCGTTCGGTCTAACCGTCGCTATCGCCCTAATGTTTTGGGATATGTCAGCTACTCGCGTACTGGCGTCTGTCTTCCAAGGATTAGGTATTACTGTCTCTGTTCTTTGGATCGTGTTTGGTGCCATCTTCTTGCTCAACACTTTAAAACACACTGGCGCGATCACCACTATTCGCAATGGGTTTACTGATATTTCAGCCGACCGTCGCGTTCAAGCCATCATCATCGCTTGGTGTTTTGGTTCGTTCATTGAGGGCGCATCTGGCTTCGGTACACCTGCTGCTATCGCCGCTCCTCTATTGGTAGCCATTGGCTTCCCTGCACTTGCAGCGGTACTGATGGGCATGATGATCCAATCTACGCCAGTATCTTTCGGTGCGGTTGGGACACCAATCATCGTAGGTGTGAACAAAGGTTTAGATACGCACAACATTGGTGAAGCACTGGTTGCTCATGGCTCAACATGGGACGCGTACCTACAGCAAATCACCGCAAGCGTAGCAATAATTCACGCAACGGTTGGTACTCTAATTCCTGTACTCATGGCAATGATGCTGACGCGCTTCTTCGGTAAGAATAAGAGCTGGAGTGAAGGTCTAGACATCCTACCTTTCGCGCTATTCGCAGGCATTGCCTTCACTGTGCCTTACGCACTGACAGGCGTGTTCCTAGGTGCTGAGTTCCCGTCACTAATCGGTGGTCTAGTCGGTCTGGCTATTGTAGTTACTGCGGCGAAGAAAGGTTTCCTCGTTCCAAAAACCAAGTGGGACTTCGAGAGCGAAGATAAGTGGCCAGCAGAATGGCTAGGTTCTCTAAAGATCAATCTTGATGACAACCCAGGCAAACCAATGAGCCTAACTAAAGCTTGGGCACCATACGTGATGCTAGCGGTTATCCTAGTAGCAAGCCGCGTAAGCCCTGAGTTCAAAGGTCTACTTAAGAGCGTAAGCCTATCGTTTGGTAATATTCTTGGCGAAACGGGTATCAGCACGGCAATTCAACCTTTATACCTTCCGGGTGGCATCTTAGTCTTCGTTGCGTTACTTGCGGTTCTTCTGCAAGGTGGCGGCGCTAAGTCACTTGGCAAAGCGTTTGGCGAATCAAGCAAGACACTAATCGGCGCAGGTTTCGTTCTTGTCTTCACCATCCCTATGGTTCGTATCTTTATTAACTCAGGTGTCAACGGCGCCGAGCTAGCAAGTATGCCTGTAACGACGGCGAACTTTGCAGCAGACCTCGTTGGCTCAGCATTCCCGGCGTTGAGTGCTACTGTTGGTGCCCTTGGTGCATTCATCGCCGGCTCTAATACCGTGTCGAACATGATGTTCAGCCAGTTCCAGTTCGAAGTAGCGCAGACTCTGACTATCTCAAGTGCCATTGTGGTTGCTCTTCAAGCGGTTGGCGCTGCTGCCGGTAACATGATTGCCATCCACAACGTTGTGGCAGCCTCTGCAACCGTTGGCCTGCTAGGACGAGAAGGTGCAACGCTGCGCAAGACGGTTATCCCAACGTTCTACTACTTGGTGGTCACAGGTATCATCGGTCTGATTCTGATTTACGGATTCCAACTAACAGACGCCTTAATGAAGTAACACTTACGCAGGGTCTCCCCCGCCCTGCACTTTCTCTGGCACAGCGGTCAGCACTACTACCCCGACACTTTTGGTGTGGCTTGCTGCATCAATCCCCCGACCGATGTGCCAGTCTTTTTCAGTGCAGATAATTGATTGTTCCGTGTATGGAATGTCTCACAGCTCAATCACTTATCTATACTCTATTCTGATGTCGACTGCCGAAAGGATGGCAGTCAGTGAAACACTGACAGAGCAGGTGCTCATTGACTCAGGACGCAATCTTAGAATAACAGCCAGGACACACGAATATGATTATCTCTGCTTCTACAGATTACCGCGCTGCTGCGAAAGCCAAGCTGCCTCCATTCCTTTTCCATTACATTGATGGCGGTTCATACGACGAGCGCACGTTAAAGCGCAACACCGATGACTTAGGTGACGTAGCACTGCGTCAGCGTGTTCTGCGTGACATGAGCGATCTAAGCCTAGAAACAGAAATCTTCGGTGAGAAGCTGGCAATGCCAATCGCTCTGGCGCCTGTTGGCCTGACCGGTATGTACGCGCGACGTGGTGAGGTTCAAGCAGCAAAAGCGGCAGAAAAGAAAGGCATTCCTTTCACCATGTCGACTGTATCTGTTTGTCCAATTGAAGAAGTGGCACCTGCGATTGAACGCCCAATGTGGTTCCAGCTGTATGTTCTAAAAGACCGTGGCTTTATGAAGAACGTACTTGAGCGCGCGAAAGCCGCTGGTGTAACAACGCTGGTTTTCACAGTAGATATGCCAGTTCCAGGTGCTCGTTACCGTGACATGCACTCTGGTATGAGTGGCCCTAATGCCGCAATGCGCCGTGTATTCCAAGCAATGCGTCACCCAAGTTGGGCGTTGGATGTCGGCGTATTAGGTAAACCTCACGACTTAGGTAACATTTCAACTTACCGTGGCGAACCAACTAAGCTGGAAGATTACATTGGCTGGCTAGGCGCAAACTTCGATCCTTCAATCTCTTGGAAAGATCTAGAGTGGATTCGAGACTTTTGGGACGGTCCGATGGTCATCAAAGGCATCCTAGACGAAGAAGATGCAAAAGACGCAGTTCGCTTCGGGGCTGATGGTATTGTTGTATCGAACCACGGTGGTCGTCAGCTTGATGGCGTGCTTTCGACAGCAAAAGCGCTGCCAAGTATTGCAGATGCCGTAAAAGGTGACCTGAAGATTTTCGTCGATTCAGGTATTCGTACTGGTTTGGATGTCGTGCGCATGCTGGCACTTGGCGCAGACTGTACGCTACTTGGTCGCTCTTTTGTATACGCACTCGCAGCACAAGGCGGTGCTGGCGTAGAGAATTTGCTTGACCTTTACGATAAGGAAATGCGCGTAGCAATGACGCTTACAGGAGCGAAAACCATCTCTGACTTATCGCGTGATTCTTTGGTGAAGATTCCTTAGGCGAACGCCCTAAACCACGTTGATACTAAAAGTGACAGCCTATCGTGCTGTCACTTTTTCATTTCATCCGGCGTTACGCCATTCTTAACACAGGCTCGAACTCGGCTTGTTCCTCCGAAAGAAACAATCGAATCGCATGGCATTTCTCACCCATTAACCCAAATCGTTGTGGGCACGTTTCCGTATAAAAACCAAAGCACGTCGCACCTGCGGCATCTGCTAAATGCAGCGGCCCAGTGTCACAGCAAAGAAAGCCATCTAGGTAGCGCAACGTCGCACCCAATTGGCGCAGGTCCTTGCATGCCAAAGTGCGGGAGCCTTTTAATAGTGACTGCTGGATATCTGGGCTTAATACCTCTACCCAGTTCACACTCTGTCCTTGTTTGCGTTCAAATTCGGCCAAAATGTTTAACCAAGCATGCTCACTGAGCTTTTTCTTGCCTCGCGCACCACGGAAGAAAGCAAATGTTGGCTTGCCTTCTTCGCGTAATTTACGTGCTTGCTGAATACCAGAGGAAAGCTCTTTTGAATCAAACACAATATGATGATCTAAGGTGTTATCAAGTTCATGTCCCATCGCTTCAAGGATAGAAAGTGGCTTGTAGGCACCGTGACGAAAAGGCGAATCGGCGACCGAGGAGTGAGTAAATACTTGCTCTGTTTTAACTTTCTTAAAAGCGATCTTGTTCTTCGCCGGAATCACAGCGGAAAGAAAAGTGTCACACGCGCCCGCCGTCGGTGCGAACAACAAGTTATATCTCTCTCGCTTTAACAAACGGATGGTCGCAAGTGCTTTATCTGGCGATTTGAATGACAAGTTGGAGTAATGAATTTGATTGATGCCAAGATTCTTAAAAACTTCACCTTGCCAAGGCGAATTCAACAATAGATCAACTTTCGCATTTGGGTATAAGCGCAGAACCTGATGAACAAACGGAAGCAGGAAGTACATATTTCCGATACGACTGTTGTTTCTCACGATCAAAATACGTTTCACCTGATCGTGCGGCATTGGTTCGTGAACAGTGAGAGAGTCGTCATTCAACCAACCTGCAAGTTTAGGCTCAAGTTGGTGCGTCAAACGACGACGTTGTTTATCGAAATTACGGAGAAAAGTCTTCACAGCCATTCCTTTCATTCAAAGGGACATCATGGCTGCTAGTTTTATCAGTAGAGATGTGAATAAATTGTCTACGACAAAAAATACACGGATGGAATCGGTTAGTTCACCGTGTGTTCGTACTCGATCACAACTTGGTTGCCTTCAATGAAGACATTACGGATTTCACCATCTACAGTGATACGGTTTTGTAGGTACACGGAACCTGAAGAAGAAATATCTCGTTTGCTCATAGATGGAATCACTTGACCAGGACGAACGTGCAATTGTTCGCAAAGTTGCTTCACGAAGCCAAGTGTTAGCGGAGCATTCCCACGTAACAATGCAGAGAACTCATGCAAGCTTAAACCTAGGCGCTTTGCCATCTCCATTTGGGTGAGATGCATTTTTGCTTTTTGCGACATCCAAATGTCGTAGAGCGCATTTCTATCTAGCTCTGTGAATTCCATGGTTTATCTCCGTATGTCAAAGTGACATTAAAGTCTCATATTTGAGCTTGATAAATGTTAGCGATGAGTCAAAGAACCTACAATTGATGGTTCGAATGATAGCGCTTATCTTTCAAAGTTCGAGTTTCATCACACCATGTAGGTTGAACAGTACTAGTTTTACATTTCACCATACGTATCATCACCTTGTATTTACACATTAATCATTAACATCACTCTAAACACTCCTCTCCTTAACAGCAGTGATAAGAAGACAAGAACGGATTATTCGAATCACATCATTTTGCTAGGGCGGAAACTCAAACTCTGCTACCTTTCACTCATTGTTCCAAAAAATGAAACTTTACTTATGCCACAGTGGTTTACAGAACTTCAAACTTACATCATGGCCCATCATCAAGACTGGAGCAGCAGCGTACTGTTCATTACGATTGCGAGCTTTTTTGCTTGGATTGCGTGGCGCGTATTGCATTCTCGATTAGCCATTTTGGTCGAGAAAACCCCCTTTCATTGGGATGACCTTTTATTAGAAGCACTCAAAACCCCCGTCAGTACCTTAATCTGGTGTTGGCCTGCAACGGTATCTTTGGGCATTGTTCTGCAAAGTGAGCTGGGGAACGAGTTCAACTGGCTCAGCACCCTTAAACTCATTCTTATTATCAGTATCCTAGTTTGGATTGTGATGCGTCTTATCACCAACGTCGAAGACTACGTGCTGGAGCAGAAAACCCGTGACGAGACGACCGTACAAGCCGTCGCGAAAGTCGCTCGCCTGTTCTTTATCGTCATCGGCGTATTGACCGTTATGCAGGCATTTGGCCTCAGCCTTTCTGGTTTACTGACCTTTGGTGGTGTCGGTGGTTTGATTGTCGGTTTGGCAGCCAAAGATCTTCTATCAAACTTCTTTGGTGGTTTGATGATTTACTTCGATCGTCCGTTTAAAGTTGGCGATTGGATCCGATCTCCAGACCGCCAAATTGAAGGAACGGTGGAACGTATTGGATGGCGTATGACCAGCATTCGTACCTTCGATAAGCGACCTATCTATGTGCCTAACTCAGTGTTCAGCAACATCGTGGTCGAAAACCCGTCTCGCATGTTGAACCGCAGAATCTTTGAGACGATTGGCCTGCGCTACGACGATGCAGATAAAGTACCAGTAATCATTGATGAAGTGCGCGAAATGCTGAAGAACCACAAAGACATCGATACGCGCCAGACACTTATCGTCAACTTCGATGCGTTTGGTGCATCTTCACTGAACTTCTTTATCTATACCTTCACTAAAACAGTGAACTGGGTTCGCTATCACGAAGTGAAGCAAGATGTGCTTTTGCAAGTCATGGCGATCATTAAGAAGCACGAAGCGGATATTGCGTTCCCTACGCAAACACTTAAGCTTGATCCGATTCAAATGGCGAAAGCTCAAGCGCAAGACGACAGTGGTTTCTAATTTCAAAATACCAAACACAAAGCCCGCTAAATCAGCGGGCTTTTTTATGACTGGTCACTTCAACCATTATTGCTGCGCTAGAATCATTCGAGCGTTAAGCGGTTGGATTGGGCGGTTGTTTTGCCCCATCGCTTTCGCAAACTCTTTCACCTGCTCTGGGGAGATGGTTTGGGTCTCTTTGATCACCAACCAACGAACACCTTCAGAACACGGTGGTGTGGTTAGAGAACCGTTGAAGCGGTAGTAATCTTTATCACTTGGGATTAGCGCGTCAGCATCAAATGGAACCTTGATGGCAACATCTTGATCTTTAGTTGGGATGTTAGCGAGCAGCTTAGCTAGATCCGGGTTCGCGTCACCCAGTTTAAAGAACACCGCAACAACGGCCAGATGGCCAACTTTGTCGGCATGCACAAAGTGTGCTTCTAGTGGGTATTCTTTACCATCTACATGGTTTTCAGATGGCGTATGGAAGTGGAACTGTTTTAACGTAAACTCTTTACCATCAATAGTGAGCGTGTTTTTACCTTCTAAACTGGTCTGTAAAGTGTGGCCATTATTCAACAGTGAAATCGCCTTACCTTCATAATCGAAATCCAGTTTTTCTAGCTTGGCTTCGGTCGCTGATTCGATATTGATTGGACTTTGGTTTTGACCTTTCGTACATTCAGAAGCGAACTCACCCCAATTTGCCGGGCCGTGCTCACCCTCATAGCCCCAGTTTGCCGCGTTTGCTGAGCCTGCAAATACCAATGCTAAACCAAGTGCTGTCAGTGACTTTCTCATTTTCATTTCCTTTTGTATCTATGGTTAAGTAATGAACACTTTCTTATGCGTATGTTCACGCATGCAGTATTAACAAAGGAATGACGAAAATGGATTAGCTCGTGCTATGCAATCTATGTTTACCTGCTAAATTTGGAAATGATCTCCACATTTTATGTAATTGATAAGTCGATGATTAGAAACCATAGAGAATCAGACCAGTACAAAAATATTGCAGCAATAAAGGGGAGAGTATTGGCTAAGCTGACTGTTAAAACAATAACTTTGAATATTGTAAAGACGCACTTTAATAACCATTACAAATAAATAAGTTCTTAACAGTCATCTATTGAATTTTATAAGTGGTTTTTATTTAGCCACAACAAACTTAAACACACAGCTGAATTTAAAATACAATTTCGTTCTGAGCTTTCTGTTAGTAAAAATCACTATTTAAACAGTCGCCTCATGAAATATTGAAAATCATAGGTATTCTTTTATTTATTTTTATTGGAATGCCGACTATGCGATATCAATCAGCGCCTGCTAATACAGAAGAAGCACAAGAAACCACAGCGCAACGAGCAGCACGACAACAGCAAGAACGCAGGGATGAGTTAACTTACTCGTCAAGTGATTATAAGCGCTGGAATGATAACCGAGACAAAGTCGTCGCCGACCGCAAAGAAGAAGAACAGAAAAACCATATTCACGTGGGCGAAGAGCGTGAGGTGCCTGACGCTATCCTGTCACCGATGCCCACATCAAGAATGGCAATGAACGATGCAACCGGAAAGCGCGTATTGCCATCCGACCTGCTTGGTTCTAGCTTTTCCAATCAGCCTGTTAGTGCAGAGGTCGTCGCTCTTCAGATGTCATCACTCACCCCTACCACTCAAAAGGAAGTTAAAGAGAGTGGTGAGCTTGTGTTTAGTGGCATGCAATACAAACACGCCCATGGAACGGTAGGTGCGCTCCAAGTTATCGATACATATGCAGGAGAACAACCCGATAAAAATACATCACAGATGGCCTACTGGGTCGCGCAAGGCAAGTATCTCGATATACCAAAAAAACCTGATCCTCATCGCGACCATTTATATGTTTTCACGCCCAATTTTAGCGGCTGCTCTTTTGTTGTGGATGACTGGAGCGATGATTTAATCAGGGTTTACCATGTGGAAGGTGGCAAAGAAGATAAGCAATACAATGATGTGAAAGACCACAGCAACGGATTAATCAACTATATGAGTTTCCGTGATTATGGCTTTTACCAAAAAGGTAGCACCACGATTAAGAATATTACGGGCTTTGCCTTTATGCGCTACAACACTCAAACTCGAAATTGGGAAATTCATTACCAGAAGCAGGAGCATGCCCCTTCTATCAGTCAACCTACGACATCAGCTAAAACACTCTTCTCATCAGAAAAGCACACGGCAAAAGTCATGGCATCGAAGGAGTCTCGTGTGGTTGAGACGGGAGCCATAGTAATAAAACGCTAACGTTGAAGTAATAATGAGCTTGAGTTGTAAACGAGCGCAAACCAACAAAATAGTCAGTCATTAAAAACAAAAACGCCCCAAGGTTCACTTAGGGCGTTTTTATTAATTTGATATCAAGAGGTTTTAGGCTGTTTTATCGAGACCTTATTCCCAATCAAGAATAACTTTGCCTGACATACCGCTGCGCATTACATCGAAGCCTTCTTGGAAGTCATCAATCTTGTAATGGTGCGTGATGATTGGCGATAGATCCAGACCAGATTGGATCAGTGAAGCCATCTTGTACCAAGTTTCGAACATTTCACGGCCGTAGATACCTTTGATCACCAAGCCTTTGAAGATAACTTGGTTCCAGTCGATACCCATGTCTGATGGTGGAATACCTAGTAGTGCAATACGACCACCGTGGTTCATCGTCGTTAGCATTGAGTTGAATGCTGCAGGGTTACCAGACATTTCTAGACCTACGTCGAAGCCTTCTGTCATGCCTAGCTCAGCCATTACGTCTTCTAGCTTCTCTTGTGCAACGTTTACTGCGCGCGTTACACCCATCTTACGAGCAAGTTCTAGACGATATTCGTTCACGTCTGTGATCACTACGTGGCGAGCACCAACGTGTTTCGCGACTGCCGCTGCCATGATACCGATTGGGCCAGCACCTGTGATCAGCACGTCTTCACCTACTAGGTCGAAAGAAAGCGCGGTGTGTACTGCGTTACCAAACGGGTCAAAGATAGACGCTAGATCGTCAGAGATGCCTTCAGGGATCTTGAACGCATTGAACGCTGGGATCACTAGGTATTCTGCGAATGCACCTTCACGGTTAACGCCCACACCAATTGTGTTGCGACATAGGTGAGTACGGCCGCCACGACAGTTACGACAGTGACCACACGTGATGTGACCTTCGCCAGATACGCGGTCACCGATTTCAAAGCCACGAACTTCCTGACCAATTGCAACCACTTCACCCACGTATTCGTGACCAACAACCATAGGTACTGGAATTGTCTTTTGTGACCATTCGTCCCAGTTGTAGATGTGTACATCTGTACCACAGATAGCGGTTTTCTTAATTTTGATCAGAATGTCGTTATGGCCAACTTCAGGTTTATCAACCTCAGTCATCCAGATGCCTTCTTCAGGCTTTAGCTTTGATAATGCTTTAATTTTCATAGTATTCACCAAACATTGCCCCGCTCTATGCGTGACAAAAAATTCTTTCATCTAATGCGTTTAAAGAAGAAATAAAGGCTTTGCCCATGAGCCGACTCCAAAGAGTTGGGAAAGCCTTTTGATCTTTAAACGTAAGTTCTTTCTCTTTTCCATCTAATCCCTCCCCTATGTTTAGGAGGAGGCTAGGAAGAGGAAACGAAACTTAGATGATACCCATGTCCTTACCAACTTGGATGAACGCGTCGATTGCACGGTCTAGTTGCTCACGAGAGTGTGCCGCAGACATTTGAGTACGAATACGCGCTTGACCTTTTGGTACAACAGGGAATGAGAAGCCGATTACGTAGATGCCTTTCTCTAGAGCGCGCTCTGCGAATTCTGCTGCTACTTTTGCGTCGCCAAGCATGATTGGAATGATTGCGTGGTCAGCACCACCCATTGTGAAACCAGCGTCTTCCATGCGAGTACGGAAGTGTGCTGCGTTTTCCCATAGGCGGTCACGTAGGTCACCGCTCTCTTCTAGTAGGTCTAGAACGCGGATAGAAGCGCTTACGATTGCTGGTGCAACAGAGTTAGAGAATAGGTATGGACGAGAACGCTGACGTAGCCAGTCAATCACTTCCGCTTTACCAGACGTGTAACCACCTGAAGCGCCGCCCATTGCTTTACCTAGCGTACCAGTGATGATGTCGATACGGTCAACCACGTTGTGGTGCTCGTGCGTACCTGCACCTGTTTTACCCATGAAGCCAACAGCGTGAGAGTCATCAACCATAGTCAGTGCGCCGTACTTCTCTGCTAAGTCACAGATAGCTGGTAGGTTTGCTACTACGCCGTCCATTGAGAACACGCCGTCCGTTACGATAAGAATGTGGCGAGCACCTGCTTCTTTCGCAGCGATCAGTTGTTGCTCTAGCTCTTCCATGTTGTTGTTTGAGTAACGGAAACGCATCGCTTTACATAGACGAACACCGTCGATGATTGACGCGTGGTTTAGTGCGTCAGAGATGATTGCATCCTCTTTACCTAGAATCGTTTCAAATAGGCCCGCGTTTGCGTCGAAACATGATGTGTAAAGAATCGTGTCTTCTTTACCTAGGAACTTAGAAAGCTTCTGCTCAAGCTCTTTGTGGATGTCTTGAGTACCACAGATGAAACGTACTGAAGCCATACCAAAACCGTGCTCGTCCATGCCTGCTTTACCCGCTTCGATAAGTGCTGGGTGGTTAGCAAGACCAAGGTAGTTGTTCGCACAGAAGTTTAGTACTTCTTCACCAGTAGAGATTTTAACAGCCGCTTGCTGTTGAGACGTGATGATACGCTCTGCTTTGTAAAGGCCTTCCGCCTTCACTTCTTCAATTTGCTGTTCAATCTGTTGGTAAAATGCAGAAGACATTCGCAATTCCTTCCTGTTTATTTTGTCGAGTTTTCACTCGATTAGAATTAGGTTGAGCCTTTATGTGACGGGGGTCACAGGCACTTACTTATCAATTAAGTGTAGTGTAATTCAAGGAAGGAAAAACGATTATCCCTCAAGGTGGAAAAGCATTAATGAATCCGAGGCACGAATCCAGTTAATGCTTTTCTATGAGGTTGTAATTAAAGAAGTTATAGCCAAGTCGGCTTAGCTAAAAGTGCTTCAAAGTCCTGAGCAGGTAATGGTCGGCTATAGTGGAAACCTTGTCCGAACTCACAGTTTAGGTTTTTCAAGTAATCCACATGACGCTGTTCTTCGATGCCTTCTGCGACGATCTTCAGATTCAGCGCTTTCGCCATCGCAATAATTACGTTCACAAGCTCGCGGTCGGACTCATTCTCAAACATGTTCTGCAAGAAGCTGCGGTCGATCTTGAGGCGATCAAACGGGAACTTCTGCAAGTAACTTAATGCAGAATAACCGGTACCGAAATCATCAATGGTGAGCTTCGCGCCCAATGCTCGCAAGCTGTCTAACATCCCCATCAGTTCGTTACTGTGGTTGAAGAGCAAGCTTTCCGTTACTTCTACATCGAACATTTCGGCAGGTAATCCCGACTCTTCAAGATGCTGCTTAATTTGTTCTAAGAGTTGATCACAGTATCTAAACTGCACACTAGAGAAGTTTACTGACACGAACAGAGGTGCAACGTTCTGCCATTGAGCAGCTTGGTGGCACGCTTGGCGAATTGCAAAGTCCCCTAGCTGATGAATCAAACCGTTCTTCTCGGCAATCGAGATAAACTCTTCTGGATTAACGAAACCAAACTTCTCATCGTTCCAACGCATCAAGGCTTCAGCACCGACAATCGTACCGCTGTTCAAGTCAATAATAGGTTGGTAGTAGAGCTCTAATAAATCGTGCGCAATGGCATGACGCAGACGACTTTCTAAATCTAAGAAGCGCTGCAAATCTTGGTTCATGTTGTGGTCATAGAAGCAGAAGGCATCACGACCATCTTGCTTCACGCGGTACATCGCCATGTCTGCACACGCCAGTAGTTGCTCTGCGTTGTCGCCATCCTCTGGGAACACCGACATACCAACACTCGCCGATAAGAAAAATTCATGGTTTTGCCAAACGAACGGTTCATTGAACACAGACAGAACAGTCGTTGCAAAACGTTTTGCGCTGTCGGCATCTTGCAAATCAGGGATAACCAAGAGGAATTCATCGCCACCAATACGCGCGAGTAAGTCAGTCTTGCGTACCGCGTTGTGCAGGCGTTCTGCTGCCAGTTTCAAGACTTCATCACCGACAAAGTGACCCATGGAGTCATTGATTTGTTTGAAGTGGTCGAGGTCAATGAACATAACCAATACGTTGGAACCCATTCGCTCAGCGCGTGACAGTTCCAGATCCAAACGTTCTGAGCCATATACTCGGTTTGGCAACCCGGTCAGAGAGTCGTGTTTTGCTTGGTAAGCCAACTCCATCTCTGATGATTTACGGCGCTCGATTTCACTGGTTAGTCGTTGGTTTTGCTGAGACAGGAAGTCTTTACGTTTTTTCTCTTCTTCCAGTTTGATCTTAAGCTCAACACGCGTGTTATTAAGGCTGAACGCATACAAGAGACCAAACACAATCAAGATAGCAAGGATACTCAATCCAGTAATGAATACGCGCGAGGTATAGATGTCGCGTTCACTAAGAGATTCAAACCACGCCATCAACTCGAAATGATGACGTTCAATTGGCACTTCGAAGTAAATCTTCTGTTTAAGCTCTTGAGAAAGCGCGTTTGGACCCGTAACGTTTTCTTGTTCCAGTTTGCGACTGATCGAGTCCCAAACTTCCATTTCAACGTCATTGATCTTCAGTACCATGCGACTGTAGCTGTCTTCATGCTCCTGATTGGTGAGTTGAGAAATCACCACTTGCTTGTTGATGTCTGCAATCAAGTAACCAACCGGTTTGCCAGAGAACATCACTTGCTTGACCACTTGGATTAACACTCTGCCGTCATCACGAACGGCTCGTATCTCTTCGGTGTTTTTGTGGTTTTGCAGTAATCGCGAGGTGTCGATACGATGGTCTGTTTTCGCACCGGTTGTGACGATTGTTGAGCCATCAAGGCCAATCAGAGTCAGCTTCTTGTAGATGATTTGGTTGTTGACGATTTTCGTTTCGGACTTTTCTTGCAGCTTGCGTTTCAAATTAATCAAACTCGCACCCAAGCCGTATTCCATCGACATGCCAGAAGCGAGGTTAGCAAAAAAGGTCTGCACCGTTTTATCGGTGGATAGATGATCTATATCTTCGCTGGCAAGCGTAAATAAATTATCAAGCGTACCTGCGTAACTTTTCACCTTTAGGCCGAGTTCTCGGTGTTGTGAATCTTTTAATTTATTTTGACCTAAACTCGTCACAGTAATAAGCATCGCCAAGTAGAGCGATACCAAAATCGCACTGATGGTAATGATCTTCTGGCTTGATATTTTTTTTACAGACTTTCTCATATATCTTTCTTACTATCTTCTAAGAAGTAGTCATTATAGAAATAGTAAATAGATGGGTAATATTTCTCGACCAGAGCTTGGTACGTCCCATCTTGCTTAATTGAATTCAAATATTGGTTAAACGCGGCTTTTAATTCAGGAGAATCCTTACGGAAGGCAACCGCCATTTTTTGATTTTCAGAGACTGGGCCAATGACTTTGATTTCACCTGGCCATTTCTCTAATGCAATCAGTGTATCTGCCACATCTAGCAGCGTACTCTCTGCATCGTTCTTCATGATGGCAGGAACCATTTCGTTCAAACGGCGCTGGCCATCAGGCAAAATCACCTTAGCACCCGTGTCATACAAGTTGTAAAGATTTGGGTCTAGGCATGAGTGCTCCATCGCCAGAACTTCACGTCCATTAATCAGAGCTTTTACTTTGGTGATGTCGCGCTCCACCGAGCCAGTCGGTGTGATTGGCGTAAGAGTAGAATCGGTACGAGCCACCAGCCACACTGCAGATGGAAAGTAGTCATCTGAGAAATCGACGATTTGAGCACGCCAATCCAAAATAGTGACACCGTTAGCGATCAGATCGCCTTCAACTGGCACCTTCTCACCCACAACCAGCTGCGCATCTTTGTATTCGACTTGCTGACCTGTCAGTTTACCAACCACATTATTCCACTGCGCTGGTACGTACTGGTAACGCACGCCGAGAGATTGAGCAAACCCTTTGATGATATCGACATCAAGACCGGTCAGTGTTTGCATTTCCCCTTGATCAATGTAAGAAACGAAGTTGGCGTAAGGCACACCGATATGACGCAGCACGCCACTGTCTTTGATGTCTTGCAGATCGCCCGCCGAGACAGAAGTCGACATGATTGAAGCAAGAGCAACGGTAAGTGCCGTCATGGTTCGTTTGATTGTTTTCACTGACATGGTGAATATCCCTCTCTTCCACAAAGCGCCCAATAAAGGGCGCTTTGAAAGTTCAACAACGTTAGAACGAGTTGTAAAGATCCGTGATGGCTTCTACAAGCCCTTCAACGTCTTTCTCATCGTGGAATAGATGCGTTGAGATGCGCAGTGCTTGTGTTTCGTAAGCATCATCTTTGTACAGCTTGAAGCTTGTCGTACGGATTATGTAGCCATAGTCTTCACGCAGACGGTCTCGGAACAAGGTGAGTCGTTCTTCATCCGTCACATCGTTAAATGGGTTGAACGTCGTTAGACCACTGGTTAAGCCTTCCACATTTGGCGAGTACATCTGAGCATGTGGTAACGCTTCATTAAGCAGCGTTTTGCATAGATCACTTAGTTCAAGAACACGCTCTTGAATACGGTCACGACCAATCTCGTCCCACATCTTACAGCTATCAGCAAGTGCTTGTTTTGCTGGGTAGTTGTCATTACCAATGTATTGCATTTGCAATTGCTTGCCTAGGTAATCTGCGTGAGAAAGAGAAGAGTTGATCAACCACAGTGGATTCTCGCGATCACTCCAGTACTCATTCAAACGGTTGCCGTTATCACGTACATACAAGATACCTGTCGCGCCTGGACCACACTGCCACTTATGGCCAGATCCTGCATAGAAATCACAATCCATATCGTGGAAGTCTAAATCGAACATACCAACAGTGTGCGCACCATCAACTAAGGTTGGGATACCGTGTTGTTTTGCAAGAGAACAGATTTCTTTGGCTGGAAGAGTAGTACCTGTTTTGTAGGTAATGTGCGAGAAAACGATTAGACGAACGTTGTGGTGGGCTTCAATCGCTTCGCGGAACGCTTGAATGTAATCTTGTTCAGAAACGTCTTCAGTACCAGTGAAAACAGGAAGTTGAATTTCGACCACATCCACACCGAAGCGGTGTTTTGCTACATTCATTGGCGAAGTGGCAGCAACGTGTTCGTGGTGAGTCGTTAGGATGACATCGCCCGGTTCGAAATGAAGGCCATTGATAATAGAACATAGGCCATCAGTAGTGTTGCGGCTCAGAATGATTTCATCTGGGTTAGCACCAAAGCCCGGCGCTACTTGCGTCACCATTTCAGAAACATGAGGCCAAGCACCAAACTTGTCTTTCATATCCCACGGGTACTTAGCAACGATTTTGTTGTTGTCTTCGTATCCTTCAAGAACATGTTTTGGCATTGAACCTGTCGTACCGATGTTCATGTAAGTCGTTCGTTTATCCAATACGAACTGCTTTTGAACTTTACGCCAAAAGCGTTTATCGTTCTTTTTACCTAGACGGCTCCAGTCGATATTCGGTTCCTTTGCTTGAACAGCACCAGAAAACGCTGAAGCACTGACGCCAGCCACAACTGCACCAGTTGCACCTTTTAAAAAATTGCGGCGGCTGCGATTAGTCTGAATAGATTCCTTGTCGCTCATCTTTTCGATCCTTGTCGGAAGTTTAGCCATATTATTAATTATGAATCCGTAACTATCTGTTACTAAACCATTATTACCTAATAGGTCTATAGTTTAGATTTTTCCGCTGCAATTAAGTGACTTTAGTTCCACTTTTTCATTCCATCTGATGATATAAGCAACAATTTCCACACCCACAAATAGACAACCAAACACATATTAAAATATTCACTAAAACACTTATTGCTAATATAAATCACAAATCAATTTATAATCTCCACCAAAAGAGAAAAACTATGTTTGTAATATTTTCATCACAAATTAGACAACAAGGTTAATATTGCAATCTAGCACGTTAAATATGTAACAGAATACGTTTTATTCGCGCATGTTATTTGTTCACCGATTAAATAACGGATTGGATGAATTATTCGAAATGAAATTAATGTTTAATGAGTATGACTAGTCGATTCTGTTTTTCAGCAATTACGTTGAGTGTGTAGCTTCGAGAAATACTAGTTGTATGAGACAGACAAAAAGCGCCCGATAGATAGGCGCTTGCTTTATGTGTGATAAGAGTTGGAACTAGGGGATCAGAGTAAGAACCTAGAGGCGGTGAGAAAGCGCTCACACCGCTCTTAAAGTGAACTTCTGTTGATACTGAGAGGATGTTGCATTGGTCTCAAGATAGCTGTGGTGAAGCATTAAGATCGATTGGACAATCTTCGTCCCGATCCCCAAAGAACCGCCCTCCGCTTCTTCCTCGATGTGATTGACGAAGGTAAAGTGGATACGCGACTTATCCTCACTCAAATGCGCTTGGCAATGCACTTCCGAGCCGATTGGGCTGTGGCGCAATGCGTTTTCAAGCAGGTTCAATACCAACCGCTCTAAGAGTCCTTTATCACCCACGGTTTGGATTTCGTTATCGATATCCACTTTCAACACCACTTCTTTACGAGAAAACTGGCTCTGCATCGTTTCGGCACATTCTGCCATCAACGCACCAAGATCCACTGGGCGGTACTCGTAGTTTGGCATTGGTGCTTCTTTACGCGCAGCGTCTAATAGAGAATGCAATTGAGTTGAGAGCTTCTCACAATTTCGGAAAGCAACGTCAATCAAAGGGTCGGATTCCGGATGTTGCAAACGCCACGTTTCCAAATAGCCCAGCACGCTTGATAACGGCGTTTTTAAATCATGACTAAGCTGCAACAAGCTTTGACGACGATGAGACGATTGATACTCCAACTGTAAAAACTGCTGCTGAATATGCTTCGCCATCATCTGATAAGAGTGCGCAATCGGCACGAGTTCCGGCACTTGGTGAGTAAAATCAGGTTGCAGGCGGAAATCATGTTCAGCTTGCTGTTGAAGTTGTTTGGTCACACGCTCAATCGGGTTCAACAGACTACGTTTGACCAGCACATAAGCCCCAAGAGCAAAACCTAAAATGGATACTAAGACCAATCCTGCCAGCGCGATATAAGGAGTATCGACTTGAGCATTGGCAATGGCGTCATGTCGGGTACTGCCAATCACCACGTAGAGATAACCGACCGTAGAGCCTAATTCCTCTATCGCCGCAACAGAAAAAACTTTATGTTCACCACGATTACGTGGGTCTTCACCCAAAATAGGAAAAGGCTGGTCATTTAAAAATTGCTTTATGGGATTGAGATCCACCTTCCCCATGATCTCCGCCCCTTCTGGCGCTGCATGGGTGGTGATATTGCCTTGGCTATCGAGGAAGTAGATTTCAAAATCAGGGCCGATCAGCATGAGCGTGTGAAAAATCGACTTAAGTGCTTTAGGGTTGTAATCCGTCCCGATCATCAGCGGATTATCGTCACGCATATGGCTAGCTAGCTCTTTATGGAGGCTTTGCTTAGTGCGTAACTCAATGGTTTCTTTTTGCCAATTGTAAGTTAGTGCAATCACCACCGCCGCGAGGCAGAACCACAAGCTAGTAAATACTACCAAGCGAGATTTGAAGCTCATCCTATCGCCTCCTTAAACAGCGGTGTTTCTGAAACACCCGTGATGATTGAAAAATGACGGTAAAAACAACTGCCGACTTACTGTCTTGGCTTGATGTTTTGACTTACTTTCTTGCATTAGTGTCTTGGTTGAAACTTATATCCAACACCCCACACGGTTTGAATGAAGTGATGATCAGAATCAGACAAAGACAACTTGCTGCGTAAACGGTTTATGGTGCTACACACCGTATGGTGATAACCAGAATGACTGGTGTTCCAAACGTGATCGAGCAATTCATCTTTACTGTAGACTCTGCCCGGACGAGTCGCGAGAAACTGCAGCAAAGTAAACTCTGTCGCGGTAAGAGTGACGTCTTTATCGTTCAGGGATACTTGGTGCAACTCCGGAATAATTCTCAGCGGACCAAAATCCATCGCATCATCGAGGACTTCATTTGCTACTTTGACTTCTGCGGTTTGGCTGACTCTGCGTAACACGTTTCGCACTCGTGCTTGGAATTCTAATACGCTAAATGGCTTAGTGATGTAGTCATCAACGCCCGCTTCTAAACCGTCAACCTTGTCCATTTCACCGTCTCTGGCTGTCAGCATGAGCACTGGGCTCCAATCTTGTTGCTGACGCAAATAATGGCAGATATCTAGACCATCACCATCTGGTAAACCTCGGTCAAGGATCAATAAATCAAAGGGTTGTTGCTGATATTGCGCTTTAGCATCGGCGACATTTGTGGCTCGCGACACTTGGTGTCCTTGAAACTTGAGATGCATCTGAACCAGTTCTGCCAAATCATCGTCATCTTCCACCAACAAGATGTTCGCGACTAAATTGATTACCTGTTGTTCCATGGTCCTTTCCTTGCCTTCGAGTATCCTCACTTTGCACATGACCGGAACAAATTAGAAATTCTTTCAAAAAAGGTTCCGATGACGCCATGAGGGATAAAGCGCTCGGCTACAAGCGCTTTGGAAAGGAGACGTCATCGGAGCCTGTGTTACTCGACTCGAATGATGGTGACTTTCGCACCTGGGTTCAAGAAACGATGGTTAGCAGAGAGTGCTGAGTTTGCTAATCCATCATCTTGGCTAACTACCCCCGCATGGAATGCAACAACGTCATTGCTGTCATTACGGGCGGCATTGAAGCCTTCACCGCCCCCCGCAGGGCCCGGAATGGTTGCAGCAAGTTCATCGTTCAGTTCTGTGCCGGAATCCCAAACGTTCATGCTCATTTCGTAGCTTTCACCCACTGCGAGCGATTTGAGCGATAGCCCCGTTTCGCCAACAAAGGCATCGTTGGTGTTCACGAACATAGACGCCACAGACAAGTAACCGTAACGACTAGGGTCAACCGTGATGGTGACTTCGTCCGATGCCCCCGGCAACACCAATCCATTACCCGAAATACCTTCGTAAACACTGTCATTGCTGTTCATCAACTCAATCAGTTCGGCGTTACTACCGCCTTCGGCAAGATGCTCAAGTTCAACAGATGCAGCTTGGCCAATTTCAAACAGTTGGTAGTCACCATTGTGAGTGAGTACCGCAAGCGGAGACATAGGTTGATTCGCAGTCAAGTTCGCAACGTTGACGGTGTAGCGGTACGATTTCACTACATCGTTATCATCGTCGCTTGGACAACCGGCGAGCAAGCCGACTGAAGCTGCTACTAGTAAGATTCTGTATTTCATACATCCCCCTTACTTCACAACGATTGTGATGGTTGCGACTGGGTTTAACCAACGATGGCTGCTGCTGTCTAAGTCACTGATGCCGCCAGTTGGATCGCTATCACCAAGGTTACCCGGATGCACGTGAACTTTATCGTTAGTTACTGTTGCTTCAACGCCTGTGCCGCCAGTACCAAAGGTAATGAAAGGTGGGTTTGGCATGCTAGACGCAAGTTCATCGTTCGCTTCTGTACCGGCATCGTAACTTCTTAGCGTTGCTCGGTATGTACCCGCTTCCGTTGGAATCTTCCAGCTATCTAGACCAACAAAACCGTCATTGGTTGGCAGCAACATCGCGCTCAGAGAAAGATATCCGTGGTCGCCACTGTCTAGGGTGAAGGTGGTTGCAACACCCGGATTCAAAATACCACCAGCAGGGTTCTCAACCACCGCACCACCAGCGTTACCAATCACACTAGCAAGCCCAGAGATATCACCGCCTTCTGCCATTGCTTCTAGTTCTGGCGTTGCTGCTTGACCCGTTCTGAACATTTGAAGATCAGAACCATGTGCGGCAACAATAAGAGGCGTAAAGTAGATGCCTTTAGTTGCGTTTGTCACGGTGATTTCCAATTCCGCCGCATTCACTGATGCAGAGCCTAATGCCATAGCGACTGAAGTCATGACGAGTCCGAGTTGGGTACGTTTTTTCATTGTGATTCCATCCTTTAATGAGGGTTGAACTACCCAAGCCCATGTATACGGCTTTACTTCTTTGTTCGTGACTTGAGTAGGTTAAGCATTACGTTTCGAACGTTTTGCGTTCTTGCTTCTAAGAATGACGAGCAAATCTATCAGCAACTTCATCGAATTCTCATAAAATTCTCACAAGTTCTGTTCGAATTCTGTCAACAGCACTTTTTTACTCTTAATCAGCTATTTACACTTCGCGCTCTCCCCTCCTACAATGCGGTATTCCCTGTTTAAATCACGATTCTCACCATGATTCATAACGTTTTGTCTGCCTACTATGGCGAAATCTACGGCATCGCTTTTTTCAACCACTACTTGAGCCATTACGCCCAAAGTGAACAACAAACGCTGTGGCAAACCTTGATTAAAGTGGAAGAGCTAACCGCAGAAAAGCTCAAACCTGTACTGCTGAAAAATGGCATGGATATCGAAAGTCGACACCAAGAGATGTTGGATAAAGGCTTGGAAGATGCAACCAAATGGATTGGTTTACCATGGCAAGAGTTGGTGGCGACTCTTCTGAAATGGGTAGAACCTTATGAGGTCAAGTATCGAGAATGGCATGAAGAAGTGAAAGCTTCACAGCAGTATTCAATCGCTGAGCGAGAAGCTATCGAGTTGATTGCAGACCACGAAACGGCCATTTATCACTGTTGGCAGCAATACCATACTGGTGAATCTGGCTTGCCTGCACTCAATGCATTTTTGGCAAAATATCGTTAAAGCGAGACGGTGACACTTGAACCTCGTGAAACCGTACCAGACAATATCGTTATTCCGCTGCGCAGAACTGAACAATTATGGTTAATCCAAAACTCATTGCCCTACTTCCTGATCTTGCGTCGTTTATCTTAGTGGTAAACGAAGGCAGTTTTACCGCTGCAGCCAAACAACTCGGCGTGACGCCATCGGCTTTAAGTAAGTTGATCACACGATTAGAGCAAGCCCTCTCGGTGAAACTGTTTGAGCGCACGACTCGTAAGTTGATCATTACTCAAGCTGGGCAAAAGGTTTACGACCAAAGCATCGCAATGGTGAATGCCGCGCAGCAAGCCGTTGAGTTATCTGCAGAAGATCATGCTGAGCCAACAGGCGCACTCACAGTGGCAGCCCCTGAAGCATTTCTTAATTCGGTGCTTCAACCGTTTGTGTTGCCATTCCTAGAACGTTATCCAAATATTCAGCTTAAGCTGCGTGCAGCAGATGGTGAGATCGATCTTTTCCGCCAAGGAATTGATGTCGCATTTAAGCTCACCGACAAACCCGATGAGAATCTGGTCCTCAAAGAGATCAGCAAGACCAATCTCGTTTTGTGCGCCTCTCCAGATTACCTAGCCAAACACGGTATGCCTGAGCACCCAACCGAGCTTGAGCAGCACGACTGTATCTACCTTGCCGAGAACGACAAAGACAATATCTGGTCGTTCTTTAAAGAGGAAGCTTTCCACTCGATTGCAGTAAGTGGACGCTACGCCGTCAACCACTCTCAAATGCGCTTGAACGGGGTTAAGTCTGGCTTGGGAGTTGGGATCTTCCATGACTTCGTGATCAAAGACGCGTTAGAGCAAGGGGAAGTGGTGGAAGTATTGCCGGATTGGATGATCAAGAGTAACTACCACGGCGCTATCGCGATGCAGTATGCGCAAACCAAATACATGCCTGCTCGCCTGCGCGTATTTATCGACTTCGTTAAGGAGCATTTAGTCTCCGAGGACACTAACCATGCTTGAGGATACAAGCCATGTTTGAAGAGGCTAACCATGTTTAATGCTATTCATCACGTCGCGATCATTTGCAGCGATTACCCAAGGTCAAAACGCTTTTACACTGAAGTGTTGGGATTGAAAGTCATTGCTGAAAACTATCGTGAAGCCAGAAACTCATACAAGCTTGACCTTGCTTTACCTGACGGCAGCCAAGTGGAATTGTTTAGCTTTCCGGGCGCACCAGAGAGACCGAGCTTTCCCGAAGCACAAGGGCTGCGACATCTAGCGTTTTTGGTTGATGATGTTGAACAGGTGAAAGGCTACCTAGAATCGAATGACGTTGAAGTTGAGCCAATTCGTATTGACGAATTCACAAGCAAAGCATTTACCTTCTTCCAAGATCCAGATGGCTTGCCGCTGGAGATTTACCAGAAATAAAAAGAGCCAGCACTTCGCTGGCTCTTTTACTATTCCATTCTTTGTCTGTTACTAATTCAACGCCGTTTTCAGCTTCTCGATGCGGTTAAACAACAGCCAATCCAGTGCGAGAACCGTAACAATCGCCAAACCGCCCATCGGGAACGCCAGACACAATATCACCAACGTTACTAAGCCTAGCTTCCAAATACCGTCTTGCTGAAACTTAGGTGGTGCGCCCAATGCGGCACTGCGACTTGGTCTACGAATCCACCACATCACCACACCTGTGATTGAGATTAAGATGAACGCCAAACAGAACACTACGTTGAGCACTTTGTTAAGCACACTGACATCACCTTGATGCAATGACACACCTGCCGCCATGAACTTGGCAAACAAACTGTAATCTTGCCATGTGACATCCACCAACAAGCGACCGGAATATTGGTCAAAGTGGCTGGTGCGATCTTGTCTTGGGTCGGAAATGTCGCCGCCCATAGAGTTAGCTGCAACGGTGTAAACGCCCGTCTCAGAGCGTGGTAAAAACAGCTTATAGCCAGTGAAGCCCATCATTTCAGCCTTGAGGATGATATCATCAATGGAGAGCGCATCATGACTACCTGCGTATGCCATCTCTTCCTTCATATTGGCATGATCATGAGCGGGCTTATCTTTCGATTCTGGCACAGCAGCAAGCTCTAAGTTCCATGGCATCTCTTCTGAAGCACCGTGGTTAAGATCTTTATGTGTCAGTGTGGATTCCGGTTTCTCACCCCATGTGTAATAGGTTGGGAAGGTATTCCAAGCTTGTACCATTTTCGCCCCCCAGATCCCTGCCCACGACAATCCTGAAATCAAAAAGAACAACAGAACAAGCGACAGTACACCACCTAAATTCGCATGTAGGTCACGCATCAAAATTCGAGGGCCATTGTTAAGGCGAATTTTCAAAAAGCCGGCGCGGCTGGCGTTGTCTCTCGGTAACCAAAGGTACAAACCAGACACCAACAGCAAAATCCCCAGACTTGCGGCGATTTCAATTAAACGGTCGCCTAGGTCGCCGATGAGCAATGTGCCGTGAATGCTGTTCATCAGTTCATAAATGCTATCACCACGATTAATGGTGCCTTGTACGTCTCCTGTGTAAGGATTTACTGCAACAATCAGCGAGCTGCCTTCTTGGTTTTGAATCGAGAATCGGTTGGCAATATCGGCCGTTTTAGCAGGTACAAATTGAGTGACATTAAAATCGGGATACGCCTGCTTTACGGTTTCTAATTGTGCAGAGACAGGAACCATTTGCTCTTGTGGTGAAACTTGCAATGTCGCTTCGTATCGAGCCAGTTCGATTTCATCATCAAACAACATCACCAACCCCGTGAGGGAAAGCATGAGCATAAATGGAATGACGAACAAACCTGCGTAGAAGTGCCATCGCCACGTCATAAAGTAGATGGATTTTGCGCGTGAGGCTTCCTTGAGTTGAGGCTTTGCCGAGTTTCTCAACATGTGTATTTTCCTTTTTTCATTGTTGAACACCCAAATTCAGCCAAACGCATCCTGCACATACGCATTCGTATGCGGCGCTATTTGACTTAGATTTGGGAGTACCACTGCTCGAAGTGGCAGTGCTATGTGACTTTACTTGTTATGGTTTTTGTTATGAGAAAAGGGAAACTGGCGGCGCTCGAGGAACTGGCGTTTCAAATCGCACACTTAGAGCCAAATAAGCGTAGCTGTCAGAAATCACCAAGCTCAGTCTTGAGAGTATTGGTGTCGTTGGAAGTGTATTGTGATGAAAAGTCGAGAAGTGGCTAAAAGGACAAGGCTTACCTTTGTGGCTGACAGAATTGTCGCCCTCTTCTATTTGAACCAACTCAAAACCGTTAAGCGTACATAACGTCGCCCACACGCCCATGCTGTTACCATGAGCATTGATAACAGGCATCAGCGTCACTAGCGCCCAACTGAGAGCACTAGCAAATAACATCGAGCGGTAAAAAGGAATTAATCTACGCATAACGGTGACTTAACAAATTTCACACAGCGTAACTAATTCTGAGTGGTAGCTCAAAAACAGGATCAATAAGTGGCTGCTACCTCACAGGTTTTCTTGAATACCTCGATTGACAGGCACAAAAAAGCCCGCCGAAGTGGCAGGCCTATGGTCATTTCTTCAAGTTGGATAAACGGTTAGCTAAACAGTTTGCTCCAGATACTTGGGTTGCGTTTGTCGTGATACTCTTCACGAAGGCTATCGATTTCACGCAGTTGCTCTTTCGCTTCTTCTAGCTTGCCTGCATCAAGATCTGCTTCAATCTTATCTAGCGTTACCGTCAGCTTGTTAAAGCCTTCTAGGTAGATATCGAACTTCTCTGGTGGGTAATTACCACGCTTAGATTGTTCAACGATCGCTTGCAAGCTATCAATCGCAGATTTCATGGTTTCAACATCAGACGCTTCTGCCGCCTGTTTGAATTCCATCTTCATCTGCTTCATGTTTTGTTTTAAGTCGACGGCTTCTGCCATTGCGTACGTTGAGCCTAACGCAATTACACACCCCAACACTAAAGGACGTAACATCTTCACTTCTCCATTGAATGCCGAATTCTGAGTCGGCTTTTTAATGCGAGCAGTGTAAAGCAATCCCTTAACACTTGCATAACCAAAAATGTAATCAAGTTTATGCGTTGCGAATCTCGTCATACTCTGCAATTGGCATACGGCCGCGCAGCTCTAAGAAGGCTAAGAATTGTTGTGCTGAGTGAGTAATAACCTTGCTGCTGTCGATACCGACTCTATCCATTAACTCACCCACCAAGCTCAGGTTACCCACATCATGGCAGAAGTGCGCATCACTGCCCGTGGTGAAGAAGACACCGAGCTCTTTACCGATTTGGGCAATCTCATGGCAACGGTCTACACTGCCGACACGGCTGTTGCCTTTCAATGTGGTGTTATTGATTTCAATCGCGACATTGTGCTCTTTAGCGCACTTCAGTACGGCTTCAAAATCGAAGTCAAAGTTGGGGTTACCCAAATGGCCTAGCGCGTCAACACGACCATTTTTGATGATGTTCAACAGCGCTTCAGTGTGCGTAGCATTATCTGCTGGGCGGAACACTGGCTCATGAAAGCTAGCAATCACCCAATCCAAATTGCGATCAACGCTATCTGGAATATCTATCTCACCCTTGGTGTTCATAATGTTAGATTCAACGCCACGAATAATCGCAACGCCTTCAAGAAAGCGAGGCAGAATTTTCTGGTTAGAGAAGAACCAGTAATGAGGCGCACCCGGCATTGATTCAGCGTGGTCGGTCGTGCAGAACATATCCAGCCCGTTCTCTTTTGCCGATTTCGCGTTTTCAATCAACGTACTATAAGCGTGGCCGCTGGCGTACGTATGCGTGTGGGTATCAACCTTAAATTCCATCATCAACTCTCTTGGTGCGCAAATTGGCGGCTATTGTATACCCACAAGCAACCTGTCGTCAGCCCAAATTGACCCGCAATCTAACCTTACTCTTCGCTGATGAGCTTGATTAACGGCAGTGCCTTTTCCCAACCATGATTGAACATCGACACAAAATCACTGTGAGTATGAATGGTGATACTCAGCAACAAGCGATCTTCTATCGTCTCGATCTGATAGATCTCACGAGATCCGATCCACTTAGATGCCAAATCCCCATCCAATTGCTGCCGATTATCCGGGTTAAAAATGGCAACATGATGAAACTCGAGTTTTTGTAGCGGCAGCACCGTATCGATGATCGCCCTTGTCCCGCCCATATCTGGGTCAAAGAAAGTAATGTCACTTCCCTCTTCCCATGCACCATCAAATTGAGACTGAGGTGAAAAGGCTTGCGCCCATCGCTTGTATAGTTCGACATCAGTCAACACGCTCCATACGCGTTGAGGCGTCGCGGCAATCTCGACGTGATAGTTTAAAGTCAGCATATTTTCTCTCCCTGCTCCTTTCTTGACGCTAGTTCATTCTGATTGAAAATCAAACAATTCAATAGCAACCAAAGGAGAATTGCGAAGCCCGACATCAATGGTGCAACCTGACAGGGAAATATGAGCACTTAGAAAGGCTTAGCAGTTTAGGACATTTTTATATAGAAGTGCCATCTCAATGCTTGGTGGTTTTTATTACATTTACATCGTCGATAACAACCCGCGACACAGTAATACACTAGCAATGGAATGAGCATGAATAGCGTAGAACACAGCGAGTTTAATTACATAAAACAACGCATTAATGAAATGAGGCCAGAACAGCTCCACGAAATCAAAGGCGTCATTGAATTTAAAAGGAAATCGCTACTCGATGAGAAACCACTTATCTCCGATGAAGAGATGGAGTTCATCACCATCATGTTCAAGAAAATGGAATAACGGACAAATGTGCTTTTTGATTGAAGATTACTTAAATAAAAACAGCAAGATCAACCTTTCTGATATCAATTACAAGCTACAAGAGATCGTCGATGAAAACGGAACAAACCTTGGCTACGAAGTTCTGATCGACCCTATCAATCTCTCAAAGAAACTTGCTAACGACGTCTATAAAAGAGAAATAAAATATCCACATCTAAGCCGTGCGTTAGTCACTCGATTAGAGCGATACATTAATCGCCATGTGAGTGACTTCGCCGGCAAGCACCTCTTTATCAACCTAGAGAGAAGCAATCTATGCGATAAGTATCTATTGTGCGATCTTGTAATGCTTAAGAACGCGTTAGAAGCGCTTAACGCCTATTTGGTCATTGAAATCACTGAACGAAATGTCTGTAAAGACTGTTCTAGCGTTCGTAAAGGCTTTGAATTTCTCCGCGACCACAAAGTGCTGTTGGCGGTGGATGATTATGACCTCAACGCTGATTTTAGAGAGCAAGAGTTACTTTCTGGATTCTATCAATTCGTGAAAGTTGAACACTCAGACGAAGACAACTACTACAACAAAGTCATTGAACTGAGTAAGAGGACCCGCACAAAGCTAATCATTGAACGGGTCGAGTCTCACCTAGAGCGAAGCGATATCACTCTACATCAGGTGCCTTTTTGGGGCTTACAAGGGTTCTTATATAATACGCGAGCGGTCAGTCTATAAGGTGAGAGCTAGCAAAACTGTCTCAAATTACAGAAGCTGCAATCTTTGCTGGTATCTTGCAGACACTGAAGTTTCTTTTTGACCTTAGGGATCAAAATTGGGTTTGCAATGGAACGAACGATATCCACCTTAACAAGGTATAAGCCGACTTTTTGGCTTCTGTCCTTCGGTGGGTAGTATTTCACTTCTTCTGCGTTAAACACTTTTTTCGCTAGTTCTAGAATTGGGTATCCAGAAACAAACATGTATACGTAGTCTTTTGTCTTATAAAGATCGAGTAAGTAATAGCAAATAGCCTGCACCACTAATTCAAAGAAGTGAGTCGAGTTCATGGAGTATCCCAGCTTCACTAAGCAACTGCGCTTGAGCTCACTTTCAGGAATAGAAATAAAGCTTGGTAGGTTATTTAACTTCTCCAAATTGAGGATGCCCGCCCAGTGACCAACGATGTCATCTCTCTTATTTTTCAACAAAATACATTGATATTTGATGTCCGTCTTCATTGCATAAAGTTCACTGATGAAGCCCTCTAGAGCGGACACATTGCTGTAAAAATCTTGGAATGTATCCACATGCTCATAGTAAGTCTGACAACGCACTTCACTTCGAACGCATTCTGTCACCTTGTAGTACGAGAGCGCGGTTAACGAGAAGTCGAATGCTTTTACCAAGTTAGCCACGACCGATGCATAACGCACTGGAAATTTATGCTGGCTTTCGTCGATATTAAGGAAGATATCAATCAAGCTCACTTCCAACGAACGTGCTATGTAGAACTGTTTATACAAAGGCGGCACCACTTTCCCGTTCAACCAACGGCTCAAAGTGATCGTGTCCAAACCTTTAAATTCTTCGTAATAATTTTGCTGTAAAATCGCGATCAGTTCTTTTCTAGAGATTGATTTTTCCTCTAGCCAAGAAGCGAGCTCCCTCTCAAATTTGTAATTCATAAATCCACCACTTAAATGCTAATTAACCAAGGTACTTTTATAGTTTGTTGTATTGCCGTCATCTCCTAGGATGTCGAACTGTACTTGTTGTGTTTTTAGTTGTTGAGCCAGCGTTAGATTAATGCTGGAGAAAGGTTCAACAGTGATTCTTTCAAACTTCTCCTCTCCTACTTCGATAGCGAGAAAATTCGCATACCAAGGCAGTTCATTGACAACCTTGATGCTCTCCCCTGTCTTTGCGAAGCGAATCTTCTCAAAGGCTTGTTTGTTTGGTTTTTCAATCCCTTCAGGACGAACAAACACTTTTAACCTCAGCCTCAATGGCAAAACGATTTTTTGGCTGTTTGCATTGGCGTCATCTGTCACTTCGTTTACCTGAAAGATGTTTAACCACAGCAAATTTTCACGGTCATCGAACTGCAAATCTTCTCGATTAACTAAAAGGCGCGCTCCCCTTACTTCCTCTGGCGCCATCTTGAAAATAGGCGGAACAACAAACAAAGGCGTCTCCACTTCAGAAGGGGAAACAGTGAGATCCCCTGTATCTGTCCAAATCTGCAATAGCACGTTTTCTTTGCCAGTGTTTGCCAGCATAAAGCCGGCTTCTGTGTCTCCTTCATTAATTACAATTCGGGTTCTATCGATGTCGACGGCAGCGTTCGCAGTCGATATCCAAAGATTGAGAACCATGAAAAAGAACAAGCATATAAAGCTATTGAAAAGTAACGATAATTTGAGCTTGTGCATAAACTGTCCCTGGGGTGGCGGTTTCGCCACTTATTTTTTCTAGTGAGGCCGTAAAGTGACCTCGATATGTTTCTAAAGACGTGCCTGTCGATTCCAGTTGTGTGACTTCTTTAAAGCCATACCACCCACCAGAATTCCCCGTTCCGGTAGTCGGGCTTGGCAAAAAGTTCATCGCGGTACCCGAGTCGTCATATATCTTGATACCAACACCTTCCGCCACGCCCGCATTGCCGTAGTCATTGCTTAGCAAGTACGTCAAACCTCCACCTGTTGTTTTAAGTCCCAACAACTCGGCTTGGCTAACGGCGTTAGCTGAATTCGCTAGCAATCCAATTGCTATTGGCCTTGTTGCGGTCAAGCTGCTGCTGGTGTTGGATGTGGTTCCTGATTCCGCATCAAGTTCACACGACAGGCCGATAGTAAAATTGGCTTGTGAAGGTATGCCGCCATTTAAGGACGCTGCCGTTGTTTTAGGTATGGTCACCACGGGTGTGTAATCTGAGACTTGGCAAAATGCGCCTCGGATGAAGGTCACTTGATTTGCCCACCCCCATGCGCCAGGCCAATCGCCATACCAGCCACTGTAGCAACCTCCACCGTGGTCACAGCCAACGCTCAGCCCTGCACTTCGGCCGCCGCCTTTGAACGCAATGTAACCTTGAACACGTTGTGCGGTTGGTCGGTATCGACCGTAATTCAAACCGTAGTTTTTGTACGGCTCTTCCGTCACTTTCAAAACCTCAACACTGACATCACTGAACAATCCGGCATGCACATAGATGTAATTGCTGTCTTGAAACATGTCGTCTGGGTTGAGCTTTCTCGATTTCCAGTAACGTGAGTAGTATTCACCCGTCGCTAAATTGGTCAGACGAAATGCGGCATAGCGATAATCCGAATAGTAAGCTCCTGGAATATCGGGGACGTCATGCTGGCCCGCATAGCCATCGTCACCATTTACCGAGTAGTACTCCCACAAGTCGTCCTTATCCGTTAAGTCACAGCGAAATAACACTTGCTTATCTCCATAAGGCGTGCGGTTTGCAGCGCCTAAGAATGACGTTGTTGCTGATGCGAGTACGCTGCCATAAGGCTGAAAGTTGCTGCCGCTATTGATGTTGATGACACTTGGCAAGCCATACTGGCCAAAGTATCCGTCAGCGGCACCAACAAAATTATTACTCACGTAATAGCCTGCGCTTTGCGCTTCCGCAGACAAGTAGTTCTGATTCGTTGTGTTCAGCTTGGTACAAGTTGCAAAAACTGATGCACTTACAAACCAAACGGATAGGCCAATCATCCTGATTGAATTGTTCATGTTTACCTCATCATGCAGGTTTGTTCTGTAAGAAGAAGGACCTTGTCAGACTTAGGTGGCGTGTAACGAATGTGACACTCTTTGCCCATTCCCCAACGCAAAATCACTTCTTTATTCGTTTCTTTCAATCGGGCATAGACTTGTCCCGCTTGGCCTACCATGCCAATTTTGATGCCTTGTTGGTCGAACGCATCTGCCCCCATTGGAGGAATGCCACCTTCATCCAGAGTCGTGTTAATCAGCACCGCTTTTCCTTTTAAGGTTTCGAACTTGACCTTCACGACGGCACCGGAATATGGAACCACTTTGCGACTGCCCGTTTTAATCTCTGCGCCGTTATCCAACCCAGTGCTTTGCAATGACACATCGGTGTAACGGTAAGGCATTAAAGAAGGCAGTAATGCATAGCCAGAATCATCTATTCTTGCGCCTTGCCCGTTCATGACTTTGGCACCTTTCGCTCCTTTGGCTTCAACCAGAGCAAATGAATCATTGGTATAAGGACCAAGAGTCACGCCTCCACCATGCACCAAGACCGTGCTAGAAATACCAGCAGACAGGCGATGGTAGTCTTCACCACTCGCAGACGCTAAAGAAACGCCGCCATAAGGAGTTCTTGTGTATAAGCTGCCACCATAGGTATTACTGTCGCCTTCTCGACCGGCATAAACCGAATAGGAAACTGGCGCATCTTCACCCAATGTACCCGACACATTGGCCGTCGAAGATTCGTTCGACTTGCTGTGCGTATGGTTGAATCCAAATGTTGACCAACGGTCATAAAAATCAAATGGAATGGATACACCCAGCGCCACTGTACTTTCGTAGTCACCGCTATCCTGTGTGCCGTAGTAATACTGACGACCGACACTGACGTTGTACGAAATGCTGTTCCAGTGATTGTTGTAGCTCGCTTGATAATCCACACTCTCATCACCGTCGTAGTAATCCACCAAAGAGCCACTTAAGTTGATGGTGCCATACTCGTTCAGCGACTGGCTCACCGACATCGTCAGCCTGTTTCGTTGGTTTAGTGACTGTGATTGATAGTCGTAATCGTCATCACTGGTGTTTTGGCGTTGCTTTCTTAATCCGAGAACATCTTCAAGTTCCTTATAGTTTTCGGAAGAGTATCGGTATGCCAACAAGGAGAAGTTTGTTCCCGTATCAAATGAGCGACCGTAGTTCATCTCTACTTGCCAACCTCTTTGATACTCTTCTTCCTCATAGACTCGCGCGAAAGAGAATGTACTGTTCACACCAAAGGCACCTATCGGCGTCGCAACCACACCACCAGCTAAGTAAGCTTGATAGTCTTTCCCCATGCGAAGACCGTAGTTGAGCGTTAAACGGTTATTCACACCTTGTTGAATAGAGCCTTCTGCAAACCAGTTGCTAACGTCTTCATAACCACGAACATCCCCTATTACTGTGTTGTAAAGCACTTGCCCTGGTCTAACCGACAGTGGTACCGACGAGTAAGGAACGTTAAATGAACTCACGCTGCCGTCTGCTTCATGAATGAATACCTCTAGCTCACCGTCGCTCTTGGTATCGTTCAAATCGCTGATCACAAAGGGACCAGGGGGCACATCGGCTTCTTTAATCACTTTGCCTTGCTGCTTAATAACCACATGGGCATAAGTCGCCGCGACACCTCGAACCTCAGGGGCGTAACCAAGCTGACTCTGCGGCAGCATGCGCTTGTCTGTCGACAGTTGAATACCACTGAATGACAAGCTGCCAAACATCGACCCATTGGTGTAAGACTCACCTAATAGCAACGAACTATTTATCGATGCAATTGGACGTTGAACATAGGTGTTTAACGTGGTGTATTTCGTTTCATCCTCGAGATAACGGAAGTAACCATCATGGCGAAATTGCCATAAGCCTAGGTTCATCCCGACTTTCAAATTACTGTAGAGATAATCGCTGTCTTCCAAGCGGTCATACTCGTTGTAGTAGTAATTCGTATTGTGCTTGATGAACAAAGCCGTCATACCCTCGTCCCACTTCTCTGAGTCGATGTAACCACGTGGCTTGTTGACCATAGCGGCTTGGGGAATATCTAAGTTCAAATGAAAATTTGACTCGTCGTAATTCCACTTCACCATGGGAGCGATCTCTGACAATAAGTGGCAACCAGATTTCGCTTTCCCTTTTGGCTCAACTTTGAGTCCAACCAGCTCAAGTTGCTGTGTCGTAAAGCAGGGTTCTTTGCGTTTCGTTTTCTTATTGAAAGCAGAAGAAACCACACTGCCTTGAGCAATCATTTCTCCATTCACATACAGGTCCACTAGATGACCATTTTCAAACGTAGAACCGTTAAAAGCACCATTGGAAATCGTATGCTTTTTTATATCGACATCACCTTGAAAAAGGGATGGGTCAAAAGCCAGTTCCTCACCGAAGGTTGGCGGGATAGCAAGCAAGGAAAAGATAAAAGACGAACGTTTGACGAACAACATAACACTCACCAAATTTAAAATAGTTTTTAAAATTGGATGGAGTAGCGCTTAGGTATTAAAGCTCCTTGATCACTAATTGTAGTTATTACCAAGTCCACTTTCTCACCCTTCTTCACTTCCATACTGTTGAAAGTAAAGTCCTTATATGAATAAGGAGAAATCATCTTCGCATCTGTAGTCCATCTTTTTCCTTTATGTTCAAAGTAAATACTTGATGATAAAGAAACATGTAATGGCTGATTATTATTAATGCGGATTTTAGCTATTCCATCATGATATTTAATGAGCTGTATTTGAAAATCATCAACCCAATTTCTTTTGTAATTAACCACTGACAATGGTCGATAAAACAGTTTCACTTTGTGCTTCACTGTCACGACAAGCTTATTGCCACTTGAAACCACTTTTGAGATGGCTGCATTGGATGGGATCTGCAAGAAATTAAAGTAAAATACAGACTCTTTGTCTTGGGGCAGCTCTCCTTCTACCCCTTTGATTATTCTTAGTGTTTGGCCTTGCTGCGGTTCGATTTTCGCGATTGGTGGCAGCACAATAAATGGCACTTCATTTTGAGTCGCTTTGGTTCCATCTTCGTTCTCAAACCAAGACTGAACCATGAAGACGTTTTGACTTTTGTTCTTTAGGTAAACGTTAACGAAGGGTTCACCTTCTGGGTAAATAATTCGGCTTCCCGTCATGACAATATTGGCATGGGCAGCGAAGCCAGAAATTAACGTGATAAAGACAACACAGAATCGCAAAAACATTATCACCTCGTTATTTGGCTTGGTTAGAGAGAGGGGTGAACCTCTCTCCCAACACTGATTACTGGTAAGAAACCGCGTATTGAAGTGACGCGTTCACCGTACCTGCCGTTGCTGCACCTGTTGCGTAGTATTGCGCACTGTATGTTGCGGTATTTGAGGTTTCACCTGCCGCTAGTGCTAGGTCATTGCTGCCTTTAAAGCCACCTGTCAGATCAATCGCAGACCCTGATGTATCTAGGATTTGAATCTCAACATTGGTTGCGCTGCCCGTATTGCCAAGGTTTCCATTGCCCGTTACTTGGTTGCCAACAAAGACAGTCGAGATGTTTGGAACACCTGCAACGTCGCCAGTACAGCCAGAGATAGAAATATCAAAGTCAGCACCGCCAGCAGTATCACCATTGGTCGTTAGTTGCGATTTAGACACGGTTTCCAGTAACACCACTGGAGACGCACTTTCACCATTCACCGCTACCGTACAAGTTTCATCCGTAACTTCACCCTGGAAAGTGATGGTATTTGCAGATGCCGCAAGTACAGATGATGTGAATAGAGTAAAACCTAAGATAGAAACCAATTGAGTGAGCTTCATATGAAATCTTCCTTTAATCTTGATTTATAAATGTAAACTTCGAGATTCAACATTATTTTGTGAACCAAACTCTCATTTCCTGAGTTCAAATTTAATTTATCAGGCTAATAAAATCTCAAATTAGCATTTTATAAATCATTTCCATAACAATGCTAATAAGCCAATTTCATAGCAACTGGTCTAATTTGATAAGAATATCGATAAGGAATTTAGATACGACAGGGCTTTAGCTACAAATGACTTAAAACCGTCATGGTTATTTTATGTGCTACAGATTTAGGGGAGAGATTACGTCGATTTTCAGTCAATTCGATCTTAAACTGAATATAATTCAAGAATAAAATTCTTGCATACGAATGCATTATGGAAATAAAAAACTGTTAATTCAAACTGAGTACTAAGTTCTAAGACAGAGATGAAAAAACATAAAAAAAGCGGAGGATTTATATCTTCCGCTTCTATTTTTTAATGAATTTTTGTAAATCCGTGCCTCTGTTTTCGCATTTCAAACGTTGCAGAGAACCGAACCCAACATGTGTTTAATATCGTTGCTAGCACAATAAGGCTTATTCCGAATATTTGTCTGTGGCTCATTTGGTCATCGAAAAACGCCCATTGCCAAACCGCGGTAAACAGTAGATTGGTGAAAATAAGCGGTGCAAGTTGAGAGCCACTGCTAGCCAATTGATACGCTTTCGAACGAAAGACCTGTGTATTGATGATCAAAAGAGACATCAAAAAGACAAGCAATGTATTCGGTGTTTCAAACGCGTGGAATGAAAGCGAGCGCAATAACACACTTGTATCGTTGAAAAGCATCAGTGGCAATATCAGTAAAGCAGCACAACCGAACGTCCAGAAGTTGATTTCTAATGGCGACAGGTCACTTTTACTGGCTTTATAGAGTGTCAGTTGCGAGCCTGAGTTAAACAAGCCACCAGCCAAGCCCAATAACAGGTCGACTCGCCATGTAAATTCACCATCTGCGCCAGCCAACAGAATAACCCCAGTGAATGCCATAACCAGTGCCACTATGGTCGACATTCTAATTTGTCCACGCATAAAGAGTTTTTCTACGATAGGCATAAACAAAGGCCCTGTCGCAAACAACACCACACCTTCGACTAGGGTGAGCGTTTGCAAAGAAGCGATAAAGCACAACTGACACATACCAATACAAAAGGCACGAAGCAAAATGGGTTTAAAAGTCTTGCCAGTAGGGAGAGTCAGGTTTTTGAAGCGCAGCATGACCAATAAAATCAAAGCCGGAGTGAAAAAGCGCAAGAAACTGAATAGGGTCACCGAAAGATCATCACTAAGCTGCTTCGCTAGCAGTCCAGTAACAGATAAGCTTAATGTAGACATCAGCATAAAGATGACGGGTTTATTTTCGACTTTCATTGGATACTCCTTAATTCATGGAGTATTTTAAGCAAAGGCGTTCATCAGAAATAGCGAGTTATTTTAAACGCTAATGTAAGAAAAACTTACAGATTAAGAATCAAATTACCGCTAACTACAAAGGTAATAGGAGTGAAGACACTATGCGCAAATTAGTCCCACTGAAGTCGATCTATGCCTTTGTTGCGGTAGCAGAGACTGGCAGCATGACAGAAGCGGCTCAACTGCTCTCTGTTAGCCACTCCGCGGTTAGCCAAGCCATCAAATCCCTAGAAAACCAAGTGAACAAGCCTCTGTTTGATCGAGTTGGTCGCCAAGTGCGCCTCAATAACGAAGGAAAAAAATACTATCGCAAGGTCGCACCTGCACTTGAGCAAATCGTCGATGCCACAGAAGCGCTGATTCATGACCAAAATTCCAAGCGCATTACCTTTAACATGGTCAACTCACTGGCTCTGCATTGGTGGATACCTCGAATGTCGAGTCTGCAAGAGTTCGCCCCGCAACTAGATATCCGCTTATCTAATCTCATTGGTCAATTCAGTTTGGAACAGGAAGGCATTGATGCAGCCTTAGTGCACGGTAGCCCTCTTGAATGGCAAGACTACTATTGTGAGAAGTTGAGTGAAGATGAGTTGGTCTTGGTGTGTAGCCCTGAACTGCTCGAACACTCTGCCCCATATGACATTCCAGAACTTCTGGACACCTACCCCATAATTGAAGTCACCAATGACCGCCGCAAACACGACTGGCAAGTTTGGCAAGAAGAAACCGGCATAGAACGTCCAAAAGGGAAAAAGCCGGTCACGTTTGATATGTCAATTCAGGCCGTGCAAGCAACAACTCGACGACTCGGCTTATTGGTCACGCACCGTCTATTTGTAAAAGATGACATCAAATACGGCCAACTCGTAGAATTAGGGCAGCCAATCATCAATCCTTATCAGCAGTTTTACTTTGTCTGTCCGCCGCACAAACTCAAACATGAAGCGTTTCACTTGTTACGCTCTTGGCTGCGACAAGAGTTTGGTCAGAGCAATATACAACCCTTTGAGTAACCTATAGGCTTTATTAAAATTATTCGTTTCTTAAGTGAATAGATTAATGTCGGAATTGGTATAAAGTAAGAAGAGTACTTTCAAAACCCAAGGATGGCTTTATGAGGTTGTATCATGTCTTAATGAGTGGCGTTTTACTCATGGTGCCACTGTCTGGATCCGCAGAAACCGCCAGTAGCGGTAACGACCCTGATTTAAAAACGTTTATTATTGGCGGGCAACAAGCGTCTGCGAATCAACTCCCCTTCTTTGCACGCCTGATACTGCACCGCACTGGCTCAAGTCAATTTGCCAACATCTGTGGCGGCACGATCGTCAATGACAGGTACATAATGACGGCTGCACACTGTGTAGAATCGGATGTATTCACCGACGGGTGGACAATCAATGATCTTCGCGTTTTAGTCAAAAACCCAACCATGGATGATGTGTTTGTCGAAGAGTTCAAAGACGTACGCTCTATCACGATTCATCCCGATTACAACGCGAGTGACTTGTGGATCAATGACATCGCGATACTGGAACTGACTCGCCCTATCACAGACAACGTCCAATCCATCACTTTGCCACAGGACTTTGGTGACTACAGTAACCGGTCAGTGTTCCAAATCTTTGGGCTTGGTCAAACCTCGACCAACGATGCGACAGGGCCGAATTACCTGCGCTGGGCAGAGATCCAACCTCTTACAGACTCACAATGTTCTTCGCTGGTTTCAGGTTTTAACTCTCAAGAAAGTTTATGTGCGAACGGCTTCCCAAACCGAGCTTACACAGGGATATGTAGCGGTGATTCCGGCGGCCCGTTAACGTATCAAGATGGTAGCGGTAATTATCAACAAATCGGCATCGTTAGTTATGGCTCATCGGTTTGCGAATCTCCTGCCATTCCTAGCGTATTTACTGAAGTATTGAATTACACCCCTTGGATTGAGGCGCAGACCAGCGCTGGCACTAAGACCACTTACGATGCCGCATTAGCCACGACCGAAGATTACCACAGTGAAGGGGATTCAGGTTTTGACCCAGAAGACACCACAAGTAATGACTTCGGTGATAATGGCAGTGATGGGGGTTCTATCGGATTTGGTTGGGTCGCTTTAGGAGGCCTACTGGCTTGGACAAGACGACGTAAGTCTTTGTAGCACGTAGCTTTATCCTTAGTTACAATTTTTAGAATAAAAACTCTAACACACGTTATTTTCCAGTTCATCTCAAGCCGATAATACTGTTATTATCGGCTATCCAACCATTTTCAGATCAAACTCATGAATAAAGCTGCATCGGCTCGCCGAATCAAAGCGATGCTGTTTCTGACTCTTGGCGTCACCCTATCCGTGTTTGCCGGATTTGCACTGTCGCAAATGTTCGTCATTGAAAAAGATGCATTCCAGCTTATATCGGTAGTCAGCTCAGTAATGGTGGTGAGTTTTTTACGTTACCAATGGCGGGCTTTACCTGCGATTGTATTGAGCTTGATGGCCTATTACTTCTTTACGGGTCGAAGCGTTGAGCACTCCTTGCTCTACTCCCTCACGGTTCCCATACTGCCTTTTGCGTTTTCAAGCTTATTTCACTACCTCAACAGTCGCTCACTTCATCAACCTGCTGCACGGCGGATAAGCCTATTTTTCATCATTATTGGTTGTTTATTTCCGTTCGTTAATACCGTCAAGATGATGTTGGTCAATACCTTCGTTGATGGCCAGTTCTTGAGTGCCGATTTTCTTTTTTATGCCACGTTAGGTAACTACTTAACTCAATTGCTGGTCACGCCAATCTTGTACGTGGTGGTCAGCTTGTTGACCGACACCGATACCCAGTCCTATCTCGCACTGGATAAACGTTTAAGGGTCTCTAACAACCGTTGTCAAAGCTACATAACTTGGTTGGTAAGTTGCGTCGCGATTTTCTTTGCTGCCGCACTCTCTTCTTCTTCATTTATGCTCAATTCACTGAGCTTCTTTGCCGTCTTACTTGTCGTAGTTGGTTTAGCAAAACACGGTTTGATTCGCCCGCTCTTTGTCGGCTCGCCGTTTATTTTGTTGATCCTTAACGACGGTATTCGTCACTTCAATGAAGGATTGATTGGAGACAAACAGTTCTACGGCTTGCTGATCATTATTACCGTGCTCACTACGTTAGCTTACCTACTTGGCGGCTACTCAGTGAAACTGTTTGAGATGACACAAAGACAAATCCGCTCAGAGCGTATCGACCCATATTCAGGGCTTTCGAACATTGCTCAGTTGAAAGAGGACATCAGTCATCAATCTCGTTCCTTGTTGATCTACCTTGACTTAACGCCAACGCTATCGATGTTGACCGATCTAGGACATGAGGGAAAATCTCAGCTCATCATGCAACTCAGTGAGTTTTTGTACTCACGAAACAACAGCATCAATCGCTGCTATCGCCCGCCTTTCTCTACAGGGCTGCTGAGCTTTACCCATTACTCAGATACTGCAGAGGATGACCTTAACGAAGTCGCCGAGTACTTAGAGAGCTTCCAATTCTACTGGCGAGGCACATCCGTCGCATTGGTGTCGCCAACCATCTTCTGCACGCTCGTTAGCCAAGACCAAGACATTGAGAAAGTGGTGTCGATTCTGTGCGATCAGCCACCACAGAATGACAGCAGCATCCATTGGGTCAACATTCAATCTTTTGAAATGGACCGCGTGGACAAACTCAATCACATTCAACAGGTATTTAAGCGCGAGCAGTTTGAGTTGTTCTGCCAACCATACATGAAGCTTTCTGAATCTGAGCCATCTAAACACAGCTTTGAAGTACTTCTTCGCCTAAAAGAGCGTGATGGTCAAGTTCTACCACCTTCGGCATTTTTCCCATTGATTAATCAGTTTGGGTTGGAACTCAAACTCGACCATTGGGTCATCCTCAATACCTTCCGAATGCTGAGTGACAAGGTTAAGGATTGGGATGAGATTGGCCACTGTGCAATCAACTTAACCGCCAAAACACTCAGTGCCGAAAACCTTGCAGCGCGCATTATTGAAAGCGCCCAAAGCTTCTCTATCCCCTTAAATAAGATTTGCTTTGAGATAACTGAATCGTCCGCCCTGATCAATGAACAGCAAGCCATTGCAACCTTGAATTACTTGCGAAATCAGGGCTGCAAAATCGCGATAGATGACTTTGGAACAGGCTATGCTAGCTTCGCGTACTTGCGCAGATTACCACTGGATATTCTTAAAATTGAAGGCGCGTTTGTTCGTGAGATTACGCAGAATGAAACCGACCGTTTGATCGTCAGCTCTATTGAGACGGTCGCAAAAGAAATGCATTTAGAAACAGTGGCAGAGTTTGTCGAGAGCACCGCACACATCGCGATATTAAGAGGTTTAGGCATCGACTTTGCGCAGGGTTATGGGGTCGCGAAACCGATGCCTTTGAGCGAGTATTTAGACGAGTTGTTTACGGTTGCGCACCAATCCCTACAGCCAGAGTTGGAGACGCTATAAAGCTTTGCGCTTTAAGCGAGAGTTGATGATATCTTCAATCAACTTTTGTTCTTTCTTGGCTTTTTCGTAGTTTTGTTTAGTGCGCCAACGTTCCAGCACCTTCTCCAAGCCTTGAACTCGGGCGTGTTTGTATTCAAGGTTTTTTTGTACCGATGCGCATTCCGCCTGCATCACCGCTTGCTCGTGTTCGTGGTGGCGCAACATCTTTTGTAGCATTTGGTCGACTCGATTAAGATTCATCAGCGCAGCACTATTAAGGACAGGCGCGGTTAAAGCGGATTGTCCGGCGTGGTTTTTCAAAGCAGAAAGTTGCGCTAGTTGCATCGTAAGGTGGGAGTGACGCTGGCGCATGACATCAAGTTGCTGCCCGACTTTGTCTCGCTGCTTCTCTTCCATCAATTGCAGCTTGCCCACCGCCTTAAGTTTCGATTCCATCTAATTCCTTAATCCGCTTATCAAGCGGCGATTACTGCTCGCTTTGAAACATCTGCGCTAACGTCGTCAAACTGGTTGGATAGTCCACCGCTTCATTGGCTGACTGTTGTAAATAAGCACGTAAATGCGGATACATAGAAACTGACTGATCCAGTTCAGGATCTTGCCCTGGTTGGTAGCCACCAAGAGGCAATAACTCTTTCACTTGCAGATAGTTGGAATAAAGCTGACGGAAATTATTCGCAATCGTACTGTGCGCTTCATGAGTACAAGCGTTCATACAACGACTGATGGAGGCGTTGATATCAATCGCTGGATAATGGCCTTGCTCTGCCAGTTGACGAGACAGCACCACGTGCCCATCTAGAATTGCACGCGCCGAATCCACCACCGGGTCTTGTTGATCATCCCCCTCGGCGAGAACGGTATAGATCGCAGTTAAACTGCCGTGGGGGTTTTCGCTGTTACCTGCTCGCTCAAGAAGCTGAGGTAATACGCTGAATACCGAAGGCGGATAACCACGCGAGGCAGGTGGTTCACCTAAGGAAAGGGCAATTTCACGTTGTGCCATGGCGTAACGCGTCAATGAGTCCATCAGCAGTAAGACGTCTTTACCTTGGTCGCGAAAATACTCCGCCACACGGTGACAAAGTAGTGTCGCACGCAGTCGCATGAGCGGAGATTCGTCGGCTGGCGCGGCAACGATAATGGCTTTCTTACGCGCTTCTGGAGTGAGGTTTCGTTCAACAAATTCACGAACCTCTCGACCACGTTCGCCAATCAAGCCCACCACAATCACATCGGCCTCGGTATTCTGAGTAATCATACCCATCAGGACACTTTTACCGACGCCACTGCCGGCCATTAAGCCGATACGCTGGCCTTTGCCCACAGTGAGCAAACCATTGATCGCGCGGACACCAACGTCTAACGGTGTATCAACAGGGCGACGCTTAAGTGGGTTGATCGGTTTAGGTTCAAGTGAAACACGATCTCCCCCCTTAAGCGGCGCACCATCATCAAAAGGTTCGCCAAGCCCATTCACTACACGCCCTAACCATTGTGAACTAAGTTGAACCGTACTGTCGCCATCAAGGGGAATCACCTTGGCGCCAGCGAACAAGCCCCCTAAGCGGCGAATTGGCATTAAGTAGGCCACAGTATGATCAAAGCCAACCACTTGTGCCTCGATCATGTCGCCTTCTGCCGTTTCCACTAAGCAGCGCTGTTCAAGTTTGAATCGGCACCCGACGGCTTGCAGCATTAAGCCGTTCACTTTAATCAAACGCCCTGTTACTCGCGCGACAGGAATCGAATCGAGCGACGCCAACGCATCACTCAATCTCTCGTTTAACAGTTCGTGGCTCAACGTATTACTCATGCTCAGTCTCTACTTGTGGTATCGAGACTTCATCGAGCAAATGTTGTTTTACGTTATCCATGCAGGCTTGCAGACGTGAATCGCAACTTGCGTCTGCCTCTGCATCTTCTGTCACAAGTTGGCACCCACCGACCGGTAGCTCCGCATTTGCCACTAACTTCCAAGCCGTTGGTAGGTCAGCATTGATTTGTGTAATGCGCTCCAAATCCTGAGGATTGAGATGAACAATCACGCTCTCCGCTTTACCCGGCATGGCTGACAAGGTTTCATCAACAAGAGCCAGAATCTGTTGCGGCATCAAGGTAAGCTCCGCGCGAATTACTTGCTGCGCTACCTTCTGCACCAGCTCACAAATCATATGACGCTGCTGTTGTTCTTTGTCATTTTGCCAACGAGACAAGGCTTGAAACAGTTCATTGACGGGCTTCGCCGCTTCGACAAAGCTTTGCTTACCTGATTGCTCACCAGAGATGAATCCCTTCTGGAAGCCTTCTTTCTGCCCTTCAAGCAATCCTTGTTGTTTGCCTTGGTCAAGCCCCTGACGTAACCCTTCATCATGACCTTGTTGCAAACCTTGTTGGAAGCCTGCTTCGAGCTGCTGTTGGATATCCGCTTGGGTATCTTGCCAACCTTGGTTATCTAACGCGAAATCATCTTCAATATTCACTGGCTGCGCCAGCGGTGGAAAACGATGTAAACGGTAGCCACTTGGTGGTAAGCGCATGGTGTTGGTTGCTCTTTCTGCCATTGCCTTACTCCACCGTTTGCTCTTCATAAAGCAGCAATTGGATTTCGCCCGCTTCATCAAGCTCACGAACCAGCTGCATAATATCTTGGCGAGCGCGTTGTACTCGGCTCAACACCACAGCACCGCGCAGCTCCATATCGTCTTCCAATGCTTTTGCCATGCGTTGCGGCATTGAACGTTTGATGGTTTGCTGCAAGGTAATCTCGGAGCCTTTTAATGCCACCGCCCACAATTCCAACGGGATCTGCTGAACAAGCGCATCCATGGTTTCTTCGCGCTGACGGCCAAGAACCATAAAGTCGAACATGTTCTCTTCGATTTCGTTGACCACGTTTTCGTCGTGCAACTTGAGCATTTCCATCAAGGATGCGCGATCACCTTCGAATCGGTTAATGATATCTGCGGCTTGTTTCACGCCCGAAAGCGGTGTGCTTTGACTTGCAGACACTTTCTCGATGCAGCGCTCCACTAACTCATGCAAATCATTCGCCACTTGATGGTCGATGTCTTGCAATTGAGCGATGCGGAACAAGATTTCATCGTGGTAATCCTGAGGTAGATGCTTCAAGACCGCAGAAGAGCTGTCTGCTGGCAAATAGGCCAAGAAAATAGCTTGCATCTGAGGATGTTCATTGACAATAAAGCGTGCCAAGGTTTCTGCTTCTACCCATTGTAAACGCTGCATGTTGTTGCGAATTTCATCGCCATACAGATTGTTGAGTAAGCCTTTCGCTAGGTCATTACCCAAAGCTTTACGCAGCGTATTCGATAGGTACTCTTTTGATGCACCACGGATACCGCTGTGTTCACGAAAATCTTCAAAGAAATGTTGAATCACCCCTCGTGCAGAATCACTCTTGATGCCATTCAACTTGGCCATTGCACGTGTGACGCGTTGGGTTTCATCTCGACTGAAGTGCTGCAACACTTTGGCGGCCGCATCTTCACCCATGCCCAACAGCACAAGTGCGGTTTGTTCTACATAACTAAGCGTCTGCTTTGACGTCGACTGCGCTGTGTTCATTGATGTTTACCCATTGTTTCAGAATTTCGGCTACACGCTCTGGCTCTTCGTTAGCAATAAGCTGTAGGTGTTTCAATTGAATCTCGAGTGGAGAGCCTGCTGGCGGCAGCATGTCGCTGTTCACATCCAAGCCAGACGACACGCCAATGCCTTTCTCCGACAGTTTGCGGTTAAGCACTTCTTCTCTCTCACGCTCTTCACGAGTCTGAAGATTGTCGTATTCCGGCTCCACTTGTGGCTCGGCAAATTCAAGCTCTGGTGCTGGTTTGTCCGCGCCCGTTAGGTGCATGATCAAAGGACGAAGTACGAAGAAGATCATCGCTAAGCCCAGCATGCCGCCAATTACGTAGCGCAGTGGCTGCTGTACCGTCGGGTCTTGCCACCAAGGCAGTGCTGGCGGCGCATCAATCTCAATCGGAGTGAAGTTAAAGCTCATCAAACTTAAGCTGTCACCACGAGTATTTGAGATGCCTACTGCGTCCATGATCATGGTTGAGATCTGAGTTTTGTCCGCTTCACTCCAAGCAACGCCGTCTGGTGCCGCTTGCGAGTTAAGCAATACAGAAACGCTCAATTTTTCGATTTGGCCTTGCTGGTACTGAGTACGACGCACGCTACTGCCAACTGCATACTGACGGTTGATCTCTGAGCGAGCATTGGTGTTCTGGCTATCGTTGGTTGGGGTTTCACCCGTTACTGGCGGTTGATTGCTTAGAGAGCCAGGAATGCCAAGCGCAATTTGATCAACGGAATTGTTTTGAATGGTGTGCTCGTTGCGAACCACTGGTGCGTTATCAAGGATCTCTTGGGTTTCCTCGACTTGGCTAAAGTTCATGTCTGCCGCAACTTGTACGCGGAAGTTACTTGGCCCCACGATTGGCGTTAGCATGTCTGCCGCACGTTGGATAATCTGCTTCTCAACACTCTTTTGGTATTCAAGGTACTTCGCGTTGACTTTACCCGCCTCGGCAGAAGCAACGTCGGCACTCAATAGTCGGCCGTATTGGTCAATCACAGAAACAAATTCAGGCTTCATTGCCGTAACACTGCCAACCACCAAGTTGATGATCGCTTCCACTTGTTCTGGCTTAAGATCTTCACCCGGCTTGAGTTCCAACATGACAGAAGCCGAAGGGTTTTCCGTGTTTTGGCGCACGAACAAGGTTTGACGAGGAATCGCTAAGTGCACACGCGCGTTTGCTACCGCATTTAGCGACATGATAGTGCGTACTAACTCACCCTCTAAGCCATGACGGTAACGCGCCGTTTCCATAAACTGACTCGTACCCAGAGAGCTGTCTTCTTTAAGCGAATCTAAACCCGTAGGCAGTTTGGCTTTGACACCTTTCGACGCAAGCAACATGCGAATACGGGCAACTTCACCTTCAGGAACCAATACTTGACCATTTTGCTCTTGCATGCGGTAGCTGATGCCTTCAGTTTCTAATACCGACACAATTTCGCCGATATCAAAACGCTCTTGCTGACTGTAAAGTGGACGAAAACTTTGCGAAGAACTCCAAAGTGCTACCACGATGATAGCCGCAACAATGGCCGCTAAAACCGCAGACAACACCAAGTTACGTTGGCTGCTTGACCACAGTTGCTTGAGTTTATTGGTTACGTCATCCATCCCACGGTTTGAGGACAGAGTCTGAGTGGAGCCGGCATGCATTGCAGAATTTCCGGCCACTTGAGTGGATAGTTCTGACATGGGTTACACCGGCATCTTCATGATATCTTCAAAGGACATGACCACTTTGTTGCGCACTTGCATCAAAGCATTGAATGAAAGACTCGCCTTTTGACTGGCGACCATCGCGCCGACCAAATCGTCACTTGCGCCGGTTTCAACTGCGGTCATTTTTTGGCTTGCTACCGATTGATGCTGATTGACCGTGTCGAGCACATTAGTCATCGCTTGTGAGAAAGAAATCGGTGCATTCAAAGTCTGTTGATCTAACGGGTTTGCACTCACAACAAATTCAGGTGGCTGAGCTTGCGTTCGCATCGCCTCCATTTTAGACAGCATTAATTGCTCTGCTGAGACTGCATTAGTTGGTTGACTTGCCATCTACTTTTCTCCTTTTAGGCAGCCGAGCCAAGCGCCGACTGTAAATCAATACCGTGTTCGCGCATTGCTGCAAGCTTGTAACGTAACGCTCGAGTAGACACACCCAAAGCGTTGGCGGTTTTGGTTCGGTTTCCACCAAACTGACGTAATTTATCTAGGATGAATTGGAACTCGGCTTGCTTCTTCGCTTCGACATGACCAAAGCTGGAAACAGGCTCAGCGGAAGGCACTGGCGTCAGCAATTCAATTGGCAGCATTAGATCATGAGCGGTGATGTAATCCCCATGGCGCATAACGAGTGCTCGTTGAATGACGTTTTCGAGTTCGCGAATATTGCCCGGCCAGTGGTACTGGCTCAGCGCAGCAATGGCATCCTGTGACAGATGACAACGGCTGCTATCTTGGTATTTTTCAATAAAGAATTGGCTGATAGGTAAGATGTCTTCTTTGCGCTCACGCAATGGCGGCCAATGCAATGGCAGCACATCTAGGCGGTAGTAAAGATCTTCACGGAACGTGCCTTTTTGCACTTCTTCACGCAAGTCCTTGTTGGTCGCGGCGATCACTCGGATATCCAACTGAATCGCTTTGTGGCTGCCAACACGTTCTACTTCGCGCTCTTGAAGTACACGTAACAATTTTGCTTGAACCGCTGGAGACATTTCACCAATTTCATCGAGCAGAATCGTGCCGCCATTGGCCTCTTCAAACTTACCGCTTTGCGAATTCGTGGCTCCGGTAAATGCCCCTTTCACGTGACCAAACAACACCGCTTCCAGCATTGATTCTGGAATAGCGGCACAGTTCACGGCAACAAACGGGCCGTCATCACGAGGCGATTGCTCGTGAACATAACGCGCCAACACTTCCTTACCCGTGCCAGATTCACCAGTAATAAGCACGCTAGCATTAGTACACGCGGCGCGATGCGCGAGTTGAAGCACTTGTTTACTGCGCCATGATTCGGCAACGATGTTTGCCAGTGGTTTGCCCAACGCTTCTACACGCTTGAGCAAGTTCAGCAATTGGTTTGTTTCAAATGGGCGAAGCAAGTAATCCGTCGCACCCGACTTCATCGTCTCCGCCGCCAAAATGCCCTGCTCTTGGTCAACAATCGCAATCACCACGCCAGCATTGCGCTGCTTTTGATGACAAGCGACAAACTCACGCACACACATGTCCGGTAAGTTTGAGCTGACCAACGTAATGCAAGCTCGCTCTTCCAATAGCGCGCTGCGACCAGTGCGGCTGTGTCTTGCGGAATAACCAGCATTCCCAAGTACATCAAGCACTGGTTGAGCGAGGTGTTCATTTGGCTCAACCAACAAAATATCCGTTTTCGTCATCATTGAACCTTTACCTTCTCTTGTTGGGTTTGTTGTTTTGCTTCTGCGTTGTTGGTAGCAACGTTGATTTTGGCAACCACACGCTCGTTGTCTCGAACAAGGCGCAACGTCACACGACGGTTTTTAGCTTGTCCCGCTTGCGTGTTATTGCTTGCTATTGGGTATCGTGAGCCATGAGCACGAACTTCAATCAACGAACGGTCAACACCTTGTTGAACCAGAGCTTCTGCAACTTGTTCAGCTCGCTGGCGAGATACGGTTAAGTTCGCCAATTGAGAGCCAACATTGTCGGTATGACCATCAACCAGAATCTTGGTGACACGATCATCGACAGAAATGTAGCTGTATAACGCTGCGATAGTGCTTTGCTGGCTGCGACTCAATGCTTTTTGGCCAAACTGGAATGGCAAGTTCACATCACGAGCTTGGGGGTACGACAACTTCGGCAACTGCGCTCGACATTGATTGAATGATGCCAACGCATTTTGAATTTGAATGGTTGGTAAGGTGACACCACTGATGGCGGAATCATTCTTTCCGCTTAGTGACAACGTAACCCAACTTCCGGAAGTAATGGCTTTAAGTAGAGACTCCGTCCCATGCGTGAAAGCAAACTGATTCGTTGCTGTTGTTAATGCAAGAGAAGCCTCTTCTTTCCTTAAAAGCTCTTTTTCCCAAGGAGCGCTCTCACTAAACAATAAAACGTTATTCCATTTATTGTTGTTATTGTGAACGTCAGCAATAAATGTAACTTGGTTATTTGGTTCCGCTAGGAAATAAAACTTCCCCTGCGGAATATTTGAATGCATTAAGTTGCACTCAAATTTATTTCCTTTATATAGCCAAGTAGAAAGGTCCATAGGTATGGTGATTTTTTCACCTGCCAATGCAAAATTAGGTGAAGTTAAACCAGCTAATAGGAATACTTTAGAAAATATTATCAAACCTCTTCTTCGCAGGTATTTATCACACAACCCTGACATTGAAGGTTTAATTAAATATGCCATTGGATGAAAAAATTTGGCATAGGTAATCATATTAATTCCCTATTCTGAAATATTAAAAGTGATCATTAATCGTTCATACAGCTTAGAGAAGCATTCGTCGAAAGACTTTTTTAGACCAACAAAACAATGAGTTACAAAGCTCAAATTGAAAAAGCCGCTGTTTTCCCTATCAGCATAAACTGACCGAATTAACAACAACTTAGCTAATAATTGTTATAATTTTTTATTAACTCTTTTATAAGTCAAAACTAACTCTTTTTAATTTTTATTAAAAGTACCTATGGTTAGCTTCAAATCAACATGTGAACTAAAGTCACAATCTTTAAAGTTGAAACTAAAGGATCATAAAAAAGTCTGTGTAGACTGTCCGCAATTAAGTTAAAACAGTTTCGTTTGTTAACGCACGGTAAAATATAAATGGAAAGCAGAGTTAACGAGCCTATTTCCGACATCAAATTGCTTGATGTAGAGTTGCTAGGCAAACCTATTCATATCATTCGTGAAAAGCTCGAAAGTTTGATTTCAGAATCTTGTCCAAGCCTAACCAATGAATTACAAAATTGGCTCAGCTCCAACAAAATCGAAGCGAATTTAGTTGCAGTAGAGCTACACAGATTCTCGCCAACGTTATTGGATAAAGACCAAACCTCCACTTATCAGCATCAAGATGGTGGCATGGTGTATATCCACGGAGACGCACAAGCACTAATCAAACTGGCTGACCGTTTTTACGGTGCGGCAACAGAGCGTACTTCTACTAGCTTGACCGCGAGTGACCTGCGCCTTCAAGAGCGTATCAGTCGAATCATCATCAACTGGCTAGCGCCGCAAGAAATGTGGCAGCCCTGCGAATACGAAACGCCACGAGGCATCGGTCTGCATGCTGAGCTTTCAATCGCGTTTGAAGATTTCCAAGGTGCCATTCATCTCAAGCTTGATAGCACCATGATTCAAACCTTGATCGAGCAGTTAGCCCTCCATAACGATGCGGATTTGTATCAGCCGTTTTGTCGCTCGCTAGAGTCAACCCCCGTACGTCTTAACGTTGTTTTGAGCAAGAAAACCATGGCATTGAGTGATGTGGTTGGATTACAGCCAGACGATATTTTGCCAATCGAACTTCTGAATACCGTGCCAGTGAGCATTGGTAACCAAACTCTTTTCTCTGGTCGTGTTGCAGAACAAGACGGTCAGCTTGTATTGATCTTTAACCCAGATAAGGAATCGCAGCGATGAGCGAAGCGCAAGAGAACCAAGCATTCGACGCCGATGAATTAAACTTTGACGATTTTCAATTAGAAGATTTCGAAACCGAACAAGCTTTCGCTCCTGAGCCCGTTGCTGAGCGCGATTTGAGTTTCTTCAAAAGCATCCCGGTTACCGTGACACTTGAGGTGGCGAGCAAAGAAATTCCTTTGGGTGACTTGATGAAAGCCGGTGAAGGAACAGTGATTGAACTGGACAAACTCAATGGCGAACCACTTGATGTAAAAGTAAATGGTTCTCTAATGGGACAAGCGGAAGTCGTCGTCATTAACGACAAATATGGCCTACGCCTGATCAACGTTCATGATTCTGCGCTTAACAGCGTAGGTCGATAGTTTCAGGTGGGTTGTGCGATGAATGTTCTGGGTGCCAGTCAACGTCGATTACCTTTGTTGGTGATTGCATTGCTTGGTTTGCTGTTGTTTACGCTTCCAACCATGGCTGCTGACAACGGTTTAACCATCTTATCCGTTTCCGACGGGGACACGCAGCAAGAGTACAGCGTTAAACTGCAGATTCTGTTGCTGATGACGGCGCTCAGCTTCTTGCCAGCTTTCATCCTCATGGCCACCAGCTTCACGCGCATTATCGTGGTATTGGCGATTTTGCGTCAGGCATTAGGTCTCCAACAAAGTCCGCCAAACCGTGTTTTGGTCGGCATCGCACTGGCATTGACGTTACTGATCATGCGTCCTGTCTGGAGCGATATTCACGACAATGCTTTTAAGCCTTACGACAATGGCGAGATCACCTTAATGCAGGCGTTTTCGGTGGCCGAGAAGCCAGTGCGAAACTTTATGTTGGCACAAACCCATCAAAGCTCGCTGGAGCAAATGTTACGTATTGCCAACGAGCCCATCGACCAAAATGTGGAAGACATTTCGTTTGCGGTCGTGTTGCCGGCTTTTGTCATCAGTGAGCTGAAAACCGCATTTCAAATTGGCTTCATGTTGTTTATACCGTTCCTGATCATCGACCTTGTCGTCGCCAGCGTATTGATGGCGATGGGTATGATGATGCTGTCACCTCTGATCATTTCTCTGCCGTTCAAATTGGTGGTGTTTGTTCTGGTCGACGGTTGGGCAATGACGGTCGGCACACTATCCGCCAGCTTTGGGTAGTGGGGGCGCATCATGACACCGGAACTCACCGTTACCCTATTTTCTGATGCCGTTTGGCTGATCATCTTGATGGTGGCCGTTTTGGTCGTACCGGGTTTGATTGTCGGCCTGTGTATTGCTGTATTTCAGGCTGCTACGCAAATTAACGAGCAAACGCTAAGCTTCCTGCCACGTTTGTTGGTCACGCTGCTAATGGTGATTTTTGCAGGTCACTGGATGCTGCGAAAAATCATGGAACTGTTTGATTTCTTGTTCCACAACATTCCGGGGATGATCGGCTAATGGCGATCACGTTTGCGGAACTATCCGTGATTCTAGGTCAGCTTTGGTGGCCATTTTTTCGCGTCGGTGCCGTGTTCATTTCCATGCCATTTTTTGGTGACGCGTTGATTCCAGTCTGGGTTCGCAGCTTGCTTGCCCTCTCAATTGTGGTGATCACCGCGCCACTTATGCCACCGATGCCAGAAGTCGAACTGTTCTCAATGACCTCGCTTTTCTTAGCGTTTGAGCAAGCGATATGGGGCCTGATGTTCGGCTTAATCCTGCACATGTTATTCAATGTTTTTACCATGCTCGGCCAGACAATTTCATTGCAAATGGGCTTGGGTATGGCCGTGATGAACGATCCGGTTAACGGCTTGTCCGTGGCGATTCTCGGTCGCATGTTCCTTATCTTTTCCACTTTGCTGTTTCTTGCGCTTGAAGGGCATTTACTGGTTATCGACATCGTCATTCAGAGCTTTGTCGTTTGGCCGGTAGGGTCGGGTATCACCGCCCTGTCTTTGCAAGGCGTTGTGAATATCTTTGGGTGGATGTTTGCTTCTGCATTGGCTCTCGCGTTGCCAGCTATCGTTTCTATGCTGCTCGCCAACATCAGCTTTGGTGTGATGAACCGAGCCGCGCCCTCTCTAAACGTTTATGCTCTGGGCTTCCCGATGACCATGCTGTTAGGTTTGTTCAGCGTGTTGATCTCTGTTTCTGGGGTGCCAAGTCGCTATACCGCGTTAGTCCACGACACCATTCGTTTCTTAAATAACTTTATGTTGGGGGGCGCATGAGCGAACAGTCGTCTCAAGACAAAACCGAGAAAGCCTCCCCCCAGAAGGTAAAAAAAGCCCGCCAAGAAGGGCAAATTCCTCGCGCAAAAGAGTTCACGACCGCGGTTATCTTCTTAGCCGTTGCGATGTTTTTCTACTCCCAGCTTAATAGCATTTGGGAGAGCATGTCGGGCGTATTCCGTTACAACATGACCTTAACCAAAGCAGACCTAGAAAACCCAAAACAATTGGTGGAGCACCTTGGTCAGAGCTTGGCGGTGATCATCGAGATGCTCTTGCCTCTCTTCACAGTCATCATCATTGTCACCTTTGGCAGCAGCATGGTGTTAGGCGGCTGGATGTTCCGTCCGGCGAACGTGCTACCGAAGCTGAGTAAGCTCAATCCAATTTCGGGCATCAAACGTATTTTCTCCACTCGCTCAGTGGTGGAGTTGGTTAAATCCACCGTCAAAGTATTAGTCATCTTCGGCATTCTTTATGGCTACCTAGACAACCATCTTCAGCCACTGCTTGGCATGCAAAACTTACCACTTAGCCAAGGCTTCTCACTGATCATGTCGATTTTATTTGAAGGTCTATTGCTGATGGGCTTTGCCCTGTTGTTGTTTGGGGTGATTGATATTCCTTATCAACGTTGGGAGCACCTCAAAGAACTGCGCATGACCAAACAAGAGCTGAAAGAAGAATTTAAGAACAACGAAGGTCGACCTGAAGTTAAACAACGCATTCGCCAAATTCAGCAACAGTTCGCACGTCGAAAAATCGACAAAATGGTGCCCACCGCAGACGTGGTGATCACCAACCCTACCCACTATGCCGTTGCATTGAAATACGAGCCATCGCTATCTGATGCACCATTTGTGGTGGCAAAAGGCGTCGATGAAACCGCCATGCACATTCAACGCATCGCCCGCGAGAACAAAGTCGAGATCATCAACTCGCCGCCGCTGACTCGTTCGATTTATCACACCACGGCGATTGAGCAAGCCATACCAAGCCAGCTCTACATCGCCGTGGCACACATTCTGACTTACGTTTTGCAATTGAAAGCCTTCCGTAAAGGGGATGGAAAAGAGCCAACGCCTTTGCCTCATTTTTCAATTCCAAAGCATTTGCAACACTGATTAACCCGCGTTTACCCAAGGACACCAGAGTATGTTTAACCGGTTAAAACAACTTCAAACTTCCACCAAAGGCTACATTGGCATTCCAATCGTCTTGTTGATGGTGCTGGCGATGGTCATCTTGCCTTTGCCACCCTTGCTATTGGATGCGCTGTTCACCTTCAATATCGTATTAGCGATCTTGGTATTGTTGGTCAGCACCACAGCGAAGCGACCACTCGACTTTTCGATTTTCCCAACCATTCTGTTGGTCGCGACCTTGCTGCGTCTTACTCTGAACGTAGCTTCAACACGTATCGTATTACTCGAAGGTCACAACGGCGGCGATGCGGCTGGTAAGGTGATTCAAGCCTTCGGTGAAGTGGTAATCGGTGGTAACTACGTGGTCGGTATGGTGGTGTTTATCATCTTGATGATCATTAACTTTGTCGTGATCACCAAAGGTGGCGAACGTATTTCTGAAGTATCAGCACGCTTTACCTTGGATGCGCTACCGGGCAAACAAATGGCCATCGATGCCGACTTAAACGCAGGCTTAATTGACCAAGAAACTGCGCGTCAACGCCGTAAAGAAGTGGCGAACGAAGCGGACTTCCACGGTTCAATGGATGGTGCGTCCAAGTTTGTTCGCGGTGATGCGGTTGCTGGCTTGCTGATTCTTTTCATCAACATCATTGGTGGTATCAGCATTGGTGTATTCGAGCACGGATTGCCTGCATCAGAAGCCTTCAAGACTTACGCCCTCCTGACTATCGGTGACGGCTTAGTTGCTCAAATTCCATCACTGTTGCTTGCTACCGCTGCCGCGATTATCGTGACACGCATTAACGACAGCGATAACGGCATGTCGGAAACCATGCACAAGCAGTTGCTTGCAACACCGGCAACCTTGTTTACCGTAGCGGCGATCATGGCTGTTATTGGTATGGTTCCAGGAATGCCTCATCTCGCATTCTTCACCTTTGCAGCAGTATTGGCATTTGCAGGTTGGCGACAGAGCAAAAAGCCGGTGCAAGATACGCAAATCGACCAAGTAGAAGCTCTCTCTCATGCGATGCAGGAAGAAGAAACCGCACTTACTTGGGACGATATTCCTCATGTCCATACCCTGTCTCTGGCGTTGGGCTACCGCTTAGTTCACTTGGTTAACAAAGAGCAAGGTGCACCTTTGGCGCAGCGTATTCGCGGTGTTCGTCGGAATCTCTCCGAACAAGTGGGCTTTCTACTGCCGGAAGTACGTATCCGTGACAACTTAAGTTTAAAGCCGAACCAGTACACTATTGCTCTGAACGGCGAAGTGATTGAGCAAGGCTTTATCGAGCCAGAACGTTTGATGGCGATTGCCGTGGGTGAAACCTATGGCGAAGTGGATGGTATTCTTGGCAGTGACCCAGCCTACCAACTGCCTGCGGTTTGGATTGAACATCAAGACAAAGCGAAAGCGCTGAACATGGGCTACCAAGTGGTTGACGATGGCACGGTTATCGCCACACACATCAGTAAAATCATGAAAACCAATTTGGCTGAATTGTTTACTCATGACGATGTTGAAGCCATGACTCAACGTCTCACAGCACAAGCGCCAAAATTGGCCGAAGCCTTAGCCGCTGCTCTAACCCCAGCACAGCAACTTAAGGTTTACCGTCAGCTTCTGCTCGACCAAGTGCCGTTGAAAGACATTCGAACCATCGCTAACACCATGTTGGAATCTTCAGAAAACACCAAAGATCCAATTTTACTCGCGGCGGATGTACGCTGCGCACTCAAGCGAACCTTGGTTAACTTAGTCGCCGGACAGAAAAACGAACTGAACGTCTACGCCTTGTCTGATGAACTTGAACAGATGCTAATGACGTCGTTACAACAAGCTCAAGCCGCAGGCGCTGTCATGCTCGATAGCTTCCCAATCGAACCAAACATTCTTAGTCAGTTCCAACAGAACTTGCCTTTGATTCGTCAGCAATTGAAGCAACAAGGGCTGCCGCCAATCTTATTGGTCATGCCTCAGCTGCGCCCATTGCTGGCACGATACGCACGTACCTTTACCCAAGGATTGGCGGTACTGTCTTACAATGAAATTCCAGAAAACAAACAGATCAACGTGGTAGGAAACCTTGGTTAATCTCATCTCAACAAAAGCGATGTACGACTATTTGTGCGATCTCGCACTGCAACACATTGTCACGGACGATGACCAACTGGTGTTTGATGCACTTAAACACAATGACATTCAACATGCCTGTCAGGCCATCCGTGAAACCAAAACTGGCGAGGTGGAATACCAGCACCTCACTCTACGCTTTGGCCTACGCGGCGAGCAGAGTGTCTATCAGTTTGAACTGTCAGAGCAAATGCAATATTGCTTAGATTTATACAGCTTGTATTTAGCGCTGCGCCAAACACAGTTCCAACTTGAGACCTTTCATCCCGACCTTATCAGCAATGTCGTCGTGCCCATTCGTGTTGACGCGTTGTTGTGGCAGGCAGGCGGCTATTTTTTGAATCAAATGATTCAGTTCCATAAGGCGGCATTTCAGCATGTGGTGCCCTCTTTGCAGGCCGATGAAACCCTGTGCCTACACGAACGAGTCACCACCCTGGTTGAACAACTGAAAGACAATGCGTATGCCTTATGGTTTGAAATCGCGACCAGCCAAGCACACTTCGAGCGCATCGCTGAGTTTGAACCCGACATGATCAAGCTGTCCGTCACCATGGAAAACAAACAAGATCAGCACGCGTTTCTACCTATAGCTCGCTTCCTGCGTCGTAACCAATTTCCTTGGGTAGCCGGGAGAGTCGCAAGCCAAAATGAACTCAACCGCTACCGCTTACTTGGTGCGAGTTATTACTTTGGCTATTTCAGTGATATTCCCACCTCATTGTCGTTTAAATCGTTCGACGATGAATAAACAGGGGGAACGATAAAGGGCGAGTTCAGCAATAAGAACTCGCTCTTTTTTATGTCTGAACAGTCTTAAAATGCGGATTTTCTGGAATAGATGTCACCAAAAATCATCAAATTAGGCGATTTCGAAAAAATATTTAAATTTCCAATTAATCATTAAAACCAACCGACCGCCTCTAGTTAGTGAGCGGGGCGATAGTCCCACATTGAACAATCAAGGAGAACAGATTATGGCTCTATCAATGCACACTAACTACGCTTCGCTGGTTACTCAAAACACGCTAAGCAATACAAACAACATGCTTAACACTGCGATGGAGCGTCTAAGCACGGGTTACCGCATCAACTCAGCAGCAGATGACGCTGCAGGTCTGCAAATCGCAAACCGTCTAGAAGCTCAATCACGTGGTATGAACGTTGCGATGCGTAATGCACAAGACGGCATCTCAATGATGCAAACCGCCGAAGGCGCAATGGACGAAATGACTAACATTGCTTACCGTATGAACGACTTAGCAACGCAAGCTGCAAACGGTGCCAACTCTGATGCTGACCTCGCTTCTTTATCATCAGAGTTCCAAGCTCTAGGCGCAGAACTAGAAAATATCATCACAAACACTAACTTTGGTGGTAACAATTTACTTGATGCAGGCGGCGCAATCAGCACCGGTGTAACATTCCAAATCGGTGCTTCGCAAGCAGAAACACTAAGCATTGGTGGTACTGGTGCTGCAAGCACTGATGGACTAGCTGCTCTAAAGGCCTTCGCAGCTGATGCTAAAGCGGCTGATTTCACAGCAGCTGGTGGTGACTCACCACAGTCTATGATGGATGCGTTATCTGTTAACTCTGACACGCTAGCTGATGGCACCGCTGGTACTGCTGCCGATGGTGGTGTTATTGGTCAACTAGGTGCTGTTCGTTCAGACCTAGGTGCAAGCATTAACCGCCTTGAACACACAATGGTTAACCTAGGCAACATGGTTGAGAACACATCTGCAGCGAAAGGCCGTATCACTGATGCAGACTTTGCTGTTGAATCTTCAAACATGACTAAGAACCAAATGCTAATGCAAGCAGGTACAACAGTTCTTTCTCAAACTAACCAGCTGCCAGGCATGGCAATGTCGCTACTGCGTTAATAGAACCTTTCTATTCGCTAACAACGCGCAAAATTTAGTTCGTCCGAAAGCTCAAAGCCTCCCCTTCATCCGGGAGGCTTTTTCTTTGTCTGCTTTGGAAAAGCGTTCTAGCGACGGATGTAGATGGAAGTGGCTTCGTTAGTGTGGCTAGCAGGAATACGGAAACCAGCTTTTAGCATGGTGTTGTGCAAAACCTTGTTGAACAGCTCCAACTCGGCAGACTCTACTCCTCGATGAGGTTGATACGCTTTGAGTTCAGGGAATCGAGAGATCGCTTCTATGCGGATGTTCGCCAGTTCTTCGGCATTAATGTTCTGTTTACTGCGTAGTTTAGTGCCAATAAAAGCCTCATAAGCACGGGCACACTTCATCAGTCGTAAAACAAATTCATTCATTACTGTCGTTCTTTTTAGTCGAATTGGGGGGAATAGCCAGACGTTAGCAACCACAAAAATTGCAGGGGCATAAGATAGCAAACCTTTGCATTCAGACAGGGTCAGAAAAATCTGAATCCTTTAGCAGTAAACGCCGAATTCTGCTCGTTATGCATACAACCCCATACCTCTCCTTTCTTTCCTCCATTGGATTAAATCTTTCAGCCCTTTTGGTCGCCTGTTTTATTTGGGAAACCCCTTTAACCATCAAGGGGAAAGCGGAACCAACAAGGTGGAAAAAGCGCTTCCTCCCAACTAACAAAAAATACCGTAAGATACTGTTTTATATAGATATAAATATCAGGCACACATCTTGCGATTGAGTATTTATTACTGGCACAACAAAAGCCAAATACAGATGAGAGAGGGAGCGACCTCATGAGTTCGTTAGATCCAATTACCATGGCAACCCAGTTCGCCACGTTAGATGTTCAGCCATTTCAACAGCGCTACCAATTGCAAGCCGATCGATACCAAGCGCAGCTTACTGCTTTAGGTAAAGTGGAAAGTGCACTGCGTGAATTCCGCACTGCGGTTAACGAGATGAACAGCAGCACAAACAGCATCATCAAGAATACGGCAACAACCTCTCAAGATGGCTTTTTCACCGCGAGTGCCGATGCGAACGCGTTAGTCGGTAACTACCAGATCTTTGTTGAACAAGTCGCAACGTCACACCAAATCTCTACCGGCATGCCAGCAAATCTAGATGCTTCAACAGAAGTTCCGACTACCGGCACTCTAGAGTTCACCATCAACGGCGAAACCATGACGTTAGATATGTCGACGGTAGATACCGACGGCGATGGCAAAGCGACCGTGACAGACCTAGTCAGTGCAATCAACAACAACCCTGATAACCCAGGCGTGAACGCCACACTTGTTCGCTCAAACGGACAAACACACTTCATGCTCTCTAGTACCGAAACAGGCGTAGCAAACACCATCAATGTCAGTGCGACGGGAACAGGGCAAGCTTGGTTTGAAGATGCGTTCACCAACACGACAGAAATCAGCAAACCACAAGATGCTGTTATCTGGCTTGGCGCGGAAGGCACAGGACTCCAGCTCACCAACTCTAGCAATACTTTTGAAGGCGTGATTGATGGTGTAGACATTACCGTCACCAAAGCACAAACCTCAGGTGAAGCACCTATTTCAATGGAAGTAGGAACGGACAGCGAAGGCACGAAAGAACAACTGAACAAGTTTGTCGAAGCCTATAACTCCTTAGTCTCTACACTCGATGAATACACTCAAGTTGGCGGGGAAGATAAAGCCCGTGGCGTTTTGGCCAGCGACCCAACCTTACGCTCTATTGAAAGCCAACTAACTAGCTTAGTTCGTGGCGAACATGGAGGCATGCGTTTAAGCGAAGTCGGTATCACTCTTGATCGAAACGGCAAAATGAAAGTCGATCAGGATAAGTTTGCCGAAGCACAGAAGAACAACAGTGCCGCACTAGAAACCATGTTTAACGGTGATGGCGCCCTGCTCGACTCGCTTGATGACATGGCAGAACCATTCTTGAAGTTCTCTTCAGGCACGTTCAATTCTCGCAAAGATGCGCTGCAAGCCAACTTAGACCGAATTGAAGACAAACAAACCACTTTAGAACGCAAGTACGAGATGTCGTACAACCGCTACCTAAAACAATTCACTCAAATGAACACCTTAATGACGCAAATGAACCAAACCATGTCGATGTTTGGTTAAGGCTTTAGGAGAAGTACTCATGCTAATGGATTCCGGCTACGACTCATACCAACAGGTCGATCTTGATGCTCAAGCAGCATCAGCCAACCCACACCAACTCGTCGTCATGTTGATCGATGGGTTACTCGATGAAATTGAGCGTATTCGTGGCCACCTTGCCGCGAGTCGCCTAGAAGCAAAAGGCGTTAGCATTAACAAGTGCATGAACATCCTTATCGGCTTAAGCAGTGCGTTAGATGACGAAAACGGCGGCGAAATCGCGGAAAACTTACGCCAACTCTATGACTTCTGCCAAATCGAGTTGTATTACGCCAGCACACAGAACGACGCAGCACGTTTAGACAGCGTAGAGCGCGTGATGGGTAACGTACGAGAAGGATGGATGAATTTTGGACAGCAAGCATAAAGTGTCGCCAGAGCGATTTCGCCACTTGTCAAAACTGATCCAAATCGCGACTAAAACGGCCGATTGGCAAGCGCTTAAACGCTACGACTTACAGTTACGTGAACTGCTGATCAGCCATAAGCCATTTTTGAAAGATCCGAAACTCGCACCGGAAATCCAGCGAGCAAAAGCCGTGCATGCGTGCGCGTTCACGGCGTTGGAAAAAGCCACCAGCGAGCTAAAACAAGAGATGAATATGGTGAACGATCAACAAGAGCGTGCCATGGCTTATCAGCTCGCGATGACGATGGAGCTAACGCAATGATGGTAACCAATTCAGTGCCTGCAAATGCACCTTCTCAGTCGTCATCGTCGGGCAAAATCTCACAAGCGCGTTCAGAGCAAGGCTTTTCGCAAACCGATGCAACCTCGGTAAATCAACAGAGCCAAACCAACACACCTGTTGTGGTTGCGGGGTTTCGTTTAAATGCGCAAGCCTTACCGACGCAAGCTACCCCACCAGAAGCTGACACACAGGAACTCAACGCTGAAGTCAGCTCAGATGAGGCATTACTGAGTGCGGTTCCTGCCACCACAGATCTCGCCACTCAAGCGCAAGCCCTCATCCAAGGAATGAGCAAAACCGCGCTTAAGCGAGGCGAAACTAACCAACTTGCGCAAGTATCGGCAGGCCAGGCGTCTCAAAATACAAATGTCGGAAACCAAGCAAACCCAATGCTTAACGCCACAGTGCAAGAGAGCCAAAACGCCCCTCAAACCAGCTCAACAAGCGCACTAAAGGTGTCGGCTTCGGACTTGCAAACTCTGCTTAATCAACCCGCTCAAGGGCAAGTGCTAGTGGCCAGCTCACAAGCGCAAACAACAACAGGAGCAGCGCCGCATTCGAACCCAACCTCACCACTAGCAGCCACTCAAGCTCAAGGCGCAGAGTGGGCAGCCGTTCGCGTGGATACCAGTTCTGGTAGATGGGGCGAGCAGATGATGCAAGTGCTGCAAGACCGTGTGACTTTGCAAGCTCAGCAAAACCTACAAGAAGCCAAAATCCGTCTCGACCCACCAGAACTGGGCAAGTTGGATTTGCTGGTACGCGTGGAAGGTGACCGCCTGAGCGTGCAAATCAACGCCAATACCGCCGCAACTCGTGAAGCCTTGATGCAAGTGTCTGAGCGCCTTCGCACCGAGCTTCAAGAGCAAAACTTTGTGCATGTAGATGTCAACGTTGGTTCGGACCAAGGTCAAGAAAGACAAGCACATGATGGTGCTCAAGAAGAGGCAAACATCTTCGCTGCGCGCGAAACCAACGAATTTCAAACACATACAACAACAAACTATTCAGAGCATTGGCTGAACACTCAAGCCTAATCAATCATCGAGGAAAAAGGTTATGACCAAACAACAAATGATCGCCCTGTTTATCGCCATGATCATCACCAGTGCCCTCGTTTCCGCTGCCACTGTGGTAGGCGGTATTTGGTACCTCAACAAAAGTTCGGAGTCTTCTTCATCTGAATCAAGCGTGAGCACTTTCTTAGAAGATTCACCGCTAGCTTTCCTGACTGCTGAGCAACCGACGACGAAAGGCCCAAGCTTTCATCCATTAGACAAAGTAGTTCTGACCATCAAAGGTAAAAAACAGACGCACTTTGTGATGCTTGAGCTTGCCGTGGAAACACGCCGTCCTGAACGCATGAAGAACATCGATGCCTACATGCCAATGGTGCAAAACTCACTGCTTAAACTGTTCAGTGACAAAACCTTTGATGAGCTGCAGCAAACGGGTGCTATCGATATTCTGCAAAGCGAAGTGAAAGAAACCCTATTACTGGCCTTTGCAAAAACCGACATCGTTCGCGATATCGATGATGTTCTGCTGACCAAATACGTTGTGCAATAACGGAGCACAGCTATGTTGGAGATGAACTTACAGGAAAGTTATACAGCGACGGAGGAAGTGAATACTCCGTCTCGCCCGATTGATGAAAACGCCTTGCTGCAACGTCATCAAGTCATGGTTAAACGCGTGGTCAACCAACTGCGCGTTCACGCGACCTCTCATTGCAGTATTGAAGACATGCAGCAAATTGGTTTGATAGCGCTTGTCGAAGCCGGGCGTCGTTATGGGGATGTGGATGACCCACACTTCCCCGCTTTTGCTGTTTGTCGTGTTCGTGGCGCGATTTTGGACGAGCTTCGCCGTTTAGATTGGCGCTCTCGCAAAACCCGCCAACAAGCGCATGAGTTGAATGACGTAACCAGAGACCTCACTCGTGCACTGGGCAGAATGCCGACCGATGCTGAAATCATTAAAGCGCTTGGCACTGACGAGCAAGACTTCTACAACCGTCAAAATGCAGCGCTGGCGGGCGAAATGCAAAGCCTCGACCAATTGATGGAAACAGGTGGAGACAGCCACTTCGGCGGCCAATACGACGGTATGGAGCATGAACACATTCGTCGTAGTTTAGACACCGCACTTGGCAAAATGTCGAAGCGCGATCAGCTCTTGCTCACCTTGTTCTATCAACACGAACTCAACCTCCATGAAATCGCGCTCGTGCTCGACCTGACACCACCTCGCATCTGTCAGTTGCACAAACAAGCGCTTAAACAACTCAACCAATTAATGTCCTCTTAGGAGTCACAAGATGCAAAAGTTTTTTGGAGCCATTACCGTCCTGATGTGTGTCTTCGGCGGATACATGTGGGCAGGCGGTAACCTCGGTGCAATTTGGCAGCCAGCCGAGTTTTTGATCATCATCGGTGCGGCAGCAGGCTCACTGATCATCGGCAACCCGCCACAAGTGCTAAAAGAAATGCGCCAACAAGTGCGTGCGACCATCTCTGGCCCACGTGAAGAGTACGAGTACTACATGGAGCTTATGGCACTGCTGAACAACTTGCTTGAAACAGCACGCAGCCGTGGCTTTAAGTTTCTCGATTCTCACATTGAATCACCAGAGCAGAGCTCGATTTTCCTTGCTTATCCACAAGTCAGTAACGATCACCGCCTTATTTCTTTCATTACCGACAATTTACGTTTAATGGCAATGGGACAAATGTCGCCTCATGAATTAGAGGGACTGTTAGAACAAGAAATCGAAGCGATTCAAACCGAGATGCTTTTACCTTCACGCTCTATGCAGCGCACGGCAGAGGCACTTCCAGGGTTCGGTATTCTTGCGGCAGTCGGTGGCATCATCATCACCATGCAAGCCATTGATGGCTCAATCGCATTGATTGGTTACCACGTTGCCGCCGCCCTTGTAGGTACATTCATTGGTATTTTCGGTTGTTACTGTTGTTTAGATCCACTCAGTAACGCCATGGCTCAACGAGTTAGACGAAACATGACGGCTTTCGAATGTGTACGCGCCACTCTGGTTGCTTACGTTGCGAAGAAGCCAACCTTGCTCGCTATCGACGCTGGCCGTAAACACATTCAGTTAGACATCAAACCAACTTTCAACCAAATGGAGAAGTGGCTAGCTGAACAGGAGGGATAATGCAAAAACAAGAGCATGTGGTGTTCAAACGCGCGAAAGCACATAACCATGATGAGTTTCATGGTGGCGCGTGGAAGGTCGCGTTTGCCGACTTCATGATCGCGTTGATGGCGCTGTTTCTTGTCCTTTGGGTCATGCAAGTGGTCGACAAGGAAGAGCGCAAAGCCATTGTGGCGCACCTTCATAGTTCGAGCGTTTTTGATAAGAGTTACGGCAACCCTTTCGATACCTCACAAAGTATCTCTCCTATCGACTTGGCACAGGACTCTTCTGTGCCAAGTAAACACAACTCCAACCATGTCGTCAGCTCCTTCTTTCAAGGTGACGGCGATGGTCCAGAGATTGATTCACTTATCCCGGGCAATTTCGACACCCAAGAGCAACTTGCTCTGCTGGCTAAAGTGATTGATGAAGTCGTCGGACAAATCAGCGCGCAAGGTAACGTTAATGTCACCATCACACCACAAGGTCTGCGCATTGTTTTGCAAGATGACTACAAGCAACACATGTTCAGCCGTGGCGGCGCTGAGTTGACTCCTTTCTTTGAAGACTTATTACTTGCGCTTGCTCCCGTGTTTGAACGCATCAGCAATCCATTGATCATCAGTGGCCATACTGACTCGACACCATTCAAGAAGCGTTTTGGTCGACAATCGAACTGGGCGTTGTCCGCCTCTCGTGCTGATGTGGCAAGAAATACCTTGGTGGAAGGTGGCATGCCAGATGATCGCGTCATGCAAGTGACGGGCATGTCGGATCGGGCGCTACTGAATCCTGAAGAGCCTGACTCTAGCGAAAACCGTCGAATCGAGTTGTTTATTCTGACTACGCCAGCGGCACAAGTTTTGGAAACCTTCTTTGGCAATCAAGAAGGCAGTGAGTTACAAAAAGCCAAGCAACAAGCGGAATTTAATCAGCCCGTCATTAGGCAAGAAGTGATTCGTTACTCGGTCGAACCGAGCGATCAAAAAGCTCAGATTCAAGACCTCTAACCCCCTAAAAGGTCACCAGTTTCTACCCTCTGCGTGACCTTTTATTCCCAACGATAATATTGCTGAAATTTGTTTAGTTGAGTTCGATATGCCCGTACCCGCGCCCAATAAATCAAAAAATGACTCGCTTAAAAAAGCCTTTCTCTGGCTGATCATTTTCGACTACCTATTGCTGGCGTTTTTTCTCACTCAGCTATCAAGCCTCAATCTTAACAGCGGTACCATGATTAGCTTGTTGCTTGTGCTCTATAACATCTTGCTGGTCTCTTTTTGCTACCAGCGCACCAGCAACCACGATTCTTACATCATCTATCCAGTGCTTTCAGCAACACTATTAGCGTTCGTCTGCTTTCTGTATTTTTTCTTTCTGGTGTGATTGTTACGCGTTATTAGGTACCGACGGCTCGGGCAAAAATGACACCAAACAACACATGACAAATCAGCAAGGGAAACAGCGCCTCAGAAAATGTCAGCCATGTCTTCCAAGAACAGAAAATGATGATCGGTGTGCAATCAAAAGCACGTACCACAAGACCTTACTCAAGTAGAAAAGAAAACGGTTATCAGCATGTTTCTTTTGAAAGTTTAGAGCGCCAAATGCCCAACATAGCATCGTCCATCCCATCATGGATCCAACGGGAATCGTAATAGTAGTGTTGACCATTAAATACTTAGCAAACGTCCCTCTGATAACCATATGAAAGAAATGAAAAAAGGAAGCAATAATAGCTTCCTTTGAAAGTGATAGATGGGCTTTGAAGTGTTCTGTATCGGACTACCGAATCATCAAATAAAAGAGCACGCCCGCCGTGAACCCTAATATGGCCAAAAATGTTGAGCTCGGTTTGCTTTGCTTCTCTGTCGATACCATTTGTTTGGCCATGTTGACTCCTTGTCTTTGGCGTTCCTTTTCGTTTCTAGGCTGATGTTTAAGCCAGTACGCGTTCGCTGATCATCTTGTTGAATGAGACTAGATCAAAAGAGCCTCTGATTTCAAAGCGCACTCGCCCTACTTCACTGAGGAACAATTCAATCTCACAGTCCAGATCAAGCGTGCCTGAGGTTTCAATCGAGAACGCATTAATCTTGCTGTATGGCAGAGAAGTGTAGTCCACTTTTGACCCTGTAATCCCTTGCACGTTGGCTGCGATAACACGTTTGTTGGTGAACACCACTTGGTCACGCACCGTTTTGAAGCCAGCGAAAATGCTCTCTCCGTCAATTAAGAATTTGTGGAAATCGTCGCGCACCTTTGAGATTTCAATTGGCTTAAGTTTGAATATCGATGAGTTTTCAAAATCGATCATGGCGTTACCTTAGAATGTAAATAAAATCACTCATCAATTAATAGCAAAGTCTCTACTACGAGCCTATTGATTTTGGTGACTTTTCTAACTCCATCTCGTTTTTGGTCATCACACCATGGTTATTTCCATCCTTGTCGCCATTGTTGCGTGTCTTTCAAATCATGCCAATCTAGCTAGCGCTCTCGCTTAGTCATAACCGCTTCAATCACGCACCTCACGACGTTGCCTTCTTCATCAAACTCCATTTCTGAAATGATGAAGTGCTTCTCTTTGTTTACTGGCTCTGTCGCAGTCCATTTGCTGCGAAGTAACTTTTTAGGGTGAACTCGATTCATAACGCTCTGCCATTCATAAGAAAAAGTTTGCTTTTCATACGTATAAATTAGCAAATGCAATCACATTCAATGTCGCTATTTTTTTCTTCAATATCGTGTTTTTTCTTATTGGTTTGATCTCTTTTTCTGATACTTCCTGTTACTTTGAGTGTTCAAACAAACACAACACATCAAACAACGACAATGAAAAAAACAACACTTTTACTTGCTTCCGTAGCAATGGCGCTTTCCGGTGTCGCCCAAGCCGATAAGCTGGAAGATATCCAAAAATCAGGCACATTACGTGTCGGAACCACGGGCGACTACAAACCATTTTCTTACTATGATGGCAAGACCTACTCTGGTTACGATATTGATGTCGCGAAGCACGTCGCGAAACAGCTCGGCGTAGAGCTAGAGATCGTTCGCACAAGTTGGAAAGATCTTCTGACCGACCTGAACCAAGATAAATACGACATCGCCATGGGCGGTATTACCCGCAAAATGCAACGCCAACTGAATGCAGAACAAACCCAAGGTTACATGACGTTTGGTAAGTGCTTCTTGGTTGCCAAAGGTAAAGCCGAGCAATACAACACAATAGACAAAGTAAACCAAGCCTCTGTGCGTGTGGGCGTGAATATTGGCGGTACAAACGAAGCCTTCGCCGATGCTAATTTACAAAAGGCCAGCTTTACTCGTTTCGAAAACAACTTAGACGTACCGAAAGCTGTCGCAACAGGTAAAGTCGACGTGATGGTTACCGAAACGCCTGAAGGCCTGTTCTACCAAGTCACGGACGAGCGTTTAGAAGCGGCTCGCTGTGAAGACCCATTCACCAAAGGTCAGTTTGGTTACCTTATCCCGAAAGGCGAACAACGTTTGTTGAACACAGTGAACTTCATCATGGATGAAATGAAGCTAAAAGGTATCGACGAGCAGTTTATGCACCATAACTCGCTGAAGTAATTCACAGCCCATATCAAAAACCGTTCAATGTTGAGCGGTTTTTGTTGCTTCTTAAGATGCTTCACGCCATATTGTAATGCTGCGCTAATTTTACCGCACTAACCATCCTGCTGATGGTTCTAATATCAACCATGATTAATAGGTAAAATATGAAATTCTCAAGCACGCTTCCTCAAACTCATGAACAACTTCTAAGTAAAATTCTTGCGGTATTTACTGCTGACCCACGCATTCTTGGCATTGGTGCAAGTGGCTCTTACGCCTCTGACTCCATGGACAAATACAGTGATTTAGATTTGGTCATCGCCATTAATCCTGAAGATTTTGATTCGATAATGGCAGAGCGCTTTTCGCTTATCGACCAAGTAGAAGGTCAAGTCGCGGCTTTCACTGGTGAACACGTGGGAGAGCCAAGATTGGTGATCGCAATCTACGCGCCAGATGCGATTCATGTCGATTTCAAATTTGTCTCTTTACCCGATGCTGCGACTCGTGTTGATGACACTAAAGTGCTTTGGGAACGCGACGGACAGCTATCGCAAGTCTTCGAGACTGCAAAGCCTCACTACCCTCAACCGGATCCACAATGGATTGAAGACCGCTTTTGGATTTGGGTTCATTATGGCGCAACCAAGATTGCTCGTGGGGAATACTTTGAAGCCTCGGAATTTTTATCGTTCCTGCGCTCTGTTGCGATATCGCCATTAGCCCTGAAACAACAAGGATTGACTCCCTCTGGCGTGAGAAAGATTGAATCACGCATGCCTGCGTTTGCGGCGGAGCTAAAACAAACCGTCGCAATGCCGGAGCGAGAAGCGCTGATTCCTGCATTTGAAAAGATCGTAGAGCTGTATTTGTCGCTGCGAGAGAACAAGCAAGTCGCTATTAAACCGGAAGCTCAGCAGCTTTGTATGGATTACTTCCAGCAAGAGCTGAAAAGCGAGTAGAGCTGGCACAGCGTAGAAACAATGACACGCGAAAACAACAAAGGGGATATCACTATCCCCTTTTTCATCGGCTTGATTCACTGAGAGCGATTACATCACGCACTCTTTTGCTGCTTGTGCTTTCTCAATGCCTTCTTCAATCAAAGATTTGGTTTCTTCGCTGCCGATAGATGACATCACTTTATCCATCACCTTATCCACTGTCGATTCAGAAGACGCTTCCACCAAACAAGCGTACGCATTGGCAATGTGTTCTTTCGCTTCAATAAGCGCTTCAGGGTCACTGAAATCCACATTCATTGCTTCTTCAACCGATGCCGCAAGTTCTTCTGCAGATTCCGCAGCATCACCAAATTGGTCTAGGTTAAACGCTTCTTCTACTGAATCCATCTGCTCTTGAACCGTATCAATCGCTTTGTTTGCGGCTTCTTGTGCTTGGTCAATGGCTTTGCTTGCGTCATCACAGCCGACAAGTGCCATTGCTAAAACCATTGTTGAGATTGTCTTTTTCATATTTGTTCTTCTAACAAGTAAATCGCTAATCATCACAATACGTGATTAGCCGATAGATTTTAATTCAAGAGTTGTAAGAAGAGGAAACAGAAACGTTTGAAAGCCCCAAAAACAAAGCCGCTACAATGAGCGGCTTTTGTATTTGCTTTAATGTTTACTCAGATGTTTAAGTAAACATTAAACCTGTCAGGCAATTCTTCCGTGGCTGATTGCCATCATTTCATCGTAGGTACGTTGTAATGCATCAAACGTCCATTCGAAGTAGACGCGACGTTCCATCAGCGGAGCAATTTGGTCTGCATCAAATGATTCGATCGTCAGATCAGAATACTCGACTTGCAGGCTGTTGCCGTCCGTACCCCAATCTTCGTATTCACGATTACCAATGAGATCGTAAAGGTTATTACTTAAGAAGCTGTATACCACTAAGAATGATTTTACTGCGTCTTCCGAAAAGTTAAGCATGCTCGCGACTTGCGCAACGTCATACGACTTTTCTTTATCACCTTGGTCAATATCAAGCCTCACCAATTGAGTTTCCCACGCTGCCAATTCACCGTAGGAATCCAAGACGTATTGGTTCAGTGCTTCGAACACATGAAAAAAGTCCTGGATCATTGAGATGTATTTATCAGACATAACGTCCCTTATTGTATTTGGTGAACGGACGATCTTCGCCGCCGTGTTATTGCTCACCCTAGCCAGTGGTTGTTAAAAGTTAGACTACAAGTTGCAACACCGCATACTGTACTTGTAATTTTGTTGTCATTTTTGAGTGATCAGTCAATTAATAGCGTTGGCTCGTCGATGCCCATGTAGTCACACAGTTCACGCTTAATTCGGTGAAAGTCTTGTACCGAGACAAAGCAATCGGCGTATTCTGTTTTACCATCAATGCCGATATACACATGAGCAAAAGACTCGACCGTCGACGTAATTTTGATGGAATCATGGCTGAGTTCGAACGTAACAACTTGGTCCATATTCAGGTAACGACCAGATTCGATTTTTAGTGCTTTCGCCATAATGGGGTCCTAAGGTAACAGTGCAGATCTGGAAATAGGCAGCATCCCGGTGCTCAAATAGAAAGGCTTGCTAATTTGATGGTGGTTCTGCCCCATAATTGAAGTGAGCCTATCACAAGCCCCCTCCTCCAAAATTAGAGTTTGACCGCACTTTCCTTTGGATTTACTTACAGATGAAACAGTTACTCAAAATCTGACCGCAAATTCACACATAAAAGAAAAACGGAGCGTATTTCACAGTTTCACGGAACAAAAAGGCCACTGTGATAGCGGCCTTGGTAAGTCATTAATTGGTGTGAGCTTCACGCATTTATCTGATACATCGCGAAATAGGTATCGGCTTGAATAACGTGTTTTTGGCTAAGCTGCTTCAAAGCCTCAACAGCGTTTGCGAATGGGTCATCTCCTGCGAATGCCTCAACCAACTTGTTGTAACGCTTTGAAGAAGAAAACAGCACATGCGCCAGCTCTTCAGCGCTGACTTCTAACTCTACGGTCTCTTTGTAAACCTTCGTCGCTTGGAAAGCATCACAATCACTGAAGTTGATAGCGTGGTCATAGTTGGACTCCGTCAGTTCCATCTCTATGCCCAATAGCTTGAGGGGCTTTTCTAACAGCACTTCAAAATCGTACACCACAACGTGCGCTGCAGATTGGCAGACGCGTTGAAGCTCAGTCACCAAAGCCGCAGACTTTGCGTAAGAAAGTGAGCCTGCAAACGTCACTACATCCACACTGTTGTCTGGTAATGGCACATGCTCACCATCGCCGACATGATACTCAATACCTGCTGATGGTTTGGTTTGCTCAATCATTGACGTGCTCGGATCCACACCATGCAGTTGCTGACAGTATTTAGCCAATGCAAGTGTTGATACGCCCGTACCGCACCCAATATCTAATCCCAACTGGAACTGGGGTAACGCACCTAAGTTAGCTTGTAGGATGACTTGATGCAGTGGCGGACGATAAGCCGCGTAATGCATAGAGATGGCTTGGTTGTATTCTTCGCTCACTGATGTTCTCCCAAAATCTGTCGATGTTAACTAGTCGTATATTGTCGGATATTACTGCCACTCAAAAGCAAAAAGCCACTCATTTGAGTGGCTCTATCTCACAACTTTAAGTGCTTTCTGATTTGGTACGATGCTCAGCCTCAAACCCGCTTATAGCTTGGGTTCGGCTTCGAATTGCTTGAGGTCATCAGTAATGTCATTCCAAGGCGCTTTGGATGCAACAAAAATATGGAAGCTTGGCTTATGAGAAGGCACATCATCAAGAATACCCAAGCGCACATTGACGATACCGTTGTTCTTTTTCGAATAAAGGCTAGAGCCGCAGTGACGGCAGAATGAGAGTTCGGTATTGGCGCTCTTCTGATAGGTTTGGATGTGTTCCGCCCCCTCAATCACAATCAGTTTATCCAGTGCAACGCCACCTGCTGACGAGTAATCGGATCCGGTAAATTTGCGGCATTCAGAACAATGACAATTTCCCATGTATTTGAATTCATCCGCGACTTCGAGTTTCACCTTGCCACACAGACATGAGCCTTTGAGTACTTCCATTGTTAAGTCCTTCTCTTTATTGGAATGTCAGTTACCCAATCACCATGCCAGTCCAACACGACGAAATAAAGACAAGTAAGTCAGGTTTGCAAAAATGGAACGAAGAAAACCACCGCACTCTTCCATAAGCGCAGTGGAAAACAACTAGGACAAGTCGTTGTTTTTTTAGAAGCGGAACTCTGCACTTAACGCGTAGCTGTTCTCAACAACTTTTGCTTCGTACATGGTGTACTCAAGTGCAACGCGAGCTGGGCCCAATGTCACACCTGCACCTACGCCGTAGTAGATGTCGTTTGAATCACCAAGGTTCGTTTGGAAGTGACCCATACCGACACGACCGTAAACGTCAAAAATAGTGATTGGTAGTGTTAGTTTCGCACTTGCTAGCCAAGCATCAGAGTAGATGTGCTCGAAGTCTTTGTGTGTATCGATGAAATCTGCATATCCACCTTCAATCGATAGTAGGTCGTTAAACTGGTAACCGATGTAAAGGTTGTAACCGCTGTTTTGATCACTAAAGTCTGTGTTCTCGTTCTTTACTTGGTATTCAGAATATAGGTAGCTAGCACCAATGTATGGGTTAGCAGCAGCTTGTGTAGCAAAGAAGATAGCAGCGATTGGAAGAATAAATTTGTTCAGTTTCATTTCTTAATAACTCTCAATATAAAAGGTTGACTAACATTCCCTAATCCTTCAGTACGTGATGCTCATGCATCGAATTTTTATTTCCTTATTGCAAGTGACTTCAGGGAACGTTGCGCCTTTTCTCTTTTAAGAAGCTCGCCCCTCACTTGCGGTGTGGGATGCATCATCCTGTGTTTTCGCCGCTGTGACATAACGTAAAACTCAGCAGTTAATAAAACTTCATCACTGGCATATAAACAAAATATAAAATCAATAAATACATAAACTTAAAAATAAAAACAGAGAGTAAAACAACTAAGTTAATTGGAATTTCCCTTCCATTCATTGTTGATTTCTTGGGCAAAATGGAAGGCATTAAAGGTAGGGAGCAAAAATCGGTGTTCCGATAACGAAATGTGTAGAAAATCACGTTACTCGCGCTTTAAATTGTCAGCAAAATCATTCAATTGAGACTACATTTACTCAATGAGATGAATAAAAAATAGAAGAGCGAGCGTGAATGCCTGACAAAAACATCAGTTTTATCGTAGATGAGTGGCGTTTTGTGCCCAATGAGGGGCAAATACAGTTTGCTGACTCATGCATTACGATTGATAACCGTCTCTCAAAGCTGCTTGAGTTCTTATGTCTGAACCCAGGACTGACTCACACGCGCGATGAACTTATCGAGCAAGTGTGGGGCGGCAGTGTATTGACCGATCAAGTGGTAACCCAAGCAGTATTTGAACTCAGAAAAGTGCTGAAAAAACACAGCCAACAGGAATGCAGCTACATCGTCACCGTACCAAAGCGTGGGTATCGATTTGATGGCGAAGTAAAACTGGAAAAAATCGCGATACAGAAACCGGAAGATCAGGTAATTGAAGAGGAAGAGTCACAAACTGATGCCTCGAAACCTGCAGTAGAGGCCGTTGAATCCCGGCCTAAAAAGAGCAAACAACCCATCTTAATTGGCGCACTTTCTTTGATTGTTCTTATTCAAGCGGCATTTTTACTGTTTAGCGCAGACGACCCAAAGCCGAACCCGGATGCGCATACCGGACACTTAAGCCATTACGAATTTCGTTATGCGGTATTGAATGTCAGCGAGGATGTGAAAGCACAGCCGGAGTTGTATGGCATCGTCATTAAGTTCATGGAGCACATTGGGTTTTACAGCAACATTCGCGTGGTTAAATCCAAAGAGCACAGAAAACTCGCCGCAATAGAGTTCAATATCTCGACCGCAATGAGCGGAGATGGGAAAAAGTTGAGACTGCTGCTCCAATATCACAACCGCGTATCTGGTCAAACGCACCTAAATCGCCGCTATTCCACCAACTTTTCACGTTTTCATCATACCTTTCCTTCAATGATCGAAGACATGCTGCGTGCGATGTACATTGAAGTGCCAGAAGAAGAGTTGGAACATAATGTGTCTATCTTCCCCAAAGATCCTGATGCGATAAAGGCGCTGATGTCTGGAACGGGTTCGCTGTATAACCATTCTGGGTTTGAAACTGCAATGGCGTACTTTAGAGCCGCAAAGACGCTCGCCCCTGATAACGCATACACAATCGCCGTGAGTTATATTGGTGAAGTTCTAACTGCATTTACAAAAGATGAAGAAAATAAACAGCAATTAATAGACGAGTTAAACAAGGAGTATTCTTCCTCATTATCATCCATCTTAAAGAAAGGGAATAACCCGAGGGTATGTGAAGCCAATGCTATCTTGGCATTGTCAGAGGACAACCCAGAAAAAGCGTCGCAGATTTTGTTGTCGATTCCTTACAACCAACAAACGTCACTGACGTATCTACTGATGGCGAAAGCGGAAGAAGCTCGCGGTCATACAAGTGGGGCAAAAGAACTGTATTTGCAAGCGACACAAAACACGTCGTCGCCAATTGCACTGAAACTTGCGGGTCCATTGTTCTTTGACAGCAACTTGGACACCATGATTAAAGAATTGCAAAGCGTAAAAAGCGAAGCTAACCCATAGTGGTTAGCTTCGCATTAAAGTTTAGAAATATTGTCCTGCCACACGTCGAGAAGAAGGTTGTCGGCTGATCAAGATATGGCATAGCTCAAGCAGCAAACCAAACGCAAGCGCACTGTAAACGTAGTGCTTATCGATATTCAGCCCTAACCCTTCAACAATCAGCAGCGCACCTAATACAATGAGGAATAGCAGCGCGAGCACTTTCAATCCCGGATGGCGAGTAATCACAGCCTGAACTTTATTCGCCATCAACATCAGAATCACACTCGAAGAGATGATCACGCCAGCAAGAATGGTGATGTCCTGCGTTAGGCTTGCCGCAATAATCAACGAATCGAGAGAAAACACCGCGTCCACAGCAATAATCTGCAATATTACTGTGCCAACTTGCCCAGCAAAGAATTGATGTGGCGGAGTTTCAATAGGCACGACCCACGCCCAAAGCTCTTTGATGCCTTTAAACAACAAGAACGCACCACCAACAATAAAGATAAGATCATTACAAGAGAGTGATACCCCTTGGTATTCGACAAACGGTTCTTTCCAAGACAGCAACCAAGATACCGAAAACACCAGTGCAATGCGGTTTAACACTGCTAAACCGATACCGAGATTACGTACGCGTTGACGCAAATGAGCAGGAAGACGCTCAGTCATGATGGTAATAAAGACGATGTTATCGACACCCAGAATGAGTTCTAACATGAGTAACGTGCCGAAGGCGATAAAGTAGTCGAGATTCATTATTTAAGTTCTCTGTGCAAAGTACGAAAGAATAGTTATTCAATATCCACTCTCTCCTAAGCAGGCACTACCTTGCGCTCAAATCCCCTTTCTAACATGGGGAAGTCTGTATTCCGTTCTTAGGTGCTTTGGGTGAGTTGTTCCCTAATGACGCGATTATGAGTAGCGTCTTTTCATTGCTTTGTAGAACACGTAAAGCAATTTGATCGCGATAAGTGTCATCACTTTCTCCAAGGTTGTGGTTAATCAGAGGAAGGCTATTGTATTCACCCGTTTCATAACCACATCACAAAGCACTTAGAAAAAGATAAAGAAAATATAAAACAAATAAACACCTTAATTTCATAGCTTTAAATAAACTCAAAACCACCAAAAGTGAAAAATTCGTACCAAAAGAAACGGTTTCTTTGGCTTATAAAATGGCATGAGGGAGATATGATTTTTTGCTGAGAGAGACTTGACGCTTTTTCCGATGGTTGACCGTACACTCGCCCTATAAAGAGGAGAACGTAATGCTGTCATCGATTGAACAATTTCTACAAATCCTGAGTGACTACGACATACTGCTCGGTCTGATTTTCATTTTGGCTTATCAAATCTTCAGTAAGATCGCGACGAAAGCACTCACTACGTTAGCGCGGAATAAAAAAGTCAAACCACCAAGAATTTTATTCATTACCAGAACAGTGAACATTTTGTTGTTCGTCTTCTTATTTGCTACGTTTTTGCTCGTGAGTGGTATTGGCTACGGGAATTTTTCGATCTTCCTTTCTTCTGTGTTTACCGTTCTAGGTGTGAGCTTTATTGCTCAGTGGTCCATTCTGAGCAACATCACCGCTAGCTTTCTTATCTTCTTCGTTTTCCCTTACCGTGTAGGCGATAACATTCGTATTGATGATGGCGCAGGAATTGAAGGGATGATCATAGACATTCGTTTGTTTCACACCTTGATAAAACATGAAGACGGCGACTTTTCGACTTACCCAAATAACCTCTTGCTACAAAAGAACGTCACCAAGAGAACCCATAAGAATGCCGTTGAGCCGACTCTACAAAAGGTCACCGACGTAGATATCGATGTTAGTGTCGGTGTTGATGACCTTCAGATACAAGAAAGCCGAGCATAGTGCTCGGCTTTCTCATTTTTGTTCGGTCAATTTAGAACACACAGTGCTTAGCAAAGTCTGTCGCTTCGTTTGCCGTCCACTCACCTTTCGGCTTGTCTTTTAGGTTCTTACACCACTGCTCGCTACCGATGCCATCTTGCAGAACACAATGCTTCGCGAAATCAACCGCGTTGTCTGTTGTCCATTCTGTCTTTGGCTTTTCGCGCATGTCTTTACACCAAGCTTCTGTACCCACTTCGTCAGAACATGCCGTTAGCGCTGTTGCCGCTAGCAGTAGCATTACCAGTTTTTTCATAAATTTAGGTTCCACTTTCAATTGATGAATGAACTATACCCAAAATATCAGTGCTCGTGTTAAGCCAACGACAATTTATCGACTCACGCTCCGTAAAAGTGACGAAATTCCCTTAAATCAGCCTAACTGCACCGAAGTTGCCATTCGACGTTTCATCATAAACGCTCGAACATGATCATAGATGTAATTGAAGACAAACGCATACAGGGTAATGAAAATCGTCACGCCCACATCCATGACAAACGCTTCCCACATGCTGACTTCTAGCATCCACGCCATCGCCGGAATGGTGGCAAATAACAAACCCGCTTCAAACAACACCACGTGTACGATTCGAAGTCGGATTGTGCGTTTCTCTTTTGCCCCTGTGGCAAAGCGATCAAATATCCAGTTGAAGATGAAATTCCAAATCATCGCGATGGTCGCAACGACTATCATGGTTCCTGATAATGCACTGACCTCATGATCTGTAAACAATGCCAAACCAATAATGGATAAACTGATTGCCAACACTTCAAATAATACGGCGTGAAACACACGCTCTAACGCTCCCATAAAAACCTCACAACTTCACATGGAACAAGTTAAGTGGCGGTGATTATGACAGCGTGATAACGAAGAGAAAGTTAACAACCATCACGAATAGTGATAGCTTACGACTATGCTTTCCGGATGAGTCTCATCCAAGTTCTCTTTAGGTACTGAAATGTACAGCTTTGAACAACTCAAAATCTTTGTCACCGTGTGCGAAACGGGCTCCTTCTCCGCAGCCGCAAGAAAGCTAAAGCGAGCGCAATCAGGCGTTAGCCAGTCTGTCGCTAACCTTGAGATAGCAATTAACCAAGAGTTGTTCAATCGAGAGAAAAACACACCGACACTGACAGATAGCGGTAAAGCCTTATTGCCTATCGCTCAGTCCATTCTGCATCAACAGAAATTCTTCGACCAAAAAGTCGAGTCCTTAGAGCAAGCCTACGAACACGAGCTAGTGATTACGGTGGATGAATCTCTCATCAACCAATCGCTACTGGCGCAATTTGCCAGCTTGGCGGATCAATTCCCTATCACACAGTTCGATATCATTACCGCACCGACATTTGATGTAGAAGAGTTGATTCGAAAAGGTAAAGCGCAAGTCGGTATCGTGTTGGCTGATGGTGAGCTAAAAATGGACATGGATTTCTTTACCCTCGGGCACACTCGTTTTCTTACCGTGGCTTCGCCTTCTCACCCATTGGCACAGCTATCGGTGGTTCATGATGCGGAGCTCAAAGCCCATCGCCAACTGGTACTGCGCAGCGCACAAAGGAAAGAATTGTGGTTCAGTTACGCCATCAGCACTCAGTTATGGTTTGCTAATTCGCATCAGACGCTAACCGACTTAGCATGTCAAAACGTTGGCTGGGGATTATTGCCAGAAAGAGTGGTCAGCAATGAGATTGAGAGCGGTAAGCTAGTTGCCCTGCCCGTTGCGCACGAATTTGATGGCTGGCTCACAACGGTGGGATGCTTAGTCTCTCGAACCCGAGGTATGGGCCCGGTTTTACAAGCTCTAGTAAAAACCTTGCAGAGCTATCGCTATCAGGACGAATAGCCCAAAACTGTTTTGTAGGTTTAAGTTTTAGAAACGCTCAGAGACCTAGACAGAGTCCAAGCCTAATTGAAGCTAAAGACGAGGAGCTTGGGTCAATGCTTGGAGATTCGCGGAACCTGTACCAAAGCACGCCAAACGTAACTCTAATGCCATTTGTTCAAAGTGGTCGACAACAGATTGCGTGCTGATTGTTGCGGCTTTTAATACCGCACTAGCTTGCCCAACAAGGCTAGCACCTAGATGAATCGCTTTTGCCGCTTCTAAGCCGTTATGCACGCCACCAGACGCAATTAAAGGTAAGTTAGGGTATTGAGCGTGGATTTGCTCTAAACACTTAGCCGTAGGAATGCCCCAGTCACGAAATAGCTCCGCAGCGCGCTGCATCTTGTTGTCTGTTTGGCAGTAACCTTCAACCGCAGACCAACTCGTGCCACCAGCGCCCGCAACATCAATCGCATCCACACCCGCTTCTACAAGTTGTTTGGCTACCGCGCCACTGATGCCAAAACCAACCTCTTTGATGATCATTGGAACATCGACGCGCTGTTTTAACTGCTCAATCGACTTAAGTACACCAATCCAATCATGGTCACCATTCTGCTGAAAGGCTTCTTGCATAGGGTTGAGATGCACAAATAAAGCGTCCGCTTGGATAAAGTCGACTGCACGTTGGGCGTTGTCGAGGCGTTGTTTGTCTCTCAGTTGAGCGGCCCCTAAGTTGGAATACAAAGGCACGCCTTTAGCAAGATCACGAATGGTTTTGCCCAAACCTGAGTGTAGGCTGTCTTCTAGGCTCACGCGCTGCGAGCCAACTCCCATCGCAATACCCATTTCACTGGCCGCTTCTGCCAAACGACAGTTGATGATCTCTGCGTCTTTTGCGCCGCCCGTCATAGAACTGATCAAAAACGGCAGCGTCAATGAATGGTCAAGAAACTCGCTCGAAAGGTCGATGGCGTTAAAGTCACATTCAGGCAATGCGCAATGCTCAAATTCGACAGACTCAAAGCCCGCCGTTTTGCTTTTCATGTTCATGTCATGATGTAAAACAGCGTCTAGATGTAAGTCTTTTCGATTAGATTGCGGAGCCATAATGTCACCCTAAAGTAAAACAGTCGCGCAGTATTGCGATCCTTGTCATTGCCGTCAATGCGAAAATTCGGAAATTGAACAATTTATTTACCGAATCGAGCCTTGTGGGCTCTGGCCTTATGACTAAGGAATCATATTAAGGAGCAGCGTTTAAAACACTGCGCCTCACTGCTCTATTAAGCTTGGGTAACGATTAACAATGTTGCCACTCCGATGTGCCAAGAGTGGCAGTTCTCTATGTCATTTAGGCTATTGAGTCTCGACGGATTGAATAAGCGCCACCACCGTGCTGGTTGTAGGCGGTGTGAACTGCTCCGGATCATCACAGAATTGAATTTTGCCTTTCTCTTCAACATGGAAAAGCGGAATCACCAAATTATCTTTGTGGTGCTCAAGGTAATCTTGGTAGGTGAAGCTCTCACTCAACTTAGTGTGTTTGATTTCTGCCCCTTGGCTCAGCAAACTCGCCATTTGGGTGTAACTGACGTTGCCACCCATCAGCAATTTGCCGTGATACTCTTCCGCAACCGAGTGTTTTTCATTGCCGTTAGATTTGGTTTTCTGCAGGCAATGTACTTTATCTTCGCCGAACTCGCCGACAAATTGCATACACGCCATAATGTTGAAGTGTTGGTCTGGCGTCAGTGCTACCACTTGCCCAATGCCAATTAGATTCAGGTTGTCATCAGCATGGCTAGAGATCGGGTTACCGTAGTAATGGTCTAGGCCCAGCATGCGAACTTGGCTAATGTAGTCCCAGTTTGAATCGGTGAGCAGAACTTTGCGATCGTATCTCGCCAGCGCTTTACCTATCTCTTGCGCCACTCGGTTTGCACCAATCAGTAGGAAACCTCTTGGTGCTGGCTCAGCCACACCCAACGCTTTAGCCATAGGACGCGCCGTCGCACTTTGTAGTACCACCGTGCCGATGATCACCATAAAGGTCATTGGCACCAACAGCATGGCTTCTGAAATGCCATATTCCGTCAGCTTGATAGCAAACAAGGATGAGATGGACGCCGCCACAATACCGCGCGGCGCAACCCACGAGAGGAAAAGCTTATCTTTGAAGGTTAAGTTACTGCGAATGGTTGAAGCGAAAATCGAAAGTGGACGCGACACCAACTGCATGAAAACAAACAGCAACACTGCACCGCTACCAAGCGCCGCGAAATCATCAAGACTGATGCGTGCCGCAAGGAAGATGAACAACCCGGTGATCAACAAGATGGTTAAGTGCTCTTTAAAGTGCAGGATTTGCTGAATATTGATGCCCTTGGCGTTCGCCAGCCACATGCCCATCACGGTAACGGTCAGTAGACCTGCTTCCGATTCCATTTGGTTAGAAATCGAGAACACACCGAGTACCACCATCAAAACCGCAAATGGCTGAAGGTATTCTGGCAACCAAGCTCTACGCAAAACGGTAGACACCGCAGCGCCAGAAGCGACACCGAGGATCAAGCCCACCGCAATGATAGTGCCAAACACTTCGACACTGTTAACGGCATTGTGCGAGACGATGAATTCGTACACCATCACCACAAACAACGCGCCTAATGGGTCGATTAAGATACCTTCCCAGCGCAGAATATTGGCTAACTTGGAACTTGGGCGCACGGTTCTCAGCAACGGCACAATCACCGTTGGACCAGTCACGACGGTTAAACTGGCGAACAAAATCGCAAGCTCCCAAGTAAAATCAAGGAAATAGTGCGTCGCCACACTGGTAGCCACCCAAGAGATGATCGCGCCAACAGACACAATGCTCCACACCGAACCGCTCACGCCACGAATCTCTTTAAAGTTAAGGGTTAAACTGCCCTCAAACAGAATCACCGCCACGGCGAGAGAAACTAAGGGAAAGAGTAAATCCCCAAGAATGTCGTCTGGATTAAGCCATTGCAGGATCGGCCCGACAATGATCCCTGCTAATAGTAAAAAAAGAATGGCTGGTAAGCGCATTCGCCACGCTAACCACTGACAACCTAAACCTATTACCCCAACCGCCGACAGCACCAGCGCTTCGTTGCCCACTTGCATTTATCATCACCTAATTTGTTATTGTTCTCGTGAGCTTTCGCCCAAAACCGATTAACTCTATAAAAAAGATTAGTTTAGAGTGAACGCTCCGCCAGTTTTCGTTCAAATATGCGACTCTCTCTCAAAATTATCGGTCTGTGTTGTATACCCAAGTAACCTCGAGATGCTCGGTTCAGCGAGAATGACTGGGTTTGTAGACGCGGCGGCGATTTAAAGGTCTAGCGGGTCTAAATCAAGAATCGACAACAAAGTATACAAGCCCAGTCAACTCGCCCTTTGGGAGCGTGTCATTGACCCGATTGCTGCGTCAAACAACTTGGAAAGAGCGGGCTATTACGCTACGTTGTTTTCCTTGAACTCGAATCAATGACAACGCTCTGAATCCTGCATCTTGAAGTCACTTGGGTATATATCCCGTTAGCTTGTCACACAGTGAACTAAGCTTAGCTAAGTTGCTCAAAGTTAAGGATTCTGAAACAAGGACAGGGAGTGCAGCAGTTGTTTATCTCATTGGCGGTTATCTTGGCGGTTTGCGCCTTACTCATCACATTGAAAGCAGTCGGTCGAGTATCGAGACTCGAAGACGAAGTGTCTCAGCTTCATAAAGAACTGGCAGAACTGCGCGCGCGTTGGTTTGAGAGAGAGACACCGTCGACTCCAGAACCCGAGCAACACGCTTCTCAACCACAACAGGCGCCTCCGAAACAGCCCGCACAACCTAGTGCTCCGACGCTTGAATCAGGTCCAACATTGGTTTCAGAGCCTACCTCTGCGCCTCTAGCAGCCAAAGAAGTACCACCGCCAATTGTCGAGCCGAGCCTCCCTTCACTCGATGAAGTACACATCGGTGGTCTGGCGCAAAGCAGTGAATCCGTATTTGAGAAACAAGCCAATAAACTGCTGACCAACATCCAAGAAAACTGGTTGGTTTGGGTTGGCGCGCTCGCCATGTTGATTGGTGGCGGTTACCTTGTACAAGTGATTGGCAGTCACATTGAGTTCTCACCAATCATGCGCGTGACCATCGCATTCTCTATCTCTCTTGCTACCGTGATAGCAGGTGAATGGTTCCATCGCCGCGAGCAGAAATCCCCAGACCGAGCAGGACGAGCCAAAGGCTTTACTTACGTTCCTGCCGCCATTACCGGAACAGGGTTAACTGGCATCTACTGCACGGTGATCTTTGCGTTTGTCTTCTATCAACTCTTATCGCCAAGTGCATCACTGGTAATCTTGGCGGGCGCGGCATTTTCGAGCTTAGCGCTTTCTCTACGCCAAGGTCCTTTGATGGCCGTACTCGGCTTAATCGGTGGTTATTCAGCACCACTTTGGATTGGAGGCACAGAGCCCAACTATTACCTACTCGCAGGCTACATCACTGCAATTTCAATTGCCGCAACGCTACTGATGCAAAAGATCCGACACGCTTGGATTTCACCATCGATTACCGTGCCGCATATTTTGTGGATGTTGTTGCTGATTGAGAGCATGCCGATAGAGCAACTTTTCTCGTGGCTTGCGATCTTCCTTTCTCTGAGTTTGTACCTGCTGTTTGCGGTGCCAAGAATGGGTTGGATACTCAAACCGCGTTACCGTCATTGCCAAGGCAGATGGACGCATCCACCGACAGGTATTGCTCTCGCGCTAACATTATTAGTGCTGTCGGCACTAGCTCGCATGTCTAGCATTGATACCGCAGAGATGATTTACTTCTATGCCTTCTTTACTGCCATGATTTGGCTACCCGCCGCTCGTAAAACTTGGTCTTTAAGAGTCTATCTACCATCGATATTGGTGCCTTCTACCGCGATCATGCTGCTTTCTATTGCACTTGAATCTATTTATATGACTGAAGGACAAACGCCAGTATTGCTCGCGCTCGGCATTAGTATTGTGTTGATTGCACTGAGAACATTATTCCAGACACTCGCAGGTGACCGCTCTCAACTAACGGGTATCCTCTTCCTTGTGGTCGCCCCTGCAATGACCTTGATTACCCTGCTCTACACCTACGAGTTCATGAGCGGTCATGTTTTAGGTTGGACACTCTTCACCGCCGTGATTGCGGTTTACTACGCCTTACTTGGACAAAGGTTCAAAGCGCTGGCACTGGAATGCTCCGCCATCATGCATGCCATCATTGCCGGAACGGCTTTCGTTTGGCTCAATGACACATGGCTCACGACAGCTATTTCGATTCAAGTGGCGGTTATGGCGTTGCAGACTCAAGCCAATGTTTTCCGCCCAGCGAGTTGGGCAGTCAAAGTCGCCATGGGCATCTTAGTCGTACGTCTAACGCTGTTACCGTTTATTCCAGAGTGGCAGCCTGTCAATGCGGGACATTGGGCTTGGGTGCTGATAAGTTACCTGCCTTCTTTGGCGATTCTTGCTTACGCTCGCACTGTGTTACATCGCTCAGATACAGAACTCGCCAATTGGTTTGAAGGGGCGTTCTTACACGTCTTCTTGATGGCGGTGTTCACCCAAACCAACTACTGGCTGACGGGACAATACGGCTACCTTGGCTACATCGATTTCACTTCGGCGATTGTGTTTGCTAACCAAGCATTAGTGATGGGGTTGGTTTACAGCTATCGCAGCCAGTTTGCGCAGCAACTAGAGCGCGTTTATCAAGCTTACAGCTATCTACTTTGGGGCGCTTTTGTTGTGCTGATGATGTTGCTCAATAGCCTTGAATCGCCGTTGATAGTCAATAATGTTTCCGCTGAATCCATGCCTGTGTTCAATATGCTGTCTCTTGGCTGGTTGTTGCCTGCGATAGTTTTGCTAGTAACCACTTACAAGCGTTGGAACACGTTGCAGGTCCCGCGCCCTGTAGTCGCCAGCTTTGGCCTAATCTTGGCCGCCATTTGGCTAGGTATGTCGATTCGCCAGTTCTGGCAACCTATCTCTATGACGCTAGCGCAACCGACTGGCATGGCAGAGCTGTTTACTTACTCGATTGCTGGTTTGATTGTCGGCGGCATACTGACTTGGGTTGGCGCAACCCGCAAAGCGATGACGATTCAACGCATTGGCTTAGCCGTACTGGCGTGCGTCGCGCTTAAGGTATTCCTGTGGGATGTCCGCTCATTGGATGGCTTCTGGCGTGCGATCAGTTTCTTGGGCCTAGGTGCATCACTGATTGGATTAGGATGGTTATTTCAAAAACTCCATCGCTCGGTCGCAGAGCCTGCCGAGCAAGTGGAATAAAGTTCAAGATAAGAAAGGTGATTCCCAACTCTTTTCTGGGTTACGCCACCACTAGTGAATTGAGAAGGGAATCTTGGAGTGTTCTTAACGCGCTATTTCAACTAAGGCCTATTTCAACTGAGGTCTTATTTCAACAGCGCCACAACCGTATGACGACGAACATTCGCTTGCGCATTCAGTGCTTGGAACGTCGAGCTAAACTGACCGGAAGTGGCCATAAAGCCATCGAGTTTCGCATTGACATCAGCAGCACTTAACTGCTTGGATTGGCTCTGCACTGTACGCATTTGGGAGTTCAACTCACCGTGAAACGCTTTGGCTTCTTCCAAGCTGGTTTGCACTTGTCTTATGTGCTGATTCACTTTGGCGATGGTTTGCTTGATGCCATCACGAGAGCCTAAATCAAAGCTCAACTCAGCGATGCCATCCGGTTCTGATTTTAGGTTCAGAACATTCGCTTGCCCTGCAGGAAAACGATGACCTTCGCCCGTCACTAGCACCTTTTGCTGCATTTGTTGATATGCCGTATCACGCGCTTCAAACAAAATGGTGCCGTCTTCTGCCAGTGACGCGCGCATGCCCATCGCAATCAAACTGCGGTCGAGCATTTTCACGGTGCGCGCACCATCGGCTTGACCATCAAATTGGATCATCACCGATTGACCTTGGGGAAAGTCTAAACGGATTTGCTCGGCTTTCTCACTCAAACGGTGCACGTTCAAACCGGGAATGGAGAAACGGCGAATATCCGCTTTATCCAGTTTGAGGTGCAGTTCGTTATCAATCACTTTCTGCCCGTCAAAGCGCGCCTGTTCAACCACTTGTTGAATCGACGCTTTAGAACGTACTAGCCCATCTTGTAGACCGGGAACATTCTGCACACCTTGGTTGACTGCCTGGGTCAAACCTCGCTTGATTTGCGTCAGCTCTTTACCAATCACTTGCAACGATTTAGAGGCAATTTGCACCGCTGTTGCTTGTTGCTGACCTTGAGTAAGCTGAATACCGGAAACGGAATAGGCTGACGCTGTGTCAGCCTGAACTTGCGTAGGACGCGGTTTAATCGCACTGCTCGAATCCGCTGAGCGGGTTGGCATGATAGAGGCTTGTTCTTGCCCACCTAAGCGTATGCTATGGGGTCTTACCTCTACTGTGCTCATCACCATATAAAACTTCCTTAAATACGATCAAACAGGTTGAGATCGTTGATCTTCACGTAGCTAGCTTGCGTTGCTTGTAACGCCGCCATGTAGTTGCTCAAACGTACTGACGCCTCACCGTAATCCAATGCAGATAAGTCACTGGTCACCTTATCAACGAACAGCTTGTTTTCACCGTGCGCGCTGTCCATTAGGTCGAGGTTGTTATGGCGACCACCAATTTCTGTCATCGCCCCCAGTACGTTCGCCAAGGTATCATCAATGGCAGATAAGCTAGCGTCTACTTCCGCTTGAAAATTCGGACTCGGGTTCTCAAATTCTGCAATCAAAGCATCGATTTGGTTCAATACATTATCGCCACCACCAAGCTCCAGAATCTCTTTTGCCGTCATGTTGGAATCCATGGTCACGCCCTTCGCAACGGTTACTACGCGCTTGTCACTGTTACCATCAACTTGGTACGCACCGCCTGCATTACTCACCGCAGGCGTGTCCGTCTGAGTACCAGAAAACAGGTAGTGGCCTTCTTCATCTTGCGCGTTGAATGAGGATTCAATCGAATCACGGTAGCTTTTTAGTTCGATGACCATGCCGCTACGGTCTTCATCGGTTAATGTGCCGTTCGCCCCCCAAAGCACCAAATCACGCACACTCTTCAAGCTTTCGTTGACCGAATCCAAATGGGTTTCTTGAGCAGAAAGCGTGGTTTTAAGATTGGCGATATTACTCTGATACTGGCCAATTGCGCTGTTTTCACGCTCAAGGTTCAGCAGCTTTATCGACGCCATAGGATCATCAGAAAGCTTGGTTAGTCGGTTACCCGTGGCCATTTGTTGAAGAACATGCCCCAAACCTGCGTTGTTGGTTTGTAGGCTTTGCAGCATCATTTGGCTAAATTGACTGTCACTGATTCGCATCTCGGGTTCCTTTTAGAATAACTGCAATACAGAGTCGAAAAGCTGATTGGCGGTGCTAATGACTTTCATGTTGGCGTTATGTGCGTTAGCAAATGTCATCAGATTCGCCGCTTCTTCATCGCTGTTCACCGCACTGACGTTGTCGCGCGCGGCATGCGCTTGTTTGTTCATTGCCGCTTTAGCTTCATAATCCGCTTCTGCTTGGCGTGCTTTGATCGCCGTTTCACCAACCATTGCGGTAAACGCATCGTTTAAGCTCAGAGAGCCATAGCCAGTGACTGAAACCGGCTTATTGCTCAGTTGAATTAGGTCATTCAACACATCTGCATTACCCGGAGTGCCATCGCTGGAGAACGCTAATTCTTCCGCACTGATATCAGTAATGGTGAGGCTCGCTGCTGGGTTTGCTGGATCGTAGCTAAACAATGGCTTGCCCGGATTGCCGTTAAGATCTTGCCCTGTCGCCAGCACAGCGTTGTATTCATCCGCCAATGCTTTTGCCATGTCATCCAAAGCGACTTGGTTTGGCTTAAGCACATCGGTTTGATAATCGTTAATCGCACCCAACTTACCACCTACCGAGTGGTCAATGACAAAGCTTTGCGAGGCGAAATCGACACTCAAATCCGCAAGGTATGGGTCGCTTAGGTCTGGCTTCGCTGTCAGCTGACCATAATCCGAACCCATAACCAAAGGCTGACCAGAAGCGAGTGTCACCTGCATGCTGCCGTCTGGTTGATCGGTAGTTTTGATTTCAACGATTTGAGAAAGCTCGCCAATCAACACGTCGCGAGTGTCCATCAACTGTGCTGGGTTACCGCCTGTGCCTTGCATTTCGACAATCTGCTTGTTCACATCCGCAATGTTCGCCATCAAGCTATTGGCATGGTTCAACGCCGCAGTGCGCTGGTCACTCATGTCTTTATGCTGATTATGAAGGGACTCGGTTAACGTATTGAATCGGCGCGCCAACGCTTCTGATTCATTAATGATCTGCTGACGGTATGGGATTGACTCTGGTTTTACTGTGGCATCATTAAGCGCAGCATTGAGGGAGTCTAACCCCGCAGAAACACTAAACCCATCCGCGCCAAGCGTGTTCTCAAGCTGGCTCATAGCGGTGGTATAACCTGCCGAATACGCAGCTAAACTGTTGGTGGACCACGTTTGCTTCACCAAGAACTGGTCTGTGACACGACGAATACTCGTCACTTCAACACCCATACCTGGGCTGAGCTTGTTGTACTTGCCGTCGCCAACAGATGCCGTTAGCGCTTGTTGGCGGCTATATCCCGGCGTGTTGATGTTTGCCACGTTTTGCGCAGTCACATCCAACGCCACACGGTTCGCGTTTAAGCCTGAAAGGGCGATATTAACAAGGTTCATTTACAGCTCCATTTTCCTGATCAGCGGCTGAGTAAACGCGGTCGTCATTCCGGCTTCACCGAGCACTTGTTTAACAGAGGCGACCGCTTGCAGCGTGGGATTAACTGCATCAGTCTTCATCGCGATTTCGTCATTTTCAAGTTGTGACGTGCGTTCAAGGCTGACCACTTTTCCATCGTTCGCCGGAGAGACATTACGTGATTGGTCGAACGCCACTTCTCGCATTGAAGGGCTAAGTTGTTGGATCAGCATATTGGCGATACCGGAGTTCTGTTTTTTCGCCAACTCCATCGCCAATTGTCCATCGTACATATCGCGAAACACGCCTTGTTGTTGGCTAGCAAACGGGCTGTCTTTGTCGGCCAATACATCACTGCTGCTGCGCATTTGGCGTAGCACCATTTGTAGGAACATCGCCTCGAATTGACCCGCTACCACTTCAAGAGCGCCTTCTTGATCGCGGCTTTTCTTGATGCTCGCGAGGGCGCTGTTGTCGTGATACAGCATGGTATTGAGTTGTGCTTGATCGCCGCTCGTATCTAACTTCATCGCTAACTCCTTAAATCACCACAAGCTCAGCATTCAGCGCGCCTGCTTCGTTCAATGCTTGCAGAATCGACATCAGATCCGTTGGCGTTGCGCCTAAACTGTTTACAGCGTTAACGATGGTGTTCAGTTCCGTACCCGGAGGCCAAATCACCATTTGCGCTTGTTCTTCGTTTACTTCGATTTGGGTTTGATCCACGACTTTGGTTTCACCATCAGCAAACGCGTTCGGTTGGCTGACTTGTTGAGATTCGGAGATTCGAACAGTCAAGTTGCCGTGGCTTACTGCCGCTTCACCAACCTTAACGTTCTTACCAATCACCACCGTACCCGTTCGGGAGTTGAAGACGATTCGAGCTGGTTTACGACCTTCTTCCACGCTCATCTCTTCCAACATCGACATCATGGTGACACGCTGTTGGGTGTCCATTGGTGCACGCATTTCGACGCGCGCTTTGTTGATGGCTTTCGCCACGTTTGGACCAAAGGTATTGTTGATTTCACGAGCGATGTTCTTCGCCGTTGTGAAGCTTGGTTTACGCAGGTTCAGAGTAATTTCATCACGCTGGTTGAAGTCAGTTTCGATTTCTCGCTCTAGCGTAGCTCCGTTTGGAATGCGACCCGCGGTTGGCGTGTTCACTTCCACCTTAGAGCCGCTTCTGCCTTCGGCTGACAAACCGCCAACCACCACGCTACCTTGAGCAATGGCGTACACTTCACCATCGATACCGCGCAGTGGCGTCAGCAGTAACGTGCCGCCACGTAAGCTTTTCGCATCGCCGATAGAAGAAACTACTACGTCCAGTGTTTGACCCGGTCCCGCCATTGGGTCAACAGATGCGGTAACACTTACGGACGCCACGTTACGTAATTTCGGGTTCATGCTGTCATCAATCTGGACTCCAAATTGGCGCAGCATGTTGGTAATCGATTGGGCAGTGAATTTCACTTGGTTACGGTCGCCTTGACCGGCCAAGCCCACCACTAAACCGTAACCGACCAATTGGTTTTCTCGGATGCCCTGCACATCCACCAAGTCCATGATCGGAATTTCCACTTCGGCTTGTGAAGTGGCAGGAAGTCCCAAGGTCAGAGCCAATAGGAAAGAAGTAAAGAATGCGTTGATTGGCTTCATTAGAATGGTACCCATGGGCTGTTGAAGAACTGAGTCAGCCACCCGGCTGCGTTGCTGTCGGCTAATGCGCCACGACCAGCGTAGGTAATGCGAGCATCCGCAATACGTTGAGAAGACACTTGGTTGCTGCGGTTGATATCATCAACACGCACAATACCTGTTAGGCGAATAAACTCGTCGCCTTGGTTGAGTCGGAGCCACTTTTCACCGCTAATGCGAAGTACACCATTTGGTAGTACCTCATGCACAGTCACGGTGATCGCGCCTTGTAACTTGTTGCCTTGCGAGCTAGATGCGCTGCCATCGAAATTACGGCTGCCATCAATACTCACGCCCAACTCATCTATGGTTTTGGTGCCAATAGTTGGCGTAGCAAAGTCAACGGTAGAGCTTTTACCAAACTGGGTGCCCGCTTTCTTGCTCGACTCGGTCTCTTCAGAAAGCTGCACAGTCAAGACATCGCCCACTCGGTAAGCGCGACGGTCTTGGAATAACGTCATGGTGTATTGGTGACGATAAAGGCTGCCGGATTTGGCTTCTGGCAAGGTGTAATCCAGCACTGGCGGCGCGTATTCCTCTGTGTTTGGCTCAGGTGGAATAAACTCCTGACGCCCTGCACACCCCACCAGCAACACGACGGCAACTGCCCAACTCTTCGAAAGCCATTTCATTGCTTTTTCCTTCATCATCACCAATTTCTTACTTACATCGATTGCGCGACAAACTTCAGCATGTCGTCTGCGGCAGAAACCACTTTGGCGTTCATCTCGTACGCGCGTTGAGTGGTGATCATGTCGACCATCTCTTCCACTACCTGCACGTTTGAGCCTTCTAAAGCGCCCTGTTTGATACTGCCTGCACCGTCTTCGCCTGCAATCAATTCATCCGCAGGGCCACTTGCTTCTGTCTCACGGAACAAGTTACCGCCAACGGCTTCTAGACCCGCAGGGTTGATGAACTTCGCCAGCGTGATTTGACCCAGTTGTTGCGGCGTTGGGTCGTCAGCCGAGGTGGTTGTTACCGTGCCATCCACACCCACAGAGAACGAAATCGCGTTATCCGGGATTTGGATTTGTGGCTCTAGGGGCAAGCCTTGGCTGTTGACCATCAAACCCTCTGAGTTGATGTGGAACTGACCATTACGCGTGTACATGATCTGGCCGTCAGAGTTTTCGATTTGGAAGAAGCCTTGCCCCATCACCGCTAGATCCAACTCTTGAGTGGTGTTTTGCGTGTTGCCTTGAGTGAAGACTTTCTGCGTACCGACTACGCGAACACCAGAACCAAGCTGAACACCGCTTGGCAGTTCATTCACTTGGTCGACTTGCGCGCCCGGCTGACGCTGAATGCTGTAAAACAAGTCTTCAAACACCACGCGGTCACGCTTAAAGCCGACCGTGTTAACGTTCGCTAGGTTGTTAGAGATGGCAGTCATTTTGGTATCTTGAGCTGCCATGCCCGTTTTACTTACCCATAATGCTGAATGCATTGGTTATCTCCTTTGGACGAGAATCCCTTGGTGAGAGGATTATCTCGCCGCCATCAATTTGTTTCCGGCTTGCGCCAAGGTTTCTGCGGTTTTCATCATGCGAACTTGCATTTCGAAGTTACGTGTCAACGACATCACACTCAGCAGTTCATCAATGGCAGACACGTTACTGCCCTCAATGTGCTCTGGAGAAAGCTGCACGGTTTCATCCGCTGGAAAAGGCACGCCATCTACGCTGTGTAGCAGGCTGTCGCTCTCTTTTTGCAGTTGGTTGATTGGTGGTTTCACCATTTTCAAAGTGCCCACTTCCACTTCTGCACCACCACCCGGAGGAATCACAGAAACACGGCCACGTTCACTGATTTCAATCTTCTGAAAATCAGGCACAACGATTGGTCCGTTTTCACCGACAACAGGGAAACCATTGATGCTCATTGCGCCAAAGGTATCGACTTTGATGTTGCCCGCTCGGGTGTATGCTTCATTGCCAATTGGCGTTTCAACGGTGAGGTAGCCCTCGCCCATGATCGCCACATCGAGAGGACGACCGGTTTTCATGATGTCGCCAGAATCAAAACGCGTTGCAGCTGAGTTGGTCACCACCATAGTGCGACCATCAAAGCCCGCACCTTGTAGCTCAACGCTACGCACACGTTCCATATCGGCACGGAAACCTGCGGTGTCAGCGTTCGATAAGTTGTTCGAACGTACGTGCTGAGCCTTAAGAACTCGACTCGCACCCGATGTGGCAGTAAATAACAAGCTATCCATGCGACTCTCCCATTACACCGCGTTGAACAGAGCTTGAGTTAGCTTGTCGTTGGTCGAAATGGTTTTCGCATTCGCTTGGTAGTTACGCTGCGCCGTCATGAGCGCAACCAGTTCGCTGGTTAAGTCAACGTTAGAGCCTTCTAGCGCACCCGGTGTTAAGTCACCCAATGTGCCTGTACCCGGAACACCCATGATTGGTGCGCCTGAGCTAAAGCTTTGTGTCCAAGCCGTGCCGCTCACTTTCGATAGACCTTGCGTGTTAGCGAAATCCGCAAGCACAACCTGACCTTGCAGTTGAGACTGACCATTGGTGTAAGTGGCGTAAACCATACCGTTATCTTCCACTCGAACGCCCGCAAGCTCACCAGAGGTGTAACCGTTCGGGTTGTTGGTGCTCACGCCAAACGCAGCGCCAAACTGAGTGCTGCCGTTCAAGCTGATATCAATGCTCATTGCGTTTGCGCCCGCTGCTGGGAATGCAACGTTGAAAGAACCTGTTGGAGAAGCTAGCGTGCCGTCGGTATTGAATTGAACCGTTTGAGCCGTTGCTGGCGTCGTTGGTGCACCGTCAACTTCCACATTCACTTGCCATTCGTTATCTGATGTCTTGGTGAAGTACTGAGTTACTGTGTGCGAGTTGCCAAGTGAGTCGTACACCTTAGTGGTGTAAGAAGAGTTGAATGAGTTTGGATCGGAAGAATCGAATGGGTAAATCGCTTGGTCGACTGCCGTTGCGCTCGCATCAAAGTTCGCCACAAAGTCCAGATTGTCGGTCGCTTTTGCGTTAAGCGAAGAAGTAGAAACTTTGATGTCACCGACAGAACCAGTTTGAAGGTTCGCATTGTTGTCTACGCTGTAACCTTGCAACTTGGCACCGTTATTTGCGGTCACAAAGTTGTTCTTATCAGTACCAAACACACCCGCGCGAGTGTAAAGCATCTGACCCATGTGATCTTTCGTCACGAAGAAGCCGCTGCCATTGATCGCCAAGTCCATTGCACGGCCTGTGCCTGTCACCGAACCATTCTTATCGAAGTTCTGAGAAATCGACGCCACTTCTACGCCGCCCGGTTGCATGCCGTTGTAAACCGCGGCAAATTCTGTGCGGCCACCTTTAAAGCCGTACGTTGATGCGTTGGCAATGTTGTGGCTGATGGTGTTTAACTCTGTGTTGGTCGCGTCCAGACCACTAAGTGCGATGTTAAAACTCATAAATAACCTCTGATTTCCTTATTTGGTTAAGCACCAAACTGAGTGATTTGATAGAAAGGAACGTTGCCAACGCCTTGAACATTGACCAGTGCTGCGCCACCTGAGCTAGGAATACGTACCTGCTCAACCGTGCCTGCCAGCAAAACATTTGGGCTCTTTTGCCCTTCTTGAACTTCCACCGCAACGGTGTATTTACCCGGTTTCAAACCAAGCTCTTCTGGATTGATCGAGAACTCAACGTCACCCGCACCGTGTGCACCTAAAGGCACTTTGGTTGATTGGCCGAACTCATCTTTGACGACTAACGTCACTTGGTTCGAACCGTGTTCTAGCTCGACCTTGCCACTTTGCACGCCTTCACCAAGTTCAAACTCGTTTGAAGAGACGTACACGGTTTGACCAACCAAACCTGCCGTTGAAAGCACCTGCATGTTGTCGAGCAATACCATGCTGTTTTGCATCAGCATCGACATGTTTTCTGTACTTTGAACTTGCGAAAATTGCGCTAGCTGGCTGACATACTCAGTACCATCAAGCGGGTTCAGTGGATCTTGGTTTTGAATTTGCGCCACCATGAGCGAGATAAACTCGTTTTGCAGTGACGTTGCGCTGTTCATATCCGATAGGTTCGCTGAAATGCCGCCAGTATCACCACTAGCGGTAGTTGCGACTGGTGCGTCAGAAGAGAGCGCGGTGTATTGTGCGAGACTCATTAATTACCCTGCCCTAGTCGAAGCAGTCCTTGCTGCATGCTTTTCACATTCGTCAGCACTTCCACGTTAGTTTCAAAACTGCGCGTTGCAGACATCATATCGGCCATCTCTGACACCACATCAATGTCTGGGTAGTACACGTAGCCTTCGTCGTTCGCTAACGGGTTGTTAGGTTCGAAGCGTTTTTCTGCCTGACCCGCGTTCTGCACCACATCTACAATGCGCACTTCCGCATTAGGATAAACACCGTTTTCTGTCGCCATCTGCGTTTTCTGATACACAGTGGCAAACACAGGTTTGAGTGCTTTGTAGGCATCATCTGGATTGGCAGACACCGCATCGGCGTTGGCAAGGTTACTGGCTACCGTGTTCAGGCGAACGGTTTGCGCCGTCATCGCCGAGCCAGTGATCGAATAGATATCAGTAAATGACATGTTTAACGTCCCTCAATCACTTTCGCCAAGCCACTGAATTTCATGTTGAGAAACGTCAGGCTGGTTTGAAAGTCCATGTTGTTTTGCGTGAACTTGGCTTGTTCAACGCCCAGTTCCACAGTGTTGCCGTCTTTGCTGTTTTGGTAAGGCACCGAATATTGCGCCTCAACCTGAAACTTCGGCACCGGTTTGTTCACACTGCCCGCTGACATTTGGTTCATCACGGTGGTGAAACTTAGGTCCTTTGCCAAGTACCCAGGGGTATCAACATTTGCTAGGTTACTGGCGAGGACTTTGGTACGCTGAACGCGAAAATTGAGTGCCTCTGGATGTACACCTAACGCATTTTCGAATGTGATCGCCATGCATCTTTCCTTAAAGTCGGCTCGAATACGCCAAGATCAAAACAAGATGCATGCCATAAAATTTAGTTATATATATCAATGAATTACAAACAAGGAAGGAAGCCTCGCTTCCGGTTTACGGAAACCATTCAAGCCAAGGGGAAAGGTCGATTTTCCTCAATCATGCTGCTTTGCGGTTTGGCTATGAGTGCAAGCTCAGTCAGTGCTTTAGAGAATGAGAAAAACCTAACCGCAGACGAGTTAAAAGCCATTGTCGGCGAGCAGTTTGAGCAAGAAGTGGCGCAGGTAGCACACTCACGTCAATGGGGAAGCTACCAACTCGATTATCAAATATGGGTGCCAGGCTCTGCCAATCATCTACCGGTTTGTGACACCCCTTTGGCAATCACAGGACGCGATAACCGCCCGTTGCCTGTTGGCAATTTAAAGCGTGCTGTCAGTTGTGAAGCGGTGAGCTCTCCATGGCGCATCAATGTCACAATCAAATCAGCGGTGACGCTTTCTGTTCTTGTCGCCACCAACACAATCGACCGCAACGAAACTCTCTCAGCCTCAAACTTAAAATCAGAAACACGCACGATTTCACGCCAAGACGATTTCTACACGAAAACAAACCAAGCCATTGGCCTTGAAACCACCCGCCGCATTCGAGCAGGTCAAATCATTGACCCAACCAACTTAAGTTCGCCGCCATTGATCGAGAAAGGCAACGAAGTGATCATCATCGCCAGCAAAGATGGATTTAGTGCCAGCACCAAGGGGGTCGCTTTAGAACAAGGTAAAAAAGGTCAGCAAATTGAGGTAGAAAACACCAGTTCTGGCAAGGTGATACGCGCTGTCGTAACGGGGCTCAATCAGGTGCATACCCAATTTTGATTTTGGACTCAGGTTATCATTTTTCGATTTAGGCACTCGTCAGCGTAGGTGAACTTCGAGTACAAAAAATAAATATTTAATGTTCATCACACCCTAGTCGCCTATTCGATTTAGAACATGATGATTGAGGACAACAGCATGAAAATCGACAAAGTCGCGGGCGGTCATGTCCCACAAACTAAATTCCAGCAGGCGAGTAAAAAGCCAGTCGACACCATTGCACAGAGCAAAATTAACGAGCCAGCATTCCAAGCGAACACGGCTGCGATCGATCGCGCTCAAGCAGAAATGAAATCCCTGCCAGACGTTGACATGGCAAAGGTTGAGCAAATTCGCAATGCGTTGGCACGTGGTGAACTGAATCTAGATACCAAAGCATTATCCAAAGCAGTAATGCAATTTCACACCGGTCACGAGTAACGCAGCGCATTAGGAGTCATGCATGGCAACGGCGGCATCACAGCATATTCAGCAGTTTGTTCGTTCTATTTCCGAAGACATCAAACTCTATCAGCAATTGTTGGGGCTGATTCAGCAGCAAAAAGCACTGTATTTGAAGTTCGATGGTGAGGCGCTAAGCGAGAACATTCAAAAACAAATGCCGATTTTGAATCAGCTTGGTCGTTCTGCAAGTGAAAGAAGCCAGTTAATGCGTAAGCTCGGATTGCCTTGTAATGAGACCAGTGTGAATCGTATTTTCAATGCCTTGCCCGCCAAGATTGGTACGCAAGCGAGAAAACAATGGACGCTATTGGAATCCTTGGTGAAACAATGCCAACAGGATAATCAGAGTAATGGCCAAAGCTCTGCAGCGTTCCAAGAGTTAGTCAGTCAACTCAAACAACCTGTGCAACACACTTATGAAGAGCGTTCGTTCTAAACAACGATTCTCGCCTTGCCTGCAGAGTCTACCGCCATCCCGGTCGATTGCTGTGGGCTTTTTTGTTTTGTGCGTGATGTGCTTGTCTCCAATGACGATGGCCAAGCCGCATAAAGCCAGTATCGACCAGCAATATCAAGTGCTCGCGCCATATCAAACGCAAATTACCCAACGTCTCGATTCCGTTAGCCCGCTTCTCGATCATATTTTCAAACAGCTTAAGCAAAAGTCTTTGCCCGCCAACTTGGTGTTAGTGCCCATGCTGGAATCATCCTACAATCCTAAAGCTGTATCACACGCCAATGCCGCCGGTTTATGGCAACTGATTCCTGCAACAGCGATGCGCTTTGGCTTGCAAGTGAGCGATAAGCAAGACGAGCGCTTTGATACTAAAGCTAGCACTCAAGCCGCCATAAGATATTTAGAATTTCTGTATAACAAGTTTGATCACGATATTGCGCTCACTCTGGCCGCTTACAACGCAGGAGAAGGTCGCGTTGCACGTGCCATCAAAAAAGCAGACAGTCGAGATTTCACGGCACTTACTTTGCCGAAAGAGACTCAGCAATACGTCAATCGCTTTTACGCGTTGGAACGTTTGGTGAACATACAGCAATTGCGTACCGATTCTTTCCAGCCATTACTTTTGTTTGCAAACCATTCGACCATCTACGCCGAACCGCTTATAGACCTTAGTCGATTGCCCCCACTCGTGGAATTGTGAACACACTCACTAAATCCCACCAATGTCAGAAGCACGTAAAATTACAAGATCCTGTTCTGCCAATTTGCAAACTCGTGATCTCGATGCAAACGCGTGCATAAAAGTTACGGTAATGTATCTCAAAGATAAGAAAGAGCAGTGGTTTGCTGATAATTTACCAACTTGCACTTGTGTATTGGCTAGATATCCATCACATTACGTGTGCAAATAAAGTGAAAACCAATAGTTAGACCTATTAATTATTTACACAACAAATATAAAGCCGCTATTGTTTTCACAGATTGATACAAAAAACAGAATATCGAGATGACGCTTCGCTTGCGCGTCTGGAATAAGTCCGGGTTCCGGGGGGGAGCTCGGACTTTTTTTATTGCTTGGAAGTTACAATTTTGATCTGAGGAGGGTTACAGCAACTCTTTTGCGATAAGTTGTAGCAAGAAAGTTTCGCGTTCAATGCTCATGCCTTTCTTCGGGCTTTCCGCCATCGTCTTTTCATTGTGCGCGATCGCGTCGTGAACATTCATCCAAACTGGACGCATGCCGTTCTTCACTTCGTAATCTTCATAAGCTGTTTCACCTAACTCACGGTCAATTTTGCACGTGTAGCAGTAAGACGTCATGTGCATCACATCGGCATCGTCTTTGTACCAAGGACGAAATTCTTCGAAGATGCCGTAAGGCTTGATGTTGTGAATGTTCTTCGCACCGGTTTCTTCTTCCAGCTCACGAACTAAACCTGCAATCACATCCTCACCGTCATCGATGCCACCGCCAGGCAGTGTGTAATCGTGGTAACGCTCTGTGTAAAGAAGCAGGACATCTTCACCGTCTAATACAATGGCGCGCGCCGCATTGCGTTGGAAGATGATTTTGTCATCCAGATGTTCGATATCTGGGTGCGTGGTGGTTTTCAAATGTCTCATCGCAGAATCCGCTGTGAATGTTTTGCGCGCATACTACCGAAATTCATGCGCATTCCCAAGTTTCAATTTGAGCACGTCTGAAACAAATATAGGCGAACAGTGAGCAAATTCTAAAATTGCACAGAATTCCCTTACAAGCGTCGTGCTTTTAACAAACATAAGACAATATTTTTCTGAAACTCTCCTATAATCAACACACTACTCGTTAATCCCATGCGGAGATCAAGAATGAAAAAGACAACTTTAGTAACGGCAGTGGCAGCAGCGATGGTGTTGGCAGGTTGCTCAACTTATGACGGTGCAACTCGCTCAAATGAATACACATCAGCAGCAAACCCAGCAGCGGTATACTGCGTACAGCAAGGCGGCGAGCTAGATACAGTAACGGAAAATGGTGAACGCGTAACTTACTGCCAACTGTCTGAAAACGAGCGCTTTGAGCAGTGGGAATACTACCGCAACAACCACAAAGAAGATGGCGAGTCGTAAACAACGTTAACATTTACGCAATCTAAGATTACAACTTTATCAACAAAGGAGCTTTAAGCTCCTTTTTGTTTACCGTAAATTTCCTTACTTTCTTATACTTACCCCTTTATCCATCTGCCTTACCGCATGGCGACACGATATCGAACGGCGTTTTATTCCTGACATTCCTCTGACATTACTTTCCACTTGGTCAATAAAATTTCTCGCGCACATCACGAAATTTCACGTTTTTTCCACATTTTTTACGGGAGCGGGTGGTCAGGATGAAAACAGATACAGTCAAACAAGCCGAATCGGCACAAACCAATGTGATTACTGAAGAGTCAAAGCGCATCATCTACAAATCGATGTTAAGTGCATTGACCATCATTGCGCTTAGTATTTTGGTCAACCTAAGTATCCGTGTGGACTACGTTTTACTCGGTTCAAGCTTGGGGGAAACCTCTGTTACGGAAACCTTACAGCTGATCATGTTGGCTGTGGCGTCTTGGTCTTTCTTCCGCATTTCTAAACAAGAAAGCCATGTATCACACGCGGCAATCTTGATCGCTGGGTTCTTTGCGGTATTGATGATCCGTGAAATGGACTACTGGTTCGACATGATTCACCACGGTTCTTGGGTCTTCCCTGCTCTTGCACTCACTGCACTGGCTTGTGCGAAAGCGTACCAAGGTGGTAAAGGCACGGTGAACGAAATGGCAACCATTCTACAATCACCTTACATGAAGCTACTTATCGGCTCGGTGATCTTGTTGTTGGTATTCTCTCGCCTCTACGGTATGGGTAGCTTCTGGCAACACGTAATGGGCGAGCACTACGTACGCGATGTGAAAAACATCTCTGAAGAAGGCATGGAGCTACTGTGTTACAGCCTAATCGCGCTAAGTGCCGTGCGCACACGTCGCGAACTTAAGCGTCAGTAAGTTGAAGTGGCTTAACTAACTATTCGCTTCGGGGTCAAGTTGCAGGTTCAACGTCGTTAATATCGGATGAAACACTGCTAAAGCTTGCTCTGCTGCAACCACTGAATCATCAAAGGCCGTCATTTCGATGGCCTTTTTCATATCTGCAATTTGCCCTCGCACTTCAGGCTCTAAATCGAGCGCATGAAGCTTTTCTATCGCTCCAAGACCAATGGCTAAAGGTTTTGCTCGTACCTCAACGAGATCACGTTCAAAGGCACCACGCTTGACTCCCTCTAGATACACGCGATAAGTCGTGAGTTCATCAAACAATAAAAACGCTTCCGCTAAAACACCTGCATTGGGGTAAGGCACACTCACATGATGTGAAAGGTCGAGTGGAATATTAAGCTTTACCCCCATGTCCGCACAGCGCGACTTCAACACGCGCAATAAGCCTTGTTCATCCATTAAGGTTTGAATCTCGATGATGCGCTCTAGGTGATAATCATTGGAGAGTAAAGTGACTTCAATGGTTTCCCCTATTTCGCAAAGACCACTCCTCAATAATTCCGCAGCAGCATTTTGCATGTTCTGCACCGTATTGAGTGAGCGATTCTCGATAATGACCTGCTGCTCAGGAAAATCGATTTCCCTAGCCTTGGCTAACTGGCAAAAGTAGCGGTACATCGCATCCGCTTCTGAGACGGTTTGTCCTTGAGTCACACCGCCACAAAAAACCAAGGCAGTCGTCTCAAAGCAAAATTCGTTTAAAACATTCAACAGCGCTTCCACGCGTGAGCGACCTTCAGCACTTAACTGATCGTGCACTAAGCGCTTACCTAGAATGATCACTACCTTGTTTAACTTCATTACCCAGATCTCAATTACTCATACTTTAGCGAACAATTTGTATACAAAAATTTGCTTTGCCAATACTCTTTCAGGCATTAACATCTAATTAACAATGTCGTTCTAGAGACCTGAACAAAGGTCCGCAGAGAAAGGAAGTCAATTATGCTGTCGATTTTCGATATTTTTAAGGTCGGTGTCGGTCCATCCAGTTCCCACACCAATGGCCCAATGCTCGCAGGTTACCATTTCACTCAATTACTTAGCGACTCTATGGCGAAAGTGCACAAGGTGCAAGTTGACCTTTACGGTTCTTTATCGCTGACTGGCAAAGGCCACCATACAGACCGTGCCACCGTCCTTGGTTTGATGGGCAATAAGCCCGATACCATTAAAATGACCAGTGCCAAGAGTGCACTGCAACATACTATTGAACATGGCACACTCTCGGTCGCAGGTGTTCATGAAATCGTGTTTAGCTATGAGCACGATATTGTCTTCCACAGTGATAACCTTCCCCTTCATGAAAATGGCATGACCATCACGGCTTATGATGCTGCTGGTGATCAGGTGGCGTTTGAAACTTACTACTCTATCGGTGGTGGCTTTATTGCAACCGCAGCCGAGTTGGAAAATGGCAGTTCCGAAGCGGAAGTACAGGTACCTTACCCATTCAAATCCGCCGATGAAATGCTAGAAAAAGCCGAGCAAAACGGATTCAGCTTAGGTGGAATGATTCTGCAAAACGAGCGTGCCTTCCGTGAACAGGAAGAGATCGATCAAAAAGCCGAACAGATCTGGAAAGTGATGTCGCTGTGCATGCAACGAGGCTTTGATACCGAAGGGATTCTCGAAGGCGGGTTGAACGTAACGCGCCGAGCGCCAAACCTACTCAAAAAACTCGAAGCTAATGCGGCAGTCGAGAACGATCCAATGGAGATCATGGATTGGATTAACCTGTTTGCTTTCGCAGTAAGTGAAGAGAACGCCGCAGGTGGTCAGGTAGTGACGTCGCCAACCAACGGTGCTGCTGGTGTTATTCCTGCCGTGCTTATGTATTACCATCGCTTCATTAAAGAGCTCGATAACAAGCAACTGAAAGACTTCTTAGCCGTGGCGGGGGCAATTGGCATCTTGTACAAAACCAACGCTTCTATTTCCGGTGCAGAGGTAGGTTGTCAGGGCGAAGTTGGTGTTTCGTCTTCGATGGCAGCAGCGGGCTTAACCGCACTTCGTGGAGGCAGCAACGAACAAATCTGTATTGCTGCAGAGATCGCCATGGAGCATTCACTTGGCATGACTTGTGACCCGATTGGTGGTTTGGTTCAGGTGCCATGTATTGAGCGAAACGCGATGGGCGCGATGAAGGCCATTAACGCATCACGCATGGCACTGAAACGCACCAGCAAATGCCTTATTTCATTAGATAAAGTTATCGAAACCATGTATCAGACGGGCAAAGACATGAATAAGAAATATCGTGAGACATCACTTGGTGGACTCGCGGTGATTCATATGGCCCCACCATGCGAATAGCATACTTTATATCAGTTTTTGCTAATTAATATTTTTCATTGTTGGCGGACAAAATTCCGCCAACGCCTTTGTTCATGTATAAAAATCAGCCTGCCTCTTGCTTCCCTTCATTCTGCTTATTAATTCAGCGACTTTTCAAAACCTTAAAAAACACAAAAGAATAATAGTCTTATAAATTGTTATTTTTTAGTCATTTATTCACATAATTTTCAGTTGATCTAGAACAACACATTAGCGAGGCAAACGTTTCGCATTAGAAATTTTAGTGCATTAATTTCGTTTTATGCGACAATTGTTTCAATATGTAACATAGCGTTTAAGTAACATTTAACAGAAATAATAACTACCTTTCTCGCAATAGTGAGTATTTAATTATGTGGAATAAACTAAATAAATCTATGATGTTCTGCCAAATGATGTTTGGCTTATCATTTTACGGCGTGTTAGTCAGTCTGACGCGTTTCTTCTTAGAGGATCTGAATTACAACGAAGCTGATACCATGATGATCGTCGGTGCATTTTCGGCGATTGGCCCTCTATTTGCGATTGCTGGCGGCTTTATCGCTGACAAATTTTTAGGTGCTTACCGCTCTCTATCGATTGCCTTCTTAGCATTCGCATCTGGCTACGTACTGCTTGTTCTTGGTGCTTCGGCAACCAACGTACCACTTTCAATGTGTGGTATCGCGCTAGCAAGTTACGGCCGTGGTTTGATGTCTCCTTCTTATCCTAGCTTGTACAAACGTACCTTTAAGTCACAAGAAGACTTCGAGAAAGGCTACCCAATCAACTACTCAGTGAACAACGTGGGCGCTTTCCTAGGCCAATACTTGTTCCCTATGATTGTGCTTATCATCGGCTTTAATGGTGGTTTCACTATTTCAGCAGTGATGGCTGGCGCAGCATTGGTGATGCTACTTGTGTTCCGTAAAGGCTTGGTTGGCGTTGCTTCTGATCTGGATCGTCAAAGCGTAAGCATGAAGAACTGGATTTTCTTCGCGATCATCTCAGCGGCGATGATTGCACTGGTATTCTTCATGTTCTCTAACATGGATATCGGTCAAAACATCGTTTACGCCATCGGCGGTGCAGCGATTCTTTACTTTGTTTCTTTGATGTTGAAAGCAAGCAAAGCAGAATCATTGAAGATGGGTACCATCCTTATCGTTACCTTCCTAACCACATGTTTCTTCGTTTACTACGGTCAAATGATGACTTCAATGAACATGGTAGCGATCAACACTCTGAAAGGTTCTCTATTTGGCTTCATCCCTCTAGAGCCTGAAGCAGCAATGGCAATGAACCCACTATGGTGTATGGTTGGTGGCCCTATCGTTGCTGGCTTCTTTGGCATGCTGGAAAAACGCGATATTCACCTATCAACAGCGACTAAGATTGCATTGGCATTCGTGCTAACCGCTATCGCATTCGGCATCCTAACATTCGCGGTAACGACTGTTGGCGAAGACGTAATCATCATGCCTGAAATCTTCCTAGCGATTCACTTCTTCCAAGCAATTGCGGAAGTTATCGTAGGTTCAATGGTTGTTGCGTTCATTCTATCTGTTGCACCTAAGCACATCGAAAACTTCTCAGTAAGCTTGTTCTCTGTAGCAATCGCGCTAAGTGGTATCGTCGGTGCTGCGTTCTCTACGTCTATCGCACTAGAGAAAGGCCAAGAGATCACGCAAGAAATCGTACAACACGTTTACGGTGACTACTTCCAACTGCTGACTATCCTAGCGGTGGTAATGGTGGCTATCGCACTTGGTGCATCGTTCATCATTCGTAAGATGCTTGAAGCGGCAAAACAAAGTGAAGCTGAATTGGAAGTGGTTGAGCAAAACTAATTCTCTCTCAGCATCAAACAAAAAACGGAAGCCAAGTGGCTTCCGTTTTTTTTATCGACAGAGAAAAAGAGGGAGAAATCATTAAGCGGTTAAGGTAACCATCAGATAGCCGTTGAGTGCCAGTACCAAAGTAACGATAACCATACCTGCGTAAGAGACCCATTTGTTGTTTTTGAATTCACCCATCAAACGTTCGCTGTTGGTAAAGATAAGCAATGGGATAATCGCCAACGCAATACCAAAGCTCAGCACCACTTGGCTCATCACCAAGATATCGGTGGTGTTCATGCCCAAACCAATCACCACAAACGAAGGTGCCATAGTAATAAAGCGTCGTACCCACATCGGGATAGAGAAGCGGACAAAGCCTTGCATCACCACCTGACCTGCCATTGTGCCAACGACGGTAGAAGACAAGCCTGAAGCAATCAACGAAACACCAAACAACACAGATGCGGCTTTACCTACCAATGGTGTTAGCGTCATGTACGCTGTTTCAATTTCCGCCACATGCTGGTTGCCTGAGTAATGGAATACGGCTGCTGCCATCGCCACAATTGCGATATTCACAAAGCCTGCAATTACCATCGCAATCAACACATCAAAGCGAGTGGTACGAAGGCGAGTTTTGGTGCTTTCGCCATAGCTGTTTTTGAACAAAGCAGAATGAAGATAGATCACGTGAGGCATCACGGTCGCGCCTAGAATACCCGCAGCAAGATAGATTTGATGTGAATCCGTAAAGGTTGGCGTTAGTAGACCTTTCACCATTTCACCGCCCGCAGGGTGCGCAAAAAACAGTTCAGCAATGTAGATAACAGCAACCAGCATCAAAAGCGAACCAATCACGACTTCTAGCGGTTTTTGACCTTTCTGGTTGAGCATCAAAATCATCACGGTTGCTACCGCAGTGATCATCGCACCTTCCATTAAGCTAATTCCAAACACCAACTGAAAGCCGACTGCTGCACCGATAAACTCGGCAAGGTCTGTTGCTATCGCGATGATTTCAGCTTGGATCCAGTAGAAGCCCACCGCCCATTTATTTGGTAGGTGATCACGTAGATGCTCTGCTAGGTTTTTGCCTGTAACGATACCTAGCTTGGCGGATAAATACTGAATCAACATCGCCATTAGGTTTGCCCATAGCACTACCCAAAGTAGCTGGTAACCAAATGAAGATCCTGATTCAATATTTGTCGCAAAGTTGCCTGGGTCGATGTAACCAATCGCCGCAATGAACGCCGGGCCTAACATCAGCATTTTACGTTTGATTTTATTGAATGCCGAAACTTTTGATGTTGTGGCGGCATCTAAATGTATGGATGCATTATTTATCGATACATTACTCATGGCGATATTCCTCTCTAGTCGATGCGAGAATCATACGCCCACTCAAATGAGAATCAATATCACTTGGACACACAAAAACGGTAATTAAGATTTCAGCAATTAATTTTTAATTATCGATAAACAAAAGCTATCAAAAATTTCTGTTGAACTTGGGTTGTTATTACCCAAAAACAACAATGCCGCGTTGGACGCGGCATTGAAAGCGGGGGGATGGTTTCGATTACTTAGTCGCGACGGCCGCGCAATTGAATCGGTTGGTTAGAAGCGTCTGTTTGAATCATCACGCCACCGTAAGTAGCGTCATTACGACCTTTAAGAGTCAGGTTAGAGTCCGCGCGCTCTACATTAACTTGGTTTGTTTGGCTAGTAGCCATATCAATGGTACCCGTGTATGAGCCATCGCCAGCGAATGCTACATTCATTGAACAAGCCATTAAGCCTACTAGTGCGATTAGTTTTTTCATACGTCACCTCGATTATTTGTGGTACATCGTTTCGATGAAGAAACTGTAGCAACAGTTCCAAAGTAGCACGAGGAAAACCCGAATTTACCAAATGGAAACCCTCGGTCAAAAAATGCTTTTCTGCCATAAACTTAGAATTGACCATCCCCTGTCTTTTTTTATTAGAGGCGGAGTTATGATGCCGTGGCAACGTTGGCGGGAGTAAAAAAATGACAATGAATCTAGATATGCAAAACGTCTTGGTATTAAAGCGCATGTATGAACTGCGTAACGTTCGTTTAGTGGCAGAATCAATGGGGAAAACCTCAGGTGCCATCAGTAAGAACTTAACCAAGATGAAAGCGCAACTGGACGATCCTTTGTTCATTCAAACCAAAAATGGCTTTGAGCCGACCTCGTTTATTGAAGCCAACATGCCTCACTTTGAACAGATCCTCGCCAGTGCAGACGCCATTAAGCCACAGCAGTTCTCACCAGATTCATTTACGGGCGAAGTTGCCATCTATGCCAACACACTGTTTTGGGATCGATTTGGTGACAAGCTTTATCTCGAACTACTCAAGCAAGCACCACACGCCAGTTATGCCTTTTTAAGATGGGGGGCAGATGCGCGCAATCGCATCATTGAAGGTGAGAATGCCATTGCTATTCACTACTTTGATGAAGACCTGCCTCAATCCATCGCTCAAAAAGAACTTGGTCGAGGGAAAGCCGTCTTCTTTGTGAAAGAAGATCATCCTGCACAAGATTTTCAATCTTTGAGTGATTACACGTTTGTTCTGTTCAAAACACCGGGCTGGAACGATCACAAATACCCGCTTTTGGATCGATTGAGAAACATCGGCTTTCACGTTGAGCCCAAAGTTGAGGTTGAGCACCCTGCGATGATTCACAGCATTATCATGAACACCGACCATTTCGGTATTACCATGAGTGGTAACGTTCCTGAATCATGTCGCAGTATCGAGCTACCAAACGGGCTGGAACTTGGCGTGAGCTTTGTGATGAGCTGCCGACGTTCTCAGCAGCATGATCCACAAAACCAATGGTTGTTTGATGTGATTCAATCCATCATTAAGCAGCATTCAAAGCCAGATTAAAATTTGATTTCACCGAGTACCCCGAGCGTAATGGCTTGGTGATGCTTATTAATGTACTCAATATCTTGCAAGTAAGCGGTGTGGTGACAGTCTTCCATATTGGCTTGGAACTGAGTATCGCCCTTCGCAGCCATTGACCGCATGTGGTCTACCAACGCCGTCAAACGCAGCGTCATTACCTCGACCAACTCTTCACGCTCTAATCGAGTACAGCCATAAGCATCACAGAAGATCTTGGCTCTTCGAATTTGCTCCTCAAGCGTACCCATTTTATCGTCTTCATCAGTTTTGAACGGTGCCCAGCCATAAATAGAAAAGGCGATGTCCCAAATTCGAGGTGCTGGGTGCGCGGTATCAAAATCGAATACGCCCACCACAACATCGCCCTCTAACGCGACGTTATAAGGCATAAAATCACCATGGCAAATCACCTCTTTTGGAGAGCGTGAAGACAGCATCCAGTGATGGACATCTTGTGTATTGAGCTTGAGGAAACTTTCAGAAGCATCGTGAAAACGGCGTAATAGCTTAGCGGCGGATTTCAGCGCCATTAACGAGCTAATTGGGCCTTCTAGCGGGTAATTGTAAGTCTCGCCTTCAACGAAAGTCAGCAGCTCTTTTCCTCCCTCAATGGAGACAGCTTTTGGACACGCAGTAAAGCCGTGGCTGTGAAGATGTTGAAGTAACTGATGAACCGTCATCGTCCAATGACTGGCAGGTCGGCTAACGAGCTCTCCCTTACGATAAATGGCATTCTCTCTGCCACCTTCTAACGCTTCCATTACAGCTCCTTGATGCTCAGAGCGTGCGCTCTGTGAGTGATGACGACATGAAACGTACTTCGTCATCTTAGCACCCGAACTTTACTCATGGAGGCCGATAATGTTTCAGATTGTTAGATAAATCGCAGTTCGTTTCCGTCTTGTGATTGAGCCCTAAAATTGCGCTTCTAGGCTTTGCCTTAACCACTCGATAAATGCTTTCACGTGCGGCCTTTCTTCACCGCGAACAATCATGTGATGTGCACCTCGGCTTGGCATCGACCAATCTCCGATTTGCACCAACGATCCTTGCTGAAGATGGTCCTCGACCAATAAGTCTCTTACAAGCAAAATGCCCAGTTGATTCACCGCAGCTTCAATCGCTAACAGAGAGTGCTCAAACTCTCCTGTGAGCTTCACTCCTTTGCATTCGACACCTTGATACGCTAACCAACACTGCCACGTTTCTTGGTAGCCTCCCGTAGCCAACTTAGGCAAACGAGCAAGATCAGATAAGTGAGAAATGGGATTAAGATGCAAAAAGCCAGGGCTTGCCACCACAATCCAGTTTTCTTGTGTCAGTTGAATGGCTTGCTGCGACTGCCAATCGCCATAACCATTGATGATTTCCACATCAGCGATATCACTGTTGCTCGGCATTGCGTTGGCGGTGGTAGAGACTTTAAAACTCACTTTAGGGTATTGACGATGGAAATCCGCCAGTCGTGGCATTAGCCATTGAGAACAAAAGCTGTGTGCCACGTGTAACGTTAACTGCGCTTGCTTTTGTCGAGAGAAAAGATGTTGGGTTGCTGCAGAAAGACTCTGAAAGACGTGACTTACCACAGGTAAATAATCATGAGCAGCTTGAGTGAGATTGAGCTGAGCACCATTGCGTTCAAATAAGGTGGCGTCTAAATACACTTCGAGAGATTTAACCTGCTGACTGACCGCCGCACGGGTGACATTGAGCTCTTCTGCCGCCTTGGTAAAGCTTTGCAATCGAGCGGTTGCTTCAAACGCTTTGAGAGAATTGAGTGGCGGTAGGTTTTGCATATCAGGCTCCAGACGAACAAGTAAGAAAATACTATTACGGAGCTGTGACAGATAAATGAAGGGAAACAAAAAAGCCAGCGTCAGACGCTGGCTTTTAAAGTTACTGATTCAATAATGAATTATTGAGCAGCTTCTTCAGTTTGGTATTGGAACGCAGGAACAACAACTTCTACACGACGGTTCTCTTCACGACCTTCGCGAGTTTCGTTGCTAGCTACTGGGTTAGCTTCGCCCATACCTTTAACAGTCATACGGTCTGCAGCGATACCTTCAGCTTGGAAGTGATCAGCAACTGCTTGTGCACGCTTCTCAGTTAGCTGTTGGTTGTAAGCTTCAGAACCAGTCGTGTCACTGTAGCCGTTGATTTCAACTTGAGCTTGTGGGTAAGTGTTCATTAGCTCTACAGTACCGTTGAACGCAGAAGCGTCTTGTAGTTCAGCGCTTTCTAGGCCGAATTGTACTGTTGCTGTTTGAGCTGGGTATTCGTTCTCAACGATGCGAGTCGCTGGACGAGTCTCAACTACTTCTTCTTGAACTACTGGCTCAGAACCGAACTTGTAGTTGAAGCCGATACCGAAGAAGTCAGCATCCATGTCGTCGATGATGTCATCAGACATGTCTTGGTAACGTTGGTACTCAGCGCGTAGGCTCCAGTTGTAGTTGATTTGGTATTCAGCACCTAGAGAGCCAGTTGGTACGAAATCTTTCTCGTCACCAGCCATCATGTATGCAGCACCTACTTTAGCAAATAGGTTCCAAGAATCAGTTAGAGGAAGGTTGAACTTAGGAGCTAGAGTTAGCGCCCATAGGTCACCGTCAACTGTGTTTAGGCCAGCTTTGTTGAAGTTAGCTGTGAAGTTACCTAGGTAATCAACACCGTATTCAGCTGCAACGTATTCGTTGAAGTTGTAACCAATGTGCATACCAGCTGCGAAGCTGTCGTCATCACATGGAGCGTCTAGGTGACATGCGTCGTTTAGAGCGTTGTAACCAAGTTTGCCGCCGATGTATGTATCAGCAAGAGCAACATTCGACATTACGCCACCAGCTAGAACGGTAGCCACTGCAAGAGCGATCTTTTTCATTATTTTTCCTTTATGCGAGGCGACCCGATTACTTTCCCCAGAAAAATCTGTTTTTAGGAAACTCAGAACCTACACTGTTTTCAAGTGATTAAAAACTACGCCAACAATCTCTATTAACGCATCATCATGCGACGCCTTAATCGGGATTCATCCATTAAGAGCGTTGGTTGGAATTTTGATGCACCTATCTGCCACGATATCACTGACGCCTTTAACCAGCACATCAGGAGTGAGAGATAACGATGAGCAAACCTCTGTAGGTACAAGATTCCGGGACAAAAATTATCCGGATTCTATCTTGTAATCACATAGCAACTAAAAAGTAATTTAATCGGCTGTGCCTACTTCAACCGCAAACTCTGGATCGGTAACCCTATGAGATGATATGAGTTTTGTGACAAGAATCTCGAAACGGACTTTAACAGAATAACCATCTCTAAAATAAATCATTATTTTTGTCGTCACGACAAAAAATTCTTATCGATACTCAGATAACCATCAGATATTGCAGATTTTTTGTTTAAAGCGCTTAGAAAGTAGTTCGTCAATAGAGAACGCGGAAAGAATAGTGGCAGAAAAGACAGCCCGTAAAGTACGGGCTGTGAACGAATTGCGTTAAATTTTGTCAGAGACCGCCAATGTTGCAGCCAAAACATCCTGTCCAAACAAGACACTACGCTCAGGAGACCAACCGTACAGAGGGTCTGGATGGTTGTTATTGTCTTTGAATGGCATTTCAATCGTGTAAGACAAACACTTGAATTGCTCTGCCACCCAGTTAGAGCCAACGGTTAGGTTCGCTTTACCCGGCTCATCTTTGTCGTAACCGATCTCGTCTTGGAACTCTGGTGTAATCGTCAGAAGTGCTTGTTTAAACGCGTTTTCCAACTCAGCCATGCCTTCGTCATAAGAAGGAATACCTTCAGAGCCCGCCACAAAGTTGTACGGGATAGCTTCATCACCATGAATATCTAGGAACATATCCACGCCAGTTTCTAGCATGCGCTCACGAACCAAGAAAACTTCAGGACTCTTTTCCATTGATGGCGTTTGCCACTCACGGTTTAGGTTTACGCCAACCGCGTTAGTACGTAGGTGACCACGCACACCGCCGTCTGGGTTCATGTTTGGTACAACGTAAAGTACTGCTTTTTCAAGCAATGCACGCGCAACCGTATCGTTCTCATCAAGCAGACGTTGGATCATGCCTTCCATGAACCATTCCGCCATCGTCTCACCTGGGTGCTGACGTGCAATCATCCAGATTTTCTTTTTGCCTTCTTCTGGCTCACCGAAAGTAAGCAAACTCATGTCATTGCCATCTAGCGTATGGCCAAGCGTCTCTAGTTGGCAGTGGTGCGCGCTTTGTGCCATGTGTAACAGGTCTAGGTGACGGTCGTACGTGTAAGGAGCAAAGTACGCGAAGTAAATTGAGCTGCGCTCAGGGATAACAGTGAAAGTCAGCGTGTCGCCATCGAACTCTGCCGGTACTCGGAACCACTCTTCACGATCGTAAGACGCAACCACGTCGTAACCTTGCCAACCTTCTGGGTAAGCCGATTTCGCAAGATCGAGAAGTTTGATGGTGTGTGATTGCTCGGCTTCTGTCTCTAGACGGAAGTGGAACCACTGGTAGAATTCCGACATGTTGTCGTTAGGAATTTTGAGTTGGATGTCGTTTTTGTCGTCCGCTTTCACTACGTGAATGCTGCCGCTGTCAAAGTTGCTGAATACTTTCATTTTATTACTCACCTTTTGCATCTGAGCTTGAAAGACTGAGGCTAACACAAAGGGAAGAGGTGCCTCTAACACTTTCACTTCTTCCCTATCCGTTTGCGATCAAAATATTCAGTTTAGTCGAGCTTATCCGCTTTGCCTGCTGGTCCTGCGAGTTTTGCTAGCCACTTATCCCAGATGAATGGCGTCTGCTCGTTATCTTCTGCTTCCTCTTTTCGACGTACCGCGTTGCGTACCATCATCGCTCCCGTCCATCGAAATGGCTCTGGCGGGAAATGCCCCAACGGCCCTTTGGCTAAACCGCTTTTCGTCCATTCATTCTCGATTCCCAATACCAACGAAGATAAGATCTTTCCGCCCATTCGAGTCTGCGCTACCCCGTTACCCGAATAACCAAAGCCATAAAAGATATTGCTTTGGTTATCTAACTCACCGAAGAATGGAAAACCAGTTGCGGAGCGGTCTGAACCGCCCGTCCATGAGTAAGCGAACTCTGCTCCTTTCAAACGCGGGAACAGCTTATCGAACGACTTACGCAGTAGATCTTGATAGCGCGTTGGCTTGTTGAACATTGCGTTGACTTGGTTGTTGAAAGAGAACTGATTGCCGCCTTTCCCCAACATCAAACGGCCATCTGGCGTATCTCGGTAATAGTGGACGAAGATACGTGAATCCAACACGCTAGAACCGGCCTGCCAACCAGATTGAGATAGCGCGTCACCAAGCGGTTTGGTGATCACCATGTCGGAAGAGACCACCACGATACTGCTTTTGAATTGTTTAAACTGCTCCACCATCCACGCGTTTAATGCCAACACCACCTGCTGCGCTTGAATATTTCCTTTAGGTGTACAGACAGTGGCAGGTTTTCCATAATCTAAACGCGTCATCGGCGTATTCTCATAGATCTCAACACCCAACTCCATTGCGACGCGTCTTAATCCTCTCGCCAATAAAGCAGGTTGAACGCTGGCTGCTACTGGAGAGTGAAAGCCTTCTATATTGCGCGGCGATCCCGCATTGGCACGCAGCTCCTCAGCTTGGCAACGGCGCCAACTATTTACTTCTAAACGCTTTAACTCGTCCACAACTGGCTGCATTCCCCCAGTTTGAGCCTGATTGGTTGCAGTGTAATAAACCCCTTTCAATGATAATTGCGCATCGATGTTGTGCTGCTGACAAAAGTCATCAATCTCTAGCACTGCTTGTTCCGACTCTTTTACCAACCAAGCGGCGTGTTCTTCACCGAATAAGCGTTTCAAGGTCGGAAACTTTGTCGACCAAGTCAGCATACAACCGCCGTTTGCGCCCGATGCACCACTGCCACACAAGCCTTTTTCAATCACAACCACCTGTTTTTCCGGCGATTGCTGCTTGATCATGATCGCAGTCCAAAGACCTGTGTAACCACCGCCGACGATAGCGACATCTGCTTGGATATTTTGTTGCAGTGGTTTAGCGGTTTCTGGCTGCTCAATTTCAAGCGCTTGCTTAAACCAATATGAAGGGTGAGTCATTCGATATCCTTTGTAAAAGTGACGCACACAACCGTGCTTTGTCACCACTTTACAAACCTACCGAATATTCAACGAGCTAGAAAAACTTACGCTGAGCGTTAGAAAATATTTATGAGATATTATATTTAAGAAACACATTCACCAGAAATATATATATTTAATAATAAAAAAAGGGGAGCAAATGCTCCCCAAAAATAATAGAACGAATATACAACAAGGATTAAACAGGCAATAGAGTTATAAATGCTAGCGAATAAATTAATTAACGATTACCAGGTTCACGCATGCGGTATTCGTATTTCACATTCAATATTGGTTGGTATGCGATTTGACCGTTATCTTGCAGGAATTCATCTACTGTTACTTTCGCATTAGTAATAGAGAAAGACTGGCGGTCTACGATATCAAATGAGCTTTTGAATTCGTCTCTCAGCTGTGCTGACGACTTGCTTTGATAGTTCTTAATCATTTCAAAGCCCATGTCGTAAGCGGCTTGTTTACTGTCTACAACATTACCATGAATGGTTCTGCTGTTGTTAGTCCATTGGTAACCACCAGCAATAGCAGCGATTGGAGTAGCGGTTAATGCGATAAGACTTGCTAGAGTGATTAAACGTTTCATAATGTGCTCCTTACTTACCTTTTAAATATCGAGTTCCAAATACTCGATTAATGTAGGGTACGTATAGAGACCTATAGCGAGTCAGATTAATTTCAGAAAAACTTTAATTAATTTCCATTTTATTTTTAATTTACTGTTAGGCTTGGCTTTTGCTTTTAATAAAAAACTAAGTAAATCCGTAGATTAGCTTTTCTCGATAGCTTAATCATACCGTCTAAATTTTTTCTTATCGGATTTAATATATCTAATCGCTATAAATAAGTGCGTTTTGGATATGACACGATGCTTCTCTCTTGTACGCGCTCTGACCGCGAATCCTGACACTCTCATACCAAGCCTTACAATACCTCGCCACGCTTTTCTCATAGAATCCTCAGCAAAAGAACACTGTTCAAAACTAGTTCCTGTCTAGCTGGAGTGAAGAACGACTCACTTTGCTTTCTCCCTTTTTGCGTTCGATACCTAACGCTCACAGCCACATGACAGAACCGACACCACTGGAAATGAGTTTGGAGTGAAATAACCATGAATAAATCCATCCTTCACCACAGCAAAACCATTTACTCGGATGAGTATGCTGAGATTTATCATCCAATCTGGACATACCGCATCAAGTTCATTGCTCGTGCGTTGTTCTATCGAAAGTCATTTAAGTATCTGGCAGACAACATTGAGGCTTCACTGCTGGAGATGCTGTGTACGCGTACTCACCGTTTCTTAGAAAAGCCATTTCGTCCGTATATCGTAAAAAATAGCCCTGCGATTGATCGTTCAGCGCTTGTGGTTGATCACTACAACACAGTGTCGAAACTCGTCTCGCCTGATCTAATGAAACAGATCTATACCGATGCCAAGGGACTCACTCTGATGACCTTTGAGATCGAGGATATTCTCTACACGGTCAAATTGGTTTATGAAGCTCGCTACCAAAAAGAAGGCGACATGAGCTTGGTATTACACAGCCAAGAAGATGGCCACTTCTATACTCTGTCGTTCACATTGGGACACGAGAAGGGTGCTCGCAGCATCATGATTGGTGGCTTACAAGGCCCACGCAGCAACGAAACTAGCAATGAAAAAATCAAAAAGCTGACTCGTAAATTGTACGGTCAGCGTCCAAAAAGTTTGATGGTCAGTCTGCTGGATCTTCTTGCTCAGATTTGGGGCGTTGAAACCATTCTTGCAGTGAAAACCCAATCTCACACTTATGCGGCAAAGCGCTACAGTAAAGGACGAATCAAAACGGATTACGATGCATTGTGGAAGGAACTTGGCGGTACTGAGTACGATCGCAACTTCTACTCACTCCCAGTGAATGCTCCGCGCCGTGATCTCGACGGGATGTCGCGCTCTAAACGTTCGATGTACCGTCGTCGTTATGAATGGCTAGACAACACCAAAGCAACATTCGAACAAGTACTAAAAAGCTAAAAAGCTGAGGAGAAACGTTCATGCGTTATTCATTCGTTGCTGCTCTGGTGTTGTCGACTCTTTCCCTATCGGCGAACGCAAGTACAAGCCAGCACATCATAGGCACGAACCTAGGTTATGGCGGTGTAAGCTATGACGCCCCCGCAAGTGAAGAATCCGGTGATATGTTTCTTGGTGAAGTTTATTACCGATACATGCCGACGCAAAACTTCGGGATTGAAGCGGGCTTCAAAGGGGCGTTTGATGGTATTGGCTCAACGCTTTTAAGCCCAATTTCAGAGGTTACCGACACGAGCTTTTCTGGCCCACGATTAAGCGGCTATGCGAGTTATCCTCTTGGTGCCGGTTTCGAACTTTACGGTAAAGCAGGTATGACGCTCTACACCCTTGAGTACACTTACAAGGTAAATGGACAGAGCCGAAACATTGAACACACTAGCGTTGGCGGTGAAGCGACGGCAGGATTAGGATGGAGCTACAAGCACTTTGGTTTAAACGCAGAGTATGTGTACTCAAAGAACAGTGATTTTGATTCTGGTGGCGTGATGTTCGGCGCTCAATTGCGTTTCTGACGTCCCTTACACTCCTCCCCCTTCCCCCAAAAACTAAAAAAGAAAAAGGCAGCGATGGCCTGAATCGCTGCCTTTTTCTTTCATCAATATGAGTCAGTTCGTCAACGCAAGAATGATCCCCGCCACGATCGAAGTAACGCCAAGCCCTCGCGTGAGATACCATTTCTCAGACAGAAACCAAATCCCCATAAACAACCCAAACACAATGCTGATTTGCCTTAGTGCCACCACCAAACTCACGTTGTCTGTCATGGTCATCGCAAACAGCACCAAGCCGTAGGTAGATGCCATCATTACCCCTGCCATGCTAGCTGTTTTGCGGATCTGCCACGCTGTCTTAATCTCATCTGGCTTGCCCGTAGCTAAGCACCATACAAGGGCTGGAATACCAATTGCCCAAAACTGCACGCCCAAATAGAAGATTGCACTGTACTGATCATTCAAGATCTCTGACGCTTGTCCTGTGAGTAAACTCAGCGCTTCTTTATCGACCACCGAGTAACCCGTTGTGCCTATTGCGGCAATTAATGCCCAGAACACACCGACGTTCAAATAGGAGCCCAATGTCATTTGACGAAAATTCGTCAGTGGCACTAGCATACAACCAAGGGTAATCAGCAAGAATCCAAGCCACTGCTGACTGGATAATTCATGCCCCAATGCCACACTGATTGCGCCAACCATCATCACAGGCAGCGCCCGAGCAATGGGATAAACCACACCCACGTCTGCGTGCTTATAAGCGACAATCAAACCGACCAGATAGACCATTTGTGAAATGCCGCTAATGAACAGCAATCCCCAAAACTCGCTCGGTAATGATGTCCAGCCAATGGTCGCCAAATACCAAATCAGATAAGGGGTAAGAATGGCACAGGCAGAGAAGCTGGCCGCCATGGTAAACGCGAGTCCAGAACCTGAGTTGCTTTTACCAAGGATATTCCAACCCGCATGGAGAACAGCAGAAAAAACGACGAGACCAATCGCCAACAAATCCATTTCAATGTTCCTGTCTGAATAAAATAAAGGCCCCGAGATGGAGCCTTAGATAATGAGAAAATCCACTTAACGATTGAGTTCCGCCAGAGATTCAATGCTGATGGCATCGTGTCGCCAATACTCGATATCGCAATCAATCAACTCACCGTGCTGGTTGTAGTTGATGCGCTCCACTACCATCGCTGGCGTACCGGCTGTCGCACGCAGTGCCTGAGCCATTTCCCCCAACAAAGTGCTGGTTGAAATGCGGTAGCGAATCTTTTGATACGTCACGCCATAATGATCACGGTAAATGTCCGTCAGTGAATTTGATAAATCGTAGTCCAACAGGTTCGGAAACAGCTCTGGGCGAATGTAGTTTGTTACGAACACCACAGGTCTGTCTTCAAGGTATCGCACACGGTCAACTCGATACACATCCGAGAAAGGCTGCAAGTCCAGCAAACGCGCCGCTTGTTTGTTTGCCAACGTCCCTTTTGCTGCAACCAACTCCGTTTTTGGCACACGATTTTGCGCTTTCGCCATGTTCGGGAAGTTTAGCGTTTGGGTTGGGTCGTAACGCAATGGCTCGGGTGAGATAAACCAACCTCGGCGATCTTCGCGATAGATTCGACCTTCTGCTTCCAGCAGTGATAAAGCTTCACGCAGAGTGACGCGTGTAGTATCGAACGACTCCGCCAACTTACGCTCTGCTGGCAGTTTTTGACGTGGCGATAGCATGCCCGCTTCAATCTGTTCAACAATCGAATCTTTAATTTTTACGTATTGCACGAAGTGTCCTTATCTTTTGCGCCAAGCTTGTGTGCGATTCTCTAACAATTTACCCAAAGTCATCTGAACAATCTTCGCAATTGCGGCAGCCATCATGATCATCACAGCCATCGCTGCTGCAGCGCCAGTTTGACCTGCATCGTCCATATTCAGAATCGAGACCGAAGCCGGAATCGTATCGGTTGAGTAAAGGAATACTACCGCAGAAGTGGTGGTCAATGCATTAACAAACAAGTAAGTCGCAATGTCCAAAATCGCAGGTAAACACACAGGTAATGTCACTTTAAAGAACAACTTGTACTGAGGAAGCTTCACCGATGCTGCTGTGGCTTCAATCTCCGATGGCAACTGCTTTAGCGCTGTCAGGGCGGTCATGTGACCCACGGTGTAGTAATGCACTACCGTGTTAATCACCAAGAATGCCATGGTGCCATAAAGCACGTTCAGAGGATTGTTCGCATCGTTGAAGTAAAAGATGTAACCCAAGCCAAGCACCATACCCGGTACCGCCATTGGCACCACGCTGAGCATTTGCATCACCTGACGAATTGGACCAAACGCACGCCCTTTCTCAATGCAGTAAGCACCGACAAAGATAATGGCTGTACCGATCACTGCCGTCCAACCTGCCAGTGTTAGTGAGTTGAAGAATGGGCTCCAACCGTAAGTGCTCATTTCGGCAAAGTTGTAGTTGTTTAGCGTCAGCGCTTTGTTCCAAGGCCAGAACGTCACTAACGAGCCATACACCGCCATGCCAAGCACAGCCAACACTGCAATAGAAATGATGCTGCAGTAAACCAAGCAAATGCTGTCGCGCGCTTTGTTGGGTTCAGGCTGATAAGGCACTGAACGTGTGTCGAATAAGCTCTTTTGCTTTTTCTGTACCCAGCGGTCTGCGCCGAACGCCATTACCGCAGGAAATAGCAACATAATGCTGGTCACCGCACCCATGGCAAAGTTTTGCTGTCCCACAACTTGCTTGAAGATGTCAGTCGCCAGGACGTTGTAGCTTCCACCAATCACTTTCGGCACACCAAAGTCCGTGATAACCAGCGTAAAGACCACGATAAGCGTACTGATCAAACCGTATTTCGCCGCAGGTAACGTCACCATAAAGAAGGTTTTGACGGGTGAAGTTTTCAGTGCGCGGGCTGCTTCATACAAACGGGCATCTGAAGTACGCAGCGAAGTGGTCAAAATCATCAATGCATGAGGGAATGTCCAGAAAATCAAACCCATCGAGATACCAATCACGCCGTAAATCGAGTTTCCTAACAGCATCTCTTTAGCAATGCCTTGATTACCGAAAAGGAAGATCAAACTGATCGCCGGCAACAACGAAGGCGCGAGAATCGGCGCAGTACCTAGGATTTGAAACAAACCTTTAAACGGTATACAGGAACGAGTCAGCGCATAGGCATAACCAAACGCAAGCACACCCACTACAGAGGTCACAATCACGCCCAAAGTGAAGGTGTTGCCTACCGACACCCATAAGCTTGAAGAGGAAAAGTATGTCGCAAAGTTTGCCAACCCGACAAATTCGCCATTGGCATTTTGCACACTCTTGGTCAACATTGCCCAAAGCGGCATTAAGATGAACAGCACCATCATGGTCGACAAGCCAGCGAGCAAACCAAACAACACAAGGTTGTCGCGGCTGACACGTCCGAGTAGGGATTTTGCTTTGTCTTGTGTGGTCAGGCTATTCATCGTCATTGTCTTCGCATCCATGTTTACACCTACGCTGCTAGCGCTTTATCAACCGAGGGCACGGCGTAACCATGCAGCCCTTCTTCAGCAAACTGGATGTAACGTACATCGCCCGCTTTGATATTGAGTTTTTGAACCGTTTCCACAGGCACATCCACGACGATGGTTTTCGTTGAGCTGTCGTTTTGCAATACGCAATCAATGCGGAAAAACGCCCCTAGAAACTCGGTTGCCGTAACTCGCACAGGTAAAGAATTGGTGTAGTTTTCAACGAACTTGATGCTTTCAGGACGCACCGCAAGGTCGAAGCGGTCACCACGTTGGATCTTACGATTGGTCAAGCTTGGCGCTGGCATCAGGGTTTCTGCAATGCGTACCTGCGAATCCGTTGCGGCTGAGGTTTCAATAAAGTTCATGCTGCCGACAAACTCAGCAACAAAGCGCGTGGCTGGTTGTTGGTAGATTTCTTGAGGTGTGCCAACTTGCTCAATCACACCATGGTTCATTACCACGATACGATCCGCCATCGACAACGCTTCATCCTGATCGTGCGTAACCATGATGGTGGTGATGCCCAGCTTGCGTTGCAACTTACAAATCTCGTCACGTAAGTGAACACGCACTTTTGCATCTAGCGCTGACAGCGGCTCATCCAATAACAGTAGACCCGGTGACAGCGCCAATGCACGAGCCAAAGCAACACGCTGCTGCTGACCACCAGAAAGTTGGTTAGGAAATTTCTCGCCAGAGGTTGGAAGACCAATAGTTTCTAACCAATAATCAACCTTCTCTAACGCTTCTTTGGTCGACATTCCTTGGTTCTTCAAACCCACTGCAATGTTCTCTTGTACAGTTAGGTTCGGAAAAAGCGCGTAAGATTGGAATACGATACCGAAATCGCGCTTCTCTGGTGGTAGGAATGTGGTCTCTCGACCGTTTTGAAAGATTGCACCAGATGTTGGCAAGTCTAAACCTGCAATGGCACGTAGCAGAGTGGTTTTACCGCAGCCAGAAGGACCAAGAAAACAAACGAACTCGCCCTTTTCAATCGCTAGCGAGATTTTCTTTAATGCAGTGAATTGTCCGAATTGCTTCACTACATTTTCGATATTTAGGTAATGTTGGTTAGTTGACATAACACACGCTCCAAATGGTATATACCAACTTTAGTTTTGGAGTGTTACGTTCCAATGACAAATTTATAGCCAGAAGATGACAAATAGATGAAGGGCGATGAGGTTTGTTTCTACGCTTGCAACCCCCTCCAACTCCCCCTTTTATCAGCATGGTTTGCCAAGCATTTAAATGCGGTTAGCTCAGTGCTTTCACTGATGTCATTCTGAAGGAGCCTAGGCGAGTATTCAGAATCTACTTGAAGCGTGTTGGATGTTGCATTGTGAATTAAATTATCCGCGAATGCAGAACCAGTCCCTCCCCTTTACCAGCATGACTGTTGTAGTCCCCCGAAGTTAAAGCCAAGGGGAGGTTAGGTGGGGTTGGTGGTTTACGTTAGATTCGGTGCCTACAACCCCCTCCAACTCCCCCTTTTTTCGGCATGATTTGCCAAGCATTTGAATGTGGTTATCAAGGGGGAGGGTTTTCTTTTTCGTGGTTAGCTTAGTGCCCCCCTTTATACAGACTATGATGCTTTCACTATCACGAACAACAAGTACAGTTAGTCCCTCCCCTTTACAAGCATGACTATTGTAGTCCCCTAAAGTTGAAGCCAAGGGGAGGTTAGGTGGGGTTGATGGTTTAACGTTAGGTGCGATTCCAACCCCCTCCAACTCCCCCTTCTCTCGACACGCTTTGCCAAGCATTTGAATGCCGTTATCAAGGGGGAGAGTTTTCTTTGCTGCAGTGAGTTCGGTGCTTTCCCGACGTCATTCTGAAGGAGCCTAGGCGAGTATTCAGAATCTACTTGAAGCGCGTTAGATGTTGCATTGTGAATTAAATTATCCGCGAATGCAGAGCCAGTTCCTCCCCTTTACCAACATTACTGTTGTAGTTCCCAGAAGTTAAAGCCAAGGGGAGGTTAGGTGGGGTTGGTTGTTTAACGTTGAGTTAGGAGCTTGCAACCCCCTCCAACTCCCCCTTTTCTCAGCATGCTGTGCCAAGCATTTGAGTGTAGTTATCAAGGGGGAGGGTTTTCTTTGTTGCAGTGAGTTTGGTGCTTTCCCGACGTCATTCTGAAAGAGCCTAGGCGAGTATTCAGAATCTATTTTCAGCGTGTTGGATGTTGCATTGTGAATTAAATTATCCGCGAATGCAGAACCAGTCCCTCCCCTTTACCAGCACGACTATTATAGTCTCCCGAAGTTGAAGCCAAGGGGAGGTTAGGTGGGGTTGGTTGTTTAACGTTAGGTTAGGTGCTTGCAACCCCCTCCAACTCCCCCTTTTATCAGCATTGTTTGCCAAGCATTTGAATGTGGTTATCAAGAGGGAGGGTTTTCTTTGCTGCGGTGAGCTCTGTGCTTTCCCGACGTCATTCTGAAGGAGCCTAGGCGAGTATTCAGAATCTAATTGAAGCGCGCTAGATATTGCTTTGTGAATTAAATTGTCTGTGAATGCAGAACCAGTCCCTCCCCTTTACCAGCATGATTGCTGTAGTCCCCAGAAGTTAAAGCCAAGGGGAGGTTAGGTGGGGCTGCTGCTTTTAGGCTTTTGACTTTCGCCTCTTCTAAAAACAAAAAATCCACCTCAACCGAGGTGGATTTCAGCATTCAAGTTAGAGCAAATTCAATTAAGACTTTGGCTCTGATTTCGCGTCGAACTTCTCAGACCATGCCGCTAGAATCTCTGCACGCTTGCTGCCCATTTGCGCGAAGTCCATCTTAGCCATGTTCTCTTGAACATTAGGGAAGTTAGACACAGTCGCTTTCACTTCTTTATGTGCAACCACTGGGTACATTTCTACGTAAAGCTCGTTTGCTGCTTTAGAGATTGACCAGTCGACAACTCGTTTCGCTGCATCCGACTCTTTTACTAGACCAACGGCTTCTGATTCCCAGCCGATGCCTTTTGGTGTGATAACCGCTAGTGGTGCGCCTTGTGTTTTCAGCTTCGCGCCGCGGCTCGCCATCGAAATACCGATAGCCACTTCCCCCATACCCGCTTGAACACATGGCTTAGAACCAGAGTGCGTGTAGTGTGCAATGTTCTTGTCTAAGTCACGCATGTAGTTCCATGCCTGATCTTCACCCATGTTTTGTAGCCAAGCAGAAACCTGCATGTAGCCAGTGCCCGAAGACGCTGGGTTCGGCATTGCAATGTGACCCTTGTAAACCGGCTTCGTTAGATCTTCCCAAGATGTTGGTTTAGGCAGGTTAAGTTGTTTCGCTACCGCTTCGTTGAAACAAACTGCGTTAAAGAACGCATCGTTACCGAACCAAGCTTGGTTTGATTGAGGGTCGTTTAGGTTCGCGTGCAGCTCTTCCAAACCTTTTGGTGTGTAAGGCTTAAGAAGACCTTCATCTTTAAGCAGTGCCATTGACGAGCCAGCCAGACCCCAAACCACTTCCGCTTGAGGGTTGTTCTTTTCTGCCAGCAATTTCGCCGTCATGATACCGGTGGAATCGCGAACCCACTTAATCTTGATATCTGGGTTATCTTTCTCAAACGCAGACTTGTATTTAGCAAGAATGTCAGTTTCGAAAGCGGTGTAAACCGTGACTTCCTGTGCTGCCATTGCATTCGTAGCTAGCAGAGAGACAAGTGCAGCCAGCGATCCTTTCATCAAACGGTTTTTCATCATTTTCTCCAGTTAATTTGGCTAAGTTTTCATTTGGTCTGTACCAGTTGACGACATACACCCTACTGAGCCTTTGTGACGAAATCATGACCATTAAATGGCAGTTTTACGAAAATTTGCGATGAATAATCGTTCAATTGATCCGCCATTTTCTGGATATTAAAGTTTTATGAAATTGGAGATTCGCCTATTTACTGCCCTTTTCTTCCTCGCTAGAGTGAACTCGAAATTTGGTGTAGACCAACCAGCCTATTCTGATGGAAATCGAGATGAAAAACGAATACCTACTACTGACTCCAGGTCCTCTATCTACTTCTGAAACAGTACGTGAAGCCATGCTAAAAGACTGGTGTACTTGGGATGATGAATACAACAAAGACATTGTAGAAGTGATCCGCACTAAGCTTGTAAAACTGGCGACGGAGCAAGACGGCTACACCAGCGTACTAATGCAAGGTAGCGGCACCGCATCAGTAGAAGCGACGATTGGCAGCGCCATTGGCAAAGATGGAAAGTTGTTGGTAGTCGACAACGGTGCGTACGGTGCGCGTATCGCTCAGATCGCTGATTACCTAAATATTCCATGCCATGTAGTTTCCCCAGGCGAAACATCACAGCCACACTTGAACGAGGTGGAAACTGCATTGGCATCGGATCCTGCTATCACACACGTGGCGATTGTTCACTGTGAGACAACCACTGGCATGCTGAATCCAATTGAGGCATTTGCTTCTGCGGCAAAAGCACACGGTAAAGTCGTGATTCTCGATGCCATGTCGAGCTTTGGTGGCATTCCTATCGATATCTCAGAGCTAGGCATCGATTTTATGATCAGCTCTGCAAACAAATGTATTCAAGGCGTACCGGGTTTTGGCTTTGTGATTGCGAAACAAACTGAGCTAGAAAAGTGCCAAGGTCAGGCGCGTTCTTTGAGCCTTGATCTTTACGACCAGTGGCACTGTATGGAAGTGAACCACGGCAAATGGCGTTTCACGTCTCCAACGCACACAGTTCGCGCTTTCTATCAAGCATTGCTAGAACTGGAACAAGAAGGCGGCATTGAGGCTCGTCATCACCGTTACCAAACTAACCAGAAAACACTGGTTGCAGGAATGCGTTCTCTGGGGTTCGAACCACTACTGAGTGATGATCTTCATTCGCCAATCATCACTTCTTTCTACTCTCCGACGCACAGTGATTACCAGTTCAAAGCGTTCTACACACGTTTGAAAGAGCAGGGCTTCGTGATTTATCCGGGTAAAGTATCGAACGCAGATTGCTTCCGCATCGGCAACATTGGCGAAGTTTACCCAGCAGATATCGAGCGCTTAATCGGTGCGATTGAAAAAGCAATGTACTGGCAAGTTGCTTAAAGCAGCCTTCTGATTGAGAGAGCGTTATGACTCAGAATATCAAACCGACCCATTTCCGCAGCGAAGGTGATGTCAACACGACACCAGCGCGCCAAGCTTGGAATGCATCGATGGACGACGAACGCACGCAAGCTTTGTTGAAGCGTGATTCGGAGGTCTTTCTTCATCAAGCCATGTCAACGCCTTGCTTAGATACCTTGGAAGCAGCAGAAGGCATCTACATCCAAGACGCCACCGGCAAAAAGTACATGGACTTCCATGGCAATAACGTCCACCAGTTGGGCTATGGTCATCCGCATGTGATTAAACGCGTGCAAGAGCAAATTGCCAAACTGCCGTTTTCACCACGCCGTTTTACCAATGAAACCGCGATTGAATGTGCCGAAAAGCTCACACAAATCTGTGGCGGCGAATTGAACCGCGTGTTGTTTGCTCCGGGTGGCACATCTGCGGTTGGCATGGCACTTAAACTAGCGCGCCACATCACGGGCAACTACAAGGTGGTGTCGTTGTGGGACTCCTTCCACGGCGCATCATTGGATGCCATTTCAGTAGGTGGCGAAGCGTGTTTCCGCCAAGGTATGGGACCATTAATGGCAGGTGTTGAGCGCATCCCACCAGCCGTATCTTACCGTGGTGCTTTCCCAGTCGCGGACGGCAGCGATGTGCATTACGCCGATTACCTCGAATACGTGATTGAGAAAGAAGGCGGCGTGGGCGCGTTTATCGCAGAAGCAGTTCGTAATACCGACGTACAAGTGCCGAGCAAAGCCTACTGGAAACGCATCCGTGAAATCTGTGACAAACACAATGTCATGTTGATCATCGACGACATCCCGAATGGCATGGGTCGCAGCGGTGAATGGTTTACCTACCAAGCCTATGACATCGAGCCAGATATGCTGTGCATCGGTAAAGGTTTGGGCGGAGGCTTAGTGCCTATCGCAGCCATGGTGACCAAAGACAAATACAACACTGCTGAGCAAATCTCCATGGGTCATTACACTCATGAGAAAAGCCCTATCGGTTGTGCTGCGGCACTGGCAACCATGGAAGCTATTGAGCAAGACGGCTTGCTAGATAAAGCCAAAGCCGACAGCCAGTTCATGCGTGAAAAGCTGCTAGAGATGAAAGCCAAACACCCAGTGATTGGTGATGTGCGTGGCATCGGCATGTTATGGGGCATTGAGTTGGTCACCGACCACGAAAGCAAAGCACGCGCGTATGACGAAGCGGAAGCTGTGTTGTACCAATGCCTCAACAACGGAGTGAGTTTCAAGGTATCGCAAGGTAACGTGATTCAACTCAGTCCACCGCTGATCATCACTCGCGAACAACTAACAGAAGCGTTGGCGATCTTCGAAGAAGCGATCGCCAAAGTGTGCAAAGACTTTAACTACTTTTAGGGTCAATAGACCTCAACAAAAACCTATTTATCCTGAGCGCAGTTCCAACGTGTAGACAAGCGCTCTGGCAAGCAAGAAAAAGGATTGAACATGAGCAACTCACCAATTCAAGCAGTGATCTTTGACTGGGCTGGCACTATCGTCGATTTCGGCTCTTTTGCGCCAACCAGCATCTTTGTGGAAGCATTCAAACAAGGCTTTGATTTCGATATCGACCTTGAAGAAGCGCGTGAACCAATGGGACTTGGTAAGTGGGATCACATCCAAGCTGTGGGTCGCATCCCTGCCGTTGATAAGCGTTGGAATGAGAAGTTTGGTCGCTCAATGACCAGCGAAGACATCGACACTATCTACGCAGCATTCATGCCGCTGCAAAAAGCAAAAGTGGCAGACCATGCAGACCCAATTCTTAATGCGATTGAAGTTGTGAACGGCCTGAAAGACAAAGGCATCAAGATCGGATCTTGTTCTGGTTACCCTCGCGAAGTGATGGACGTACTGATTCCAGTTGCAGCGGATTACGGCTACAAACCAGATTACGTAGTAGCAACGGATGACCTGCCACAAGGTGGTCGCCCTGCACCATTTATGGCATTGAAGAACGTGATTGAGCTGAATGTTACCGACGTTAATGCGTGCATCAAAGTGGATGACGCCGCACCGGGCATCGATGAAGGTCACAACGCCGGTATGTGGACCGTTGGTTTGCTGCTTTCTGGTAACGAAGCGGGTCTGACGTTTGAAGAATACCAAGCCGCGGACGAAGCAACACTTAATGCCGCTCGTGAAAAAGCGCGTACAAAATTGCTCAAGAGCTCGCCGCATTACCTCATCGACACCATTGCTGACTTCCCTGAAGTGGTTATAGATATCGAACGTCGCCTAGCGGCAGGTGAGCGTCCTTAGACGACAGTCACTATTCTCACGCATAAAAAAACCTCTCAGCATTGAGAGGTTTTTTTGTATCGCGTTTTAGTATCTAACCAAATCAAATTAGTTGATCGCAGTGCTCGCTCGGCGTTTTAACTTAAAGCCCATGTCCGTTGCATGCTCTACTGGCTCACCTTTAATGGCTTGCAATAACTTGTCTGCGGCTTTCGTCCCCATACGTTCGTAATCGAATTCCGCACAGGTCAAACTTGGGTAGGCGTGCTCACCCATAGAAGAGCCTTCCAAACAGATAATCGCAATGTCGGTCGGGACTTTCAGCACTCGGCGGTGACACTCAAACAACGCGCCAATCGCAATCTCTTCATGGCTACATACCAAAGCATTCAAACTTGAATCGCGCAGCAATAGCTTTGCCAACCCTTCCGCACCTAATTGTGAAGATGGTGCTTCGTGCGTGGTTAAGAAATGGTCCGGCGCAAGGTAGTTCTCAATCATCGCGCTTTGCCAGCCGTGTAGCTTACGTTGCAAAGTGGAGTGATCGCCGCGCGCACCAATGAAGCCCACGTTCTTGAAACCTTGCTCAATCACATGCTTGGTACAGGCTTTACCCACCTCAAAATGGTCAACACCGATATTGAGATAGCTGGCTTTCGAACTTAACTCAGCAATTTCCAATACTGGTGTGTTCGAGGCTTCCAAAAGCTGATTAGTACGTTGGCTGTGTTCATTACCAAACAGCACCACTCCGGCAGGGCGGCTCTCAAGAAATGTCGAAAGCAGTTTCTCTTCTTGCTCTACCGAGTAATCACTGTAGCCAAGCAGCAACTGATAACCCGCTTTGTTCAACGCTTGTTGAAAGCTCGGTAAGAAAAGCGCGCAGGCTTTTTCAAACAGGGAAGGAATGATAAGAGCGATGGAGTAACTTTCAGCAGACGCCAAAGCCCCTGCCGCTTTATTCGGGATATAGCCGAGCTCATCAACCACTTGTTGAATCTTTTCTCTCAGCTTGTCAGATACTAGCTCGGGCGTTCGTAATGCTCTCGACACCGTCATGGTGCCTACGCCAGCTTTTTTAGCGACGTCCGCCAAGGTGACATTGCCAGTACTTCTTCGTTTGCGAGGTTCGCTCATTGTTCTTATTTAGTGTTCTCTATTTTCTGCCGCGACATCTTACCACAGCGTTTTAGTGGTTTTGATATTAGCGCATTAGAAGTCGATCACAAGCATATGAAACTCGGACGACTGATAAAAATGGTAGCGCTATCACAATTTATGATAGCGCTATCAGATAGCGCTACCATTTGTGATCATTCTCAGGTTTTTCTGACAAATTGATCGATAAAGTACCCATCAACAAAACAACAAACCGGAAAGATCCAATGCTACGTGAACTGATTACCTCTGATGTGATTCGCATCCATTCTGATGCTACTGACTGGAAAGATGCGGTGAGCAAATCCTGTGAAGCACTGATTGAAAATGGTGCGATTGAGCCAAGCTACGTGGACGCTATTTACCGCTCACACGAAGAGCTCGGTCCTTACTACGTGGTAGGTCCTGGTATGGCAATGCCACACGCTCGCCCTGAAGATGGCGTTAACCGTTTGTCTCTTGCCATCACGGTGATTCAAAACGGCGTGAACTTCGATTCTGAAGGAAACGATCCAGTGAAAATGCTGGTTACGTTAGCCGCGACAGACAGTAACTCGCACGTGGATGCGATTTCTAAACTGGCTGAGTTGTTTATGAATGAAGAGCATGTAGAAGCCATCTGCACCGCTCAAAACACACAAGATGTTCTCGCGATCATCGAAAAATACTAACTCTTGATGTGCCCTTCAAAATGGGCATACACCCCTATAAAAAGAAAAGGTCTGAATTATGAAAATTATGGTTGTTTGCGGTCACGGTCTTGGTACTAGCCTAATGATGGAAATGAGCATTAAAGGCATCGTGAAAGAATTGAATGTAAACGCAGAAGTGGATCATATCGATCTAGGTTCTGCAAAAGGTACGGATTGTGACATCTTCATCGGTACTAACGACATCGTTGAACAGTTGAACGCACTGGGCGTTGAACCACGCATCGTTGCGCTTGATAACATGGTCGACAAAGTGGCAATGAAAGAGCGTCTATCTGTGGCACTTCAAGAGCTTGGCGCTCTATAAGGTGGCGTTATGGAATTTTTCAGTTTCTTAATGAACGATGTCCTATCAGAGCCAGCGGTTCTGGTAGGTCTCATCGCCCTAATCGGCTTAATTGCTCAGAAAAAACCGGTCACCGAGTGCATTAAAGGTACAGTAAAAACCATTCTTGGTTTCATCGTGCTTGGCGCGGGTGCGGGTCTGGTTGTGACTTCTCTGGGTGACTTTGCGACGATTTTCCAACACGCATTTGGCATCACAGGCGTGGTTCCAAACAACGAAGCTATCGTCTCTATCGCGCAAGAAGCGTTTGGTAAAGAGATGGCGATGATCATGTTCTTCGGTATGTTAGTGAACATCTTGATCGCTCGCTTCACGCCATGGAAATTCATCTTCCTAACGGGTCACCACACACTATTTATGTCGATGATGGTAGCAGCAATCCTTGCTTCTAGCGGTATGAAAGGCGTCCCACTGATCGCGCTTGGCTCTCTAGTTGTGGGCTCTGTGATGGTGTTCTTCCCTGCGATTGCTCACAAGTACATGAAGCAAGTTACAGGTTCTGACGACGTTGCTATTGGTCACTTCTCTACCCTTTCTTACGTACTAGCGGGCTTTATTGGCAGCAAGTTCGGTAACAAAGAACACTCTACTGAAGAGATGAACGTACCTAAGAGCTTGTTGTTCCTACGTGATACGCCAGTGGCAATCTCGTTCACCATGGGCATCATCTTTATGGTGACATGTATCTTCGCTGGCGGCGACTTTGTACGCGAAGTCAGCGGTGGTAAGCACTGGTTCATGTTCGCGCTGATGCAATCCATCACATTCGCCGGTGGTGTATACGTTATCCTTCAAGGTGTACGTATGGTTATCGCAGAAATCGTTCCAGCGTTTAAAGGTATCTCAGACAAACTAGTGCCAAACGCAAAACCTGCGCTTGATTGTCCGGTTGTATTCCCATACGCACCAAACGCAGTATTGGTTGGCTTCCTATCGAGCTTTGCGGCGGGTCTTTTGGGTATGTTCCTACTTTACGTGATGGGTCTTACTGTGATTATCCCAGGTGTCGTTCCACACTTCTTCGTGGGTGCTGCAGCAGGTGTATTTGGTAACGCTACAGGTGGTCGTCGCGGTGCAATCTTGGGGGCTTTTGCACAAGGTCTACTGATTACCTTCCTACCAGTATTCCTAATGCCGGTACTGGGTGACCTAGGCTTTGCTAACACAACCTTTAGTGACGCAGACTTTGGCGCTGTTGGTATCCTACTGGGTCTGATTGTTCGCTAAGTAGTTAGTCTGAATATGACTAGCTGATAACTGACTTGATTGATGCGGGAGTAGGCTCATCGGCATCAATCCTAAAGAACCTCTAGTCATAGCAAACGACTGACTTTAGAAGAAACCAGTTATAGAAAGCAATCTTCGAAAGAAAACAAACGCCCCTCACGTGAGGGGCGTTTTTCTTTTTGGCACTATCTTAAGGAGGTTTGGTTTATTGAAACGTACTTCCGTTAGATAGCAGCTTTCTTGTCGGCTCTTGCTCGGTATATTCGACCGCATCGTGATCCGCGAGCTTATCGACTTCCGCCTGTTCACCCACCACAACCAACACGTGTTGTTTCACCAGAGCGTCGACCACTTCAATGTTGTGCTGACGAAGAAGCGCTCTCACTTCGCTCTCTTTCCCTTCATGGTACTTAACAAAGTAACGTGCAGGTTGCTGCTCGGCTTGATCTTGGCGTTCATCCACGAGAGGAAATCCTTGATTGTTTGCCAAGCTGCTTGAGCTCAATCCGATTGCCAATAGTGCGGTAGCGCCTACCGCAGACAAAGAAAGTAAGGTCAACTTCTTCATAGTCACTCCTTATTGAAAGGTCAGAGTCCAACTGTTGATGGTGCCTGTGTCTCTTCTGGCATTGTCCACCGCTTTAAGTTCCCATGTGCCTTGCGATTCAAAACCAGAGAAGTTCGCTTGGAAACTGGTTTTAATGTCGTTCGCACCACCACCCGCATTGTCGTGCAGTACTACTTGACCACCGTCAGGTGACGTTAGCGTGACACGAAGATCGCCAATGTAGGTGTGAGTGATATCCAAGTCGATAGTCACTGAACCTGCATCGCCAGAGCGAGCCACATCTAATGGGCTTACGATACCTGCAGAGCTGTTGTCAGGAATCGCTACTGCATTCGAGTTGGTGTAACTAGAAGGTGCAGAACCGCCACCTGATGAATCGCCCGAGCCGTTATGCGCTGCAACAAGAGAAACACCAGAGTACGCGCTGTAGCCGTAAACCAATACTTCATATTGCCCTGCGCCAGATACGTTCAAGCTACAGCTTTCGCCATTACCGCCCGCCCATGAACGACAGTCGTAAGTGCTGGTGCTTGGTGTGCCATTAAAGCGCACGTAAAGGTCAGCATCACCAGAGCCACCACTCATGTTGAATGTCGCTTGCGTTGCATCCGCAGGGACGTCAAACACGAATACTGTGCTTGATTTGCTGCCGCCAGAAAGCTGCGTTTTCGCCACACCGTTTTCTAGAACGTTGTCGTTGCCAGAACCGCCGCCATCCGGACCATTACAGCCTGCGTCTAGGTATTGTTTCGCAGCTTCAGCATTCACAAGACCATGACCAGTGCGGTTATCGCGACCTGTTACGTCGATGTCCGTTGCTGTCTTGATCAGTGCGTTACGTACTTGCGCAGCGGTACAGGTTGGATGGTAACTCCACACCAAACCTGCAACACCGGTTACGTGTGGCGTCGCCATCGAAGTACCGTTGTAATACTCGTAGTCTTCACCCTTGGTGGTCGATACCGTGATGTCTTGACCAACATAGCCCAACAGCTCCTGACCGAAGGCACGATCAACTGTCACTGACACAATACGCGCCGCGTTGTTTTGATCGACAAGGAAAGGATTCTGCAAACCCGGTAGCTCAGAGTTACTGTACACAATCGCTGCACTTGCGCCTGCGTTGTAACACGCTTGAACTGCATCGATTTCTGGGTAGTTACCTGATGATTGGTTACCCACACGCTCGGTCAAACAGATCTTGCCAGACATATCGCCACAGCTGAAGCTGCTACCAGATACATCACAGCTTGCCAGTGTCGCCGTGATAGAACCGGCTACTGGATCAGGACCGTAACTGCCGCCCGATTGGATCAAGCGGTTGTGAGGAACGATGCCACGATCGAACTGGCTAACACCGTTCAAGCGAATGTCTGAAAGCTTACCCTCGCCCACTGTCACCGTAGATAGAATCGCTACGCCCGGACCTGCGATTTCAACTTGGTCTGTCGCTTGAGAGAACGCCGCGTGATCACGCTTATCATCCACCGCCGCAACGGACATAACTGAGTCGTAAGACGCTGGGTAGCTGTGCGCAGTATTACCATCGTTACCCGCAGCGGCAATCAGCAGCACGCCTTGGTCGTAAATGGTTTGCAACGCGTTTTTCTCCGTCACACTCGACTGGCTACCACCAAGGCTCATGTTGACTACGTTCGCGCCGTTGTCAGCACAAGTTTGTACCGCTTTCACCAAGCTGGATGAGTAGCCCCAACCCGCTTCATTGAACACCTTTACGATGTGCAAATTCACGTTTTGGTTTGGCATAACGCCTTTGATGCCCTCTGTGTTGGCAATCGCAGCAATCGTACCTGCTACGTGCGTACCGTGAGCGTTGTTATTCCCCGGAACACTCCAAGAGCCGGTACCGCTGTCGTTTGTGCCCGACACTCGGTTACCACTCAGATCGTTGTGCGCCAAATCGTAACCCGAGTCGATGATACACACGGTGCGATTCCCTGCATTTGAGTCATCCAGAAGCTGAGCATTCACCGCCTCATAGCCCCAAGGGATAGTCTCGCTTAACAGATAACGCGGTGGGTCAATTTCAACGTATTCCACATCGCTGCGGTTACGTAATTGCCCCAACTCCGAGTCTTCCATCTCCACGCTGTAAATCGCGCGACTTCCTAGCTTTTCCACTTTACGCGCTTTGAGCTGATCTAAGACCGACTCTTGCGCGATGCGTGGCCCCCAGAATGAGTTCCCACCCAATGCTGAAGGACTGGACGTATCTTCTTTAAATTTGACAATGTATTTTGTCGGCAAGTTAGATTCGTCGAACCCCGTTAAAGGAGCCGCATGCGCTGACATCGAAAATGTCAGTGCTACTGCAACGGCAGACAATGAAAACAAGCCATTTAATTTAGTTGTTGTGTGATGCATTTGCTCTATTCCTTTTTGAGCTGATTTTTATTCACTTTATCCTCATGAAAAATCATAACCCTGACTTATACATGAGCGATTCAGCTATAGGTTATCGCCTAAAAATGCCAAACAATTTGTTTCATGAATACACAACAATGAACAAAAGATCATCTAAACAACAGATTTAGTTAACATACAAAAACACCACCAAAACCTTATAAAGCAATTACTTATTAACACAAAAAGTGCATGTTAAATTAATGTTAGTGAGTAATTATTCTAGATTTTATAAAATCTTAGTATTTACCAAATCTATTGAAATACGATTGCGGTACCAAAATTGACAGAATGAATAATTAGATATTTGACTAAGTAGGGTATTTACTCAGAATGAGGGCGTTTAGTGAGATAAATTCTCACTTAAATCATGACGATAATCATCATAGAGAGTGAATCATGAATAAGACCATTACGTTACTTAGTGCATTATTACTACCACTGAGTTTGGCTCACGCTGACGAGCCATCCCTGACTCCTGAAATGGTAAGCACCTCGCAAGTCAGAAGTGCGCAAGCGAAACAAACCTACACTTATGTTCGCTGTTGGTACCGCACCAGTTATTCAGAAGACGAGCCTGCGACAGATTGGGAATGGGCAGAGAATCCTGACGGCAGTTACTTCACAATTGACGGCTATTGGTGGAGTGCTGTTTCTTTCAAAAACATGTTTTACACCGACACAACACAAAGCATCATCAAAGAGCGTTGTGAGCAGACCCTAGATCTAGCGAATGAAAACGCTGACATCACCTTCTTTGCTGCCGATAACCGTTTCTCCTATAACCACACCATCTGGAGCAACGATCCAGTCATGCAGCCCGATCAAATCAACAAGGTCGTCGCGCTGGGTGACAGTTTGTCGGATACAGGCAACATCTTTAACGCATCACAATGGCGATTCCCGAATCCAAATAGCTGGTTCTTAGGGCATTTCTCTAACGGGTTTGTATGGACAGAGTACATTGCTCAAGCCAAAAACCTACCGCTCTACAACTGGGCTGTAGGCGGCGCAGCGGGTGAAAACCAATACATCGCTCTGACGGGAGTGGGTGAGCAAGTTTCATCTTACTTGGCGTATGCGAAACTGGCCAAAAACTACAAGCCAGCCAATACCTTGTTTACGCTTGAGTTTGGTTTGAATGACTTTATGAACTACAACCGTAGCGTGCCAGAAGTGAAATCAGACTACGCAGAAGCATTGATCAAACTGACCGATGCGGGTGCGAAGAACTTGTTGTTGATGACGCTACCAGACGCCACTCGTGCGCCACAGTTTACGTACTCAACTCAAGAGGAAATCGACAAGATCCGTGCGAAGATCGTCGAGATGAACGAGTTCATCAAGGCGCAAGCGGCGTACTACACAGCGCAAGGCTACAACATCACTCTGTATGATACCCATGCCCTGTTTGAAAGCTTAACAGCGAACCCTGAGCAACACGGCTTCGTTAATGCGAGCCAAGCTTGCCAAGACATTAACCGTTCGTCTTCTGCAGATTACTTGTATCACCATGCGCTGCGCTCAGAGTGTGCCTCGTCTGGTTCTGACAAGTTTGTGTTCTGGGATGTGACTCACCCAACTACGGCCACGCATCGCTACGTAGCTGAGAAGATGTTAGAAAGCAGCAACCAGCTATCGAACCATCCGTTCTAATCCTAGAACCCGAGAGACAGATAAGAAAAAGGCTGACGTAATGTCAGCCTTTGTTGTTTTTGAATCCTACTTATCTCGAAGCTTTGCCTCTTTCTGCGACCTTTATCGATGCAGAATCGCCACCGCTTTGGTGGTCTTCTCTAAATTCTCTTCCGCTTGGTCTGGAATCTTACTCGCGATGGTCGCATACAAGCTGTCGATCATGGCAAGTTTGACCAAGCGCGCGATGCCGTTTTTACCCAATAGCGGTTCTGGTGATGCTGGCGCGTATAGCGGGTAATCGGAAAGCTGGGACAACTCAGCATGGAAGTTGTTGGTGATAGAGATGATCGTCGCACCAGATTGCTTCGCAAGACGGACGGCATCCATCAAATCAACGGTTTGACCTGAATGCGATACCACCAGCACCACGTCTTTTTCACTCAGCACGCTAGCCGACATCAACATTAAGTGACGGTCACGAGGCACTGAGGCGCGAATACCAAAACGCAAAAGCTTGTGCTGGAAATCTTCACAGATGATGTTCGAACCACCCGCTGCATACAACTCAATGTTACGCGCGTTAATGATGGCCTCGGCGGCAGCACTCACCATATTGGCATCCACAAAGTTGAGGATTTCAGTCAAGGCATTGATGGAGTTTTGCAGCACCTTAGTGACGATCTGCTCGCAAGAATCATCCGGCTGAAGTTGCTCACTTGGCGCGTAAGAATCTGAGTGATGATGAGCATTTAACGCGTCTTTAAGCTGTTTGAAACCACTGAAGCCAAGCTTCTTTGACACCTTAACGATCAACGCCGTTGACACACCCAACCGCTCCGCCACTTCTTTAATTGAAGTCGACTTCTGCATGAAGTGAGGCTTGAGAAAGTTTTCCGCAATGGATTGTTCGGTACGTGTGAGTGAAGGCATACGCATACGAATATTGGGAATTACTTGATTGACATCCACGGACAATATCATTCCTTGTGAAACAGTCGGATCATTATACATAGCTACCGCTCTCTCGTCATGGTAACTGCACTTGCAGCTACGGTTATGCCTTTAATTGCCAATGTGTTGCCGTGACTGCGCTTTCGCTCTCAATCACAAAGCCCACACCTTGCGCGTTTTGGCCGAAGAAGCGTGATGTCGATACCGCCTCACCTTGGTTAATAAATACTTCCACACATGAATGGTCGCGTAGAATTTGTAAGTGACGAACCTCACCTTGCCACTGCTTTGATTCCCACTCACCCGTTTTGAGATTTCGGCGGATCGTTGCTAGCCCTTGTGGCGTCACTTGCAGCTTCAAATCGGCGGCAACATCGATCGTCAGTTCTGCCGGAACATCTTCAATCAGCAGTTCAGAAGACAATCCATAAAAACGCAGCGATTGGTTGGTAAAGCTTTGTGGTTGCGAACGCAAAGATTCGAGTTCTGCACTTGGTTTTTGCAGTAAGCGGCCATCTTGAAGAATCAGCTCTCGCGGGCAAGTCATTTGATGAATCCAACCAAACTCTATCGTTGGTTGGTAAGATTCGAACTCATCTGGTTTCCCCATCCATCCAAAGAGAATGCGACGACCTTGTTCATCTTCAAATGTCTGTGGCGCATAAAAATCGAAACCATGATCCATCAATACGCCTTCGCCATGTTCAAAGCCCGCCGTTGGGTAATCAAGCTGGCCGAGATGATATGTCACATCAAAGGTTTCCACTTTACGGCCGTCCACTTCTAACCAGTTTTTCGGGCAAGTGATCAGCGCGTATTGGTCACCAATTGGGAAAAGATCTGGGCATTCCAACATAAAGTCATCGCTTTGATGTTGATTGCGGCCATCACCAAATACCTCACCAACAAACTGCCATTGTTGCCTGTCTGATGAACGGTACAGCAGCACTTTGCCTTTATAATCGAGATCTTCTGCACCCAGCACCATGTAGTACTCACCATCGTGCAACCATACTTTTGGATCGCGCACATGGCCGCTGTAGCCTTGTGGTAAGTCGAGCACAATGCCTTGTTTCTCTACTTGTTTGTCCGCCTCTAACGTAGCTCTGCATTGGTAAGCGGTTCGGCCACCTTGTTCAAACTTCACGTTGCCGGTGTAAAACAGTTCCAGCGCACCATCCACCACCAAGCCGGAGCCAGAATAACAACCGTGCGTTTCGTAGTTTTCTGTTGGTGCTAACGCCAAAGGCTGATGCTGCCAGTGAATAAGATCTTTACTGGTGGCGTGTCCCCATGCTTTCGCACCATGCGCACACGCTTTTGGATTCCATTGATAAAACAGGTGATATTCGCCCGCAAAGTGCGCCAAGCCGTTTGGGTCGTTCAATAAGCCAAATTGCGGTGCAAAGTGCCAAGTCGGACGGAAAGGGTCTTCTTGCGGATTTGCCATCTGATTTAAGGCAATCGCCAACACGTCGTTAATGTATGTTTGTTCTGCTGTCATGGTAAGCCTTATTAAAATCTAGAAACAGGAATCCCCCTGAAGTCAGGGGGATGAAAACACAAGGGATTACTTGTCTTGCAGCATCTTGTCTGAGTAACCAAATAGGTAAGTCAGAGTAAATGCCGTACCGATAGCAATTAAGTTCACCGCTAGGTAACCCAGCATTTGACCATTCAAGTAGAGCAGCGCTCCTGGAATTACCGTGATAGCCATGCCTGTTGCTTTCAAACCAAATACCGTTGCGAAGAAGCCGCCAACTGCACCGCCAATCAAGCCCATAATGAATGGTTTGAAGAAGCGAAGGTTCACACCGTATAGCGCTGGCTCAGTGATACCCAAGAACGCAGATAGTGTTGATGGCATTGCCAGAGCTTTGAGTTTCTTGTCTTTGGTTTTCACACCTACCGCAAGACAAGCAGCACCTTGTGCAGCGATTGCAGCGGTGATGATGGCGTTGAATTCGTTTGCGCCAGTGTTGGTCAGCAATTGAATCTCAAGCAGGTTGAAGATGTGGTGAACACCCGTCATCACAACGATTTGTTGCAGACCACCAATCAAGATACCGCTCAGACCCAGTGGCAGATCCAGCATGAACTGTGCGCCTTGCAGAATAATAAGCTCTAACCAGTGGAAGATAGGACCAATCACAAATAGAGAAGCCGTAATCATCACCAATAGCGTTAGGAATGGCGTGACGACTAAGTCCAAAGCTTCTGGTACGAAGTTACGAATACGGCGCTCTAGCTTGGCTCCCAACATACCGGCAATAAAGGCAGGGATAACAGAACCTTGGTAACCAAGCACAGGAATAAAGCCAAAGAACATGATTGGATCAAGCTCGCCAGACGCCACAGACCATGCATTTGGCAGCGCTGGCGACACCAGCATCATACCCAAAATCAGACCAATTAAAGGAGAGCCACCAAACACGCGCGCCGCCGACCACGCGATCAATGCTGGTAGGAAAATGAAGGCAGTATCCGTCAGAATTTGAGTATAAAGAATGAAGTTTTGCGGAATAGTTTCTGGCGTCAGGCCAAACAAGCCTAAGATCTCTGGCTGCATGAACAAGCCACGCAAACCCATAAACAAACCTGTCGCAACAAGCGCTGGAATGATTGGCACGAAAACATCACCAAACGTACGGATCGCACGTTGGAAAGCCGTCCCTTGTTTTTCAACCGCTTTACGTTGTTCATCTTTCGAAGCGGTCTTCAGCTTTAAGTTCTCAAACGCTTCAAAGACTCGGTTCACCGTTCCGGTGCCGAAAATAATTTGGTATTGGCCGCTGTTAAAAAATGCACCTTTTACCTTGTCGGTGCCTTCGATGCGTTTCTTATCAATTTTGTTTTCATCGGCAACCATTACGCGTAATCGAGTGGCACAGTGAGCGACAGAGACAATGTTTTCTTCTCCGCCTAACGAGCCCACCAACTCTTCTGCAATCATCGTGTAAGACATATTCAAACCTGTTTCGTGATTAATGGATTAACTGCCTATTAAGCTATCAATAAGTCATAGACTCTGCCTCTACCGAGATCACAAAAATAAACTTTCTGTGAATTTTTTATTTCCGTGAATTTTATTGTGAACTTTTATTTACTTTAAATACAACAACTTAAATAACCTTTGGTGAATTTCAATTAAATTCATTGTTTACAGTTGTAATTTTATTTGTAAACTTTAAAGCAAATCTGAACGCTTGAGAGTTACGAATATGAAAATTGCTATCGGTTGTGATCATGTAGGGATCGAACATAAAGAATTGGTTATCAAACACTTAGAAAGTAAAGGTATTGAAGTGATTGATTTCGGCACGCATTCAGCAGAGCGTACTGACTACCCTCAATACGGTTTAGCCGTCGCGAAAGCGGTAACAAGTGGCGATGCAGACCAAGGTCTTTTGATTTGCGGTACAGGCGTTGGCATTTCGCTAGCAGCAAACAAAGTTCCGGGCATTCGCGCAGTCGTTTGTAGCGACCCGTACACAGCGCAGCTATCTAAACAGCACAACAACACCAACATCCTTGCGTTCGGCTCTCGCGTTATTGGCATTGAGCTAGCAAAAATGATCATCGATAGCTGGTTAGAAGCAAAGTTCGAAGGTGGTCGTCATCAGAACCGTGTAAACCAAATCGCAGAAATTGAGGAGCGATAAGATGGCTAAGTTTTGTCCTTCAATGATGTGTGTCGACTTCTCTAAGTTGGCAAGTGAGCTGAAAGAGCTAGAAAAAGCAAACGTCGATATGCTGCATATTGATGTGATGGACGGTCACTTTGTACCAAACTTCGCGCTTGGCCCAGAAGACATCAAAGCGATTCGTAACCTAACAGACATCGAATACGATGTGCACCTAATGTTGTCGGACCCAGACCAGTTCATCGACTTGTTTGCAGCGCTGGGCCCTAAACTGATGTACATCCACGCAGAAGCACCACCGCACCTGCATCGTTCACTCGGTAACATCCAAGCGAAAGGCATTAAGTCTGGCTTAGCAATCAACCCAGGTACGCCATTGAGCGCGATTGAAGACGTACTGGATGTGACGGACGTGATTTTGGTGATGTCGGTAAACCCTGGTTTTGCAGGACAAGCCTTTATTCCAAATGCTTACAACCGCATCGAGCGTATTATCGAAATGATCGAAGCGAAAGGCACCAACACTAAGATCGCCATCGACGGCGCGATCAGCCCAGAAGTGATTGAACGTCTGAGCGACAAAGTGGAGTACTTTATTCTTGGTACTGCGGGTCTGTTCGGTAAACCGAAGAGCTACTCAGACACCATGCAAGACCTACGCGCCCTTGGCGAAAAAGCGGTCGCTTAATACCTCCAACTATCTTTTCTTAGTTTATCCCCGAGTGCCTGGCTTCTGGTGCGCTCGGGGATTTTTTGTCAAAACAGGCGTACATTCCATCTAGCGTATACACTTATTTCTACTCAATAAATTCAGAGTCGAGGTTGGTGTGAAGGGAATGATAAAGCCGATGTTTGCCCGCAGCTTGCGTTGCTTAACCGCTGTGTTGTTATTGCTGATTTCCTTTGTCACCGCCGCGCAAACCCTACCCGAAACCGACTTTCTGAAAAGCGAAATCGCACGCTTGAACGCGGAGTCACCAAAAAACGACACGCTGATTGGTCAGTACGAAACTCTACTCAATCAAATTACAGGGTTCGACGCGCAGAGAGCATCGCGTGACGATTACCGAAAAATCATTAGCCAATTCCCCTTGCAGCGAGAACGTCTTCTCAAACAAATCGAAGAAGCCGAAAAGCTCGACATGTTCAAGGCCAAGCAGCTCAATAGTTACAGCGACCTATCACAATCCATAGCGTCACTTCAGGCAGCTATGAGTGAATGGCGCACCACTTCACAAGCGAATGCTGAAAAGACCAAACAACTCAACGCAGCAAGAACCTCCCTCCCCGTCTCTTTGGCTCAATTGAATCAACAAATTGAGCAAGCTTCATTGGTCAAAAGTGAAAACGGCGCAGAAATAGATCAATGGTTAGAGACCGCGAATCTCACCTACCTTAAGTTACAAAAAGAGGTGATGACGGCTGAACTACAAAGTTTGGATGAGCGCACAGAGCTTGTACGATTAGAACAACAATTGTTGGCGAAGAAGCTTCAGTTAGCCTCTCCCATGCTGATTGAACTGCAAGACAAGCTCACCCGAGTTGAACAAGAATCGGTAAGAGGTTTGATTGCCGAAGCGCGGGAGCTAAGCGCGAAGGCCGATGAATCTGACGTGGAGAAACAGCGACTCATTGAGCAGCTTCGTCAGTACACGTTAGAGCTAGAACAAGTGTTAGTAGAAATCGACCAAGCACGCATTGCTGGGCAAAAATTTGAATCAGAGCGCCGGAGCTTGTCGGAAGAACAGCGCCTAATCAAAGAAAACCTCTCATGGCTGCGAGACAGCACCGCATTTGGCGCTTCGATTCGCGCCCAGCTACAGCGTTTACCAAACCAAATTCAAAACAAAACCATACCCGATGAGATCGCCAATGCTCACATCCGCAAATACGAAATCAGTCAGTTGCTGGATGATTTTGCGCTTGAAGATGCCGTTCGTGCGACGCAATCCAATGCCAAAGCTCCAGACCGTTTAGAAACCTTATCGCACGAGCTCATAGAACAGCTATCTCAAGACTATGAAAAACTCATTATCGCTTTAGGAAAACTGCAACTTACCATTAACCAGTACGCCATCGAAGTAGAAAATGCGCGAGCCTTCTTACGTGAACAACAACTTTGGACACGCAGTAATGTCCCTTTCTGGCAGCACCTGACTGACTTTGATAAAGAGATTTGGTTTGGCACCAAAACCCCATTGAAAACCCTGCAAGATGAGGTCAATCCTGACCAACTCAAAATGGTGGGTGGTGCATTTGTTTTCTACACTCTGGTGTTGTTTTATCTGGGGCGTCGTTTGGTTCGTCGTACGACTCGACTTCGTCATGAATACAAAAAGGTATTTGGCCACCCGCTCAAGGACCGCTTCCAAAACAGTATTTCACTGCTGTTTATGGCGATGTGTCGAGCTGTGATTCTGCCACTTTGGTATGCCATTACCGCAGCAGCACTGTTCTGGCTGTGGCCAGCTCCCAACGCAACCGAATCCAAAATGCTGATCGTTGCCAGCGCTTCTGCCTTGTTTGTGATTGAATTGATTTATGCCATGAGCTCGAAAAAAGGCTTGTTGGAGCTGCACCTAAATTGGCCAGAACGCATTTGTGATTATGTTCATAAGCAGAGTAACCGCCTGCGTTTTCCGTTTGCCCTCTTCCTCTTGCTGATCTTCTTTGCAGAGTTGGTTGCCGGCGACCAAGAAGCAGAAATATCTCGCCTGTTCTTCCTGATGCTAATGGTCGGTATGACTATGGTGTATGGCGCTTTGCTTAAGTCTGATCGCATTCCATCTACACTGCCTGTTCCACTCAATCGGGGACTTGGATTGTTGCTGCTTAAAGTGATGATCCTCGGCTCCTTCATTGCCATCATCATTATGGCGTTGATGGGTTTATACATCGCGGCATGGCTGTTGCTCATTTACCAGCAACTCACCCTGTTTGTCGTGCTTGGCGTCTTGTTTACGTATCAGCTTGGCGAGCGCTGGCTCAAACTAGAACACCGTCAACTTAATTACCAACGCCTACTGGCGCGCCGTGAAGAGCTAATTGCTCAGCAACAAGAACAAGCAGACGAACCACCAGAAATCGCCGAACTCAGAGAAAACTTCCCAGAAGTGGAAGAGCAAGGCTTAGGTAGCGAGCAGATCAGCGAACAATCCATGACACTGTTGCGCGGTTTATCCTTGATTGGCTTGGTTATTGCGGTTCTGACTTTATGGTCGAGTGCGTTAGAGATGACCAGTTGGCTCGATAAAGTGGTGGTGTGGCAAGTCAGTGAAGTGGTCAGCGGCAGTTCGACCTTGGTTGACGTAACGCTACAGTCTCTGATTTATGCGCTAATCACCTTGCTTGTTACCTTTGTTGGCGTGCGCAACCTACCGGGTATTCTGGAGCTGCTGATTCTGCGCCGCCTAGAGTTATCTCCCGGCACGGGCTACGCAGTGACCACTTTGCTTCGCTATCTGATTTTGATGACGGGTGTGCTGTCTGCTTTCGCCATTCTTGGCTTTCAGTGGTCGCGCCTACAATGGCTCGTGGCGGCATTTGGTGTCGGCTTAGGCTTTGGTCTGCAAGAGATCTTCGCAAACTTTATCTCTGGTTTGATCTTGTTGTTTGAGCGCCCAATTCGTATTGGCGATATCGTCACCATCAATGACTTATCTGGCACAGTGAGCAAAATCCAAACTCGCGCTACCACCATCATCGATTGGGACAACAAAGAGATTGTGGTGCCGAACAAAACCTTCATTACCGAAAAACTCATCAACTGGTCACTCACCGATTCAATCACTCGTATTGTGATTCCAATTGGCGTGGCGTACGGCTCTGATGTCGAAAAGGTCGAAGAGTTGCTGTATCAAGTGGCGGAGGAGCATCCATTAGTGTTGAACGATCCGTCTCCGTCAGTCTTTTTCTTAGCGTTCGGTGCAAGCAGTTTGGACTTTGAGTTACGTGTGCACATTAACTCCATCGATCACCGCTTATCGACCATTCACATCATCAACAAAAACATCGATAAACTGTTCAAAGAGAACGACATCGAAATCGCCTTCCCACAAATGGATGTGCACGTTCGCGACTGGCCACAGGATGGTGAGAAAAGTTAAATCTGCTAATTGCACCGCACGGATAAACTCGGTAAGTTGAAAGAAAAATCAGAGGTCAATGTCGTGCTCGATCATCCATTAACTCAACGCGCTCTTGATGTGATTCGCTCGAAATCCGCAGGAGTAGCGCAGTCACATCCTTTCCTAGTGACCATCAACTTTCATCCCGATCGAACCACTTCTAAAGGCGAGCCTTTGCTTAAGGCAATAACCCAAGATGGCAAGCTCAAATCCCAATTTGAAACCGGTACAAGCAACGGCGGACTGACGGCTTACGAAGGTGGAGAGCGTTGGCGTTGGGAGCAGCGCGTGTTTGACGGGGTTTACGACAATAGCCATCCAAATCAACGCCCAAAGTATGGCGCATTAAACTTCTCAGGTTCAGAAGTTGGCGCTTCACCAAGATTTGGTTCGAGCAACTTCTTATTGAAACCAGAGATCAGCAAACGAGCGACATTCTGTTATCCAGATAGCTTCTTCGAGCCAGAGCACTTCGCGACCATTGAACGTGTTCAACCCTTGTTGGATGAGTTAAACGCACAAGCGCCAGACAGGTTGGACGCCTATATCGAAACTCAAATCCACGGTGACTTGCGCTTAGAGGAGGATATTCAAGCCTTGGTGCTCGACCCTTCATTTAAAGGTACTGAGGTAGAAGGTTACGCTCGTGAGTTACCAGTTGAAATTCGTTGGCACAGTGGTTTTTGTGTCTCAATAAAAGACATCAACCTTTATCCAGACTACCGAGGACAAGCCATTTTAGACATCGCCAATCAGGTTGCAGAAAATGGCACACTAACGCCACGCATTATTGGTGAGGCGGTAAAAGCACTAGCGTTTGACGAGCAAGATTTGAAAAAAGTCTGGCACTACTTAGCGCGATTTGGGTTTGATTATCGACAGACTGGGAATTAAAAGCCACCAGCCCATTTGTCGAAATCGTCGATCACGTTAAGCTCTTGTTGAGTACGAGGACGCGGATAATACGGCAGAGCAAGTAACTTCTCTGATGGCATTAACAGCCAATCTGGTGACATCTTCATACGCACCAACTCTTGCTCATCATCACGACGAACAAACATGTAATAGCCATCTGCGTGGGTATTGGCGTAGCTGGCGATTTGCACAATCTCGCCGCTTGGCAGTTTTACTTTGCGTCCCAATGGGTACAAACGATGCAGCGCAAAGCTCACATGTGCATCCTTTAGATAACCCTTTTTGAATCGAGAGATGCCAATCGCAGTCGACGTTGTTCGATGAGACCATCCCGCTAGCTTCAAGCCCTTGAGAGAATCTTTGAATGGTTGTCCTTTTGGCTCACCTTCATTGGAGATGAATTGCACCGTTAGCGCGTCACCTTGCTCATCTAGAATCTGCAAGAATTGCTCGCCCGTTTTATCTGCCAATAATTTCACGTTACTGCTCCGCCAAAAGGTTTGTGAATGGAATACTATAAAGCCACCATCGCAAAGTTCAAGCTCATCCTCACAATCCCTTTTCCCGATGAGTAATCGTCTCTACAACAAGAATGCACAGTGTCGGGTTCTACAAACAGCGTTTAGAGACAGACACAAGCAAAAATTGTTAGGGTGGGTTTATCTTTTTTATCGCGGGTTTACCATCACTTTTCGTCAATCTTGCTATGATGATTTGGTAACCCTTTAAGGAGCAAAGAATGAATCTAAAACGCTATGTTGTGTTGCCTATGATGGCAGCTGCGCTATTTGGCTGCGCTCAACACGAATCCGATGACACCGCAAAAATCATGACCGTTAATGTAGGTCCAGAACTGGTGGATTGTGTGGGCGTTGGGCCAATGAAATGCATGGTGGTAGATGGTAACTACTTCTATGATCAAATCGACGGTTTTGAATTTGAATCAGGTTCCGAGTACACCTTAAAAATCAAACGTACTCAGCGATTTACCCCAGAGAATGCACCAGCCGATGCGAGCTTATATCGATATGAGCTGATTGAAGTGTTAGAGAAGCGATAACCATAACGTTCACCACCCATAGAAAAGGAAGTTTTATGTTTGGAAATTGGAAACGAAACCGCCAAATTCGCGAGGTCGCAAAGGACATCACGCCAAAACTAGCACTCAAGTATGGTGAGAAAGCTGATTACTCGAAGGAAGAGATCGATTGGGCGCTGAAAGAAAATGGCAAGACAGATGATACCTTTACCCTGATCGCATACGGCATGTTGATTAGCCAAGCTGCTTACGTGCCGATGGGCCTAAGCCAAGAGCTAGGTGAACACGCTGACTTCCAATCAGAAGTCTCACTTGCCTTATTTGACCAAGCGACGGATCTGGTGAGCGTCAGTGCTTTACTGACTTACGCGGAGATTCAAGACAGCCACAAACAACAGCCCGCTACCGATTCGGATGATTTCGATGCTGATGGCGGAGACTTTGGAGGAGATGGCGGTGGGGATGGTGGCGGTGAATAGCATCACGCCAGCATCTGTGGCAATAAAAAGCGACGCTAAGTCATCTCAATATTAAACACGAAAAGGCTCATCACGAGCCTTTTAGCTTATCACCTTGAGTAACTTAGTAGCTTCGCTTTGCTTACACCAAGCCTTTCAATTTTGCCAAACCATAAGCGGCGATGGTGACGCAGTCTTTGATTTCACCTTCTATCATCATTTGCTCGAACGCTTCAACTGAGAACGAGCGTGTGATCAAGTCTTCTTCTTCACTGTCTAGCTGATTGCCCACTTCGGCTAACTCACTCGCGAAATACACATGGCAAGTCTGGTTTAAGAATCCATAAGCGATGAACTGCGCACCAACGTACTCCATCTTATTGGCCTGCATACCCGTCTCTTCTCGAAGCTCACCTTTTGCTAGCTCAAGATGATCCGCATCTGGATTTGATTCCCACGCCCCTTGCGGGATTTCCCAACAACGTAGCCCTACGGTGTAACGGAACTGCTGTACTAAGTGAATCACGCCGTTATCGATAGCCAGAATCGCTGCACAGTCTGGCTTGTCGACCACACCGTAGATCCCTTCTGCTCCGCTAGGGCGTTGGATTTTATCTTCACGTACCGTCATCCATTTGTTTTGATACACCACTTTGCTGTCGAGCTGCTTGATGTCTGCCATGAGAGTCCTTACTGCTTGATTCTTCGAAATTAGTTATTGGATTAGAAGCCATTCTAACGCTGTTTGCGTGTCAGTTTGTAGACGGTTTTCAAATTCAACGCGCTTATTGGTATTCAATATATCCAATCAAAACAATCATTCATCGCAATGATTACGATGGCGCGAAATGGCAAGTTTTCAATTCGAGGAACTCATATAGTTAACCCATCGACGCAAGGCATGGCTTTGCAAACTTGTTCATTATTGATTGAGGGTTCTTATGAGCGCATCGGATAAAGTCTACGGTTTCAACACTCCACAACGTCTGTTTGTTGGTTATACCTTGGCGGTATTGGTAGACCTTACGGTACTGAACTTCTATGACGAATATTGGGATTTCGTAACCATTGATTCATTTACGATTTCTTTCGCCGCGGCATTGCTGCTTCAGTTGCTCTTGAAGCTGTCTATTAAAGCGGAACACAAAATCGCAGAGTACTTTAAATCGAAGCCGGGTACGGCACCTAAGATTTACCGTGGTATCTCGACTTACGTTATCTTGGTCGGTTCGAAGTTCGTGATGCTAGAAGCCATTAACATTCTGTTCGGTGACAAGGTTGACTTTAGTGGTCCTTGGAATGGTGTCGTCGCCTTCTTTGCGGTGGTGTTTACCATCCTGATTTCAGAAGTCATCGTCGGTAAGATTTACTTCAAACTTGGTGAGAAAGAACAACAAGCACAACGTGAATTGGCTGAAAACAACGCTCGCTAGTAAGCAAGCTCGATGAATACAAAACAGCATCGATAGAAACAAAAAAGCGCTGAGAAATCAGCGCTTTTTTCGTTTGTTTGTTCACTTGAGTTTAAGCGACGAGGATGCTCTTAAGCTCGTTCAACGATTCCACCGTGTAGCTTGGTGCAATACGCTCATCCACACTCGCACCTGTGGTGTTCAACCAACACGTTTCAATGCCAAAGTTGTTACCGCCCAAGATATCAGAGTGCAGGTTGTCACCCACCATCAATACGCGCGTCTTACATGGGTTGCCCATTTGCGTCATCGCGTATTCAAAGATACCCAGATCCGGCTTAGCAATACCAACTTGCTCAGAAATCACCACGTGCTCGAAGTAATCACTCATGCCAGTGCGCTCTAGGCGAATCGCTTGCAGTTCAGTAAAACCATTGGTGATGATGCCCATTTTGGCTTTACCTTGCAGCGCTTCCATCAACTCTTTCGCCCCCGGCAACAAAGTGCAGATGTCTGCCATCGCTTCTAAGAATGCAGTGTTGAGATCAGCCGTTGTGGTATTGAGCTTTTCGGCCCACTCAGTAAAGCGTTTGTGCTTGAGCTCATCTGCCGTCACTTTGCCATCTTGGTAATCTACCCAAAGTGGCTTGTTGACCGTTTGGTAGTGGGCAAAATCTTGCTCGGTGAAGTCTACGCCTTTGCGAGAAAACATCAGCTGCAAACCTTTGAAGGCATCAAAGTGAAACAAGGTTTCGTCAGCGTCAAACAAGATCCAATCGTATTTCATTTTCTTCTTTCCAATATCCAGGTCGTTTTCTGCCGCATAGTCTAATTGTTTTCTTCTTGAAGATAATCTCTATAATTGGAAAATGATTGTATCGTTTTTCTCAACAATATAACTAATAATAGATAACCCCAATAACCTAGGAGCACGCCGTGAATGCCATTGCGTCACTGCCAGTATTTGTCGCTGTCGTCGAATGCGGCAGCTTTTCCCTTGCCGCCAAGCAGTTGAACCTAACCAAATCGGCAATAAGCAAACGCATTAATCAACTCGAAGATGACCTCGGTATTCGCTTGATTAATCGCACCACAAGAAAGCTCAGCCTAACCGAGGCTGGACGCCGATACTTCGAGTACGCTTCACAAGCAGTGAACCTTGCTCAACAAGGTGTCGATGCCGTTTCTGAGTTGCAAGGCTCACCGCAAGGTCGACTAAAAATCACTGCACCCATGTCTTTCGGTGTTTTGCACGTTGCGCCACTTATCAGCGAATTTCTTGCACGTTACCCGAAAATTGAGGTCGATTTACAGCTCGAAGACGCCATGGTGGATTTGGTTGAACAAGGCTTTGATTTGGGGATTCGCATTGGCGAACTTGCGACTTCTAACCTTGTCGCTAAACGCCTTGCTCCGTGTAAAAGCGTGCTGTGTGCCTCTCCAGAATACCTAGAAGAGTTTGGCGTACCAACCAAACCAAGCGATTTGGTGACACACAACTGTTTGCGTTATTCGTATTTCCGAGGCGGGGTCGAATGGATGTTCATTAACAGCGGCAACGAATACAAGGTACTACCGAAGGGCAACTTTGTGGTCAACAACAGCGAAGCAATTCGCCAACTGTTATTAAGAGGCTCTGGCATCGCGCAATTACCGACTTTCATCGCCGCGAAAGACTTTGCAGCCGGTAACTTAAAACCGCTAATGGAAGACTTCTCCTTCCCAGAGCATGCCATCTATGCGGTGTTTCCAGAGCGCAAACACATGCCATTGAAAGTGCGTGTGTTCATCGACTTCATCAGCGAAAAGCTTGGCACTGATACACCGTACTGGGATCGTTATTGATCGATTGATACTGTGACCTCCCTCAGCACAAGCACAGCAATGAACTGAGGGAGCAAATCTGCTAGGTACAGAATTTTTAGTATTGTATTCCCTAGAGCGTTTCAGCAATAAAACTTCTCCACCCACCAGTATGGGTAATGTCCGTTGAGCCATAGACAGCGATGGGCTCACAAATGAAGCCCTTCACCCATTGGCCGGAGTCTAACTCGACATTACCTAACCCTAGAGGGTGTGGAATTTGTTCAAGCAATGCTCCAATATGACGTTTCGGTATTCGCCAAATTTCGACTTCCACCCTCTTGCCTTGCTCTGGTATTCTTACCAAGCCCGGTCTTAATGGTGGTCCACCAGCAAGACAATAAAGCGCGTAGTTTTCAGACGTTGTTGTTCGCAGCTTGAAATTCGCCCCTAGCTCAATCAACTGATGATTTAGCGTTAAGTCTTTCATGTGCGCCCCACACACCAGCAGATCTACGCTATCAAGATTAGCAAGCTGAATTTGTGTTGCACCAAGAGGCAAGTTCATCATGGTTTGCCACTCACAAGCTAAGTTGATTAAGGTTTCATCTTGATACGCCTGAGCAAATAAAGTCACGCCAAATGGCAGCCCTTCATCGGTAAACCCGGCGGGTATCGCAATGGCGCTGTAATCCAACAAGTTCATGAAGTTAGTGTAGTAACCGAGGTTGGTATTGAGTGCAATAGGGTCGTTATTGACCTCCTCAATCTTGTAGATGGTTCCTGTCGTTGGGGTAAGAACAACATCAATGTCATCCATCAACTGATCACACTGCACTTTGTATTCTTGAAGTTGGTAGATGGCTTTAAAGGTCTCTGCCGCAGAGAGCGTTTTTGCTCCACCGACAATCTTTTGAATCACATCCAAACAGTTTTCTTCATTACTTTCAAAGAACTCTTGTATCGCAGCATAGCGCTCCGCAACCCAAGGACCGTGATAAAGTAAATCTGCCGCTTGGATAAATGGCTCAAGATCAAACGGAATCACCTCGGCGCCCAATGCTTCCAAGCGAGCTACAGCCTGAGCATAAAGCTTGCGATACTCATCATTACCGAAGAACTTCAATTGCGCTTCACTTGGAACACCAACCCGAACACCAGCAAATGTTTTCGGGTCGTCAAAGCTTGGCCTAATTGAGCATCGTGAAAAACAATCCTTCTCATCGTATTTAGCAGCGACTTGATACAGTGCTCCGAGGTCCTCTGCACTCTTTGCAAAGAAAGTCACGCAGTCCAAGGTTCGACAGGCAGGAACAACGCCACTGCAACTCAACAATCCCTTACTCGGCTTTAACCCGTATAGGTTATTAAACGCAGCAGGAACGCGCCCGGAGCCAGCTGTATCAGTACCTAACGAAAAGTAGACTTGGTTTGTCGCCACAGAGACCGCGCTGCCTGAGCTTGAGCCGCCCGAAATATAACTTGGGTCGAAGCTGTTCTTCACTGCCCCCCAAGGGCTGCGAGTACCAACTAAGCCTGTCGCGAACTGATCCATATTGGCTTTTCCAAGTGGTACAGCACCCGCTTTTATCAGCAGCTCAACAACAAATGCAGATTCAGAAGGTTGATAGCGGTATGGCTCACAACCCGCTGTCGTTTCTAATCCGGCGAGATCAATGTTGTCTTTAATGGCGAAAGGAACACCAAACAGAGGTAAGTCGTGGCTGCCTTTTTCCGTTAGGTAATTAAGAAAAACATCCAGTTGTTCATCTGAAATCACTGAAATCCAAGAGTTAAACTCATCCTCTCGCACTTGTTGAAGTTTTGCAGTTAGAAACGCTTTAACGTCGAGTTCTGCAGAGCGATAAGCTTCTAGCAAATCACTAATCGTTAAAGGGGCTGATTGAGAGAGGTTTGATACAGTTAAATCATTCATATTTCTATCCTTAGAACCGTTATGCGGCACACGTGTTTACAACAAGGAGTGGCTCACCAGCATGAACTTGCGCGCCGGCATCATGACAAATGGAATCGACAACACCAGACACACTTGCCGTCACTTCTAGTTCCATCTTCATGGCTTCAAGTATCATCACGACCTCGTTTTCTTTAACGGTCTGCCCCGGCTCAACAAGCACTTGCCAAATATTGCCTGCGACATGGCTTTCTATCGCCTCTTGCCCTTCTGCGAGTTCCGTTTTCACAGATGATTGCTCGATTTCTGTCGCAACAAAGTCCGCTTGTCCTGACTCTTCCCAGCGTTGACGCTCTTCTTCAAAAGCCTTCTGCTGACGCGTTTTGCTCGCTTTGATCTCATCAGCATGCTCATCGAGAAAAGCTTGATAATCCGAGAGTGAAAATTCAGTCTGTTCAATTTTCACTGGATAATGACCTTGTGGGTGTTTCTCACGAATATCGAGGAGCTCCTCTGCACTGACTTCATAGAACTTAATCTGATCAAAAAATCGCAACAGCCAAGGTTTAGTGAAAGCTTCTGTTAGGCGGTAACGGTTCCACATTTGCAGGGTGCGCCCCACAAATTGATACCCTCCCGGCCCTTCCATGCCATAGACACACATATATGCACCACCAATCCCCACCGCATTTTCCGGTGTCCAAGTACGAGCTGGATTGTATTTTGTTGTGACTAAGCGATGTCGAGGATCCATCGGTGTTGCTACTGGTGCTCCAAGATAAACGTCCCCAAGTCCCATGACTAAGTAGCTGGCATCAAAGACGATTTTCTTTACGTCCTCGACAGAATCAAGGCCATTGATACGACGGATAAACTCAATATTATCAGGGCACCAAGGCGCATCTTTACGAACCACTTCATCGTATTTTCGAATCGCAAGTCGTGTTGCTTCGTCGTCCCAAGAAAGCGGTAAATGCACGATTCGGGCAGGCACCGATAACTGGTCAATGTTATCTAACCCCGCTTCTATCGCTTCTAACTCTGCTAGTAACTGCTCTCTCGGTAACACAAGGTTATCGTAGTGAATCTGCAGGGAACGAATCCCCGGAGTGAGCTCTTCAACGCCCACAATTTGCTTCTGCTGCAACTTGAGCATGAGGGCATGAACACGAAAACGAAGACGGATATCCAATACTTGAGGGCCATATTCGACCAGTAAGTAATCTTCGCCACTTGGACGATAAATAACCTCTTCGCCATAGCGGTCAGCTGGAATGATTTTGATGACTGGGGAGATAGGCTCGGCTTTTGACAGTGCTAGTTCGCTGATCACGCCCGTTTCAATCTGAGCCAGTTGCACGCGCTCCGCATGTTCTGCGTCTTCCACCAACACCGGAATAAAACGAATTTTGTCACCCGCCTTGAGTTGTCCCATTTTCCATAGGTCTGCTTTTATGATGGTCGCAGGACAAACGAAGCCACCTAAGCTTGGGCCATCAGGCCCCAGAATGACTGGCATATCCCCAGTAAAATCAATCGTGCCAACCGCATACGCATTGTCATGGATATTGGAGGGATGTAGACCTGCTTCGCCACCATCAGAGCGCGCCCAATTTGGTTTCGGTCCGATTAGGCGAACGCCAGTACGACTGGAGTTAAAGTGCACTTTCCATTCTGCGTCAAAGAAGCTGTCGATATCCTGTGGGGTGAAATAGTCCGGTGCTCCATGTGGGCCGTAAATCACCCTAATTTGCCACTCACCATCGAATTCGGTTTGTGTTATCGCGTCTAGCTTTGGTTCTGCCTGTGACACTTCTCTATTGATGTGCAAAACATCACCAGCCACAAGTGCTCGCCCAGCGTGACCTCCAAACTGCCCAAGAGTAAATGTTGAACGACTGCCAAGGTATTCTGGGCAATCTATTCCACCATGAACTGCCAGATAAGTTCTAGCTCCATCAAGTACCTTGCCCAGCTTTAACACTTGTCCCGCTTCCACTTTCACACGGGTTTTCATTTCGATTTGCTGACCATCCAGTGAAGCTTCTATCGTTGCCCCAGTCAGCGCGATAAACGTGGCCTGATTGAATCTTAACGTTGGGCCAGACACGATGATCTCTAACCCTGCCGCTGACTCAAGGTTTCCAACAAGGCAGTTCGCTAAACGGAAACTTAATGAGTCCATGGGTCCCGACGGTGGTACACCAATATCCCAATAACCGGTACGTGCAGGGTAATCTTGAATCGTGGTTTGCGTCCCGCCACTGAGCACATCAAAAGTATGAGGTTGGAATTCAAAGCTATTTAAAGATTGAGTCAGCACTTCGCCCTTTTTGACTAACTCACTATCGAGTAGTTGGCTCAGATAAGCTTGGTTGTGCTCAATGCCATAGACAGTGCTGCTATCAAGGCCGCGTTTAAGCTCTGATAACGCGGTCTCTCGGTCTTTCGCATGAACGATGACTTTAGCAAGCATAGGGTCAAAGAACGGAGAGACTTCCACGCCGGCCTCAATCCAATGTTCGATGCGTAAGTTATCTTGCTTCGCCCAGTCCACATGGCTCAATAGCCCAGCACAAGGTTGGAAATTTTTATTGGCGTCTTCCGCATAGAGTCGAACTTGGATGGCATGGCCTTTTGATTCTAGGTTTGTGCCTGCTTTTTCCAGATCGAATGCCTCTGCACCTTGTCGAATCATCCATTCGACCAGATCAACACCAAACACCTCTTCCGTTACACCATGCTCAACTTGCAGCCGTGTGTTCACTTCCAAAAAGTAGAACGCTTGGGTTTGTTGGTCCAACACAAACTCGACCGTACCCGCGTTTCGATAGTTCACCTTGCTAGCAAGACGAATTGCCGTGTTCTGAAGTTCTATTCGAGTACTTTCGCTCAAGTTCGGAGCTGGCGTTTCTTCAATGACTTTTTGGTTTCGGCGCTGAGCTGAGCAATCTCGCTCTCCGAGTGCAACCACATGTCCGCGTCCATCACCAAAAATCTGTACCTCAATGTGGCGAGCTTGCTGAATAAACTTTTCGACAAACACACCGTCATTACTGAAGTTGTTTGCGCTAAGCCGCTTTACGCTATCGAAAGCTTCCGTCAGTTCATCACTAGAAAAGCAACATTGCATGCCTATGCCACCACCACCAGCGGTACTTTTCAGCATCACTGGATAACCAATCTTTTCTGCCGCGATAAGTGCTTGCTGTTTGTCGCTGAGAAGCTCCGTCCCAGGAAGCAACGGAACCTTCGCTTGTGTTGCAATACGGCGAGCGGAATGCTTCAAGCCAAACGCTCGCATTTGTTCCGCGGTCGGTCCTAAAAAGACCAACCCTTCTTGTTCACAACGTTCTACAAATTCTGGGTTTTCACTAAGAAAGCCGTAGCCAGGATGAATGGCTTCCGCACCCGCCAGTTTGGCGATAGAGATGATCTTTTCTTGATCGAGATAAGTTTCCGATGCTCCACCCTTTCCAAGTGAGAAAGCTTGGTCTGCATCGACAACATGTAGGCTTTGCGCATCGGCCTCACTGTAAACGGCGACACTTCCGATATTGAGTTGTTTTAATGTACGAATAACACGGCAGGCAATGGCACCACGGTTAGCAATTAACACCTTACTAAACATAATTTTGTCCCTAAAATCCGGGTCGTCCCGGAAGAATAAAGAGCATCAAATAGGGTCGTCCCTAGCTCGTTTTCTCAGCTCATTTACTGGGATTTACTGCCAAACAAGAACCTCAACAGGCGTTGGATTGTAAGCGTTACACGGGTTATTTAATTGCGGGCAGTTCGACATGAGTACGATGGTATCCATGTGGGCTTTGAGCTCAACGTATTTACCAGCGCCACTGATCCCATCCGCAAAGGTCAACCCACCTTCCGCGGTAACAGGCACATTCATGAAAAAGTTGATGTTATGGGTAAGGTCGCGCTTACTCAGGCCAAAATGCTCATTCTCTGAAACGGCGAGTAACCAACTGTCACGACAGGCATGCATGCATTTTTTGTCTATCGAATAACGCACCGTATTGCTCTCCGTCGCACACGCGCCGCCAAGGGTGTCGTGTCGACCACATGTGTCTGCGACGATTTCAAGCATCACGTTACCAAGATCTGAGAGAATTTTAGTGCCTGCGGTGAGGTAAACATTGCCTTGCTCTCGTATCGTATCCATTGCACTGTAACGTTCTGATGGGTCATTCGCATTGTAAAACAGCACATCCGCCGCTTGGTTGCCTTCAATATCTAGAATACGAACGGTGTGGCCTTTCTTGACCACCTTCATGTAGTAGTCACCCGCAGGAACGACATCTCGATAGAGCGCTTCACTTGGTATTAATTGGCTTTCTACGATCATGTTTTACTCCTTTAATAACGATGATGGGATTGAGAGGATGCTTGCTGAGTAATACTGGTATAGCGTCGGTTGTTTTCAAAACCGCGCGTATTTTCTTCTCGACGATTTAGGCATGCATCGCTTTCTAACATCGCCTCCGACTCAAACACAGAGACTTCTACTGGTTTATATGGATAGGTCTCTGATGGATTTAGAGGATGTGGACATGTGGTCATCACAACCAAGGTATCCATCTCAAAGCGAAGTTCGATACAGTCATCGGCTTTACTGTGACCTAAGTGATAAGCCAGATTGCCTCCTTCATCCGTCGCCACTTTGCTAAATAGATTAAGATTTGCGGCCAAATCTCGCTTTCCTAAACCGTATTTCGCCACTTCAACCAGCAAGGCATCGTAGCCATTTTGCTTCCATTGATTTCGCTCAGTTTGGTAGTCTCTTTCCCCCCACTTTTGCGCCACTTTCTGCTTGTTCGCGACACCACAAACGGTATCGATCCATCCGGTATCATCACGAACGATAGAACAGAAAATTCGCCCCATATCCGAGTACAAACAGTTACCCGTTGACAGTTTAAAGGTGTGTTGGCACTTCAATGTATCTGGCGCATTGTAGCGCTCTAGAGGGTTTGTAGGGTTGTAGAACAACACACTCAAGTTTGCTCCGCCTTCTAAGTCTTTAAACCTTACCGTGCGCCCTTTCGGCACCACCATAGACCAGTGTGCAGCACCGGGTAATGTGTCGGAAAAAGACACGTCCTGTCCTATTAACATATTCAGTTCCTTATGCGATTTTCTTGAGAATAAGATCTCGAGGCGTTTGATCAATTTGCTCCGTCGGGATATCAAACGTCACTTGAGCGCCAAACCTTTCTGGGGCTTGGTCATCTTGTCGAGTGTGGTCAAACACCCACAGGCGATTACCAAGGTGAAAACCTTCGCTGAGATCATGTGTGATCATAAATACGGTGAGTTGCTGCTCTTTCCACAGCGATTTAACTAAGGTGTGCATGTCCTTTCGAATACCAGGATCAAGTGCACCAAATGGCTCATCCAGTAGGAGTATTCTTGGCTTCTTAATCAAAGCTTGAGCTATCGAAAGCCGTTGTCTCATGCCACCTGATAACTCATGGGGATACTTATCTTGAGCCGCAATGAGCCCGACCTGATCTAGCATGGCTTGAGCTTGTTGCTTTGCTTGTTGTCTTTTGGCACCTAGCAAACGCCCAAACAAAGTGCTGGTTGCGCCTTTGCCTTCAAACTCATAGCCCAACATAACGTTTTCAAGTACGGTCAAATGTGGAAACACTGAATACTTTTGAAAAACAATACCGCGCTCAACACTCGGTTCTTTAGCCAAAGGTTGACCATCCAAAAGTATGCGTCCTCTAGACGGTGTTTCGGTTCCTAACAACATATTCAGAAAGGTGGTTTTTCCACACCCAGAGGCCCCTACAATGCTGACAAAATCGCCTTGATTCACCTTGAGGTTCAAACGCTCTAGCACAATGTTGTCACCGTACTCTTTCCACACTTGCTTGATTTCAATAATCGGTTGCTGGTCAGCCATGATTCTCTCCTTGAGCTTGGTGATACCAAGGGCTCAGTTTTTGCGATGCCAAACGCAATAACCAATCCATGCAGTAGGCTAAAATCGTGATCCACAAAACGTATGGCAAGATCACATCCATTGATAAATAACGACGAACAAGGAAGATTCGATAACCCAAGCCCTCTGTAGCGACAATCGCTTCTGCCGCAATCAAGAACAGCCATGCACTGCCTAATGTGAGTCGCACAGCTTCAATCAACTTGGGCATGATTTGCGGCAAAATGACTCGGACAATGATCTGCCAACTATTAGCCCCAAGTGTCTGAGCTTTGATGAGTTGCTCATCAGGTAAACTTTGCACGCGTAGCTGAATGTCTCGAATAATGATCGGGCACACTCCGACCACGATCAGCACCACCTTTGATACTTCACCGACACCAAACGAGATAAACAGAATAGGTAGAATCGCCATAGGTGGAATCAGTGAAACCGCGGTAATCACCGGTGACAAAGACGAGCGCACCAAAGGAATGATGCCAGTAGCAATCCCTAACGAAAGCCCAAGCAGTGCACTGATCCCTATACCCCAACCAAGACGAACCAAACTGGCACTGGTGTCTACCCACATCAGGTATTCGCCCGTTCTCTTACTTGGCGTAAAAGCCATGCGATCAATGGCGTCAGCGAAGCTGCTAAATGCTGGCAGTAACTTATCTGCTGAATTTTCAGCTAACCGGGCATCAGATGCCGTGACATAGACCGCCAGCATGATTAGGAAAGGCATCACACCCAACATGACACGCCCAAACTTCGACGGGTAACGATTGATAACTTTGGTCATAACAACTCCATTTCCAATAACCAAATACAGCAGTTACAGCTTGTTCTCTGCCGCCATTTGCATGTATTCAGAAGTAAATCGGAGTTTGATGTTATTTGGGTTTCCGTACACACCTGCAGGTGTCTCTACGCCAATGAACTTAGCATCCGGAGCGCCGTCACCCAGTAACCCATGTTCGAAAGAGAACTCGCTGACTTTTTGCATTGTCGTGGCCAGTTTCGGGCTTTGAGTAAAAGTCACGGCATCATCGGCGGAGTAAAACATATTGGTCGCTTGCAGCTGGGACTTGTAACCTTCAAGGTCTGTGCCTGAAGCTTGTGCCATGTATGACTTCGCTTCATCACCTTTAGAGTCAGATTGCATGACCGACATGATTTCATACCATGCGCCAGTCAGTGCTTTGCCCAGAGCAGGATTGCTTTGCAGGGTGTCTGTGTTCACCACAAGAAGGTCAATTATTTCCCCAGGAATATCAGAAGAGTCGAAAACAAAAGAGGTATCTGGTTGAGAAGTAATTTCGCTGAGCAGTGGGTTCCATGTCACAACGGAAGAGACATCATTAGTGCTAAACGCGGCGACCAGATCCGCATCCGACGTATTAACGACCTTAACATCTCGCTCACTCAGCCCAACACTCTCTAGAGCACGAGCCATTAGGTAGTGCGAAACACTCAGTTCAACGAGGTTGATAGATTGGCCTTTTAAATCGGAGAGGCTTTTGTCACCCTTGAGAACAATACCGTCGTTACCATTAGAAAAGTCACCGACAACCAGCGCGGTTGAATCTACGCCACTTGCAGCAGGAATGGTTAAGGCATCCATATTGGTCATCACAGTGGCATCAAACTGACCGGTGGTGAACTGGTTAATCGATTCGATATAGTCGTTGACCTGTACGACATCAATCTCAATGCCATACTTCTCAGCCCACTTGTCTAAAATGCCAGAATGGTCTGCATAATCCCAAGGCATCCAACCTACATAAATAGACCACGCGAGCGTAAACTTCTGTTTCTCTTCTGCTAATGCTGTTGAGGGAAATGCAGCGGCCAACAGAGTGGTGCCAAGCATTGCGGTGAGTACGCTTTTCTTGAATCGAGCTTTCATTGGAATCTCCTCCATGAGTCACACTTAGATATCAACACAAGAGACACAACCAAATGGCTTGGTTTAATCTCCCGGGCTTCTATCCCTCCGTGTGACCTCTTGCGAGGTTGACAACTCTTGACCCAGACACTGTATCAACAGCCGGAACCCTAGATGTCTATTGCCAAATTGTCCGTTAGATACACATAACTGTGCTTCTAACCTCATGCTCTTGCGACACAGTTATCAGTAATCCAAATCTCATGCCAAAAACTTAAGCCTTTAAATATCATAACCTTACTTGGAGTTCGTAATAGCCCACCACATAAAAGCCCACTAACTTAGTGCAAGGTTCACCAAGTTAGTGCAAAGCAATGTAGAACCGCAAAATACCTTTGGAATCTGACCAATAAGAATGGTGCGAGATAGACTCAATCTGCACTTCTTAGCATTTGGTTAATCTAATGTTTCATTTTTAACAGGTGCGCAACCATGATAGGAGCGCTAACTTAAGTAGCACGTCAACCACACCGGAGTGTGAAGCTATGAAAGTACTGATTCAATACACCCAAGCGGGTAAATATCGTGACCAAGCGTGGGAATCACTGACGCTAAAAGCAAAAGGCGAGATGCAAGCTGTGACGCCTTCTTATGCCGCGCAGCTTATTGAGCAAAACAAAGCGACGCTCGTAATGACAGAAGACGAGCAAGTGATCTTCCATTCTTAAGTAACAGATATCGATAAAAAATGAGCTCAAATTGGAGCTCATTTTTGTTTGATTGGTAGGAGGACTATCCCGATCAATCTTGAATGATCTTGTTGCCGCAGTTTTCGCAGATTAGATGACGAGAGAACTCGTCCATAGACGCAAGGAAAGCACCAAAGACTGTGCTTTTTAGAAAACCAGAAATGAACTCCTTCTTGCTGCGATTCTTATCTCCCTCAAAAGCACTTTTCTTTCTGACCAACACCACAACATGATGCGTTTCCACACCACACGAAGGACACATAACAACTTCCGTCTTTTTCGACATAATAAGCTCCTTGAAATCGATTCTGTTTTCTAAAAATTGTCTCGTTAAAGCCTCGCACTGACCTTCTCCCTCAGCGCTCGCGCATACTCAGTTAATCGTCGAGCATTGTCGGCGGTTTCGACATCGCCACAGACTTGGCCTTGATAGGTAATATTTGGGCTGGAATACACAGGTAGCAGGTTGTCTGAGTAGCTCATGATGGTTCCAGAATCACCACACAAAGCAGCATGAGCATAACGCTTGATCTGTGATTGGTTATCCTCTGTCGTGATGGAGTTGAGTGTTCTACTCTGAAGCTGAGATGACAGTGTTTTTAAATCATGTTGTGCCCACGCTAAATGCCCTAGCTCATGCTCCAAGGCGAATGGAGCAGCTCGTACATCAGAAACCACAAAGTTAGGAAACAAGTCGCCCCACGTTTCGGCGATTTTGTACTCAAAATCAAAGTAACTGTTGTCTTCACTTAGGACTAGCACAACATAGAAGTTTGGTTCTTGGTATGCACGTTCCAACAAACTGGGGTGTTGCAGATTAAGTTCATAATGGGAGGACAACATGTCTGCCGGCTTCGCGTTGCGAGCATCGAAGAATTCATAACCAGCACTCTTACGAACCATGGGGATACATGAGTTTGAGAGGATAAGATTTGAAAAGGCTAAGTCTTCCTCGATTCGTGCTTCCAATGCTTCTATATCGAAATCGCTGAGAATGGAGTAGTCAAATACGAATTGAACCCAAGTCTCGACTTTTTCTTCTTGGGGACATTGCGGAAGCGCGAGCCTTTGGGCATCAAAATAGAGGCGAGCGCTCGCGAACACCGCAACAACAATTAAGCAAATACTTACAACTTTCAGCTTCATACATTCTTCTTACAAATTTCGCAGGCAACAAACATAAGCACATGAAATTTATAAATTAATGAAACCAATATGTAAACAAGCGCTTATTGATTATGAGAATAAGCGCCGTGAGTATGTGTGATTACTCGTCCTCGTTTAAGCGACGAATCAATTTGGCAGGCGTACCGCCATATAGACAATCTGGTGGAACATCACTGTTTACCACTGAGTTAGCAGCAATGACTGAGCGAGCACCAATGGTTACCCCTTGGTTGATCACCGAGTTGCCACCAATCCAAACACTATCTTCAATGGTGATTGGCTTACAAAACGTTTCCCACTTAAGTCGGCTGCGGTAATCCAACGAATGTGATGCCGTGTAAAGTTGCACGCTAGGGCCGATAAGTACGTGGCTACCAATGGTGATTTTAGCCCCATCAAGCATGACGACATTCATATTGATGAAGGTCTCTTCACCGATTTCAATCGTTTTACCAAACTCACAATGGAACGGCGCTCGGACCATACTCATCCCAACTTTACCAAACAGATCCTTTTGCAAAGCATCACGTTGAGATTCATCGGTATTGTTATTGAAGGCCTTCAACGCATGAGTTGCGTGAGTTCGGATCGCTTCGATCTCTTCGTCTGTGCCGTTAAACACTTGGCCAGACATCATTTTTTCTAATTCGGTCACTGGATCATTCCTACAACTTTTGACCACGATAGATTAGCGTAAAAGAGGAATAAAAAAAGAGAAAAGCACGGGCTTTTCTCTTTCCTATTTTGTCGTTGTGTCACGTCGGGGTTATACGATTTCCCAGCTGTGGGTCATCTCAACGCCTTCGCCCAACATTAGACATACTGAGCAGTATTTTTCTAATGAGTCCGCCGCCACTTTAGCTACGATTTCTGGGTCTAGCGCTTCACCAGAGACTTCAAAGTGAATGTTCACCTGAGTAAAGATACGTGGAGCTGTTTCACGTCGTTCTGTGGTGAGTTTCGCGTTGACAGAAGCCACTTTCTGGCCCGCTGATTTTAGACCATCAACAACGTCCACAGAGCTACAACCACCAGCAGCCATCAACACCATTTCCATTGGGCTTGGTGCCGTTGCACCGCCATTGCCATCCATCACGACTGAGTGACCAGATTGAGACTGACCGAGGAATTTAAAGTCTTCGACCCATTTTACTTCTGCTTGCATGGTTTCCCTCATTATTGCTTTTGCCTCATCGGAAACCTTCTACCAATGAGCGCTTGTTTCGTGCCGTTACTGTAGCCCTGTTGTGAGAAAGGGCAAAGAATTTTTCGTAATCACTGTAATTTTTTCGCTCTTACTTCTGTCTTCTTACGTAACATTCATTGAGAAAAATGACGTTTGAGGAAGTTATGAAGAAAGTATCTAAGCTATTGGTGGGATTCTCATTCACACTCCCTGTACTGTTCATCTTGCTAAGTAAAACAGGTACCGCCGATACCATGGATAAGATGAACGCATCTGGTAAAACCGACATCGCAACACTTGCAGGTGGCTGCTTCTGGTGTACCGAGTCCGATTTAGAGCAGTTGCCTGGCGTGTTAGACGTTGTCTCTGGTTACTCAGGCGGTGATTTAGAAAACCCGACTTATCGACAAGTCTCTTCTGGTAAATCAGGCCATATTGAAGTGATTGAGGTGAAGTACGATCCCGCTGTCGTGAACTACGAACAAGTGCTGGATTACTTCTTCCGCCATATCGACCCGACTGACGACAAAGGCTCATTCGTCGACCGTGGTCCCCAATACCGCCCGGCGATCTTCTATCATAATGCGGAGCAAAAGCAGATTGCTGAACAGTTTATGATGGAAATCGACAAGGCGATGATCTATCCAAAACCGTTGAAAACAGAGCTTATCGAGTTTGAAAAGTTTTACCCTGCGGAGTCGTACCATCAGGATTACTACAAGAAGAGTAGCCTGAAGTACAAATACTACCGCTACGCATCAGGTCGCGATAAGTACCTCGACGAAGTGTTTGGTGAAGATCGTAAAGAGAACCCAAAAACGCTGCGTGAACTTATCAACGAAAAAGAGTTGGTGACGAAAGTAAAGGTATACGAGAAACCTTCGGACAAAGAAATCAAAGCTAAATTGACTGAGCTTCAATACTACGTGACACAAGAAGAAGGTACAGAGCGTCCTTTTAACAACAAGTATTGGGATAACAAAGAAGCAGGCATTTACGTTGATATCGTCACTGGTGAGCCTTTGTTCTCATCAACGGATAAGTACAAATCTGGCACAGGTTGGCCAAGCTTTACGAGACCAATTAACCCAGGCTACATCGTAGAGAAAACCGACTTTAAACTGGTTTATCCACGCACTGAGATCCGCAGTAAGTTTGGTGATTCACATATTGGCCACGTATTTAAAGATGGTCCTAAGCCAACGGGACTACGCTACTGCATGAACTCAGCCGCAATGGAGTTTGTACCAGTGAACAAGATGGCGAGTTTAGGGTACGGCGATTACCTGTACCTATTTGATAAGTAGCTAGACCACTGTTTTAACCAAATTAGGAGTGAACATTCAGCGCGATGAAAGGTTTTAAATCCAACCTTCCCATGAAAGTCTGTCCGGTCTGTCAGCGCCCATTTTCTTGGAGAAAGAAGTGGGCGCGAAATTGGGAGGAAATCGTTTATTGTTCTGAGCGTTGCCGAAGAAATAAATCAACGAAAACGTAGGTCACTCCGAACCTCTCTGGAGATCGTTATTTCCTTTGTATTAACGTTTGTACGCGTTCTCTTACCAAGGCAATAACGTCCCATCATAAGCCCAAAACGCCCCGCTCTCTTGCGGGGTTGCTTTTTCTATCAAGCCTAATAAATCCTTGGCGACTCGCTCTGGTGTAAACAGCTTTCCCTCTGGCACATTGGTTTGAAAAGGTGCCGACAAAGCGGTGTCCGTAGTACCTGGGTGAAGTGACAGCACCGTGCCATGTTTGACCATTCTTTGCCATTCGATCGACATGGTTTTAAGGAACATGTTTAATGCGGCTTTCGATGCACGATAGCTGTACCAACCACCTAACTGATTATCGCTAATGCTGCCAACTTTGGCCGAAATGGTCGCAAACTTAGGTGCAGTACTGCGCTTTAGCTTGGGTGTGAAGTATTTCGCCAACAGTAAACTTGGCAGAGTATTAACCATGATGGTTTGTTGAAAAAAGTCTGCGTCGAGCGAGCTAAGATTCTTCTCAGGGCCTTTCTCTTGGGTGTGCAACATACCAACGCAGTTCACCAACCAATCGACGTGTTCAATCTGCTCACTGAACGCTTTTACCTGCTCGTCTTGCGATACATCCACTTGATGCCAAACGACATTTGGGTGTTGCCAATCTGGTTGCTGCTTACGATAAGTGGCATGCACGCGAGCTTGAGGGAACCGAGCTGTGGCTTCTTGCACCATCGCCAAACCAATTCCACCGTTACCACCGACGATGAGTATTTCCATCACAAGTTCTCCACGTTTTCTATGTAATGCTCTGCGGTATCGAGTATCGCTTGGCGTTGCTGTTCTTCCATGTTGTCCCAAGAGCGGAAAATCATCCCGATTCGTGGGTTGGTTGCGAGACGCTTGTCGTGCTTGTTCATAAAGCGCCAATAAAGACTGTTAAACGGACACGATCCTTCCCCGCTCCTCGCCTTATTGTCGTAATGGCAACCCTTGCAGTAATCGCTCATTTTGTTGATGTAAGAACCACTAGCCGCATAAGGTTTGGTACCAACAATGCCGCCATCCGCAAACAATGCCATGCCACGAGTGTTCGGCATTTCGACCCATTCAATCGCATCAACATAGATACCGAGATACCACTCATCCACTTGGTCTGGATCTATCTCGGTTAGCAAACAAAAGTTACCTGTGACCATCAAACGTTGGATGTGGTGTGCGTAGGCATAATCGAGAGACTGCCCAATCGCATTGCGCATACATGCCATTTTGGTTTCGCCATTCCAAAAGAAGTCTGGCAGCTTTCTGTCTGCGCCCAACTCGTTCTTTTTCGGGTAATGAGGCATATTCGCCCAGTAGACGCCTCGGATGTATTCTCGCCATCCCAAGATTTGGCGAATAAACCCTTCGACTTGAGAAATGTCCATATCTGCGTTGGAGTGAAACGCCTTGAGTGAAGCATCAATGACTTCTCTCGGGTGCAGCAATTTGCTGTTGAGCGAGAATGAAATTCGGCTGTGATACAAGCTCCACTTAGCATCGTGCTGGCCTGTCATGGCATCTTGAAAACGTCCGAATAACGGCAGACAGACTTGGCAGAAATGCGCGAGTAAAGACAGGCTTTGCGCGCGATTAATTGGCCACAACAAGTCCCCTTCAAGATTTCCGATGGTTTTGATGTCATGTTTTGCCAACCGCTCAACGATGCTGCCTACGTCGGTACTGAACATCAAAGGTTGTGGCAGTTGTTCAATGTCTTTGGCTTTGAGCTTATTACGGTTATTGGCATCGTAATTCCATTTTCCGCCGACGGGCTTTCCGTCTTGCATCAAGATATCGAAGCGCTTTCGCATCCGGCGGTAGAAGTGCTCCATCATGATGTGTTTGCCTTGAGGAAACTGCGATTCTATTTCCTCAAACGGCAACAAAAAGTGTTCCGAATCGACACAACGCGTCACGACCCCATCAAGCTTTAGTTTGGCCAACTGCTCTAGCAAACGGTATTCATCGGGGCGTTGATATTCAAACTTACTTGCACCAACTTCGCTCACGTAGTGTTGCAAGACTTGCTCAAGATCGTCGAAGGATTGTGTGTCATCCAACGTGAGGTGCAAAACTTGGTTCCCCTCACTCTGACGCTCTTTCGCAAACTGTTCCATTGCAGAAAAGAACGCACACACTTTCTGAATATGATGCGTGACGTAAGTATTCTCTTGCTTGAGCTCCGCAATCAGGTAAAGCACTTGCTCATCCGGTTGCTGAAACCAAGAGTGCTCACTGTTAAGTTGATCGCCCAAGATCAATCGTACGGTTTCAAATTGCATTACGGTTTCTCCGATGACGAAGCTTTGTCACTGCTGCCCATTACGATAGGCCAATCGACCATGTCTACACTATCCAAATGCGCGCCAGCACAACGACCTTGCCACCTATCGATGAACTCCATGTGCGGATCGTACATTTCGGTTTGCTTTTCGAGGTTGAATTGTCGTGAACCACGCGGATCAGCACCAACGCCTGCTAAGTATTGCCAATTTCCCCAGTTTGATGCCACATCGTAATCAACCAGTTGTGACTCAAAGTACGCCGCACCATAACGCCAATCGAGGCCAAGCTCATGCACCAAACAACTGGCGACTAACTGCCTGCCACGATTCGACATATAACCGGTTTTATTAAGCTGGTGCATACACGCGTTAACGATAGGAAATGGTGTTTCACCTTTCTTCCATTGTTGGAAGCGATGCGCATAAAAGCTGGTGAGTGGTGCTTGATTTCGGGTGCCACCGAATCGGAAAAGCTGCCGATTGTATCGGCGGGCATACCAATAAAAGTATTCACGCCAAAGCAGTTCGAAGTAAATCCAATGGGTTGAATCATTTGCGCCATTCGCCGCTTCATAACGTTTCAACATGGCACAAATGGTTTTCGGAGACAGACATCCATGAGCTAACCAAGGAGAGAACTTGGTGGAGTAATCCATGCCATCTAAACCGTTGCGCGTTTGTTTGTATTCACTTGCTAATGTTGAGGCAAAATACTGACGACAATGTTCAAGCCCTGCTCGCTCACCACCAGTAAATAGGCTTGGCTGGACATCGCGGGTCAAACTCAACGTCGGCAGTGCGAGTCCATCTGGCAGCGGAGGCAATGTCGTTACTGCTTCTACAGGTTCGATTAGAGCAAGTTTCTCAACCTTTTTTCGAAACTTGGTGAAGGTGTCAGGAAGCACTGCAAGCTCAAACGGTAAATCTTCAACAGAGAACAAGCTGCGTACTTCGCTTTGAATAATCGCCAAATGGGGCGCTTCTGCATGAATCTTATCGACCACATCTTGCTCGTCTGATCCAGCAACAGCATCCGCATAGAGGTGTGTCACACCAAGTTTGTCAGTAGCGTGCTTGATCGCTTGGTATGGATGTAAGTCAACAACCTGCAAACGCTGATTAAGCGCATTCAAAGACAAATTCAGGCAATGCAGCGACTCATCCAAAAATTGTTGTTTGGCAAACCCGAACTCCGGCTCTTGTGCGTATTGCTTTAGATAGGAGGACACCTTTGGATAGCAGTATATGCAGATAAGCAAATCAACTTCTGCAGAAGCTCTTAGTAGGAGCGGATTGTCGTGCAATCTTAAATCGTTGGTAAACCAGTACAGTCCGATTGTTTTGTTCAAAAGAAGCTCCTTTTGGCTCTTTTCTATTCCGCACATGCCAGTTTTTACGCATCTTCGTTGGTCACGATCAGCGCACCATCGATATTGCTCAAAACTCCATCAAACAAACCTCTTTAGTAAACAGAATGTTACGGATAATTTTATCAAATTTAATAATCAAACCTTACATTCATGAAACTGTTTGATTATTTGCTCATTTTTTTTAAGAAAACCAAGCAAAAATGACAAAAATTAAAGCGATATTGTTTTATATCCGTTACCCTTAGCCTAATTCCATTTTGCTTGTAACACCGCAGAAATGACCGACGAATTTAAGAAATCAACCGCCAATCTAAAAAAAGCGGTGCCACTAATGATAAAGAACCACGTAGCGGCGACACCTGCCAACTACGCGCTGTGGTACACCTACGTAGACAAGACGATCCCAGAGCTAAACCAAGAGTTAGATATGGTTCTGGAGAATTATGACGTCTGTCCACCCGCTATGCATAAACAGCTCTACAACAACTACGTGGCGAGCAAAGCTGAAACCAGCTTAGAAGAGCTCAAAACGAACGTCGAAGTGCTGCTGGGTGAAGTCTCTAGCTCAATGAGTGACACCATTACGGATACTTCATCCTTCTCAGACATGGTAGACAAGAGCTTCAACAAACTAGAGAAAGTTGAAGACAACAGCCTGAGCATCGAAGAAGTGATGAATGTTGTTCGTCAGCTCGTTGTTGAATCCCGCGAGATCCGCCATTCCACCAAATTCCTAAATAGCCAACTCACCACGGCCAGTGAAGAGATCTCCCGTCTTAAAAACCAGCTTGCTGAAGTACAAAAAGACGCGCTGTTTGATGGGTTATCTAATTTGTACAACCGACGTGCTTTCGATAACGACCTGAAAATGCTGATCGACAGTAACCAAGCAATGACCTTGGTGATGTTGGATATTGATCACTTCAAAGCGTTTAACGATAACTACGGCCATTTGTTTGGCGATACGGTGATTAAAGCTATTGCACGCCGTCTGCAACAAAGCTGCCGTGATGGTATCAGCGCTTATCGTTTTGGTGGTGAAGAGTTCGCCGTTATTATCCCGAATAAGTCGCTACGTATTGCGCGCCAATACGCAGACACTTTGCGTCGAATGATTGAGAAGCTTCGTGTCCGTGACAAACGCTCTGGCACTCAAGTGCAAAGCATTACCGCTTCGTTTGGTGTTGCGGAGTTTGAAGTGGGTGATACGCCAGAAAGCTTAGTGAACAAAGCGGATAAACAGCTCTACGAAGCAAAACAACTGGGTCGCAACCGCGTGATGCCGCTGTAACGCCAGTAAAGCAAACTAGCGAAAACAATTCACACAGGCTAAAAATATAAATAAAACCCCAAGCGCTTGCTTGGGGTTTTGTCTTTCTTGGGCTGGCTTGTTATTTGTTTCTTAAATCATTAATCAATGCTGTAGCAGTAGCTTAGGAAGTAATCATCGCCGTTCTTCGCGGTGTATTCTTTGTCTTCACTGCATGCCATTGGTTTACCTTTCTTATCGCCTTTGATTAGGCTGATCCAGTGGCGCATCGCAGTTGGTGCATTGCCGGTTAGTTCAGGGCTAAAGGTGGTGCGTGTCTCCAATTGGATATCGTCGATGTCCATCAACTCCACACAACCTGTGCCTTTGTGACAACCAAACATCACTTCTGCGTGGCTACCTGATTCGTCTTTAAACAGAATCGATTTAGGGTCTTCTTTCTCACCTGTGTACGCTGCAAAATGCTTTGGGCTCTTAAGACCGCTGTGGGTGCCGTCTTTGAAGTAAGCCATTACATGGCGGTAGTCGATCACGTAGCTTGATACGTCTTGGTGAGAACCGTTCTCCAACGGGAACATACGGTCTAGTAGTTGCTTCGCCTTAACTTGTTTCTCGCTCTGCTGCTCAGCACTTACCGCCTCGACGGCAAATACGGCTTCAGCGATAAATGGGCGTTCTTGTTGTTGGATGTCTTTTTTATCGAAATTCAGCATATTCATCGTCGTTTCCTCGCACTTAAACACTCTTCCTAGAGTAAAAACTTAAAACTTCCGTTTAAGTTTCAGGCAAATCTGTGAAGTGGATGGTTAATTTCCTTGCCTGCTCATTATGTAGACTAGCGAAATTTTGACTACAATTTCACAACAAAAATTTTACAATGTGAATTTTACAAAATGTCTGTGTCAAAAAGTCTTATCCGCCAATCACACTTCTTAGGGACGAAAATTCGTAACCTAAGGAAGAATAACCATTTAACGATGGAAGATTTGTCTGCGCGCTGCGTTAGGATCAATCCTGAATACGCGCCGTCGGTTTCTTATCTGTCGATGATCGAACGTGGAAAACGTGTACCGAGCATCGATATGTTGGAAGTGATCGCCGAAGTTTTCCAAAAAGAACCCGCTTGGTTTTTGGACGATGAGCCAGAGCTAGAGGCCATCACGCCCAATAAAGGCAACCGGGGTGGCATTAACGGGATGGCGCTCGAACCCAGCTTCCTGTTCTCTAACGATATCCTGCAAATCGCGATACCAGAAATGCTCTCCCAAACTGGTATCACAGGGCGTCAGTTTGCCCATCTCTTGATTCGAGCGCACCAAGAGAACCACCAAAACCACTTCCCAGACTTAGAACGGGCAGCGGAAGAAGTGGGCTTAAAGCGGCTTAATCTGTCAGTGGAAGATCTGATCGACATTGCGAAAAGCATGGGGTTGGATATTCGTTGGGTAGACCGAGCACCACAAGATGTGATTGATGAGCTTGGCGTGAGTGCAAAGCAGTTGATCACGTCGTTTATGGAAGCGCCGGGAACGATTTACCTCAACAAACGCATGCGTGATTACCCAACACGTTTGAAGTACGACTTAGCGGTCTACATCGGCCATCGGGTGCTGCACAGCAGTGATGGTATGAGTAACGTGCTGTCTATTGGGCATCAGAACAATTGGGAGCAAAGTGGTTCGCAGGTTTCAAACTCTGAGCTCAACTCACAAGACATTCTGCAAGCATGGCGCGATTTTGAGTCGAGCTTCTTTGCTGGTGCCTTGCTTTGCCCTAAAGTGCCATTTCGCCAGTTGCTTGACCGCTCTGGTTATGAAATCGATGTACACAAAAAAGCCGGGGTTTCCCCTTCGGTCGCAATGCGTCGCATGACGGTGGTGTCACCCTACCCACACTGGCATTACTTCGATGCTTATGGACCAGGCAAACTCAAAGCCGTGTATCGCGGTAATGGTATCCCGCTTCCTTGGGGTAACATGCGCAAAGTAAACGACCCTTGCCAGCATTGGGCGGTATTCCGTCGCTTATCCCAACCACTGGATACCAGCTCTGCGCAGATTTCGATTCTTAATGTCGGTAATGAGCCGCGTATCTACTGCTGTGAATCGGTCAACGTATTCGACCCAGCAGGTAACAATCGTGTTCTGTGTGCAGGTATAGACCTCAACCCTGCGATTTCAGCCCAAGGTGGCGATGCTATTGCGATTGCAGAAGAGTTGAAGTCTCTATGTGTATCGTCAGGCGGTAGTACTGTGATTCCTCAGCACATTAAGAAAGATCTCACCACCATAGCTAAGATACTCAACATCAACTGGATTGAACGTGGGATTCAAACTCAAGCTCGATTGATTTGTTCGAGAGGAGCGGTGTGTCCAAGACAGCCAAGCTGCTACAACAAATGTGGCGATTCAGGGGAAGCGGGCGATGAGGTGCAAATTCTTGACCTCTAGAAAGAAAAAACGCCAATCACAATAAAGGTGATTGGCGGTATATATCTGTGAACAATGTGTATTCACTAACAACGTCAGTTGGCTAGGTGACCCTCGGCTTAATAAGGGTCACTCTGTATAAAGCACGATGCGTGCCAACTTTTAAAACTCCGTTTTTTCTTCGATCTTGATGCATATTGGTGCTTTATTGAGCACACATTTTGCAAATCGCAGTTGCAAAATGCAAATCAATGCAAAATATGCTACTGCACACATTGCTACTAATCCCTTTATCAGCAAATCAGCGTTTAAATAAGAAAGACTGTCAAAATGAAAAAGCCCCGTAGGTATACGAGGCTCTAACTGTCTGTATTCTAACGTTGCATTTCACTTATAGACGTTGCTTTGCAAGCCTACCTTGTTTTAAACACTACCCGCCATAGTGTTTTTGTTGATACATACGCTCGTCTGCGATTTTCATCATCTGCTGCGGTGAGGTCATTTCTGGATCAAACATGGCATAGCCCATACTGGTTCGTAAATAGATCAGCTCTTCGTCATAGATAACTGGCGTTGAGCACAATGCAAATCTCAGTTTCTTCAACAAGGCTTGTATGTTCTCTTCCGTCTTTGGATTGTGTACAACCACCAAGAACTCATCACCGCCCATCCGCGCCACGATGTCAGAGCGACGCAGACTGCTTTTGATCCTCTCCGCACACGCAACCAGCACTTTATCGCCCGCATCATGACCATAGGTATCATTGATGTGTTTGAAATGGTCGAGATCGATATTGATCAAAGCGAAGCTGTAACGCTTTTTGTAGCGCTTCGCGATTTCGAACTGTTGCTTGTATGACTGCATAAAGTAGCGTCGGTTTGGCAATTGCGTTAGCTCATCGTGCAACGCTCGGCTATCGGCGACGATGTATAAGCGATAAATCACAATCAGTGCAATACTCATCGCTAACACGATGGGATAACCGACTAAGCGAGCCAATTGTAAAATATACCAAGGCACTTGCTGCTCTAACCGGTCATCCGAGTAAACGGCGAGGCTCCATCCTCCGTATGGGAAGTGAACCTGCTCTTTTGCGTATATTTTTCCGCTTTTGCTTGGCTGGCCGAAAAACACATCCCCGAATTCACCTCCGCTATCGTACCCACTGATAGTCATGTGATAGCGGTAAGAGAAATCAATCACACCGGTCTCACGGAGCAAGCTGTCAAAATCAATCACGGCGCTGATTACTCCCCAGTAATCATCATTAAAAGGCGGATCTCGAAAAACAGGCACGCGCACAATCAGCCCTAACCCGCCTTGCACCAACTTAACTGGTCCCGCTATGAATATCTCTTCAATGTCTTTGGCCTTTTGTACTTGGACCCACTGTTCAGGGACGGTGCGATAATCGAGCCCTAAAACGCTCTCATTGCCTTGAAGAGGGAAGAGATAACGAACGATGTCGTTTTCCGCGATGCCAATAACGGAAATGCGTTTACTCTTGTTCAGGATACGGTTAACCGCGATATTCAGCTTGCGCTCTTCTTCATTGGGTAGCAAAGTGATGAGAGTAGCAAGTGTGCTCGCGTTGTAGATGTCAGCCATGAGTTCCGCTTCCAAATTGGAACGGAGAATGGAAAGTTGTTCTTTGGCCTCAACTTGAACTCGCTCTTGATGGAGGTTTTGCTGGTTTCGGTGCAACAGCTCGATAACCCCAACAGACAAGGCAAAAAAAGTGAGGAAGAACAATGCAAAATAACACTGTTTTCTGGGTGAATAACGCATTTGTTCCCCACTAGCTCGTAGCGATTCGCCACGAAGCTTTATATTTATTGTTAAAATACTTATTTAATTTAAGAATAATCAATACTTATCGGAAAGGTAATAAATATCGAGCCTTTTTATAAATGAGACAGGTAAAGTGAGATGCAAGTACAAGGTGATTTATTTAAAAGCTCATTTTGGCAAGAAGTAGCACACGGAAAGATCTACTATGATCCTAACTTTCTGAGTCAATTAGACGCTGATCGCTACTTTTCGCAGCTCCGCTCTACCTTACCTTGGCAGCAAGAAAGCATCATGATGTTTGGTCGTTCTGTCTTGCAACCTCGCTTGCAAGCTTGGCATGGCGATGTCGATTACACCTATTCAGGATTAACCATGGCACCACATCCTTGGACACCTGAACTGACAGAACTTAAGTCGCGCAGTGAGGGCATCGCTGGAGTGCAGTTCAACTCAGTATTAGCCAACTTATATCGCAATGGACAAGACTCCATGGGATGGCACCAAGATAACGAGCCGGAACTAGGGAGGAATCCTGTTATCGCATCGATTAACCTCGGTGAAACCCGTCGATTTTTACTGCGAAATTTACATTGTAAAACCCAAATAGAATATGAACTTAGCCATGGTTCATTACTTATTATGGCGGGTGAGCTTCAGCACCACTGGAAGCATGCAGTGCCAAAAACAGCCAAACCAAAAGGCGAACGTATTAATCTGACTTTCCGCCATATCGTGACCAACTATTGACTGAGTTATTACATAGCAAATAAGCATTGATGGTAGGTTTGAATTCTAGCTTTCTAACGGAATGTGTTTATGCGTATCAAACCTCTCAGCTTAGCCGTGTTGCTTTCATGCTCACTGGCTTTCCACGTGCAAGCCGCGCAAGAGTCTCCTGTTTTGACCTACTCACAATCCGCTCAGTTAATTAAAGATACCTATGAATCGCGGCTCTACACACTGCCTGCGTTTCGTGAAGGGCATTTTGGCCTTCGAATGTATCGCCAAACCTTAGATGACAAATACCTTCCAGCCGTTTGGACTGACATGGCACAAGTCGCCAGTCGCCTTAACCATTTTGCCAGCGATGTCACCACGCAAGAACAGATCTTCCTCTATTCAGAAGAGCGCCTCGCGAATTACCACGACCAAGAAGATGAAAGAGGTCAGCGCCGCTATACCGTGACCAAGCACCAGCCAGAATATTTTTATTTAGGCGTGGATTTGCTAGGGGCAATGGCGAGAGCAGATGAATATGGCTTAAAACACAAGCAAGATAAGACCTTGAGAAGTGTCTTGCGCCGCTATGATTTCGCTCGATACGCCACTGATCCTGAGATGATTGAAGCATGGGCTGCGCAGTTAGCGAATCAGGTGTATTGGTTACGGCAACTTGGAGAGCAAGATGTGGTGGCTCAGTTTACCAAAGCCTTCCGTAGCACGTATCCTGATAGCCAAGACAAGAAGCTGTCGCCTCAGCAATACAGCAACAAAATTTATGGCATGACGCACATCATCTTTGGCGATTCTCAATACTACCAAAAGCAGGTGAATGAAGCGGATCATCAATGGATTTATGACTACTTTCGCGACAACATCGACACCATCATCCTGCGTTCAAAAGAAGACGTGATAGCGGAGGTTGGGATTACTTTCTTGTTGGCCGGTTTGGATGATGATCCGGTGGTTGATAAAACACGTCAGGCAATTCAAGGCGCCATCAATACCGAACAAGGCATGATTCCCTCTGTAGAAGGCGATTACGATCTAAAATACGGAGAACACCGCAACGTACTGGCGATTATGCTGCTTGATTGGCAAGGTGTGCATCAAGCACCGACAGTGAAAAACCAGCCTTACGCCTTTGAATCCCTGCCTTATGGTCTCATGCCAAAGAAGACTGAACAGTCGCGATAAACGAACAGCAACAGCAATCATTAAAAAGCAGAGTGATTAACTCTGCTTTTTGATCACTTGTTCGTAGCGTACTAAGCGAAAATCCTGAAACCCTTGCATGACACTTAATATCATCGGATTCTCAAAAAACTGCTCACTGGTTCCTGCATAAAACGTCACGCTGTGGCTGTAACAACACTTCTCTAAAAAGCAGTCTTCCATAAACTGATTCAAACTGTGGTCTCGGATCGGGAAGTAAACCGTCAAACCTTTACTGATTTCAGCAATATGGGAAAGCAATGCCGTTCGGATGGTTTTCGTGAGAAACACCACACTCACCAGATAAATCGCGTTCTGCTTTTGTTCATAAAGAATGTGCCCTACCAGCATTTTTTTGTAGTAGAAGCAAAATACCTTTGGTTGCGTGAGGTGCAGAGCGTCTAATGTATCCGTCACCGCACTGCCGTTTTGTCGATGATGTGACTCACAAATCAACTGTTTGTCATCTTCGTCCAGCTTTTCAAAAGCGACATGGCTACGATGAGTAATCTCATAATCGTACACAGTGCTTAAGTTCTGAAAGTTAACCGGGTGTTGCAATGCCTTCTTGACGCTTTTTAGCTCTTGCTCATCGTAATGATAAGGCTGCTGAAAGAAGTGAGCGATACCTAGGCGGCGTAACAATGTCGGTTCTATTCGCCCCCTTTCCCACTGACTGAGTGTGGCTTGATTCAAACTTGAAAACACACGATGAGCGGAAGAAAGTAACTCGGCCAAGGCATCTTGCGAATATTTAGATTTTTTCCTGAAATGTTTTAGTGCATCTGCAAAATGAGCGCGTTCAAACTGCATGCTCTCTCCTAGCCAACTTATTGTAATTTAGAATTTTATTTATCTTTATAAATTAGAATAGACAACAAATTGTCTTTTGGTAGAACCTTCTTTAGAAACCACCATGCCTATATTAGAAAGTGTTGGCTGTAACGCCTTCGGGGTAATTCTCGTGCAGAGGCGCAAGTTCACTTTCAAACCCGACACGACTGCCCCTTGGGATCACCACAAGTCCACCTTCGGTAATAAAGAATTGCTCACTGTCTTTTTCCGGTTTTTCACCAATCACCGTGCCCGGAGCGATATGAACATCTTCTTCGATGATTGCACGGGTAATCCGGCTATTCGCCCCAACTTGGCAGCGCCCCATAAGCACCGCTTCATGCAGGATACTGTTTCTGCCCAAGTCACAGTCAACACCAATTACTGAGCGGATAGAACAAGCCCCTTCAATGTTACATCCTGACGCGATGTAACTGTCTTTAATGCGCACTTTAATGCCGTCAATTTCATTGCGTTGACAAGGTCTATCTGACTGCGCTTTTTCACTTAACAGCGGCTCTGATTGAGATTTTTTCAAACGGTGGTTTTCCGTCAACAACATCATTTGTGCACGCCAATAGTCGTCAACGTTATTCAGTCCATGCCAGTACATTGGCGTTTGCTCTGAATAAAGAACTCCGAGATCAAACAGCTCAACCTTCACACGACGAGCCAATAAACTAACAATATCCTTAGTCAGATCATGCTGACCATCGAGCTTTTTCGCGTTGGTAAACAATCCCTTTACTAGCACTGGACGTTGGAAGAGATAGTTCTCTGTCAGCACCATGGCAAAGCCCGGCTTGTTTGGTATTTCTGCAGGATGTTCTGGTTGATGTTGAATACTCACAACTTGACGTTGAGCATCCAGTTCTACGACATGATATTTCGAGGCTTGCTCGATTGGAACCTGTACGACAACCAAAGTCAGTTCTGCTTTTTGGATTTGGTGGTATTGAAGTAACGAGGCAATGTAGTTGCGATGAATTTGCTCACCACCAACCAACAATACATGCTCATCGGTCGGGTGATTGATCGAATCAAGATTCTGCAACAACACATCGGTCCAATTTTGTTCCAATGCAGGTAAGAGCCGTGTTTGAGGATAAGTAGTTTGAGGATAAGTCGGTTCAAGCACTTCGATGCGTGCTTGATAGTTTTGCCACGCCTGTTCAATGTGAGTGTTTAACGCAGCACAATGAAAGCGGGTTAAGACCAGATTTCGTTTAACGCCAGCCTGAATCAGATTGCTCAAGGCAAAATCAATCAAACGATGAGATCCCGCAAACTGCGTGACCGATTTACAACATGTTTCTGTGAGAAGCCCTAGCCCTGTCCGCTCTCTATCGGCAAGCACCACCGATACGACTTTTGACGTCACGCTCTTCCTCCTTGTCATATTAACAAATTAGAAAGTAAGCCCAAACCGTACGGCAATACTATTCGATATAAGGAGCAAATGACTCAGAAATGAATAATACAGAGCGATGTACTCTTAAATATTTAACCAACCTCTCATTCGGTAGCCTAATAAAATAAAACCCACCAAATTGGCGGGTTTCATTAAAGTATTTTATGTGCTGGCATTCCTTTATAGCGAGATAAAGATACCCGCCAAACATGCACTCATTAGGTTAGCTAGCGTGCCTGCTGCTACCGCTTTCAGACCCATGTTCGCTACGTCTTTACGACGCTCTGGAGCCATCACACCGATAGAACCAAGTTGAATGGCAATAGAACCGATGTTCGCGAAACCACACAGCGCAAACGTGATGATCACTTGTGTGTGTTCAGTCAGCGTTGCTTTATGTTGTACGAAGTCGATGAATGCCACGAATTCGTTCATTACGATTTTCTGACCGATGTAAGAACCTGCCGCTAATACTTCGTGACCCGGAACACCAATCAACCAAGCAAGAGGAGCAAATAGGTAGCCAAAGATCGCTTGTAGCGTGATACCCGCAAAGCCGAACATTTCGCCTAGGTTTTCCAGACCGGTGTTCACCATCGCAATCACACTCACAAACGCGATCAGCATTGTACCTACCGCAACCGCGACTTTCATACCGCCCATCGCACCGCTTGCTAGCGCGTCGATCACGTTGCTTTCTTCTGATTTATCCAGCTCGATGTTGTTGTAATCGCTTGGTGTTTGACGCTCTGGCACAATGATTTTTGCCATCAACAAGCTACCTGGTGCTGCCATGAAGCTTGCTGCGATTAGGTATTTCAGCTCTACACCTAGACCTGCGTAACCACCTAGAACACTACCCGCTACTGAAGCCATACCACCCGCCATTACTGCGAACAGTTCTGAACGAGTCATGTTTTGCAAGAAAGGACGGATAAGAAGTGGCGATTCGCCTTGAGATAGGAAGATGTTACCTGTTGCAACAAGAGATTCAGCTTTGCTGGTACCCAAGAATTTTTGGATTGCACCGCCGATAAATTGAATTACTTTTTGCATGATGCCCAAGTAGTAAAGGGCAGAGATAAGAGCGCTGAAGAAGATGATGATAGGAAGAACGCGAACCGCGAAGATGAAGCCAGTAGAAGCAAGGTCACCAAAGAGGAATTTGATGCCTTCATCGGCAAAACTTAATAACCCTGCAACACCACTACTCAAACTCGCCAGTGCCGCTTGCCCCCATGGGAAATAGAGCACTAAAGCTGCAAAACCCATTTGAAGCAACAATGCTCGAGACACGGTTTTCCAATTGATTGAAGAACGGCTCTCTGACAGCAGGAACGCACAACCTAGTAGTGCAACAATACCAAATAGACTAAATAGAACACTCATGAATCGGACCTACTGAACGTTGAAAAAGAAAGGAGCGCCAAAAGCATTGGCAGAAGAAAGAGACAACGTATCGAGTGACCATGCACTCGCAGAGCCAGAGTGGAGGAAGAACGGATAGTTCGACATCTTATTTTTACCTTATACAAGCAATTGAACGTAGCTGGTCCGGTCCGTGGGGTCATTCACTGCTAGAGAGTTCGTAACTCATCTCGCTCCATGTGACGGCTTGTATGGGTAAGGGTCCTGAACAACGAACCCTAATTCCCGCTTAAACGGGTCGCAAGTATAGCCATCAAAACGAGAGTTTCATCACATTTATTTACGCAAACGTTCAAGCGTTCATAATTTGAGCAAAGATGCCTTTTTATGGTCATACTTGTAGGGAAAATAGGGGTATTAGGAGGGAAAGCTAGGATGAAATGGCTAAAAATGAACAATAAATGTTCAGTTGAACACCAAAGACCAAAAATGAGCAATTTTGCTCTCGCCAATCTATGGATTTTGGATATACAATTTGGAACGCTTCATTCCGAAGCCTCTGTGTATTCAGAGCATCATGATGCCGAGATGGTGAAATTGGTAGACACGCTAGCATGAGGTGCTAGTGCCTTTGGTGTGAGGGTTCGAGTCCCTCTCTCGGCACCATTCCTTTCTTTACAAAGAAATTTAGAGTGTAATGCAAAGTTCTAAGCAGGCAAAACAATCCGCGGACGCTAATCAATTACTTAGCGAACTTGCGGTGCACGCTTTATTACACCTGCACTTCAAAATCAACGCGTCATCGCGAATTATCCCCTTAAAAGAACGTAACGACCTGCTCCAGAAGTGGTTAAAACCGAAACTAAAAAGCAATCGCTACAAACTGATTAAAAAGCCATTAAAGTCTCTGACTCAACAGGCAAAAGGGGAAAATGGCAATTTAGAAGCCTTACTCGAACGTTGTGTAGGTGCCGATAAACCAGGAAACCCACAACCTCACCTCGACAGTTACCTACTGTTGATCAATGAAGTTGAGAAAAAACTGGGTACGACTGTACTACTTTCTCGTCCGGAAGATGTGGATCTTTCCCACGACCAACATGGTTGCTTGTTGTGTGTGTTGTCAGAGAACTTAAACCAACATTTCGACGACAATAACGCCTTAATTGCACCAATTTCGATGCTTTTCCGTGGGCCTATGAGCCAACGTTCGTTGTTCCTAGGTAGTATTTATGCGAACAACACCTTCAATTACGAAGTGTTGTATCAAGACGAGCAATTTGTGCGAATCACGCTAGAGTTAGCGTAATCGCAAACGGCAAAGATAAAAAAGGCTGCGAACACCGCAGCCTTTTGCTTTTCTAGAAACCCATCTTATTCAATATTATGAAAACGTGCAGTGAAGTGACGAAGCACTGGCGGCTCGTAATCAAAGGTTAACCCCTTCAACTCATGCGCTCGGTCCTTCAACTCAATGATAGCATCGGCGATGTAGTCCATATGGTCGTTGGTGTACACACGACGCGGAATGGTCAAACGCATCAACTCCAGCTCAGAGGCTTTCTGTTCACCGGTTTCCGGATCTCGACCAAGCAACAGTGAACCAATCTCTACCGCTCGAATCCCCGCCTCTAAGTACAAAGCATTACACAACACTTGTGCAGGGAATTGCTCTGGTGGGATATGAGGCAAAATCTTAGCCGCATCAACAAAGACGGCATGACCACCGGTTGGGTATTGGATTGGAATGCCACCTTCGCGCAGACGCTCACCCAAGTACTGAACTTGGCTAATGCGGTAGTGAAGGTAATCCTCATCAGCGCCTTCATACAGACCACGAGCCAAGGCTTCCATATCACGTCCAGCCATACCACCGTAAGTGACAAAACCTTCCATCGGAACGCATCGTGTTTGTACCGCTTGGAACAACTCTTGATGATCACGAATACAACACATACCACCAATGTTCACCATTGGGTCTTTCTTCGCAGACATAGTGAGCATATCGCCGTACTGGTACATCTCACGGATGATTTCCAGAATCGACTTGTTCTCGTAACCCGCTTCACGCTGCTTGATAAAGTAAGCGTTCTCGCAGTAGCGAGCTGAATCAATCACCACAGGGATGTCGTACTTGGTTGCGATTTCGTACACGCTGCGCATGTTTTCCATCGACACAGGCTGACCACCTGAACTGTTACACGTGACCGTGGTGATGATCGCACAGATGTTGTGAGAGCCATGTTCTTCAATCGTGGCCACCAGCTTATTAAGATCAAAGTTCCCCTTCCAGTCATATGGCGTGGTGGTGTCGAAAGCTTCTTCCGTCACTACGTTAATCGCTTTACCTCCATTGAGTTCAATGTGGCCCGCTGTAGTATCGAAGTGATAGTTAGAGATGAACACTGGAGTCTCACCTCCACGAACCTGACGCATGCGCTCAATCAAGGCTGGGAACAAGATTTGCTCGGCACCACGGCCTTGGTGCGCTGGCACAGTAAGCTTGTAGCCAAAGAAATGCTCTACTGCATCACACAAGTTGTAGTAGTTGCGACTCCCCGCGTAGGACTCATCACCCATCATGATGCCTGCCCACTGATTGTCACTCATAGCACCAGTGCCAGAGTCGGTCAGCAAGTCGATGTAAACATCATCACTGCGAAGAAGAAATGGGTTAAAACCTGCTTGTTTAAGGGCAATCTCTCTGTCAGCCAATGTTGTCATTTTGATTGGCTCAACCATTTTAATGCGGAACGGTTCTGGGATACGTTTCATTATTAATTTCCTTATACGCATTGCTTTGCGCGAATAAGCGCAATCTGCTTCAATTTCTTGATTTTTATTAGAAAAATAGAAAGGTTCAATGCGGGCGCATTGAGGAAATTAACGAAGAGAGATTTTACTGAGAAGGGACAAACCGTAATCGAGGTTATACCAGAACGACAGCACTAAACGGCTATCAAGAATATCCTTAATTCTCGTCATTCTCGTCCTCCTGATCTAAATAAAGTAAAGGTCAGTGACACTGCGCCGCTGACCTTTTCACTATAGAGCAAGATTTAAACAATTTTCAGTGAACCCGCCCTCATTTTTCATACCAATAAACTATAAAATTCCAAGTTTTTAAGGACTTATTGGCAACCAGTTGCAGGTGGAAACCTCAATATAACTAGGGCTACTTATTGCAAATCACCCTGCGGCACGGCGCTTGACTCTACGTTTTATATTCTGCTCTTTCACCATGTAATCAAACAACGGCGCAAACAAGTTAGCGAACAAAATGGCAAGCATGATGCCCTCTGGGTAAGCAGGGTTGAGCACTCGGATAAATATCGTCATCACACCAATCAAGATCCCGTAAGCCCATTTACCACCATTTGTGAAGGCAGCCGATACGGGGTCTGTCGCCATAAAGAAAGTACCGAACGCGACACCACCAATCACAAAGTGCCAATAGAAAGGCATAGAGAACATAGGATTCGTATTCGAACCAATCGCATTAAGCAATAACGACGTCACGGCTAAGCCAACAAAGACACCCGCAACAATCCGCCACGAAGCGATCTTCATAAAGATCAGCACCAAACCTGTGAGCGCAATCAACAAGGTCGAGACTTCCCCCATTGAACCCGGGAGGTTACCAACAAATGCGTCCATCCATGAGAGTGGTTGTCCCGTCATGTTATTCGTCAAAGCACTTTGACCACCTTCATACCATTGGCTCAGCGGTGTAGCGCCAGAGTAACCATCTGCCGCGACCCAAACGGCACCACCAGACATATTGGCTGGATAAGCAAAGTACAAGAATGCACGCCCTGCCAATGCAGGATTTAAGAAGTTACGCCCCGTGCCACCGAAGATCTCTTTCGCCACCACGATGCCAAAAGTGATACCCAGTGCGGCTTGCCACAACGGAATGGTAGGCGGGAGAATTAACGCAAACAGAATGGAGCTAACAAAGAAGCCTTCATTCACCTCGTGCTTGCGGACAATAGCAAACAGCACTTCCCAGAAGCCACCAACCACAAACACAGTCGCGTAGACAGGCAGAAAGTAGGTCGCACCGACCAGCATTTTACTCGCCCAACCCGCTTGGCTCGTCGCCTCTACTGAACCCCAAACCCAACTCAGCCCCCAAGAGGCATCGATGGCTTGTTGAGCGGCAGCTTGGTCAAGGCCGTACAGCAAAGCATCACTGGATTGCTGACCGATGTTATACATGCCCCAAAACATCGCAGGGAATACGGCCAACCACACCATGATCATGATGCGCTTCAAATCGATGCTGTCTCGAACATGGGTGACGCCGTGGTTCACTTTACCTGGCGTATAAAAAAGGGTTTCAACAGCTTCGAAGAGTGGGTAGAACTTGTGGTATTGGCCTCCCGGTTCAAACTTTGGTGAGACCTTTTCAAAATAATGCTTCAGACTCATAACGTCTCCTCCTCTAAAGATGTTACGAGCCGCTATCAAAAGCGATCGTTTTTAGCCTGTTTAACTCCCCCATTACGTATTTATCTGTTGGCACAGAAGACCTTGCTATTATGTAAACCGTGAAAGGCGTGCTTATACTCAATCAATAACAAAACAATGGAGTGGATTATGAAGTTAAGGATGATGTGGACCGCGATGATGTCGTTGGCCGCTTTTTCATTTGCAGGTAACGCATTGGCCGTAGACAAGCAAATGTCTCCTGGTTTGAAGAAGAAAATGCAAGCGATCTGCGGCTCAAAAGGTGGTGTCCCTGGAGGTTGGCAAGTGGCGAAAGTGACACCGGATGCCGAGCGCTCGCTCAGCATGATTCTGCATCAAATGAATGCGACGGATAAGCTAAAACAAATCAATGATGTCAGAACTCAAATCGTCGGCGGTACACACTATGCGATGGAGTTTGAGCTTAAAGATGGAGAAGTCTGGAACGCGATAGTTTTGCACAGTGCTCGCGGCGATTACATGATCGAGAGGCACGCCAAGAAGGGCGAACTCTGCCCTAAAGATGGCAACTCCTAATTCCCAGATTCAAATACAACAAAGGCGACAGTTACGTCGCCTTTGTTTTATGTCGAGATGACTTTCTTCACAAACTCTGCTTTGGCGTCTGTATATTTTTCGATGGTAATTTCAGTGTGCTCCACCAAAGAAAGCTTCAGAGCTAAGTACTCACGTCTAAGCTCAGCACTTTCATTTAATCTATCTCGAAATTGAATCCAGTCTCGCCACAACTGCCCTCGATACTGAGTAAGGTGCAGACAGTGTGTTTTGACTTGATAAGAATCATCGGTGAATTTCGCAAAGACAATTTCTTCTGGCTTTTCCACTTTCAAACGCAGAAAACCCACACCTTTAAGGGCATCGATCAGCTTTGGAGAAACATGAGGAAAGTGCTCAATACCTAACACCATATCGAGAATAGGTTTGGCAGGCATATCCAAAATGGCAGTACTGCCAATATGCTCGATTCTAGTTGGCGCAATCTCTGTTACTAACGCCAGTTCAGAGTGGCAACGTGCAAACTCCTGTCGCCATGCAGGGTCATGTTTAACGACGTCTACTTTGTGATTGGCTAAACCTAATTTCATCCATCCCTCTCCTGATAAACCCGAGTATCATAAAAAGGAAGTTACCCAACCACCAAAGTAAAAGCCAAACTTCCGGCACACCCGACACTAATAACCCAACAAAAAGAGTAATAATTTTTCTGGTGTACTTCTAGTTTGGCTTTTTACTGTTAAACCGTCTCGGTTTTCGCTTCTATCTTCTCATTCACTTTATCGCAAATGTATTCCCCAATTGGCATTGCAGATGTCGCTGCAGGTGAGGGGGCGTTGCAAACGTGCAGGCTTCTTGCGCTCTCGGCAAACAAAAAGTCATGAACCAAGGTTCCGTCGGATAACACTGCTTGCGCACGAATACCCGCAGGATATGGTTTGAGATCGTCGACCTTGATGCTAGGGCAATATTTGTTGACCAACTTGAGGTAGCCCGGCTTCCACCACGAGTTCTTAAACTCATCCAGTCCGGTTTTTAGATGCTTTTGTGTCACCTTCCAAAAGCCGGAGAAACTGAGCATTTGCATGGTATCTTGCAAGCTGAAGTTAACCTTGTCGTACCCTTCTCGCTTCCAGCCTTGCACCGCATTTGGACCGACGGTCACACTGCCATCAATCATGCGGGTCAGGTGGACGCCCAAGAATGGCAAGTCAGGGTCTGGAATTGGATAAATAAGATGATTCACCACTTGGTCGTGTTTGCTATCTAAGCGGTAGTATTCACCACGATAAGGGATGATTTGGAAATCGGTCGGAATAGACATCATCTTAGTCATGCGATCCGCCATCAAGCCGCTGCAAGTGACCAAGAACTTGGCATTGAGCTGCATAGTTTGACCGTCTGAAATGCAGGTCAATTGAACTTCTTCGTATTTCTCTTCGGCAGCCACCACTTTGGTTCTCAGGCTAATTTGACCGCCGAGCTTTTTGAACTCTTCCGCCATCTGCTCCGTGACCAAACGATAATCGACAATACTGGTGGTTTTGACATAAATCGCGCCCAAGCCTGTGATGTTTGGCTCAGCTAGCTTGAGTTGAACTTCATCGAGTAGCTTTACGTCGATGCCGTTGACATGGCAGCGCTCATAGAGGGCATTCATGCGTTCGACTTCTTGCTCATTGGTCGCAACCAGTAACTTGCCACAGTTCTCCACCGGAATATCGTGCTCGGCGCAGAACGAAATGGTTCGCTCTACCCCTCGCTTACAAAAATCGGCTTTTAAGCTGCCCGGTGCATAGTACACCCCAGCATGAATCACGCCGCTATTGTGTCCGGTTTGGTGCTTGGCAAAACCGGACTCTTTCTCAACCAATAAAATGGATTTGTCTGGGTGACGTTGCTGCAGTTGCCATGCCGTCGACACACCAACGATACCGCCGCCGACAATGATGTAGTCATAGACTGATTTCATACGACCTCTTATAAAACCGATAGTTGAGATTGTTTCAATTTGAACTTGCGACCACTGTAAATGAACACCGCGACAAATACCGCGCAGCTTGCCACACGAACCAACATTGGGATGTCGTGCCAAACCAGCAATGTACCCACCACTACCAACAAGAGACGCGTCAGAATGTTTAGAGGACCTTCCAAGTAACCTTCAATCGCACCAATCAATGCATAGGTTCCGATGATGGCGAAGAAGCCCACGGTAATTACCGACATTACATCCCAACTTACTAAGCCTGTGTAAGCAATCAGCAGCGGTACAAGATACAAACCTTTAGCGATTTTCCATGCCATCAAACCGGTACGCATTGGCGGTGTTTTAGCGATGGTTGCCGCAGCAAAGGCGGTCAAACACACTGGAGGCGTTACGTTACTGTCTTGCGATAACCAGAAGATGATGAGGTGAGCAGCCAGCAATGCCAAGCCTACCGCTTCCATACCCAAACTTTGCTCTAGTAGGGTTTCCATAAAGTCCGCAGGCACTAGCGCCACCATTTCTTTTGCGGTTTCCAACGCCATTGGTGCGTTAAGCAGTTCCAGCTTTTCTGGCGCCGCCAACATAAAGATGGCTTTTGCTTGTTCAGGCAATTGACCCGATACCATCAATTCAAGTAATTGGTTTTCAGCAATCAACTTGTAAAGCGCAGGGGCTGACAGTGTGCCCAACACAATATACGCCGCTGTAACAGGTAAACCCATACCCAAAACAAGAGAAGCGAGCGCAATCAGAACGATCATGATGAACAAGTCGCCATTCGCCCAACCGTCGATCATCAATGAGAAGGTGTTGCCGATGCCCGTTGTACTGATCACGTTGATCACCAAACCGATACCCACCAGCAATACCGCTGTTGTCGCCATGTTTTTCGCGCCTTGCGAAAGTGCTTCGATGATCGCTTTTGGTCCCATCTTATGATCTTTCGAGAACCAAGAAGCCACCACTACTGAAATGATCGATAAGCCAGCAGCGTAAGTTGGCGTAAAGCCTTGAACCAGCAAAGTAACCAATACCGCCAGCGGGATAAGGTTGTGCCAACCGCTGATCAACACTTTTAATAGAGATTCATCGCTGGTCGTGATTTTTTGAACGCCGCTGCGTTTGGCTTCGATACGCACAAAGAACGCAACAGACAAGAAATAGATAAGAGCAGGGATGAAAGACACCGCGATAATATCAACATAAGGAATTTGCGTGTAAGACGCCATGATGAAAGCACCCGCCCCCATCACTGGTGGCATCAACTGACCACCTGTCGACGCCGCAGCTTCAACCCCCGCCGCAAAGCGCGAAGGGAAACCTGCTTTTTGCATTAAAGGAATACTGATAACACCGGTGGAAACCGTATTTGCCACACTAGAGCCCGATACTGAGCCCATCAAACCGGAGCCAATCACTGCGATAAAACCCGGACCACCAATGATTTTGCCAGCCGCAGCACGTGCCACATTGATGATGTAATCACCGACACCAGAGCGCACAAGAAACGCACCAAACAGAATGAACATGAATACGAAAGTCCAACTGATGCGCGAGATAGAGCCAAACATGCCCTCAGAAGAATAAAAGCTGCGGTAGAGCAAGGTTTCCATGCTCAAACCCGGGAAGTGGAAAATGCCTGTCGCCCACTTACCCCAAAGCACAACGTAACTGAGACACACCACAATCAGCACTGGAATAAACCAGCCCATGGTGCGTCGAATCAGCTCAATAACAATCAGAATAGCCATGATGGCGAAGACCCAATCGCTGGTCACGAACTTCACACCGCGTTCATATAGCGCATCTTCGGCATAGGGAATGTAGAGCAAACACGCGACCGCGCCCATGGCAATCAACACATCGATGCCGAGTGCAATCTTACTCTGCTTGAGAGAGATATGAGCCGGATACCAAAGCGCACAAATCACCGCAAAGCCAGCAAAGTGGGTCGCGGAAATCCATAACTCTGGTAACGTCGATAAGGTATTAAACCAAATGTGCAAAGCAGACAACACCACGCCAAACACAGTGATTGTGGTGGTTACCCACGGAAAATCAGTGCGCGTGGGCAGCTCAAACTTCTGCAATTCCTTTTCTATTGAGTCGCTCATCTCATACTCCAAGCTCTGGCGGCTTTTTCCATCTTAGAAATCGGTAGGGATAAAATGCCCCGAGCCGAAACTCGGGGCCAAGTTAGCGTTATTTCGCCATTAGGTCTGATGGGATTTCGATGCCCATTTCTTTGTAGTAACGCGCTGCGCCTGGGTGAAGAGGCACTGGCAAACCAGCGATCGCTTTCTCAATCGCCATTGCTTTTGTTGCTTTGTGGATGCCTTGTAGGAAAGGCAGATTCTCGTAGATCGCTTTGGTTAGCTGGTAAACGTCTTCTTCCGAGATATCTTCACGAACTGCCAAGAAGTTTGGCTGTGCAATGGTGGTGATCGGCTTATCTAGGCCCGGGTACGTGTTCGCTGGGATCTCGTACTTCGTCCATAGGTTGTAATTGCCGTTCGCCTCTTTGATTTGTTCGTCAGTAAACGAAAGAATTGAAATGTCTTTACCCAGCGCAGCAAAAGCTTGAGTAACCGCACCAACAGGTACGCCTGCAGGCGTGTTCATGCCGTCAATGGTGCCGTTTTGAAGTGCGCTCGCACTGCCGCCATAGCCCATGTACGCAAGATTGAATTTATCAGGGTCTACCTTCAGACCTTTCATGATTTGGCGACCAGAGTTCTCAGTACCTGAGTTCTTCTTACCGATAGAGAACTTCTTGCCATCTAGGTTGTTCAGGTCAGTCACTGTGCCCGTTTTTGCTAGATCCGAGCGAACAATAAAGTGCTCAACGTTTTGCCACAGCATAGAGACCGAACGCAGCTGCTCTTGGCGACCGCTCTTCTCATAAGGACCTTCACCAGACCAAGCCCACGCACCGTAAAGACCTTGTAGAATCGCGAACTGTGCTTCATTTTCGTTCAGCAGTTTGACGTTTTCACCAGAGCCCGCAGAGCTGATTGCAGAAAGGGAGAAGTGGTGCTTTGGTGCCAATTTCACTTTGCTTAACGTCGCCAACGCTACGCCCACAGGGTAGTAAGTACCACCTGTCGATGCCGTTGCAAGAATGTAGCTACGATCTTCTGCCGCAGCGTTAGCAGCAATACCAAAAGAAGTCACAGCGACAGCCAAAGCTTTTACCAGCTTATTCATTTTCATTATTACTCTCCGTGTAGTCGTTTCACGATTGGGGATTTACATCATGTTAAATCTTTATTAACAACACATTCCCTAGAGCAATTGAAATGCCAACTTTTAACCCTTTGTATTTATTGAACTAAGTGCTGAAAGACATCAAAAATGAGCAAAATCATGCTGATTTGATAGCAAAGTAATGAGCAAGATCTTGCTCATTGAAGAGAAGAAGGTTGCACGCCTAGATCGCAAAAGGTTAATAAAATGTGATCAAGACAAAATAAATGCACGATTCACTAATAAGCAATATTTTGCCGATGCAATTTTGGATTGAACTGCAACTAATGAGTGTCTTAACAATAAGAAGAAAAAGCGCATCATTCTAAACTGCTCACTTTATCAGCGGAGGTTTATAGCCTAAACGACTACAAATAGCACAAAAATATAGCAAAACAAGCCATGTTACAGAAATGAAAAGTCATTTATTCTGATTTTGAATTTAAAAGCAGTTCGATCCACCAGTTCAGAAACAAACATTGACCGTATCAACTTATTTTCTACTTCGGGGTTGTGCCAATAGCCCTATGTTCGTTAGGGTAACAACACACCAAGGCAAACGTATTCCTTGGTATTTTTTCGTCATTAAGGATCACCCATGTCAGCAACTGCGCAATTACAATTCGCTTTAAAACGCCCATCTGGCGTTGCTGCTGCGATCCTCCTGCTCTCTCTGAAACTGATTCAGAGCTGACAGGCTATATCTAAACTTTCTGTCAGCTTGAGAAGAAGCTGACGGGAACACCACATACTCCTCCCATTCCTTTCAGTTTCTTCCAAGCGAAACATAAGAGGAATAACAATGTTAAGCGCACGCAATATCGCCGCTTTGGGCTTCATGACTTTCGCCATGTATTTAGGCGCGGGTAACCTGATCTTCCCTCCATTTTTGGGTTATCAAGCAGGTGAAAACTTTCTGAGCGGGATGTCTGGCTTCCTCTTAACGGGCGTAGGTCTGCCTGCGATGGCACTGGTGATGGTGGCTATCGTAAACGGTTCAGACAAACTAACCGCCGCCCTACCTAAACCTTTAGCGACCAGTTTTTGGGTGATGGTATTTATTGTGATTGGCCCTGCGTTCGTGATCCCACGTGCGATTACCGTCGCTTACCAATTCAGCTTTGCGCCAATGTTTGGTGATGCCGCTTTGGTTCCTTTCACTATTGCCTTCTGTGCTATCACCATTCTATTTGCCCTATATCCGGGTAAGTTGGTCGACAACCTAGGTAAGATCTTAACGCCTGCATTAATGGGTATCTTAATCATTATGTCTGTGACGGCTTTGGTTTCTCCTGCAGGTGAGCTAACTGCCGCAACAGGACCATACGTATCTGGCGCATTTGCTGAAGGCTTGACCCAAGGCTACATGACCATGGATGCGCTAGGTTCTATCGGTTTTGGTTGGATCATCTTCCGCGCGATTCGCAGCATGGGTGTGGATTGCCCGAAAGCCACCGCAAAATACACGCTAATTGCAGCTTTGATGTACGCGGTTGCCATGGCGTTTGTTTACATCTCATTGGCTTACATTGGCTCGACAAGCTCATACTTGGGTTCTGAGTTCAGCAATGGTGGCGACATTTTAACGGCATTCACCTTCAGCCACTTCGGCGCATTTGGCTCACTATTACTAGGTGCCGTGATGGTATTGGCGTGTTTGACTACTGCTATCGGCGTAACTACAGCAGGCAGTGAGTTTTACGACAACACTTTCAGCAAAGTGAACTACAAAGGCTGCGTTATCACGACAATGGTATTGGCTGGTTTGATCGCCAACGTAGGTCTGGAGCAACTATTGGCTATCACATTACCAGCGGTTGTGGCGCTTCACCCAGTAGCGATTGCGTTGATGATCATGGCACCTGTGCGCAACAAGATGTCGCAAATCATGGTCGTCGCGACGGCGTTCACAGCTCTAACGTTTGGTTGTATTGATGCGCTGCACATCCTAGGTTACATGCCAGAAGCCGCAAACCAATGGTTAGACAGCAACATGCCGCTGTACCACTACTTTGCAAGCTGGATTGTTCCAACGATTTCGATGGTGATTGTGGGTGTAATTGCAACCAAACCAAAAGCGCAGTTGACGGTTGCCGAATCTACAAATTAAGACATATTCCAGACCGAAGCCCACCAAGTGTGGGCTTGTTCCATTAATCACCAAAAGTATCAGCTATCCGAGACATCTGGCATTAATTGCTCTACTATAAGTCGTGTTTATATTTAATAAACTTATGATTTATAAAATATAAGATGGGCGGCTAGGATGGCGACATGGACAACTTCTCTTTAGATATAAGAACTCTCAACTTCATCATTATACTTTTCTCTTGTATCTACTCAGTCGGATTGCTTTTTACCCAATACCAACAGCGCAAAATTCCTGGGTTAACCTGTTTTGCTATCTCATTGTTATTCATTGGAGGTGGGCCTTTACTCCTGAGTTTTCGGGACAGCGCTTCCGACTGGCTCACCGTTGTCGCTTCTAATACTACGTTGCTCATTGGCTTTCTGCTGGCACTTTATGGTGTTTGTATCTTCCGCGCTTTTACACTTAGGATCGCTTACGGTTTTACTGCTGTGCTGCCTATTGTTGTCGCTCTCACTTACTACTTCACTTTCCATGTGCCCTCTATTCGTATCCGTATTCTGGTGATCAGCGTGTACTTATCTGCAGTAACATTTGCAAGTGGCTGGGCGATGATGAAAGGCGACAATCAAGACGATAAATGGCCAATGATCGGCATGGCTGCTTCGCTAATTGGATATGGCGCGTTTATGGCCGTGCGAGTCGTTTGGTCTTATTTTGGTTCAGAATTATCGAGCTTTATGTCTGCAGGACTGATCCATCAGCTCACCTTCCTATTTAGCATCTGCCTTGTCGTCTCAATGAGCTTTTGCATGCTTTGGCTAATCAACGCTCGTTTATTAATTTCGATTGAAAACCTTTCGATTCAGGATGCGCTGACTGGATTACTTAATCGCAGAGCCATGGAAAAGGTTATACCGAAGATGGTGCAGCGAGTAATCGACAAACACGAAAGCTTAAGCATCATCATGACTGACATCGATAACTTTAAACACATTAACGACGCATGTGGACACTTAGCTGGAGATGAGACGATTGTAAGAGTGGCAAACATTATGACCCGTTACCTTCCTCAACAAGCGCAAGCCATTCGCTTTGGAGGCGACGAGTTTATGGTTGTACTTCCAAAACACACAGCCCAACAAGCGGCAGAGTATGCTGAGAAAGTTCGCAGTTGGGTAAGAACAGAGCCATGCTGCGCCGCAAGCAACACACCTGTGACCATGAGTTTTGGTGTCGCTCAGATGAAACCGGACGAAACACTTCACGATGTAATTTCTCGCTCCGACCACGCGTTGTATCGCTCTAAAGAGTATGGTCGCGACCGCGTGACTGTCCTCTCCGAGCAAGGCGAAGAGCTGACGTTTTCTTCCTTCAAAGAGAGCGCATAAAGCAGAACCCGTAGTTGATTCAGTTAGGTGTAATCAGAGCGATTCAAACCAAATTTCTGCATCTTTTGGTTGAGGGTTCGGCGCGGTAAATCTAACTCGACCATCACATCCGTAATTCGTCCTTGATGTCGAACTAGCGAGTCATGCAGCACCTTGCGTTCAAAATTGTGGAGCTGAATCGCCAACGGAACGCCTGCTTGTGTCTCTTCGGTTGTAGAAGATGGTCGACTGGAGAGAATTTCCATCACGGAGACGGTTTCATCCAGTGCAAAACGCATCGCGACATTCCTCAGCTCACGCACGTTCCCGGGCCAAGCGTAAGCAAGAATGGCTTTTCTATCAGCTTCACTCAGTGGACGACTCTCAGGGTTACTTTTCAGAGCAAAGTGTTCGAACAAGATCAACGCATCTTCTTTTCGTTCACGTAGCGGTGGCAAATAGATCTGCGCCACATTGAGTCGATAATACAAATCCTGACGAAACTCATCATGATCATTGAGATCTTCTTTCGCGGCGGCGATCACTCTCAAATCAACTGAGATCTGTTGATTGCCTCCAACGCGCTCAACTGTATGTTCCTGTAATGAACGCAACACTTTCACTTGCATGGACAGCGGCATACTCTCGATTTCATCAAAGAATAAAGTGCCTTTATCCGCGTATTCCAATTTACCAATGCGCTTTTTACCCGCTCCGGTAAAGGCTCCAGCTTCGTGCCCAAACAGCTCACTTTCAAACAGGTTCTCGGGAATCGCGCCACAGTTGATTGGCACAAAGTGATGGGTTCTCCGTTGGCTTTCATTATGCAAGCTCGTCGCCACCAGCTCTTTACCACAACCTGTTTCACCGTAAATGATCACATTGGTATCAATGCGCGCTAACTTGGCAACCTGTTCTCTAAGCTGCTGCATCACTCGGCTTCGCCCAATCAACACTTCTTCTAAGCCGCTAACGCTAGATAGGTACTCTTGGCGATCTTGGGTAGAAGTTTGTGCGCGATAGCTTTCTACCGCTTCGGTCACTCGTTGGGATAAACGCTCTGGTTGGAAAGGTTTCTCGATAAAATCGAACGCACCGTTTTGTAACGCCCCTACCGCCATATCGACGTCACCATGTCCGGTGATCAAGATAACTGGCGTTGGAATGTGATTGGCAATCAGGCTTTCTAGTATCGACAAACCATCGGTGTCTGGTAGGCGAACATCACTGACAATCGCATCAAATTCTTGGCTAAGAATGGCCGCTTTGCCCTCTTCGCCTAAACTGAATGCGGTCACGTCAAACCCCGCCAGTTGCAGCCATTGGCTGGTCGCCTGACGAACTATGTCATCGTCTTCGATAAGTGCAATTTTAGGGGTGTCGTCAAAAGCCATGAGTTACTGCCTGCTTTATGGGGTGGGAAAGAAATCGATCTTTATTAACGGTAGCAAAAACCACTGAGGAGAAAAGGAGCTAGATCTCACTTCTTGCTTACAAGTCTTTAACATCCAACCAGTTAGGCGCACTCTTTAATGACTGTTGGTGAGAACACATTAGCTGAATGGAGTCGGTATGCAGCGCAAAAGGAATGGCAAAACATGGCTTGTGGTCGCAATTGCGGCAGTGCTGATGTTGTCTTGCTATAGCGCCAGCAGAGAGGTTGCCCGTCAGTGGTTGAGTGTACAAACTCAAACCGAAGCTCAACAAAAACTACTCGACTATATTGGTGAAGTTCGCCGTGCACTCAAACGCTTCTACCACTTACCTTACCTCGTCACCAATAACCCAGAAACCATCGCGTTTGTGAAAGGGAATCTGACTTATTACGAACCGTTGCAAACCCAACTGACTCAACTAGATAAAGCCGCCAATACGGAAGGTTGGCTAATCCTGTCTAACTCTGGCGAAGTATTGGTCTCGAGTTTGATCGAAGAGCGCTTTAGCCTGTCTGACCGAAAAGCCATTGTGGAACAAATTCACAATCAAGGCGGCGGTGTTTCCTTAGTAAACAAAACCAAAGGTTCGAGTCCGTTGTACTATCTCGCAGCCCCTATCTACGACGGTCTGGATATCGCAGGCATTGTCGTGGTACAAATCAACCTCAGCTTATTAACCGAACAGACCATTACCAGCCAAGACATCATTACGTTGCAAAATCGTCAGCAACGCTTTTTCCTATCAAGTAGCTCGCTTTATAACGCTGACTGGTTTAACGAACCGAACAACACCGTTCAGTTAGAAACGCAGCGCTTATACGACAACACCAATATCAGTGTGTGGACGCTCAACCAGCAACGCTATTTTGCGCACACCGTTAAATTGGATGATTTGAATTGGTACGTCAGCTACCTCACCCCTTCTAAGCCGATTCAACAAACCATCAATGTGATTGGTTGGAGCGTAGCAGCGCTGTTCTTGTTGGTTGTATTACTCGTCATCATTGGTCTACAACGTCGCCAAAAGCACATCAACCAACAACGAATTCAAGCCCTGTTGGAAGAGTCCCAACGCCGCTTGAAACAGATGATCAATAAGACCCACGTTGGTTTGCTATTGATTGATGAACAAGGGCAACTGTTCGATCTCAACCCAATGGCGAAGCGTTTGTTCTGTTTACCAGAAAGCGTCAATCGACATGCTTTTGCTTGGGAGTTATTCGATGCAGGCAATCCCAATTCCACCACACTCAAGTTGCTTAAGGATTTACCTAAACATAAAGAGCTCGCAGAGATCAGTACGGTCGAAACCATTGCCAGACGCAGTGACGGTAGCGTCTTCCCTGTCTTGTTCTCACTGACCAGTTTCCCTTGGCATGGCGAGCAGTATTTCCTTGCGACGATCATCGACATCAGTAAGCGGAAAAAAGCCGAGCAATCACTGCAACAGGTCAACCAAGAACTGGCGCAACGGGTAGAAGAGCGTACTCAAGCGCTAAAAGAAGCGCAAAGCCAGTTAATTGAATCGAGCAAAATGGCCGCCTTGGGTCGCATGTCGAGCGCGATCACTCATGAGCTCAATCAGCCACTGACAGGCTTGCGTACCCTGCTCACAACAAACGAACTGTTAGCAGAACGTGGCGAAACCGAGATGATGAAAGCCAACAACGTATTGGTGCAGAAGCTGATTGATCGCATGGCAAGCATGACTAGCCAATTAAAGACGTTCGCCTATAACAAACCAGAAAGCCTACAAGCGATTTCTCTTACCTCCGCACTCGAAGAAACCTTACGCGTTTATCAATCCCAATTAGACAAGGTGGATGTACGTGTTCGAGTTCCTCATGACTTACCTAACATCATGGGTGAAGAACAACGACTGCTTCAGGTGCTCGGTAATCTTGTCTCGAATGCGCTAGACGCAATGAACAATACCACCAACCCGCAGCTCAACTTGATCGTCAATCCAACCGGCAATCGGGTCGAACTGATCGTCAGTGATAATGGCTGCGGCGTGTCGGATGAGATGCTTGAATCCATGTTCGAGCCCTTCCAAACCTCAAAGAAAATTGGTGAAGGCTTAGGGCTGGGTTTAGCAATTACGGCCAACAATATGCGTGATATGAACGGACAAATTACCGTGCATAGGAATGAACAAAATGGGCTGACTTTCACTTTATTGTTCAAATCAGCCTAAGGTGATGTTGATTACAAAACCATCATTAGAACTAGGCATCCCCGCTGTTTGAGAAAAACACGATCTCGATACAAGAATCCCTCCTTGACCTACACTATTCTCAAGCAAATAAAACGAATAACTTCCGAACGATAAAGAGTGAGAAACATGATTAAGTTTCCTGAACATTTTCTTTGGGGCGGTGCCATTGCTGCAAACCAAGTAGAAGGGTCGTACAACCTTGGGGGTAAAGGGTTATCGACATCAGACATGCTGCCAAACGGTATTTTGAGTCCGCATCAAACCCGTGAAGAGCGTACGCCGGGTATCAAAGACGTGGCGATCGACTTCTACAATCGCTACCCAGAAGACATTGCGCTATTTAAAGAGATGGGCTTTAACTGTCTGCGCCTATCTTTGGCTTGGAGCCGCATCTTCCCGAACGGAGACGAGCTAGAACCTAACGAAGAAGGTTTGGCGTTCTACGATAAAATCTTTGACGAACTTGCCGAGCACGACATCCAACCTTTCGTGACTTTATCTCACTACGAAATGCCTTACGCACTGGTCGAGAACTACGGCGGTTGGGGCGATCGTCGCGTCATCGAATTCTTCGAACGTTATGCTCGAACTGTGCTGGAGCGCTACAAAGACAAAGTAAAACTGTGGCTAACCTTCAACGAAATCAACATGTCTCTACACGCACCATTTACTGGTGTTGGTTTGCAAGAAGACGCCAGTGAACAAGAGATTTACCAAGCGATTCACCACCAGCTGGTCGCAAACGCCAAAGCGGTGAAACTGTGTCAGCAAATCGTACTAAACGGCAAGATTGGTAACATGCTGCTTGGCGCAATCAACTATCCATACACCTGTAACCCTGATGACGTGCTTGCTGCAATGCACGAAAACAACAAATGGTTGTTCTTTGGTGATGTACAAACACGTGGTCAGTACCCTGGCTACATGAAGCGTTACTTCCGCGAAAACGGCATTGAAATTCAGATGGAAGCAGGCGATTTAGAAGAGATCGCATCGGCAAGTGTCGATTTCATCTCATTCAGCTACTACGCAAGTGGCTGTGCGAGCGCGGATCCGAAACAGAAAGAAGTGGGTAACATTGTCGATAGCGTACCAAACCCATATCTTGAGAAGAGCCAATGGGGCTGGCTGATCGATCCAAAAGGCCTTCGCGTTCTGCTGAACTTCCTACACGATCGCTACCAAAAGCCACTGTTCGTCGTAGAAAACGGCCTAGGTGCGCGTGATGAAATCGATGAAAACGGTGAGATTCAAGATGATTACCGCATCGCTTACTTGAACGACCATCTTGTACAAGCACATGAAGCAATTTTGGATGGCGTTGAGCTGATGGGCTTCACCAGTTGGGGACCAATCGATTTGGTCGCGAACTCAACCGCTGAAATGAGCAAACGTTACGGTTACATCTACGTTGATCGCCACAACGATGGTCAAGGTACGTTAGAACGTAAACGTAAGAAGAGCTTCTTCTGGTATCAAGATGTGATTCGCACTGCGGGCGGCTCGCTCAAAAGCTAAGTTACTTGTCTAGATATAAAGTGCATGTGTATTTAGATAGAAAAAACAAAGCCCTGCAAACGCAGGGCTTTTCTTATTCCCGATATTCAGTCGTATGACCTATTGGTTAAACACCAATTTCACCACCGTCTTCACGGCGAATAACCACCGTCGCGGCACGTGGACGCAGTGTCATCCCCGCAGGTGTTTCTTCTGCTGCATTGTCGCTGTAAGGCCAGTTGCCTGGGTGCTGAATGTTCACGAACAGAGACTTGTAGTCTGGGCTAATGGTAAAGCCCGTCACTTCACAGCCGTTAGGGCCAACAAAGAAACGTTTCAACTCAGCTTGGTTTTCTGCACCGATCACTTCTTGTGTGCCGTTTTCATCCGTCAGCTTAGAAGGTACAACCGCAAGCATTTGGTCATTGGTGTAAGACGTCACTTCGTCTGCACCGTTGTCTGTTTGAATCCACAGAATACCGCGAGGGTCAAACGCTAAGCCGTCTGGGCTCGCAAACTGGTTAAGCTCGGTCAAGCTCGAACGGTTAGTGTCCGCATCACCGTTTGCTGGAGAACCAAACACGAAGATATCCCAAGTGAAGTCTGTTGCTGCTTCGCCTTCATCCCAACGGATTACGTGACCAAACTTGTTGTTCAAACGTGGATTTGCTGGGTTAGTTTCCTCTGTACGCTTAGTGTTATTCGTTAACGTCAGGTAAACCGAGCCTGTGAATGGGTCAACGGTACACCACTCAGGGCGATCCATTGGCGTCGCACCAACAAGGTCGGCAGCGCCAGCCGTGTTCAGGATGATTTCTGCTAGAGAATTGAAGCTATCTGCCAAAGTGCCACCAGAAACTGTCGTGCTGTCTAGTGTCAATGGTAGCCAAGTACCAGAGCTGTCTTCGTTGAAGCGCGCCACATACAGTGTGCCTTCATCCATGTACTTGTCACCCATCGCCAAGCGGTTATCAGGGTTAGCATCCGCAGGATCCCACACTGCCGCAGATTCAAATTTGTAAAGGTACTCAAAGCGAGAATCGTGACCAGAGTAAAATACTACTGGTTTGCCTTCTTCAAGCTTGCCGAATGTACAGCCTTCATGACGGAAGCGGCCTAGTGCAGTACGCTTCTTCGCACGCGAGTTTTGCGTGTAAGGGTCGATTTCAACAATGTAACCATGGCCGTTCGCCTCGTTACGGTAATCATCCAATGCGCTTGCGCCTGTTGGTTCTACATTGAATCGCGTGAATTCGTCTAAACGCTCTTCGGCATTACCCGCTAACGTTTCCCATAGGTAACGAGTGCTTGTGTCATCAACACCAATACGATCTTGTTCTTCAGTACGAACGCCAGCGTTAACGAAGTAACCCGGCCAGTTTTCTTCACACGTTAGGTAAGTCCCCCAAGGCGTGAAACCATTACCACAGTTGTTCAGTGTGCCGCGCGCTTGGCTGCCATCTTGTGAGAAGCGAGTCACGGTCAATTCTGTATTCGCGACAGGCCCAGAAAGGTCCATGACTGTCGCGCCAGTGTAACGGCGGTTTAGTGGATCGGTATCGACTAACTTCCACATGTTGTCTTCAAGTTGAACGCGAACCACAGACACACCATGTGCGTTAATTTCTTTACGAACTTCGTCGACGATAGTACGCACACCGCCCACAGCTGTCGGACCGCTTGGATGCAGAGCTGCGGTATCAATGTACTCGTGGTTGATACACAACAAGCCGTCAGTGTCGCTGTCGTTTAGCGAGAAAAAGTGCATGCCGTCGTGGTGCATACCCAATGCATTCAGCTGGTCGGTACTCGTGTTGCTGCCGTCGTCTTTCCAAGCGTTACCTTGTGCGTTAAGAGGCGTACCCCATGGCACCAATACTTGTGCGACGTAACCTTGCGGAATCGATACTGCATCCGTCAGTGAGCCCGGAATCGAATCAAAATTGAGGACTGCACTTGAAACGCCAGAGCCGCCACCAGCAGAAGTGCCTGAACTAGAAGAGTTGCACCCAGATAGACCAAATGCGCCAAAAGCGGTCATCGCACTGATACCTAGGCCACCTTTCAGGATACTGCGTCGAGATAGGCTCGCTTCCAGTACTTCTTCAAAAGGCTTGTTATTACTCTGGTTGTAACGCGTCGCGTCGAAGGTTTCCTTACTCATGGTGTTGCTTTCCCAGTGTTAGGTTGAATTATAGGTTTGTAAATCATTGAGCGAGGGGAAGTTTGGAAGAGAAAAGTGACAGAACTAGTCTATCTTTATGAACTTTGTGTTTAGAAAATGTTATAAAGCACCCATCTATTCTATGTACTCCCGATTTTACTTGGGCTAAGCCAGATTTGGGGGTATAAGGTGTACTCAAATCATCCACGAGAGATAATCATGAAACTAGATAAAATCGATAACAAAAATCGTCGTCTGCGTAAGAAGCTATTCCTAGGTGAATTCGCGATCCTAGGCTTTGAAATCAGCTGTGAAACAGACATCAACGACTTCGACCGTTACGATGCATTCGTTGATGAGTTTATCGACTACATTGATGGCCTAAACCTATGCTTTGGTGGCGGCGGTCTAGAGCTGTTTGAAGGCTTCCTATGTTCAACAGAGCGTTACGAAAGCGCAACTGAAGAACAAAAAGCACAGGTTCTAGCTTGGCTACAAGCTCGCCCAGAAGTAAGCAGCGCAAAAGCTGGCGAATTGGTTGACGCAAACTACCTGTAATTACACAATCACTCTGTAATAAACAGAGTTGAGCAGGTAATGAGAAAGCTGGTCTTCGGACTGGCTTTTTTGCATTTACGGCGATGGTTTTGTGCTGAAATGTTGAATCTAGAAAGAGTTGAGTGTTTGGTTGTTCTGGAAGCTTTGTTCAGAAAAGCAGGAAGTTTAGAGTCTTGGAAAGTATGGATGTGCTAGATAATTTTAGAGCTGGCATTTTATGGAAGGTTATCCGTCCATTGCCAGCTCAGTGCCATTGAGTATGGTTTACTATGCTTTTTTAGCAGTCTCAGTCTTTGTGTCTTTCCAGTATTGGATACGAACACGATGTAGCTGAGCTCTTCTCATCTTTTTCATAGCAATCTCCCTCATCTATATAGGTAACGCTCATCTTGAGCTTATTGTCTAAGGTTGTATTCCTCTTCAATCTATCGAGGAACGAATCAATTAACAGTGACTAATTTCACAACATAATGATAAAAGTAGAAGCGTTGCAGTCATTTTTTGACCAGTAAACCTGCTTTTATCTTGTTGATACGGTCAACTTACTCATCACTTATGACAGAAATATGGCAATCAAGTTCCCTATTTAACCTGTCATCGAATCTTAATAACGATTCTTAGATAACCTAGCAAATAATATACCAGTTGCACATAAATTCCAGTTTAGTGCACAACAAAAGTACGCACATGCTCAAACTAAGGTTGGATTCGCTGCTGGTAATGCTGTCGGTAATCTCTCGGAGTCAGCCCCTTGTAGGTCTTGAAATGGCGATTAAACAAAGCTTGATTGCGATAGCCTACTCGTTCAAACACGATTCCTATTGGTAACTCAGTCGATTGCAACAAATCCGCGGCATGGTTGATTCTTAGCTTCATCAAGCGTTGGCTAAAGGGCTCTTTAAAGTGCTTTTGAAACAACCGTGTGACCGCACTTTCACTCAACGACAAGTAATTGGCTAAATCGGCCAATGTCACCTTGTTGGCAAAATGCTGCTCAAGATACGCATTCACACTTGCGACGCGCTCTCTTTCTTGTTGCTCGTGTTCACTCATCGAAAGGTATGAGTGGGTCATCAAGGTTTTCGCCGCTTCGTCATGGGCAACCAAAGATAAGATATGAATGAATCTCGACAATTGCTCCATCGCGGGCACTTTCATCAACTCTTGCAGAAGATCCACGACTTGCTGTGCCGTTCGCTCCGAGAACACTACTCCCTTATTTGCGGCTTTCAACAACGGGTCTAGCTTGCGTAACTCAGTACAATAGAACATTAGGTTCGCGATCCACTCACGCTTAAACCAAATAACATGAGTCTCGCAGTTGCTTTCTACCGACGTGGAGTGAATAGAGTGAGGCACACCCGGCGCAATTAACAGCATTTGGTTGTGGGTCACCTCTAGCTCGTGATGCCCAATGTGCAAAGTCCCCGTAAAGTGACGGTGGATGACCAACTCAAAAACGTCATCGTGAAAATGAAAATCGTATTCTTTCGCTGGTTCATCAATACGACGGTAGCGCCAAGAAAAACCAGGCCTTTGCGGTACTTTTTCGATGTGCGCCATTTGATACCCCACAAGATAGTATTGTTTCACGCGCAAATAATATCAGTATTACCGACATATTCTTCATCACGCCTCAATAGTATTGATATTGAGCGGCATACTATCAACTGAGCCTCATCACGCTCCTTATTCTTCTCTTGTAAAGACAAGCTAACTAAGGAGCTTTTATGAGTAACTTTAAGACCAAGCTGCGCCAGATCATGCAAAAAACTCGTGATGAGTGGGCTGCGTTTGCGATAAAGGAAATGGGAATTTCATCTAAAGCCATCGCCAAATCTTATGGCTACAAGTCGAGTTGTGATCTTGAGCAAACTCTTAAACAAGACGAAAAAGACGCCGATTCGTACATTCGCTCGTCACCTTGTGCGAGATCTCTCACAAGCGATGTAAGCAAAACGACCATTTTTGACTAAGAACAAATCGAACAACAAACCTAACTAGCTGAAAATTAATAATTATCCTTTTTTAAGCAATATTCGCTGCCAAAGTTTTTTTACCTAGCTGATTGAGAGTAACCAGCAAAACAACAATACTAAGTGTGTCGACAGGATGTTGGCGGGAACAGGAAAAAAGCCTAAAGGATTGGGTATCTTCAGGATGAAGATTTGATAGCTTAGGATGAGTTGTCAGCAAGGATGTAGTTAAGCTCTAGGATAGAGTTCGCCCGTCAGGATGATAGGCAAGAATGGACACCGCTAGGAAGGCGATGAACAAGGAACTCGGTTAAAGGACTTAGCCACAATCAAGGATAGATGCAGGGAGCACCTATTAGTAGCCGGATTGCTGCGAAAAAGAATAAGCCCCGTCTGGGAAACCAGGCGGGGTTTTATTTTGCCTGTCATTTACCATCCTCCTCTGCGTTATTCCACGCATCATGCTATTATTTCTACACTTTCTCTCGAAACGCTTTCTTTAATAAACGCTGAGCAAACAACGTCCTATGCTTAATCCAGTTTGGTTACACACATTCAAAACTCTTGTCGAAGTCGGCCACTTCACCCAGACAGCAGAAAAGCTCTATATGACCCAGCCCGGTGTCAGTCAGCACATCAAAAAGTTAGAGCAAGCTTGTCAGCACCCATTGATTAAGCGCGAGAACAAAAGCTTTGAACTGACAGAGCAAGGCCGAATGGTGTATGCCTACGCGTTAGAGTTGGAAGAGAAAGAGAAAAACTTACTGGAAGATCTAAGCTTCGATGATCCCTTTGCAGGTCATTGCAAGCTAGCTTGTTCCGGAGCACTTGCCTTGATGCTGTTTGATCCACTGCTTGAAAAACAAACCCAGCATCGCGGACTATCGATTCACTTGGAAGCGGCGCCGAATCAGTCGATTCTAAATGGAGTTGCTGATGGCCGTATTGATATGGGCATCGTGACTTACTCTCCCAATAAGAGTGTTTTCCAAAGTGAACAAATTGGCAGAGAAGCGCTGTGTTTGATCTTACCAAAGTCCTATCATGGAAAAACGTTAACGCCTGAACTGCTTCGAAGTTGCGGCGTGATTGGTCACCCGGATGCTGAGCATTATATGACGTTGTTTTTCGATCAATGTGCAGAGCCTTTACTCAAAGAGATCAAGGTCAGTGACATGCCATTATCAGGCTACGTTAACCAACTCAGTCAGATTCTATTGCCCGTTAGCAAAGGACTGGGTTTTACCGTTTTGCCCTACAGTGCTGTGGAGAGCTTTCCACTAAGAGAAGAGTTGTATGTGGCTGAGTTAAAACAACCGGTATACGAAGATTTGTTTTTGGTGAGAAAACGCAGCCGCACACTGCCACTGCGATACCAGACCATCAAAGAAGTATTATTGGATGTGATTGGCGGGGCTCATCAATGATGTTAGCCACTCTTCGCTGGTAATGCGTTTATCTTGGCAATCCACCCAATATGGTTTGCCAGATAACCAGCTCTTTGACGCGACCTCTTTTATAAACACATCCACAGAATCAACGTCATCTTTGGCGTAATCCCATTTATTGCGCATGTGTTCTGCTGCTTCTTGATTAGTGTACGCCTTGCCGTTGCGGATAAAGGTGCAAGAGGATTGCTCAACTCGTTTTATCAACGTCGAGATATCTTGCTCTACCCCTGCTAGTGCAAAGGTAGGCAGAATGCTTAATGTAAGTAACAACGTCCACTTTGCTTTCATCGCATCTTTATCCTTATCCCTGACCACGTAACTAATAGTAAGTAACTACTAATAAGTGACTTAACTATTCTGGTGTTTGGCTGTTTAGCTCAGCCATTATTGCCACCATGCCTTAGCAGGCTGAGGCTCCGCAATCGCCAAGCGTTGACCAATCTCAGGGCTCACTAACGTTACACCGCGCTCTTCACTAATGTCTAACGCGCGTTGCATCGGTTCATTCCAATCGTGCATCGACAGATCAAACGTACTGTTGTGAATCGGCATCATCACTTTACCCTGCACATCAATGTGTGCTTGAACGCTTTGCTCTGGGAACATGTGAATGTCTGACCAAAGTTCATTGTATGCGCCGGTTTCGATCATAGTGAAATCAAACGGACCGTACTTTTCACCAATCTCTTTAAAGCCATTGAAGTAACCAGAGTCACCACTGAAGAACACTTTGTGTTGTTGTGCATTAATAACCCAACTGCCCCACAGCGTCGTATCACGGTCTGTCAAACCTCGACCGGAGAAATGCTGAGTCGGAGTCAGTGTATATTCAATGCCGTCGACAGAATGTGACTCCCACCAATCTAGCTCGATCACTTTCTCCTTAGGCACACCCCAGTTGACTAGCAATTGCCCCACTTTTAACGGCACCAAGAAAGTGCCCACTTTGTCGCCTAGTACTTTAATAGAAGCTTTATCTAGGTGATCGTAATGGTCATGGCTGATCACCACCACATCGATACTTGGTAAATCTTCTAGCGTGATTGGTGTTTGGTGAAAACGTTTTGGCCCTGCCCATTGCACAGGAGACGCGCGATCACTGAATACAGGATCAGTCATCACCAGTTTGCCATCGAGCTTCATTAATACGCTTGAATGACCTAAACGGTAGATAACGTCATCCTTCTCTTCTAACAGTTGATTCGCAGTCATTGCATGAACCGGAATTTCAATCGTTGGCGTTGGATTAAGGCGCTCAGTCGTAAAGTAGGCTTTCATGATGCCGAACATGTCACCCAAGCTGCTTTTGTATTCCAACTCTGTGTTTGCAAATTTGTCCGGGTATGTTGGCGCTTTTTCAGTATCAACATTAGAACAAGAAATCATTGATGTACCCATCGCGAACGCTCCTACTGTGGCTAGCAAAGTTTTTTTCATAAAAAGTTAACCCGAACAAAAGTAAACTACACGGTGCAGTTTACATTCTAATTATCAAAAGTAAACTACTTAGTGTAAAATAGATCCAGAAATGATCTTCTTAACTCGGCAAGTTTATGAATGTAAAAAGAAAAGGTCGCAGTGAGACCAAAAGAGAAGCCATCCTGTGCGCAGCAAAGCAAGCGTTCCAAGAGTTTGGGGTGCAAAACACCAGCATGGATAAGCTCTCTGCTATCGCGCAAGTCTCTAAGCGCACGGTCTACAACCACTTCCCTTCTAAAGAAGCGATCGTGACAGAGTTACTAACGGAACTATGGCGTTCTTCAATGATGGATAGCGACATTGAACGTTTACCAACACTCCCTCTCAAAGATCAACTGGTCGAATTGTTGTACAGCGAAATTATCGTGGTAACCGCACCTGATTATATTGAACTGGCGAAAGTGGCTTTCGGACATTTCTTGTTTAAGCCGGAAGATCTCAAAGAACAAGCGGAACACATGTCAAAGCAAGAAACGGCCTTGTACCGTTGGCTCACTCAGCAATCAGAAAAAAACACATTGAAGGTTGATGATGTGGACGTGGCAAGCATTCAATTGCACAACTTAATTAAAGGCAGCGCATTCTGGCCACAATTGATGGGGATGCGAGCTTCGCTAACCTTGGAGGAATCTAGGGTTTTAGCCACCCAAACGGCTGAACTCTTCCTAAGTCATTACTTAGTTAAATAACAAAAAGCGGCTGAATGGCCGCTTTTTTGTGATTTGTGCCATAGTAAATTGATGAAATTTTGACTCATTTTTCTTTTTCATTCCCTTGACAGTCGCATGCAGCAAGGCGTGAGAGTTCGATAAATTATTTTTGTCGTATCGACGATATTTTTTCGTTTTCATCTACTGAGAAAACGCCCTAAGGTTCGCACCTCTGACGACGTGGTTGTCCAACCACAATTCTAAATCGCTGAAGAGAGTGGATTCTGTCACATCAATTACACCCACTCACTATACTCTATACTTACATTTTTAATTTGGTACTGACTTACTAAGGAATTGCCATGCGTATTGCTATTCTTTCTCGTAATGAGAATCTATATTCAACCATGCGCCTAAAGCAGGCGGGTGAAGAGCGCGGACATCAAGTTGATGTTATCGATACTCTGCACTGTTATATGGATATTACGAGTAACAACCCTAAGATCCGTTACATGGGTGAAGAATTGCCAAAGTACGACGCGGTTATTCCACGCATCGGTGCATCTATCACTTTCTACGGTACAGCGGTTGTACGTCAGTTTGAAATGATGGGCACATTCTGTGTGAACGAGTCAGTAGCAATCAGCCGCTCTCGTGACAAGCTACGCTCTATGCAGCTGCTATCACGTAAAGGCATTGGTCTACCTCGCACAGGTTTTGCTCACCACCCTGACAACATTCAGGACGTGATCAAAAACGTTGGTGGCGCACCATTGGTTATCAAGCTACTTGAAGGTACTCAAGGTATCGGTGTTGTTCTTGCTGAGACAACAAAAGCAGCAGAAAGCGTTATCGAAGCATTCATGGGCCTAAAAGCAAACATCATGGTGCAAGAGTTCATTGAAGAAGCAAACGGCGCAGACATCCGTTGTTTCGTAGTGGGTAACAAAGTTATCGCAGCAATGAAACGCCAAGCAAAAGAAGGCGAGTTCCGCTCTAACCTTCACCGTGGTGGTTCTGCTCAACTTGTTAAACTAAGCAAAGAAGAGCGCGCAACTGCAATCAACGCAGCGAAAGTGATGGGTCTAAACCTATGTGGTGTTGATATTCTTCAATCGAAGAACGGCCCAGTGGTAATGGAAGTGAACTCTTCTCCAGGCCTTGAAGGTATCGAATCAGCAACTGAAAAAGACGTTGCAGGCATGATCTTCGACTTCATCGAGAAGAACGCAAAACCAAACGCTAACCGTACTCGCGGTAAAGGCTGATAATTGTTTGAGTGAGAGCCTGATAAAGGGCTCTCTTTTAACTCATCGCTAGGATGACACTATGAATCAGAAAATGATCATTGGGAACGCCGAAGCAATTTGCTTACCTGAGTTAGGGATTACTCACCTTGAAGCGCGTATTGATACAGGCGCACAGACTTCTTCTCTGCACGTAGATAACCTAGAGTGCACTGAACAAGACGGTCAGTCATACGTAGAGTTCGATCTACACCCAGATGTTTACCACTTAGAGCAAGTCGTTCGCTGTAAAGCTCCACTGAAGGCGAACCGCAAAGTGAAATCATCAAACGGTACTTTCGAACACCGCTGCGTGATCACAACGATGCTACGCATGGGCGACCAAGAGTGGCCAATCGACATCACGCTAACTAACCGTGAAAAGATGACTTACATGATGTTGTTAGGTCGTCAGGGTATGGCAGACAAAGTTCTGGTAGACCCGAGCCAATCTCACCTATTGGCTCCATAATCCCCGTAGCTTCAGATGAGCGAACTCCGTGGTCGCTCATCTGGCTCTTCTCTGATTTTCTAGCTGCCCTTCTCCTGTCTATCGTTCTTCCTTTTCAGAACAGAACGCATTAATCCTTTCAGCTTTATCTTCGTTACTCGCCAATGCGTAATGGGTCTAACCGGTGCGGTATTGATGATGTGTTGATACGCGTCTTCATCAAACTCAACCTCTCCCCCATGTGCCGCCAATAAACAGCTTGGTTTCATCTCAAAAACGCGCTTTAACGAACTGCGATATTGGTTGGGATGAAAGATAGGAAATGGCGCGATCAAATGACTTTTTACCTGCACCATTAAATCCGCTACGTACAACACACTCTGTTCGGCGTGATAAACCGATAAATCCCTGTCGGTATGCCCCGGTGTTTCCAATATCTGCCAATCAGCAAAACCGGGAATCACCTCTCCATCCACCAGCTCAATATCTGGCTTTAGTTTTCGCGAATACCATAAGTTGCGCTTGGGTTTGCGCATTCGGTTCGCCATCCAACGTGCCAAAATCAAATCCGTAAGATGCATTAGCCAACCATCAAAACCGCCATACCAATGTGTATCTCGTTTGGCTGCCAATAGTTTGCAGCCCGTCAAATCTCTTAGTTTGTGCGCCGCACCAGCATGGTCTGGGTGCATGTGAGTAACGACAACCAGTTTTAGGTCTGTGAATGGGCGATTGAGCTGGTGCTCGATAAAATCTTTGAGGTGAGGAATATCCGCTCGACTTGCGCCATCAAGCAGCATCAATTTGTCTGGATACTCGGCGAGATACATGGTTTGGATGTACCCCTGAATTCTGTGCAGCTGCAAAACATGTCCTTGTTTTGTTGAGTCTTTGTTCTTATTTTTTGTCGACCAAATCCTTACTGGTCAGACCAACTATAACAGCAGAATGGACAGTCTGTTAAATAAATGTTTACACCAACCATCAACAACAGTTGTTAATCGAAAGCACAAATTTTAATCATTAGACTCTGGTTGGGTTTTATCCGTTAATGCGCGCACACGGAGTTCGTGTCAGGGTATGAGGTTAGCGCCTCATGATTTGCTTTTTTGTATTTTCTCCTCTATTTCCAATGAGGGCTTAAATACATTTTTGTGAGAATCGAGTTGGAAAAAGCAACTAAATTAGACCGCATCCGCGCGGACTACAACGTTCACTACTGGAGCCAAGGCTTCTACGGAATTGATGACCAAGGCGAGGTATACGTATCTCCTCGTAGTGACCGTGCACACCAAATCCCTTTCAGTGCGATTGTAAATGAACTAGAAGCTAAGCAGTTGAATCTGCCTGTGTTAGTGCGCTTCCCACAAATCGTACACCAACGCGTGCATGGCATTTGCCAAGCTTTCAACCAAGCAATTGAAGAATACCAATATCCAAACAAATACCTGCTGGTGTACCCAATTAAAGTAAACCAACAGCGTGAAGTGGTTGATGAGATCTTAGCAAGCCAAGCACAGCTAGAAAATAAACAGCTGGGTCTTGAAGCAGGCAGTAAGCCAGAGCTATTGGCAGTACTTGCACTAGCTCAACAAGGCAGCTCCGTGATCGTGTGTAATGGCTACAAAGACCGTGAATACGTGCGTCTTGCACTGATCGGTGAAAAGCTAGGTCACAAAGTATTTATCGTACTAGAGAAGCTATCTGAGCTTGATCTAGTACTTGAAGAAGCGAAAAGCTTGGGTGTAACTCCACGTCTTGGCTTGCGTATCCGCCTTGCATCTCAAGGTGCAGGTAAGTGGCAAGCAAGCGGCGGTGAGAAATCGAAGTTCGGTCTATCGGCATCACAAGTATTGAGCGTGATTGATCGTCTAAAACACGAAGACAAGCTGGATACCATGCAATTGGTTCACTTCCACCTTGGCTCACAGATGGCAAACATCCGTGACGTGCGTAATGGTGTAAACGAATCAGCACGTTTCTACTGTGAATTACGTGCCATGGGTGCAAATATTGATTACTTCGATGTTGGCGGCGGTTTAGCAGTAGACTACGACGGCACACGTAGCCAATCTTCGAACTCGATGAACTACGGCCTGGCTGAATATGCGCGCAACATCGTAAATACCGTTGGTGATGTGTGTCAGCAGTACGAACAACCGATGCCAGTGATCATCTCTGAATCGGGTCGCTCATTGACTGCACACCACGCGGTGTTGATTTCTAACGTTATTGGTACTGAAACATACCAACCGGAAGAAGTGTTCGAGCCAGCTGCAGACGCTCCATTCTTGCTACAAAACATGTGGCGAAACTGGGAGAACCTGCAAGATGGAACAGATGCGCGTGCATTAATTGAAATTTACAACGATACCCAAAGCGATTTGGCTGAGGTGCACTCACAATTCGCGACTGGCGTACTGAACCTTGAACAACGTGCGTGGGCAGAGCAACTGTCGCTGCGCATTTACTTCGAGCTAAGTCGTCAAATGAGTACCAAGAACCGTTTCCACCGTCCTATTTTGGATGAGTTGAGCGAACGTCTTGCAGACAAGTTCTTCGTGAACTTCTCTCTTTTCCAATCCCTGCCAGATGCATGGGGTATTGATCAGGTATTCCCTGTTCTGCCGCTTTCTGGTCTTGGCGATGTGGAAGAGCGTCGTGCGGTGATGTTGGACATCACTTGTGACTCCGATGGCGCAATTGACCATTACGTTGATGGCCAAGGCATTGAGAGCACACTACCAGTACCAGCATGGAGCAACGACAAACCGTACCTAATGGGCTTTTTCCTAGTAGGTGCATACCAAGAGATCCTTGGTGACATGCACAACCTATTTGGTGATACCCACAGTGCAGTAGTCAATGTTGATGAAGAAGGTCAATTTGAGATCAGCTATATCAACGAAGGTGATAGCGTAGAAGACATGATGCGCTACGTTCACATCGACGTAGATGCGATTCGTGACAATTACAAACAATTGGTTTCAGCACGTGTTGAAGCCAGTGAACAAGAACAAATCCTAGCTGAACTAGAACAAGGTTTGGCAGGCTACACCTATTTAGAGGACTTCTGATATGAATGATTTGTTTACTAAAACCGATTATTCGCTTTACTCCAACTCTATGTCGTTTCTACGTCGACCGTACATCAAAAATCCAGTATCGGCAGATGCAGACGTTGTAGTGCTAGGGGTTCCTCTGGACATGGCGACTTCTGGTCGTCCTGGTGCGCGTATGGGTCCAGATGCGATCCGCCGTGCGTCAGTAAACCTTGCTTGGGAAGGCAAGAAGTTCCCTTGGGACTTCAACGTATTTGATAAATTGAAAGTGATCGACGCAGGTGACCTTGTGTTCGATTGTGGTGATGCTGAAGACTTCACTTACCGCCTAGAAGCGGCAACAAGTGAGATTCTAAAGAGCGGTAAGACAATGCTAGGCTTAGGTGGTGATCACTTCATCACGCTACCAATCCTACGTGCTTACGCGAAACACCATGGTCAAATGGCACTGATTCACTTCGATGCGCACACTGACACATACGCAAACGGCAGTTCTTACGACCACGGTACTATGTTCTACCATGCGCCAAAAGAAGGTCTGATTTCTGCGAAGAACTCAGTCCAAATTGGTATTCGTACTGAATATGACCAACAAGATCACGGCTTCAATGTGATCAACGCGATGCAAGCGAACGACATGTCGGTAGAAGAGATTCTGGCAGAGATTCGTCGCACGGTAGCGGATAAGCCTGTGTATGTCACTTTTGACATCGACTGTCTGGATCCAGCATTTGCACCGGGTACAGGTACACCAGTTTGTGGTGGTCTGAACTCAGATAAAATTCTGAAGATCATTCGTGGTTTCGCTGGCATGAACATCGTAGGTATGGACGTGGTGGAAGTCTCGCCTCCTTACGACCACAGCGATGTAACGGCCTTGGCTGGCGCGACTATCGCACTTGAGTTGCTTTACGCTTACGCTTCAGGCCGTGAATAACGAAAGTTGTTCTCAATGAGCACAGAATTTCAAGGGGAGCTTCGGCTCCCTTTTTCGTTTTCAATACCCAACAAAAATAGATTAGATTTTCTAATCCAAATCATAGATTTTTATCTTGCTCAACTTCACACTTTTTGATTGCTAAGTCTGCACTCAAGCTCTAATATCTCGCGCCTAGATTCCCTAATCACTTTGTTTATTTGGCTCTCCTATATGGAGCGCTAAGGCTTTTTACGTCTTAAATTTCTGGAGAGATACGCAAATGTCCGCCTCGTTTCCATTAGCGAAACTTACCTTTTTAATCGCAATTCTGACTGCCGTAGGTCAAATGACTCAAACGATGTACGTGCCTTCTATTGGTCATATGGCGGGTGAGTTCTTGGTATCAGCGTCTTCACTTCAAGCAGTGATGGCATGTTACCTGATCCCTTATGGTCTATCGCAGTTTGTGTACGGTACGCTTTCTGATCGTCTTGGTCGCAAGCCGATCATTATTGCGGGTTTGATCATCTACATTCTTGGTACTTTGGTGGCGCTATTTGCTCATGAGTACGAATGGTTCCTTGCAGGTAGCTTTATCCAAGGTTTGGGTATCGGTTGTGGCGGTGCGATGTCTCGTACACTGACTCGTGACTGCTTTGAGGGTGCAGAGCTGCACCGCGCAAACAGCTTGATCAGCATGTGTGTAATTTTCTCACCATTGATTGCGCCAGTATTGGGCGGCTACCTAACAGAAGCTTTCGGTTGGCGTTCAAGTTACCTGTTCCTAGCACTATTTGGTATCGCGGTGGTCATCACCATGATGACAAGCATGATGGAAACCTTGCCGAAAGAGCGTCGCAAACATGAGTCTGTGGCAAAGAGCTACAAGTTCGTACTTTCAGACAAACGCTTCCAAGGCTTCTTATTGGTGTTGGTTGCTACGTTCGCAGGCGTAGCAGTATTTGAAGCAGCAGCCGGTGTACTACTAGGTGGCGTACTTGGTTTACCGGCAACCACAGTAAGCTTGCTGTTTGTCTTGCCGATTCCGGGTTACCTAGTCGGTGCAGGTTTATCTAGCTACATCGCACAACGTCGCTCTGAGCGCCGTGCTCTAAACGTTGGTCTAGTCGCTATCTTAGTTGGCTCAGCAGTGGTATTGATTCCGGGTCTGTTTGGTCTAACAACGGCGTTGACTCTGATTGGTGGTGCAACCATTTACTTCTTGGGTGCGGGCATTTTGTTCCCAGCAGCAACAACAGGTGCACTTTCACCGTTCCCATACCACGCGGGCACTGGCGGTGCGATTTTGGGTGGTATGCAAAACCTAGGTGCGGGTATCGCGACGCTGTTGGCTTCGTTCTTCCCGGCACAAGACCAAATGCCGCTAGGTTGTTTGATGATGGCAATGTCGATCATTGCTATGTTTGGTTTGCGTTGGGTTAATCGCAAGCACGATCACTCAAACGAAATGCCATTGGCGATCTAAAATCTGACTCTCATCACCCAAAAGGGACATGCTGAAAAGTGTGTCCCTTTTTTGTTGCACACATCTTACCCTTTAGCTCTCATCCACCAGCAATTGCATTTAACATCCCATCCAATCTTTGCTAAAAAGAACAGTTGCTTATACAGAAATTATTCGTTTGCCATTCGATATAAATACATTCACTGGAAGAACACAAACGTACTTTTACTCGCAAGATAAATGAATGGCGAAAAAACACGAGAAGAGTACACAATAAGGATACACAGATGCGTTTCACTTTAACCACGTTGGCCGTATCGGTCGCGCTAGTCGCCGGATGCAGCAATCAAGGATTACCAACCATGAACCATTACTCCCAATCGCAACTCGTTGCTCAACAAACCCAAGCACCCGTTGCTAAAAAAGTCCCTCATGCAATGAATATTCATGGTGATACACGAATCGATAATTACTACTGGATGCGTGATGATGAGCGCCAAGATCCAGAAATCTTGCAACACCTTGAGCAAGAGAATCAGTACGCAGAAACTGTTTTAAAACACACCGAAGTACTACAAGAACAGCTTTTTGAAGAGATAAAAGGGCGTATTGCAAAAGATGACAATTCAGTACCCGTTCGAAAAGGCAGTTACTACTACTCAAATGAAGTGACAGGCGACAACGAATACGAAGTACATCTGCGTGCAAAAGACTTTGCAGGTAAAGATAAGCAAGTCATCTTAGATGTTAACGAGCTGGCAAAAGAACATGAGTTTTTCAGTATTGGCGGCTTAACGATCAGCCCAAATGAAAACTTGTTGGCTTATGGTGAAGATACCCTGAGTCGCCGTATTTACACCATCAAGATCAAAGACCTCACGACGGGCAAATATCTAAAAGATGAAATTGAAGGTGCTTCAAGTGCGATTGCGTGGCAAAACGACAACCAAGCTTTCTACTACATCAAGAAAGACCCTCAAACACTTTTAGGTTATCAGGTTTACCGCCATGTATTGGGCACGCCTCAAACAAGCGATGAGCTAATCTACGAAGAAACCGACAGCGCTTACTACACCTTCTTGAGTAAGAGTAAAGACGGTGAGCAAGTTTACATTTGGCACTCAAGTACAGAAACAAGTGGCGTGTCTGTGATTGATGCTAACAACCCGAACGCCAAAGCTGAAGCTTTCTACCCTAGAGAGACTGGTATTGAGTACAGCATCGCTAAATTGGGTGATTGGTACTACATCTACACCAACTATCAAGCCGTAAACTTCCGTTTGATGAAAGTGAAAGCTGAAGAGATGCATGACCGCTCTAAATGGGTCGATGTCATTCCTGCTAACGACAATTCTCAGCTAGTTGATTTCGACTTGTTTGACGATCACCTTGTTTATGAGCAGCGTACGAATGGCTTGTCGACAGTGAAGGTTCGTCAATTATCAACAGGCAAAGAGTTTCCACTCGAGTTTAATGATACGGCTTTTGCTGCTTACCTCACGGGCAACCTTGAGCTAGACAATTCAAAAGTTCGCATCTACTACAGCAGCCTGACGACACCGGGGACTTACTACGATTTCGACCTAAATACAGGTGAATCTGAAATCATGAAACAAACACCAGTGCTGGGTGATTTTGATGCCGATAACTACCAGTCAGAGCGAATCATGGTGACTGCTCGTGATGGCAAACAAGTGCCAGTTTCATTGGTTTACCGCAAAGATCTCTTCAAGAAAGACGGCACTAACCCAATCTATCAGTACGGCTACGGCTCATACGGCTCCACCATCGAACCAACATTCCGTTCAACTCGTTTGAGCTTACTTGATCGTGGATTCGTGTACGCAATCGCGCATATTCGTGGTTCAGAAATGCTTGGTCGTCCTTGGTATGAAGATGGCAAAAAGCTGACTAAGCAAAATACCTTCAATGACTTCATCGACGTAACCAAAGGACTTGTTGAAGAAGGCTACGGTGCCAAAGATAAAGTGTTTGCTGTTGGTGGCTCTGCAGGCGGCCTACTGATGGGCGCTATTATCAACCAAGCACCAGAGCTCTACCGTGGTATTGGCGCGCACGTTCCGTTTGTTGACGTAGTGACGACCATGTTGGATGAGTCGATTCCTCTCACGACCAACGAATACGATGAATGGGGTAACCCGAATGATAAAACCTACTACGACTACATGCTGAGCTACTCACCGTACGACAACGTGAAAGCTCAAAATTACCCGAACATGCTAGTGACTACGGGGTTGCATGACTCACAAGTTCAGTACTTTGAGCCAATGAAGTGGGTAGCCAAACTCCGTGAAATGAAGACTGATAATAATGTCTTGCTGTTCAAAACCGATATGGAAGCAGGTCACGGCGGTGCTTCTGGTCGATTCAAACGATTAAAAGAAGACGCGCTTGAGTACGCTTTCTTCCTCGATCTGTTGGAGACAAAATAAGCTTTAACCATCATTCATTATGAGTCACCGAAAACAATGCCCGCTTTTACGCGGGCATTTTTCAATCTAGATACTCGGTGACATGACTCAGATGAGCCAACAGAAAGAAAAACGCCTACTCACAGCGAGTAGGCGTTAACACAATAAATGTGTTTAGGCAGTAGAAACTGTCCTATTTATTAGAAGTAGTAACGAGCACCGATTGTCCAGAAATCCTCATCTAGATCTAGGTCTCCTGGAGCTGGGTCAACGTCATCACCCAGACCGAAGCGATATGCTGCGAACGTAACAAATGCAGGAGTAACAGTGTACTCTGCTTGTACAGACATATTGCTGTACTGAGTCTTGTCGTTCTTGTCGTCTTCTACACTTTCATAGTGAGCAATCAAATTAAGACCGCTATCAAGACCATACGCTAATACAGCCTCGTATTGAGAAGTCTCTTCAAGGTTGTCATAGAAGTACTCGTTCATACCGTAAACTAACGCAGCATAGATACCAGCACCATATTGGCCATATTTGGCTGAGAACATATGAGATGTCGCAGACTCTGATTTAGAGCCCAACTCAATGTCACCACCGCTGTAAACGTAACCTAGACCAAAACCAGCTAGCTCGGTACTCAGCGCGATTTGGCCACGTTGATCGTAGATAGATTGCTCACCCTGCCAACCAAGACCGATGTTCAAACCAAAGCCATCGCCAAACTCCAAACCTTTACGGTAACTAACCATCTTCTCAGCACGGCCAGAACCTAGGTTGTAGTGGTTTTCATACAAGAAGTCATTGGCAAACGCGATAGGCATATCAGCGACACCAGCAACATCGTAATAAGGGGACCATTGCGTACCGACAACTAAACGTCCAAATTGATCATGCGTCGCACCAATGTAACCTAGACGAGTGGAGAAAGAGTTGTCACCACCATTAAGGTAGTTCAGAGACCACTCACCTTTTGCATCGATAGTTACGCCATTACCGATGTCTTTTTTACCACCGATGTTAATACGAGGAGATACTTGGTGAACTTTAACTTCTTCTTCAAAGTACTCACCCACGCCCACAGAAACGTGGCCGCCGATAGAAAGAGATGTGCCATCGCTGTTGTAAACTTCAGCTGCGAAAGCTTGAGAACCACATGCTAGTGCCGCCACTGCAACGGCTAGAGTTTTCATTTTCATTGTTAACATCCATATAGTTGTTTGTACTGGTTCGCCCCGACAGCAAAATAAAATGCATCAATCGCAACGAACAGATAACAAAGTAGTAATGAAATATAAATGAAACAAATACTTTCTTATGCAACTGGTGTTATTTGTGACTAATTTTTGATCACGATCCCATAAAAAAAGGGAACTTTTCAGTTCCCTTCATAATTTGTGTGGTGTTTTGCGTGTTACAACTGCCAGCGTGCGAGTGGCTTCTCAGTTTTGATACCTTTACTGCCCCACCGGTCAATAACATCAATTTGCAGTATGCGATCCTGTGAAACTAATGAAGTTAACGTTTTTGACGGGCGTTTATCAGTGATCAGCCACAGAGTTTCATCTTCCTCAAATTGAGCTTTTAAAGATAGTTTCTCTGCTTCTGACCATTCCAATTCTGGTTTGAATTGGCGATAGACCACAAACAGTTGGTTTCCTGATGCAAAATCTTCTAACGATTCACCCAACAATACCACCGAATCGATCTCTTTTTCGAAAATTACGTCTTGTTGTTGATTGATCAGTTCCCGCACGTCCAGCATCAAGGCTTGCTGGTTCTTTTCAATCTGAGCTTGATGTTGAGGGTATACCTTTTGTAAATCCTCACCAACAATCGCTGCCATTCGAATCAAGTTGCTCGGATTCATCCACGCGAATTTCGACGTCTCACCATTATCCAACGTCAATGCTGCAACACCTTGTGCTCTCGGTGAAATCGCTTGAGAGGCATCAATCTCTATCAAGCGCACATTTCCCTGACGCGCATAAACAAAAGTAGGGTCTTGATGCCAAACAGCACCTAGCGTGATCGCTACCGTTGCATTTTTTCCTGCTGCGGTAACTTGTTCATGTCCTTTATTCGCAAACCAATTCACCAAACGCTCAATCCCGTAACGTTTAGGCGGCAAGTAAATCGTCTCAATGTCCGTGCCTTGCATCAACTGCTGAGCCAACATGTAGGTCACAGGAGTGCTCGTAATAATGTCTTTGGCAAAAGCAAACGGCGCTGCTGTACTCGCTATTGCCAAGCTCAACCCCATAATTATCTTTTTCGTGTTCATATTCGAATTTCCAGATTTAAGCTTTACGCACAATGCGATACATGGTTGCAGTTAAGAAGAAGATTGCCGAAACAATGATGATTGATGCGCCAGATGGCACAGGGAGTTCCAACTCCATCGGTAAGACCGTACCAACCAAGCACGCGATGGTCGCCAGCAGTGATGAGAGCAACACAAAGCTCCCCATTCTCTTAGTAAGAAGGCGGGCTGTTGCACCAGGAATCAGCAGCAATGCCCCAACTAATACGGCGCCAATGATCTTCACCGCAGCAATGGTCACAAGCGTGATCATCATGACAAACAAGTAATCGTAGAATCTGGTATTGAATCCACGCACACGTGCGATATCTGGACTGATACAAGTCAGTAATATGCGGTTAAATGTCGGGATCAAAAGCAATAAAATGATCAAGCAACTCACGGCCAGAATCGTAATGTCTCTGTCTGTTACCGTCAGAATTGAACCAAATAGAACATTCTCTAGCATGTGGATGTTGATCTTGCGTGCCACGTACATCAGCAAGGCTGCACCGACCGCCAGTGCCAGTGCTAGAAATACGCCGACTAATGTATCGTAAGGAACATTGGTTCGATTTCGCACGAAATGCAGCAGCAGTGCGAAAATCATGCAGAAGCTAAATAATCCAATGAATGGGTTTTCTGGTGGCTCACCAAGCAGTACACCAATCGCAATACCTGTTAGCGCAGCGTGACCGACGGCCTCTGAAAAGAACGCTAAACGCTTCGCAATGACTAGCGTGCCTAAACCACCCAGCAAGGGACCAAGAATGAGCGCAGCCACTATCGCGTTGACCATAAACGCGTAAGCAAAACTGTCGCTAAGCCAACCCGCTTCCACACCATGCAGAGCAAGCTCTCTTAACCAATCCATTATGCCGCCTCCACTTTTGCTGTGTAGTGCTTAAATAGCGACTCGATACGTTCTGGACTCAATACTTCTGAGTGGTGCCCTGACGCCACGATTTGACGATTCACGACATGGACCTGAGCATCCAAACGACGTACAGCCGTCACATCATGATGCACAGCAAGCACGGTTTTACCTTCCCCAACAACTTCATGAATTAAACTTTCAAGGTAACGAACACCTTGCTCATCCATGCCCGTCGTTGGCTCATCCAAAACAAGCAGACTTGGATCGTCTAATAACGCTTGAGCGAATAAAACACGTTGCTGTTCACCACCCGATAACTGTCCCATTCGGCGATCACTGCGCGAAGCCATACCAACGCGCTCTAGTTGAGCAAGCGCTTGCTGAGTTTGCTTGGTCTTACGTCGCCAAAATAGCGGCACTCTGGTTTGGTTAAGCAATACGAAATCCATAACCGTGAGCGGCAGACTGGCTTCAAACATGGCTTTTTGCGGTACATAGCCGATTTTCGCTGCATGGTCGCTGTCTGGCCAATGGACAGCAATGTCACCCGTAAATGGGGTTAAGCCCAAAACAGAGCGCAAAAGAGAGGTCTTCCCGCCACCGTTAGGCCCCATGATGACGTGACATTGGCCAGCTTCAAATTGGGTTTGAATGTCTTGCAGAATCAGGTTGTCACCATATTGAAGGCTTACCCTGTCGAGAGAGATAGAAGGCCCTAACATCAAGCTTTCTCCTGTTCGTGCTTGCTTGCAACGAACTTCATCGCTTCAATCAGAGTCGCGACGTTCTCACGCATTTCGACTTCAACCTTATTGGCTTCGTATTCGCCATGAGTCATGTGAGAGAAACGATAAAGCTGAACACCGGTCGCTTCTTCAATCGTATCAACAAAACGATTTGGCATGTTTAATTCGTAAAAAAGCACATCAATGCCAGATTGACGAATCTTCTCTATCGTCTCTTGTAACTGGCTTGCGCTTGGTTCTACACCATGAGCAGGTTCGATAACGGCTGCGACGTCAACGCCGAATTCCTGCAAGATGTAACCATAAGCATTGTGCGTAGTAGCGACCTTCATACCTGCTGTATCAAGTTGCCCTAAAGACAACATGGCATCACGCTTCAAAAGGCGGAATGTTTTTGCGTAAGAGCGAGCATTCTTGCGGTAATACGCAGCATTGTCTGGGTCGAGTTTGCTTAGCTCACTCGCTATCGTGTAGACCTTTTGAATCGTGGTCGATAGGCCCACAAACGTATGCGGGTTAACTGCGCCTTTCCCTACTGATTGACCCATCGCAGGTAACAGTGGTACTTCTTTGTTCGCCTCTATCACCACAAGATCGTCACGTTGTGAAGCTTGAATCACTTTAAGAGCAAAATCATCGTGGCCGATACCATTGACCACAATCACATCCATTTGCTTCAAACGCTTTAAATCATTAGGTTGAGGTAAATAGTTATGTGGGTTAAAGCCTGCATCCACCAGCGGTAGAATTTCTGCTTTGTCACCGACCACCGCTTTTACATAGCTATAGTACGGTTGAAGAGTAATACCAATATTGAGCTTATCTGCTGCAAAGCTCGATGAAGCTACTGCCAGCAATGCACTAGCCGTTATAATTCGACGTAGAAAAGATCGTTTCATCATAGTTTTTATCGTTAAAATTCAGCTTAATGGGCGTGAGCATTTGAAGACGTAGCAGGGACAAGAACAATTTGTTGCCAACCTTGCTTCTGGCGTTCGCTTATTTCCGCAAGAGATAAATCAGACGCCTTTGTTGTGGATTGAATAAACCAAATGTCAGCGTGTTCATTACGACTATCGAGAAGCATGGAAGCCGCGCCTTTTTCATCTTGCCTTACACCGAGATAAATCCCTGCATCTAACCGTTGCCATTGATGAGAGCCTTTTCGCTGCCAGCTTTGATCTTGCACAAATGGGGCAACCCAAAATTCTTCCAATTCGCTGACGGCAGGCCACTCGCCAGCATCTAGATGAAGATCTCGAATCTCTTCATGTGCCAACTTTAGCTCGGCAATCATCGCAAGTTCTTCTTGTTCAAGGTCAGTGATGAGAACTTGATGAGCTAGCACTTCGGTATGTTCTGTCTCAGCTTGATGGTGAGGCAGCAAAATCGTGGAGACCGCAAGAATACCTGCGATGGTTAGAGCAACCCATTTACCTTCTCGACTACCGTTATCCGGTCTGATCTTCTGGGTAATCATTTCTCTTTTAACTCAACGATATCCACTTCTACTGGGTTTTCATGCCCCGCATCGAAAACCAAATAAAAGTCGGTTTGAGGATGAGTGAATTCAGCAATGGAGCGTTTATCTGTCGTTACTTTGGCGATCAAGTTGTCGTCGTAATCGTACATTTCAACGTCGTAATCCACAGCGGTAGAACCATCTGAGTAACCCGCCTCGCAAATCACTTTGTCTTGCTCTAAATGGCAACTCATCAATGGAAAGTGCGCGAACGCTTGAGAAGAGATAAAACCAGCAACCAACACTGAGGTTTTAAGAATAGAAACGTTTTTCATGATGCATCCAAATTGGCTCAGCGAAGGGCTGAGCCAAATTTTGATTAGTTAAGTTGAGTTTCAAACGTTAGGTGAACGTTCATGCTTGCTTTGTCTGCAAGTGGATCGTTTTTCAGCTCACCCTTGTAGTTTGCTTTCATTAGGTAGCGGCCCGCTACATCTGGAGTGAAAGTGATTTTTCCATCCTTATCACTGACCACATCGATTTGCTCTTGGTGGTTGCGATACAGAGTACCTTCACGCGTAATTTCCGCCGTGACACCTTGCTGAGGCTCGCCGTTAAAGAAGAATTGGAATGTCACTTCTTCACCTTCAATAATGTCTGAAGGGTGCGTAATCGGCTTCATTTCTAACAGCTTACCTTCAATCTCTAGTGCCTTTTCTGTTGGCATACCAACCGTTACATAACTTTCTGCACGTGTGTAGCTAAGTTGGGTAACGACATCACGTGCTTTTTCAGGAATCACGCTTGCACGGTCTGCTTTGCTCGCTTTCGCCCACTTAACCGTATCGCGACGGCCAGCTTTGTACTGGGTGTAGTAGCTAGGTTGGTTATTGATAGCCACTTTGTGCGTGCCCTCTTCAACAAAAAAGAAATCGAACATTGAACGGCGCTTACCGCGTACGACAAAGTTTGGACGCTCAGAACGACCATCTGGCATGATCACGAACGCTTGCTCGCTACCTGCGGGCTTATCGAATACAAACGTGCCGTGAGACGCTGTCACGTCGAACGTTAACCAATCACCGCCTTCTTTTGATACCGTAAAGTGAGAAGGGAGAACCCAACGAGGGTGCGCTTGTGCTGTTGTCGCGGCCGCTAGCCCCATTGCCATTACACTTGCTAATGCCACCGCTTTCATTTTGGTTTTCATTGTTATTCCTTCTCTATCACTTAACTTGGTAGTTGACGGTAATGACGCCCGTCTCTTCCGTTGGTTTTATTTGGTAGCGCACTTCACTGTCCGCTAACTGCATTTTTTGACGTAGGTAATTACGGCCACCGTGTTCACGTACGACTTCTACATGTAAGGTGTAATTGCCCTGCTCGAGTCGTTGACCATCATCATTAGTGCCATCCCAAACAAATCGGTATTGGCCTGCAGGTCGAGTGGCTGACGTTACGGCATCGACTAGTTCCCGATCGTAACGACCTACTTTGCGCCACCAGCTGCGAAGATCTTTTAACCACTCATCTTTACCTACCCAAAGCTGAATGGTTTTGACTGGTTTACGCTTTTCATCTTCGATCCATACTGCGACATAGGGCCTTGCATACATCGAGGTATCAATCTTTGGTAGCTCAAACTCAAAGTCGACTTTAGCATTGTCTGGAAAAGGAGCGGCCATAAGCGGCAAAGGAGATAAAGCCGCGATCAATGCGGCTTTACTAAACGGGTGACGGCGAAAAATACGGCCCATGTTTAACATTGGTTTTTTCTCTGAATAGGCTGTTATGGCACAGCGAAAAAATAAATAACGAGTGATAACGCAGTGCCAAAACTCATCCACTGCATTGATGTTCTAAAAGTCTTTTTCTTTGGAAGCAGCAAACACACACCGGTCAGCACAAAAAACACCATTAGCAGGGCTGTTATGTCGATAAACCATTTCCACGTATCGCCACTGTTGCGACCTTTATGTAGGTCGTTTAACAGCGCAACCATGCCGTAGTTGGTAGTTTCAACTTCAGCTTCACCCGTCGTCATATCGACGAAAACGGTGGCGTTGTAGCCCGGGCCTTTGAAATCTAAAGAGAGTTCACCAATCATCAATTCACCATCCTCAACCTCGGTATACACATCGAGTGCTGATGGTGTGCCTCGTAGGTCTGTTTCTTGTGTTAAGAAACTCAACAGGGCAGAACGATTGGGTTGGAAGCTTCCTTCATTCGCAAATAGTTGCTCGGAAGGAACTGTGAGTGTGTGTTGCTGAATGATGGGTTCACTGCGCTCAAACAGTTCTGGTCGGTTCAACGTAATACCAGTTACCGCAAAAAGCAGCGTCACCAATAAAAGAGCCATAGAAATGTAAATGTGCAGACGGCGTGCCCAAGTCTGGACGCCTTTGCTTTTGAGCAACATAGAAAACAATCACCACCAGTAAATGAGGTAGTAATTTAGGTGATAATCATTCGTATTGGCATTTAATTTACATTGTTTACGTTTGGTCAAAAAGCATTGCTCCCGTCGATACTGACGGGAGCAAATGATAGGGGGCGTTATCGAGCGAGAATGGGATAAGTAAAGAAAACCAAGTGACAGAAATTAAACACGAAGTGAGCAAGCACTGCGCACCATAAACGGCCAGTAAAATGGAACACTAAACCGTACCCAACCCCTGCAAGCGAGGCAAATACCATTAATAGTGGGCCACCAGCAAAATGAGCCAAACCAAACAAAAGACTCGCTACTACCAAGCCGACTCGCCAGTCAAAACGACGGGATAGCGACTGCTGTATAAATCCACGAAATAGCGCTTCTTCTGCCACACAAGTCAGCACTAAGTTATTCAAAGCAAATAACCACCACCAAGGTGGCAAACTCAATTCAGGTTTTATAGCACCAAGCGCTGACGCAATAGGCAACAACAAGAGCAAAGGAATCATCACCAACAATGCCGGTTTGACTCTTACTTTTGACTCACCACCTAACAAAATCGGATAAGCCAGTAAGAGTGCAAAGAAGGCAAGCGGCTTGTCTAAGTTAAGGTACATAGAGAATGGAGCGCTTAACGGCCCCGCAGATACCTTGTCGAGCACTTGCAGATTATTAAATCCTGGGATTAGATGGACAAACAACAAGACACACCAAACAATCACGATTCCCCACCCCAAATAGAAGATGGGTTTCGTTTTTGGCTGCGCTTTTAACATTGAAGGGAGACTGGGAATTCGGTACGACACGCCAAGCACAAACAAAGAGCTGACCAAGGCAATAAGCTCAATACGGCCGAGAATAAAGCCGCCAAACAAGGTAATACCAAGCAATACGAGTGCGACTCCAGTATGACGGAGAAAAGCCGCTGCTATCGCCAAAATTAACGGGCACCATAGCCAGATGTTAGAATCGAGAATCATTGTATTATCCTTATAAACAAAAGCTGACGTTCCAGTCTTATCGCTGGGTAGCGGTAATATAACGTTATGATATTTAAAAAGAGATCGAACCAGACTCAATATTTATAAACAAAAAGACCCGAGATATAACCCGGGTCTTTCGATCATTAATATATGGTCTATTGTCACATGGACTTAGCTGTTCTGGCTCGCTTTCACTTTACGCAACTGAGATAGGTATTTCACCCAACTCTCAGCTTGAGTTGAGGGCTCAATCTCATTGGCGCGTTTTGCGTTGGCAAGAGCGTCTTCAATGCGTTTCAGCTTGTAGTAGGCACGAGTCTTAACCAATGCCACATCCGCTTTGCGACCCGAGACTTTATCCAATGCAATCAGAGCATCTTTGTAGTGCCCTTCTTGGACAAGCAACTGAGACAAGTTCCAATAGTATTGGCGATCCAGCTTCGCGGCTACGCGCCAACTCGCTATCGACTTATCCCACTCTTTCGCCATTTGCCAGTACGTAGCTTGCTGCGCTTTAAGCTTGCTGTCTGAGTTAACTTCATTTAACTCACCCAACACTTTTGCTGCACGCTCTGGAATACCGCGCTTGCCATACAGCTGAGCAAGAAGTTTGAGGTCATCTTGGCTCAACTCTACGCCTTTCAGCTTCGCAAGAGCCAAAGCATCAAGAGCACGCTTATCATCATCCACACGTAGATACAGAGCAACAAGCTGACGCCACCATTCCACACGCTCCGGCTCGATCGCAATCAAGCGTTTGATCGTGCCAATCGCAGGCTGCCACTTTTTCAGCTCTAGCTCTGCAGATAGCTTGATGGACAGTGGTGCCATCTCATCTGGCTGGCCATATTTCTCGTAACGAGCCATTGCAGAGAGAACTTTATTCCATTGACTTAACTGGTAATGAGACTGTGCAATACGCAGCCAAATTTCATACGCCTTTTGGCTCTTAGGAACCGATTTACTCAAGTCGTAATAATGTGGCAAAGCTTTAGAGAACTGTTGTTCATTGAGCAACATATCAGCCAACATTTTGCGCGTTTGCCAAGCTTGCTCATCTTCCAGAAGACCGCTGTTTACCGCAATCTCTAGCTGCTTAATTGCAGGCTTAACTTGCTCATTCTGCCAGTAGAAAATACCCAGCATTCGCGCCACAAAAGCTTGATCGTAACCACGAGATAAATCGAGGCCTTCAAGAGTTGAAATGGCTTCTTGCAGCTTTTCTTCTTGCGCTAGGTTATGAGCGCGTTGAACACGAGTCGCCGTGTATTGACTCAGTTCATTCGCGACGGTGGTAAAAGCACTTAGGCTTAATACCGCACCGATTAAGAATTGCTTCATCATTTGGCTAACTTGAACTCCACTTTAGCGGTTTGTCCGAACTGCTCAATTGAGACACCATCTTCAACTTTCGGTTGATATTTCCATTTCTTCAGCGCTCGAATCGCTTCTTTTTCGAAGATACGTTTTGGCTTAGCGTCAATCACTTCGATGTCTTTAGGGCGGCCTGTCGCGTCTATGGTAAAGCGCATCACTACGTAACCTTCCATTTTACGTTTCAGTGCTTTGCTTGGATAACGAGGATCAACGCGGTACAGAGGCAATGCTTGCTGGTTACCCATCGTGCCTTTTAAATTAGGAGCACTGATCGCAATGCCATCCAGAGCAGTGTTCAAACCCAATGCGCTGATTGGCGTCACTTGGCTCATCGGCTCTACTTGGGTTTCCGCTTGAGACAAATCCATCGGTTCTGGTGCTTTTGGTGGTTCTGGCTGTTCAGGAACAGAACGTTGACGACGTTGAACATCAGCCTCATTCTCGACCATCACCATGTCAAAGCGCACCGCCTCTGATGGTTGAGGTGCACGTTGATTGCCTTTGTCGACCATCCACGCCATAAAGCTAAACAAGCTCACCGCAATCAAAATTGACGCTGGTAGCGCGAGTAGTAGCCTGCCCATTAAGGTTTCTCCGCTGCCAATGCGATGTTCTTCACACCAGCACCTTTCGCCGCATCCATCACCTTCACAACCGTTCCGTTGTATGCATGTTCATCCGCTTGAATGACAAGTGATGCCTCTGGTTGCTCAAGTAACAAGTGCTCAATGGTCGCTTCTACACGTTCGATATCCACCAAACGCTTATCGATGTACACATCGTTCGCTGCTGTCACCGCAATAAAAATGCCTGCGTCTTTTTGGCTAACCACATTCGATGCTTGTGGTCGGTTAACTTCTACACCTGACTCACGTACAAATGAACTGGTCACAATGAAGAAGATCAGCATGATGAACACGATATCCAGCATCGATGTTAGATCGATTTGCGCTTCATCTTGTTGATTATTTCTACGTCCGAGTCTCACTTCTGACTCCTTAAAGATTGTTCTAACTGGAGGGCTTTACGCTCACACACTTTGCTCAAACGTGCATGGACAAACATGCCTGCAAGTGCCGCAACCATGCCAGCCATAGTTGGCAGTGTTGCAAGTGAAATGCCTGAAGCCATCAATTTTGGATTGCTACTGCCTTGTGTGGCCATCACATCAAAAACTGTGATCATGCCAGTCACCGTACCTAGCAAACCTAACATCGGGCAAATCGCCACGAGTACTTTGATGGTTGATAAGTTTTGGCGCAGTTCAATATGTGCTTTTGCAATCCATCCTTCGCGGATTTGATGCGCGTACCAAGAGTGGTGGTCAGGTCTTGCTAGCCACTGCTCACAAAGCTGTTTCTTCACCTTCGGAAACTCCGTTGTCAGGTAAAGTACACGCTCCATAACCAGTAGCCAGCACACCGCAACAACGGCCGCTAGCCACCATAGGATTTGGCCACCTTGCTGCATAAAGCTCATCAAGGTTGAGGCCCAATCCTCACTGATCAAACCCAATGTGTTGAGTAGGATCTGCTCCATTACGCTGCGTTCTCCGCTGTCGTGTTAGGGTTGTTTTTGCCTTTTGGCATATCGCGCTCAGCTTGTTCTGCAACAAGACCAATGCCTTGCTTTTCAAGAATATTGCGAATGTTCTCTGCTTGAGAGCTCAATACGTTATGAGCAAGAAGCAATGGCATTGCTGCAACAAGCCCAAGAACAGTTGTAACTAGCGCCATAGAGATACCACCTGCCATGACTTTTGGATCACCATTACCAAACTGAGTGATCACTTGGAACGTTTCGATCATGCCTGTTACCGTACCTAATAGACCAAGCATCGGTGCTAGAGCTGCAAGCAGTTTCAGCATCGACAAGCCCTTCTCAAGGTGAGTCTGCTCGTCAACTACCGCTTCTAATAAGCGAAGCTCTAATGCTTCAACGCTACGATGTTTGTCTTTTTGGTACACCGCAAGGATACGACCAAGCGGGTTGTCTTCTGGTTGAGTTGGGTTCTTTAACTGTTTGGCGATTTTTTGACGAGCAATCATCAATGACACACCACGAACCAACGCGATGATCAAACCAACCGCTAACAAGCCAAGAATGATCTGACCAACGACACCACCTGCATTCAAGCGATCCGCCATTGTCGGTGAATTTGCCAATTGCTCAAGCAAGATGCCGCGTGATGGGTCAATCACTAAAGAATCGATTTCACCCGAGTTCAGCGAGCTTGCTGTTGGTCCATTTTCTGGTTGGCGGAGGTAGCTCACTGCATCGCCGCGTTGGCCGTTCCACTTAACGTAACCAGCGTCATCCAACAGCGCCATTGAGCCAAGGCGAACACCGTTGACCGTTTGTTCACGACCTTCACCATCAAGCAGAGTGAATGACACTTTCGCCATTTCACCACTTGCTTTAACTTGTTCTTCCATACTGCGCCACATCGCTTGAAGCTGAGGCAGAGTAGGCAGGGATTTCGCTGCAACGATATCATCGATATTTTGCTGATATGAGTTTGCGTCTACACCAGTAACGGAATGCTTAAGTTCTGCTTCTAGCTCTTTAGCGTTCTGACGAACGACACCAAACAACTCACCCAAGCTACCTGTTTCTAAACGTAGCTTTTCTTCTAGTTGAGCCAGTTCAGCTTCGTTTTCACTAAAAGTGACACCAAGCGTGTCAGCTTCTGCTTGTAGCGCTGCACGTTCTGCTACAAGCTTATTCTTCATTGCCTGTAGCTCTTGCTGAGTTTTGTTAAAACCAGACTCACGAGCCACGTTATGGGATTGCTGTTGGCGATTTTCTTGTTGTGCTTTTTGCAGCAGAGTGTCACTTGCAAACGTCGTATGCGGTAACAGCGCAGCAGTAGAAATCAATGCAACCGATAGCCATTTCTTCATCATTTATTTGCCCTCCGCTACGTTTAGAGACACTGGCAGAGTTAGCATGCTGGGTGCGATCTGTTTATTTGCCATGGCAAACGCTTTATCGAGTTCAGATTTTTGTTCTGAACCAACGGACTGCCATGCGTTCTGTTGTTGTGACCAGCTCCAGAACTGTTCACCAGATAGGCTACGTGCAACTAGCGACACGCGACCTAAGTAAAGAATATCAGCCTCAACTTGGTCGTTACCTTCCAATGCTATCTTGCCTTGGTAGATACCAATCTTAGTGCCGTAGTCCATTTCGATTTGGTACGCTTCTAGAATACGACGGAACTTCTCAGCATCCGCGACATCTGCTCGAGTCATCATGGCATCAAGCTTAGCAATACGCTCCTCACGTTGCGCTTTGCGGATCGGCTTATCATTCGCGACGATAGTCTTTAGACCATCCAGCATGTGATACATAAGCGGTACCACACCTTGACGAGTTTGAGCAATCTGCTCAATTTGCTCATTCAAGCTTGCCACTTCCTCGTTTTGACTATCAACAAGGTTTGAAAGGTGGTCGCGATAAATCTTCAAGTTGCTGACTTCTTCATTCAACTGTTCAATTTCAGCTTCTAGTGACAAAGACTTCTCAGCACTTGCATCGATACGCTTCTGGCTTACTGCAGACGCTTGGTTAGTTTTACTCTGCACTGCTTGAGCATCGTTAAGATTTTCCGCTTGAACGGGAATCAAAACCGATGTGATCAACAGAGCGATACTTGATTTCATTAGATTCATACGAGTTATATTTTCTGTTTTCCAAAAACGACTAAAGGGGAAGACTACTCTTCCCCTTTAAAAATCAGTTTGTTATCAGTACTTGAACTGAATTGTCGCCATGTAGTTTCGGCCCTCGCCTATCACTACACCGCTAGCTCCTTCTTGTTTACTGTTGGTGCTACCACCACCTGCTAGGTAGTCAGTATCAAACACGTTTTCAACATTGAAACGAGCCACAATATCTAAGTTCTCATCATACTTGTGTGTGTACGCCACGCCCATATCAATACGTGCATACCCATCTTTCTTAAATGTGTTCGCTGCGTTTCCGTAGCGCTCACCTTCATAAATCAGACCTAGGTTAACATCAGTGTTGTTCTGCACTTTGTAACGAGACCAGACACTTGCTGAAAACTCTGGAACGTCCGCTGGACGGTTACCTTTGTAATCGGCACTCTCTGTGATCTCTGCATCTAGGTACATTGCAGAAGCCGTTAGCGAAAGCTCCTCAGTCACAAAACCTTGCGCTAGGATTTCCGCACCACGGTGTACTTGCTCACCATCTTGAGTCTTCTTGTACATCACCTTGTTGTCAGAGTTAACGCCGTCTTCAACATCTAATGCGATATTTTCTAGAGTGATGTCAAACACAGCACCAGAAAGAAGCAGGCGTTCATCGAACAGTTCCCACTTAGTACCCACTTCATAAGAGATACCGCGTTCTGCTTCTAGCTCTTCACCATCGTTTGTATAAGGTTTAGTGCTGCTAGAACTTACTTCTCCCTGTGGCATAAAGCTTTCAGAATATTGAACGTAAATAGAACCGTTACTCGCTGGGTGAAAAATCACACCTAGCTTTGGTGACACTTGGCTTTCCGTCAGAGTATCACTACGCTTTTCATCGTAACGAACACCTGCAAGCACTTGCCAGTGATCGTTAATCGTCATCATGTTTTGCGCGTAGATACCCCAAGTATCGTACTCAGATGTAGACTCTTTTACTTTTCCTGAATAGTCAGGGCGAGGAACAGTCTGACCGGGTTCAATTTCTACTGTTGAGTAGTATTCTTGAAAACGGTCATATTTGTAGTCTAAATAGTTAGCTCCAATCAAAAATGTGTTTTCACTACCAAGTAGAGAAAAGTCTGTGGTCACATCTAAATACGCCGTATCAAATACCCAATTATCTGTACGTTCATTTCCAGAATGAATGATCTTGTTATCTTGATCGTATTTACTGAAACTCGGATAAGATTCCACATCAAAACGCTCGAAATCTTGACGGTTATAGCCCGCTTTCACGTTAACGCTGTCCGTCACCTGTGCATTAATGTCGATACCGTAGTTTTCTACGTCATTGTCGATCTCTGACCATTGTGCATCCCAGATGTACTTATCACCGCGAACGGCTTTACCATCGACAATGTAAGCACCTGAATCAACGCTACCGTCATCTTTTGTACGGTCATAGTGCGCTGACACCATGATGTTTTCAGTGATATCGTATTCCACCACCAAACCACCCACTACGCGGTCAGTTTGTGGTTCCGTACCATCACCGTATTTACGCCATGAGCCGTAGCTTTCTTTTGCAAGAATGGCACGAGCACGCAACGTTTGTTCTTCATTCAACGAACCACTGACATCAAGTACAGTTCGTGAATGGTCATCTGAACCGATATCTTGGCTCAGGCTCGCGTGAGTTTCTGTTGTTGGCTTCTTCGAAACCATGTTCACCAGACCACCTGGTTCTGATTTACCATAAAGTAGACCTGATGGACCTTTAAGAACTTCAACACGCTCTAAAAGCTCAATTGGTTGACGGTAGTGTGACCAATGCTGACGACCATCACGTAGGAAGCCGTCTGAACTGCTCAGTTCAAAACCACGTAGCGAGAAACGCTCACGGTTACGGCTTGTACCGCCCGCACTAACACTCGCGTCATTTTGTAGAACTTCACCTAACGTGCTTGCACGCTGCTCATCGATTACCGCTTCGTCAATCACAGCAACTTGTCCTGGAGTTTCCAGTTGCGTCATTTCCATGCGCATTGCTGTTGTATTCGTATCCGCTTTGTAACCGAATTCGCGACCTTCTACGACTAGGTGCTCATCCGTATTTTGAACTTCTGCCACTGCAGGTGCTGCTAACACCGCACCGATCACTAATGCCAACTGGCTCTTAGAAAACATACCCATTCACTCCGATTATTGGGTAGCACATAACTGCTATGTGGTTCCCTCTTAGTTATTTCGCGAGTGAATATAAGTGATAACTATTACTATTTGCATTAAATTTACATTCTTTGCATTCGTAAAGTTTTGTAAAGCGGTAAAGGGTCATACTCGCCGACAATCGAGATCTAGATCACATTAAATCAGCACTTTTGACATGGATTTTACTGTCTAAAAAGTAATGTTACTGCAAGCCCGCCTTCTGAACGATTGCTTGCAACGGCTTTCCCACCCATCATTCGCATGGATTCTTTTACAATGGCCAACCCCAGACCGTAACCACCTAACTTTTTGTCTCGAGAAGCATCCAATCTTGTGAACGGATCAAAAATATCTGTCAGTTTATCTTGTGGGATGCCAGGACCATTGTCGGCTATCGTCACAGCCAAATAGCTGTGCTTGTCCGTTGTTTTGTTCGCCAGAGAAACATCAATCTGAGCTGACTGACCAGCATACTTAATGGCATTGCCAATCAAATTGTTCAAACAACGCACCACTAACGTATCGTCACATTGCGCTTTTGTTCTTGTCGCCTCAGAAACAAACGTAAGGTTTTGCTGTATCTGCAAATCGATTTTGCAGCGCTCGACTTGAGGCGCCAGTAGCACTTCTAAATCGCTGCGTTTTAATTCTGTATCGTAGCGAGCATTCTCTAAACGGCTGAATTCCAAGATTTCACCAATAAGATGATTCAGCTCATTGGCCTCTTCTTCCATACGCGTCACTAGGGTTTGTTCATTTTCCCCTACTCGCTTACGCAATAGGTGTAACACTAAATTTTGGCGTGCTAATGGTGTACGTAACTCATGGGAGACATCACGAATCAAGCGACGCTGCTTTTCAGCAAGAGAGTGAATCTCTTTTGTCATGTGGTCAAAGTCTTGCGCCAATTCGTTAAACTCTCGAGTATTCGATTTAAGCTCATCCACCACACTAACGTTAAAGTCACCATTCGAAAGTCTTTTACTTGCTTCTCTTAAGCGATCCAATGGTTGCTGTAAATTCCGCGCCATTAACAAAGAGAACAGCGCCAAGATGACCGCCGCAATCACAACCTTTAATACAGAGAAATAAAGGATGAAATCATGAGCGGGGTGCAAACGATGAGGCAACTGAATCACTAGGCTGTTGTTTCCGACAAGAGGAATATTGAATATCGGACGACTTACTCGGCCTTCCAGTTGTTCGTCCAAACGTCGCTTAAATTTCAACTTGAATTCAAAGTGCGGGTGCATCAAACGGTGTGTAAGAGGACGCTGATTTTCGTCAAGTACAAACAAGTAAAAGTGCTGTGCATTCGCCCAATCGGCCAGCTCGTCCATGTCACCTTCTTCGATCAACACGTTAGCTTGATGCGCTAAGTCCAACATTTCAGTCTTTACACTAGCAGGTACCTTTAGCATGGCTTTGACTAGGGCTTGTTCAGCAACCGCTTGAACGGCCAAGATGCTAATGACGATAGCCGTCATGTAGCTAAAAAGCTGAAATGCGAGGCTGTCTCTTCGTTTCACAAAGTAGGATGGACACACAAATCTCATTAGCCAGTCACAGCCTCTAAGTAGCTATAACCTTTACCACGAAACGTTTTGATGTGCTGTTTGGATAAACCCGCTTCTACCAATTTACGTCGAATATTACTGATGTGCATATCCAGATTTCGATCAAACGGACTCAGTTCCTTTTTAAGAACTTTTGTTTGTAATTCCGCTTTAGAGATCACGACGCCTTGGTTTTTTACGAGGTAACTCAACAGCTCAGCTTCCGTTCCAGTTAAAGGCAGACTGTCTAACTGATCACTAATGCTCTGTACCGTAGAACACATAGCCTGTCTCTGGCGCTCCAAACCCACTCGGCGAAGAATGGCTTTGATTCTCATCAGGAGTTCCGAGACGTTAAATGGCTTACCAATGTACTGATCCGCACCAGCTTGATAACCGTCTAACATCGAGTTCTCATCATTTAAGGCTGTAAGCATCAAAATAGGGGTAGCAAAGCGTTGGCAAATGCGACGAGCGACTTGCATACCGTTTAGATTCGGTAGCATCACATCGAGAAGTACAAGGTCAACGGGTGTTTTTTCCATATACTGCAATGCGCTTTCTCCGCAATGAACAGAGGAGACGATATAGCCTTCTTCTTGCAATACGGTTTCCAACAATTCACACAAAGGAACGTCGTCATCTACGATCAAAACTCGAGACATTGCACACCACCACTTAAATAAAAATGGTTCGCATTCTATTACTCATTTGCAGATTAAACAACCATAGTTTTTAAGGTTTTTGCCCAAAAAACAAGCGTAAAAAAAGCCCACTTTTCAGCAGGCTCTCTCTTGCAATATTCAGTATATTTTACTCTTTTAAATCAGCACTTTAATCCGGTTACTTTTGCAACATCTTCGACTATTCCCCTCAGGTTGATGCTGATGGAGTGAAGCGTTTCTAGTTCTTCTTCAGAAAATGGATGAGTAAGCACTGACTCCGCGCCTTTTTTGCCAACGATTGTAGGTAAACTGATCACGACACCTTCAACGCCATATTGCCCCGACATCATGGTACCGACAGGGAGAACTGAGCGCTCATTAATTTTGATAGCCTGAATGATGCGGAATACACTTGCTGCGATACCATGAACCGTATTTTGCTTACGACGGAAAATCTCATACCCTGCTTGTTTTACCGCTTCAAGCAGTTCGTCGGCATCAATACGCTCTATATTATTGGCATCACAGTAGAAATCAGCTGGTTGACCCGCGATGGAAATCAAACTCTTAGGCGTGAAACAGTTACTGCCATGCTCTCCGAGAACATAACCAAAGATGTTCTTAGGATCTAAATCGACACGACTTGCCACAATACTCATCAAGCGAGCAGTATCAATCACACAACCACTGCTGATCACTTTGTTGTTCTCAAAGCCAGTATTGGTAGCGATAAAGTGGGCCACAATGTCACACGGGTTAGAGACAACGATAAGCGTAGCATTTGGTGCAACTCGCTCAACTTTACGAGCGATCTCAACACCAATTTTGGCATTGATTTCAGCAATATCGATACGAGTCTGGCCTTGCTTGATCTGCGCGCCAGCAGTAATGACGACAATATCCGCTCCTAAAAGATCAAGGTAATCGTCAGTAGGAATGATATGAGTGTTCTTTGAGAAGGTCAGTGCTGCGGTATGTCGAAAATCGAATACCTCACCTTCGGCACGTTCTAAGTTTTGGTCTAGTAGAACCAACTCACTCACGCTGCCCATAGTCAACAGGTAATTACATACCCCGACACCGACGGCTCCAGCGCCAATGACACCGATTTTCATACTTCTCTCCCTGATAATAAAACGAAGCTCTCACTTTGTGTCCACCTTAAAAGTAGGGGGCATGAGAGCACAAAAGTCCTATTGCATAATTTGACTCAGAATACCGACTCAAACCAGTATTTCTCTGCTTGATGACGTTTGAATGATGAAAAATTCGTCTTTATATATGCATCAACAGGCGCTGTTTTAGATTCCCTCGTACATTTGCGCTCTATTCTCAGAAAGAAAAAAGAGTACAATTCTGTTTAGTTTCTTATTGAGCATAGACGTATATGACAACGCTATTGATTGGCCACCGAGGTGTGGCAGGTAAGTTCCCCGAAAATACAAAAGTCAGCGTTCAAGCTGCGATCGATTTAGGGTTAAATTGGGTTGAAGTCGACGTACAACCGACCAAAGACAATGTACTGGTAGTTTGCCATGATCATACCGTGAACCGTTGTAGCAACGGTAAAGGTCGAGTTGACCAAATGACATTATCTGAGCTCAAAACGTTAGATTTTGGTCGTTGGTTCAGCGATGAATTCGCCAATGAATCCATCATGACATTATCTGAACTCTTAGAGCTTGCTGCAGAAAATGACCTAAACCTTAACATCGAGGTTAAAGTAGATCATCACTCTGCCAATGACGTTGCTCAAATGGTGGCTCAAACTCTTCTAGACGGCCCTTTACCTAAAGAACGCATCCTTTTATCAAGTTTTAGTCATGACGTCATTAGAGCACTACACAAACATTGTGAGGGTTATCGACTAGGTGTACTGAGTGAATTCTTTACTCGAAAAGACCGATTGTTGCTCGAAGAAGTTGATGCCTACAGCTGCAACCTCAATATTAACTGGGTTCGCTCACGCCAAATAAATAAGCTACAACAAGCAGGCTATAAGGTGATGTGTTACACAGTGAACAATCCCAACAAACTAAAACATCTGCCGATCTTGGATGGCATCTTTAGTGACCATCCAAGTCGTTTTATATAATAGCTGAGATGTCGATATTGGGAGCTCCATTACCATTCAATAGTAATTGGGGTTCCCATTTTGACTAGCTTGATAAATTCATCCATTTCTTCGTTAGTAATGGCAATGCAACCGTTAGTCCAATCGAAGCTTTGAATAAATTGAGGTGATTGAGTCTCACCGTTTTTAAGACCGTGAATTTTGATCTCACCACCAGGGGACACACCTCTTCGATGCGCTTCCAAGCGGTCAATCGCGTCAGGGTAACTGATATGCACAGAGCGATAGAAAGCAGAATCGTTGATCACGTAATCTAACGTGTAATCACCTTCTGGAGTTCTATTGTCACCCTCTTCTTGCTTGTGCCCTTTTGGATTCGCACCCAATGCGATGCGATACTCTTTAACGACCTCGCCATTCTCCATCAGATACATCCTACGCTTTGACTTATCAACTTTCACCAAGTCGACCGCTGCGTGAGCACCAGACACAAACGTACAACACAAGATCAAAGACAACCATTTTACTGACATCGCCAGAACGCCTAACTCATCCACTTAAGGGGAACACAAAAAAGAGCAACCATGCTAGTCAGATGGTCACACTAAAGCAAACTTAATGTGTGCAAATTTAACTACTCATTACACTAAAATTGGCTTACTTTATAAGGAGATTACTTTACAAATTCAGCACAAATAGAGAGGGTATTATGCTCAACATTGCTTTTTTCAGTGCAAAATCCTATGACGAAGCCTCTTTCAACAAAATCAAAAACAACCGAGACTTCGAATTTCACTATCATGATTTTAGATTAACGTCTAAAACTGCAAAAATGGCACAGGGTTGCGAGGTTGTCTGCGCCTTTGTAAACGATGACTTGTCTGCTCCAGTTCTAAAACAACTTTCCATTGGCGGCACAAAACTGATAGCGATGCGTTGTGCAGGTTTCGACAAGGTCGATTTGGAAGCAGCGAAAGAACTTGGTTTACAAGTTGTCCGCGTTCCTGCCTATTCACCAGAGGCCGTGGCGGAGCACACTGTCGGAATGATGATGTGTCTGAATCGACGCTTGCATAAAGCTTACCAGCGCACCCGTGACGCAAACTTCAACCTAGAAGGTCTAGTCGGCTTTAACTTTTATGGCAAGACTGTTGGTGTCGTAGGGACTGGTAAGATAGGTATCGCCACCATGCGCATCTTTAAAGGGCTGGGGATGGAAGTTCTTTGTTACGACCCATATGAAAACCCTCTTGCGTTGGAGATGGGCGCGCGTTACTGCTCTCTTGAAGAGATCTATGCTAACGCAGATGTCATCTCACTACATTGTCCAATGAGTGAAGAAAACTACCACCTGCTGAATGAGAAAGCATTCTCGCAAATGAAAGACGGTGTAATGATCATCAACACTAGCCGCGGCGAACTGCTTGATTCAGTTGCGGCGATTGAGGCGCTAAAACAAGGCAAAATCGGAGCTTTGGGCTTAGATGTGTACGACAACGAGAAAGACCTGTTCTTCCAAGACAAATCTAATGATGTGATTGTCGATGACGTGTTCCGTCGCTTGTCTGCATGTCACAACGTACTATTCACTGGACACCAAGCGTTCTTGACTCATGAAGCCCTCAACAACATCGCGTCTGTAACCCTAAGTAACGTAGAAGCCTTCTTTACAAGCACTCCTTCAGGTAATGAGCTGATCAACTAAATCGGCAGATCGAGCAGTATAGTAGAGCGTATAATTTCAGCTATGCTATACTCCTCGACCATTAAAAATTTGAGCCCAATTACCATGAGCATAAAAACTGATATTCAAAAGCTGCACAACCGTTTAGATAATTGCCAACGCAAATTGGATGCGGCGCGCTCTCGTGGTGATCACGAAATGATTACTAAGTTCACGAATGAAGTTGATGACTTAACGAAGAAGCTGAATCAACTTAAGCACAAGCAAACATACGAGCTAAACAAAGAACGTAAGAGCCTGCTTGATATGCCATTCTCTCGTGAAATCACTAAAGCAGAACAAGCAGATATCGGCAAGCTTAAGAAGCGTGTACGCGGCCTAGTTATCGTTCACCCATTAACAAAAGTGGGTAAAGAATTGCGTCTAGACGTAATGACAGGTTTTGCTCCAAAAGAGTTCTAATAACTCGATTAAGCGACAGATATTGAAAAGCCCAAGCAGCTAGCTTGGGCTTTTTTGTATCTTAAATTCAGTGAGTTGAGTTTTGGTTGAATTCCATTTAAATGGTGAGTGACAGTGCAACCTGCTCAGTTTTCAACTTACTAGAAGATAAAACCTTAGATAACTTTCAAATGCTACAAATGACGAAAGCACACTGATGTCTCAACAAACCTTCTATGTATTGTCCGAGTTCTGGTACGCCTACTCTGGGGTTACGACTGACTAGGGCTTGATAAAAAGCCCTTCTAATTATCAAACATCAGAAATGAAAAAAGCCTCGCTATTTCTAGCGAGGCTTCTTAATAGTGGCGGAGAGATAGGGATTTGAACCCTAGATACGCTATTAACGTATGCCGGTTT